>BNJU01002406.1_pt1 | contig 697958 bp, 772 predicted proteins | sample 8539281 | NCBI WGS metagenome assembly BNJU01 (sample SAMD00202456, study PRJDB9452) | human saliva metagenome | isolation source: human saliva | place: Japan
GGAACAGTTCCACTCTTAAAGTTCTTCACCATAAGACCTTTCAATTGTTTGCTTTTCATCGATAGCCATCTTTATGCTCGAATAGGCGGAATTGGTAGTTACCATCTATTCCATCGGCACGCATATCTCTGCTGTGAGAGCGTTTAATACGGCCTAATCCGTGTTTTAGCAGTGCCTTCACTTGATCCATACCAGTCGTAAATATAGAAACGACTAACATCTCCACGTGAGTTATCGCTGTAGATAGGAGTGATTGAAAGACCGCCACTTCCGTCGGCACAGATAGCTAATAGATATAGTTCGCTGGTGGTGATTGGTTCTTCAAACACAAGACTTCAGGATTAAAAGTATTCTTTAGTACCAAAGCATTGTTGCTACTGAAGTCGGCTAACTGATAATCGTTACCCGCAGTTGTGGTGATTAAGCCCGATTCGTCGCACAAAGCGCCTTGTTCTTGAACACCATTGGTGTAGAGCACCCAACCTTGTCGGTCGAGAGTTTGAGTGGTATGCTTTTCTGCTGTGCGTGCTTCTGCAATGATATCAGCGTTCCAACCTTCAGCAACTGTTACAGGAACAACTCCGTTTTGAGATTTCTTCACTGCTGGTTCAAACACTTCTACTTCTGAAAGAGCAGGGTAGCTAAGAGGATAAAGAGTGAAACTACTGCCAAATATTTTTGCTTTTTTTCAGGCTTAGCAAAATAGTGTACAAGTGAAGATTCTTTCTTAATATCGGTAAAGGTGTGAATAGTTCTCCAGTCAACACCATTCTCACTCAACATAATATCAATGTCCTTGTTAACAAGAGCTTGTTCTTCGTTGTCGTTTTTCGCCCATATTGTTTTCAGGAATACTTACCTTGATCTTTGAAATATTAAAGGTAGTGGGTGACTCGAAGATAGCCCAGAAGTCTTGACGGTTCTTACATGGGTCGTCAAACTCTTCGAAAACCAAGTTCTTCTACGTTGCCATCAGTTAGCTGAGTGGTTGTTTTTGAAGTGTAAGGAACGTTGTAGCCATAAGCTTCGGCATACTTTCTTAAATTAGCACTCATGCCTTTCAACACGCTTTCTGCGTTAGGATCGTCGGTGATAACAGCAAATTCGCATTCTTTAGAAGTGCCTCCATTGTCTACAACCACTTTAATTTGAGATGTTCCGAAGCTGTTTTGAGCAGTAACAGGGAAGGTGATAGTGCCTTCTGCTTGGTTTTCTTGAGCTTGTCCAACGCTTGCTTTTACCTCTTACCACCTTCACAGTGTACTTAAATTCAGGCGAACGAGAATCGCCATTTTAAGTTATATTTAACGGTAACGTCTTTCTTTTCGTTCGCATTCAACACCAATTCTTTTTGGGTGCTTCTAAGGTCATGTTACTCAAATTAGCTCCATATACCTCGAATTCCCCATATTCTTAGAGTCATACCCTCGTCTGAATAAGGATTCAACTTCACGTAGCGTGCTCTTGTAGGAGTGATGTTATCGCTCTTTAATATTGTCTTTTGCACGACCTTTTTCGTCAACAACAAGAGTCCAGTTTTCAGCGTCTTCGCTCACATAAATGCGGTATTTATCGAAGTTTTCGTTTTGTTCAGGACCCGACTTGCAGTCGAAAAATCTTGAAACCATATAAACGATAAGAACTCTTCAAGTCGATAACACATTCGTGGTTGGTACCGATGTGACACCATTTAGCCGACACTCCGTAAGATTTTGACACCATCGATGATGTTAGTAGGTGTTTCTCTGTTATTGGTTGAGCCGTTGTAGCTCTTCACAACACCCTTAATGGCCACGTTAGCAACCGAATTAAAGTCTGATTCGCTCAACACATCGAAAGCCGAGAAGGTTTCTGTTGTAGTGCCAACAGCGTTAGTTACCTCTACTGTAATTTCTTGTTTGCCTTCTTTAAGGGCTGTTACTTTCGATTTGAGGAGCAACCAATGAGCCGTTATTCACCACTTCTAACGAAGCAGGAAGCAACCACTTAAATCCTGTTGGGTTGCCTGTTGCAATGGCTTTTAAGAGTTACTTTTTTCGCCCACTTTGATATAACCTTTCGAAGGTTTCACAATCACTTTAGGCGCAGTGGGTTGAGGATAGTTTGCTTCTAAGGTTTGAGCTGCTCCCTCAGAGCCGTCTTTCATCACAGGAACAAGTTTCACATCGAGCTTAAGGTCGTTGGCATTGCGTTCGAACTTAGGCACATAGAAAGCCCTCATCACGGGTTTGTCCCACCAAAAACATCAGTGCCAGTAGAGTTCTTTGTGTAAACATCAAAGTGGTCTAAGTCGCTATTTTTCTGCCCAATCCCATGTTAAACGAAGGTCGCCTCCGTTATCTCCAAGAGTGGTGTTGTTAGCAAAATTGGTGATGTTCATTGCCTTTGGTTGATAGTTTGCAGGCAACATTGAAAGCTCACCGAGCCACAATTTATAGTCGAAAATAAGGTTTTCGGCTTTTAAGTTGAGTGCCACCATATAAACAGTTTTGCCGTTTACTTGGCTCAAGTCATACTCGTCGATTGTCCATTCGCCTTCTTGTTTTCGTATTAACTCCGTTCAATGTCACCAAACCTTCAGTGACACTACTCTCTGTTCCCAATTTCACTTCAACAGTATTTTGCGAAGTTGTTTTATAAACGAGGCGCAACTTGCCACCATCGGTGATATTGATTTGGGTTTTATAGAGGCGCATAAGGTGATCGCCTTGTGTGAGCGAAGCATCTATTTTGATAGAGTTACTTCCGTTATAAGCCACGTCCCAATCGATAGTTGGGTTTATTCCGTTGCCATTTTCAATCCACCAGCGCCATGTAGGCATCACGCTTTGCATACCAGAGTGATACCAATCTTGTGTATTGCGCTTTTCTCCTTTCACAAAACGATGTTTACCCACACCCACACAGAATGATGTTGTGAAGGGAAGAGAGGTGATTGCAGAGCGTTCGAGCACACATCCAGACATACCTGGCCATGCTTTGTAGCCCGATTCGGTATCTGCTTCAATAGAAGGGTTCTTTGAACGGTTCACCCAAGTGATGTCTTCGTTTTCGAAAGTTCGCTTAATTGCACTATAAGCCACGTCGCCTTGTGCATCGGGAGTGCCTAAATAGTCCTTAACATTGTCTTTCCAAATGCGTTCTTCTGGGCAGAATAGGTCTACAGAGCCCACATGTCCGTCTTTAGGAAAGGCCTTTCTAAGGTCCATACCAAAGCCACACAAGCCTGCATACACTGTTTGAATACCGCCATAAACCTTCTTATAAACATCACGAGCATTGCAGTTGAAGTCTGGTGCCTGACTTCTATAATCGCCAACGCTACCATATTCGAGGAATTGTGAGGTGTTGATGTTTGTTTTTAAGATCTCTGCATTAGGATAACCACTGGCATTATACCATTGAATTTCCATGTTATGATTGCCGTCTGCCTCTGCATATTCGTTGAATTCTTTAATGAATTGAGCCCACTCAGCAATGTGTCCACGAGTGGTTTCTTCGTTGATAAACCAACCTTCGAAAACCTAAGTATTTCGCAATTTCGTAGAGTTTCTTAGCAAAGATGTATTTTCCACCTTCTTGAGTAAGCATCTCTGTCACCCAAGCACTGTTGCCTCCGAAAGCGTAAGGAGGGAAAAAAATATCTGTCCAAGAACCTTCACTCCACTTTGATGGGCAGCGTCGATAGATCCACTTGGCGGTGGAATGATGATACCTTCTGAAGCCGAACCAGCCCAATAAACCAGCTTATCCATGTATTGCCAGTAGGTGGGTTGATAGCCAAGGAAGTTGTTAGCACCTTGCGAAGGGCATAAACTACAGGTAGGGAAAGAGGATTGTTGCGTTACAAACTTGTCCTTCGTAATATTGGTTTTTGTTTGCTTTCATGAGCTGAGGCTCTTGAAAAACGTGTTGCCAAAGGCACCCTACTGCGGTTGAATTTCGCATCAGGGATCGGTTTCAGGACTCCAGTTTTTCACCTTTTTCTGGATGCCAACATCCTCCATAAGGCTGCTGGGCTTTCATGACGTTGCATATCAACAACGACACAGCTGTTAAGCATATCCATCGATTAAACTTCATAATAAAATTGTTTTTGTTAGTTATTATTTTTTGATATCTATTTTTTTCGTTTCAGTAGGTCTTGTAAAAAGCTGTTTTTAAAAGACTCTTTTTGCTACTCAACCTATAATGAAATAAAGTGCAGCCTTCATCTCGAAGAACTACACTTATGCTTTTTTTAAGCAAGAAAAACTATTTAATAAAAACTTTTTTTACTTTGCCATTAGATAGCTTCAATATGTTGATTCCCTTAACAGGTGCGGTTAAACTCAATCCGTCGATGGTGTAGATACCAACCACTTGTGCTTCGCTATCGTTGTTTACGTTGTTTATTCCTGTTGGAATAGCTGTTTTAATAGAGGCTGCAAGAACGGCAACTGACTGTGCCACCTCTGGTGTTTCTCACCCTAATAGCCTTGAGTCGCTTTTTCAGGATTGATCTTTTATTTTTGTGCTCAAGAACCTTGAATTGTAGTTGAGAAGAGTAGTCGCCATCGTTAAATCCACGACCATTTTCTCTCTTAGTCTTGCCCAATCCGTCTTTAGCAATATCCACTCCTGCCATGCTCCAGTCGTCAATTCCAAAGCGTTCAGTATCGCCTGAGGTTTCATCTTCATACACAGGAACAACCATTACATCTGCTCTTCCGCCTGTAGAAAGCACCAATAGGTTCAATTCGCTACCATATTGAGGTGTTTCGAAGGTGAGTTTAGGGAAGATAAAGCTGTTTTTCAATACCAAAGCATTGTTCTTATCGAATTCGGCTAACTGATATTCGTTGCCCGATGTAGCGATGATAGTGCCCGAATTGTCGCAAAGTGCGCCCTCAGGTCTCACTGCTGAGGTATAGAACACCCAACCTTCGTAGTCTAATGTTTCGTTGGTGTAGGTGCGAACAGGCTTTTCTTCGGCAATAACATCGGCATTAAAGCCGTCTTCTATCTTGAGAGGAACTACCTCAGACACTGCTTTTCCTGTTTGTTCAAAGGCTTCTACTTCGGTGATAGAAGGGTAGAAAAGAGGATGAAGGGTTGCAACTACTGCAAGATATTTCACCTTTTTAGCACGAGGAAGAATGTATTGAAGGGTAGATTCTTCTTTGATGTCTTTGAAAGTGTAGATAGTTTCCCAGTCGTTACCATTGTTACTAACCATAAGGTCGATGTTTTTATAAACCAATCCCTCTCTTTCGTTGTCGTCTTTACCCTTGTTATTGTCGTCAATAGTGATCTTTACCTTTGAAATATCCCATGTGTCGGTTGCTTGGAACACGCTCCAAAGGTCTTGGTTGTATTTAGAATAGAAATATTCTTCACCGAAAGCAGATGTAGAAAGGTCGCCATCTGTTAGCATTTCGTTTTCGTATGTGCTGTAAGTTTCGTTACTGCTGTAGTTAGCAGAGTACTTTCTCACTTCAGCTTTCACACCTTTTAAAATGTTCTTAGCTGTTGGATCGTCTACAATCACGTTGAAGATGCGCTCTTTAGTGATGCTTCCGTTGCGCACAAGCACCTTTACTTTTGAGTTACCGATCTTTGTTGAGGCTGTGACGGTGAAGCTAATGGTTGATGTTTCGGCATGGTGTTGAACATTGGTGATGGTTACATCGCCCTTATAAGGAGTAACCTCGCAGTTGAATTGGGCAGAACGTTCGTCGCCATTCAACATATATTTCACCTCAACATTGCGTTGTTCGCCTGCATTGAGAATCACTTGGTCGGGTGTTTCGATAGCCATCTTACTTAAGTCGGCTCCCATCACCTCGAATTCCCATATTCTTAGGGTCATACCTTTTTCAGAATAAGGTTTAATTTCACATAACGTGCTTTGCGAGGAGCGATATAATCGGTTTTAACATTGTCGTTTAAACGGTTCTTTTCGTCTACCACAACAGTCCAATGTTCATTGTCTTCGCTCACAGAGATGCGATAGTTATTGAAGTTTTCGTTCTTTTTCAGGACCCGACTTGCAGTCGAAAATCTTGAAACCATATAAGCGATAAGTGCCCATAAGGTCGATAACGCACTCGTGGTTGCTGGCAATGTTACACCATTTTTTATGAATGTCGGTTGGGTTTTGCACACCATCTATAATATTAATAGGTGTTTCGCTGTCGCTTGCAGAGCCGTTGAAGCTGTCTACTCTCTTCTTTAAAAGCCACATTCTTAATATCGTTAAAGTCGGCTTCGTTCAACACATCGAACACCACTTGTTCTGTTGTTCCTGTGCCAATAACGTTAGTTGCTTCTACTTTCACCTTTTGTGCACCTTCTTGTAAGGCTCTCACTGCAATAGAAGAGGCGTTGAGAGGAGCGTTGTTTACAGGCTCTAACGATGCAGGAAGTGTCCATTTCCACGATGTAGGGTCGCCTGTTCCGCTGGCAGTTAGCTTCACAATGTCGCCTTTTTAACGTAGCTGTTATTGGTTTTGATGGTGATAACAGGCTCGGTGAGCTTAGGATAGTTCACTTTTAGGGTTTGAACATTGCTTTCAGAGCCGTCTTTCATCACAGGAACCAAACGCACATTCACTGCTTGGTCGGTGCCGTTGCGAGTGAATTTAGGCACATAGAAGCCCTCACCACGGGTTTGTCCAACAAGATGTTGAGTCGCCATTGTCGTTCACCGAATATACATCAAAGTGGTCGAAGTCGGCATTATCCGTCCAATCCCATGTCAAACGAAGGTCGCCACCCTCTTCGGTTAGGGTTGTTCCGTTGGTTAAGTTCGACACATTCATGGCCATTGGATGATAAGAAGCGGGCAACATTGAAAGCTCGCCTAACTTCAATTCGTAGTTCGATACATCGCTGTTGCTATTCAAGTCGAGCGCAATCATATAAATGGTTTTACCATTAAAAAGCTTGCTAAGTCATACTCGTCTACTGTCCAACCATTTACATTGGTTCTGCTTACATTATTTAATTGCTCTAAACCATTGTTGATGTCGCTCTGAGTTCCTAATTTAATATGAACAGAGTTTTTCTGTTGTTGTTTTGTAAACAAGTTTGAAATTTACCACCATTGGTGATGTTGATTTGGGTTTTATACAAGCGCATGAGGTGACTGCCTTGGGTTAAGAAGCCTGCTACCTTTACGCTGTTACCAAAGTTATAGGCATCGTCCCAATCGAGACTCACCTTAAGTTGACTGCCGTCTTCTATCCAATAACGCCATGTTGGCATGATACTTTGTGTTCCAGAGTGATACCAATCTTGTTGATTGCGCTTTTTCTCCTTTCACAAAACGATATTTACCCACGCCCACACAGAATGATGTTGTGAAGGGAAGGGAGGTGATTGAAGAGCGTTCGAGCAAGCATCCTGAGATACCTGGCCATGAACTGAATTGCGATCCGCTATTAGAAATGTCGGCAGGGTTACCATTTCGGTTCACCCAAACAATGTTTTTCGTTTTCAAATACTTTCTTAGTGGCTGCGTAAGCTTCTTCTCCATTGTCTCGAGGAGTGTCGAGTAGATGTCTTACTCTATCTTTTCCAAATGTGTTCTTCAGGGGCAGAATAGGGCCACAGAACCCACGTGTTTTTTCTCGTTTAAAAACATTTCTCAATTGACTTCCATAGCCTGTCATACCTTGTTGCACTGCTTCTATTCCACCATAGATCTTTTTGCATGGTTTCTTCTTCGGTACAATTAAGGGTTGAAGCCATATTGCGATAGTCGCCTACCTTACCATAATCGAGGAAATGTGAGGTGTTTTTATGAGATTTAAGAATTCGTGTATTAGGTCCTGAATGTGCTTGATACCACTGAATTTCCATGTCTTTATAACCTTCTGCATCAGCATATTCGTTGAATTGTCTTATAAATTCAACCCATTGGTCGATACTTCCGCCTCCTGTTTCTTCGTTAATAAACCAACCATCGAAACCAAAGTATTTGGCTATTTCAAAGAGTTTCTTAGCGTAAATGAACTTTCCATCTACTCGGGTGAGCATTTGTTGCACCCAAATACGTTGTCCGCCGTAAGCTGAAGGGGGAAAGAAAATGTTACCTAACATCTTCACTCCGCTTTGATGTGCTGCGTCGGTTGAACCGCAAGGGGGTATGTTGATGATTCCTTCGTTGGCTGCTCCTGCCCAATACACCATCTTATCCATGTATTGCCAGTAAGTGGGTTGGTAGCCAATGAAGTTATTTGACCTTGAGAAGGGCACAAACTACACATAGGATACAAGATTGATGCGTTGCAAATTTGACCTTCATAGTATTGGTTTGGATTGGCTTTCATGGCCATAGGCTCTCTAAAAACGCTTTGCCAAAAGGCACTCTACTTCGGTTGAATTTTTGCATTAGGATCGTTCGTAGGACTCCAGTTCCTAATGTCATCTGGATGCCAACAGCCATTATAAGGTTGTTGCGCTTTTTACTGAATGGGTTAACAATAAGGATAAAAAAACGTTAACCCCATCAACTTGATTAGTTTCATAATAGTATTGTTTATGTTGGTTATTCGTGTTTTTTGAATAAGAGTGTTGGCTGTCTAAGTTTTGATTTATAGACAAAAGATAGAGTAGTTTTTATGCTCTAACAACAGGTTATTCGTTTATTGTTGCCCTCGTTTTTTTGGGCGTAGTTTTTAGGGTTATATAACAGATTGATTGCTATTATATAAACATTTATAAAAGAAATTTACTGAATGAAAAAGGTACTTTTTATGTCGTATAGCTATTTTTTTAACTGCTTTAGTTCGTTTCTTAGGATTTTAAGTGCATGGTAGATGTGCGACTCTACTGTTCTGATCGACACACCTAACACGTCGGCTATATCTTCATTTCGCATGCTATAGATATAACTCATTCTGAAACTTTCTCGGCATTTTTCGGGCAATCCGTCTATCTTCTCTTTGATGATGTCGCCCAACTCGTGGTTTTCTATCTTCTCAATAACCATCTTGCTGTGGTTATCTTCGAGCGTGTCGAGCTGTCGTTGGTGCATCTCTTCGATCAAAGTGATATATCCTTGGGTGGTGTTGCGCTTGTTTATCACGTTGATACAACGTGTATAAACGGCACGATATAAGAAGGAATGGATTTTTGTCGCCTAAGTCGATGGCTTCTTTGCGCTTCAAACATCAGAAAAACTTCTTCTACTACGTCGGCAGCATCGTCATAACCCACTATCTTTTGTGCATAACAAAAGAGCATAGGATATGATTTTTTTGAAGAGTTTCTCAAAGGTAGTTTCAAAGTTTTTCTTGCATTGTCGGTTTGCATAAAAAAATACCTTGCAAATATAAGTAAAAAAAGAATGAAAAGGGCAAAAATGTTTTTAAACCTTTCGTATCTTATTATAACATATAGCTGTTAGAGCTCTTTGTTTTGGTGCTTTTTCTGTTGTTTTTCACCTCCTGTTGAAAGGCTCTTCTTTTTCATCTTCGCTTTAATCATCTTCTATCTTTTCTTTTTCATTTTATAAAGAATAAATAAATGATGACTATAACTATGGGCTGTTGATATTGTGGATAAGTGTTGATAAGCGGCCAAAAATGATGCCTTTTTGGTGTAAGTTTTTCCGTGTTTTTGATTTTTAAAAAAAGCTGTATAATTGCATTTTGATGGTCAATGTATTGCGAAGTTATGAACATTATTAACAGGTGTTTTTCACTACTATTGCGAGGTTAGGACGATGACTTGTTGATGGATGTCGATAAAGTGTGGATAAGAATGAGATAACTCTGTTGATATAAACAGCTGATTTTTAGATGCTTATTGTTTGTTGATAACTCGCCAGTTTTGAGCGATTTTTAAGAAGCTTTTAAAGCGGTTTTCAGACAGTTATCAGCAAGGTTTTTCAACAATTGCAGTGGTTTTGACTCGAAAAAGCAATGAGAAAGGAGAATAAAAGCAGTGCTGTTAATAACTAATTACACCCCTTTCCCCGTAAAGGTTTTGAGCGTGTGGTGGGGCGGTTTACTCTTTTTCCTTGATACCCCGTACGACGGGGAGCGAATTTCTTTTAGGATAATGGAGAAAAAGTTATTTAAGTAGATGCAAAGAATAGATTTTTGTTCTTCTGTAAAATATAAATTTCGCTCCCTATTGTATTGCTTGTCTATATTCGTAGTTTATTTTTTTCTTCCATCAAATAATAAAATATCACCCTCGAGCGTATAGAGAGCCTCCGTTGTACAGGGGTTTCTGTCGTACAACAGAGTGAAGTTTTATTTAAAAAAATAGTATTATGAGATAGATAAAATCCTTTTTACCTACTTAAAAAAATATAATAAACGTTAAATAAATAGATATAGATCAGTAGTTCTATATTATATAATGTTATAATAGTAACTAAACAGAATTAATTAATTTGAGTCAAGGAATAATATTTATTTCTATTACTGCAGTATGAGAAATTTAATCATTTACAGGAGCTCATCGCTCATGAAGTTGATTTTAGCCTCTACAATTGCGTGCTCATCAGCACAATATGCGAGCGCTAAATCGAATGATGCAAAAAGCAGAAAAAGCCAGTTGCATCGCAGTTTATTAACCAACAAGCTCAAGCTACACAACGTACTATTACAGGTGTTGTAAAAAGACGAAGAGGGCATGCCAATGATTGGTGTGAGCGTTGTTGTTAAAGGTACTGGTAAAGGAACAGTAACCGACATGGACGGTCGTTACACTATTAAAGTAGACGGTTCACGTTCAACCCTAACTTATTCTTATGTAGGTAGCATTCCTCAAGACATCGTTGTAGGCGACAAAACCAATATCGACGTGGTGTTGAAAGAAGAAAAAGACCATGTTGACAGGCGTTGTTGTTACTGCAATGGGTATTATGAGAAAAGAAAGCTCGCTAACCTATTCTACCCAAAAAGGTAAAAAGCAGAAGACCTAACAAAGGTACAAGATCCTAACGTTGCTAACAGCTTGGAAGGTAAAGTGTCTGGTATCACTATTACACCAAGTGCTGGTGGTGCCGGTGGTGCATCTAAAATTATCCTTCGTGGTAACAAATCTATTAATGGTAACAGTTCTCCTTTGATCGTAGTTGATGGTATTCCAATGACCAACGACACACGTGGTAAGAGAGGAATGAGTGGTGATGGTTTCGAATATTCAGGTATGACAGAAGGTGCTGACCCACTATCTATGATCAACCCAGATGATATCAGAATCTATCAACGTATTGAAAGGTGCTAACGCTGCCGTTCTTTATGGTTCTAAAGCAGCTAACGGTGTTGTGATGATTACAACCAAAAAAAGGACGTGAAGGTAAACTTGATGTGAACTTTACATCAAACGTTACATTCGACTCTCCATTGTTAACACCAAAAATTCAAAACACATACGGAGCAGCAGTAGACCAAAATGGTTTCTTATCTCCACTAAACTGGGGTAACAAAATCACAGATCGTGCAGATGCAGACTTGGTGATCGACGCTCCTCTTGGTACACAATTTACAGAGAAAACTCACAAGGTTTATTTGCGTAATCGTGCTAACGACGACGTGAAAGACTTCTTTAGAACAGGTGTAACAACTAACAATTCAGTTTCAGTTTCAGGCGGTACAGAATTGATGCGTTCATATTTCTCAGTAGGAAATAGCCACGCTAATGGTATGATGAGAGAAAACTCTTATAACCGTAACTCATTCGCTTTCCGTCAATCATACGACCTTCTAAAGAGAGTGAAACTCGATGTTTCTTTGAACTATGTAGAAACAATAACAAAGAATCGTCAAGGTGGTGGTACAGTGCTTAACCCAATCTATCACCTTTACACCATGCCAAGAAATATCGACTTAGGTTATTATCGTAATAACTATGTAGAAAACGGATCATGGATGTCTAACTATCAAAGTTATTACAAAGATTTAGGTGCAAATAAGTTTGAATGGAGACCAGCAGAAAGAGTAAAATTGAATGGTCCATTGCAGAACTGGGCATACCTATCTAACGCAAATAACAACCCATATTGGCTTCTTAACCAAAATAGAGGACGTCAAAGTGAAGACCGTTTGTTTGGTACAGTTAGCGCAAACATCGATATTTATGATGGCTTAAGCTTCCAAGCTCGTGTGAACTATACTAAGACTCACTTCAAGAGCAACAGCAAGCAATATGCAACAACCTTCCTTCCTTCAAGCATGCACGACTTTGGTCGTATGTTTGATAACTCATCAACAGCAACAGAAATCTATACCGACTATTTGTTAAACTATAACAAACAAATCAAAGATTATTCTGTTTCTGCATCAGCAGGTTGGGTTGGACATACATTAAAAACAACTTACAAGAACACAGACGTAATAGCAACTTACATCGAGCCATTGTTGCGTAAGCCTTCTACCGACGTGAACTACTTCGAAACAGACGCAGGTGGTATGGGTGCAACAAAATCAGGTAAGTCTTCAAGTTGGGACAAAGCGTTGCTTTTCACAGCTCAAGCTGGTTGGAAAGAAACAGTTTATGTAGACTTCTCTTATCGTCAAGACTGGTATCGTTTGTTCAGACAACTATACCAAGTTGGTTATGCAGACAAGCAAAGCTATGGCTACTTCGGTCTTGGTGCTAATGCAATCGTTAGCAACTTAGTGAAATTGCCAGAGTGGTTTAACTACATGAAGTTCCGTGTTTCTTACTCAGAAGCAGGTAACTCGTTCGCTGATGCAGGATTCCTTAGAATCTCTCAAGACAGAAGAACAGGTGCTGTTAATGCTAACAACTATAAGAAATTCAAGGCAGTTCCTGAAGTTATGAAGTCGTTCGAAACAGGTATCGAAACCATGTTCTTGAACAATAGACTAAGCTTTGACCTTACATATTATAATGGTGTAATGGATCACTTGTACATGGAAGGCTCAGATGCATCAGGTGTTCAACCATTCACATCTGCAAAAGTTCGTAACCAAGGTATCGAAACAACTATCGGTTACAACTTCCATTTAGCTAAAGACCTTAACTGGAGAACAAGTTACAACGTTTCTTACAACAGTAACAAGATCCTTAAGACTGCTTACAACGACCAAGGTAAAGAACTTATCCAACAACAAGTTGTAGGTGGTACATACATCAGATATAAAGAAGGTGGTTCAATTGGTGACATGTATATCCACGATTTCGAAAGAGATGCTAACGGAAACATCGCTCTTACTAAGTCTGGTGCACCTCGTTTCAAGAGCTCTGGTCAAGATGCTGACTTGATTTACGTAGGTAACATGAACTCAAAATGGCAAATGGGTTGGAGCAATAACTTCAACTATAAAGACTTCACATTGTCATTCTTGATCAATGGTCGTATCGGTGGTAAGGTTATTTCATTGACAGAAGCATACTTAGATCAAAAACGGTTTGTCTCAAAAGAGTTGCTGATGCACGTCTCAATGCAGAAAGAAACAACATCGTTGCAACAGACTACAAGAACGCTCCAGGTATGCAATTGAACGACGGAAGCGGACGTATCGTTCCAGTTGAAGCATATTATAAGGCAATGGGTGCATCAACTAACCCATACAACTATATATATAGTGCAACCAACTTCCGTTTACGTGAGTTGTCATTAGGCTACACATTCCGCAACCTTCTTGGTCAAAACAAGAACTTGAATGTTGCATTCATCGCAAGAAACCTATTCTTCTTGTACAACGATAGCCCAGTTGACCCAGACGTTTCATTATCAACAGCTAATGGTTTAGGTGCATTTGAATTGTTCAACATGCCATCTTCACGTTCATTTGGTTTGTCATTGAAACTTAACTTCTAAAAACATAACAGAATAAGAATATGAAAAATATAAATTTTTAGTAGCATTTGCTGCTTTCGCAGGAACCTTATCGCTACAATCTTGTTTAGACTTTGATGATCCAGGAGCAGAGTTCGACTCTAATACAAAGAACATCGAGAAAGTTACTGAACGTGGAGAAGTAGATAATATTCCTTACAAATTAGATATAACAGGAGATCAAGCTGCTGCCGTTATCCATACACTTGAAGATTATCTAAATGGTGGTCGCGCTGCACAATTCTCACTAAGAGGTGGTAAGAACGGTGAATATCCAGGAGAACACCAATACCAATTCCAGTTCTCTTTAGGTGTAGACAACTACGCTCAATATGCAGTTATCCCTCACCAAAACTTCGTTTACTCTAAAGTATTCGTGCGTTCAACTTACGACATCGCTCCTAAGTTCTACGGAGGTGCTAACGGTTCATTCGGCGAAGTGCGCAAACCAGCAGTTCAATTGTTGAACCATAAGTCGATCGACTCAATCCCTGAGATGAAAGCCGTTTATCTTCTTATCTTCAACACAGCTGCACTTGAGAACGCAGACATCTATGGTCCATTCGCTTATCAAGACGTAAAGACCAACAAACAAAGTGCTCCTTACAACTATGATAACCTTGAAACCATCTACAAGTCAATCGTTGCCAACATCGATACAGCTGTAGCATGTTTCAACTATTTCCCAAATAAGAGAGCAGACTATAAAGAAAAGTTGGTTTCTTTACTAAAAGAAAACATCTTGATCACCAACGATGAGGCTAACAACGCAACCGATTTCGAAACATGGAAGCGTTTTGCTAACTCATTAAAAGTTGCGTATGGCGATGCACATTGTAAAGGTTAATCCAACTCTTGCAAGACAATGGGCAGAAGAAGCTGTAGCAAGTGGAGTGATTGAAGACACAAAGCACGAAGTAGCTCTACGTCCAAACTTAATCGGTTTCACCAATCCTCTAATCAATATCACTAAGTGGGGCGACACACGTATCACCGCTTCGTTGGTAACATTGTTAGAAAGCTTGAAGCATCCTTATCTTGATGATAACTTTGCGCTATTCACAAAGAACGATAACCTTATCGTAAACAACAACACCAACGCAAAAACTTGAAGCAAATACAAAGGTAGTTGGTATTCGTTCAGGTACTCACACAGGTGACGGACAAGGTTATGATGGTAACCAATACATCGCATTCTCAGGAGTTAATCCAGAGAAATTCCACGGAGTGCCCTTGTATGTTATGAAGCTTTCAAGTTTGTTTCTTAAGAGCAGAAGGCGCAGTACGTGGTTGGAACATGGGAGGTTCAGCAGAAGACTTCTACAATAAGGGTATTCTTGCAGCGAACTGCCTTGATCGTGAAGACAATAGTGTGAACTATGCAGGCATGATGGCGAGCTATATGGCACAAACAAACGCTACACCAGTGACCTATGTTGACCCAACAGGCGATACAGAAAACATCGAAAGCCCAACAAAGATCGGTGTTAAATGGAACGATGCAGACCCAGAAGAAACAAAGCTTGAGAAGATTATTACACAAAAATACATCGCAGCTTATCCAATGAGTTTCGAGGCTTGGGTAGACTTAAGACGTACAGGTTATCCTAAATTGTTCGAGGTTCTCAATGCTGATGAATCAGACGGAAGCTTGAATCAAGGCGACATCATTCGTCGTTTACCATTCCCAGGACGTACAGATCCAGCTACACAGGCAGACATTCAAGCTACAGGTTTGAAGGCATTGAATGGCCCAGACGTTGTAGGTACACGTCTATGGTGGGATGTTAACGCACCAAACTTCTAATATATAATAGGTGGGGACACTTCATTTGGCAAGTGCCCCCACTTTTTTTACTAAACAAGAAATTATTTTTACTATTTAATAAACTTAAAAACAACTCTTGTATGAATAAGAAATCTACAATGAAGATGTTGATGCTTGCAGGACTTCTTTGCGGTGCTCCAAGCACAATGAGTGCTCAAACTACTCCAAGTAGCACATCAACTACAATCTACGATTTTTTTCTAAATTTGGAGATCAAAGCTTGTTAGAACTTTTTGAAAAAGGCTGAAAAGGCAGGTAGAAAGTTCCCTACTAAGCAAGAACTTATCGACGCAGGAATCTATGATGAAATAGAGTTCGTGCGCTCACACGTTCGTAAACGTGAAATTCTTGATCGTCAAGATCGTCTTGTTGGCGGTACTTATCAAGAAAGAGATCTATTTATGAACATCCCAGCAGGTGCAGGTTCAACAATCGGTGGTTATCCTTCTAAAGACTTCGCAAGCGATAACTATTCTATGTGGAACTACACAAACCTCTTCGGTTCATGGAATCATGGCTTGTTCCAAGCACCAGGTTCATGGGCAGACGCAGCTCACAAGAATGGTACCGACATTATGAGTGGTATCAAATTCTTCGACACAACAGGTGGAAGAGGTGGCTATGCAACAGGTTGGGTAGAATTTATTAAGCAAAAAGAATGCTGATGGCACATTTAAATATGCTCGTCCACTTATTCGTATTTTTGCAATTCTTAGGAATGGATGGTATCAACTATAACTTCGAAGCAAGAGGTTATGATGATAGCGAAGTAGTAAAATTCCACCAAGAATTATATAAAAATTGCAGCAGCAGAAAACTTTAAAAATTTCCATATAGCAATCTATACATCACATTCAAGCTTGTCATCTTATAATACAGAAGCATTGTTTGGTAAGAATAATGTAAAGACAAGTGACTTGATGTTGAACTATTCTGCAGACGATTTCACTCCTTCTATGGCTTCATCAGTTCAACAAGCTAAACGTTCTTTGAATACAGCTAAGGGCTTGTATGCAGGTGTTTGGATTGTAACAATGAACAGAAGTTGGACTCGTCTTAATGCTCCAGGTGCAGAAGAATGTGGTGTTTGTCTTTGGGGTGAACACGGTCAAAGCCGTTTCTGGTCATATAACACAGGTGGAAGTGCTCAAGAACGCATGAGCAACTACCAAATGTTGTTGGAAAGAGGCTTCTCAGGTGGATACAGAAACCCAGCAGATCGTCCTGAAATTAGAAACGCAGGACACAACTGGGAATGGTCTAATGGTGTTGCTCCATTATCAACTTTCCCTGGTTTAGCTTCATGGATTCCTGAGCGTTCAGCAATTAATGGTAAGCTTCCATTTAGCACATACTTCAATACAGGTGCTGGAGAGGTTTACACATACAAAGGAAAGAAAACAGCAGGTTCATGGTATAACATGTCTAACTAAGACATCGTGCTAACTTATCGTTGGTTGGTTTACGACGGAAACACAACAAACGTAAGTTATAAAAGTACAACCTGAGTTTACTCATGAAGATTCTTACACAGGTGGTTCTTGCTTTGAAACTAACAGGTAAAGGAACAGCTTCATCAACAGATATCGTTCTTTACAAAAACCAATCTTACAGGTACAAGCGGTGCAATCAAAGCACAAGTGGCTATCAAAACAGGTAAAGACACACAGCAGACTCTAAACTTGCGCTCATCGTTCGCTTAAAGAACTCTAATCAATGGAAAGAGTTTGATGTAAACGGTACAACAGATAGCAAGTGGGTAGAGCACACAATTGCACTAACAGGTTTATCTTCAACAGACGTTATCGATCGTATCGGTCTTCGTGTGAAGAATGTTGACAACCAATATAAGCTTCTTGTTGGTAAATTGGCTATCGTAGACGATTACACAGTGGCTCCTGAAGCAGTGAAAGACCTTACAATTCAAGTGAAAGAAGAAAACAAATCTTCTCTTTCTGTGAAAGCAACTTGGGCTTTAAATTCAGCTGCTGACGATAAAGTTGTTTACAACGACGATGCTAATGTAGACCACTTCGAAGTGCTTTATAAGAATGGTGAGAATGGTGATGTTACAGAAATCGGTCGTACATCACAATGGGCTACATACATTGGCGACATCGAATTGAAGGAAACAGATAAACCATTCATCGGTGTTCGTTCAGTTTCTAAGGACTTAAAGACCTATTCTCCAGTAGAATGGAAAGAAGTTCCACGTGCTAATTACGCTTCTCTTCCTGAGAAAAAGGATAATCCTTATGGAGAACCTGAATTGGATATGTCTGCTGATGGTTATAAGATTGCACAAAAAGTACGTTACATCGAAACTTTCGAAACAATCGGTGGTGACCAAAATATCAATTATAGAGCTACAGGTCCACAAGGCGGAACCAACTATGTTGACGCAACAAAACCAAGTGTTAAAGGTTGCTCAAGGTACAAAGGTTACATTGAAATTCAAGGGATATGAAGCAACAGACGCTAAGGATGGCAACCACGACGACCTTCGTTATTGTATGGGTAAGGGTTGGATTGACTTGAATGGCGACCACGTCTTCACTCCTATTGATATCAAACAAGATGCAGAAAAACGGAGAACAATTGTTCTTCTTAGGTCAAGTTCGTAAAAGGAACTGAGGCTCAAGTTAAATCTCCTCAAAGCTACGAATTCACTATTCCTGCAGACGCTAAAGCTTGGTAAAACTCGTATGAGAATTGTGTTCTCAGACGCTTGGTTCGCTGGTTCTCTACTTCCAACAGGTAAGTTTAACAAAGGGATTTGCTATCGACTTCGGTGTAGAAATCACTGGTAACAACCCTGAAAGACCAACTCCTAAGTCTACACGTGACGAAGGAACAGCAGAACAACCAGAAGGACTTTCATCAAGCACATCAATCACTTCATCTCGCTGGTGAGGCTTCAGCACTTGTTCAAACAAGCAAAGACTTGAAGTTCTCTAACGTAGAAAAAGCATGGATCTTTGGTGTAGATGGTTCTTTAGTTAAAGTTTTAGACAATCCTCAACAATACGAAATAAAAATCTCTACCAAAGGGAATCTACCTTGTGAAGATGTTGAACAACAACGTTATTCGTACTCAAAAAGTGGTAATCAAGTAAAACTTTTGTAATGGAACTGGCGAAACAAACTACAAAGTAATTTATAAAACTTCGCTAAATTCACTAAAAATTAATAGAAGATAAACAACATGTTCTATTAAAATTTTAACAAGAGAAGGGTGCGCCACATCGTTGGTGCATCCTTTTTTTATTACTAACAAAAACATAAACCTTTAGATAAAACAAAATGAAAAAAACCTTTATTCAATTGCAAGACCTTGTTGCTTGCTCTTAGCTTGTGTGCTGCTGCCCTTCTTTGGCGCAGACCTCGCTCGAATCAACATCAACTACTATTTACGACTCTCTAAGTTTAACGATTTAGAACTACTTCAATTCTTTGCCGATCTCGACGCTCAAGGCCGTAAATATCCCACTATCGACGAATTAAAAAGCTAAAGGACTCTACGACGAAATAGAGTTCGTTCGCTCGCATGTGGCTAAAAGAAACACCATCGACAATGCCGATCGCCTTGTTGGTAACACCTATGCAGAACGTGAATTGTTCCTCAACCTGCCTTCGAGCAGGCAAATTGATTGGCGGTTATCCATCGAAAGACTTTGTTAACGATAACTTCTCGATGTGGAACTACACCACTCTTTTCGGCTCTTGGAACCACACTTTGTTTCAAGCACCAGGCTCTTGGGTAGATGCTGCGCACCAAAACGGAACCGACATCATGAGCGGTATGAAGTTTTTCGACACCACAGGAGGTCGTGGAAATGGTGCAAAGTCAATGGATGTCGTTCATCAAAGAAATGAATGATAAGGGCGAATACAAATATGCTCGTCCCCTTATTAACTTGTTAAGATTCCTCGGAATGGACGGAATTAACTATAACTGGGAAACCCTCAGGTTATGACAATAAGAATGTAATAGACTTCACAAACGTCTTTACCAAATAGCTAAAGAAGAAAATTTCAATAACTTTCATATCGTGATTTACACGATGAGTCATGTTCTTCAGGTTATAGTACCAACGCATTATTTGGTTGGAGCGGTAGCAGAACAGCTGAAGTGATGTTGAATTACGACGGAAATGGCTTTACAAGAGATATGGCTATGACTTACAGAAACGCAAAAAACGCTCTACAAACCACTAAAGGTTTGTATATGGGTGGTTGGATTGTAGGCATGGATAAGAACTGGACAGACCTTGATAAAGACAATTTCCACCACGAAAGTGGTATTGCTTTGTGGGTGAACACGATCAAAGTAGATTTTTGGTCGTATAACAAAGGCAATAGCCCACAACAGCTTATGACCAACTATCAAATGCTTTTAGAGCGTGCTTTCTCTGGTGGTTATCGCAATCCAGCTAACCGTCCTGCTGTGGTTGATAGAGGAAACAGTCTTGAAGCGCAAGGAGGCAACCCTGCATTGCACAACTTTGCGGGTATGGCAACATGGATTCTCGAGCAGTCTACCATACAAGGTAAATTGCCTTTTCTACCTTCTTCAACATAGGAAATGGCGAACGCTATGTTTATAAAGGCAAGAAAACAGCAGGATCGTGGTATAACATGTCGAACCAAGACCTCGTTCCAACCTATCGTTGGCTCGTTTATCGCTCAGAAACAACCAACGTAAGCACTGCCATCGATGCACAATTCACCAACACCGACGCTTATATGGGCGGTTCGTGCTTGCAGGTTAAGGGTAAAGCAACAGACGGAAATGCCGACCTTATTTTATATAAAACCTTGCTCGAGGGCAATGGTGGCAACATCGTTGCTAAAGCTTGCGGTGAAGAACGGCAAAGAGGCTATGAACACATCTCAGCTCTATCTCATCGTACGCCTTAAGAATTCGCAACAATGGAAAAGAATATCTTGTGAGCAATCCAGCGGGCACAAACTGGGAAGAAAAAAAGAGATTGCGTTGAGCGATTTAACTTCTTCTGACGTGATAGACCGCATTGGCTTGCGTGTGAAAAACACCAATTCGGACTTTAACATGCTGTGGGTAAACTCGAATTGAGCGACAACTTCACTGCAAAACCCTCTGCTCCAAAAAGATTTAACCATTCAGGTGAAGGAAGAAAAGAAAACTTCTTTATCGGTAAAGGCTACATGGAACGTGGAATGTGGTGCTGGCAATGAGCTTCAACACAACGACAAGGAGAATATTCATCACTTCGAAATTCTGTATAAGAACGGCGAAGAGGGTGCTGTAACAGAGATTGCTCGCACCAAACAATGGGCAACTTATGTGGGGGATATCCAAGTGGGAGCGCAAGACAATCAGCCTTATATCGGTGTTCGCTCTGCTTCTACCGACCTTAAAACCCTATTCTCCTGTGGTGTGGAAGGCTATACAACGTGGCGATTATAACACTTTGCCTGCTGCCAACACCAACATCTATGGAACTCCTGAGCTCGATGTTAGCGCAGCTGGTGCAGCAACAGCACGTCAATTAAGATATTTGGATAACTTCAGTACAACAGGTGCAATTGAGAATATTGAATATCGTGACAATGGCAGTCGCCCTGTAACCAACTATGTAGACATGTCGTCTAAGGTGATTAAGGTGCGTCAAGGACAAACATTCACCATTCACTTTAAAGGACACGAGGCAGTGATGATGTTGAAGGAAGCCACGACGACCTTCGTTATTGCATTGGACGTGGCTGGATTGACCTTGATGGTGACGGCACATTTAACCCTCGATTTCTTAGACTTGAACCCTACCCATGGCGAATGTTTGTTCACTCTTGGTAGCAAACGCTCACGCACAATGGAGAATGTTCAAGGTCTTCAACAATTCGAAATCAAAGTTCCTACTGATGCAAAGGTGGGCATGAGCCGTATTCGTATCGTGTTCTCTGATGCGTGGTTCGAAGGTGCTTTGCAGCCAACAGGTAAGTTTAATAAGGGCTTTGCTATCGACTTCGGAGTGGAAATTACGGGCGATAACGCTTCAAGAAAAGCGGGTGCCGACACTTGGGACGAGGGAACAGCCAGCGAACCAGAAGGATTGAACGCTCAAACGGGTATCAACGTGATAGAAACAGCTAAGCCATCGGCTCAGCTCAACAACCAAACCATTGTTTTGAACAATGTTCAAAACCTTTGGATCTACACCCTCGACGGCGTTCTTGTGCGTCACATCAGTCGTCCAACAAACGTCAGCACCAAATCGTTTGCAAAGGGTACCTACCTCATCAAGATAGAAAATAATGGCGTGATCGAAACTCAAAAAATGATTATTCGATAAGTCATCTCCCCCTTATACTCTTTTCGCAGAAGTCAGTTGAAGAGCCTTCTGCACCTCTTTTTAAAAGACTCTCTTAGGTGAACAAAACACCTTTGAGGGTCTCTTTGTTATGTGCTATACACTTTACTACACACATCTTTCTTGCAACGCCTTTGCCTTTGTTCTATCTTTGCATTGCAATCGAAAACAAAAGGGTTGCTGTTGGTGAGCAAAGTCGCTGCTTTTGATGGGTAAGATGTCGACTATTACACTTCATTCTCAATGCTTTTTCGCCAGCTTTTTAATTCAGTAATAACAATCAAAAAAACAAGAAAGGAAACAAATTATGTCAGTAGTTTATCGTTTAACACAAGACAACAGAAAACAAAGTAAAACAAAAGGCAAGTGGTATGCTCGTTCGCTTCACACTGGTGTGATCGACATCGATGGTCTTGCAAGCATCATGCAGGCTAACTGTACACTTAAAAAGAGTGATATACTTGCGGTGATTGCCGAGTTGGTGGACGTGATGAGAGCGCAGTTGCAAAAACTCTCAAAAGGTGATCTTAGGGCGGTCTTGGAAGCTTTAAGGTGGGACTTAAAACGAAGCCTGCCGACACTTCGCTCGACTTTAACCCTCAAAAAGAACATCGTGGGCGCAAGGGTGCTCTTCCACCCAACAACCTATACCACCGCTAACCGCAAACGAACCAGTTTCTTACTGCAAGGTATGACGGTGAAGGAGGTTACCAAATACGATGTGAAGAAGCCTAAAAAGACCCGTAAGACTGCTTCTGGCGACACTTCACACGCACAATAAAAATGGAGAGATTGTAGTTTTTGTTTAACCCTAAACCTTTGTTTATGAATAGTCTAATAATTGTAGTGAGAACACTGTTACACGACTGCTGGATGCTGCTGCGCCGCTTCGTTGGCTTCACAATGATCTATTTGTTCGGCGTTGTCTATTCGCTCATCCTCTTTTTTACGGTCAACGGAAAGGTTGACGCTGCATAAGAGGCAAGGAAATGCACCACTGCTCTCCTTTGAATGTAGTACTACTCTCTTTGAATGTAACACTACTCTCTTTGAATGTAGCGCAAACGGCTGTAGGGTGATGCGCAATAAGGCACTGAACGCTACATTGGAACAACGGAGTACACCACTCATCAATGGCACTGAGATAACTCTCGGTGCCTTTTTGTTGCCTTATGGGAAAGAATGGAGGGTGGGGAGGGAAGCTCAATCTTGTTTGTTTTCACTTTGCATCGAATTACATCCTAATTAGATACTTTTTGTTGAACTATTATTTACCTCTCTAGCCTTGATAAGGCTTTATATATAAATAAACTATTTTTATAAAAAAATTTTTACGGGCTTCTTTTTGTTGTATAAACAAAAACTACTACTTTTGCCCCCAGAATATTTCTAACTCTAAACAAAAATAAATTTTATGATTTTTTTCAAAAATGATTTCAAGCAAAATTTTTGCTTTGTTTATGTGGGGCAGCTTTAATAACAAGTTGTAGTAGTGATTTTGTAGATTCTAATAATCTTACAAATGACAGTAAACCAATTTTTAATAATTCTTCTTCAAAAGAAGAATTAATGAACAACTTTAGTGCAATTCTTTCCCGAGTGTTGACAGAGAAACAATCTGTTCGTAAATTCTTAAAGATGAGGCTCTTTTGCAGTTTGATAAGAATTATGATGTTTTATATCAAAATGTAAAAGATAAGTCTATTGATGGTAAGAGTTTAAGAGAAATGCTTGTAGAGGCTTCTTCTGAAAGAAAAAAATTAGAGAAATAGAAGAAGCATTGCCTTTTATTGAATATTTACGTGTCGAATATTCCTTTTGCAGACGTAACACCTGAGAATTTAGATGTTACTTCTCAAGATATTCCTGTTGTTGTTGAACGTAATGATTCAAATGCTTTTTATTTAAAAAGGTAAGAATGTAGAAACATGGGTGAAAGGTGAAATTCCAGATTTTCATGCATTTGTAGTAAAATGAAAAATACTAGAATGATGGTAGATAAAGCGGCTACAAGAGCATCAGGAAAACCAGTTATTAAGTTTAGATCTCCTAATTTTGATGGTTTAGCTAACTCTAAAAAAATAAAGTAAAAGTTAGTGAATTTTTTTCCGATTTGGTAAAGGTAAAAAGATAAGTTGGTAGAAGCTTATGACTATTTCCATGGAACTAATGGGGGAATTGATCAAAAGGGATTTCAACGAGATTATCTATATTATGGTATAACTCCATCAGATACTGTAGGACAGCTTAATTATTCTACAACAGAATACATACGAACAATAGAAATTGATCCTAAGGCTCTTAATTTTTATTGCTGATGAGATTGAAGACAAAGAGCATCGTACAAAAATTAGATCCTGTTGTGAAGTCTAGATGGGAAAAAGAATATGGTCGTTTCTAAAATGAAAGAGAACTTATTGATAGATTTTTGGACGGTAGGAACATATGATTTAAAGTTTACTATAATAAGCTCAAAAATCAACAACTCCAACAGTTGTTGTTGTTCCACTTAGACCCGAAGATTTGTGGGATTTTTCATATTAATTTAAAACATCGACATGGAAATATTTTTCCACAGACATAAGAATATATATACATTAGATCCTAAAGATTTTACATCTAAAGTTGTAAATTTAACATCATATAATATTACTTTTGGGAAATGGGATCTTTCAACAGAAGCATTACAGCGTTTTGTTAGAATTGAGGAGTTGGATTCAGGTTCAGAAGTTGAAGTTTCTAGTGAATATGATATGGAGCGATTTACAGAAAAAGTAGTTAAGGGTGGAACTAAATTTGGAGTAGGATTTGGTAAAAAAATTCTCATAATAGTTTTGATGTAAGTTCTGACTTTAGCTCAACAGATAGAAAAAAACGGACAAGTATAAACATGCTGTAAAAAAATTCGTTATATTCAAGAATCAGATTTATTAGAATTATTCCTATTTATTATTATGACCCAATTATAGAATATATAAGTGGGTATAAAATAAACGGTTCAACGAAATTTCATGAGTATGGAACAGGTTCTGTTAAATTTACTATTAATATAAAGTAATTATGAAGGTTCTTTTTACACTCCTACTGCTTTTTAAGCGGTATTCTCTTTTTCACTGCATGTGATAAAGATGAGCCAATAGAAAATGAATATCGTATCGTTGTTACCTGTGATACCAATGACGAATATTTTTGATGTTCATATGCAGGGATCAAAAGTTAGAACAAAGAATAGATTTGAATATAGTGAACGTAGTCGTGATGTTTCTTTTCGATGGCTATGTTGCATGTACTAATCCAGAGGCTGTTATAACTATCCAGACGTATTTAAATGGTCGAGTTTACAAGACTGAATATGGAAAAGTACAAAGTTTATTTTCATAGACAGCCCCTTAAAGAATAAGAAGGCGAATAAATTTGTCAAGAAACGTCCCTTTTAAGGGTTTCATTCTTCCCCTGTATCAAGCTAATCAGGGCATGAAGGAATAATTCTTCCCCTATCTTTCATTCGATGAGATAGGGGATTTTTATTGAATTTTACTAATCTTTCTGCCTTTCTCTGTGCTCTTTTTATCCTTCCTTTTTGTCTTTATTTCTTATGACGTCCTCGTCTCCGTGCCTTTTTGTTGCCTTATGGAAAAGAATGGAGGGTGGGGAGGAGGAAGGGCGTATGTGGTGTTTATAGTAGGGTTTAGAAAAAGCGTTATATCTACATTGTTTTTATGATATTGTGGCTCATTTTAATGAATAAAAAGAATACCTAAACTTTCGCCAAGTTTCGGAAACTTATCTATAAACCGTCCTTTCAGAAGGTGAAGGCGCAATGGATGCTTTTTTTCTTCGTCTTGATATTCTAATTGTTCCTCAAATAAAATCTGATTGTTATGTTCTCCCTTTACTATGATAGTGGCTTCTTTACCACCGTGGTCTTGTACTTCGATTGAAATAATTGTCCTGTTTGTATCTACAAATTTTTCCTTATTCTATATCTACAAATTTTGGAAACAATAATACGACATTATGTCAGTTGTAATGGCGTGGTATAATAATTGTTAATTACAGATTTAGTGTCATTGGCATTCCGTTTTGCTTAAAATCCGATTATTGGATATAACGGCAGTTTTCAACCAATCTTCCTGACGATTAAGATGGAGAAGTTCTCTTCGTAAATAAGGAGAACTAACATGTTTAATTCAAAAATGATTATTATGGGAATCAAACCAGGACCCAAAAGGATTGCAAAAACCACAGGACAACCTGACCGTCGTCAAAGAGACAACAAGGAGACTCCAGGAAATACACCATCTTTGAAGCCCCATATTCATAAGAAAGGGATTAAACTCCAAATAAAAACGGTGCTATTATCAGACGTCCGTGGAGTAATTTGTTTGGCCTTTCTACTCCAACCTTGCTGCACAAGGAGTGAGTGCTTCTAAAGTCACTGTTAGTTTGGCACTATGGCAGTGTCTTTTTCTTTATATAGTTGCAAATATAACGTATTATATATGGAAAAGTTATATTCTTTTTCAAAGTTTAAAAATTCAGTTCTTATAAATAAGACAAACTTATTTAGGGTATTGTTGTAAATACTCACCCAATATCATTGTAGGTTGGTTAGGTTGTCTTTGTAACAAGGTAAATTTGAATAGTTATATGGTTACACCAAGTTCTCTTAGAGCCTTATTTAAATCGCAACATTGCACGTTTAATGCTTGGCAGGCATCGGGAATCATTACTCGTTTGGTTGACATGGGATTTGATTTTTCATAAGTTACGAGTGTCATATCTTTTGCCGATGCAGTAGCAATGATATATGCATCTGCAACATCTGCGAAAAGTTTGAAGTGCTGTTTCTTTAAATCTTTTACTGTTAGCAGCCCAATTTTTGTGTTGCAATATATTTCTGCATGATGTCTTGGTCGAGCTCAATATAAAAATCATCAGAAGAATTATTCTTCATCCATATGGTTAGTTCGTCCTTTCCTTTTTCAATCTCTTCTTTCACTTTTTATACTGGAATAGATTTTACGGTCACGGATAAGTTCTGCAATGCGTTGCCAAAAAGTGGGCCACACGTCTGAAGGTAATAGATTTTTAGATGCAATAAAAATGTTAGTATCGAACAAATATTTCATGTATCCTACTTTTATATATTATCATTCATAAATTTTGTGTAGGTGTTTCCATATAATCCAGTTAAGCGATAAGCATCGGTATATGATAGTTGTCGATTGTTAACCGCATTCCTTACATGGATAGCAAAGAGCCTTCCAACTCGCTTTGCACTAGTTCTATAAAAATCACCTCCACTTTTTGTCCTTTTGATGTGTCGGACGGTTTGAATATTCTTTCCAAAAATTTTGATAATCCCTGACTACTTAACAAACCTGTGTCGTGTCTCTACGTGCAACGACAAGCTCGCTCACACAGAATTTTCTGTAATATACTTTTATCTTTCCATTCCAAATCTTTTTAAGTTCTTCAAATGGAACAAGAAATTCTGCTGCTACTTGGTCACAATAGTTTTTCGTGTATGTCATTGGTAAAACTTTCGTCTGTAGCAATATGTCCAGCACTAATTCCCCAACATGAGGTGGGTTACTTCGTGTATCAACGTAAATAATTGGGCAGTTGATGCATCTCTACTATTAATAAAGATGTAGGGTGCTATTGGATTAACAAGTGCAAAGCCTCGACATTCGCTAATTGTTAATGGTCTATGGGGGTTATTACCAACAACACCATTATAAGCTACAAATACTCCAGCATACTCTAACATCTCAGTTAGTTTTTACTGCTGCTTCTGGTGTCTTAAAAGAAAAAGCCCACTGTGGTTCTAACTGTAAAACATTGCGTAACTTGTTTACAGTTTCTGCAATAGGAGTTTTTAAGTTGACAGAATGAACTAATTTACAGGTGTCAATTTCATTATCTACAAGGTAGTCTTCAAGCCAATCTTGTCTTTGTTGTATTGCGCTAACAGTGTCGTATACATTCAAATCAAAATGATCGTATTTCCCAGCTTTTCCACGAAAAACAGGAAAAAGGACGTTTTCTTCTGGCAAATGTTCTAAAAAAACAAGAAACCAAATGGCACGTTTACACTTTTTGCAAAGGCTTCAAGCTGTTTAATGGTAGGCTCTTTTGTACCATCAATCCAATCGGGCAATGAAACCTTTGGATGACTTTTAATGTAGTCTTCCAAAGTTAAACCTGCTCTTTGGATAGCCCAAAGATAGCGGTTCGCATCTATATGTATTCTGTTTGTAGTGCCCATCTTGTAGATTTGTGTACCGCAAAGTTACATATTTTTTTCTTTGTATGTATCTATTTTTAATGCTAAATTTCTGATCTTCAGGCTTTTTTTGATATAAAAGGTGAGTAAAGAGAGTGTTAGAATGGTTCTTATATGCTTTTTTTATATTTCTTTTTGTACTGATATAGAAAAGTTCTTGAATATTTAGAATACAGGAACTTTCTGCCAGTAATAAAAAGCGAAAGAAGCCTGTGCCAATAGTCAACACAAGGTGGAGGATCATTTCGTGGATATGCACGATATGATCGAGATAGAAAAAGGTGGAAAACGATCAGTAGACACTGTAAAACTATCTCGATATGCCTGTTATTTGATAGTGCAGAATGCCGATCCGAGCAAAAAGGTGGTGGCTAATGGACAAACTTATTTTTGCTGTTCAAACACGAATTGCCGAGATTCAGCAGATGGACGAATACAATCGTTTGACAGATGAGGAGGAAAAAGCGTTTGTTTTTTGCGTCATCAGCTGGCTCATCACAATAGCTTATTAGCTGAAACGGCGAAGAATGCAGGTGTAGTTGAGTCTCGTGATTATGCCATTTTTCAAAATCATGGCTACAAAGGGCTTTTATGGTGGCTTAGATGCAAAGGACATTCACGCACGAAAAGGATTGAAGAAAAAGTCAAAAGATACTCGACCACATGGGCACAACAGAGTTGGCAGCCAACCTATTCCGTGCTACACAAGCCGAAGATAAGTTGCGTCGTGAGAATATAAAGGGAAAACGAAATGCTAACCAAACGCACTTTGAGGTGGGCAAAAAGGTGCGTAAAACCATTGAAGAGCTTAGCGGAACGATGCCCGAAGACTTGCTCTGTGGCTGATAGCATAAAGCGTTTGGAGAGCAAGGAGCAACGACTCTTAAAAAGATAAAAAAAGGAAGAGCGAGGAGAGTAAAAAAAGAAAAAAATGGTGTATTTAAGCTAAAAAAATATTTATCTTTGTACGTCGTTGAGGCTAACGAAAGAAAACAATTCGATTAATCTAAATAATGAAATGAAGAAATTTTTTTACACTCCTATTGCTATTAAGCGGTATCCTCTTTTTCACTGCATGCGACAAAGATGAGTCAATAGAATACGAATATCGTATGGTGGTGACATGCGACACGCCAGACCAAGACTTTATTGTTCAGATGGCGCATCGTGCCGATTTCACCACAAAAAACCGATTTGAGTTTGCCGACAGAACCACCGACGACACCTTTGGGGGCATCATTTATTGCGCAAATCCAAAGGCGGTGATCACTGTTCAGCTCTATCTCAATGGCAAACACTACAAAACAGAGTATGGAACATACGAGGTGCGCTACTTTATCGAGAGTCCGTTGAAAGGCAAAAACACCAAACCTTTTCACCTCTAAACGCCCCTTTTAAGGCTTTAGTAGTTGCCCATTTCGCCCGATGAGGCACAAAAAAAGATAGATTTTTTGGAGTGTATCCAATAAAAAGGTATATTTGCAATATAAGATAGAAGTAGTGATGATGTCAGCAGGTAGACATGGAGCCCATTTATATGGGTCCCATATCGTAGGTTCGAATCCTACCATTACTCTATCTTATTTTTTTCATTTATATCGACTAAAAGATAAGTAAAGTGGTTTTTGCGAGCTTATCTTTCGTGAAACAGAATAGAGAAAGTTTCGACTAAGGTTCGAATTTCAAGATATTAGAGTCATCGTCTTATTGAAAAGAGGCGGTGACTCTAACTTTTTTGTTGGCTGAACAATTCAGAATACTTATTTATTGAGCGATTTAAGCATCTTGGCTATGCATCGTTTTTTTCTGCTCCATGTTGGGGTGAACATAGAGATTGAGCGTTGTAGTGATGTTAGAATGACCCAAGAGCACGCTCACGGTTTTTATAGTCGCAATCTTGCACCCATCAAAGTCGGGTTATGTGCGAAGCAAATGAGTGGGACTTGTTACTGAAGGCGAGGGACTTGAGATGTGTGATCAATGAAAAGCTGTTATTTTTATGAATTATTATGGCAATAAACATTAAATAATATAGGCTTTTAAAAAAACGTATTTCTTTTTTTCTTTAAATTTGCATAAAGCATCCAATAAAAAGTTGAAAACACTTCGGCGTGAAGTGTATTTAGATTTTGTATGAACAAAAATTAGAAGAATGAAAATGATGAGTAAGGGACAACATGCGTGCATATGTGAAACCAATATGCAAAAACTTCAGGTTAGAATGGCAACCTATGATGGTAAACAGCGTAAGAGGTAGTATGGATAACAAAGACATTAGTCAAGATCCAAACGACCCTTGGTACACAAGTCAAGATTAACAGCTCAAGAAATGGAGTTTGTTCGAGATTACTATTTTTATTTAATGTAAAGGAAGATGATACTGAGTTGTGAGTAAACTTAGCATATCTACTAAAAATTAAATTATTAACATTAGGTTTAAAAACCTATTCGATTAACCTTATCAATGGATTTTTAAAATGAAAAAGAATTTTGTTGCCACTTATGTTTTTGGCAACACTCGTATCGATATCGTCTTGTTCTTCTGATCTTACAGATCAATCTGGCAAAAGAAAAAGCATCTAACGAAAAGATGCTTACCCTAACTGTAACGGCTGGAACAGGGAAGAACTCAAGCGAAACAAGAGCCTTTCTTGATGAAAGTAGCGGCTCTGGTAGTTTGTGGAAGTGGGAAACTGGTGACCAATTGTTTCTCGTTACCAAAAAAATGCAGCAGGTCAAAAAGGATGTTTTTACGCTAACAGTTAACAGATCGGCAGTGGGTAAAAGCCGTGGAGTATTTACAGGATCAATCCCCTGCAAGTGCTGTAGTAGATGGCGATAGCTACCGCTTCTTCTATGTGGTAAAACCACTAACGGAAGTAACAACAGAACCATTACTAACGGCGAGATTAGCGCTGGCAAGATAACCATCGACCTTTCTTCACAAACAGGCAATCTTACTGATATCAAAAAGACATTGCGTTTTTGTCGGGAGAAGGTAAGATTGTTGTTTCTGGTTCCACTGCAGATGTAGAAGGACGTGTCAACTTAGTCAACGCATTTACAGTGGCTCACTTTGCTTTGAAAGCAGAGAATGGAGCAACAATTACTAAGGTTGGAATACGAGGAGAGGGCGTTTACACCTCTGCAAGTGTAGATTTAGAATCGGGATTGGCAACGGGTGTTTCAGAAATAGGAGTAGAACTCGACCCTGAAAACCAACATCTTCCTTCCAACAGGGAAAAACAGATTTCTATATAACATTGGTGCCTGGAAGGGTAACCCTTCTTTCGATGGCTATTATGCAGACTCGTATAGCAGCGTGATAACGGCTATACCTGAAACTCACGACTATGCAGAAGAAAAGTCTTTCGTTTACTTTGATAATGCAAAGGCGGCCTTCTCTGTTAGCGACAATAAAAAAGTAGCTATCACCAATGGCAATATGCAGTATGTAATGCCAGTGAAAACCTATACGGCAGACATGAAGCCTAACACCTTAGAAGCTAATAAATTGATTAGATGGAGGCACAACACCTCTGAAAATCACAGGTAAAGCCACCGTGCATCGAGGCTATTATAGATTGGCTCCTGAGCAATGGGAAATGGCTATGCCTAGGAATAACCAAAGTAGCGGTACTTATTCTTATGCAACGGTTAGAGTTGGGGGCGTGGACTACGTCTCTCCAGAAACCTATCGTTACTTCGATCTTCCCTCATGGGGAACGCTCAACAACCCCACCATACTTAAATATAAATTCCAACGCACGGTTTCAGGAGTTGGAATTGAAACAGAATTCGACTTCGGTAAGAAGCTACATGTAGGGCTCAAAGCCCACCCGTACGATGACTACAGACGAGTGGGGATATCTCTTAACCACAAGTACTAGAGACTTAAACAATCGTGTTTGGGAGGTTAATGGAAAGAGATATGTGAAATGGGCAACTTGTTTTATCGACGAGAACGGAGATGGGCGTAGAGACACACGCCCTGCAGAGTTGCGAGGTTTCTTGATTTTCCCCGATAAAATGACTTATCAACAAGCTAAGGACGTGTTTACTATCACCAATCCTACGTTTGGAAACCATGTGGATGCTAGCAGAACCAACTACCTACGCAAATATTAAAAACAGCGGTGCCGTATTTATTCCATTAACAGCTTACAGATCCGAAGGTAATAAAACATTGGTTCAATGGGGAAACCATGGAAACTACTTTCGCATCGTCATACAAAAGCTCTGGAATTGCGCACGTTAGATTGTTACATAATACCTATATCAATTCAGATTATTCTGCACCTGGACAAGGCTGTATGAGCAGATTGGTGCAAGATATAAATGAATAGAGGTGCATTTAGTTACTTTTGTCTGATAAAACTCAGGCAGATTTAATTATATTCGTTATGGGGACTTCTTGGTGCTGTGCGCATTGAGAAGTCCTTTTTCTTTTCCCTTCCTATTATTTCAGTGCTTTTTCTGCCTCTGCGTCCGTCTTTCTTGTTCCGTGTCTACCTGCCTTTTCGTTCTTATTTGTTTTCCTTTTGCCCTCTTCTCCTTATTTTTCTTTTTCAACTGCAACGCACATTGTTTACTAATGTCTGTTTTTATTCAAAAACGTCCTCCTTCTTTCCCCTTTTTCTTCCTCTAAAAACGCTTAAAAAGAGTTCCTTTCTCCTCTTATTTCCACTTCTTTTTACCCCTCAATTCGCCATCTATTGCTGCCCAAAAGGACTGTCTTTTTCGCCTTTTTGTTGTGATAATTTAATAGAATGGAATATAAAATGTGTAATATTTCGGCAAGAAAAAGAGGCAAAAAGACGAAAAAGTGCTTCAATATTGTTGAGTTTTTCAATGAAGGGATATTGATGTTTGTCAATGAAAATGAGCGAAATAGAGTTACGAATAAGCTCTATAAATTCTAAAATAAAACTTAAATCGAATACCATATATAATGTAATAGGTGTTTTTGATAATTTTTGCATTGTAATAGTATTAGAAAGTAGAAAAAAAGATTGAATTTCTAAAGGATAACAACGAGATCATTTGCAGAAAAAAATAAACAGAAAACGTGCGAATAAAGGGATTCTTTTCTTTTTAAATAACCCATTCCTGCGAGAGAATCGTGGGCAATTTTTTTCAGAATAACAGAAAGATGATGACAATTAAGAAAAACGAAAAGCAACAATATCTTGCGCCAGCTATTGCTGTGTTTGATATTGTAGAGAACACCTATCTTTTAGCAGCAAGTCCTAATGCACGCCCAGGTGGCGATGGAGATCCTGCAGGAAGTATTACTATTGAACCTCCAAAACACGAAGATGGAGGCGATAGCGATAACCTTGAAGGATAAGCATTGAAAGTGAAAAAGGTAAAAGATAAAAACGTAAAAATCGAAGATGAAAAAGATAAAATTTTTATCCTATTCTGTCGGCATTGTTTGTCGGCGGTATGGCGTTGTCTGCTGTTTCGTGTGCAGATAACAATTTAGACGAAGAGAATAACGGCGGAGAGCAAGAGCTTGCAGTGAAGTTTAACGTGAGCGATGCGCAAGACGAACCAACCAATAACAGCACTTCTACCACTCGTGGTGTAACGGCTTCGGGAGTGGCTCTTGCTGATCTTAAGGGACAAACCCTTGAGGCTCAAAGCGCAGAAAAACCTTGATGTGTGCCTCGTTGAAACCACTGTTGAGGGCATTAACCCTGTTCAAAAGCCAGTGGCAACACGTGCCAACATCATCAATATGAGCAATTTCAGCGACTTTTCGTCTGCAGGTCTTCGTGGAACAGCGGCTAACAGCATCAACACAGAATGGTTCCACAATGCAAAGACCCGCCCAAATGGTAAGCTTTATAACTATTATCCATGGTCGTGGGATCAGCCAAGTGCTCGTTTCTATGCTGTTTATCCAGAGATAAGCAAGTATAACGCCATGACAATTAGTAAGGCTACAGCAACAGCAAGTCCTACTGTTGAGTTCCAAGTGAAGCCTAACGTGCAAGATCAAGTAGACCTTATGACAGCTTGTTCGGGCGATGTTCGCTATGTAACACGTGGCAGAGCTCCTCAAACCAACCTTAAGTTCCGTCACGCACTCACCGCTATTCGCTTTGCAGTGGGTCAAAATCTCTCATTCGACAAAACCATTACTAAGATCACTCTTAAGAATGTGTTGCTCAAGAGCAAGTATGTTCTTTCTAATAAATACGACGGAACAGGCGCAAAATGGGATCACACTGGTTATAGCACTCGTGGAGACGTGTCGCTTGCAGGTTTGAGTTATAAAACAAACGAAGATCCAAATAGTATTGTAAGAAATAAAAATGCTTATCCAACAGAGAACGATATTCTTAAATTGAACGATGGTTACACCTTCTATATGATTCCTCAAGAGTTAACAGGTAAGGTAACTGCAGAGGTGACATTTAGCGATAACAGCAAAATTACAGTGCCTTTAACAGGTGCTTGGAAAGAAGGTACAACTCGTACATATAAGTTAAGTCAAAAGAATTCTACATGGACATACACACTTTTGACAGAAAGTCCAAAGGCAGCAGCCTTCAATGCAACTGCAACCGACAAATACAAAATCACAAGTTATCGTGAGGCTCCAGACGGAACCAAGAAAGCTGTGGCATGGAAGGTGATTGGTTACGATGCAAATGGCGACGGAAACTTCTCGATGACAGAGAAACCAAGTTGGTTGGGCAATCTAAAAAAACAGAAGGAAATGGAGGCGAAAGAGCAGAAGAAACAACAGCTTTCGCTTGTGCCTTCGGCTGTGTAGACCTTGCGGCTCAACGTAACAACGAGTTGAAAAACGCAAAGGCTTTTAGGGCTCTGCGGCAACTCTTACAACCCTATCTAACAGCACTGGTGCTGCAACAGTAGAGAATACAGCCAACAGCTATGTTATTTCTGCGCCAGGTGTTTATATGTTCCCATTGGTTTATGGTAACGCAATTAAGGACGGTAGAACCAATAGAAGCGCATATTTGGGTAATGTTTCTACCCTTAACGTGCCTGTTAATAGACAAATCAAGAATGTTATTCTTCAGAATTTGGTAGATCATAATGGTATAGGAATTACCGATCCATGGATTGAAAAAGACCAACAATCGTGCTAACAATGGTGTGAACGCAGCTCAAATTGTGTGGACCGACGAGGCGAACATTGTGCGTCCGAACGCTGTTTCTATTCAGCGTGACGCAAGCGGAAACGCTTTTGTGAAGTTCGAAGTGAAGCAAGCCGACATTAAGAGCGGTAATACTGTTATTGCAGTGAAGAAAGGTAACACCATAGTTTGGTCTTGGCACTTGTGGTTTGCACCAAAAGACGCTCTCGAAAAGATTGCTGTTACCAACAAAGATGGTAAGGTTTATAACTTTACAAAAGAAACATTGGGTTGGAAACCAATTACTTGGACAGGTACTCCTTACACTTCTACTCGTGAAGTGAAAGTGAAGATCGAGCAAACTGTCGGTAACGCAGGTCAAAAACAAATCTCTTATGTAACCATTAAGCAACGTCCTACAACATCAGCGATGGAAGGTATCACCACATTATATCAATGGGGACGTAAAGATGCATTCCCAGGACTAAGCGGAAACGTTGCAGGTGTGAACAGAACTCCAGGAGATAAGATCTTTATGCAAAACATCATTCAAAATCCAGGTAACTTCTATATCACCATATTGAATGCAGCAAGAGCTATTGATGGTGGTTCTTACCTATCACAATATTATAACTTCTATAACTTGTGGTCGATCAATAACACCAAAACAGGTGGTCAGGATAATGGCAACGACGATGCAGTTATTAAGACCATTTACGACCCATCGCCAGTAGGATTCACCGTTCCTGGTGGTAATGCCTTTACAGGATTCACCGCAACAGGTATGAATAAGGCTACGATGAATGTAGATGGCACAGGTGTTAAGTCGGTATTTGATGCTAATATGGGTCACCACTATTGGACCAACAGCAAGAAAGAAGAAACCATTTTTCTTCCCTGCAGCAGGTTATATGGACAACGGAAATGGTGCATTGTTGTGGCATAAGCAATATGGAGACTTCTGGACTGCCTTGCCAGCCGACATCAATAACGGTTGTGTTATGGGTATTCAGCACGATTTCACTTATCCACGATTTGTCAATGTGCGTACTTATGGCTTCTCAATTCGCCCAGCAGCAGAATAATTTGAAGTAGATATTTTTAGAACAAATCAGCCCCTGAGCTGAATATACCAAGCCCTGTTTTATTTTTCGAGATAAAACAGGGCTTTTTTTCTGCTCCACCTTCTTTATCATTTTTTTATAGCATTGCTTTTTGAGAGCGAATGTCGTTGCTATTGAGTTCTAATAGCGTTGAGAATGAGCCGTAATAGCATCGCCTTTGCAGAGTGGGGGAATGAGCGGTGCAAAAGACTTGTTGCGCCCGTGCCTTCCTCTTCGCCTCGTTGCTTCTTTTTCAACTGCCTCAGTCTCCTTTTTAAAAAGTTCTCTTCTTGCCTTTTTAGTAGTCTTTTAAGACCCTCTTTGTTCGTCTTCGTTCTCTATTTGCGCTTTGCGCTTTTTCTCTCCATTCGTCTGCCTTTCTTTCGGGGTTGTACGAAAATATTCCCCTTGTTCGCCCCACGTTCTTTCTGAACAGCTCCGCCCGTTTCTTCCTCTTTCGCCCCCTTCTTTTCTCCTTTTTATTTGTCGTTTAGCCTGCCTTGCCTACGTCTTGCCCCGTGCTCGTCTTGTCTTTGGCTTCTTTGTGCTTTTTCTTTCGTTTTTTTAATCGTTCTGTAAGAGATGAAAATTTATAGTTTGTTAACTATGAAAAATGAAAAACGAAGAAATCCTTCTCGATTCTCTTTTACCTTTGCAGTCGAACAATTCAATTTAAAAACAAAACAATCATTTATTTTTAAAAACACACAATGTTATGAAAAGACCAACTGAATTTTTTTAGCGTTTCTGACATCAAAAGGAATGCGAGAAAGTTGCCCAAAGGCGATGTGCGCTATGCCATTGCCGAAGAATTGCTGAGGCTTTTGTGGCTGAAACCCTCGTGCAAATGCCGATGGCAAGGTACCACTACCGACTTGGTGGAGCTTGTTTATTTTTATTTATTCTGAAGGTTTACTGATCGACGACAAGGGCTTTCCGCTCTCGTTCCGCATTCTCACGGCTCTGTTCTTTGGCTTGTTGCAGGTAAAGATTCCTGCTAATCCCTCTGCAATTGTGCTCAGAGCACGTCAAAGAAAAGGGCGTGAGGCGATATAACATCATTGAGCGATATATGCTGTTGCTCGCTAAAAATCCCGAGATACGCCCGCTGTCTAACGAGATTGTCTTTGAATATGTCGAAAAACGAATCATCAACTAAAAAAACACACGAACAGGATATGACAACTAATACCATTGAAAAAGAATTTCTTTTTAACGCCTCATTTCTCGCTAAAGGAAATGACTGCGTCGACAACTGCCACCCAACTGCACATCATCAACTGCCCTAATGCCACGCAAATTGCCCGACTAAAGGCTTTGTGCGAGCATGTTTTTGGAACCGCTCCGACAACATTTTTGGGGCGATAAGGATAACGAGTGGCTTTAGAAGTGAGCGACTTAACGATGCCCTATGCGCCAACTCTTTGTCGCAACACACCTTTGGCGAGGCGGCAGACATCTATGTTCCGAACCGAGAAAAGGGTTTGGAAATGTTTCGATTTATATGCCAACACTGCACGTTCGACCAGATGTTATTGGAGAGAAAGCGCAAAACTCCGTCGTTTTGGCTACATGTTAGCTATAAAAGCGACCGACGCTATAATCGCAATATGGCGGTGGATTTAACGGAGCACTATCGAGATTTTAAATAACTTATGGCTCTTGTGGGTTGAAAGGCTGTGGCAAAAACACATCATTATCTTTGCTAAAATGCTCACTTTCTTCTTTTTTTCTATTTAGCAAAAAGAATTGTGAGTGCATAAAAAAATAAACGAGAGGGAATTGCTTCTCTCTGGTTTTTCGTTATATGTTGCCTTATTTCTCTTTGTTTTGGTTGCGTTTGTTCACCCAACGATGTAGCTTTCTGCAGGCGAACATGGTTACTGCATATATTGCGTTAAAGACTTAATCCAACGCTTACATACGGATATATGACTGCTGAGCGATCGATGGTGTTGTTGTCTTCTCTTGCCGTTTCTTTGTAGTTGAGAGCCAATCCTGGGTTAAGACCTAAGCGAACCGACACTCCTTTGGCGGGTTGATAACGATAACCCATATCTAAAAAGAGGAAACTGCCTGTTAAGTTCTTCTTAAAAAGCTTTTCTTCTTTTCTAAGGGTGCATTGATAGCTTCCGAAACTCACGCCTAATCCGAGCTCTGCAAAATGCTTATTCTTGCCAATGAGATAGTTGATGCCAACGGGAAGGGTAATACCTCGTGTCTTTAAGGGGCCGGAACCTATAAAATCTTCATTGTCGGTGCTGGTAAAAGCCAATCCTGCTCTAAATCCCCAGTGGCTATTTTTACCAAATCGGCTATCATAATGCAAACCAACAGTGGTGGAAGCACCAAGTAGTTCTACATAAACCTGTTGTTTTGTTTGGGCTTGTAGATTGCAAAATGCAAGTAGTGAGAAGAGGAGTAGTAAGATGTTTCTTTTTCTTAGTTAACTGGTTCATTATCTAATTTTATTGATTTACAGGGTTTATCGCAACAAAGATAGCTAAATATTCTTGATTGCACAAGGGATAATCGACCTCTGCTAACGGGGAAGAGCACTAAAAAGTTAGAGCAATAGGTATGATAAACCGCTCCCCATCGTATGGGGAGTCCGTACGACGGACAGCGGTTTTTATTCGCAGTTTATGTTACTTTCGCTCCCCATCGTATGGGGAGTCCGTACGACGGACGGCGATATTTATTTGTTATTGTAGAGGACGATACAGCTTTTGCATTTCTTCCAGTTCTTGAGTTGTCATCTTTCTGTATTTAGAAACGCCGTAGGTTTCTGTTAGTTTGCCCGTTCCGTCGTTCTTATAGCCCAAGAATTGAATGATAGAGAGGTTTGTTCCGTCGCATTCCAATATGCGGTCGTTAGGCGCCTTGCTGTTAATTAGCTGAATAGTGTTGGTTGCTTCGTCGTAGATATAGTCCCTTGTGGTCTTAATATACTCGTTGAGAGCGTCTGAATGAGTGAAGCTTGTGACGCTGCCCTCAGTGAAATAGAAGTCGATAGGATTGATTCCGATGAGCCCTTTGTAGTAGCTTTTTTGCTCAATGGTGCCATTTGCGTTCATTTCTTGTGTGAACACGTGTTTCCAACCCTTACCAACAATCTGTCTTTTTAAAGGTCTCTTTGGTGATGGTTGGTATCTTTTGCAGGTCGATCCAACCGCCAAAATAGCAGGTAGTAGGCTCGTTTTTTTGTCGTCATCAGCAAAATTGTCGCAACCCACTAAGGTTGTTGTTGCCAATAGAAAGGCGCAGAATAGAATACTAATATTTTTCATTATCTTTTTGTGTTTTGATTGGTTACAAAGATAGGGAAATATCTATAAAGAACAAGCAAAAGCACCCCTTTTTTTGTTCTTATTGCTTTTGCTTATTGCCCCAATCCCTTGTTTTGAATAGGGAGTGGGGAATTTCGTCCCCATCGTATGGGTACTTTTCGCCCTCGTCGTACATAAGAAATCGATCAAATCATCGATATCTCCCAAGGGTAGAAAAATCAAAAAGATACGAGAAATGATAAAGTAAAAATTCAATAAATAAAAGAATTTTTTTAATAATAAAGCTATGAAATTTCAGAGTAAATAACTACATTTGTAGTTGTGTACTTTTGCTTGACAACGTACAATCAACAGTCTATTAGCCTTTCCAATTACTGCGTCAGAGATTGCAGAACAGCTAGATGTTCCTAAAAGTGCAATAAATTCAATTTTTGTATAGTATGGATGGAATAAAGGCTTATCATGATGATGAGAAAAGGTCAAACTGGTATTTGAAAAATTAAGCACTATGAACGAAGGTGAATTGCTCTATCGAGAAATGAATGAGGAAGACCCTTGGTATATGGGTGACCATGAAGAGGAAGATGAAGACAACGAGGATTATAGCGGTGAAGAGGAAGAAACTCCTCGCCGAAATGCCTTTGTGCTCTTTTTGGAATCCTACGAACAGCAACTACACCATAGAGGATTACTACAAGGATCGTGAGCAGTATGGTCAGAGATTTAGAATGAGTTGGAGCATCACCTGCCCCGACGATGTGCAGGAGGGTGACAAATACTACATGGTGAGGTTGGGTGACGGACGCACTGGTATTGTATGGCATGGCACGTTTTATGGTAAGCCATTCAAAGACAAGGATTGGAAAGATAAGAGACGCAAACTTTGGTTTATGCCTATCAATGTAGAAGATGCCGTGAAGCCTGACGCTCGTTCACTAGTAACCCTTGAGGAGATGAAACGTGAGGCTCCCGATGCAGACTGGGAACACATGGAATGTGGACAGCAAATTACACCGGAACTGGCCGATAGATTTGATGAGTTGACACGCATGAATCGTTATAAGGAATCACATTCTTATCGAGGTTACTCAAGTAAGGCTGCATACGAGGAGAGTGAAAGAAAACAATTGCGTAGTGATGTGGGGTGTTGCTTATTCTATGTTGTTATTGCAATTGGGGCTCTTGTCCCACTCATGAGTGTTTTTTTAAATGAAGAGAAATGATCATCATTTGCAAAATCTCAAAGACTAATGTTATGGTGTCTATGGCGGAGTTAGCCACTGGCTAACCCAGAATAAACAGATAGTGATAAATCAGGAAGATTGTCATTGCTAGTTTGTGCTGTTGCAAATTGACACGCTAAAGCGAGTATTAAAAAAATAGTATTATTCTGCTATGTGCCATAATTAAAAAAATATTAATTTATGTGTTATTCTACAATCGTCCATGTGGTACAATTCAGAAGTCCACCCTCTACAGCGACATCGTTGTAATCAACAGTCTCTATGATTCTGTCCGGGAAAATTTTTCTTGAATAATTCAACCGTTTCCTGGTCTCGGTTTCCTTCTACACCAAATTTGGGCAATACTATCAAGTTGTCAACTTCAAGGTAATTCACGTAAATTCCAATAGCATTCAATTCATGCTGTTTGTCAGCCTTAGGAATAAAATACGGAACGTCTATAAATGTAAGTTTTGCCTCATTGCAGACCTCCTCCAATCCCTTAATCATATATTGATAATCATTGGTACGCTCATTGCCTAGAATTGTATTCTCATCAACAAAACGAACCATGCCATCAGCGTGTCCGGTTAGGTCTTCGCTTACAGAGTATGCTGGTATTATATAAACTCTCGCTTTCAGCAAACGCTCAATTTCTGCGACCAATACTTTTCTGTCATATTCAGGGTTTTCATCAAAAATTCGGCTGGTAAGAATTGCCTTCTCGCCACAAATCAAGACATTACCTCCATCTATTTTTATATCTGAAAAGATTGGATTAATACCATTAGCCTTACATACCTCATGAACATCACTCTTTGATTCTTCCCATTCTTGCTTGCCTTTGAGATAAGAAGGGTCATAGTTGAATTGAATAAGTTCACCTTGACTATTCTGAACCGGCATATAGTCACGACACCATATATCTTTGGTGTTTTTTAGAACTCTAACAGTTACATTGTGCTTTTTCCAGAACGGCAAGCAATTCACCTGCAGCATGAGGAAATTTATCCTCAAGAAGGCCTGAGATATAAACTACGTTTGGGCATTTTATGCTGTGATGCGCTTTATTAAGGTCTTCGTTATCCTGCGCTTCATTCATTTGATGCTGTTCTCCATTTATAGCATGATGATATTCTTGTCTTAGGGAAGGAGAGTTGTAGCCTAAAAGAGCCTTACATAAGTCTGGTGTAGGTTCAATGTTATTCTGAACACATATATCAAGAAATATAGCACTTTTTGGAGCAGTTGATGGGTGAGAAATCGGTTATGTACTCGGAAGAGACTTTTCCCATACCCCAAAGTGCCATTTTGTGACTAATCTTCTTAAGTAGAATCTTTTGTTTAGTCGATGATATATTCGCAGAAGCAAGTTGATTAAACAAGTCTTGCATGTTCGGTTTGAAGTAGCTTTTGATTTGTTCCTTGCTACAAATCCAAGTCAAAGCCAGTCCCGCTATGCCTATTAGCGTACCTATTATAAATTCATAGCTCATTTTTGATGATTGCTTGTATTTAATTACCTAAATAATATATACACAAAGAGGGCGTAAACCCTTCTATGTCTTGTCTTTTTCTTTTAGGCTACCGCTAGTGGCCTTTATCTTCCTTAACTGCTTGTTCTCACGGTTGAATTTTGGCGGTATTCAAAGAAAAAGAGAACAAGAGCAATGAAGCTCTATAATATGTTTTAGATACTAATCTTTACTTAAGTTGTAATTCCGTTTGTTAATTTAGTGTAACTACTGTATTCTATCTAACCTTTTGGCTCGTAGGAGTGAATACGTGATCCTACAAATAATCCTCTGTCAACGACATTAAGTCTGTGCGTTGTCAAGCAAAAGTGTACAACTGCAAATATAGTTATTTATTTTGAAATTTTATAGTTTTATTATAAAAAAATCTTTTGTTAATTAAATTTTTTTCTTTATTAGGTCTCGTATTTTTCTTGATTTTTCTCCCCTTGCCCTAAATATATGTCTCTATGTGTAAGATTATCCAACGATTCATAAAATATTTTCTCATTATAATATTTCACCCATCCATCGATAGCCTTTTTCCTATTCAGAGGGACAGAAATAATGATTTAGCTTAATTGCATTTTTCATCGATCTGTGATATCGTTCTATCTTTCCTTGCGTCTGCGGATGCAAGGATTTGCCATGGATATGCCTGATATTATATTCCTTACAGAGATACTGTTTGAGAGAAAAGAAATATAGCATAGTACATTGTCCGATAAAAGACAAGGAGAATTCTTTTTTTGTTGTTATAGTGCAAATATACTTTTTATTAATAATTATAACTAAAAACCCCAAACTTAATTGGAGGTCAAGTTGTGCACTTTTTGTTTGACAACGTACAAAGTGGAATTTGCGCTATTCTTTATCTATTAGTTCGACTGATATAGGGATTGTACCATGTAATTCTTGACAAAATATTTGTTTCCAAACTGAATATACATATCTTTGTGTAAAGATAATACTTTTAAATAAAAGATTATGATAGATTTCAAAATTTGGATAGAGAAGCATACTGACATATTTGACGAAAACATCTATGGACTTTTTATAGATAGCCACAAGTGTTTTACAAACGATATCGAGAGACCAGCATATCTCTTAGCTTATCAGGGATTAATGCAATACATCAGGACACTAATACTAGATTCGTCTTTAACTCCTCATGGCTTTACAGCCCAAGAATGGGAGAATATTTTAAAAGAACTTAGAGATGATGGAACATGGGATCAAAAAGTTTTTGATTGTATTCAACGATCAAACTCTAACTCTGAAAAGGACCTATTCTAAATATTGCAAAAGAAATTAGAGAAAAGTTCCCTTTTTGGAGACAGTTTAGGAATGTCTGTGCCCATTACAAAGGATATGAAATTAATAAGGCACATGTCATTGCTCTATATTCTTTATAGAACAATATTTAGAAACGATAACTATAGAAGGATGTACACAATCTCTTGCTCAAAAAGTTTGATAATTATTTTAACCCTGCTATAACTTCTCTGCATGAAGATATTACACCTCTACTAGATAAAATAGACCCAATGGTATGTGATAACGAAGCTGATGTTCTTTTTAGGTAATATTCTCAGGTCATGCCGTCATTATGATCCTTATGGGGAAAGACGTTTGTTTGTTTTTTTCATGAAATTATACATCATTGTCCATTAAGGGTACAAAACTTTACAAAAAGTTTATGTCAAATCGTACTGACTTTTTCATTCATATAGAAAAAAATATCCTGATGATATATTATTGTTCATCAGTAGTAAGCAAGATATTTATGAATTTTTGTCATAATCAGATTACCTCATATCGAAATATGTTGTATATCTTAGCGACATTCTATATTGCAGATTTGATACCTGAATGTGATAATAATGATATGTTAATGATATGTATTCAGGCAGCACAACGGAATGATAACTTCTTTGATTATAGTCGGATTACAAGTGATATGAAGCAGAAATTATATGACAAGGATACTTTCATCAGTTTATAGAATCATTTTTTTAATGCTAACTATACAACATCGCATTACGAAAAAAATTTGCTATAACACAAATTTTTTATATTGACACAATTTCAATATTACCCCAAATAGATGAGGCATATGTCACTAATTTAATTGAGATTTTTCTCAAAACAGCGATACCCATTTACTTTACAAGATAGATTGAAGGAGTTTTATCACAATAAAATAGATTATAAAACAAAAGTTGATATAATCTGTCGAGACAATGGACTGGAACTTCCAGATACCATCATTTAAGAAATGTTCCTGCGACTTTCTTTTGCTTCTTTTCTTTGGGCGCCTGCTCGTTCAAAGAAAAAAAGAAAAGAGGTCACGCAATTTTGAGGTTGCGTGGCTCATTGTGTTAGGGCTTTTCGGTTGTTTCAATTATTCGAAGTTTATGCTACTTTCGCCCCCCCATCGTATGAGGATAGTAACATTTTAGCATTGTCGATAGCCGCTTGCGAGATATTACTCCGCTAAGCATCTTTGCAATTTCCTCCACACGTTCGTCCATATTGAGGAGCGTCATCGTGCTCGTTGTGCCCTCAGCAGTCTCCTCCTTCAGCACTTTATAATGGTTACTGCCAATCGAAGCGATTTGAGGTAGGTGCGTAATACTGATCACCTGTCGGTTGTTTTGACCCATCTCATACATAATTTGCGCCATCTTTTCAGCCACACTACCGCTCACACCCGTGTCGATCTCATCGAAAATGATAGTAGGAAGCTTCACCGCACCGCTCACAAGAGCCTTTAACGAGAGCATAACACGAGCAATTTCGCCACCCGAAGCCACGAGGCTTACAGGCTGAAGGTCGGTACTTTTGTTGGCACTAAACAAGAAAGTGATTTTGTCGCAACCATCGTTCGAGAGCGGTTTCGCCTCGATATTCACCTTAAAACGAGCGTTAGAATACCCAATGGCACCAACTTCTCGAGCATTTTCTGCTCCACTTCGGCAATAGCCTTTGTGCGTTGTTGAGTGAGCAGAGCCGCTTGTTCGGTGCATTTCTTGAGCAATTCGTTCGCTTTTTGCTCCAGTTCAGCCAATTCCTCATCGGCATTATCAATCATAGAGAGCTGCTTAGAAAGGTCGGCTTGAATAGCCAATAGCTCGCTTTCAGATGTTACATGATATTTATGCAGAATGTTGTTGAGCGCATCTAAACGCTCGGTTAGTGAGGCAAGACGTTGAGGGTCGTGCTCGATGTCGTCCGCCTTTCTACCCAATTCTTGCATAATGTCCTTCAATTCGATGTAACAACTCTCCATACGGGCAGAGGTATCGCTCAAGTCGGGATACACATTCACAATGTCTTCCACACGCTTTAGAGCCGTTTTAAGGTTGTTCACCACGCCCGAATCGTCGTTCGACAGGTTCGAATAGGCATCGTATAACGCCCCTTTAATCTCCTCGGCATGACCCAATAGGTCCACTTCTTGCTCAATACTCTCTAACTCTCCTCCTTAATCTGCATGTTTTTCCAACTCGTTAAGCTGAAAATCTCATAAAGTCTTTATTATCGTTGTTCTTTTCAATAGCCTCCTTAAATAGAGCCAATTGCTTGTTGGCCTCACGATAATGGTTGTAGGCTTGAGTGTAAAGAGTCAATTGTTTTTTTGGCTTTTGAGCGATGATATCTATGATGTTTAATTGGAAATCTTCTTGATTAAGCAATAAGTTTTTGATGTTGCGAATGCACATCGATAAGACACTCACCAATGGCTTTTCATGGTGGTTAAGGGCACAGGCATGTCGTTGATAAACGCCCTACTTTTGCCGTTGTTGTTCAGTTCTCGGCGAATGATGCACTCGTTTTCGTCGTAATCAATATCGTATTCGTCGAACAAATACTTCATGTCGTAGGCAGAGATGTTGAATGTTGCTTCAACAATACACTTGTCTCTGTTCGCCTTGATGCTTTTAATTTCGGCACGGTTACCTTTTAATAGTCCCACAGCTCCAACGATAATACTTTTTTTCCTGCGCCCGTTTCTCCTGTGATAACAGAGAATCCTGAGAAGAAATCAATATTGAGTTCGTCTATCAAAGTGAAGTTCTTAATGTATAAATGCTTTTAACATCTTTATTGCCGTTTGTTGTTATTTGTTGACTGATAAATATCTTTTTAGATGGAAAAAGGGAGTTATTTTTTATTCCTTAATGCGGTCCCAAAAGTTGCTTTTGACTGGCGTTTATTTTAAAAGAAAATGTCGTATATCGTTTCCTTTTTCCTTAGGCGTTCCCTTGCCTTGGTAGATGTTTGCCAATTCATCTTTTTTGTAGTCGCTCCATATAATGGGCCATTGGCACAGCGGTTTGTTCTCTTTGCACTTCGCCAATTGCTCTTCAATGGTTTGCGAAATGTTCACCCTTCCTCGCTCAGGGTTGGTCACCATCTCGTCGAGTCCTTTCCTATAGTAGTTGTATTGAAACTCTCTAAAGGGTCGCATAGCAGGATCTAAGTATTCATTGATGAGCGCAAAGCGGTTGCGATCGTTGTCGAATGCCTTCCAACCCGTGTAGTTTAGGTTTTGAGCAGCATTGGTTAAGTTCATGCAACGCTGCAAAATGTCGTCGCCACCGAGCATCGAAAACGAGTCGAGATTGATGCCAATGATGAGATAAGCATAGTATGCAAAGAGCGTGGTGAGCTGATTTTTGGACGTTTTCTTCGTTGAATTCGAGCTGGTCGAACTGTGCGAAAAGTAAACTCGAAGTTGTTGTCGTAGTTGTTGTATAACACCGAGTTGTAGCTCGAATTGAATACAGGTCGGTTGGCTTTGTATCAACGCCTTGCATTTAAAGAGATTCGAGCTGTTATCGTATTCTTGCACCGTGATGTTGAACACACATTGAATGCGCTCGTTTTTCGGAACTGCAAGTCGGTCCATTGCTTGTTGTTCACAAACTGCTCGAGACTTTTTGCAGGTTGTCGAACACGCTAACGTCCGTTCCTTTGTATTTGATTGTGGTTGATAACAATGCGGGCACGAAGTTCTTGGGCGTGCGCTTTGTGAGGCAAGAAGATTGCCCAAAGAGCTAAAAGCGATAGTTTGAAAATGTGAAACTTCATGTCGTTAAAGTGCTTATGGTTGATGTTGCCTTGCCAAGTGTAAACGCTTGTGGGCGAGGTGCTTAGCGTTGGCCACGAAAAATGCGTTGATATAGAGTGTCTAAAGCAATTCTTTTAGAGTGCAATAGCACTGCTGTTGTGAGCTAAAAGCGCAGGAGTTGGTTATCGATGAGAAGGGTTTGCAAGTCTACTTTTTGCGTTGTAGCTGTGCTTCTACCTCGTCGATGATGTCTTTTGCCACGAGCGTTTTAGGCTTCTTTTTCAAATGCTTTGTTCTCAGTGGCACTGATAATGTTAATTTGGTTGTCGTCTGTTTTTAAAGGTAGTGCCCTCGTTTCGCATACTGTTGAGGACGATAAAGTCGAGATTTTTCTTCTTCAATTTCTCCTTAGCGTGGCACTCTTCGTTCTGTGTTTCGAGCGCAAAGCCCACCAAAAGCTGTTGGTTGGTCTTTTGTTTGCCCAACTCTGCTGCGATGTCTCGAGTCGAAATCAAATCCAACTGCATATTGCCTTCGCTGTGTTTTTATCTTCTCCTTCGCCTCGTTTTGGGGCTTGTAGTCGGCAACGGCAGCGCAAAGGATAGCCACATCGGCCGTTTTAAACGCCTTGTTAGCGGCATGGTACATCTCTTCTCCGCTCTCAACGTCGATGCGTTCGATGCGTTTTGAGGCCGAAAGAGCCACAGGACCAGCTACAAGAGTGACCTTTGCACCTCGTTTGGCACATTCTTCTGCGAGGGCAAAGCCCATCTTTCCGCTCGAATAGTTGCCGATAAAGCGCACGGGATCGATCTTTTTCGAAGGTAGGACCAGCGGTGATCAACACCTCTTTTCCAAAGAGATTCGAAGTGGTTTCGCTGTTAGTGGGGTGGGTGATGAAATAGTTTTCGAGGGCTTCACAATCGCTTCGGGCTCTTCCATGCGTCCTTTTTCCCTCTAAACCACTTTGCCAAAAAGCCACTTCCTGGCTCGATAATAATGTTGCCAAAGCTTTCTATTTTTTTGGATATTAGCAGTGGTTGTGGGGTGCTGATACATGTCGAGATCCATTGCAGGAGCCACAAAAACGGGGGCTTTCATCGAGAGATAAGTGGTGATGAGCATGTTATCTGCAATGCCGTTGGCCATCTTTCCGAGTGTAGAGGCGGTGCAAGGAGCAATCAACATGGCGTCTGCCCACAGTCCAAGGTCGACATGTGAGTGCCAAGAACCATCTTTTTGAGAAAAAGAATTCGCTAACAACGGGCTTTTTGAGTGAGTGCCGAAAGGGTTACAGGGGTGATGAATTCTTTGCCCGAAGGGGTGATCACCACTTGCACTTCTGCGCCTTTTTTGATGAGTGTTCGTATGATGAGGCAAGCCTTGTAGGCAGCAATACTGCCCGTTATGCCTAATACTATCTTCTTTCCTTTTAGCATTTTGTTTTGCAAATAATGGTTATTAGAAATGCGATTGCTTTTTATCTCTATTTATCGAAGCAAGAGATGAGGGCTCATCTCTTGTCACTTATTCTGTATTGGGGCGTTGCAAAGGCTTTTAAAACACGCCTGTCGCCCCCTATGATGTTTATTGTTTGCTGTTGAATTCTTTCAAACGAATGCGTGTAAGCACTTCTTTTGTGTTGTTGGTGAAGTCGCTTGAGAGCATCCAACTATAGTAACCAGGGTCTCTGTTGAGCACTTCTGTTACGCTATGTCCCTTGTATTTGCCGAAATTAAAGGTCTCTTTGCAAAACAGGTTCGCCATTCTTATCGAGCAAAGGCTTATTGTTTTTGTCGAGAACTTCTTTCCAAACGATGCGTCCAGCGAAGTCAACATTGCGGTTATTCTTCGAGAATTCGGCCAAAGCACCAATGTCATTGGGTAGAATTCGTCTGGCTCTTGTTGCTGTTCTGCGCTATATCGCTCTATTTGTCCCATCAAAACACGATAGGTTGCCTCTGTATCTTCATCGGCACGGTGGGCATTAAAGTCGTCTTCCATCTTGCGTCCGCAATAGAATTTGTATGCTGCTGCAAGGTTACGGCGTTCCATCTTGTGGAAAATAACTTGTGCATCGACGAGCTTTGAGCGACTAAAATCGTAGCTAAGGCCTGCTCTTGAGAACTCTTCGGCAAGCATTGGAATGTCGAAATGGTTCGAGTTGAAGCCTGCAAAGTCGCAGTTGATGAACTTTTCGTATAGCTTTTGGGCTATTTCTGCAAAGGTTGGAGCATCTTTCACCATATCGTTTGTGATGTGAGTGAGTGCTTCACCTCTTGAGGAATGGGCTTTTGAGGGTTGATAAAGAGATTCTCTCTCTCTTCTTTTCCATCTGGGTGCACCTTGATATACGATATTTGAATGATGCGATCGTTAACAAGATCGAGCCCAGTGGTTTCTAAATCGAAGACGATGAGGGTCTCTGAAGGTTTAATTTCATAATTAATCGTTTAATAGCATGGGCATTAGAAGCATCAATACATCTGCACTTTCGGGCTGAACTGATGGTAGAATCAGGCCAGCTCTACTGGGATCGGCAAGTTGTATGGTCACTTCGTCGCTCTCAAGACTATTTAATATGTCGGTCATTGATCCACCTTTGAAACCAATGCTCATGTTGTTTCCTGTGTAATCGCAGTTCACTGCTTCCTTAGCACTTGTTGAAAAGTCGATGTCTTCTGATGATATTTCGAGCTTTCCTGCCTCTAATTTGAAACGAATGAGCTGTGTGCTTTCACTTGCAAAGGGCAAAACACGACGCAGAGCACCTAGCAATGACAAACGATCGATGGTGAGTTGGTTAGGGTTGCTCTCTGGAATTACAGAGCTATAGTTGGGATAACGACCCTCGATAAGGCGACAAGTGAGTGTTCCACCTGCAAAGATTATCTCTGCACTGTTGGTTCCAAACTTGATAACCACGTCGCTGTTGTCTTTTGGAAGCACGTTCTTTAGAAGTGTTGCGGGCTTCTTTGGAAGAATGAAAGCAGCGGGTGTTGCGCCTGTTATGGTGCTAATGACGTTGCGAACCAATTTATGTCCATCGCTTGCAACGATAGATAAGCCTGTAGTTTGTAGGTCGAAGTAGAGTCCATTCATCACAGGACGCATGTCGTCGCTACCAATTGCGAACATAGAACGAGTGATGTTAGCATTCAAGATGTTTGCAGGAATGGTGATAACACTTGTTCCTTCGCTCACACCTTCAGGCTTTGGATAAGCTGTTCCGTCTTGAGCTGTGAAGTTATACTTACCATTTTGATAAGTAACCTCAACGTTGAATGTATTTGTATCAATATCGAACGCAAGTGGTTGTTCAGGTAATTCTTTCACAACATCAAGGGTTGTGCGACTTGGAATGGCAATCACTCCGTTTCCATCGCTTTCTAACAATGGCAAAGTGGTGCGCATAACGTTTTCGTTATCACTACCTGTTATGGTGAGAACGTTGCCTTCTACTTCGAATAAAAACGATTCGAGGATGGGCAAAGTGTTCTTACTTGCAATAACTTTTGCAAGAGTTTGAAGGCTATTATTGAGGGAAGTGCTCGATAATTTGAATTTCATTGCGATATGTTTTTTATGTGTTGTTTTCTTTAATTTCTATGTTCTACAAAAATACGAAAAAACATCTTGAACATCAAAAACGAAGGAAAAGTTTTATATATTGAAACTATTTTTCTAATTTCGCAATTCAATAGTTATTGAAATTAATACATTAAATTTTTAAAAAGAATACAAATAAAATGGATTTACAAGGAAAGATTATTGCAGCTCTTGAGCCAAGAAGCGGTACTTCTGCAAGAGGTGAGTGGAAAAGTCAAGACTTTGTGGTAGAAACTCACGACCAATACCCACGCAAAATGGTGTTTAGTGTGTTTGGTGCAGACCGCTTAGAACGTTTTAATATACAAGTTGGACAAGAAGTTACTGTGTCTTTCGACATCGATGCACACGAATATAACGGTCGTTGGTTCAACAACATCAGAGCCTTTGACGTGCGTGTCTCGATCCAAACTCTGTGGGAGTGATGGGCGCAGGTGCTCTTTATGTAGCTCCAGCACAACCAGCTTTCTGCAGCAACTGCATCGGCAGCACCATTCCCTCCAGCACAACCTGCAACACAAGAGGAGAGTAGCGACGACCTTCCTTTCTAAGAAAAGGACTTGGAGTTGTTAACAGCTAAGGGGCAAGATGGGGCAAAACGGTGCGACATAAGAGTCTTTCTTAACCGCACAATGGTTCCTCTTTGAGCCAAATAGCCGTGGAAACAGACAACAGAAAAACATAAACCAACTGCTTATATTTGCTGTGTAGCAAGTGTAAGCGGTTTTTATGCCCTAAAAATTACCTCTTTTATGCCCTAAAAACATCTCTTTTATGTCCTTAAATCACCTCTTTATGCCCTAAAATTACCTCTTTTTATGCCCTAAAAACATCTCTTTTAAACCGAACAGCTTTTCCTTCTTTTCAAGTCTAAAACTCTTGAAACCCCTTTGTAGATAGGCGGTGCGCAATGTCGTTGCTATTGGTGCGTAAAGGCGGTGAGATAAGGGGCAATAGCATTGCGATTGTATACTAAGAACGCTGCTTTTATTTCGCAACTGAAGTGGGGCGAATGGGTGAGGGACGTGTGGGAACTTTTTAGTTCATTTGAAAGAGATGCGAAATGGAAGTGCAAGAGATAGCAAAAAAGATGGGCGAGAGGAATAAAGGGCAGTGAGAATGCTCTACAAGGAGGTGGAGTAGGCGGGCAAGAGAATAGCGAGAAAAGAGGGCGCAAATAAATGCCTAAAGGGATAGGAGGTAGCTCCACGAAAAGTGAGTGCGAGCAAGACAAAGAAAAGTGGCAACCCAACCTTTGCAATGAGGTTAGTTGCCACAAATTATGTTTGCGAGTTGAATGAACTACTGCTTATTGTGCTTGTGGAAGCATAATAACAGAGATTCTGTTCTTGCTCTTCAAGAATTCTTTAACGAATGCCTTGATAGTTTCAGGTGTTTGAGCTTCAACAAGTTTTCTATAATCGCTGTGAACGTCGAATCCATAGCGTTGGTTCATATAGATAACCTTGCTCCAATAGCCGTTAGTCTTCAATGCATTGTCGTAGTTCTTCAACATAGTCTTCTTCACTTTGTCGAGCATAGAAGCGTCAACAGTAGTTGCAAGAGCAGGAAGTTCTTTCGTCATAATGTCGATTGCTTCTTGTTGTTTCTCTGGTTTCATTGGGCAATAAGCCACGAATGAGAAGTTATGATAGTCTTCAGAGTATTCTGAACGACCTGCTGCTTGAACCGAATAAGCTGCAGAAGCCTCTTCACGAATCTTGTTTAAGTAAACCATTTCGAGGATTTGACCAGCGATATCAGCTTTAATTGCGTTCTCGTTAGTGTATGGAAGCGACTCGTTGTGCCATACCATGTAGGCTGTTGCCTTAGGAGTTTCCATCTTACGAGTGAACTTATTGGTTACTTCGCCCTTCACCATAAAGGTTGTTTTGTGTCCCTTTTGGATCTTACCCTTAGCAGGTAGCGATGCAATGTATTGGCAGATGTATTGACGAATAGCTGTTTCGTCGAAGTTACCAATGAATGTAAAGGTCCAACCAGCAGCGTTTGCGGTGCGTTCTTTAGCGATTTGTAGGATGCGATCGTAGTTGATCTTATTTAAATCTGATAGCAATAGTGGTTTGAGTCGTGGGTTGTGACCATATACTGTTGCTGAGATTGAGTCGCCAAAGGCAACGTCTGCAGACAATTCTCTGTTCTTTAAGTTCACCTCAAGACCCTTAATCATGCTGTCGAAAGCCTTTTGGTCTTTTGTGATATCAGTGAAATAGAGGTATGCAAGTTGGAACATTGTCTCAAGATCTTTAGGAGTTGCAGATCCAGACATGTTGGTATATTTACCTGAAATACCTAAGTCTGCATTCGCAATCTTACCTGCAAGTGCCTTAGTTAGGTCGAGACTGGTGAATTTACCCTAATCCACTGATACCGATAACGCCATCGAAATTATTCAAATTGATGTAGTCTTGTGGACCATAAAGCGAAGAACCTCCAAGGCCTTCAGCTGTCATAGACACCTTATCTTTCTTATAATCGGTCTTCTTCAAAATCACTTTCGCACCATTAGACAATGTAAGAACAGTGTAATCGAATTGCTTGCTCTTTTGTTCTTTAACGATCTTACCAGCTTTTGGCAATTTAGCAATAAGTGGTTCGTTCTTTGTATTGTCTACATAAGCTTCGATTTTTGCCTCACGAGCAGCGTTGATAGCACCAAGAATACCCTCTTTTGTTGGATAAACTGCGCCTTCTTTTTCGTTGTTAAAGCTCACTGCCACCAAATTCTCGTTGTCTTTTGGAAGCAATTGACCCATCAATTCGTTCACTGGAGCAACAGATAGGCCTGGAAGAACTTGTTTCATGATGCCATAATAGTCTTCCATTGAAGGAATTGGCTCATTTTCAAGGAAGTTTTTGTAATATTCTTTGCAGAAAGCATCGTTCGAACGTTTGTCTCTTTCGCTATACATATTGTCGAGAACACTTTGCATCTTTGCCATATAACGAGCGAATTCAGACTCTGTGAAACCAAATTCTGCAGCCTTTCTCACCTCTTTTAGAACAGTGGTAATAGCCTCGTTGGTGCGTGAAGGGTCTTTAGGAACGATGTTGATAGATAGCGCATCTTTTTGTTTTAGAGAAGATATACATTCCATCTTCTACGCTTGCTTGAGATATAAGGACATTCTGGTTTAAGTGTAGCTTCGCTTAAACGACTGTTCAACATGCTCATTGCAGCCGACTTGATGGTTTCTGATATGGTGTACATCAAGTTGTTTTTCTCTGCTTCTGGATAAGTATCGTGCTTAAAGAAAATCATAACAGAGTTGCTTTTGGCACTCTTTTATCTTTGTCGACAATAACGATAGGTTCTTTATTGTCAGGGCACATTTTTCTTTTACGATAGGAGATAAGTTGGCTGGATTTTTTTGATGCCTCCAGCTTTTTAATCATAGCTTCGGTGTGGTCTACATCAATATCTCCAACAACGATAATACCTTGATTATCTGGGTGATACCATTTTTTTCGTAGTAATCACGTAACTCTTTGTACTTGAAGTTGTCTACAACGCTCATCAAACCGATAGGATAACGAAGGCCATATTTGCTTCCTGGGTATAAAGCAGGTAAGTTTCTTTCGAACATTCTGCTTTCAGGACTGGTGCGCAAACGCCATTCTTCGTGAATAACACCACGTTCTTGGTCGATTTCTTTAGGGTCTAATGTAAGTCCAGTAGCCCAGTCACGCAAGATAAGTAGACAAGAGTCGAGGGCTGTTTGACGTGTAGTTGGAACATTAGAAATGTTGTAAACTGTTTCGTCGATTGAGGTATAAGCATTAAGGTCGGCACCAAATTGAACTCCAAGGCTTTCGCAATAGCGAATAAGGTCGTTGCCTTTAAAGTGGTCGGTACCGTTAAAACACATGTGTTCGAGGAAGTGTGCAAGTCCTCTTTGACTTTCTTCTTCTTGCAACGAACCCACTTTTTGAGCGATATAGAAGCTTGCTCGCTTCTCAGGCCAGTTGTTGTGACGGATGTAATAGGTTAATCCGTTACTCAATTTTCCTATCCTTACCTTAGGATCTACAGGCATGTCAGGAAGTTGTTGTGCTTGTGCGACTGTTGAAATTAACAACAATACTGCCACAAAGAGTTTCTTAAGCATCATGATATACTATACTTACTATTAAATTTATGGTTTTTATATTCAATTTTTCTCGATATAAAAAAATGTAGGTTTTTTGTTGGTTACAAAGTTACATAAAAAGATTTTGAGTTATTTTCGATTTTTGCCGAGAATAAATTGATTTTTCTTCGCTAAAAAGAAGTTTTTATCTTTTTATACCTTGACAATGAGTAAATTACCCCCAAAAACGAGCATCGAGGTGATATAGAGGGCATTTGGGGTGCTTGCAAAAGCAATGTTTTGAGAGTGAAAAAAAGAGCTGTAATTGCGAGCTAATGTCGTTGCTTTGACGGCTAAAAGCACTACTTTTGAAAAGGGAAATGAAAGGGGAATAAAAACATCTGCCGTCTTTGCGGCTGAATAGCACGCAGAGAGCAGCAGATGCGATTTATTTTTACACTAAATTTGATGCGTCGAAATTACCAAACAGAGCGTTGGTGATTGTATCTTTCAGGCCATGCATGAAGTGCATAAGTGTAGCCGTAGCGATCGTATAGACGTGCTAAACGAGTTAAACGCTTGTGGAATGCGTCGTAATCTTTTTTGTTTACAGGCAACCATTGCACCTCTGCAAGTGCTGCAACACGTGGAAGAAGCATGTATTCTGCTTGAGTTTCGTAGGGAACATACTCGGTCCAAAGGTTTGCTTGCACGCCAATGATGTGCTTGCGAGCCTCTACCGACAATGTATCGGGTAGTGGGTTGAAGCTGTAAACCTTTTCAACTGGCAAGTAACCGCCAATTGCTTTAGGCTCTTTATGAATTTCTTTGGTTTGATAATGGTCGATATAAGCATACTCACCTGGTGAGAAAATAACGTCATGACCAGCCTTTGCTGCTTTAACACCAGGTGTAACGCCAGTCCAACTCATGATAGTTGCACTTGGATTGATGTCGCCTTCGAGGATTTCGTCCCAACCAATGATCTTCTTTCCTTTGCTATTGATGTATTTTTTCCAATCTGTTAGTAAAGCCACCTTGTAGATGTTTAGGACTAACGCCTTGCTTTTTGCGCTAAAGCTTTGCAACGATCGCAGTTTTGCCAACGTGTTGTTGGAGCCTCGTCGCCACCAATGTGGAAGTAAGGAGCAGGGAAGATAGGAATAAGTTCGTCGATGATGTCTTGTAAGAAAGGATAGATCTTTTCGTTACCTAAACACAAAACGTCTTCGTAAATACCCCAGTTGTGACCCACTTCGTATGGACCTTGGGTACAACCCATTTCAGGATAAGCAGCTAAAAGTGCACGAGTGTGACCTGGAAGGTCGATCTCTGGAATTACAGTGATGTGGCGTTGTTGAGCGTATCTCACAATTTCTTTAGCGTCTTCTTGTGTAGTAGCCACCATAAGGAATGTTATCGTCTACGTCAGAGTTGTGACCTACAACGGTTCCGCTACGCTTTGAGCCTATTTCTGTTAGCTTAGGATATTTCTTTTATCTCAATTCTCCAACCTTGGTCGTCGCTCAAGTGCCAGTGGAATGTGTTGATATTATGCATCGCAAGGATATCGATATAACGCTTAATGAAGTCTACTGAGAAGAAATGACGACTGCAATCGAGCATCACTCCACGATATCCAAACAATGGGCTATCGCTGATTTGAACTGCAGGAAGGCTCACTTCTTGTAGATTTTGTGGAGTTTTAGGGTTGGTTTCGCTTATTGGAAGCGACTTGCAGAAGGGTTTGAACGCCATAGAACACACCTGCTGCTGTTGAGCCAGCGATGGTCACTTGCTTGTCGTTTACAGTAAGAGTGTAAGCTTCGTTGCCTGCTACTTTGGGGTTAATAGTCAACAAAATGGTGTTGGTTCCCTTTACCTTTTGTGTAGAAACATTGGGTTTGAAACCTGTTATCACTTGGATATATTCAGCAAGAAATTGGCATTGTCTTTCATTGCTTGGTCGTTGCCACTATAAACGATAGTGGTTTGTGGGGTAAGGGCAAATGCTTTTGCCTTTTTGTGCGAGTTACATTTTGAGGTAGTGGCACTACGTTATAATCTGCCACTTGTGCGTTAGCACCGAGCAAGCACATGCATAGTGCTAAAGTCGAAAAGTGTTTTTTTAAACATTATTTTTAGTTATTACGATTAAACTTGTTCTCTACAAAGATAGGAAATAAAGTTTATTTTTGCCGAAACGCCTCTATTTTATTAATGTATATTAAGTATTATAGGTTGACAATGGTCAGTCGTTGCGTGGCGAAAAGAGGTGCAAAAGAAATGCAAAATGGGGTATTTGGTGTGGATAAGGGAGAGTGAGTAAGATGGAAAAGGAGAGCGGGCGAGGTGGGAGAAGAGATGGGTGAGGTGGAAAGTGAGAGTGAGTGAGTTGGAAAGTGAGAGCAGGGCGAGGTGGAAAAGAAGAGTGAGTGAGATGGAAAAGGAAAATGGATAAGATGAAGAAGGAAAGTGGGCGAGGTCGGAAAAGAACGTGGGTTGGATAGAAAAGAAAAGTATCACCCGAGCCTTTGCGCACGAGTGATACTTTAAAAGGATTGCTTTTAGGGGTTAAAAGCTGTGTTATTAAGGGGCAATGTCGTTGCTTTTTACCATGCAAAAAGCACCCTATTATTTTATAAGCGTTTTTATTGAGCCTTTGAGTACCAATTTGTTTTTCGATTCCGTTGTCGGCCTTCGCTTTCACAATGATGTCGCCTTTCTTGCCATTGCTTTGTACGATGAGCACCAACTTACCGCTAAAACAACTTCATTCTTGGTTGTGTGAAAGGTTCTAACGAAGTAGCATCGCCATTGCAAGCAGCCTTAAACTGTCCTGCTCCTTCAACGGTGAAGCTGATAGATTGGTTGGCTGTTGGGCATTCGTTGCCGTCTTTGTCGAGCATAGAAAGGGTGATGTAAGCCAAGTCTTCGCCATCGCTTGCAATAACCGAACGTTCTTCTTTCATATCGAGAACGGCTGGTTGACCTGCAGTTCTAATGGTCTTTTCAGCTACTTGCTTTCCGTTTTCGTCGTAAGCCACTACCTTAATTTCGCCTGGAGCATACTTCACGTCGTTCCAACGCAAACGATAACGATCTAATTGAGTGTTAGGTTGCTTGTGAATGCGTCCCATGCTCTTGCCGTTTACAAAGAGTTCGGCAGATGGATAGCTTGTATAACAATACACAGGAGTGGTTTGTCCTTCTCTACCTTCCCAGTTCCAGTGAGGCAATAGGTGAAGTGTTGGCTCTTTTTTGTTCCACACACTCTTGTAAAGATAGAAGCGGTCTTTGGGCAATCCTGCAAGGTCTACGGCTCCAAAGTAGCTACTTCTTGATGGCCAATATGAGTAATAAGGAGTGGGTTCCTCAAGATAATCCTGGCCAGTCCATATAAACATACCCATATCATAAGGTAAATCGTCCATCTTTGCGAAGTCATCATCGGGCAAGTTGCTCCATCCACAGAATTCAGTGTCGTAGCTACTGCTTTTGTCCATCGTCGTAAAGTTTTCATCTTTTCGACGGTCACTGGGAACTTATAAACGCCACGGCTACTTACTGCTGATGTGGTTTCAGATCCCAATAAGAATCCTGACGAAGCTTGCCTATGAGCTTTTCGTAGAGTTGTATGCGGTAGTTGAAACCTGGAACGTCTACAGCATCGTAGAAACCGCAGTCTACTGCTTGTTGAGGAGCATCGACTCCGCAAGTTACAGTGCGTGTTGAATCGAGCGAATGGCAATATTCTGTCATGGCTTTAGCACGTGCAGCACCTACTTTGTTGCTTTGTTCTGGAATCTCATTACCGATACTCCACATCACGATAGATGGGTGGTTGCGATGTCCTTTGATGAGGTTTTCGAGGTCTTTGCGCCACCATTCGTCGTAGATACGGCCGTAGCCGTTTTTTCACTTTAAGGTCTTTCCAAGCGTCGAAGCTCTCTGCCATCACCATCATACCTAACGAGTCGCACACGTCCATCTGCATTTGTGAAGGCATGTTGTGCGATGTTCGAATGGCATTGACACCCATCTTCTTCATCATTTCGATTTGACGAATCACCGCAGTCTTATTCAATGCTGCACCTAATGCGCCTAAGTCGTGGTGAAGACAAACGCCTTTGAATTTCAAACTCTTGCCGTTGAGGCGGAAACCATATTCTTTGCTCACGTCGATAGTGCGTATTCCGACCTTAGTTGTGGTTTGATCGATGGCTTTTTGCCTTTTTAAAAGAGTTGTTTTAAGGGTATATAAATAAGGTGTGTCGATGTCCCAAAAGATGTGGATTGGTTACTTCGAGGTTGAAACTTGCGGCTCCTTTGTTGGTTGATCTTTTGTTGACCTGTTGCCACTTGTTTGCCTTTGTGCATCTAACAATTCTACCTTTGTGGTTAAATTCTTAAGTGCATTGCTGTCTTCTATGCGTGTGTCTACCTTCAAGAGTGCCTTTTGGTGGTTGGCAGAAACGGTTTTAAAGTAGGTCTCCCATTCGTCTATTCGGCTCTCATTGGTGGTGATAAGCTTCACAGGACGATACAATCCTGCTCCAGGATACCATCTACTGCTCTCTTCAAGGTTGTTAAGATGTACCTCAACGCTGTTTTTCTCCGTCTTTAATATAAGGTGTAATGTTGAGTCGGAAGGCGTTATAGCCTACATCCAACGTCCCACTTCTTTGCCATTGACCTTCACTATTGGCTCACTCATTGCGCCATCGAAGTATAGTTGGGCATGTTTGGTGCCTTTCTTTATATTAAATGTGGTTTTATAGTTGCCTTCTCCAATCCAAGGAAGACCGCCTGAGCGAGCTGTATGTTCGATAGGACGCTCTTGTCCGTCTTGAACAATCACTAAATATTGTATGTCCCACTTCTTATCAAAGGGTCCATCAATAGCCCAGTCGTGTGGTACAGTAACTTGTTTCCAATTTACTTTGTCACGAGAAAAATCCCATTTCTTTAGTGAAATCTCATTTCTTGTTTGCCCGTGGCATGACAACGAAGCTGCAAGAGATGCTGCTAGTAATGCTACTTTCATGTTTATTTATCGATGATTGTTTATTGTTATTCTGACTAATACATACAAAGATAATGCTTTTTTTCTTATATCTCACTAATTTATAGCATTATAAGCAAATAAAAAAAGAGACACCTTTTGCAAGATGTCTCTTTGTTTTTTTGAATATAATTGTTTATTACTTGCGTAATAATGATTATCTCAATTTCTTGTAACCATAGCGAGCTGATGCGCAAGTTCTTCCTCGATGCGGATCAATTGGTTGTACTTAGCCATACGGTCTGTACGACTTAGTGAACCAGTCTTGATTTGTCCAGAGTTTGTAGCCACAGCGATGTCAGCGATAGTTGTATCTTCTGTTTCACCAGAACGGTGTGAAGTTACAGTTGTATAACCGTGACGATGAGCCATTTCGATAGCGTCAAGTGTTTCAGTTAATGAACCAATTTGGTTAACCTTGATAAGAATTGAGTTACCAGCACCAAGCTTAATACCCTTTTCTAAGAACTTAACGTTAGTTACGAACAAGTCATCACCAACTAATTGGCAACGGTCTCCGATTCTATTTGTAAAGCTTAACCCAGTTTTTCCCAGTCGTTTTCATCAAGACCATCTTCGATTGAATCGATTGGATATTCTGTGATAAGTTGCTCTAAGTAGTCAATTTGTTGTTCTGCAGTAAGCTTCTTTCCTTCTGGATCTTTCTTAACACCGTTCTTCAATTGACTGTAATCATAGAAGTATTGACCGTTTTCTACAACAGCAAACTCAGATGCTGCGCAGTCCATTGCGATCTTAACATCCTTGCCAGGTTCATAACCTGCGTCCTTAATAGACTTCATAATTGTGTCAAGAGCGTCTTTTAATTCCGTCGAAGTTAGGAGCAAATCCACCTTCATCTCCTACAGCAGTAGACAAGCCACGAGCCTTAAGATTCTTTTGCTAAAAGCGTGGAATACCTCTGCACCCATACGGATAGCTTCTCTCTCATTGCTTGCACCTACAGGGCGAATCATGAACTCTTGGAATGCAATAGGAGCGTCAGAGTGAGCACCACCGTTGATGATGTTCATCATAGGAACTGGTAAAACGTAAGTGTTTGTACCACCAATATAACGATAAAGAGGCATATCTAATGCTGCAGCTGCAGTTTGAGCCACTGCCAAAGAAACACCAAGAATAGCGTTAGCACCTAGCTTACTCTTTGTAGGAGTGCCGTCTAACTCTAGCATTAAATGGTCGATACCACGTTGATCACGAACATCTAGACCTTCCAAAGCAGGAGCTATAATTGTGTTAACGTTCTCAACTGCCTTCAAAACACCCTTACCTCCGTAGCGAGCTTTATCACCATCACGTAGTTCTAGTGCTTCATTTTCACCTGTAGATGCACCAGATGGAACGCTAGCACGTCCTTTAATACCACATTCCAATGTAACTTCAACCTCTACAGTAGGGTTACCTCTTGAGTCAAGAATTTCTCTTGCGTGAACTTTTTCAATTAACATAGCTAATTATTTTATTAATGATTGAATTAAAAATCTATTATTTATATGTGTGCAAAAGATACAATTATTTATCGAAGAACATTCAACATTTATCCATAAAAATATATCTTTAAAAATAAATTATTAACTTTGTACGCTGTAATATTAGGTAAAAAGAAATGAAAAAACTCTTTATAGAGACTTATGGATGCCAAATGAACGTGGCAGATAGTGAAGTGGTTGCGTCTGTAATGCAGATGGCTGGATACGAAATGTGCGACAATGAAGCCGAAGCAGATGCTATTTTTTTATGAACACATGTAGTGTTCGTGAGAATGCAGAAAACAAGATTTACAACCGCTTAGACACCCTACATGCAGAGCAAAAGAAGGGCCGAAAGCTCATTCTTGGTGTGCTTGGCTGTATGGCAGAACGTGTGAAAGACGATTTAATCAATAACCATCACGCTGATCTTGTGGCGGGACCCTGATTCTTATCTCAACCTTCCCGATATGATTGCGCAGGCCGAAACAGGCAGTAAAGCTATTGATATTGAGCTTTCGAAGACAGAAACTTACAAAGACATTGTGCCCCAACGCATTGCATTGAGCAAGATAGGCGGATTCGTTAGCATTATGCGTGGTTGCGATAACTTTTGTCATTATTGCATAGTTCCTTACACAAGAGGTCGTGAAAGATCGAGAGATGTAGAGAGTGTGTTGGCAGAAGTGCGTGATCTTTGCAAGCAAGGCTACCGTGAAGTGACCCTACTCGGCCAGAACGTCAACAGCTATTCGTTTAAAAACGAGGCGACAGGCGAAGTAACTAACTTCCCCGATTTGTTGCGATTAGTGGCTCGTGAGGTACCAACCATGCGCATTCGTTTTAGCACTTCGCACCCAAAAGACATGAGCGACGACACCCTTCGTGTCATTGCAGAAGAGCCAAACGTGTGCAAACACATTCACCTTCCCGTGCAAAGTGGTAGCGATAAGGTACTAAAGTTGATGAACCGCAAATACACCGTTGCGTGGTATCTCGACAGAGTGAAGGCTATTAAGGAAATAATTCCTGATTGTGGCATTTCAACCGACATCTTTGTGGGTTATCATGGTGAAGAAGAAGAAGACCATCAGCAATCGCTTGAGTTGATGAAAACAGTGGGTTACGACTCGTCTTTCATGTTTAAATACAGCGAACGACCAGGAACTTACGCATCAAAGCACCTTCCCGACGACATACCAGAAGAGGTGAAGCTACGTCGTTTGAACGAGATGATTCAGCTGCAAAACCCAACTTTCGGCTATTTCGAACAAGAAAGACGAAGGCAAAGGTGTTTGAAGTTTTGGTTGAAGGACCAAGTAAACGCAGTCGAGAACAATTGTGCGGACGCACCGAACAGAATAAGATGGTGGTGTTCGACAAGGGCAATCACCACATTGGCGAGCGTGTAATGGTGAAGATAACCAGCTCTACCAGTGCCACATTGTTAGGCGAAGCAGTAGATTAAACCGCTGTTTTGAGACACAAATGTTTGCTTTTTCGAAGTGAAAATCAGCGATAAAAGACAATCACAGCATTGTCTTGAGCTATTATTATCGAACTCTAATTAATAAAAGTCGTCCTCCATTTGGTAGAGGGCGACTTCTTTTATTTCTTTTTCTTTCTTCTCGTTCCTTCGTCTCTTTTCTTCGCTCGCCAAAAGCATCGCTAATGGGGCGCAAAAGCGTTGCTATTGAGGTGCAAAATGAGGCTTATTGCAGACCAAAAACATTGAGATTTTAGAACGATTGCAATGGATTGTTGTTCAAAGCGTTATGAGGGTGATAATGGAGGAGAGTGAGTTGGTGCAACGAGAGGGCGATGTGTGAGATGAAAAGAGAGTGGCCTGAGTGCTTTCTTGAGCTTTTTTAAAAAGTAGAAAAACTGCTTTTTCGCAAGTCGAGAATCAGCTTTTAACGTCGAAATTGGATTTTTCATAAACCGAAAACGAACTCTTCCCAAGTCGAGAAATTAGCTCTTTTCAAATCGAGAATTGATTCTTTGTAAGTTTAAAATAGGTTTCCGCAAGGTCGAAAAAGCGTTTTTTGCCTTCTTTTTAGATAAAACAAAAAGCGCAACAAGAGGCGTTTAGCCTTTCAAATCCCGTTTTTCTTATTAAAAGACTTGCCTCATTTCCTTTTTAATTCTGCTCCTCAATAAACTGCTTCACCGTGTTTTTATAGTCGTTATTGGCACAGCAAAGCTGCGAGCGTGCGTAGCATTGGGCACAACCAATAGCTTTTTAACGCCCTTTTTCGCCTTGTATAGCTCGTAAACCATAGGCGTTGGCACAAAACCATCGTTGCCACCATGAATAAACAGCATAGGCTTTTGATGCTCTTTTTATCGCCTCGAGGGGCGAAGCCTCTTTAAAATTCCAACCCCAACGCAGGTTGGTTAGCCAGCTCGAAGTGTAGAGTAGGGGGAAAGCAGGCAACGAAAATTGATTCTTTAGCTCGCTTTTAAACTCGCTCCAAACATCGGTATAGCCACAATCTTCCACGAAACAGCGAACGTAAGAGGGTGTTGTTTCACCCGAAACGCACATCACCGTGGCAGCACCCATCGACACTCCGTGCAACACTTGTTGTGAGTTGGCGGTCGACGAGCGGAACAAATCATTGGCCACCTCGCTCCAACGCATCACATCAAAAGCGGTCTTTCCACCCCATTTGTATATATTCTCCCTCGCTCAAGCCGTGCGCATACAAGTCGGGCAACAACACATTGTAGCCCCAATCGCTATACATCTTGGCCAAATGAAGCATTTTAAGGGCATTTTCTTTATAGCCATGCACCACAATAGCGGTGTTGGTTGTGGGCTTTGGAGCACGCATATAGTAGGCGTGAGCACGATATTTAGAGGGCATTTCGATGGTGGTGTCGTTCAAAACACGATGTTGTCGAACGCTGTCGAACCACCATTTTAGGTCGGGATAACGCTCGCTCATTATCCTCCAAGTGTCTTTTGCTGTTCAGCTCGGTTCGAATTGGCTTTCAAAGCATAGGTAGTCATAAAAAAAGAGCCTGCCACTAACAGCAATAAAAGCACCGAAACGCCTGCAATGGTTATCCTTTTAAGTGTTTTTTTCATTCTTAAAAACAATTGATTGTGGGCAAAGTTACACTTATAGTATATGAAAAGGCGCTCATTTACTTTTTAGTAACTTTGTTGCCTCAAAAAGAATAATAAAAAAAGCACATAACAATGAAATTTGAAGAGCAAATATGCAGTAGCATTCTACGTGCAGTGAAAGAGTTATACGGGCAAGAAGTGCCTGTAGAACAAGTGCAGTTGCAAAAGACTAAAAGTACTTTTGAAGGTCATTTAACCCTTGTGGTGTTTCCCTTTGTAAAGCTTTCGAAGAAGAAACCAGAGGACACTGCACAAGAAATTGGTGACTTTGTGGCACAACATTGTAGCAATTTGGTTAGTGGTTTCAATGTGGTGAAGGGCTTTTTAAATTTTGTTGTTGCCCCACAAGCATGGGTTAGCCAACTCAACACCATTGCAACAGAAGAGCATTTCAGCGAAAAAGCTGTTCAAAACGACTCTCCTCTGTGATGATCGAATACTCTTCGCCTAACACCAACAAACCTCTTCACTTAGGACATGTGCGAAATAACCTCTTAGGGTTGGTCGCTTTCGCAAATCATGCAGGCAAATGGTAACAAGGTAGTAAAGACCAATATCGTCAATGATAGAGGTATTCACATCTGCAAAATCGATGCTTGCTTGGCAAAAATGGGGCAACGGAGAAACTCCAGAAACAAGCGGAAAGAAGGGCGATCACTTAGTGGGCGACTGCTATGTGGCATTCGATAAACACTATAAAGAAGAGTGTAAAGAACTTCAAAAACAATATATTGCTGAGGGATTAACCGAAGAACAGGCAGCAGAAAAGGCTAAAGAAGAAGCTCCTTTGATTAAAGAAGCTCGCCAAATGCTTGTTAAATGGGAACAAAACGACCCCTGAAGTGCGTGAGCTTTGGAGCAAGATGAACAACTGGGTGTATGCTGGTTTCGACGAAACATACAAGAAAATGGGCGTAAGTTTCGATAAAAATCTACTACGAATCAGACACTTATCTCGAAGGAAAAGGCAAAGTTGAAGAAGGACTTGCTAAGGGTTTGTTCTTCAGAAAAGATGATAATAGCTGTGGGCAGACCTCTCTAACGAAGGACTCGACCAAAAATTGCTCCTCCGTTCTGATGGAACCAGCGTGTATATGACCCAAGATATCGGTACAGCAGACTTGCGTTTCAAAGAATATCCAATCGATAAGATGATCTATGTCGTTGGAAATGAACAGAATTATCACTTCCAAGTGCTTTCAATATTGCTCGATCGTCTCGGATTTAGCTGGGGAAAAAGACCTCGTTCACTTCTCTTATGGAATGGTAGAGTTGCTCAATGGCAAGATGAAAAGCCGTGAAGGAACTGTCGTTGACGCTGATGAATTGATGGAAGAGATGATTAACGACGCTAAAGAAGCAAGCGACAAGGCCGACAAGCTAAAAGACATGAGCGAAGAAGAACGTGCCGAAATTGCTCGTATTGTGGGCTTAGGAGCGTTGAAATACTTCATTCTTAAGGTCGATGCACGCAAAAACATGCTCTTTAATCCAGAAGAAAGTATCGACTTTAACGGCAACACTGGTCCATTTATTCAATACACTCACGCTCGTATTTGCAGTATTTTGCGCAAAGCGAAGGCCGAAAACATCGACATTCCTGCAACACTTGCAGAAGATGCACCATTGAATGAGAAGGAAACAGCATTGATTCAAAAGCTAAGCGAATATGAAATGGCAGTGCAACAAGCTGGTAAAGACTATTCACCAAGTGGCATTGCGAACTATTGTTACGAGCTAACTAAAGAGTTTAATCAATTCTATCACGATTACACTATATTGGGTGAGGCCGACAATAACAAGAAAATGGTGCGCTTAGTACTTGCTAAGAGTGTGGCAAAAGTGATTAAAAACGGTATGCGTCTACTTGGAATCGAGGTTCCAGAGCGTATGTAATAACCCTTTATTCACCCTCTTTTCCCACCCCAAATCACCTTACTTTATGCACAATCCGCCCGACTATCGCCACGACACTGTGTTGCCTCTTCCACTCGAAGTAAGTGCCAATGCAGTGGCTGTTGATGCTGCTTGTAGTGGAAATCCAGGTCCAATGGAATATCAAGGCATTGACCTTGCCACAGGAGCCGTTGCTTTTAAGTTCGGACCCATGCACGGAACCAATAATATAGGCGAGTTCTTGGCCATCGTTCATGCGTTGGCTCTCATCGAAAAAAACAAAGAACAGGGCAAAATTGTCTATTCCGATAGCTACAATGCCATTCTTTTGGGTGAAGAAGATGCAATGCAAAACGAAGCTCGAACGCAACGAAAAACAGCTCCTTTGTTTGACATTATTGCACGAGCAGAGAGCTGGTTGAGAGCACATCCACAACATGCCGAGGTGAGAAAGTGGGAAACTGCCCAGTGGGGAGAGGTTCCTGCCGACTTTTGGAAGAAAGAAATAAGGGCAATCTTCGCTTCTCTTTCCAGCCAATGGCACGCCGAACACGGCTCAACGTCAAAAAGAAGTGTGAGGGAAAGAGAAAATAAGTATTGACAAAGGTCGAAAGAAACCTTGAACAAAAAGCTATCTTTTTAGGTGCTAATGTCAATGTTTTTAAGGGGTTAAAGCAATGCTTTTCAATAGCAATAACACTGCTTTTCAAAATGTGTCAACGCCTTGTTCTGTTGAAAGGAGAACGGGTTGTTGAACAAAGGGAGAGTAAGTTGAGATACAATAAAAAGAGATGAGGTGTTTTTAGGCACTTCATCTCTTTTCTTTACTGTGTCGTTAGTACCTTTTGACTAACGACTTTCAGTTCCAATTTATTCAGTTGTGACATTCACACTGGCACTAATTCCATATAATTTCTTCACCAATGCTTCTTCAGCTCCAGCGTCAACCTTAATAGTCTTCAACGCTTTGTTACCCGAAATGATGTCGTATTCAGCTTCTTCATCAAAATAATCGTTCTTTGTTGATGGTTTCCAACAATGGGTTGTTGGTTGCTTCGAGCGTTCTTAAATGACTGTTCGTGCTGAAATCAAGCTCTTTCAAGTTGTTTCCACCAATCATACACTCTAAAAAGAAGCGGTGTTTTAGAGAAGTCTGCCTTTGTTAATACGTTCTCGTAGATAAACAAGAACATCAAAGTAGGTAGCTCGGCAGAGAAAGAAGAGATGAGGTTGCCATACAAGTTCAATCTTTGTAGAGCAGGAAGTTGTGTTAAATTCAATTCAGTGATAGCGTTGCTGTTGGCATGAAGCTCACGCAACGAAGGCAAGTTGCTAAGATTTAGCTCGGTTAACTTGTTCTTCACCACTTCTAAACGCTCTAAGTTTGAAGGTTAGAGCACACCAACTTGGTGATATTACAGTTGTTGGCAGTGATGTTGATGAGGCTGTTTAAGCCAGTTAGGTCGAGCTTTTCTAAGCCAGTATTTTGCAAATAGAGCTGTTCGAGCGCAGTGTTAGCACTCAAATCGATCGTTTTAAGACGTTCGTTCTTATACAAACGCAAGTCTTTAGCTGAGTTAAAGGCTTTAAGTCGATGGTTTCAAAGTCGTTTTCGCCAAGGTTAAGAGTCTCTAACTTGGTGAGTTGGCTCACAAGAGCAACATTAGTAACACTTTAGCGACGTAGGTTTAGGGTCACAAGGTTCTTAAAATGTTGCAAACCATCAATTCTTCTCACTACCGAAGCAGCAGGAGCTGTGCTCTTATCTTCGAGAGATAGGTCGAGAGTGGTTACCTTTTTCTGCCTCAAGAGCAGATATATTGCCATCGCCATTGAGGTCTATTGCAGGATATCTCTAAAATTAATCTTTTAAGATTAGCGTCTTTAAACACAATTGCGCTGTTTTCATCACGCTCAGAAACCAATATTAAGCATTTAGAACGACCGCTTGCGTTACCTATTTTTGCTGTTGGTTCAACCACAGACGAACCTGCTTTCAACGCAGTTACAAAGCCATTGCTCACCTGTGCCACGCTATTATCGCTGTTGTTCCATTGAGTGGTGGCTTTCATTGGGCACGCCTGTTGCGCTCAATTCGGCTACATCTCCAACATATAACCCTAAGTGTATCAGTCGATAAACCTAACTTAAATTCTGACGAAAAGGTGTCATTATCCGAGCAAGAACTAAACAAAGCACCGATAATAACAAGCCAATAAGGTAAAAATTCAATCCTTTCTTCATTAACATTTAATTTTCTTTTGATTAGAACAAATAAAAATGATACTCTCAATGATAACATTCTTCAGTAGAGTGAAATGTTATTACCTTGCAAATATAAAAGAAAAAGTTACAAATATCAAAGAAATTAAAAGTTTAATTGCATTGTTTCTATAATTCTAAATCATAACGCTTGGGTGCCGTTTTGCATAATAATGGTATATTTATAACATTTTTAGAATCAAAATACCTATTTGTAGGTATTGTATAGTATGGGTATAATATAGAACTTTGCAGTCTCGAGAAGAACAATGAAGAATGAATTGTATTAAGGTATACCTCATATTATTATTAGTGGATTATCCGTTATCGTCAAAGCACAAAACACTATCACCGCACTTGTTGTCGAACAAGAAACCAATCAGCCGTTATTGGGGCGAGTATCACCGTTCAAGGCAGTAAAACAGCGACCGCTTTTACCGATAACACAGGGCATTTCACCATCAGTAATGCCCTGGAAAGAACATCACTATATCTTTTTAGGCTTTAAAAAGCTAACAGCTAAAGCCCAAAATAACGCCACTTATCGTTTGGTTTCAACGATAGCGAAAGTGGGCGAGGTAGTTGTTACGGCTCAAGAAAGCCGCTCTTTGGGCGCAGCATCAGTCATTCAGCGTCACGCAATGGAGCATCTTCAACCCTCAAGTTTTTAGCGATTTGCTCGAACTTTTTGCCCGGTGGACGCTCTAAAGACCCACGTTTAAACGCCCCAAATCAAATTCGTTTTGCGTGAAGCAACACCCCTTCAAAACAGCCAATACGCCACATCTTCGTTGGGAACAAGCTTTGTTGTAGATGGAGCACCTATCAGTACGAATGCCAATATGCAACGATTAAAGGGCGCATGGAGACACTTGCCACTGCAGAGAGAACGTAAACGAGGGCGTTGACATGCGAACTATCTCGACAGATGATATAGATAAGGTGGAAATTGTGCGAGAATACCCTCTGTTGAATATGGAGATTTAACCAGTGGACTTGTAAAAATAGAGCGAAAAACGTGGTGGTAACGACCTCAATGCACGTCTTAAAGCCGATATGGGCAGTAAACTTTTCTACCTTGCAAAGGGCTTTGAGTGGGCAAACAAATGGACATTGAATTTAAGTACCGATTTTCTTGACTCGAAAACCGACCCTCGAAATAAGCTCGAAAACATACAAACGATTGAGCGTTTCGGCTCGTTCTGGACGCAAATGGAGCAACGATAAAACCCTATCCGACTTTAAATTGAACCTCGATTATGGCGGTTCTTTCGACGGAGTGAAGAGTGATCCAGAGCTAAACTACGGCAATGAAGAAACCTTCCGCACTCGTTTCAATCGCTTTGCCATTAGCTCTTCTTATTCAATAAAAGCCAAACAGCAAGGCTGGTGGCGTGCTTTTACAGCTACTTTGGCATCGTCTTACGAGCAAAACACATCAGAACGCACCCGATTTATACAGCTTCAACGCACTACTCCCTGCTGTTTATCTAATGGAAGACGGCGAAAGCGACGCCTATTTGTTGCCTTATAAATACACAGCAACACAAAAGGTAGATGGCAAACCCTTTAACCTTTTCATGAAGGTGAACACCACTTTTAGCGTACCTGTTAAGGGTTGGTATAACAGTTTGTTGTTAGGTGCCGACTGGAATATGGATAAAAACTATGGAGAAGGACAAATATTCGACCCCCTTTAAGCCTGTTTATCCCTCACATCGTTGCGCAAACGTGCCCTAAAAAGATATTCCTGCCAACCACACTTTCGCTATGTATGGAAGAAAACATCAAACTTCCCATTGCAAAAGAACCGACTCGAGCTGGTTGGTGGCGTTCGTTTTTCACGCATGTTTAATATCGATGGCAGTTATACTGTGGCCAAACAGTTCTATCCCGACGTACGTTTTTAATGCTGGTTGGACCTTCCCTCGCTTCAAAATAGCAGATAAGTTGGGTAGCGTGCGTCTTGCCTTTGGTATCGGCTCGCACACCAAAAATCCTACAATAGATCAGCTTTATCCTGAAAAATGGCTACTTAGATATCACTCAGTTGAACTATTATCACAGCAATGAAGATTATCGTCGCATCAATGTTCGCACGTATGTCATCGACAGAGTGAATAAAGATTTGAAGCCAGCACGTAACTTTAAGTGGGAAGTGAGCAGTGATGTGAATTACGATGGCTATCGTTTCTCGATTACATTGTTTAGAGAAAACATGACATCGGGCTTCCGTTCAGTGCCCGCTTACGCTCCTTATAGCTACAAAGAATACGATGCTACGGGCATTAATCCCTAACACTTTAACAGCACCTCCATCGCTCGAAGGCTTGCCTTACACCGTTGTGAGCGAGCTATTCTCACGAGAACGCACCTCAAATGGTAGTAGAACGCTGAAAGAAGGTATCGAATACACCTTCTCAACCAAGCGTTTTGAGAGCATACATACACGTTTAACCATCAACGGAGCATGGTTTAAAACCACCCTATGAGAACTCTCAATCGGTGATGGTTCGCCCCTCTGCGGTGCTCAATAACCGCCAAATTGGACACGTAGGTATCTACAAAGACAACGATAGATTAACCACAGAGATGGCCAATACCAACTTTACTGCCGACACAGACATACCTCGTTTAAAGCTTGGTTTTTCTATTTCGGCTCAGTGTTTAGTAGTTCACTGCATCGCAACGAAAACCGCTTAGCAACATTCCCGACAGCTATATGGACGCCAGTGGCAATGTGCATCAATGGCAAGCAGGCGACGAAAAACGATGCAACCTTACGTTGGTTGGTGCGAGACTACAATCAATCGTATTACAACAGAGATGTTGTTCCATTCAGCTTAAACCTCAATTTCAAAGTAACCAAAAAGCTTTTGAGAGATCGACTCAATATTGCTATGTTCTGTAATAAGCTTTGGGACTACACACCCGACTACAAAAGCGGAACCATTCTCATTCGACGTCACGTCAATCCTTACTTTGGTTTAGAGTTAAATGTAAAATTATGAAGAAACAAAAGCATATCTTTTTCGAGCATAAAAGCATTGCTATTGCGTGCAAAAACAATGCTTTTGCAAGTCAATTGCGCCCCTTTTTGTTCTTGATGGTCACCACCTGCGTGGCAACGGGCATCTTGTTCACATCTTGTCACAAAGATCAAGACGAGCTTTTTACCACTGCAGAGATCACAATTGATGCGGGCGACTCGGTTCAAGTCAATAAAATGGAAGTGGCAATAACGCTCACCAACCTCAATACTAACGAGGTTGTGAATGCCACTCGACCAACAAAATACACAGCTCAACATTAGATGTTTGCAGGGTATTTATAAGGTTTTTGCCTCAAGGAACGGTGACCCTTACCGACCAACAAGGGCAACAACGCATTCGACGTTTTAGGGTTTTACAAAGACTTTTTGCAGATAACTGGTCTGCCAACAAGTAAAAGTAGTCTTTCATTATTTTATATAGATTAATGAGAAAGCATATTGTTTTAAGCATCATAGTCTTGTTGTTGTCGGCCAACAGCATCACCGCAGCCACCCCAGACAGCACCATTGTAGAGCATAACAGCATGTGGACGCCTGCCTCGAGCGTTGCTCTTGCCAATCCATCAATACACGGAATGGCTTATCAACACGCCCTCACGCAGTTTAACTATCAAGGTTCTTTCAGTCAACAAAACACTGCTTTTGTGTTAGAAAAGGGCAAAGGAGCCAATAGTCACACCCTTTTTGCTTCTACCTTCTTGCGTCTTTCGCCCATCAGTAGTGCGTGGGGAGAGGCTTCTTACACCACTTCTCGACAAAAAGAAATACGTTGGAACTCTATTTCGACTACGATTTACTGGCTCCGCACATCATTGCCGATAGCATTGGAGGCAACACTCGCCTCGAAAAAAATATTGGTTTAAGGGAGGCTATTCGGCTCAGTTTGGCGAAAGTGGAATGCAGGTGGAGAGATGGCGTTTAGAGCGCAACAAGAATACAGAGACTATGACCCTCGCATGAGAAGTATCGTTTCGACCTTCAACTCAACGCAGGATTGGCTCGCTTCTTCAATCGTTATCGAGTGGCAATGCACGCTGGAGTGAACGTATATAAAGCAGACTGTGAATATCGATTTTCATCGAGAAACAACCGAATCGCGAGTATTTCGCGACAGGGTTTTGGGTCTTATCAACCTCGTTTCAGTGGAAAAAAGACGGGATCGTTCTACCAAGGCGGTGGAGTTGATTTGAGTTTCACCCTCGATGCACCTGCAACAACGGGCTGGCATGGCGACATCTTGCTCGCAAAACGACACTACGAGCGCATTGCCAACGAGTTTAATTCGTTGCCCATAACGCAACTTTTACAAAGAAAAAGGCGGTGCTTTTCGGGCGGTTATAAGCACGAGGGAGCATGTGCAATACGATGTGTTTCGGCACCTTCGACTTTACCAAAAACAACAGGCGATGAGGCTGTTCCTGGCGACGGATCGAAGGCGATTATCCTATATTGCCACTTTCTCAACCTTTCATCAATATGCTTCTAAAGCCCAACTAACGGCTGTTGTAGGTCGAAACAACCGCCTTCCACACTATCTTTCGTTAGAAAGTGGAATTCATTCGGTGAGGTCTTACTATGCTTATCCACAGCGAAAAACAGCCTATACCATGTGGAATAGTGTGTTAAAAGGACAGGTTTTTATTCCTGCCACCAAGCAATTAACGCTCAACACACAGCTTTCTGCCCTCTATTGGCACAATCTTAAAAAGCAAATCACCATGCCTTTCGGAACCATTACACCTGCTTTCACCAGCTATGTGCAGCATAATCATCGTTTTGCAGCTGCCAACTACATGGGCGTTAATGCATCGGTTGAGGCCAATTATGCTTTGAAAAAGGGCGGATATGCCTTGTTCTTACAGCTCGAAGGCTCGTTCCTTCGCAGCTCACAAAAGGTATCTCAGTATGCCATTGCACTCAAAGCAGGTGTACGTTTATAGTCAATTTAAAAACAATAGAATATCAAATTAAACAACAAAAACAAACAAATCATGACAAAGAAAAATTTTAATGGCATTGTTGTTCATCGTTGGTTGCTCAACAATGTTTGTGTCTTGTTCTGACAATGAGGAAACTATTTCTCAGTCGAAAGCCACTTTTTGCAGTGAATGTTCCAGCCGATTTAACCGATGCAACCTTGCAAAATATCGAGCTAACTCTTGTGAATGTGCAAACAGGAGCAAAGACTGTTTTTGAACACTTTCACAAAAAGGAAAACCAATATGTGGCTGATGCTACTTTAAATGTGGTACTTACAATGTGGTAATGACAGGGTAAAAGCAAGCTACAAGTTCGATAACAAGACCTTAGAGTCACAAGTTCGTGCTCAACAAAACAATGTTTCGGTTGGCGAAAACGCTACAACTAACAACATTACACTGCTTCCTGAGGTGTATAACACTACAGAAGGCTTCGTAATCTCTGAAGTATTCTTCACTCAAATGCTTACAACTGAGGGCAAACCTTACCTTTATGGCCAGTATGTTATCATCACTAACAACACCGATAACACACTTTATGCAGATAGCTTGGTATTCCTTCAAAGTGCAAACATCAGTAGTTTGAAACACGACTACACCAAAGACTTCAGCAGTAACAGCATGCTTGCAGGCTCATTGTTTATGATTCCTGGTACAGGTAAAGATGTTCCAGTGGCTGCAGGCAAGAGTATTGTGATTGCATTGAATGGAAAAGATCACTCAAAATTTGTGCCTCATGGTCCTGATTTGAGCAAAGCTAACTTCGAAATCTACGATATTAGCACTAATAGAGTAGTGGATGAAGACCAACCAAACGTTCCTAATCTCGATCGTTGGTTTGCTAAATCGGCTTCAATCACAGTGCTTCACAGCGGTGGTGTTGAAACTTATGCATTGGCAAGAATACCTGTTAGCAAAGAAACTTATATCAAAGACTATCAGTATGACGCCAACTATTTGTTCAAATTTAACGCTACTGAGAAGGTACGACAACCAAAGGCTACCTCGTTCCCAACTCTTGGATCATCGATGCAGTGAACCTTGGTATGAAGAATGAATATAAGTGGAATGTTATTTCTCCAAAACTTGATGCTGGATTTACCTACTGTCTTGAGGCTTTAGGCGACAAAACAGCTTACGGAACAGCAGTTATTCGTAGAATGGAGAATGGCAAATATGTTGATACTAACAACTCAACAAACGACTTTACACCAAAAACAACACCTTCGTTGTTAACAAAGTAAGTAGAAAAGAATAAAATTTCTCTTGATAAGAAGAACGCCAGTGAACCACTCTTGCTATATAAAAAGAGTGGGCTCGCTGGCTTTTTTGTGTCTGCTTTTCGTCTTTGTTAGGGCTCTCTCAACGCCTTTACCACAGGGCAATACACACCTTGACGAGCAAGAGCATAGATATTGAACAACAAAAGCGTTGCTATTAGTAGGTAATAACAACGCTTTTAAAAGGTGATAGGGATGCTTTTTGCGAGCAAGGGTTATCGACCTAAAAAATATCGTCGACCTCTTGTCCCATTTCTTTCAATGCTTTGAGTGTTTGATCCATCGTGAAACCACGTCCAAGAGCAAAGCGAATGAGTTTGTTGCGCACCTTATATTCGTCGGTATCTTTAATTTGTTTGCGTTTGGTTTTGAGTATTTGGAGCAGCGTTTCACGATAATCATCGTCTTCAATCTCGTCTAATAGGTCGGCATAGAGCGCATAGTCGATGCCCTTTAAGCGCAACGAATAGTCAATTTTTGCGTCCCCACTTGTTATATCGAGCCTTGTCGAAAACAAAAGCACGAGCATAACGAGCGTTATCAACATATTTATTTTTGGTGAGATAAGCCAAAACAGAGGCTGTGTGTCGGCATCTACACCCCAAAGGCGCATTTTCTTTTGCATGTCTTGGGTGCAATATTCACGTTTAACGCATGCCGTTGAAAGCTTCTTTAATAATCTCTTTTTCAGTTAATTCAGTCACTTTCTTTCACTCCTTTCACATGTCTTTTCTTTTTCCAAAGCGGTCGATAAGCACCTCGATATCAGTGAATCCCGATTCGGCAAGAAGGCTCTTCATTTCAGAAACAAAGAGCGGATTGATTTCAAAGAATAAGGCTCCGCCCTGCACCAACGCCTTTTGTGCATAGTGGGTGATGGCTTTATAGAAGATGAGCGGATTGTTTTCAGGCACAAACAAGGCGCAGTTGGGTTCAAACTGCAACACGTTCGCCTCCATCTCGCTTTTGCTCCTTCGGTGTGATATAAGGCGGATTGCTCACAACGATAGTCCCACTTCTCGTGGTCGCAAGGCGCATTTAAGGCATCTTGCTCTACTACTTTGGAGCGAACATTCATCGCCTTTGCATTCTCTTTTTGCCAACGAAAGGGCTTCAGGAGCAATGTCCCAAGCCGTTGTTTGAGCATTTTTAATGAGCTGAGAGAGGGTGATGGCGATGCAACCAGAGCCAGTTCCAACATCTAATATCTTGGGGTTTGAAAGCGAAGAAAGGGTGGGTTGTTCGGCAATCCAATAACAAAGGTCTTCTGTTTCGGGTCGAGGAATGAGCACACCGCTATGCACTTTGAACCAAGAACCAGCAAACCACGCTTGTTGAGCTACATATTGCACAGGCTCGCCCTGACAACAATTGCTCTGTTATTTTTGTAGCTTATGCTGTTGTTCTTTAGATAATTGTGTATCTTTTGTTGCACAATATATCGGTGAAAAGACAGGTTAAAAGCCACCTCGAACACCAGTTTCGCAATAGCTTTCGCCTCGTTTTCGCCATATAAAGGCACCAGTTGGCGCCATAACTCCGTGTAATATGCCATGTTGCAAAAAGTAATAAAATTATGCAAGAAAACAGTAAACAACCCCGAACAGCCCCAGTTAGAACGCAGTGAGACAACCAATGCAACCCACGAACGATATATGCGACGTTGTATTGACTTGGCTTTGAACGGCAGAGAAGGTGCTAAACCCAACCCAATGGTGGGCTCGGTGATTGTTGTTGACGGCAGAACATAGGAGGCACACCATTGAATACGGAAAGGCGCATGCAGAGGTCAATGCATTTGCGTCGGTAGATGTTGCAAAGACGAGCATCTTTGCCCTAAAGCCACGCTATAGTGAGCTTAGAGCCTTGCTCTCACTTCGGAAAAACACCGCCTTGTTCCGACTTAATCATCTCTAAAGGGGTGAAAAAGGTGGTTGTGGGCTGTGTAGATCCTTATTCAGAAGTGAGCGGAAGGGGCATAGAACGCTTGCGAAAAGCAGGTGTTGAGGTGCTTGTAGGCGTGTTAGAAAAAGAATGTTTGTTCTTAAATCGCTTCTTTATCACATCGAACACGCTCAACGTCCATACATTATATTGAAATGGGCGCAAACTCTCGACGGCTTTATCGATTGCAATGGCGAGGCAACGGCTATTTCTATCCTTTTACTTGATGTTGGTTCACAAGCTAAGAGCCGAGAGTGACGCCATGCCTGTAGGGCAATAATACAGAGAAAAAAAGGAATGTCCAAGGTTGAATGTGCGCCACTGGAGCGGGCAAGATCCAAAGAAAGTGGTGTTGTCGAGCAAAACAACTCTCAAAGAACTGCTTTCGTCTTTGCACGCAGAAAATATTCAATCGCTAATGGTTGAAGGTGGATTAAAAACCCATAACTCGTTTATTGAGGCCGACTTATGGGACGAGATACATATAGAAACGGCTCCTTTCACTGTGGGAAAGGGCACCCGTGCCTCTCAAATTCTGCTAATGCAAAACTAATTGAGCACGAGGATTGGGACGGAACCAAACTTTGTGTTGGTGAAAGAAAACGGCTTTGTTAGGGAAGTAGTGCTTTTTAAGGTGTCGAGCTTATGCTCTGTCGATAGAGTAGTCGTTACTCATTTATCAACGAATAGATATAGGCTGTAAGCTTTTATTCAAAATCACTTCTTTAAAAAGGGGTTGAAAGGTAGTCTGCTTCGGCAAAAATACAACTCAGCAAGCATCTCTAACTTCACCAAACGCTCGTTTTTCTGAGTGCTTTCAAAGCTCTTTTCATCACTTCATCAATAGTGGCAGTGTGGTAGAACTGATAGTCTCTATAAACTGAGTGTATAGGTCTTTGATGGCTTCTCTGCGCTTTTCATAGTCTTTTTAGCCATTGCTCGTTGCAAAGCAGCCGCAAACTCTTTTACTAATCGAATAAAAATAATCTTGTCTTATCATAATGCACAAAGATAAGAAAAAGCAATTGACGATTTATTTTTCATTACTTTTTGAACGAAGCAGTGCATTAAAAACAACGAAAGACGTATCTTTGTAGTGATGATAGAACTCAAAACTGAACCAATTGCAGGTGGGTTATGCCTCAAAAGGAAAGCAAGTGCCCATTAATCAATGCGCCTTTGATGTGGAGATAGCCCGCAATGAGCTGATTTGTTTGATTGGAAAGAACGGTGTTGGCAAAAACAACTCTGTTGCGAACGCTGGCTGGTTTCATTGCACCTGTGGCGGGAGAGGTGTTGATAAACGGACAATTGGTGGGCCACTACACTGCTGGTGAGCTGTCGAAGTTGGTGAGTGTGGTGCTAACCGACAAGATAGACACGGGCGAAATGAGCGTTTTTGACTTGGTTTCGTTGGGTAGATTGCCTCATACTGGGTTCTTTTGGACGTTTGAATCAGCATGACATCGAAATGGTAGATCAGGCTATTTCGCTCTTAAATATCGAGCATTTTGAAACATAAAAAGGTGCAGATGTTGAGCGATGGAGAGCGTCAAAAGGCGTTTATAGCAAAGGCTATGGCTCAAGAAACACCGCTAATGTTGTTAGATGAGCCCAGTGCTTTCTTGGATTATCCAAGTAAAGTGGAACTGATGCAACAGCTCAATAGATTGGCAAAGGAATACAATAAGATTGTGATTCTATCCACTCATGACCTCGATATCGCCCTTAAAAGCCGATCCAGAGCTATGGTTTATGTCTTCAGAAGGACAACTCATCACGGGCAGATGCAATGATGAGGCTATGAAAAAGCAGGTAGCAGAGTTGGGATATAGCCTGTAATAGTGGGGCGGTTTCAGGGTGGTTTAGGCTAAAACAACGCTTTTTGCCCTTTGCAGTCACACGAAACAGAGTGCAACATCATTTTTATTCTGATCTATGAAGCGTGACAATCACGTTTGCGGTTGGGGATTTCATAATTAATGTTTAACTTTTGCAGTTGAACAATTATTTCAAGAGAATCTTTTTGAGTTTACTAAGCGAAAAAGATTAAGTTGTAATAGCATTTCATTAATATTTAGGTGCAAATCACCATTATTGAAGCAACAAACAGCATCATTGTGTTTGGTGAAAAAGCCTCGCCCCTATGGTTAAAATGGATAGAACGAAGGTTTTCCTAAACCTTTGATCCGAGTTCGATTCTCGGTGGGAGGGTACAAGGCAAAAGCATTCTACTTGAAATAAAAGTAATCGAGGATGATTATCTAAATAACGAAGAAGGGAAAGTACTTACACAAGCACTTTCCCTTTATTTTGTGTCCATAGAGACACATTTTTAAGTAGAAGAAAAATGAAAAAAGTGAATTCCAACGAACTTCACAGCTCATCGGAAATTCTTTACGTAACATAATTAAAACAGATTTATTTTATTTGATATTCTCATATGCACGAATAGCCTCAACAAATCGATTGTTCACGTCTTTGAACGTATATAAACCGTCATTATTGGGCGTTAATCCCTTAAGTTTGAGCTCAAACACCATTGGTGGTGTCTTAAGATCGAGCGGTTTGAGGCCTCGAAGCTGGTCTGTTGATTGATAAACGAGATTCAATGCAACGAAAACTCACCTTTTTGTCTACCCATTTCTCGAAAACAAGTTTTGCATCCGATGGGCGTTTTCTTTCAATTGTATTGGGAAGCGAATAGGGTTCGATACCCAATGCTGCGCCAACGCTGGCGATATTAGAGTCGTGTCCACACAAAAAGGTGAACTTTCTCTTGTCTGCATTCAGCTCATCGTTGATATAAACCAACAAAGGATGAGCCACATTCACTGCCACTATGGTGCTGCAAAGAGCACATCTCCATATACATCTTTCACTTTTGCAATCTTTTTCCCAGTCCGATAGCGTCAAATCGTGGCCAAAAGCCGCCTTCTTTGCGTCGCTCTCTTCGTAGTATTGCAAGATAAAAGCATCTGATGCAGTGTTTGCAAGTTTCAAAGAACCCTTCATTTGAGGCTCTTCTCCAAGCTCTAATAATATCTTTGTATTGTAATTATCAAACGAACAAGCAATCCCCTCCTTACAAGCTGGAGAGTTTTTTAAATCAAGTGTGTTTTTCAAGGATATCGTAACTGCTTTTTAATTCTTCGTTGATTCCAACAATACCACGTTTTCCTCCCATTGCAGCTATTTGCTTCAAAGCTTCCTTTTTGAATTCTTCTGACACCTTAGTGAGCCTTTGGAAAGAAGATAGGATCCATCTTACTTTGGCGAGAATCTATGGTGAATTTGGACGTCTGCGATAGGCATAAATCCTGCAGAAAAATAGCGTGCGGTAGCTATTGTGCGCTGCATACTGTTGGCATATACCAATATGTCATCGCGCAAAGGTATATAATTTTCTTGAAATAATCCTTCTTTTACGAGCCATTTTCTAAAAATTGACCCATGATAGTTTTCTAAAGCACCTCTCGAAGGGTTAATTCACTCGCTGAAGAGCTCCAATCTGTCCACTGATGTGGGTGAGTTTGCCCAATATACTCCCCTCCATTTGAAAGAGGAGAGCGTATGTTGTGGCGACTCAAAACAACGACTTCTTTGAGCGAATACTTTTCTTTGAAACTATCGCTACGTTTGATTTGCGCTGTTAAAGTTATGGGGTTGAGCCACAAACTTAGCAGTAATAATGATAGAAAGATGTACTTACGTTTCATGATGTTTGGTAGGATAAGTTAATTAAAACTTGACTTGGAGTCGGGTTTCTAATATTCCCACTACGATTATTGTCGTATCCTGCACGATCAGTTACTTTGGTGTAAGATGCACGCAAACGCCAAATCATGTATTTATTGAGGTAGTAATTGTAGGTTAACGACCAGTCATTTGCTCGTCCACCCAATATATTTGCTTTGTGATCAGATAGATCTGTGTAGTTATAAGCGGCTACAAGCTCCATAGAACCAGGCTTTGGAGTATCAATTCCGCCATCTGCATGAGTGTAACTATAGTCTGGTCCTTTAATCAAGCCACGCAAACTGCAGTATGCACCACTTGCTTTATAGTTTTGAAAGCCGTTGTCACGTGCGATAGTTAAATAGTAGTATTGAGCCTCAATACCCAATTTTCCCTTCGCAGCAGTTATCTCTGGACTTATTTTAAACAAGCGTTTAGCATTCTCTACCCTTGCTTGTATAGCTGTGATTTTCGCTACTCGGGTTGGGAAAGGTGATGCTAAAGTATATACTTTGTGGTTAAGTGCTGCTGTTTTGTCGTATTGTGGAGTCTCGAATGCGCCTGAAATACCGAAATGTAGAATCTTTCCGTCTTCTGTGAAAGGCTTATATAGCAAGCGAGACATCATTCCGAAACCTTGATTTCCTAATTGGTCTGAAGGCATCTTCATTGAGTTCGATTCTGTGAAGAAACTGAATGTTCCGAAGAACTTATCGAGGTTGTGAACATACATCAAACCTAATAGACGAGGATCGCCGAATATTCCTTGGCTCATAGGCTCTTCCATAGAGATTTTGAAAGATGAACTTGTAGCACTTTGTAAACCGAATTGATGCACAAAGTAACCTCCTCTAAGTAGCTGATGTTCGTTAAATGTATATTGAAGAAGAATGTCTTTCAATCCAACTTTTGCGTATGCGTAGCCGATATCCACCTTAGCATACCACTTATCGTATTTTTGCTGCCACACCAACACGAGCGTCTGGGACACCAAATCCGTCGTTAAACAGATCTTTTGATTCTTTGGTGCAAATAAAGCAGCATCGAACAAAAATTTCACCTGTTGGCTTAACACTCAACTTTGGTTCTTCTTTTACCTTGCAACAGTCTCTGTAGGTGCGCTAACTGCAACAGTGAGCAGCTGCTAAAGTAGCTCCTTTTTCAGTTGCGGTAGAGTCTGTTTGAGCAAGGCCACACCCAACCGCTTAAAAGGAGGTGCCCATTACAACTAATTTTTTCATGTTATGTGAGTTGAGAGAATGAAAAATGTTGTCTATATTCTTGTTTCTTCTTAGTTAGCTTTGAAAGTACTTTTTCTTCACTTTACCTGCTTTCACAAGTGCAGCAAATTTTTTCTAGCCTTTTTCTAATTGCTTGTTGAAAGCGTCGTTAGCATGAAGACGAGCCAACAGCACTTGCAACGATACGAGCTGCATCAACATCGCTTTTGGAAGTGGTAACCACAAATTACACGACTTTGACCCATTTCGAATCCATCGCCAAAGATTTCGTTTTGACGATCTACGTTAATCTCTGCTAAAACAAGAGCTGTTGCCCAACCAATTGCAGTGTGACCCGATGGATAAGAACCGTTTGTTGAAAGTTCTTGTTGTTGTTCTGGGTTACAAGTATCTTCTTTAAAGAATGCGAAAGGACGAATTCTCATATAGTGATCTTTAGCTGCACGTAGCAAGGTCACCAGCGTCTTCACGCATGTTAAGTACTAATTTATATATTTCGGGTGTTGTTTCTTTTGAAATACGAATGCCGAAAGCATCAGAAAAGGCGTTGGGCACACCGTCGCCGTTAACTCTTGCATCTGCAACTGCTTGATCTCCACGCTCAGTATTGCGTTGCATCTTACCCCATTGATATTGAGATACGTCGTTTAACCATAGAACTGAGCCTGGTTGTGGTGGTGGAGGAAGAAGTTTTTAAGCTGTTAGCTACTTCGCCAATTTGTAGGAAAATACAAATCAGGTTTAGTTCTTGCATCTTTAATTTTTCCTGTCCAAAAGAGCTTGTTGCAACAAATAGGGCTGCAGCAGCAAGTAAAGCGTGTTTGATTTTCATAATGAAATAGTTGATTTAGTGATGTTAAAAATTGATTTATGTGGCAAATATAGATATAAATCATCTTATAAAATAGTTGTAATTTGTTGTTTTTACTATTTTTTTCTCAATTGCAACTATTTGCAAAAATGCCCATAAACAGCCATTTATAGGGCGTTTTAGAGCAATTCGAGTGTAAAATTATTTATTTTTAAAAGTTATGCTTTTTCAGTGTAATAGCATTGCTTTTAGGGTGTAATTCGATTGCTTTTTTGCAACTAAAAAGCATTGCTTTTGGTGAGGAAGAAGAAAATAAATAGTTCTTTCCATGATTTGAAAGCTCATATATCTTATGCTTGCATATACTATGGAAGCTCTTTATTTACAATGCGGAAGAGGCAAAGAGAAGGGGCAACTACGAAGGAAAGAGTCCGTCCTGTTTATCTAATAACAGCTGAGATAACAGGTGATCGATGCCAAACTTACTAAAAAGATGAAACAAATCATCACTCATTCGGTTTTTAATACTCAAAAGTTTGGACAACTCATTTATTTTGTTTATTTTTTTGCTTTTTATAACAGATTTATTATTTTATTTTAAAAATCAGTTGTTTAGAGATTACTAATTTACAAAGTATTCGACACAACTTTATATCAAAAAGACCTATGAATGATATTATCCAAAAGATTAAAAAGTGATGGTTTCGAGGATTTATTTCTGTGGAAAACCTCATGCAAAGTCGTAAAATGATTTCCTCATAGTGGAGTGTATATTGTTTTTGCGCTTTAAAAAGGTTCTGAACCTGAATTTCTTGAACAAGGAACTGGTGGCTTCTTTTAAGAAAAAGAACCGAGGAATCCAAATGTTTCTATTGCTGAACTAAGAGATAACTGGGTGCCAAATGAGGCTATTATATATATTGGAAAGGCAACATCTTTGAAGAGTCGACTTGGAAGTTACCTTCGTTTTGGTGAGGGAAAAATTTGCACTCACTGGGGTGGACGATATATTTGGCAGTTAAAAGATTCACGTGAACTATTGGTATGTTGGAAAGAAACAGATGAAAATCCACGTGTAGTTGAAGAAGAAATGATTGCTCAATTCAAGAAAGAACATGGTGGTAAACGACCTTTTTGCCAACTTGAAAGATTAAAAACGGACGATGAAAAACTCTACAAAGATATTTTTGCTTGGGCTATTTACGAGTATCATTATCGTGGGTATAATTTATGGTTCTAACCTTTATTTTTCTTTGCAGGAGTCTAAACAAAGGCAAGAAAGGCATAAGCAGGAAGAAGAACGTAGAGAAAAGATAAAGAAATATCGTGAAATTTTGGAAAAACAACGTGATAGTATAAGAGTTAGTGGAAAACCTCAACATCCACATAGCATTGAAGGCTATGATCTAAATGATGACCAAGATCTTTACGATAACCCCTGATTTTGATGACTTAATACCAGGAGAAGAATACGATGAGGAATTTGTAGACCGAACAACTGGCGATCCTGAATTATATGATTAACCATTAATAATGGCTATTATCCTTTGCTCCAACATAACAATGAGTAGCGAAGTATATTAATAACTAAAGTTTCCCACCCCTTAAAAACACTGGTTTTTCCCCATTCATCTTTGCCAGTTACGCCCATATTCATTGAGCTTTTAACACATGGCAATATAGTTCTCTATTTTTCTTCCATAACAGTTTCGTTGTTTTGTCTTTTAAAATCAGTTGTTTATAGATTACTAATTTACAAAGGAAATTCGACAAACTGTTGTTTTTCAATCTATTTTATTGGGGTGGGAAACTTTAGTAATATTATTTATTTCAGGTTATAGTTCGCCTATTCTTCCACCAAGAAAATTCTACTTTGAAGGCGATGTTCAGAGAAAGCTTTCATGCCCACAGTCATCAAATAGTCGCCCGAGAAAGTGCCCACTTCGATGTCTTTGCCGTCGTAACGATTAATTTCTTTCACCTATACATTTTGTTTGCCTGCAATCCTTGTAGTTTTAGGCGGGTAGACTCAGCGGTGCTATATCGTGGGAAGATGTCGAATGCAAACACCACAGCACGCTTTTGTGCCTCGTCTACATACATAGTGGCAGTGTGAGTGTTGCTATATGGTGACACTAAACGATAGAGGTCGCCTTTGAAAATGATGTCTTTAAAGCCGTTGTACGCCTTCACTGCGTTCTTACAGAAGTCTGCATCGGCCTTAGGAAGGGTAGAGAAGTTGAGGTCGAAGCCCATTTTGCCCATCATTGCCACATCAACTTTAAATTTAAGGTCAACCTTTCGGTTCCATTCTGTTACGTGAGCGCAAATGGTTTTTAGCTGGGAAGATGTGCGAAAAGCCCCACTGAATGTAGAGACGATCAATAGGATCGGTGTTGTCGCTCGCCCAAAATTCGGTGAAATAGCGCAACGCCTCGTAGTCGGTACGACCGCCACCGCCCGAGCAAAGCATCATAGGAATCTTAGGATATTTAGTCTTTAGGCGGTCGAGCACCTTGTAAAGTCCTTTCACATAGTCGACAAATAGGTGCGACTGGTGTTCTTTCTCGTAATTAGAGTAGATGTTAGTGAGTGGACTATTGCAGTCCCATTTAAAGTAAGCGATGTCTGGACAGGTAGTAAGAAGCCCGTCAACGATGTCGTAAACATAGTTTTGTACCTCAGGATTACTAAGGTCTAACACCAATTGATTTCTGAAATAGTAACGCTCTCTGTCGTTCCATGCCACCGCCCAGTTAGGGTGTTTCTCCATCAACTCACTCTTAGGGTTAATCATTTCAGGCTCAATCCACAAGCCAAACTTCACGCCTTGTTGCTTAGCAGCATCGGTTAAAGCCTTAATTCCGTTAGGAAGTTTCTTTTTATTAGGTTGCCAATCACCCCAAACCAGCTTTGTCGTCGTTGCGTGGATACTTGTTTCCAAACCAGCCATCGTCGAGCAAGAACATATCTAAACCTAACGATTTCGCCTCGTTAATCAAATCAACAATCTTCTTTTCGTTAAAGTCAAAGAAGGTAGCTTCCCAGTTATTCAACAGCGTTAAGCGGTCGCCTTCGCCATCTTTCACACGATATTTGCGAGCCCAGTTGTGTAAGTTTCTACTTGCTTTGCCCGTTCCTTCGTCGCTATAAGTGAAGATGAACTCAGGAGTAACGAAGGTTTCGCCAGCCTTGAGCTGATATTCAGAGTTGAAAGGGTTGATACCACTAATCACTCTTAGCTTGTTTTTCGTGGTCTTTTTCAAATGTAAAGCGGAAGTTACCTGTCCACCCTAATGTTCCAAGAATAGCCTGTCCGTTGTTCTCATCGGCCTGTTTATCGAGCGAAAGCAAGAAGAAGGGCGATGCAAACATATTGGCTCTGGTGCCCAAGTTACTATCAATCATTTTTCTTTCCAAAGCCCAATTTGCTTTTCAGTGATGCCTCGCTTCGGCAGCCCAGTCGCCATTGAATTGGGTGAGATAATAGTCTTGCGCCCTGAAATGAAGCATCGAAGAGGCATATTTCTTCAATGCAATAGGTTTCTGTCGTTATTGATAATCTCAGAATGAGTAACGATAACGTTTTCTTTTTGATAGGCCTTGTAGAACAAACTCACGCTGTTTTGTCGCACGCTGTCGGTTAAAAAGCACAATGGTTTCAGTGCTGTTGCCGTCGCTTTTTCTTCACTTGATGCGACACATATTTAAGTATTACCGTTTCGTTTCCCTTGCTATTGGTGAAGTGGAAGGCAGGTTCGAAAATAGTTTCCGTTGCCATTAGAAATGCACACTTCGCCCATTTGAGGCAAAAAGAGCATACTCATTTTCGTGCACGAGTCGCTTACCGAGGTGCGTTTGATACACTCGTTTGTCTTTATCAACATGTAATACCAATGCAGTGTTATTGGTATTAATAACAATTTCTGTGCAGAAAGCGGCAGAAAGCCCACTGACAAAAAGTATTGATGCTAAATATTTCATAAGTTGAGGTGAATAAATTGTATATATATATTAGCTTTTAGAATTTGCTTTGCATTGTTTTTCGAAAGTCTTTGGGGTAATTCCAAATTGTTTTCCAAACTGCTTACTGAAATAAGCGGGTGAGGTGATGCCCACCATAAAGCCTACATCGGCAATAGAATGGTTGCCTTCTTGAATGAGCTGTGCCGCCTTTTTCATGCGAATGGTGCGTATCAGCTCCACAGGAGAAAAGGTTAAAGAGGGTTTTTATCTTTCTAAGTAGACTCGAACGGCTCATACAAAAGAGGTCTGCCATGGTCTCAACGTTAAACGTTTCGTCTGCAAGATGCTCTTCAATCTTCAATATTACCTTATTAATAAACTCTTCATCAGCCTTATTGGTCTTCATACTATCCATGCTGAAGAATGGGTTTTGCGAGAAAAGCAGTGCGCTCTCTTCGGCGGTTATCGAGGATAGAAAGGAGCTGTTGGCGTAGGTATTTAATAGAGAAAGGTTTCTCTAAATACGATTCTGCGCCTGCTTTTTAAACCCTCGATCTTACTTTTGTATGTCGTTTCTGCAGTGAGTAAGACAATCGGAATATGTGATATATTGATGTCGTTCTTCACTTTTTGCATAGTTCAAAGCCGTCCATGTTGGGCATCACGATGTCTGTAACAATAATGTCGATATGTCTTTCGCCCAAAAATAGCTAAGGCCTCGTTTCCGTCAGAGGCAGTTTCTACAATGAAATGCAGTTCGAGCTGTTCGGCAATAAATTGTCGCATCCGTCGTGATCTTTCCACCAATAGCAACGTGTAGCCTTGTTGATTAGGGTGTTTGTAGAGGCGAATCGTCAGCGATATATAGTTGGTTGTCTCGTTGGTTAATAGCTGTGTTGCCTCTTTCGTCTTTGCTTTTAAAAGGCAACGACAACACAAACACGTTCTCTTCGTGGCTATCTGCGGCCAAAAGAGCGTTCCTCCGTGCATTTCAGCAAGCGAATGGGCAACAGATAAACCCAATCCAACCCCTCCATGCTTGTCGTTGGTGTCGCCTAATTGGAAGAATGGGTCGAAAATGTGACGTGCCTCGTCGGCAGTTATCTTTCGTCCGTCGCTCATAATGCGTATTTCAAAGTTGTGTTCTTTCAACTCTAACTCCACAACGATGGTGCTTCTGGTATATTTTAAAGCGTTGTTTAACAGGTTACTCACAATCTTTGTAACGGCTTCTCTATCTATTTCAGATATAATTGGCTCGTCGGTGATGTTGCAAATGAGATTCTTTTCGTCTGAGCGTTATGGTGGGTTCGAAACGAGAAACAATGTTGTTGAGCAACATGTTGACGTTGGTTTCTTCGTAGTGCATTTGCAAATTGGCCGTTTCAACCTTTCTGAAATCGAGTAACTGCTCGGTGAGTTGTAACAAACGTTTGGTGTTACTACGAGTAACATCTAAGTAGTGACTCATCTGTTTGTTCTCTATTTCCATCTCACTCATCGACTCTAACGGAGCTTCTATCAATGTTAAAGGCGTGCGAATTTCGTGCAATCTCTGTAAAGAAACGCACTTTACTTTCAAATACCTCCTTTTCTTTCTCGCTGGTTAAGAGCTTTTGGCGTACTTTGATATCTCTGTCTTTGTATTTTCGATACCATCTGAACCAAAAGAAGAACACCAATATGAGCAATAAGCCATAGCAAAGATATGCCCAAGAGGTTCTATACCAAGGCGCAAGGATCACTATTTCGATTTGACGCTCATTGATTTGGCCGTTGTTTTCAACCAAAACATGTAGCGTGTAGGTGCCAATTGGCAAGTTTGCATAAGATATTGAGGGCACATTGCCTTGCATGTTCACCTCAATCCACTCCTTATCAACAGGCTCTAACTTATATTTATAGTGCTTGTTGCCCATCGAAACAAAGTCGGGAGAAGCCATTTCTAATACGATATTGGCAGAGTCGTAGGGGCAGAGTGATTTTATCTTTAAACAAGATGTCGGTGCTTCCTGCCACCTCTTTGCCGTCAATGAGTAGGCGAGTGAAGTATAACTTAGGCTTTTGAGCGTGAGGAATGTGTTTTAAAGGATTGAACTTTACCAAGCCATCGATGCCTCCAAAGTAGAAATTACCCATGTTATCACTGCCCGCAGAGTGGTAGTTAAACTCGTTTCAGGTAGCCCATCTTTAGTAGTAAACACCTTAATCGACCTCGTTTTTGGGGTTAAATTTCACCAATCCCTTTATTCGTTCCGAACCATAAAAAGCCCTTTTGCGTCTTGCAAAATATCATAGGTTACATCGTCGGGAAGCCCTTCTGCAATGCCCCACGATGTAAAATTGTCGCTCTTTGCATTGTATCTGCTAATTCCTCCTCGATCGGTTGAAAACCAAATGTTGTGCTGTTTGTCTTCCATAATAGAACTGATAGAGTTCGAACGAAGACCATTGAGGGTTGCGAGGGTCGTAAACATAGCGTTTAAAAGTGTTGGTTCGAGGTGTGTAATGCCATATTCCATTACCCATAGTGGCCATCCATAGCGTGCCATCGCTGGCTTCTAAGAGGTCAAAAACCCAATCGTAGCCCACTTCTTTAATGCGTTGGAAAGTGGTTGTGCCTGCTTTTCGCACATAAAGTCCCGATCCTAAGCCCACCCATAGGTTGTTTTGGCGGTCGGTGAGCGATGCATATACGCTGTTATCGTTGGTTTCTGAGTCTATTTCAGATAAGATAAAGTCTTTGCCTTGCTCGATTATTCTCAAGCCATTGCGCAACAATCCGATGTGCAAATTGCCCTCTGAGTTGCGTATGAGACGTAACCCCTGTGGTGTTGTGTGAGGCTTGATTCTTTGTGAATTGCTCTGTTTGGGGATTAAAAAGATAGGTGCCATGTGCTCACTACCTATCATCATCTGCCCATTATCAAACTTCGACAATCCTCTTATGCGTATATGTTCTTTCGAAGAGGCGAAGTTAGACGATAAAAAGCTTTTGAAATAGAATGGATTGCCCATGATATAGTTCACTCCGCCGAACATAGTTCCCACCCAAACGCTTTTATCTGGGGCGTGATAGATATAATAAATGACATTATCCGACAAGCTGAAACGATTCTCTAAATCTTCTTTAGATATCGCTCATTGCCTGTTTTTAGGTCGATAACATACAAAACCTTGTTGTGTTCCTATCCACAATTCGTTGTCGATGCATTGCAAGTCACGCAAAAAGATACGTCCATCCTATAGAGTAGGTCATAGGAGTGATCTTGCCAGTAGATAGGTTATAGCGATAAAGTTCGCCATTTTCGCAAACCTAAGAGCGCATTATTGTTGCTCTCATTGCAAATGCTTATGATGTTTTTGTTTTGTAGTTGGAAAGCATCGCCTTCGTAAATGTAATTAAAGCAGTCGGCTTTAGCATCATAACGAAAGAGGCTGCTCCTGCTGTTCCTACCAAAACATCGCCCTGAAGGTTGCACGCAAATACTCGTAGGGTTTTGCTTTTTAATGCCTTTCTTTTGTGTGATGCGATAATAACTCATTGCGCCCTTGTTCCAACGGAACACACCCATGTCAGGGAAGTAGCGCCCAAATATTGCCTCGTTTGTCGCCACAAATCTCTGAACCCAGTTGTCGGGGCTCACACCGCTTTATGGTTTTGAAGCCACAAACTGAAAAGTTGCAGTGGTGGGATAGAAGATAGATACCTCTGTCGGTGCCTATCCATAGATTTTTCTGCATCTTCGTATAAAGCACCGATGTTATTGTTACCAATGTGGTGTTGGTGGTCGTAGCAGTCAAGGTGTTTAACGTAATATCCGTCGTATCTGTTGAGGCCGTTTTTCGTTCCGAACCACATCAATCCTCGACTATCTTGAAGAATAGTTTTGACATTTCCAGATGAAAGACCATTGTTTCCGTTGATGTGTGAGAATGAGAAATGGTCTCTTGCTTGTATGTATGAGGCCATACATAGAAACAAAAGCGTTAATAAAAATGTTGGTATTCTCACTGTTCTGTTCATCTATGAGTGAATTATACTATTGATAATGTTTTTTCTGTTGTATCCTTTAACAGCTCTGTTGGTTATTGAATGGAAAGGAGACGTGGTATCTACTTAGCTTGAATAGTTGCCCTTAGACCTTCTATCTCCTTTCGAATACTAACCTATAAACATTGAATAGTTTTACTTTACTTTTTGTCCTGAAGCAAGTTGCACTTTAACAATAACTACTTGCTTGCCAGGGAACCGAAAGGGTAGCACTTGTGCTTTCAGATGCCATGTTATGACGAGCAGATTGACTTTCCTGTTAGGTCGAAAAGCTCGATATAACGAATGTTTTCTGCTGCTGAAACGTGTAATAAGTCGCCAAAATGTGACACTTCCACTGCAGAAGTGTCACGTTGTAGGGTATAAATAGAGGTACTTGTTTTATCGATTTTGTATAAACGAGCATCACCTGTGGGCACTGTTACAGATAGAGTTTCGCCCTGAGAGCGATAGCTTTTGACCCTGTCCAAAGCTCGGTAATATTGTGATGTTGTCTACTCCTAATCGCTTTTTGTCTAACGATAGCGATAGTTCTTGACTGGTATTGAAATTGAATACAGCCACATAGAAGGCCTCAGGGGTATCTAAATAGAACACATTGTCGGTGCCTCCACGCAAGAAGATGTTAGCCAATGAGCCTTCAACAGGGCGGAAAGAACTTCCAAGCATAGCTACATTGTTAACCTCTTTGTTAGTGGCTGTGCGCAAAGCTTGCTGTCTGTAAAGCCTCAAGTCCTTTTGTAACTACCTTGTAAGCCGAGTTATCACCCTAACAAAATCATTCCTGTAATGACGCCCGTTGTGTAGCGAATGCGATTCGCACCGTCGTTGTTTCCTGCAAAACAATGTGGTCGGGGTCGTTAAAAGGATATAATCTATCTAACCACCAGCCTAAACTTAAAACTGTTTAGAACATACTGACTGTCTGAAATCTTGCCCCCAAAGCGTCGCATCGAAATGCGTCTTGCATGACCAAAAATTAGGGAACAATGGCGAGATAGAAAGGTCGATAAAGAAATCGTTTAGTGACTTTCACATATTGCATACCCTCTGTATAGGCTTGCATACCAGTGGTTACAGCACTATTGTAATAGCGATCTGCCTCTACACTTCCGCTGTTTAAGAAGTCTAACTTAATGAAACGATAGCTCCACGACTTGAATTGTGCAAACTTACTTGCAAGCATTTGCTTGGTTCCAGGGTGTTGGGTCTAATGAAAAGGCACCACCCACCTTTATTGGATTGTTGTTTACACGCAAAACAATATCCTTATACTTATATCGTTCATTGGTTCCAGGTACCGACCAGTCTAATTCCGACTCCTTTCCCCAAAAAGAAAAGGGAGTGAAATAGATGCCTGGGGTTTGTCCTTTGGCTGTACATTGACTTGCAAAAGAGCGCAATTGCGATTCGTTTAGGTTGTCCCAATACGAGTCGAGCACCATGTAAGTCTTATGACTATTGTCTTTTGAGAATTCGTTTTGTAAGCGTTGTGCAAAGAAATCCGACACATCTGCAGCTCCTTCGTAGTTCACTTTCTTCTCCATGCCACCCCAACTTTGCCAGCCAAAGATACCTTTTTTGTCGCTTTCTTTCTTTGGACGCACCAAAGCATTAGCGTCTGCATAGGTTTCTAACGCTGTTCTCCAGTCGTTAAAGTAGCCGATAAACATCTTAGGAGACTTCACTCGGGTGCCAGAAACACTGCCATGACGTGTTGCCACATCGTTGGTTGCAGAGCTAACATAGCCTCCATAGAGGGTAAGTCGCTTTAAAGTGTTGCTTCCCGAGGTGCGAACTTCGACTCCAGTTTTCCATGTATCGTGTTCAATACTTCCCAAACAAAGAGCTTCACGGGTTGAAACATTATACAAAGCAGTTACTTCTGACGAGGTAGCACCAATGCTTAGCAACGACCATTTCATGGCATTGTAGGTGCGGAACTTATCATTATCGAAAGGAACTGTGAGCACTCTGTTGTCGCCTTGTGTGGGTAAGAAAGACAATGCCGTTGTGGTTGTGATGGGAGCAAGCAGATGTGAGCTTACTCTACCTGATGAAATCAACCAACGAAAGCTCTGTAAGCAAGTAGTTATGGTTGTTGTATAGATAGAAAAACCTGCTCCATATCAGGGTTTTGCCTTGTCGTCCAGAAAAAGTGTAAATATACTTTGTTCCTGTTCCAAAAGCATCGCTTATGGCTTCTAATCTCTGTGTTATTGCAGGGTAATCTAACGACAAAAGCTCGTCATTATCACTGCTTATTGCTCGTGCATAAGCATTCTTTAGCAGCGTCTTTCCTTTATAATTGAAGTAAACGAATGATTGGGATTGAGTGTTATATCCCAATCATTCGAGATAATCCGTCGCATGTACGTTTACAAAAGTTGGTAAGAGCACTAAAGTATTAATAAAAATGTTAGTTGTCTTATTTGAAATCTCATTTGCTTATTACTTTAAAAGTTTGATTCTTTTTGTTTGTTTGAACTTTAAGAATGTAAACTCCCTTTGGTAAATGGGATGTGTAGGATGTATTATTTTTGATGGTTTGTTGTTCAAGAAGGTTTCCTGCTACATCATATAAGTAGATGTGAGCATCTTGAGTTGCGTTGATTTGGAATCCGTTTTGAGTGAAGGTGACATCTACTTGCTTTCTTGAACTGTTGTATTGCTTATTCCTGTGGTTTGAGCTACAGCAAAACTACTGGTGCTTTTAACTGATCTATGGTTTGAACTCCCCAACTTTCGATGTCAGAGGCAGACGCCTTTACTTTGAAAGAGCGTGTAGCAATGGCATTGTTTACATTGGGTATGATCAAAGAACCTGTTGTGATGTTGGCAGGAATCATGGTGAATACCTGTCCGTTCTTTAGCTTAATGAACACATTGTAGCGCAAAGCTGCAACTGGAGTCTCTCTATCTGTACCTGCATTCCAAGTTAATAAGGCTCCATCAGCCTCGTTTTGAATTTGCAAGTTAGTGGGTGCTGTAGGGCGAGTGTTCAATGTTTTGAGGTTGGCATCGGTGTAAACAGCGAACTTTTCGTTGTCGCCCCAACCCATACAAACTACTTCTGCGCTACCGTTAGCGTTGTAGTCGAAAATAGAAACTGCAGCTCCACTGCGCACACCAGATAGCAAGTTGTCGTAAACCTCGAACGAACCGTCTCTTTCCTAATGCAACAACGGTTTTAGCTTTTGCCGTCTTGTGTTTCCTAGCATAGATAATGTCGGTTGTTCCATCGTTGTTAAGGTCGCACCAAGCAGCTCCACTCTTCTTAACACCTACGAAATCGGTAGCGTGTTTGGTGAAAGTGTTGTTGCCTTTGTTGAGGTATAGTAAGGCTTTGCTGTTCCAAGAATAAAGCAGAAGAAGCTCCTGTTACGAATAAATCCATGAGTCCATCAGCACTAGCATCAACCCACATGATGTCTCCTTTCTCTGTTCCTGCAACGCTACCGCCTGCACTTGTGTCGGCTTTAATGTCGGTAAAGGTTCCATCTCCATTGTTTTTTTATAAACAGATAGATAAGTTCCTCCTGCCGAATCACTCCATCCGCTCACCGCTAAGTCGATGTAACCATCGTTGTTAAAAGTCGGCAGCTGCAGGTGTTCCGTTGCGTTGTGCAGCTAAACCTGAATTGTCTTTTCTTGGTGAAAGAGCCTGTGCCTTGATTGTTAAGGTAGAGCACAGGGTTGCCAGATTTATCGAAAGTGGCAATGTCTTGCCAACCATCTGCATTGAAATCTGCCACTGCAACCAAGCCAGTATAGCGTATTTCTTTGTTGTCGTCGTTATCTAATTCAAGGTCTTCAATGGCGAAATTGCTTACTTTCACCATCTTTTTACCTTGATCGTTGCGGTAAAGTTCTGCACCACGAGATGCAGAAAGCAACATATCGGGATAGCCATCGTTGTTGTAGTCAATAGGAGTTACAACCTTGTGCCAGCCGTTTGAGATCTCGAAAGAGATTTTAGTGGCGAGCGACTGTCCCTGTGCTGATCAAAGGCAAAAGCCTCTGGATTCCAGCCATTGTCAAGGTTTCGGCCTTTAACAAGCAAAGTCCATTTTGCCGTCAGCGTTCATATCTGCAAAGGCATGATTGCCCTGAAAACATATTAGAGTGGTAGGGGTTGTAACCTTAGAAGGTTGGTTTCTCTACATTGTCTGCTGCTTTTTAGTCCTGTAGAAGAGAGTTGCAACTAAAAAGCATAATAGGTAATCGATAGTTCATAGTAGTTTTATAGCTTTTAAGTTATTTTATCCTTCGTTTTTGATCAGCCTCTTTCATGTCTGGATTTTGTTGAATCTCGGTGAGAGGAATAGGCAGAACAGTGTTGTAAGAATGTATGGTTGCGAAACGCTTAGACCACTCGTTGCGTAGTTTTTACAAGCTTTTCGAAGTTTCTGTGCGTACTAAATCGATACGTCTCCATTGCTCTCCGAAGAGTTCACGCATGCGTTCGTCCATGATTTGTGTGCGGAATTCTTCCTTACTCATAGCTGTCCATTGCTTATCTGCAGGCAAAGAGCCACCCCAAGCACGTGTTCTGATGGTTGTGTTGATTAAGTTAATTGCCTCAGTTGTGCAGACCAAGCTCGTTTAAACATTCAGCATTGAGCAACAATACGTCTGCATAAGCGCAACCCATGGATATTTTTCCAGAGTGCCACATGTTGTTAACGCCAAGTCCTGAGTGACTATCTGTGCGGAAAATCTTCATACTTTTTGATATGAGGAAGCAACTCATCGTAGTCGTTTCCAAGTCCTTCCCATTCCAATCCTTGAAGAGTTGGAGTCTCACCATTGAACCAAGTGAAGTCGGTACGTATGCTTTCGGCCATTCTAAGGTCGCCATCTTCCCAAACGCCACCATCTGCTTTGGTTGAATAAGCATATTTAGTGGGTACAGCATGGTCGTATCCTGCAAAGTAACAAGCATCTGTAAACTTGCTTTGTGCAGCACGACTACCTATTTGGAACTGTATTTGATTGTTGTCGGAGAGGCATTTTTGAATTGGAACTCAAAGATAGACTCAGGTGTATTTTGCTTGTTATAGTCCCAAAGGTCTGCAAAGTCTTCGTTAAGTCTGAACTTTCCAGACTTGATAATTTCGTCAAAAGCATTCTTGAGCCTTTTGCAAAATCACGCAAACCAGTTTCTTCTGGAGCCGACATAAGCGCCTTTCCAAGCATGGTAGGGCTGCCCATCGAGTGGCACGACCAGGCTTTTTGGGTTTCAGAACAATACTTAGCAGCTTCTTGAAGTCGTTAATTATAAACTGCCACGTGTCTTTAAGCGACTGACGTCCATAGCCTAATTGCTCTGTTTTGCCCATATCTATGGTAGGAATGCGTCCCAATACATTGCCAACTGATAGTCTACACAACCACGTAAGAATGATGCTTCGCCATAAATCTTTTGCTTGCTCTTTGTTGGTTTTGTAAGCCATTGTTATTCAATGCGTGAATAATTTTAGCCGCAGAGGTCACACAAGGCCAGCGATTGTTCCACTCATTGGTGATTCTTTTCTGTGCTGACTGTTGAGGGTTTGCGTCGAAAGTTTCCATCGCAGCACGTTGTGCTCCCGACTTTAAAAGCTTGATAAGCACCGCTCTGTATCTCGTCGGTTGCAATGAGGAACATCACACATGCTCGTCTTTAAAGCAGTTGTTGCGCCATTGAGTGTAGATACTTTCAAGGTTAAGCTCTGCATATTGGAGATTAGAATAAATCTTTTCAGATAAAGCCGTTGAACTTTCTTCTGTAAGAAAATCTGAACAAGATGTACAAAGAGTGATACAACCTGTAAATAGTGGCACTATAATGTGTTTTATATTAATTTTCATGACTCTAATTGATTCAAAATGAGGTTAAAAACTAAAGTTAAGACCAAAAACAAACATCTTTGTTGGAGGATATTTGCTATCTCCTAATTCTGGATCGAAGCCTTTATAAGGAGTGATGCAGAAGAGATTAGATGCAGTGAAGTACACTTTCAACGAGTTAACTTTTATAGATGAGAGGATACTTCTTGGCACTTGGTAACTCAATGATAGAGTTGAGAGTCTTATATAAGACGCATTTTGGATAGAGAAATCAAGGTCTGAGGGTGAAACTCTATTGAATAAGGTCACAGTATCTATTACTCTTGGGAATTGAGCACCTGTATTTTGAGGTGTCCAACGATCGAGTAAATCAGTTGAAGCGCTGCTTACACCGGTACTGTTGATAAGGCTTTCGTAGTAAGAGCTAATTCTTTTTGCTCCAACAGAATAGTTGAATACAGTGTTAAGTGTTAAAGCCTTTCCAAGTAATATCAGTAGAGAAACCACCATAGAACTTAGGAGTTGTGGTTCCAACTATCTCTCTATCCTTTTGATCAATCACCTTATCGTTGTTGAGATCGGCAGGGAATAGGTCGCCAAGAGCCACCGTTTTACCGTTATAGTTCACGTTTTTCCCATTGAGAGCGGTTGCTTTCGTTAGCAATTCCGCCTGTGCGATAAGTATAAATAGTGTGTAAAGGCTCGTTTAAGAAGATGTTTCCTTCTCTGTAAGTGTCGTTCAATATCTCCTTAACGCCACCATATAGACGGGTAATCTTATTGCGATCGAACGATAAGTTAGCACCAACATTCCATTGCCAGTCTTTAGTTTGGATAGGAGTTGCATTCACAGTGAATTCCAAACCACGGTTAGTCATGGTACCGATGTTCTCCCAAGTGTTGGTATAACCAGATGTTCTGTTAAGCGAGTGATTCATTAAAAGATCGTCGTTGGTGATGAAGAAGGCATCAATGCTCATGCTAAGGCGGTTGTTCCACATAGCAACATCAAGTCCAAAGTTCGTTTGTCGTTGCTTTTTCCCATGTTATTCCAGGTGTACCTCGGCGTCCACTTGTGCGATAAGAAGCCACTCCATTAGATATTTGAGGGTAATAAAGTGTTAGATAAGCATAGTTTTTCAATATCTTTCGATTACCTGTAACACCATAGCCAGCACGTATCTTTAACTTGTTAAGCCAAGAGCTATAAGGTTGCATAAACTGCTCTCCAGCCATGTTCCAAGCAAGTGAGAACGAAGGCATTAAGCCCCATTTGTGACCTGTTCCAAACTTAGATGAGCCATCATAGCGTGCAGTAAAGGTAGCAAGTAGCAGTTGTCGTAGTCGTAGTTCACACGAGATACGAACGATAATCGCTACTATTGGTGAAATCAGAATCGATTAAACGCTTTTCTAAGTTAGCTGCTCCGCTCAACTTGTGATAAGTTAGGTCGTTACTTGCAAAATCTACTACCACCTGCAAGGGTATAGTTGTTGATGATTCTACTTGTACTTGTGCCCAAAAATAGCGTTGAGTCGGTGTTTGTCCCACATTTATAACATAGCTCAAAGAGTTGTCCCATTGCCATGTGGTGGTGCTCAACGTTCGTGCTTAGAAAATGCATCTCCGTTGTTGTTACGTTCAGTTTCCTGAATACCTGTTGGTATATATTCAAACCAAGCCTGTGTTGTGTGGTTCAAAGAGAAGGTCGAACGTATGTTTAAACCCTTGATAGGATTGATGTTAATGTAGTTAACTGAAGTCAAATAGTTGCGTTGTCTGTCTTGAGAAATCTCCAAAGAGTTGAACGGATTGAAGTCATATTGTTCTGTTCTGTATGCGCTCTCCAATAAAGAGTTCTGTAATCCTTTAGGTGGCGAGTTGCATCTGCTTCGTAAGAGCATAATCAATCATGGGATTTGCCCATAAAGACTTGTTGAATACGTTGTCAGAAGAACGTTATCTTCAGTGTATGTGAAAGAAGATTGGTACCAATCTTCACCCATTGATTAATACTTTGCGTCGGCATTAACACGACCTGTGTAGCTCTTTTGGCGTGTATTAAGAATCACACCCTTTGTGTTCGTAGTGTTTAAGCTCACATAAAGGTTGGTGCCTTCGGTAGCTTTTGAGAAGCTAAGAGTGTGATTTTGCTTGATACCCTGTTTGCAGACACGATCAGAGCCAGTTATAAGTATTGCCAGATTGTAGCCTGCAAGCTCTTCTTCAGAAAGGCCATGTTGTTCTTTAGTAATACATTATCTATATAAGACTGGCGGTCTGCTGTTGGATTGTTATACATATAGCCATTGGCAAACGCCTCAAGACGCAAGTCATAAAGCTGTTGTGTGTTCATTGTTGCAGGGCGATGACCCATTGTAGTCACGCCAATCCAGCCGTCATAAGATATTTGTCCTTTGCCTTGTTTAGCCTTTTTGGTTGTGATAACCACTACACCAGTGGCTCCACGAGAACCATATAGGGCAGTAACAGATGCATCTTTAAGCACTTGAATCTCCTCAACATCATTAGGGTTGATTGAGTTAAAGAAGTTAAAGGCATCGCTCATCACCATACCATCAACGACATAGATAGGGTTACTGCCTGAGTTAATGGTATTAGTACCACGAATTTTGATGCCAGCACCATCAGATGGGCTTTGACCTGGTGTGATAAATACACCTGCAACACGTCCTTGTAGGGCTTCATTGATAGAAGTTGCAGGCTTTTGATTAAGTGTTTGAGAGTTAACAGTAGACAATGAACCCGTAAGATCGCTACGTTTCATCGCTGTTCCCCACCACGATTACCTCGTCGATGTTTTTCTTTTTCTCAGCTAATACCACAGTCATTTCGTTGGCAGAGTTCACCTTTCGAGTGGCTGTAACATATCCAATGCCCGAGAAAGTTAGGACGTCGTTCTTGTTTGCTTTGAGTTCAAAGCGACCATTTGCATTAGTCACCACCGACTGAATCTTGCTTTTTACAATAATGCCAACAAGTGGTTCTTGGGTATTATCAGTAACAAGTCCTTTTTACTATCAGTTCTTGTGCCATTGCAGTGCAAACCGAAAGCCATCCTAAAAAGTGTCAGAATTAAAAATGATTTCACGTCTTCATGATGTTCTGGTGTGATTTTTAAATATTGTCTGATTGTTTTGGGTTTTATATGAAGTTAATTCAAATCTTTGTTTGCAAAATTAACTTTTAAGAGCTAAGGATTCTTGCATATATCATTCAAAAAATATAATAATTGTGGCAAGTGCAGGATATCTCACGTTTATTTGTCATGATTGAATTGTTTAAGGTGAGGCAGTTAGGGTATAGAGCAGCAGTGATTTTTGCTCCATTTTCTCTTCGTTTTTCTGGCTCTGCAATTGATTAATGATTGTTTTTGTACAAAAATAAACAATATTTTTCAATGTTGTTGCTTTTTCATTTACATTTTATCTTTTTGACTTTAGGGTGCAGAATGACTTGTTGAGGGTCTTGTTGTCTAAAAGGAGTTATTTTGTTCGATTTTAGAACGTCGTTCAGAAACCAAAGGACATAGCATTTTAAACCACAGGGATTTAAATGCCAAACAGGATTGTCGTGAAGGATAATATTATTTCTTTCTGGGTTTACGACGTGCCCAACCATCCTCGCTAAAGTCTGGTTCTTCACCTCTTAAGTTCACCTTTTATCGTTAAAGAATTGACGCCAATCGCCCGATTCTTCGCCTCTTTCAGTGTAATAACCCTTTGAGTTTCTGCCGCCTTGACGTCTTTCGCCATTCGAATTGCGTTGTCTTGAGCGTTTTTCGTATCTGTTGTCCGAGTCGCCACCAGCGTTTCTGCCACCAGTTGAGCGTCCTTTTCTGCCGTTAGATCCTTCATCGCGTCGTTACAACGAACCTCTCTGTTCTTGTAAATGCTTCCGCTTAGAGCCTTCATCACCTTGTTTGCGTCTCTTTCAGGAACCTCAATGTAAGATATTTTGTCGAGAAGATCGATGTGACCTACTTGTTGTCTACACTAACATTTTTGTTGATGAATGCATTATCTCTCGATGATAGCCATCGGCCTTTCCTAAGTTGATGAAAAGACGCTTAAAGCCAGACTCCACCGCACGAGGTGCACGGCGTTCGCCACCTCTTCGTTGTCCATTACCATCTCTTCTGCTACCTTTCGAGCCTCGGTCTTCGCCTCTTCCTACTTGGTTTCTCAATACAGGGGCGTTAGCATAGTATTCAAGGAATTTTACCGAACTCCACACTAACAATCTTTTTGATGATATCTTCTTTGTCTACGTATTCAAAGTGACGATTGATTTCGCCAAGAAAGGTGCAATTTCTTCCTCGTTCACATCCGCTTTCAATATTTGATCCATCACCTTGTAAAGCTGTTTACGCATATTGCCTTAGCATCGGGTATTTCTCCTTCAACGAAAAGCTTTTGCTAATCACCTTTTTCAATGGCGTGCATCTTACTGCGTTCACGGGTGTATAATCCGAGATAGATGTACCTTTTCTTACCTGCTCTACCTGTTCTTCCGCTTCGGTGAGTATAACTTTCGATGTCTCGGGCAATCCAAAGTTAATAACATGGGTAAGATCATCAACGTCTAAGCCACGTGCTGCCACGTCAGTTGCAACGAGAAACTGCGTGTGTGCTTTTCAAAATTTCTGCATAGTGAGGTCTCTTTGTTGTTGAGAGAGTCTCCGTGCAATGCTTCAGCGTTGTATCCGTCGTGAATAAGCTTATCTGCAATTTCTTGAGTCTCACGTTTTGTGCGACAGAAGATAATGGCAAAGATGCTTGGATAATAGTCAACGATGCGCTTTAGGGCAAGATATTTGTCCTTTGCGTTCACCATATAATAGATATGATTAACGCTTTCGGCTCCTTCGTTGCGACTTCCTACCACTATTTCCTTGTGATTGGTGAGATAATTGCGTGCAATTCGCTCTATTTCTTTACTCATTGTAGCCGAGAAGAGCAAAGTGTTTCTATCTTTAGGAACACACTCTAAGATCTCGTTAACGCTTTCAGAGAAGCCCATGTTCAACATTTCGTCGGCTTCATCTAGCTACACATTAGTTACATTTTTCGAGCTTTGCCACCCCACGATGAATCAAATCGATGAGTCGTCCTGGTGTTGCTACAATAATTTGAGTACCTTTTTTAAGTGCTTTAATTTGTGTTTCAATAGATGTTCCACCATAAACAGGCACCACAGTTAAGCCCTTGATATGTTAGAAAAGTCGCTTAAGCTGTCAGAAATCTGCAAAACATAGCTCACGGGTAGGGTGATAATATGAGTGCTTGAGTGTGCTTTTGTTGTGGATTAACTTTTTGAATGAGTGGTAAACCGTATGCTGCAGTCTTGCCAGTACCTGTTTGTGCAAGTGCAATAACATCGTTTCCTTCTCCTAACAAATATGGAATAACTTCTTCTTGTACAGGTGTTGGATGCTCAAAACCTAACTCTTCGATGGCTTTGCGAATCTCTTCGCTAATGCTCAACATTTCAAATGTCTTCAATTTTTCTTTTTATTATTAAAACTATTTTGAGCATCTTGTGTCTCCCCGTCACAATAATGACACCATATATGCTCAACTTTCTATTTAAACAAAAGCTTCAACGCCATCTCTGCTCACTTGCAACGAGTGGGTTAAAGCTTTAATCGAGTGCAAAGGTAATAAAAATAATGCAGAAAACGTGCTTTTTATCGAACCTTTACAATTTATTTTTCATTCGTCCCATGCTCAGACTGTTCTGCAATAGACTTGGTTTTATTCAGCAGATTCGATGCTCTTTAGGCGCACGCAGTGCTTCTAATATCGAGTTCAGCTCGTCTACCGTGTTAGCTCTTAGCATAGCGATGCGGGTTTGTTTAAAGTCTGCGATGCCTTTGAATATCGGACTCGATGCAAGGTGACGTCGAGTGTGAAGAATTCCACGATATTCATCGATCTTTTCGACATTGATTTCGAGTTGTTCTTTTAAGATATCGATTTTGTCGTCGATAGTAAGAGCCGTGCTTGTGCCGTCAATTCCTTGAATCAACTCATTCATTTCCTTAAACACCCATGGGCGTCCAAAGGTCGCTCTACCCACCATTACAGCATCAACGCCATATCGTTCGAAAGCCATTTTCGCCTCTTCGGCAGTGGTGATGTCGCCATTTTCCGATGATAGGGATATGAATTCTGGGATTGTCTTTCACCTCTTTAATAAGCGACCAGTCGGCATTTCCCGTGTACATTTGAGCCCTTGTTCGACCGTGAATGGTTAGAGCTTCGATACCACAGTCTTGCAATTGCTCGGCAAGAGTGGTGATAATCAAGTTCTCACTGTCCCAACCTAAGCGTGTTTTCACCGTTACAGGCGTTTTAACAGCTTTGACAACCTCCTTTGTAATCTCTAACATAAGGGGGATATTGCGCAACATTCCCGATCCAGCACCTTTACTTGCCACCTTTTAACGGGGAAGGACAAAGTTCAAATCGATCACATCTGGCGACACCTGCTCAACGATTTTAGCCGCCTCAACCATCGATTCTACATCACGACCGTATATCTGAATGCCCACAGGTCGTTCGCTATCCGCAATGAAAAGCTTGTTGATAGTAGATTTAATGTTGCGCACTAATGCTTCAGCACCTAACGAATTCGGTATATACCATCGCTGCTCCAGAAACGCTTACAAAGCATCTCGAAAGCCAATATCTGTAACGTCTTCCATTGGCGCAAGGAACAAAGGTTTCTCGCCAAGGTCTATATTTCTTATCTTCATTGTTCAATTATTCGTGTGTAAGAGCCTTCGCCCTTTTGTTTGATATATAATGAGTTATCCTTAAAATTCTGTTCTTTTGTTGGGCTACAACATCAATAAATGATAGCTTCCGCCCGCCATTGCCCTCACAATACCCTTCATTTCCAGCTCGAAGAGCACCGCCGATAGTTCACCAACCGATAGGTTTGTTTGGGCAAGTGACATGTTAATTTGTAGGTTGTTGTGCTTTTTCAAAGCCTCAACCACCCTGTTGTTCGTTGGCATTGAGCGTGGGAAACAACTCTCGTTCGATACCCTTTTATTTTGCTTTGTTGAGCAATGAGATGTTGTCCCAATTCATATTCTCCACCAAGTCATTAGCCGAAGTGATGAGAGCCGCCCCATTTTGAGCAATAAGAGCGTTGCAACCTCGCTATAGGGGCACTCACGCCCCAGGAAAGGCAAAAACCTCTCGAATAGTCCTTCGCAATGCCTGCAGTTATCAAGCCTCCGCCCTTCAAAAGCACTCTCCACTAAGATACAAGCGTCGCACATTCCAGCCACAATACGATTTCTTCTCACAAAATTCATCTTGTCGGCTTTCGTGTTGGTGCAATACTCTGAGAGCAAACCGCCCTGCGAAAGCATTTGCAATGCCGTTTCTTTATGAGCGTGAGGATATAGATAATCGAGCCCATGAGCCAAAACTCCAATTGTTTCGAAATGATGATCGAGAGCCGAACGATGTGCTGGTGTCTACACCATAAGCCAAACCGCTCACAATGAGCACGTCGGGGCAGAGCCGTTGCAGATCCATAATCAGCTTTTCAATCAAGTCTTGCCCATAATGCGTGCATCTTCTTGTTCCCACAATCGAGATAATGCGTTGTTTATTGAGGTTGGCGAACCCCTATAAAACAGCGTTAGGGAGCATCGGCACACTCCTTCAATCGTTGTGGATATCGTTCGTCGCTCCCAGCAAAAGCACCTCTACACCATTGTTTTGAGTCCACATAAATTCCTGTTCCGCCTGAATTAAAAAGCGATCAGCATTTTTGAGCGTTTCAACCAGTTTGTCTGAGGCATCGGGGAGCACATCTTTTATATTGTTTCGATGTTCTATGATGGCAGTTGCCGAACCCAGTTTTTGCAGTATTTCGAGCGTTTCAGATAGTTTGTAAAAGCCATCTTGCTCACTGCTATGGCGTTGATAGTTTCTTGAGGTGTAGTTTTCATGTGAAGGTGGGGTGGGGTTTGAAGGTCGATTTTATGGTTTTTGAGTAAGAACGGCTCGAGAATAGCGTCTAACTCCTCACTCCTTCCAAGTCGGTTGTTCACAATGCACGCCACATCAACACTGGCTCTAAAGCACAATTGACGGGTAGTGGCATTGTAGATGTCTTGATAAAAAGTGTAACGAAACCTCTTTGGTGAGGTTGAGGCACGATTCGAAGGTGTCGTCGCTGCGCAATGGCGTTTTATATTGTAGGGTTCATGCGAGCCACAACCGCATCTATTCCGTTTTGATGAAGCTCTGCAAAAGTTAGCCCCTGCATGCTTTAAGAACTCGTGTCGTGTATGTTCTATGTAGTGAAGATAGTTAGCGTTGTTCACAATACCCTGCAAGTCGCATTCATAGTCACGAACGCTCATCTTCATAGTAAATACATATTCCATTTTTATCTTATTTAAATTGATATCTCATTTGTTGTTGGTTGCCGCAAGAGCGCAGAAAATCGAAGCCAAAGCGACATCTCAAGCAATCTTTCGTGGCGCAATATTCGTTGTGAAGCTGAATAAGTGCCTGCGTGTCGGCAGCCGATTCGATGCAAAAACCACTCTTTTTCCATTGCGTAACGATGTGGTTTTGTTCGGGCCCGAGCTGTTCCCACAAGTCGAGTGCAGTGTTGCACAATTCCGCTTGTTGCTATATTTTCCATAAAGCAAACAGCAAAGGCACGATGGTGTTGATGGTACGAGCTCTATCGAGCCTTTTGAAAGCTGTTTTGAGCCCTTTTGCGAGGCGTTCCGAACGTGTAGTGGTGTTGCTCAATAACTGCTCGTTTCAAAGCAAAAAGCTTTTGAATAGAGACAATGTCCTTGCTTTCGAGCATCGATCTCAACCCAATTTGGCGCAGATGATACAAACTTGCCAACTGAGCGATGCGCAGATGAGGGAAATTTTGAGGTCGAAGACGCAAGAATTTCCAGTGCGAAGCCCTTATACACGAGAGAAAACTGTGCGAAAGAGTTATACTTTGCTTGAGGCCCTTTGCAAAATAGGCGTCATTCGCCACTCTTTTGACGCTGTTCGTCATTCATCTGACCTCGTCTAACAAGCCTGCAAGCCCCAAGAACAAAGCTTCTACCTGCAACAAATCGTCTCTATGATGGTCAACTACGTGCAAAGGCACATTGAAAGCCCATTCTTCGAAGGCGTTATTATTGATGCCAAAGCCAAAAATTTCGGGCGAGTGTTACGAAGAAAACCTGCTCCCACGACTTGTTACACTTAGTCGAGGTCGCTCAAAAATCGCCTTCGTTTTGCGCTCTAACCGCTCTGTTTGCAATGCGCAAGCCACGCTCTTTGCTTAATTTTAGGCATGTTGGCAGCATGCAGATAGCATGGAGCAGGCGAGTTGTGAGGCGACATTAGCTCTTGATAACACGCCTCGATGGAGGCAGGAATGGACAGAATCGTCTGCTCAATTGGTCGCCCTTTGCTCGTTGTTGCAACATCGTCTATCTCACCACACACGAAGAATAACGTTGTCGTCAGCGTTCGTCGGTGTCGTGGTGATGCAAAAACGTTCTGATGCCTTACAATGAATCTCAACATTGCCCACCCATTTCGGTTCCAGCTATTCGTATTTTAGCATTGAAAAAGTCGGGTCCAGCGTCGGTGTTGTGCCGTCCTGATCGATTATTTCAACGTTTTTGCCCTCAGTCGTAACGAGTTGCGAGAGCGAAAATAGCTTGTGTTTCCAAATGTAGTGTGCAGTTGTTCCATAGTTAAGACGTGGTTTAATTTTACAAAGTTAGTTATTTTTATTTGCTACACAACAGAAAAGAGCGATAACCTTTAGCAAGGCCATGAATGACTAAGCACTTGTGGTGAGAGTGTTATCTGCTCGTGCCAGAAAAGCTATTGACTTTGGGGGCGCAAAAAGCACTTCTTTTACACTGAAAAAGCGATGAAATTGAAGCAAAAAGCACTGTTATTGGGGAGCAGGTTGAAAGGTTGTTAAATTATAAATAAAACGGGGCAATAATCAAGAACTTATCTTTTTAGTATTAGAATGTGTAAAATAGACGTTAGAAAGCTTATGATAATCTCTCACTAAAAATAATAAGGTGTTGTAGTTTTTCGTATTTTTGCAATCGAAAGTTTTTAATATTAAAGAATTTCTTTTGGGCTTTCTTTCCGTAGTGATACCACAAGATAAACCAAGACTTTCGTAACAAAAAACGTAATCATTAATGACAAGAAAGAGTGCATCAAACAAAACAAGGAATCTATTTTTCTTTGTTTTTCATTTAATGCTGTTCTCCTATCCTTTTCTAATCCTTTGAATGCGGGAGCACAAGTGTTAAACAAAAATTTCTCTATTTCTTTTAAAGAAAAGAGTGTTGCTTACATCCTAGATTTCTTATCTAGCAAGGGCGAGTACAAGGTGAATTACACCGATGATGTGAAAAACGACTCGTTAACTCTTACGATATCATTCGATAACGTAGATGAGTTGAGTGCCATTCAAAGCGTTTTTAAAAGGGCACACCCTTACCGTACAACGTAGAGGAAAGGCTATCAATGTGTTCAAAATGCAAAAGAACGCAGCGGGCAAATTCCACCCTTAAAGGTTTGGTAAAAGACAAAGATGGAGGCGGTATTCCACTTTGCAACGGTGCAAATAAAAGGCACCTCGGTTGGAACAAGTGCCGACATGGACGGTAACTTCACTCTTCTTGTAGACAAAGAGCATGGCGATGTAACTGTATCGAGCGTTGGTTGCGAAAACAAAACCATTAAATACGATGTCAATAAACCATTAACCATCACCCTTCCTTCATCTGCTTATATGGTGGGCGAGGTGTCGGTTATTGCTTAGGTAAACGAAATACACGTGAACAAGTGGGTGCTATCGGTTCAGTTAAAGCCGAAGACCTACAAAAAGCACCTTCACCAGTGTTGAAAACCTCTTCAAGGTCGTGTAGCTGGTGTGGATGTTACCAACCTTTCGGGCTCTCCTGGTGGTGGAGGATCGAAGATTACGATTCGTGGTTTTAGCTCATTGAACCAAAAAGGTGTGAACGATGGTAGTCCATTGTTCGTTATCGACGGTGTACCTGTAATGACAGGAACAGCAGAAAGCACAGGAGGTATCAACCCATTGTCGGGCTTAGACCCCTCAAGTATCGAGAGTGTGCAAGTGTTGAAAGATGCTGCTTCGGCTTCTTTGTATGGTTCGAGAGCAGGAAATGGTGTTATCTTGGTTACAACTAAAAAGGGTAAAGTCAGGGTAAGTCGGAGTAAATATCAACGTTTCGCAATCGCTTTCGTGGCTTCCAAGTACTCCAGTGCAAATCTTAGGTAAAGGAGAAAGAGACATTGCATTGCTAATGGCAAAGCAACAACGCACTTCTCACTATGATTATATGACCGATAACCTGTTCATCCCAAGTCTTATAAAGACTCATATGGCTGGGATATCGACGGAGATGGTGCTTACGACTACCTTTGGAGAAATGGTAATGTGGTGGAAGGCGACCGTCGTTTGCCTTCAATTGCACAAGACTCGTTGAACACCTTCTATAATAATAGAAACCAACTGGTGAAATATGCCTTCAGAGTTGGACGTGTTACTAAGGCTGATGTACAGCTTTTCGAGCGGTACAGAAAATGTACCTATCTTGTAAATGGTGGTATTTACGACGAAACAGGTATCATGATTAGCTCTAACTTCCGCAGATATAGCTTTGTTAACCAACTTGATTTCAACTCATCTACAAAGTTAAGCTTGTACTCAAGAATTAACTTAACCCTACACAACTCAAAAAGGCTGGCTCGGATATGGGACTGTTCAAGGTCTTACTTTTCGACCCTAAACGAACCCTCAACTGTGCTCCCTGGTAAAGGAAGTATTGCAGAAAAGAGGCCCTTAAGCAGTTGCGTGATATCGATAAACCAACTCTAACTATAACGTGAGATTGAGCTTAGGTTTGAACTATCAAATCCTTTAAAGGCTTGAGTTTACTCTTCGTTCTCGTTAGACCAATATTTTTACTCGTGTTTTCACCTTCACTCCAAACTACTTGAAATACGACAAGTTGTCGGAAGCACAAGGTTCAAACATTGCTATGACTGGTGTTCAAACCGAAAACTTGCTTACCTACAACCCTAGTTCTGCCTCATGAGACACAAATTAGAGTTGTTAGCTGGTATGACATATAACTACGATTTGCTTCAAAACCTTAGCGGTACGGCTAAAGGTGGACCAACAAATAGAGTGAAATATCCTGGAGAAGGCTGGCTAACTCTATCAACGACGGTTCGGGAACACCTAAAGCGGCTCAAACTTTCTTAGCAAACAAAGAAGATCAAGCAATGCTTAGTTTCCTGGACGTGTGACTTATAACTACAAGAAGAAATACCTTGCAGAGCTATCTATTCGTTCAGACGGTTCAAGTGTATTCGGAAAAGATGTACGTTGGGGGTACTTTCCCATCGGTAGGTCTTGGTTGGGCGTTCAGTGAAGAGCCCATGTTTAAAAAGCTTTTGGTGGTTAAGTTTTCAGTAAGCTTCGTGCTTCTTGGGGTAAATCAGGACAAAAGTTCCAAGAACCATACATTGCTCTTGGTGTGATGCAAGAAAGCAACTCGTTCAATGGTTCATTGGGTTTGGATTTCCTCAATCAATGGCTAATAAGAGACTAACATGGGAAGAAAGCGACCAATACGACTTGGGTATCGACCTTCAATTGCTCGACTATCGTCTTAAATTCAAACTCGATTACTATTATAAATACTCAAGTAACTTGCTAATGCAAGCTTTATCTCCCTAGTAATGTCTTCCTTTCAGACCGTGTAGTGGGATAACGCTTCTGCTATATCTAACGAGGGTATCGAGTTCGAAGTACAAAGCAGATTTGATTAGAACAAAAGACCTTACTTGGGTCGGTTGGATTGAACTGAGTCACAACCGAAACAAGTTGAGAAAGACTATAATGGAGAAGACCTTAATGATAAAGGTGCTTGGACGTCCCGTTTATGGTATTTGATACCTACAAGACGAGGGCATTGTGCAAAGAGCAGAGGACATCTCTTACTATAACGCAACAGGTAAGTTGATGCCACTATACTTCCAATCGGCAAATAACCCACTTGGAGTAGGCGGAAGAAAGATTAAAGACCAAAACTCTGATGGTGTTATCGACGAAAAAGACCTTTACTATGCAGGAAGTACATTGCCAGCAGTGTACGGAGGTATTATCTCACCTCGAATGGAAGGGCTTTAATGTTGATGTTCTATTCAGTTACACTCTCGGAAGAAAGGTTATGAACATGTATAGAGGCGGTTCTTACACCTTTACTAAAGAGTTTGGCGTGATTATGAACAGCTTTGATGAAAATGATTTCTGGACTCCTACCAACACAAATGCGAAGTATCCTTCACTTCATTACGCTGATAAAGACTATATCGGACAACACGAGTGGCAACGTAGATTCAAACATCGAAAACATCAGTTTCTTGCGTCTTAAACAGCTTGTTGTAGGCTATCAATTGCCAAAGAAATGGCTAAAAGGGATTCTTTATTAAAGACATCAACCTTTATTTAAGCGGTGAAAACCTCTTTATGTTAAGTAATTACTCTGGCTTAGACCCAGAAATTATCAACCCATACACCGGTAAAGACGATGGAACACAATATCCATTGAATCGTAAAGTGACATTCGGTGTTAATCTAAAATTCTAAAAAGAGTATGAAGAATTATTGTATAGGGTGCTATGGGTTTAACCCTTGCATCGTGTAATCTAGATATATTACCAGAAAATGGTTTGACTTATTCAAACTCTTTCGAGCAGAACGTGAGCTAAATGCCACTACTTCATCAATTCTATATTACATAAACACAACAATTGGAGAGAATGCGATCTTCGCTATGGCTGGAGTTAAAGCCGATGCATTATTAGATGGAACTCAAGTTCGTGAGTGGAACCCTCGTACTGTCATGAATAGTGAATACTCATGGAAAGGCTTTACGATATAATCTTTGAGTCGAACCTATTGTTAGACAATATTTATAGAACGCAAGGTCTAACCACTGAGCGTGAAAACTACCACAAAGGACAGGCAGAATTCGGCTTAGGTTTGGCATACTTTATGCTTGCTCAACGCTATGGAGATGCTATTATCACTGAAAACTCAAGTGAAATTAAGCCTTATCCATTGTCAACTCAGAGCGAAGTGCTCAACACTGCGATTGAACATGCAGAAAGCGTATGACTATGTTGCCTACTCATGAAAACCTAAAGGATATGAATGGGGCAGTAATCACCAATCGTCAGGTTGCTTCTAAGGGTACAGCTGCTGCGCTATTGGCGCACTTGTATGCTTGGAAAGGTAGCGTAACAGAGTTGTATTCACTACAAAGGTAATGCGCAAGAGGATTACCAAAACGCAGTGAACTATGCTTCGATTATTATCAATAACCAAGCAGGTAGCTACGAATTGTGCAGCAGTCCTGAAACACTATGCGAATATTTGTCTGATCCAAGCAAAACAAATCCAGAGGCAATATTCAGTCTTTACTTCGATAAAACACGTTCTTCGAATGTAACTTCGCCTAACCCAATTGCACGAAACTACGTGAGTTGGCCTGTAAGAGAAGACCAACAGTTAGCCGATTTGCCCACAAGTACACAGTTTCGTCTATACAAACAGACAATAAGTAATTTATTTCCTGATGCAAACTGATGAGCGTTTGCAATCGTTTTTCTATCAGTTCGATCAAAGTCATGAAAAAAAGATGGTATTGAATATGCAATCATGTACAAGTTCAGAAAGGCGATAATGGATCCTGATCAGTATTCTGCAAGCGGCGTAGGCTATAGAACAATGGACGCAGATTATGTTTATTGGCGTTTAGCCGACATCATATTGTTACGTGCTGAGTGCTATAATAAGCTCGGAAACACTGCTGATGCCACCACAGACTTGAACAAAATACGCACAAGAGCGGGTGCTAACCTATCCATCTGCACATGATACAGAGGGATTGAAGAAGGCAATATATCTCGAAAGAGTGAAAAAGAATTCATCGGAGAGAACGACGCTCGCTATGCAGATATCGTGCGAAACAATTACATTAAGGAAGAATTGCAAGGTAAGTTCACCCTTCTTACAGCACAAGACATCAAGAATGGTGCCCTATTCTTACCACTTCCTAAAGACGCTTGGCAAGATAAAGACGGACACATCACCAACACTTGCTCCGTCAAAAGCCCTATTGGCAAGCTTATAACTCATACATTTGAATTTAAAAAGAAATGAATATGAAAAGTATGAAATATTTCTTTGGTGCGCTTTCGTTCGTTGCTTCTACCTTTATGGCAACCAGTTGTACCAAACTATAACTTAATAGATACAGGCGTATGCAAATGGAATCACCAAACAACTATGTGGGAATACTTCAAACCGAGCCCATATAATTGGGACTCATTGCGTGTTATGGCAGAGCGAGCAGACTTGGTTTTCCGGTGTTCCAGGCACCAGTTCTTATGGCAAAAGACATCACCTTACTTTGGGCTATAACCAACCACGACATACGTCCGCTATTTGTATACTAATGCGGATTAGAAAAGTGTGGCTGATATCCTGTGGCAGGACACAAAACATTCATTCTTAACAGCATCTTGCAAAAGAGAATCATGTTAGATGACTTTAAAGCAGGTGTGAGAGTCGTCTGAGTGCGACAATCAATAGGAACAGGAGTCGAAACATTTACAATGGCATCTAACTACCCTTTGCTGGATATATACATTTAGAGAAGATTATAATGCTTACCCAATGCAGGACCATTGCAAATTTATTTGGTTTCAAGTTCAACAACAAAGACCTCACATGTGGCGTCTTCTAACATTCAAACCCTAACAGGTGTGGTACATTCACTTGATTATAACTTTTAGTTTAAAAGACTTTTTAAATTATGAAGAAAAGAACTCTAACATCGCATTGTTAGCACTTTTCGCTCTGTTGCTATCTGCTTCACCTCGTGTAGCAAAGGTAAAGTGGACTGTTGCGCACTGGTGCTTCATTTACCTGACTCGATGATTGTTGTTCGCAATCTGACACCACAAGCGACCGCTATATCGATAAAACTCCATGGGTTTTCTCACGTATTCAGGCGTAGCTGAACCAATCCATTAAACTATGAGTTTGCAGGAGTAGAGGTTTCAGAAGGTGAGACGCTTCTGCTCGAGCAATTAGTGAAAGAAAAGAGAATAAAAGTAGACGGTGGACGTTCTTGTCTTCCAGATGCAGTCGAAAAAAGCTAACGAATGGCAAATATAATATCAGCATTAAAAGTATACAGCGACGACCATTCAAGCGTGCTCAAGAATGCCTTTAGGGTGATAGTTCAAGACTATGAATAAGCCCCAAAGGGTAGAGATAAGCCCCAATAGGTCGTTAATAAACTAATTACATAACAGAAAGAACGAATATGAAGAAGATATAATGCTCTTTGCACTCCTTTCATTGGTGGCAAAGGCGCAAAACACAAGTGATCAAAAAGCTCTGCAGACGTTAAAGGCATTATATTCTTTAATGGTACTTTCGCTGAAGCTTAGCCGAAGCAAAGAAAACCATACAGGCTCTTTTCGTGGACTTCTATGCCGTTTGGTGCGTTCCTCGCAAGCACAGCTGAGAATGTATTTACAGTAAAGAGGTTGGAGACTATATGAACAAGCACTTTATTGGTCTACAGATCGACGCTGAGAAAGCCGAAAACGTAGAAATAGCTAAAACAATACAAGGTAAAGCTTATCCAACTGTGGCTTTTTATTGAGTGCAGACGGAAAACGCCTTTATCGGTAAGTGTGAGTGCTGGGCAAGGAAAGGGCGTAGAAGCGGCTCAAATAGCAGGCGAGAGCGTTAGTTTCGATCAATTTGTATAAAGGGTACAAAGCTAATCCACAAGGTTAGCCGTTCAACAAGAACTACTTCTGAGGCTCCCAACTGCTTGCAGGCACAAGATGGCATCGAAGAGCAGATAAGTGGGTGAGCTCGAATTCAAAGATACTTCCAAAACTATTAGCACATAAAGAACCCCAAAAGAAACATCAATGCTAACATTATCGCATCATTCTCACTCTCGAAGAGGCGATGATAATAAAGAGCACAAGTTGGGTATTGTGAACATGATTAACAGCAATATCGACAGGTGGACCCAAAAGTTCCTGGCAAGGCACCAGCCTTCTATATTGTAAAAGCAAACGACGCTTTTGCGAAGCTATGCTAAAGAGCAACGTAGTATAAAGACTATGTCAACAACGTAAAGATCTTTTATGCTAAAACATAGCATATCGCTCAACCAGGTATCAACTCTGACGAGCATGCGCAGCTTTACAACGACGCTTTGTATAACCTTGTAAAAACAAAGATGTTAAAAGGCTACATCAAGGCAATGCAACAGTTGTTCGAAAAGATCGAGACAGCAGCTCAACCATCAGATTTTTGGTAGGCAGCTCAAAACCTTTTACAATGCAGCAGCAAAGAGTTTGAAGAACGAAGACCATCAACAAAGCAATCCAATGGGTAACAATAGCCTAGGAGACGTGCAGTGATGGACAGAGTGAACTATATGGTGATGATTGGCGATCATATCGTGCACTGAGAGACTACGACAAGGCTCGTGAGATACTATAACCAAGGCTTTGCAGGGTCGCTCAGAATGGAGAATATGCGATAAATGCCACAAGCAATGGTTCAAGGTGCTATTAAGCAAAAACTTTTCTCTTGGATTACTCGAAAAATAATTTTTAAGACCAACGAGCCAATTAAAGCGGTTCTTTTATGTCGAACAGCTGCTAACATCTGATGTTATTCTTTAATTGGCTCATTCTCTCTCTCAATATCCCTTTGTTTATGAACAAACACAGCATCTCATTGGCAAATCGTGGCTTTTAGCTGGTGTTTTTGTTTTTGATAAACCTATTACAAAGTCTTTGGGCGCAAAATAACGTCATCGACAAGGTGGTTGTCGAACAGTGCTATTATATATAACGACGGCAGTATTCAGGCGAAGCTCTGTATTATCTTTATCAAAATGTGGGTGCAGTGCTCGAAGAAAGCAACGAAACAGGATTAGCTCACTTCCTCGAACTGCATTTAATGCCACAAAAAGCTTCCTAAGGGTATAATGTCGTTTCCTTCGTGAAACACTTACACGACTTTGAGGCTTAGCAGAGCTGGCGCACAATAATACCGTTCATGATTCCGCAGATCAAAAGCTCAACGAAAGATGTTGTTGATGCTAAAAGACTGGGTGTCATGGCATTAAAATATTACCCCAAGACGTTGAAAAAGAACGTGGTATTGTGTTGAAGAAATGGCGACATCGATGCGGGACTTCAACGTCCGATTAACCGACAACATCGCTGGTGTTTACAATCATTCACGCTATAGCAGCCCGCAATGTCATCGGTTCAGGAAACCGCATCAAAGCTTTCACAGCAGGTTGCGTGCATTCTACAAAAATAGGTATCATACAACGCTTCAATACATTTGCTACTCATTGGTGATAGCAATTTTAGATGAGACACGAAGAGTGAAACGTCTCTTTTGGATTCATTGCCTTCTAAAGGCAGCACCATCGCAATACCGCTCAAAAGAACTATCAAGACAATAGCAGACCATTGTTTATAGCTTCATGACATAGAAAATAAAAGAAGCATCTTTTTGGTATTTGCAACATAGAAGATGAAGGTTCAGCCCCAGAAGAAGACCGTTGCGCTTTTCCTCTGCACAGATGTTCATGTCAGCTTGCTCCTCGTCGCTTTACGATGATTAAAATACCGACAAAAGGGCGTATCACAGCACGCGTGAGCCCTTTCTGCGTTTGGTTTGATGCAATATCAGGTGGCATTCGATGCCGTTCCTTACCTAACAAGGCGCGAAACTTTGAATGATGGTAAAGTGCGTGGAGCTTTTGTGCGATGTTGGGTTTACAAAAGAAAGGAGTTTGACAATGAAAAAGGCAGGGATGTGCAAGGGAATGAAAGAGAGTTTTGGGGCAAGGCTTGACCCCGACAAACATCATCGAACCTCTTTAAGCGAAAACTTGCTGTATGACACTCCAATAGCAGTTCAGAACTCAAATTCAACGCAATATCAAAACCTTAGTGAGTTAGTAGAAGGTATCAATGCGTGGATGCGCAGTCTTTAGAACCTGGCACTTGTCGTTCGACCTATTCGAGAGGCAAACTGACTTCACTCTGCTGGCGCTTCAGCAGAGCCTTAGAGATGATGAGCCCGCCCATGGTGGTTTGCTTCTACTCCAAGAAGATCACTCAACCCATCGACTTTGCGCTCACTTCAGGTAGGGTTGTGGCAGAAAAGCAACTAAAAATTGAATGCAAAAGAATGGAAAGGCTAAGCAATGGCGCTGGAGTGTTGTCTGATATCTTCGAAAAGCAAAGGGACGTGTGTTCTTTGCAGCTTCTTTCAGAAAGGTGAGTCAACTCTGTTGTTGCTCCACATGACTTTCTGCCAACTTCACACAATGCGTGGTTTGTTGAGTGCAGTCAGGCGTGTATAAATAGCTAAAACTGACCTTGCTGCGTGCTACAACACAAGACTTCGATCTTTCTTTGCTGCTCGAGACTATTGAAGTGGCATCGGTGGTAACACATCGGCAGCACAATTAGACGACTGCTGGCGTATGCCTGTTTCACCAAGCACAACTTCTCAAGAGCGTCTTCGATAAGTATGTTTCAACGCGGTAGTACCTCTATAACGACACAAAATTGCAGCGGGAATGGGCTATTCAAGATTCAATTCAATGCTTCTTTTCCCACGCAAGCGAGCTAATCCAGTGCACAAACGAAGCTTTCTTGATCAAAATGCAATGGAGCGAGTTACCTGCAACATTCGATAAGAACTTTCGGTGCGCTGCTCTCTTACTATTGTTTAGTGGGCGACGTGCCGAAAGCACCGCAAAAGAACTCGTGTTGAAATATTGGCTCGTTAAAGGGCGATGCAAGCGTTCAAAAGGCTGGTTCAACACTCATTTCCTTCACTGCAGAAATTAAACATACTGGGATCTTGGTGACATGAAAGTGGGGTTCTTATCTCAATAATGGACAACGACAGAGCAAGCTGCTTTAGAGGTGATGCGCTCGATTTTTAGAGAACGTTACTTTGAAGAATTGCGAGAGAAGAAGCTGCCTACACGTTGGGGTGAAAGCCAGCTTCACTTCATAGTAACTCAACAGAAAACATCAGTATTCACCGACCTCCCGTCCTGAAGTAAGACAAGGTGTTGACAAAGATATGTAACATTCTAAACGACATCAAGCAACAACGCTTCTCAATGAACAGAGTTTAAGGCTGCTCTTGTTCCACTTGCAGTGAGACGAAGAAGCGCAGGCGACCCACGAAGCGAGCTCTTAATCCATCGCTTTGGTTGAGCGTTAAACGTATATGCAGAAACAGGTGAGCAACTTCACAGAAACAGATGCTGTTGAGCCCGTGTTTTAGTAAGCTAACTCCTCAAGAACATTGCAGCTGTTGCGGCTAAGGTCGTTAGACAATGCCAGCTGAGAGATTGTTGTGAGCAATCGACCCTGAAAAAGAAACAATGGGAAAAGTAAAACGCTTTGTTTTAAAATGAACTTTGGTTAGTTAAACAACCATTCTGACAATCACAGCAGTGCATTTTCTTCCGATGAAAGGAGGTGCATCGTTTTTCTTTCATCCACTCCTATCCTTCTTCCTCACGCCTTTTATTCTCCCTCTTTGTTCCCCATATTTTCCTATGCGCATCCCTTGTTTTGCCGATAGCCCCAACACCCAGCAGTGAGCTTTTGCCGAGCAAAAGGGGTGCTATTGAGGGCAGCATTGTTGTTGGCGTGTAAAAAGCAATGCACTTGTTGAGTGGGTGTGCAGAAAGGCTGTGCGAAAAGGGTGAAGGTGCGCAACTATGGAGCCAGCGGTTTGGGTGCATGTAACAGGCTAAAAACTTGTTGTTTTGGTGGTCTTAATCAAAATTTTTGCCTATCTTTGTAGCATGACAGAAGAGTTTGATATAAGAGAAGAAAAGTATTCACCAGCAGAAAAGATTTTTGAGAATGCGTTGAGACCACCGAAATTTGCCGATTTTAGATGGTCAGCAAAGGTTGTAGACAATCTTCAAATATTCGTAGAAGCTACAAAAATATCGTGGAGAACCATTGGATCACACTCTTCTTCACGGTCCTCCCGGACTTGGAAAAACCACCCTAGCAACATCATTTGCTAACGAGTTGAGTGTGGGTTTCAAAATAACCAGTGGGCCAGTGCTCGACAAACCGAGGCGATTTGGCTGGTATATTGACTTCGCTCGAGCTAATGATGTGTTGTTTTATCGACAAATTCACCGACTATCGGCAGTGGTAGAAGAATATCTCTACTCTGCAATGGAAGACTATCGAATAGATATTATGATCGATAAAGGTCCGTCGGCACGAAGCATTCAGATTGATCTTAACGCTTTACGCTTGTTGGAGCAACCACCGAAGCGGTTTATTAACAGCTCCATTGCGTGCTCGTTTGGTGTTAATGCATCTCGAATATTACGATAACGACACTGTGCGCATCATCGAAACGCTCTGCATCGATTATTAGAGTGCCTATCGACGACGATGCCGCTGCGAAATAGCAGGAAGATCACGTGGTACGCCCGTATTGCTAATGCCTTACGCCGAGTGAGAGACTTTTGCACAGGTGAAGGTAGCGGACGCATCAATATCGACATCGCTCAATGGCACAGGCGCATTGAATATCGACCAATATGGATTGAACGAAATCGATAATAAGATCTTATTGACCATCATCGACAAGTTTAAAGGCGGTCAGTGGGCGTGTCTACCATCGCAACAGCTATCGGAGAGACTCAGGGAACGGTTGAAGAAGTGTACGAACCCTTCCTTATTATGGAGAGATTCATTAAGCGTACGCCTCGTGGACGTATGGCAACTGAATTGGCATACAGGCGCTTTGGTCGCAAAATGTTTGGCGGATTGAGTAGCGAAGCGGGCTTGTTCGACGAGTAATTCTGCCTCTTTGAACTGCTTACTAACGCTTCTTGCAAAAGAAAGCAGAGGCGGTGAGTTTCACTTTCCATCTCCTCTGCGTGCATCAGTATCTCGCTCTCGTTCGTCCACAGCAAGGTGCATCTTCGTTTCATTTCTACTTATATCTACTTTAGAAAAAGATAGAAAGACGCTTTTAAATAGATAAAGAAAAATCTTTGAATAGATAACATGACAAAAGCCATTTTCACAGGAAGTTTCGACCCATTCACCGTTGGTCACGCCTCAATTGTGCAACGTGCGCTCCCCTTTTTCGACTCTATTGTCATTGCAGTGGGGCACAGCAGCACAAAAAGGTATGTTTAGCGTTGAAGAACGTGTTGAACGTATTGAGAAACACTATGCCAATGAGCCTAAAATTGAGGTGGTGGCGTATAGCGATTTAACGGTAGATGTGGCGAAAAGAGTAGGCGCAAACGTGATTATTAAAGGTGTTCGAAGCTTTAAAGACTTTGAATATGAACGCCAACAAGCCAGAAAATAAACAAGACAATGGGAGGCATGAAACGCTCTTTTTATGCTCGGATCCACAATACGAAAGCATCTCTTCGAGCATTGTTCGAGAGCTTATTCACTTCGGTAGAGATGTTTCTGACATGATGATATAATGCAGCGCAAACGAAATCAACCCATAGTTACAACGCATAAAAACAAGATATATGATAACATATAACGGCGAAAAGGTGAAAATGCCTAAGATTGAAAGAAGAAACCACTGCTTGGATTAAACAAGTGGCACAAAGCTATGGCAAAAAAGTGGGCGACATTGGTTATATGTTCGTTGATGATGAAAAGATATTAGAGGTGAACAGAAATATCTTCACACGACTATTATACTGATATCATCACTTTCAGACTGTGTGAAGGCGATGAATTGAATAGCGATTTGGTGATTTCTCTCGCACAGTACGCACCAATGCTGAGCTATTTGGAAAGACTTATGAAGAGGAACTCTATCGGTGATTATTCATGGAGTGCTCCATTTGATCGGAATAAACGACAAAGGGCCTGGAGAAAGAGAAATTATGGAGGCTGCAGAGAATAAGGCTTTGGCTTTAAGAAAGCAGTAGGAGCTGGGCAAAAACGTGTCTTTGCCACAACACGATATTGAATAAAAAACGATAGAAATAGATTTAAAACCATATTTTCGTTAAAATAAATAACGATTGCTTTGTAGTGTGCCGATAATTTCAGGAACTTTTGCACTCATCTTCGAAGATATTTATGCGCAAAGTAATAGGAATTGGCGAGACAGGTCTCGACATTATATTTAGAAACGAACAACCAATTGCGGCGGTTCCAGGTGGTTCTACGTTCAATGCACTTATCTCTTTAGGCCGTTCAGGCATATCTTGTAACTTTATAAGTGAGATAGGTAACGATAGAGTAGGGGATGACAATCAAACACTTTTGCAAGATAATGGCGTAAACATCAATAATATTAGTAGTTTTCCCGATAGCAAATCGTCTGTGTCATTGGCCTTTCTTGATGAGCAAAAACGATGCAGAATACATCTTTTATAGAACCAACCGCACGACCAACTCGATTTCTCTTTCCCAGAAATTGCCAGATGACATCGTGATATTTGGCTCTTTCTATGCCGTAAACCCCAAAGTGCATCAGCAAGTCATAGCTCTTTTAGAGCATGCACGCAACAATGGGGCGATTATCTACTACGATGTGAATTACAGAAGCTCGCATCGTAACGAGGTAATGAAAAGATTACTCCCAATCTAATTGATAACCTTGAATATGCTGATATCGTTCGGGTAGCCGTGAAGACTTCGAAGTTGTGTACAAAAGGATAATCCCGACACCGTGTATAAAGCCGAAATAGCTTTCTATTGCAAAGACTTTATCTACACAAACGGTGCCGAAAACATCGTGCTAAGAGGTAAAAACGACTTCAAAAAAGAATATCCTGTTGTTCAAACTCATACCGTTAGCACCATAAGACAGGCGATAATTTCAATGCAGGCTTCATTTTGGACTAATAAAAAAACCATATTACTCGCCAAATGATTAGCAATGAAAGCAACAGAAGCACAATGGGACGACTTGATGCACTATGCAGCTAAGTTCTCAGCCAATTGCTGTGAGGATATATCTAACTATATTTCAAAAGGATTTTGGCGCACAAATGAATCTAACTTTAAATAAATAACAGATATGATTGAAATAAAGAATAAAGTTTATTACGTAGGCGTTAACGATAGAAACAAAGGCTCTTTTTCGAGGGCTTATGGCCACTACCTGATGGCGTATCGTATAACTCTTGTTTGATAGTAGACGAGAAAGGTGTGTTTGATTGACACCGTAGACGTAGCATTTTTTCACAGTTTTTAGACAACATTCGTGCCGTTATCGGCGACAGACCCATTGACTATATCGTTATAAACCACATGGAACCAGACCATAGTGGGTCGCTTGGGCTCATGAGAAAGTATTATCCTGATGTTGAAATCGTGGGTAATAAAAAGTCATTCCACTTGCTTAAAGCTTCTATGGTATATCTGATAAAGAGTTAGAAGTGAAGAATGGCGATGAATTAAACTTGGGTTCGCACAACTTAAAAGTTCTTTATGACCCCATGGTGCATTGGCCTGAGACCATGATGACCTCGATACAACCGACAATATGTTGTTCTCAGGGAGACAGCTTCGGCTGCTTTGGCGCACTAAATGGCGGTATTATTGACGAAAAATCAATTGTAGAAGTTCTGGTTAGAGATGGTTCGCTACTATTCTAACATCGTTGGAAAGTATGGAATACCTGTTCAAAAACGCCTTAAAAAGTTTGTTAATGAGCAAATAGATTACATTTGCCCACACATGGACCAGTTTGGCACCAATATAAAAGAAAGTGATGGCGAGAATACGATCGAATGAGTCGCTATGACACGAAGAAGGCATCGTAATATGCTATGGAACAATGTATGGACACACCAGATCGATGGCAGAATGTATTGCAAAAGCAGCTTCTTTGGCTGGAATTAAGAACATAAAAGGTATACAATGTGTCTAAAAACTCACCACTCTTACATTCTAAGAGACGTGTTCAGATACAGAGGTTTGATTGTTGGTGCACCAACATACAACACAGGTTTGTATCATGAAATGGATGTTTTGCTCAGCGAAATCGCCAATAGAGACATCAAGAACCATGCAGTTGGCTGGTTTGGAAGTCATGGTTGGGCTTCTAAGGCAGTAGAAAAGATTGCAGAATGGGACGAAAACCATTTGAAATTCGAGCCAGTAGGGCGAACCAGTAGATATGCTTCAATCTTTAGATGAGGATTCAACTGAGCGTTGTAAAAAGCATTAGGAAGAGCCATGGCTGAATATCTAATAGCACAAAGAGGCTAAGAAAACAGCATAGAGAAGAAAGGTGATAAAGCAACATATCACCTTTTTCTTCTCTCTTTTATAATATAGTATCAACAGCTCAAAAATATTGCAACAATAGCGCAGAACATATATTTTTCACAGCGCATATTATTGCATTCACAGCGCAACAGGCACTATTTTGCTTGTATAGCGTGTAGCCCTTGCCACACAAATCTACCGACATTCTTTTAACAAGAGCCATCCCTTTGGTTTGCCATCACGCAGACACCCCATTGAAAGCGGACAAGAATTAAAAAGAAAAATATGGTGATATGATGAAAATAAAGAAGTTAGGTTTATTGCCACTCATTATTATTTCGATTATAATAAGCATCGCCTTAGGAAACGTTTTGCCCCTTGGGGCAGTTCGAGTGTTCACCACTTTCAATGCACTTTTCAGTCAGTTCCTCGGTTTTATGGTACCTTTGATCATCGTAGGACTTGTTACTCCAGCCATAGCCGATGTGGGAAAAAGAGCCAAAAAGATTGCTTTTAATCACCGTGTGTTGGCCTATTGCGACACCGTTTTGTCAGGATTGCTCTCTTATAGCGTTGGTTCGTGGCTCTTTCGAGCTTAATCAACACCAAGAAACCTTTGAACAGGTGAAGAGTGCCACCGCCATCGATCCCTATTTCACCATCAATATCCCCGCATTGTTCGATATAATGAGCGGTTTAGTGTTCTCTTTCATCGCTGGACTTTGCATCACTTCGCAGCGTTTAAACAACCTTTATGGCGTGTTTAGCGACCTTTCTAAAGTGGTAGATGCCGTTATTCGAAACGTAATTATCCCCATTTTGCCCTCTACATCTTCGGAATATTCTTGAATATGACCTATAGTGTGAAGTATATCACATGAGTATTGGTGTTTGCAAAGATCATGAGTTGTGATATTGCTCACATCATCATTCTATTATATCAGTTTAGCATTGCAGGAGCTATCGTAGAGAAAAATCCTTTCGTGCTACTTAAAACCATGCTTCCTGCCTATTTCACCGCATTGGGCACCTCTTCGTCGGCTTAAAGCATACCCGTTACCTTGCAACAAACCATCAATAACGGCGTATCTAAAAGGCATTGCGGGCTTTGTTGTGCCCCTTCTGCCACCATTCATGTCGGGTTCAGTGATGAAGATTACCGCTTGCGCCCTCACCATTTGCATATTGAATGGTATGCCCCACGATTTTTATGCTCTTTTTCGGCTTCATTTTGCTCTTATCCATCATGATGGTGAGCTTCACCAGAGCGTTCCTGGAGGCTCTATTATGGCAGCTTTAGCCCCTCTTGCCAGCGTTCTTGGCTTCGATGGTGAGGCTCAAGCGTTGATGATCCTTTGTATATTGCCATGGATGGCTTTGGAGACCGCTTGCAATGTAACAGGGAGATGGAGCGATAGCTCTTATCGTGAGATAAAGTGACAAAGGGATTCTGTTGAGGAATAATCTCATTTTCAATGACTTACAAATGCACTGCAATTAACACAATCTCATTGATTTTGAGGCGAAAAAGCATTGCTATTGCGGTGATAATAACGTTGCTTTTGAAAGAGAAAGCGGAAGTGTGCAAAATGAAGAGCAAGAGGTTTGCCCTCGTTGAATGTTGCTCTGCTCGTCGAAAAGTCGTAATAATAATCAATTAAAAACACATCTTTATGCAAAAATAAAAATCATTTCAATTCTATTCTTGTTGCTCTTTGTTATCAATGCGAATGCACAAAGAAGGTGAGACACCAACACCTCAATAGAGCAACAAGGAATGGTAGATATTCATTCACTCGACAAGACAATTCGAGTGAGTTTGATGTATTCTCGCTCGAATAACTTCACAGGTGAGGTGCTTTATACCGACCTTACAAAGGCTTATCTTCACCCTCTTGCAGCCCATGCGTTGGTAAAGGCGAGGCAAAGCTGAAAAGAGTTGCGCCCCGATTTGAGCTTAATTATCTTCGATGCAACTCGCCCAATGAGCATACAACAAAAGATGTGGGACAAGGTAGAGAACACTTCTAAAGACATATATGTAGTAATCCAGCCAATGGAGGAGGGCTTCACAACTATGGTTTGGCTGTAGATATTAGCATTTGTAAGCTCAATGGCGACACGATCACAATGGGAACGAAGGTCGATCACATGTCGCTCGCATCGCATGTTGATAATGAAAACAACTTAGTGGCAAAGCGAATCATCACCAAAGAGGCGCAACAAAATCGTGAACTCTTGCGTTTGGTAATGCAATATGCAGGTTTTAAGCCCTTGAGAACAGAGTGGTGGCACTTCAATTTCAGAAGTCGTGCCCAAGCAAAGCAGTTCTTTAAGGTGGTGAAATAGTTACCTTTTAGTGACGAGCCTTTCTCTTACATCGAAAAACGAAAAAGTCTTATGCCGAAACCATGTTGGGCATAAGACTTTTCTTCTCTTAAAGCAGATTATTTTTGATATTTACGCAACCAGGGAAGCTTATCGTAAAGCTGCTTTTCGATGCTTTCACGTTGCCAGCGTCGTATCCTACAGCTGCAATAGCTTTCTGAACCTTTTTCAGCGATGTGCTCTTGTCGTCGAACACCAATGCAAGTTGCTTTGTTTTGCTATTCCAGTTGGCAGAAATAACACCCCTTCACGCCCTTTGCAGCCTTCTCAATTCGTTCTTACACATCTCACATTTACCTTCAACTTTAAGGTTTTCTTCACTGTTTTTGCGTTGGCAGCCACAAAAGAGCATGCTACAACCGCTAAAAGAATTAACTTTTCATATTTATAATTGTTTTGATTGATGAATAATGTCGGCATTTTGCAATGCCATCTTAAATATTTTGTTCTTTATTTATTGTCGAATTTTGGGTCGAATAACTATCTGTTCATCATCAGAAGGTTTGCCGTCTAACTGCACTTGCATCGATAGCAAACACTCCGTGGTAACAATTTCCTCGCCATCAGCCAGTCCTTCCGGTACAATATAGCCGTCAGGGAAGAGTCGGACCCAATGTCACTGCACGCAAAGTGAATATAGGATAGCCCGTCGCTTTCATCTTTAGCGTACACAATAGAGCGCTTTACCTGTCCATAAAACAACCGACTTTGGCACCACAATGTCTTCGCTATACTTATTTAAATTGGCTGTGATAACGCCCGAAATAAGCATCTCTGGCTTAAAAATTCCTTTGGCATTGCTCACCTCAACACTGCCTCCTGCGGTGCGAGTTTGGGCATTAGCACGGGTTCTACAAACGGAAATGCGACCCGAAAAAGGTGGTACCTGGACTCCTTCTGCTGTGAGTGCACTGTTTGTCCAACCTTAATGAAAGGTAAATCGGTTTCATGTATGCCTCGAAAACAGCCCAAACCGAGGCTCAAATTAGCTATTGTGCAACATCATCTCCTTAACATAACTGCTTGCTCTACATTTTTACTGATAACTGTGCCCGATACGTTCCTTTGATAGCGGTATAAGGAGAGCTTTACCGCTTTTATCATCAATTGATTTCGCCTTGCGACATTTAACAACAAAGCTTTTCAATTGCGGCATCAACTACCAGCTTTTTCCTTTGCAAATCAGGGTACGAAAAGGGCTGCAATAAGCTCTTGAGAAGCAGTGTATAGCTCTGGAGAATATATCAAAGCAACTGTTTTGTCCCTTATGAACTACATCGCCAATGGCATTGATATAGAGGCGTTCTACGTCATTGACATATGCCGACTGTGCTTGTTGAGAGCGTTCACTGGGCCTTATCTTGCCAAAAAGACGTATTTCTTTGTTCGTTTTTGCCCGTTCCCACCTCAGTTTGGATGTTTGCCAATGCAATAGCTTCCTCACTCATCATCACTGCGTTAGGATCTATGTTGCTTTTACTATTCGATGTGCTTTTAAGAGGCGTTAAATCCATACCGCAAATGGGGCATTTTCCGGGCTTATCTTGTTTAATTTGGGGGTGCATAGAGCAGGTATACACCTCGTCTTTGCCTGCTTCTGTATGCTGATGACCCTCTTTTTTACTTGAATTAGAAAAGAAAACAAAGCCCAAAAGCAAGCCTATTGCCAGCATAAAGGCATATCTAACCAAGGTTTTTGTTGTGAGAATATCTTGTATTTTTACGTTTCATATCGATGTAATTTATTGTTGTGAACTATAATCATATTTGAAAATCATCTTCTCATATTGCGCTACTAACAAAGCAGAAACAGCCACACTATCCGAGCGTTTGCGCTCATTATCGATCTGTTCTCTTAGTGTTTGCAAGACATCTGTTAGCGAAGACGATCCGTTGATATATTCTGTTTGAAGCAAGTTGAGCGTGTTGTTCAATAAAGAGATTTGATGATTGTAGAGTGCAATCTTTCTTTTTGCGTCGCTCATTTGCTGTTGAAGTGCTACAAACTCGGTTTGCAAAGCATCTTTTTGCGTAGATAAGCCTCTTGAGTGGCCTGTATTTGCAGTTCAGCTGCCTTTCTTTCAGCATTCACTTTCTTGCGATATATGGGCAAATAACCTTCATCATGGGCATAAACATATCCATTCCGTTCATGTCGGGCATTGCTCCTGAGAGCGGATGAGGATTCTTTTGATTCACCATATACTCCACTCCGAGGGCAAAAGAGGGCATACCTTTGCGCTGAGCCAATTCCTTTTGTGCCACGAAAGCCTCGTTTTGTGCTTCTAATTGCTCAAGAGCAGGGTGATTTTTCTGCACCTCTTGCCATTAGCATAAGGCGTTTCACGAGCCAAAAGCGTGTCGGGTAGGGACAATAAAACTATTCTCTGGGCGGTGAAGCAACAAGTTAAACTGCTGCTTTAAAAAGCATTAATCTCGTCTTGAATACTCGCTATCTTCTCTTGATAAACAGCGTCTTCAGCCTCAATTCTGAGTTGATCGCTCATCTTTGAGCCCTTTGTTGCAAGCGCAGATTTATACTGATAGAGCATGGCTTGTTTGATGTTGTTCAGTAACTGACGATTTTGAATGATGTATTTCAATTGCTCTTCTTTGGCAAGAAGGGCGTACCATTGTTGCTGAACCGTGTAGCTTAGGGCTATTCCAGCCTCTCTCCACTGTTGAAAAGCAGCGTTAGCCTGTTTCTCTTTCAGTGTTCTCGTGGCTTTAAGTGTGCCAAACCAAGGGAACATTTGCATCACTCCCACAGTTAATACCTGTCGTCCATTCGCCTGAGGCATGGGCTTTGGGTTGACACTTAGCGAGAGTTCGGGATTGGGTAGCACCCCACTTGCCTCGGCATTCATCACCATGGCTTGGTATTTGTGATAGCCTGAGGCCACTTCGGGATTATTCTTGGCAGCCACTGTGATGTAGTGCGCAAGGCTATCAGGGTTGAGAAGTGTTGGTTGTTGCAGTCGCCTTTAACAAACAAGTGGTTATCATTGCCATGCAACCCTAAAAGATATCTAATCATAACTAATTTTTCGATTGTATTTTGTTTGTTGATCTGTTCATTTTTAAAAAGCAGTGCTATTAACTTGTAAAAGCAATGACTTTGGGTTGTAAAAAGCGTTGTGTTTGCAGTGCAAAAGCACAACTATTAGTTCTAGATATCAGTCTCTTTGTTCTAATAAAGCTTTGTCGCTCTCTTCTGTTCTCTCTTTAAAAACGCTCTCCGCCACCAACATTGAGTACAGGAACCACCAACATTGTCATCGTTTGAATCAGCATTCCATAAAGTAGGAATGGCCACCAAAGCACCATAATGTCTGCTCCCTTTTACCCGTAAAGAGATAGCACTGGCAAGAGAGCTATTAAGGTAGAAAGCAGTTGTCATGGCTGCTGGTCGAGATACGTTTAAGACCTGCTTTCACCACTGTTTCAATGATTTCTTGTTTTTGGTTTGTGGGTTCTCTTCCTCGAAAACCTGATGGATATAGGTTCCCATCAACACGCCATCGTCGGTGGCAATGCCAAATAATGCAATGAAACCAACCCACACTGCAACGCTAAGGTTAATGGTGTGGATGTCGAAAAGCGTGCGCATATTCTGTCCAGCGATAGTAAAATCCATGAACCAAGGCTGCGAATAGAGGTCCAATGAGAATGAATCCGCCTGCAAAAGCCACAAATACTCCCGAGAAATGAATGAGAGATGCGGTGACAGAACGGAACTGAAAATAGAGTATGAGCAAGATAATTAAGAGCGTAATAAATATTACCCACGCCAAACGTTGTGTGGCATGAGCCTCTTGTTCGTATGTTCCTGTAAACTGATAGGTCACCTTGTCAGGCAGAACAATCTTGCCTTTAGCCACCAAGTCGTCGAGCGTTTGCTTGGCATTGTTCACCACATCTACTTCAGCTTCATTGTCTTTCTTGTCGAAAGTGATGTAACCCAGTAAGAAAGTGTTCTCCTCGAAATCATAGTTGCACCTTTTTAAACTCAATATCGGCAAGTTGTGAGGCGGAATCTGCGTTCCGTCCGACGCACTTATCACACATTGCCCAACGATTCGGAGCTTATCTCAAGCTCTCTTGCATACCTTACTCTTATATTAAAAACGCTCTCTGCCTTCAACAGTCGTTCCTTCCGACATGCCACCGATGGCTGTCATGAGGATATCTTGCATGTTTTGAACCTTAATTCCATATCTTGCAAGCTTCTCTCTGTTGAAGCTTTATCTCTACATAAGGTGCGCCTTCAGTTCGGTCGTAGAACACACTTGCATGGTTAATGTTGTCGATGTAGCTTTAAAAAGCTTGCTCGAGTTGAGACCCCTTTCTCAATAGATGCAAGGTCAGGGGCCATACACTTTGAGGGCCCGCAAGAGCCTTTAAGCCTGTAAGCATCACCATTCGGGTGGCAATAGGCTGAAGTTTGGGCGAACCAGTGATGCCTGGCAGTGTAGCAGCATTGCTTATTTCGTTCCAAATGTCGTCGGTTGTGTGTATTTCCTTTCTCCATTGGCGGAAATAAGAACCGCTATTGTCAGCAATTAGACTATCTTTAGGGAATTATTCTAAAGCCCTTTTTCGGGGTCATAAGTACCGCCCCTTTGAGCACAGAAACGTCCCTTTGAGTCGGTTTTAAAGCGTTGTCGCTGTCCCATCTCGTGAGCATGTATTCAGAACGATAGTTAATTGTGGTCTCATACATCTGTATTGGGGCTGGATCTAATGCCGAATTGGCTCTTCCCCACTTCCCAACTGCCATCTCAACTTCAGGTATTGCGCTCACACGGCGGTCTAGTTGTCGGCAATAGTCAATGTTCATTTGAACTCCCGAGTGTGGCATTGAGGTCGGCATAAGCATAAATGAGCCTTCATCTAACGTGGGCATGAATTCTTTTCCCGTGTTTTTCCAAACCAAAAAGCCTGCAATGAGCGTGATAACAGGTATCGACATAAAGGCCAATCGATGTGACAAACACCAGCGAAGAATGCGTTCGTAGTAGATAACCAACAGCCATAAAAAGCCCAATATCACGCCAACTATCAACGCAACAAATACAACATTCACCACAATTCCGCTGTTTGCGCCTAATGGCAACCATGCTTCTGCAAGCAGATAGATGGCTAAAAGCACCGCAATGGCAATCATTAGTTGATTGATAGTGATGGTTTTATTGCGCCAAGTGAAGGTGCGTTGAGGGCTTTAAACGAATGAGTGAGAGCACCCAATTTGCGGGGTGTTTTGAACGAAAAGACCCAATATGCCAATGTAGGAAGCAGCAAAACGCCGAGTAAGAGCGATGCCACAAGGGCAATAGTTTTAGTGAATGCCAATGGATGAAACATCTTTCCTTCTTGCGCTTGCATAGCAAACACTGGGAAGAAGCTTATAATTGTGGTTGCCATAGCAGTGAAAACAGCTCCCGAAACCTCGTTAACAGCCTCTAATATCAATGTTTCTAATTCTTTTCCATATATCTCTTTGTGGGCTTTTTGAATGGGTTCGAGTCGCTTTAAGATGTTTTTCCATCAACACAACTCCCATCTACCATCACACCAATAGCGATTGCGATACCCGAAAGCGCCACAATATTGGCCTCGATGTTGGCTAATCTCATGATAATAAAGGTCATTAGCACTGCAAGAGGCAACATACTGGCAATGATTGCCGATGCTCTTAGGTTGAAAACGAGTTAAAACACGATAATACATATCAAGATCTCGTGAGAAAGGGCACTTTCCAAGGTTCCAATGGTTTCTTTTATCAGCTGAGTTCTATCATAAAAGGGTACAATAGTAACCTTAGATATGCTTCCATCCTTTAGTTTTTTCTCTGGTAAGCCCACCTTTAGCTCTTCAATCTTAGCCTTAACGTTATTGATAACGTGCATGGGATTACTGCCATAGCGTGCTACTACGACTCCACCTACAGCCTCTTGACCTTCTTTATCGAGTCCTCCTCGGCGGTCTGCAGGGCCAAATGTCACCTTAGCAACGTCCTTAATGCGCACCGAAACACCATCTTTTGCGGTGATAGCAGCCTCTTCTAAGTCTTTAAGATCTTTGATATAGCCCTAGTCCACGAATAAGATATTCAGCCTCATTCACCTCAAAAGTACCAGCACCTACATCGATATTGGCATCTTTCACCGCTTTCATTACAGCTGTAAGGTCTACTCCATACGCCCTCATAGCGTTGGGATCGAGGTCTACTTGATATTCTTTTTCAAATCCACCAATCGACGAAACTTCCGCAACTCCATTGGCAGAGCTAAGCGAATAGCGCACATAAAAGTCTTGAATAGTGCGTAATTCTTCCAGGATTCCAGCCTCCCTGAGGCTTGTTGTTTTGGTATCACGTCCTTCAAGCGTGTGCCAAAACACCTGACCAAGCGCAGTTGCGTCGGGACCTAACGTGGGTTGAACACCCGAAGGCAATAGAGCCTGGGGGCAAGAGTTGAGCTTTTCTAATATTCTTGACCTGCTCCAATAGAACTCAACATCATCTTCAAAGATGATATAGATGAACGACATGCCGAACATTGATGTCAGACGAATGGTCTTTACCAGGAATTCCGAGCAAAAGAAGTGGTTAAAGGATAGGTAATTTGCTCTTGAACATCTTTGGGAGGCGTCCCATCCAGTCGGTTTGCAATAATCTGTTGGTTGTCGCCTACATCAGGAATAGCGTCTACTGCCACTGGATTTCGAGGCAAAAGCTATGCGGCAGCTCGAAGGGAACAGTGACAACGCCTCCAATGAGGATTGCAATGAAGGAGAGCCGTTATTAATCGGTTCTCAATGAAATATTTAATGATTTTATTAAGCATCGTTTTATTGATATAAATGATAAATCTATCAAAGGGATATGCCCTGTTTGCATCTCTTATAAAAGATGAATTGAGGCATACCGTTCGTTATAAACAATTATAACTTCAAAACCTCGCTTAAAATAAAGGAAGAAAAAGGGCATAAAAGGGATATTTTTGCCCCTTGCAACATTACACACGAGCAGTGAGGGCACTGCTTGGAGGTGCTCTCAAACCACTATTTCGACTGTAATCTTGGGGGTTATAGGGCGTTCGCCACCGCTGTTTGGGTAGCGTGTTGCCCTCCTCTACAACAATAAAGGGTAGAAGTTTGCTTGCAGGAAGCGCACATATAAGCCGTTATCTACGCTAATCAGAGGCGCAGTGTGCACCTGTTGACCTTGCATAAACTGAGAAACAACTTTATATTTGTGGTGAATGGTTTTGCAATGGCTACATTGATTGTTGTCGTCCATGCAGTTTTCCATTCCCTGCGCATCGTTAGTTGTAACGCTAACACCATTCACAATGACACCAACAAACATGTCACCACAATAGTGTACACCAACATTTAAGCCGGTGGTGCTCACCAATAAAAGTGAAATAATGATGTATGTGAATAAGCGTTTTCAACCTAAAAACAATTTAAAATATAACGATTCAAAAATAGTAAATATCTTATTATAATATTGTTTTTCGTTTTCTTAAAAACAGAGATGTTTTTGATGTATGTCAAATCCGTTCGATGCAAAAACAATGATATTGAGATGTAATAGCGTTGCTTTTGAAAGCTAATAACATTGTTATTGTGAGCTAAAAGCATAGCTCTTGTTTTACTGATTGCGTTGTGATTGATAATCAAAGAGTTAGAGAGAGTGTTTGAAAAGGATAATATCTTTTTACTCTGTTGATGATCAGTAGAAATCAATTGAAGAGCAGTTTGGAGGTGAGATTTCGTCTGAAATCAATATAAAAAGGTGTGAAGTGAAGTTCTTCTTTCATTGAAAATATTTTTCTTTCGCAGTGCTATAAATAAAAATAAGGACCACTATGCTCACGCACCAAGGTCCTTTTAAACTTAAAAATATATTTAGTATTGAATAAAAATCTGTCCTTCCTTTATAAATTGCACATCCTCAGCCTTTAAAAGGCACTTCGATAGCAACTTTAACTATATGTGAAATAAAAGCAATCACAACAAAAACAAGAACGTGTTTTGCTGCGTTTTTATTGCATTCAACTCGAAATAAAGACGATATATTCGCCGTTTTTCGTGGTTTTTGGTCAATTTCAACGTAGTAGTCTTATAAGTATATCAAATTAAAAGTGGAAACTACTGAAAAAGAAAATGCACTTTTTATAAAAATTAAATTTTCACAGATAAGGTCAATATATGAACCATAAAAAGAGTGTGAAAAATACAATCAAATCGATAAAAATCGAAAATCGCATTTTATATCGTTCAAAATTTCATTATTACGTATATTTTTATATCTTTGCAAAAGATATATTTACTGAAAAATAACATGTCAGAAAATCAAAACATGAAAATAACTATTCAGCGAGTAACATTCAGGTGCTCGAAGGATTAGAAGCAGTTCGTAAACGACCTGCAATGTATATAGGAGACGTGGCGAGGGACTACATCACCTCGTTAATGGAGAACAGTGGATAACTCTATTGACGAAAGCAATGGCGGGTTATTGTACCGATATCGAGGTGACAATAAACGAAGATAACTCGATAACTGTGCAAGATAATGGTAGAGGTATTCCCGTAGATATGCACGAAAAGCTGCATAAGTCAGCGCTTGAAGTAGTTATGACCGTGTTACATGCGGGCGGAAAGAGTTTGATAAAGGCTCGTATAAAGTAAGTGGTGGACTTCATGGATTGGGTGTTTCTTGTGTGAATGCCTTATCAACTCACATGAAATCGCCAAGTATTCCGTGATGGAAAGATCTATCAACAAGAATACGAACAAGGTAAAGCCTCTCTGCCAGTAAAAAGGTGGTTGGCGAGACAACTCTTCGTGGAACACGTCAACAATTCTGGCCAGATCAACCATATTCCTACCACTATATATAAATGGGACATCATTTCACGTCGTATGCGTGAGCTTGCTTACTTAAATGCAGGCGTTAGAATTACTCTAACCGACTTGCGTTTAGATGAAGAAGGCAAAACACGTAGAGAGGTATTCTATGCAGAAGACGGCAAAAGCATTCGCAAGATATATCGATGAGACACAGAACACATCTTTTCGACGATGTTATTTATCTTAAAACAGAAAAGAATAATGTGCCAATCGAAGTGGCTGTGATGTACAATACCGATTATTCTGAGAACATACACTCGTATGTTAACAACATTAATACAATCGAAGGTGGTACTCACCTCACAGGTTTTAGAATGGCTTTGACACGTACTTTGAAAGCATACGCAGACAATGACCCTGTGATTTCAAAGCAAATAGAAAAAGCAAAGATTGAGATTGCCGGCGAAGACTTTAGAGAAGGCCTCACAGCAGTGATCTCTATCAAAGTAGCAGAGCCCCAATTCGAAGGCAAGCAAAAGCAAAACTTGGCAATAGTGAGGTCTCTGGCGCTGTACAACAAGCGGTTGGAGAAGCATTATCCGATTATCTTGAGGAGCATCCAAAGGAAGCTAAGCTTATATGTGATAAGGTTATATTAGCCGCTACCGCACGTATTGCAGCCCGAAAGGCAAGAGAAAGCGTTCAAAGAAAGAACCCAATGACTGGCGGAGGCTTACCTGGTAAGTTGGCAGACTGCTCTAATAAGGATCCAAAAACATCAAAATCTTCCTCGTTGAGGTGATTCTGCAGGCAGTTCAGCTAAACAAGGCCGTGATAGATATAGCCAAGCGATCCTACCTTTGCGTGGAAAGATACTTAATGTCGAAAAAGTTATGTGGCATAAGGTATTCGAAAGCGAGTCGGTAATGAACATTATTCAAAGTATTGGTGTTCGTTTCGGAGTAGAAGGAGAAGACGATAAAAGCAAATATCGACAAATTGCGTTACGATAAGATCATTATCATGACCGACGCCGACGTCGATGGATCGCATATCGACACCCTTATCATGACACTTTTCTATCGTTTTATGCCTAAAAGTGATACAAGAAGGTCACCCTCGCTATGTTGCAACTCCACCTTTATATTTGTGCAGTTACAAGAATAAGAAAGAAGTATTGCTACACAGAGCAACAAAAGACAGGCCTTTATTGATAGACACACAGAAGGCAAAAGACGACTCAAGAGCATCCACGACGCTATAAGGTCTTGGAGATGAACCCAGAGCAATTATGGAAACAACTATGAACCCTCAAACACGACTTTTTAAAGCAAGTTACAATTGAGAACGCTGCCAGAGCAGATGAAATTTTCTCAATGTTGATGGGAGATGACGTTGAACCACGTCGTGAATTTATAGAACAAAACGCTACTTATGCGAGACTAGACGCATAAAGCACACTATAACATGCCTCTCTTACCCTCAAAGTACAGAGAGGCATATTCGACTCTACACCTCTTTATATAATAGTCCTTGCGCCATTGCAATCTAAAAGCATTGCTTTTGCGGTGCAATCTCATTGCTTTTGACGAGTAATATCAATGTTTTTGAAGTGCAATAGCATAGCTTTTTCAGAGCAAGAGAAAAAGTTTTATAAGATAAGACAAAAAGAGGATAGACAGCAAGACCTTTTTAGAAACCTACCTCACCCCTTCAACCTTTCAGTTGGGAACAAGGTGCAGTGAAATCCATCGCTGTTAAGAGCCTAAAGGCAGGTAAAGTAGATGTGAAGTGCAATGGAAAAGTGTATCAATTAACCTTCAAAGGCGCAGGAACTCAAAACATAAAGTTATAAAGTAACGTTCTTTTCAGAAAGGCATAGGGGCTTTTAACGGGCTTACTTGCACCTTTCTTTCAATCAATTTGTAGTGAAACAGAATTCAACTCGTGTGTAGATGTAAATCATTTGTAATGAGTTGCTTATCCAAATAGATGTAGATAGATGCGTGGTTTCGTTTGTATCATCGTTTTATTGCTCAACTCTTTCGCCCTAAAAGCGCAAGAAGGGGGTTTTATTGGATTACTCCTTCACGACAATGTTTTGCCGAAGAGGTGGTGTTTGTGCGCAATTTACCCCTCGAAAGCAAGTTGTTAAAGGCGAAAATAACCATTGCAAGCGAGCAACAATTCACGCTTTTTGTCAATCAGCGCAACGTCTCTACCGCCGTGTTAGAGCCTTATCGTCCCTCGTCTTCATTGAGTGTCAAAGCCGAGAGCTACGACATCACCCACTTTTTGCATCCAGGCAACAACACCATAGCCATCGTTTGCACCCCTCAAAGCAATGCACTCTCGCAACCAACAATTGCAGTTGATGGCGCAATAACCGACAAATGGAACCACACCAAGCGTGTTATTAGTAACCAAGCGTGGTATTGTTTTCGTTTACAGGAGCATTTTGGAACGACGATAATCAATGGGTGATGAGCCAAGGAAAGTGATGCTTCATTCGCTTTTTAGAGACACCTCGTTTCAAATCAATTGCACGCCGTTGTAGCCACAAAGCTGCTTCTGCAGGCTGGTTGGTGCCCAGTTGGACTCCAACTCACACGAAACCCATTATAAAGTGGTGAAAACCCTTATCCCAAGACAGATCTATCACTCGTCAGATACGGCTCATTTCGTGTTCGATAAAGCCTTTTTAATGGCTTTATAAGAATCACCTTTCGAGACACAAAGTCGGGCGAATGGCTGTGCGCTAACAGCGTGTTTTACAAGTGTTTGGGGTTTACGACGAGCAACTTTCAATCAACAACGAGCGCAAACAATATCAAGATGTGGTGATTTGGGGTGATGGTTTGTTTTCCACCTCAGCAGATAACACGAGGTTGAAGGACTTGCTGTTGAGCCCCAAAGAAGGTTCTTTTTCAGTTCAGAAAGCATTAGTTCATTTGTTAAAAACAAACAAAAAGAAACGCCATTTTTATGGCTCTCATAACGCTAAATTAGTATATTTGTAGAACAAGGGTATTTCGGTTGAAATACATCTACTAGCCTATAACAAAGTAAGACTTTAAACATTAAGTATCAAAAAAATAAAGATAATAAGAATGAAATCGAAAGTAATGTTGGATAACATCACGGTAGATACTATTCTAGAAAAAGGCCGATGCAGTCATATTGATCGTGACATGGTGATGCTTGAGCATATCGACGACATGCCAAAAAGCAACCAGCCACGTCGCATGGGTTGCCTTTTCTTAGCCATTTGTTTGCGTGGTTCAGCCTCATATACAGTGGACACCGTTCGCTATGACGTTAAAAGCTAACGACCTAATCATTATCAGTGAGGACAAATTATCGGCGATTCACCGTCAGTCGTGATTGTATGGGCATGGCATTCATGCTTTCTCATCAGTTTTTTAACGACATAGTGAAAGACATTACCGAATTAACTTCGCTCTTCTTATTCTCAAGAACGCACCCCGTTTGTAACCTTTCATCTAACGAAGTTTATACCATTAACAGCTATTATGAGCTTTATAAAGAACAAAACCGATAACACCGACCATCATTTTTCGTAAGGACATCGTTCGCTCTTTGTTCACAGCTATGATCTATGACATCAGCAATGCCATTTTATAGAATACAAATTTTCGGTAGCAGAAAGTACACAGAGCCGAAGATATATTCAATAAATTCATTCGACTTGTAGAGGCTTCATTTCCGCAGAGAGCGTCGAGTTAGCTGGTATGCAGATAAACTTGACATCACAGCTAAATATCTTTCAGAAAGTGTTAAGCAAGTAAGTAAGCGCACACCGAATGAGTGGATAGATAATTATGTAACCATTGCGCTACGTGTTTTGTTGCGAAACACAAGCAAAAGTATCAAAGAAATTACCCAAGAAATGAACTTTCCGAACCAGAGTTTCTTAGGAACTTTCTTTAAAGAGCACGTTGGAATGACACCAAGTCAGTATCGAAAAGGGCACAGCGAAGAATAGTTTGCAGTGCATTTAACGCTGGGTTAGAACGAAAAAATATAGTAACTGAGCGAGAAGAGTATCGATAATCGATTCTTTTCTCGCTCTTTTTTGATGGCCTTGCTCTATTTTTGCGGGGTAGGTGGATAGACATTCATTTTCAGTATGCAAGCCCTTGCGATGCACCTATGCCTTCTTTTTATTTGAAAAGAGGGTGAGTGATCCTTTGTTAACTTATTTTATCTTTTAAAGGTGATAGGGGTTGATTGCTGTTTGAAGTTGTTTTTGTGATGTTTTTAGCCCTTCTTTCTTTTTGGGGAGAGTGAAAAGGAAGGCAAAAAGGGTGTGGGTGGAAGTAAAAGCATTGCCTTTGTGAATGTAGAAGGAGAGAGGTTGAAAAGAAATGGAAGTGGGGTGAGAGTGCTTTTTGATGATAAATAGGCGATCAAAAGAAGCAGTTCTTGTGCGAAGTAAGAGGTGGTTTTGCGTTATTCTTTATAAATAAAAAGGTTTTTAGTGGGGTGATTTGAGACAGAAAAAGGCAGTGTTTTTGTTATGAAAAAGCATCGCTATTAGAACACAAAAGCAATGTTATTGCACAGCAAAAGCAATCTTTTTGCATCGTTTTTCCTTGCCCACTTTCTCTTTTCTTGTTGCAGCGGTGCCGCCTCGCACATCTCTTGAAAAATCATTCTCCTTTTCTTCTCTTTCTAAAAATAAAAGACAGAAATTGTGTCTTGAATAAAATCAAAAATTTTGCACTCTCTTTATTCTTTTCGTTTTAAAAATATATTAACTACTTAATAGAAAATAAGCGTTAAAAATATTCTGATTGGTGGTGTAGATGAAGTCTTGCTGTTTATCTTCTTTTTGTCACTTCTTTGTAGTATTTTATAGCAAAAATACACCTATTTGTGCAGATTATTCGTTATTTTTGCAATTAATACACGTGTTGTGAGTCTTTTATATCTATAAAAGGCGTGGGAACATCGAAATAAAAACAACCTTTTTGCAAAGGTTATAAAATCCGAAAAGTATAGCAGCAGAAATACAAATCATCAATAAAAAGCAAACATGCTCTTCCACAATATGCCACCAAACTAAGTGCTGGAATGGACCTAAGAGCCAATATCGACCAACCCATTGTGTTGCGTCCGCTCGAGAGAACCCTTGTTCCTACGGGTTTGTTTATGGCACTTCCCCCAGGAGTTGAGGCGCAAGTGCGTCCAAGAAGTGGCTTGGCTTTGAAGCATGGAATAACTGTTTTGAACACACCAGGAACCATTGATGCCGATTATAGAGGCGAGTTGATGGTGCTGTTGGTGAACTTTTCGAACGAGATTTCGTGATTAACGACGGCGAACGCATTGCTCAAATGGTGATTGCACAACATTGTACTGCCGAATTTACGCTGGTTGAAGAGCTCGATAGCACCGAACGTGGTAGCGGAGGATAGGGCCATACGGGCGTGAAATAGTTGCTTTGAAAACATCACAAACAACGTTTTTGAAACATAACGAACGATTTAAACCTAAGGAGTAGCGAAAATGAAAAAGAAAAAAACACTGGCTTAAAAACTCTTATTGCATTGGTTTGTGCTTTTTGGCAACCTGTGCTATTGAAGCGAAATACACAAGACAAAAAGACCTTACAGAAGTGAGACCGTGAGACCCCAATTCGCTATTGACCGAAAAAGCGAAAAAGAATAGTAACTTCTACTTTCTTGACGCCGTTCGATATCATCTTAAAGCACAAGATGACTCGGCACTTGTGCGCCCAGTAAAAAGCAATTGAATTGGATAAAAGAACGAAAACGCTCTTTTTATCGTGCAAGAATCAATGCAGAGAGCGGAAAAAGATAGTCTTGCGCTCATCGAGTTGCATCAAGGCTGTTGAGATAAACCCCAACAATCGAGATTATAAAGACCTGTTGGGCTGTGCTATCTCAAACAACAAAATTCGATAAAGCCATTCCTTTATACGAAGAAATGGTGAAAAACGATAGAAACAACACGCAAACACTCAACCTATTGCTCTATATGTATCGTCAAAAAGGCGTTACGACGATGTGTTGCGCATATTAACTGAACTCGAAAACATCAGCGGAAAGACCGAAGAATACATGCTTGCAAAGGTTCAGGTGTATGAGATGCAAGGCAAAAAGAAAGAGGCTTACAACGTATTAAAGAAGTATGCCGAAGAGAATAAGGGCAATATCGACAACCAATTGATGGTTGCCAACTGGCTAATGAACAACGATCGCAAAAGGTGATGCCTTTGCTATTTTCTCACAGTTGTTGAAGAGTCACCCCGAAGATCCAGGCGTGTTAGGTCGGTTTGACGACTATGTGGCAACAAACAATGCTGCTAAGGCGCAAGAGATACAAAACGATATCCTTTTAAACGCCCAAACGCCTTATCAAACCAAAGAAAGTATCTTTAAACGCCTTCTTATTGAAAGCGAAAAGAATAAAGTTGACAGTACAGTGATGCTGAATCTGCTCGATAAGATGATTGCTGTTAATCCTAAAAGATGCTCAGATTTTAGAGCTAAAAGGTGGGCTATATGATTGTAAAACAAATGCCACAAGACAGCATTAACGCTCTTTTTAGAACGTGTGTTAGCGATTAGTCCGGGTAGAGATAACGTGCGTTTCGAGTTGATTAAAAAGATGCTTGGGACCACCAAAAGTGGGATCGTGTGATTCAATTAGCAAAAGAAGGCTTGACAAAAGTCGCCCGAGTTTCTTGACTATTACTATTTCCTTGACTTGTCATACATACAGAAAGACCAACCAAAGAGGCACTTCAAACTCTTTTTAAAGGGTGTAGAACAAGTGAATAACGAAAGCGAACCAAAGGTAGTTGCAGACTTCTACTCTATCATTGGCGACCTTTATGAAAAGCAAGAGAATAGAGAAAAAGGCCTTCGAAGCATACGAGAAGTGTCTTGAATGGAACCCAATCACATCAATACACTTAACAACTATGCTTATTTCTTAAGCGAAAGGTCAGGATTTGGATAAAGCTGCATCCATGAGTCTAAAGACTGTGATGGCAGAACCAAAAGAATTCGACTTACTTGAGATACCTATGCTTGGATCTTATTCATGCAGAAACGCTATCCAGAAGCATTGGAATATATCGAAAAAGCCGTTGCAAACGACCCTCAGAAGGCATTAGTGCGGTGGTATTAGAGCACGCTGGAGACATCGCTTTCATGGCTAATGATGTGCAAAAAGCCCTTCAATATTGGCAAAAAGCATTGGCAAAAGATGGTAATAATAAAGCTACTTCAGCAAAAATCAAACAAAAGATATATAAAGAATAATAAAAGAGCATTTCTGCAATGGAAACGACCTGCGAAAGAGATGCTACGAAATCCTGATAACACAGGAAACGGATAAAAAGAAAGGTAAAAGATTATGAAAGGAATAAACAATAAACAACGCAAACAACTGCAATTAAAAGCAATTACAATGTTCTCTGCGGTGTTGTTGCTTAGTGCTTGTGGCGCACAGCTTGTGAAAGACAATAGCACAGCTGTTACAGTGAATATTTACCACAACTACAAACCAAGTAGCAAAGAAAGAGAACAACGAAGCATTGCTAAAGCTTGCCTTTATACAGAAAGTTGCCGACACAAAGGTGTTTAGTGACAACATAACTGGATCGATGTCGTTCTCTTTGAACACTGGAAATAAAACCATAAACCTACCTGGTTCGGTTAAAATGCGCAAGAATAAGGTCATTCGTTTGCAGCTATTTATTCCTTTATTAGGCACAAAGTGGGTCGATTAGAGTTCCTCCCGACTACGTTCTCGTTGTAGATCGCTTGCATAGAGAATACATTAAGGGCGATTACTCACAGATAGACTTCCTTAAAGCCAATGGATTAAACTTTTATAGTCTGCAGTCTTTGTTCTGGAACCAATTGCTTTTGCCAGGTCAAAACAATGTAACAGAAAGCGATTTAAAGAAGTATGACGTGAAATTAGCAAGCGATAACGCTGCTCAAAACGTTATTACTTTCTCGAAAGACAAATTCAAATACGAATGGAAAGCCGACAAAACAGACGGCAGAATAAGTGATGTTGCAGTGCAATACAATAGCGCCGACCACGGAACATCATTGCTTACATGGAAGTATAACAACTTTAAAAGCGTGGAGTAAAGGCTTTCCAGCTGAACAAGAGGTTCAGTTAAGCACCAATGCCATGCAAAACAAAAGCAGGCAACCATCAAAATATCGATGAATGAAGTAAAAACAGATAGCGATTGGGAAGAAACCACAACCCTATCAGATAAATATAAGAAGATAGAAGCACAAGACGTGTTGGGCAAAAATTATATCGGCAGGCTTTTAAAGGCAAACCCTATTGCAAAGCAGAACCACAGCAACGAGCTCCAAAAGGAGGTTCGTTGGTTCATAAAACCACTTTTAAAGCACTTCTTCTTTAGATATAATAATGTAAAGACATTATAAATTAAAAATGAAAAACAACTCTTAGCACTTCTTCTGGTTGTATTTACAATGAGTTTATCGGCGCAAACACGTCGAAAAAGCAACCAATTCACGTCAGACAACCACCAAAAGTGACGACAAACAATAAGAAACGTACAGCAACACCAAAAGCGCCCTGCTGGCTAAAAGACAACAACTAAAGGCAAGGCACCCCAGCTATCTCAGCCCCAGCCATTGAGGGGTTTGCAAGCCGAACGCAATCAAATTCAACAGAAAATAAGGCAACAAGAGCAGGCATTACATTGCCAATCAAGCCGACGTTAGAAGAGATTGCAAGACGCTTTTCGCAGTGCTCAATACACAGATAGACGAGCGCCAAAAGAACATAGAAGGCATACAAAAAGGATATCCATGGCATTGATAATAACATCGGAATCCTCACTGTTCAGCTCCAAAACCTACAGAGTCAGCTCGATCAACATAAGGAAAAAGTATATCAAATCGCTTTCAATATTCAATGAAAACATCATAATGTTCAAGAGAATATGATGTTCATTTTTCAGTGCCAGCTTGACACAGCTTTACAGAAGAATGCGCTTTGTAAAGAATATGCTGCCTATCAAAAGGCACAAGGGCGACATTATCAAGATGAAGCAACAGCAAATTGGCGAGAAAAACCAGCAACTAAAGGTGGTGAAAAGGGCGACACCCTACTTTATAAGGGACAGCAGAGAAAAAGGCCTTAGAAGGAGCAGCAAGGCGAGCAAAAAGAAGGTGGTAGCCTCATTGCAACAGCAACAAAAGACCATTCAAAGCGTCATTGCAGAACAACGCCAAAAGGACGCAGAACTCAATAAAAAGATTGATATTCTCATTGCAGAAGAAGTGGCAAAAGCCCGTGCTCGTGCTGCAGCAGAGGCCAAACGACGTGCCGAAGCCGCTGCCGAAACAAAACGAAGGCTGAAAAGTTGGCTCGAAAAAGGCGGCTGCAGAAGCTGCTGCGTGAGAATGAGACAGATTGCCGAAAACTAAGGGCCCGGAAGAACGGCTAAAAGGCGAAGCAAGGGGCTGCAGAAGAGCCGCAGATGCTGCTAAACGCAAAGAAGCAGAGCAGCTTGCACGTGAAGCTGAGGCTGCTCGTGTGGCCACAGAACGCAAAGCTCAGGCCGAAGAAGAGCGCAATCAACGAGACATTTCGAATGCAAGAAAGAGCGTAGAAGATGCTCAACGCATGAATAGTGTCGACAGAATGATGAGCGGAGGCTTTGAAGCTAACAAAGGAAGACTGCCTATGCCGATCTGGGTAGCTACGGGAATAGTGAGCCATTTCCGGTCCAATATAATGTCGAAGGACTTAAGAATGTGACCCTAGATAATAAGGGAATCAACATCTTAGGCAGCTCAGGTTGCCAAGCAAGAGCCATCTATGACGGTGAAGTGAGTGCGGTATTCGGATTCAGTGGCTCAATGGTTGTAATGGTTCGACATGGTGCCCACTCTCAGTTTATTGCAACTTGCGCTCTGTAAACGTATCGAAAGGACAGAAAGTGTCTACCCGTCAAACCTTAGGGCAGTGGGTGCAGATAACATTTTGCAGTTCCAACTGCGATGAAACAGCAGAAATTGAACGAAGCATGGCTCGGAAAGCTAAAATAATAGTGCACTCGTAAGGCAATGGCATTGAGTAGGTTAGTCAAGAGTATGCTCGTCGAAAACAAAAGCATAGCTGTTGCACTGCAAAAGCATTGAGTTTGGCACCTAAAAGCAACGCTATTACAAACCAATAGCACTGCTTTTGCAAAGCTCTTTCACGTCCATCGCAACACGGGTGCCATCATAACGAAAAAAATAAATACAAAAGAAATCAGCAAATATGAACATTGCATTAATAGGGTATGGAAAGATGGGACACATGATAGAAGATGTGGCTCTGCAACGTGGACATCAAATAGTTTGCAAGATAGATGTCGACAATCAAAACGATTTTTGATAGCGAAGCATTTGCTAAAAGCTGATGTAGCAATAGAGTTTACATCGCCCTCTACTGCCTATAATAATGTGAAAAAGGCATTCCGAACACAATGTTAAAAAGTGGTGTCCAGGAGGCACTGGTTGGTTCGAAGAACATAGAGATGAGTTGACAACTCTATGCGAAAAAGAAGAGCAAAAACCTTGTTTTGGGCATCTAATTTCTCGGTTGGTGTAGCTATGTTGCAGCCCTCAACAAACGTTTGAGCGCAACTAATGAACGGCTTTCCACAATACGATTGCGTGATAGAAAAACACATCACGTTCATAAAAAGATGCTCCTTCGAGGCTGTAGCCATCACTCTTGCAGACGATATTGTGAAACAATTAGATCGTAAAAGCAATGGAAAAGGTTTATTGATTACCGAAAGAGGGTGTAACAGAGCCTGATTACACTTTTACAACAAGCGATTTGCCCATCGATGAGTATTCGTTTAGGAGAGGAAAATGGCACTCACACCATCGCTTATGATAGCGAGAAGATTCGATAACCATCACTCACGAGTGCCCATTCTCGTAAAGTTCGCTACTCGGGCAGTGCTTGCAGCTGAGATATACTCAGCAAAATACTACGGGTTTATTGGGCATCAATAACCTTTTTAATTTTAGAAAAATAACACACATTCAACAAGATATTAAAGAGAAATCATGGTTAGAAGAAGATAAAAATTGAATATGAAGGTACAATGGACTAAGTTTATTGTCGTTTCCTGCTCCTATTGTGCCTTTTTATACTGGGTTAAAAAGTTGGTTAGGACTTGTAATTGTGCCCTTTATCTACGACGCTTACATCTCAGATTCGTTGGCAGTGGTGGAAGGATGCAGAAGCACCCGTAAGGTTCGTTATAGAGCTGGGTAGATGCATTGATGTTTGCACTCGTTGCGGTGTATTTCATCAACTCAATTCTTCTTCCAAAACTACGTAATTCCATCTTCTTCGCTCGAAAAGTCATTGCTAACAGGCGATTATCTTTTGTTAAGTAAGTTGAGTTATGGCCCTCGCATTCCTCAAACTCCATTGACGATGCCCCTCACTCAGCACACTCTTCCTTTGTTTGGGTGCAAGAGTTACATCGATGTTCCACACTGGGACTATCGTCGTGTCGATGGTCTTGGACACGTAAAGCTTAACGATATCGTTGTATTTAACTATCCAGCGGGCGACACTATCATGAATGATTCACGCTGGCAAGCGGCAGATTACTATCAACAAGTGTATGGTTTGGGTAAGCAAATCTATGAAAAACAAAGCCCAAACCCTGTTGATATCAACCTGTTAAATACCGAACAGCAATATAATTTCTTTAAGGAACTATATGCACTGGGTCGCAATTACATTGCAAATCACCCTTCTGAATACGGCGATATCACCGCTCGTCCTACCGATAGACGTGAGAATTACGTGAAGAGATGTGTGGGATTGCCCGGTCAAACAGTGCAAATTAAGAACCGAGTTGTATATCTTAACGGTAAACCTATTAAGGAACCAGAGAATGTTCAATATACTTATTATGTGAAATTGAAGCAAACTTTGCCCGAAGAGTTGATCACTCAGCTCGGAATATCTAACGAAGATATTGCTTCTCTCAACACAAATGGTTATCTTCCACTTACCTATAAGGCTGCAAAGGTATTGGCTTCATAAAAGATTTGGTTGCAAGTATCCGCTTAAACACCGATACTATCACTGGAATATCTATCCTTTGAATGCAGTTACAGGCTGGACACGAGATAACTACGGTCCTATTTGGATTCCAAAAGAAGGGTTCTAGCGTTGAATTGAATATCAATAATATCGCAATATACGAGCGTCCGATTCGTGTTTACGAAGGAAACGACTTGAAAGTAACCAACGGAAAGATCTATATCAATGGCAAATTAGCTAATAAATACACCTTTAAGTTAGACTATTATTGGATGATGGGCGACAATAGACATAACTCTGCAGACTCTCGTTACTGGGGTTTTGTGCCCGAAGATCACGTTGTTGGTAAGCCAATATTTATTTGGTTCTCATCTGATCCCGATAGAAATGGATTCAAAAGGAATACGTTGGAACCGTATATTTAACATGGTAGACAATATTAAATAACACCTCTTTAAAATAGAAAGAGAAAGAACAAAAGGCAGAAAGAAATACTCTTACAAAGGTGTTACACCTTTTTATTATAAACCACATGATAAACAAGTGCATTCGATTTGCTCTTATCTTTGCAATAGCACTCTTATTGGTGTTTGACTTGTACGCAGATGGATGTTCACCCTCTATCTTGTTTCGGTTGAAAAAGGGTTCTAAAAACCACCCGAAACACCGAGCTTGTGATGGTGAATAAGCTGCCTCTTGCCCCCATTCAGCGTGGAGATAAGGTGTTGATGCACTGCAAAAACAGATATATAGGGCAGATAGTGGCCCTTCCTGGCGACACTATTACCATCGAAAAGCAACTCTTTGTGGTGCCAGTTAGCCCCACAATGTCCCATGTAGTTGCTGTGTAAAGTGAGTGGCTATCTCGTGGTGAAATGCAATGGAAATATGCATGTTGTTTGTCGCACGACATTGAAGGAAGAATTGAAACACCTATTTTTCTTAACTTATGAGCAAAGCAATATTATCGTCAACATACTTTCGGTCCGATTCAATGGTATCGAAATTAGTTCGCCATTCCAATTGTTTTATAGAGCAATACGAAAGCTTTGTGAAACAAACTTGCCAGCAATAGATGTGTCATTGCCTCTGCCAATGGACCCTTATCACTCACCATTCCTGTTGAAAGGGGCGTGCAACCGCAAAAGCAATGGCAAAACACTTATGAAAGACATGCGCATGGTGACCATGCAAACTGGCGTCATGTGCATTGGAATACCTTAGTTTCGGCTTATAACGACAGTCCTTTCTTCGAGTATTATGCCGACGATTTGCGCCCATTTTTCGAGAAAAAAGTATCGTTTTCTCTTTGATTTTAACTGGGAGATCACCACAGAAAAATGTGTGAACTTCTACAGATTTCCTTAAGATTCAGCCACAACAAGCTTTGTAGAGCCATGCGATGAGAACGACTTTAGAAGCTTATTCGACCCAAAAACGCCCTGTTGATCCCGATTTTACATCAAAACCTATTATCAAGTGTATCAACAGCGACACGGTTTCTTAGAAAATATGAGTATAATCGACCTCCTTTGCAACGAAAACAGTCAATACTCTTCCTTATAGCAAAACACACATTAATTTATTAAAATTTATCGTTATGGAAAATACATATGAAGAATCAGAACAATCGCTCTTAGGCATCATTTTGTCTGCTTTTCTCCTCATTTTAGGCCCTTGTTCTCGACGCAACCCATGTTTCTTGGTTTGCAAACACATACGTTCGTTATCTTTGGTACATTGTAGCTTTCATTCCAGTAGGCAAAGATGTGCTTCAAATGGCATTGCATTCGCTGTGGCATCGTGGTGGATGGGCGAGCAAGTGCTGATGTCTGTGGCTGCAATAGGAGCCTTTGCCATTGTGGTGCCCGGCTGTGTGCCGTGATGTTGCTCTATTGCATTGGAGAAGCATTGCAAGACAAAGCAGTTGACAAGAGCAGAGACCCGTATATAAGGCGATGCTTACACTGCAAACACACGCTGTGCGGGTGTTGAGGAACGACAGAATGGGTGAGCGAAAAAGCCGAGAATGTAGAAAGGAGATGTTGTTGAGGTGCTACCAGGAGAGCAATTGGCACTCGATGGTTGTTTGATTACCAACGAAAGCAACATTGAACATGGCGGCTATAACAGGCGAGTCGGTTCCCGTTTTGGTGCAAAGTGGAGCCGAGGTGTTTGCTGGTTCGATTGCCACCAACGCCAAGTTACAAGTAAAGGTCACTCGAAAAAGCCGATCAATCTGCCATTGCTCGTATTATGAATATGGTGGAAGAGGCTGCCGAACGCAAAGGCTCCTACCGATGTTTTTATACGTCGTTTGCCAATAAATACACCCCAATAGTACTTATTTTGGCTCTCCTCACAGTGCTATTGCCATTTGTTTATTCGATCATCTCACCCCAATTCAACTACGAATTCAGCACATGGCTCCATCGTGCGTTCATCTTTTTGGTGATATCTTGCCCCTGCGCACTGGTTATTAGCGTGCCTTTAACCTATTTTGCAGGTATCGGTTCGGCCAAAGCGAGGTATATTGTTTAAAGGAAGTAATTTCATTGATGCCCTATCAGAGGTCGATACGGTGGTATTTGATAAGACAGGAACGCTCACAACAGGCTCTTTTAAAGTGAAAGAGTGGAGTTTCGACAATCCCAATCATCTAAAAACGGTGGCTATCATCGAGCAAAATAGCACCCATCCACTGGCGAAAGCTGTGGCAAATGGGGTAGAAACGAGGCGATTATAAGGTGAAGTTGATGCCTTAAAAGAGCTTGCTAGCTATGGAATTGAAGCCCTTATTGCAGGCGAAAAAGTGGCTCGTTGGAACCTCAAAAGCTACTCGAAAAAGTACGCAATAGCTGTTCCTCGCATCTCACTTCCTTAGCTTCTACGCTGGTTGTGTGCGCTTATAACGATGAATATGTGGGTCATATCGTGTTAGAAGACGAGTTAAAAGACGACACCGAGCATCTTGTTGAGGCCTTAAATGCCGTTGGAGTGCATAAAACAGTGGTGCTATCGGGCGACAAACGGGCTCTTGTGGAAAACATTGCGCAGAACATTGGTATTGAAGAAGCACACGGAAACCTTCTTCCAGAGGGCAGGTTGCTCACTAGAACGACTTAAAACCGACGCTAATGCTGTGGCTTTTTGTGGGCGATGGCGTAACGATGCACCCGTATTGGCCGTTAGTGACGTGGGAGTTGCAATGGGGCTATGGGTAGCGACGTTGCTGTGAAACGGCAGATGTGGTTCTTCAAACCGATAAACCAATGCTTTTGTACTGCCATTGCGCTAACGAAACGATTAAGAGCGTTGTTTGGCAAAAATGTGTACCTTTCTATTGGTATAAAAAGTGGTGGTGATGCTGCTCAGCATACCCTGAATTGCCAACATTTGGATGGCTGTTTTTGCCGATACGGAGCGTTACTTTGTTAGCGGTTTTGAGATACAAGTAAACTGATTTGGCAAAAGAAATAGAAAGAGGGCAATGTTTTGCCCTCTAGTATAAAGGGGCGTATTTACTTTTTGAAAGCGAGTTGAGATGTTGTTGCGTCTACATCTCGTGCATTTACTCATCGTCTTGTGCTGTTGTTGCAGGCGATTACTCTCTTTCAATATCTTAATAGGATGGTTCTTCTCCATCAATATGGCTCCTTTGTGCACCCTTTTGTGCCCTTGAAGTCAGTAAGTATCACCTCTAAATAAAACTTTTCTCACATTTCTTGAAAATTCCCCTCAATCCTTCTCGTTTCTAATTTCCTTGCTTTTTAGCGTGCAAACTCAATGCTTTTAATGTAAACTCATTGCAATTGGTCTACAATCTCCTGCTTTTGCCTGCAATTCCATTCCTTTTGCACGCCAATGTCTACACCCCTTGATTATAAAGGACTTGCGGGCGGTTTTCAATAGCTAATGTAGCTGACCAGAAAGTGCAGGGTAAAAATGTGAAGAATGGAGGAACAATTGAAGGTGAAGTGATGCGTGGGAGGTGATGAAAAAGAATTGGGTGATAAGCGAAAAGTGATTTTAATGATAAGTGGGGTGGATGGAAGAATAAAGATGAATGACTGCTTTATAATGAGGCTGAAGGCAATGCAAAAAGAGAGGAACAAAACCGCAAAGTGTTGTCCTCCCTTTTATATTATTATTATAGTGTTGTCTAAAATCATTTTAAAAGCTGCTTTTATTTCACCTGCAATCATCTTTGTATCTCTGTTGCTCCAGTGTGATTAAGGTGAAATGAGATCTTTAAAAGTATTCTTTTTCGTTGTAAAACGTTTGTCAGTGTAGTGGTTCACATTGGAACATTTTCCTCTTTTTGCCAATTTTATAATTGGGTCGAGGTCGCTATTGATTTCTCCATATCGAGGTGAGATGCAAAAGTGCGCTTGTGCCTTTTGTTTGTCATCGTGGATCAACTTTCTCATATATTTTTAAACCTTCACTATCGGGCTCTTGGTTGGTATATTCTGCAGGTATAAAGGTTCAGGTTCGTGTCCATTGTTCCTTCAAAGAGATATCTATCCTAATTTAGGAAAAGCCATTTTGTCTTTTTCACTATTCAGTAGGAAAACCTTTGTATTATATCGATATAAAAAGAGTTTGTAATTTATAATGTTCCATTGGTGTGACATCGTCGAAAATGCTCATTATTTCTGGTTCGTTGGCATATTGTTTTATGCCATCAAGGGATGAAGATGATCACTTCTATCATCATATATGTCAAATCTAGTAAAGACATCGTATATTAAAAATCTTTGGAGTGTGAGTGCGAGTCGTCCAGTAAATATCGTCCATACATAGTGAGAATAGCATGTCATCAGCATGCACAATTAAAAGCAACTAAGCTGTAATGAGTCGCTAATAATTTGTGGAACATAATGGTGATTGCCTCTTGATGATCCCATGATAATAATGTCTTGATTACAACGAGCAGTGATATACTCGTGTGCAAAAGAATCCCCATATTGCGAATTTCTATCAATATATTTTTATAATTCGTCCTGTAATTTGGTCTATTGTCGCAATAGTGGGAAGAAAACAATGATATAATGAATCTTTTCATGCTTTAGGAAAACTTACATAAAATAAATTGTCACTGTCTAATACTCCTGCTACGGGATAATAACAAATAAAGTGATATATAACATCCAGCAGTGATGAGTGTTGTTCCACCAATATTGCTTACTAGAAAAATACTCTAAATAAATGTCATGTGCAATAAGTATGGGCAAAGTGAGCATAATTGGAGTGCGTTGCTCAGTCATCATACTCAAACGAGGTGAAATCTTTGCAGTGTGAACGATAATGCCTAGTGCGTCGTTTTCTAGAGTGGGCATTCTAAAGAATATCCATGCAAATGTATGCTAAAAAGAATGTTATGAGCACTCGAGCAGCCTTGATAATGAACCCTTTTTCAGTCTCTTTTTGGAGATGAAGGGCTTTTTCTGCAATTTGAAAAATGCCGTGTAAGGCTCCCAAAGAATGAAATTCCAACTTGCTCCGTGCCATATTCCACTCACAAGAAAGGTTATGAAGATATTAAAAATAGCTTCTTTTTAGATGAGCACCTACTACCTCCTAAAGGAATATAGATATAGTCTTTCAACCATCTTGATAACGAAATGTGCCATCTTCTCCAAAAGTTTGTAATACTAAAAGGCAAAAATATGGCTGTTGAAAGTTATTGATAATGTCGTATCCAAGCAGTTTGCTATACCTAAAAGCCATGAGTGAATAGCCCGCAAAGTCAGCATAAATCTGAAATGAATAGAAGATAATTGAGATAGAGTAGGTGAACCCTGAGTAGATTAAGATAATTGCTATAAACCGTGTCTACATATATTCCTAATCGAGTCGGCAACAGCTGCTTTCATGAACATTCCCCAAAAGATAACTACAAACCATCTGTTGCTTGAATTTCATTGAAAGGCTTTGGGTTCTAATCTGTGGCAAAAGCTCTGATGCTTTACTAATAGGTCCTGACGAAACTTGTGGGAAGAACGAAACAGAAAGAACATAGTCGCTCAACGACTTCTCTGCTTCTATCTTTTAAAATATACGTCTAAAAATAACTTATTGCCTGAAAAGGTGAAGAAAGAGATGCCTACTGAATGGCATAGTATAAGTCCTGGCAGTTCAACATGTATGTGAAGTAGATTTTAAAAGGGCGTTGATGTTATCATTGATGAAGTTATAATACTAAAGATAACAAGTAAAGAGACGCCAAAGTAGAACTGTAAGTGTACAAATTTGTTTGTTCTTTTGCTCGTTTGCATCACTAATGAGATGTGAACCATAATAAGATTACGCCTGTAACAAACATCAAATGCAAGTGCAAAGCAGGCTTCCAGTTCATATAAAGCAACAACTACAATGACAAGGAACCACTTTTTAAGCTCTTTTTGCTTAGAAGAATGAGCCAATAGAATCCAAATATAGTGGAAATATTAGCCAAAAGGAGAAAAGAATTAAATACCATTAGTATATATAATGAATACTTGTGAATAGTTTTTCTGTTGTTTTCAAAACAACTGACATATAGTCTTTGTAACAAAATTGCTACGAAAATTACTACTTTTTAGAACTAATAAAAATAATAATTACTATTTTTATTAGTAATAACCTTTTTCCTTTCTCGTGCAACTCTATGCTAAGAACATCACAGAATTTGCGCAATGATGACTCGAATGAACATTCCTAAGGGATAAACAGTGGCATAACTCACTGCAGGGCATCGCAACTTCGATGGTGTCGGTGGCGTAAGTTAGAGCCATTGGGTTAGCCATTGCACCGCAAGTGATACCGCATACCGAGCCAAAGTCGAGACTTCGTGAGTTTTAAAGCAATTGCACCTACGATCAAGATAGGCACCATTGTCAATATGGCTCCAAGCAAAAAGCCAAAAGCAATCCCTCTGGTCTCATCACCGTTTCGAAGAATTCTCCGCCCATCTAAGCCCCAAACAAGCCAGATATAGCGATAAACCCATTTGTCAGAAGCATTAGAGATGCGCTTCGAGTGGTGTAAGAAAATGATGTGAAGACGAGAGCAAAGGGTTTCCCATAATGATGCCCATTACGATTGGACCGCCTGCTATTCCAAGTCGAACAGGGGCGCTCATACCAGGCAAGTAGATAGGAATGGTTCCCAAAGCGAGTCCTAATATGATTCCAAGGAAGATGGCTCTAGGTTGGGTTCGTTAAGAGTTTGCCGCATTACCCACAAATCGCTCTACACGATTAAGCGCTTCGTGTTCTCCAACGATAGTAAGTCGGTCGCCATATTTACCGGTCTTAGCTTCCGAGTAGCAAGTAGTTTGATGTCTCCACGTATTACTCTACTAACGTTAACGTCGTATATATTGCGTAAATGAAGAGTGCCTAACTTCTTTCCATTCAATGCTCCTCGGGTCAAAACAACGACCTTTGACTCTAGTTTTTGTATCGATATGATCCCAATCTATCTTCTCTTTATTCCAGTCAGTGTTGCTCTTTTTGCCGAAAAGGGCGGTAGAGAATATCAACGTCTTTATCTGTTGTTGCCACCAAAACATTGTCGCCTAGCTTCAATTCAATATGCGAACTGGGCACAATAAAGTGTCCCATCACGCCATATTCTCGATACAATAAACTTGTTAGGGGTCATTTTGTCCAATCTCAATAAGCTTTTTATTGTCTATCTGTTGATTGGTAACTTCGAACTGAGCTATATAAGTATGGTCTTCATCTGAAAGCGAATGGCTTTTGAGATGATGAGGGTTTTACTGAACCATTTACGAAGGAGAATGAGCCCAAAAGATAACATCCAATAACACCAAAGGATGAGGTTACAGCGCAACTAAGAGCCATGCTTTTTACTTGGAAAACCCTAAGTGTTCGAGGAGCTTGTTGGGCTGCTCTAGAGCCAGGGTGTTGGTTACTGCACCGCTAAGAATGCCACGTCTAGTGCCGATGTGTATTCTGTTGGCTTCAAAAGTAACACCGTTGGCGCCATTACCAACAATGATAATGGCGAAGACTCCACAAGTTAAGTGACACGCCTTCGTGCCGTAATGAACCCAAAAAGTTAGGGTCCTACGTATAAACCGAGTGTGTAAACGAGAGTACTAAGCCAAAGGTTTCGGCGTAGTTGAGCATCTCTTGATCGATAGAGAGGTTGAGTTGCCGCAACAATGCCCACGAAAAACACAAAGCAACGCCTAATGATATGCCTCTTGCCGTATTTTTCCGAGTATTATGCTCACGCAACAAACCAAAGCGAGCACAACTGTGTTTGGAAGTGCAGGTGTATGGTGAATAAACCATTAGCCATTTCCATTCTATGCGTTATGTATGATTCTCTGCAAAGGTAGCAAGAGGAGAATGACGAAATAAAAGTGTGATAATATCTAAAAATAGAGTGCAGATGTGCTGTGTGTAGATCCGAGTTGTTAAACAAGTATTGTTAATATCTGTTTATATTTTGGCCTATTTTCGTTCTTTCTGATTGTGGATAACTTCTTGTTTTAAGTTGAAAAAGCTTCTACTCGATCCTTAAACCATCACTTTGTATTATGATTAGAGTCAAATTGAACGGAAAAGAAATAGCAAAAGTAACGCTAAATAAGTGAAAATATATGATTGTAATTTAAATAATATATAAACCATAAAAATAATGTAAATAAAAAAGATTGTTTTCGTATGTATTATACCTATCTTTGTAAAAATTGATATCGAAAAGGACATAAAAAAGGCAGTAGAAAATAAGCTAGAAACATCATGAAACACACAGACTCTTACACCAAAAAGAGAGCTATGTGCCTTTTGTTTTTAAAAATAGAATTTGTATACAAAATAATATTTGCAGAATACCGAAAGTGGAGCTTTCACCTTTCAAAGAAAACCAAAAACTAAGGCGTAAAACACCAATTAAAGAAATGCTTTTGCAAAACTTTTTAGTTTTGAGAGAAGCCTGTAGAAAGAATAGAACAAAGCATATAATGATGCAAGAAAACCTTTACGTAGACACCAGAAAACGCATATTGTTTATCTTGCTATTATTGTATTTTGTGAGTGAAACAGCTGCTGTAGCGTCATCGAATATGTTTTTGTTTTGAAAACAGATTGCCTCTCATACCGTTATTTCTGAGTTTTTGAGACGCCAACAGGGAGCATCTTAGCTGATAAAAGACGTTAGAAAAGAAGGCGAAAGCTACTTTAATGAAAGACATTAGGGAAGAAAGATTGTTAAAGGCTCGTAATACACTGTTTTAGCTGGTTTTTGGGTTGTGAAAGGCTATGCTATACCGACCAAAACCTATTGAATTGAATTGAAAAGAAAAATTGCTTGAGTTGCAAAACGATAGCAATACTGTGACAAACAGTTTAATTGAAAAACAAAAAAAGCAGGTAACAATCCGCAACACTAATAACTCGGAGATCTCGATGGCATCAAACTGAAGAGCAGTGCTATCAATGTTGCAAAACAAAGTGAAAGCTTGTTCGCAGGACAACTCTGCAAGAGATGAACCCTTAGGTTCGGTGTTCAGAAGGCATTTAACATATCATGTTAAACACCGAAAGCGGCATTTTCCACCTCAGAACTTGTCGCTTTCATCCTTTGAGGGTATGCCAACTGCCTTGCCACCTCATTCTTCTTTCGTGGCAATGCTTTTTCTTTTGGGCGCAACACATTTATTTCTTTCTTTTTGATTGAAGCTAACCCATTTTCAACCACTTTTAATTCGCTTAGAAAGTGCGTTTTTGATAATCGAAAAATTACCTCTTTGCAAGTTCATCACAATTCTTCTAAAGCTGTATTTCACCTTAATTGCAGGGTTGTTCCATGCGTTCATGCGATAAATGCGGTCTTTATATGCAGTGTGCTCAATGATGTATTGGGGGTGATTGTCGAAGTTCTTGGGCTCGAATCGTTGCATGGTGAACATCTTTCTAATACCCTTTGGAAGCGTATTTGTTGAGCCTGTGAAGTGCGTTGAGTCAGCTTGTTACACCGATGTTGTTCACTCAAATTGAAGGTGAGGCATAATGACTAAGCCGTTGTTGAGCAACATAGATGCTAGAAAATAGTTTCGTGAGTGTGCCTTACCTGTTTGTTATGGCGGTGACACATGGCTAAGAAATCGTTGCGAACATTGCGCTCTTTTCACTGAAATTGGTGAGCAAAAGTAAGCATCTCTTTATTGTCTAAAAAGGTGTAATGTTCGTCCCATTGGTCGATAACTCGACGCCAAGAAGCCCAGCCCCAGATTGAGAATATAGACGTAAAGAAATAGTCTTGCGATATATCTTCGGTCTTTTCTTCAGCATTAAAGCCTGCAATCATCCACACTCGAGGGTCGTTTTCATACTTATCGAGCATGCTTTTACAAAAATGAAAAAGAATGCCAATGAGGGCACATCATCGTCTTCTATCACGATGCATTTGTCTACAAACGAGGAGCCTCAACGCTGTGCAATGAACTCAGAAGGGTCGCAACCATAGTTCTTTTCTTGATAAAGTTGGTGCACTTCGCACTCCCAATCAATCTCACTCGCAATGCTTCTGCATGCTTCAATGCCCTCAATGTCGCCTGAATGGCGTGCTCCGTCTTGATAAAGGAACAGCTTTGAGGGTTTGGCTTTCTGCACTAGTGCAAACACTTCTTTAAACTTTTTCGGGGCGATTAAAGAAGATGAGTAATGCAGCTACGTCGATTTGTGAGCTTTCTTTCATTTCACTTTGAATCTGATTGTTCTATGCAAAGATAGAAATGTTTGCCCTAATTATGAAAGGTTTTTCAGTCTCTTTTTGCCCCATCATCTATTGAAATGAAACCGAAGGTGAATGCCCCTAGCTAATCAATAAGATAGAAACGTCGAAATAAAAATCAATGCTTTTAGCATGCAATCTCAATGCTATTAAGGTGTAAAAAGCAATGCTCTTACCATACAAAAAGATAGCTTTATTTTGTAGTTTTATGGCACTCTTTTTGTAGATAGATAAAAGTAAAAGGTACAAAACAAAAATAGTGATGTTAATAGATGGTGGAACAAATAAAAAGATTAACTTTTGCATAGAACTATATGGTGCTATGAAAATAATTAATGCACCGCCTTTTTGCGTGCCCAAAAGTGCACAACGGATATGGAAAGACCATTGAGGGTTGATTTGCAAAGAGTTAGTAAACGAAAACAAGAAAACAAATAAATAAAATACGATTTATAAACAATTATGGATAAACTTAGCTATGCTTTAGGCAGCTTGGAATAGGTCGACAATTGGCTCAAATGGGTGTCCCGAACAACTTAGTATTGATGATTTTGCGCAAGCAATTAAAGATGTTGTGGCAGGTGAACAACTTAAACTAGACGAGGCTGAAGCTTACAAGTTATCGTTCAAGAATTCTTCCAAAAACAAGAAGAAAAGCAACGTGCTGCAGCTGCAGAAATGGGTAAAAAGCTAAAGAAGAAGGCAGAAATACCTTGCAGAAAACGCAAAGAAAGAAGGTTGTTACTCTTCCAAGTGGCTTGCAATATCTTGTTATCAAAGAGAAACGGCAAACGCCCTAAAGCAACTGACAAAAGTGATGCCATTACGAAGGAATGCTTGTTGATGGAACACTATTTGACAGCTCAGTTCCACGTGGTGAACCAGCTACTTTCCCACTAAATCAAGTGATTGCAGGTTGGACTGAAGGTCTACAATTGATGACCGAAGGTTCTAAATACCGCTTCTTCATTCCTTATACTCTTGGTTGCGGCGAGAGGGTGCAGGCGCTTCTATTCCCTCCTTTTCGCTGCATTGGTGTTCGATGTAGAGCTTATCGAGGTTCAATAATCGCCCCCACTGCAATAAAAGAAGCATTTTACAAAGAAAATAAAAGCAATAAACTATAAAAACAATAGATCAAAAATGATTACATTAGCTGCAGCAGCTGTATTTGCAGCCATTGCATTCTCAGCGTGTGGTGATTCAACTCCTAAAAGCTGACCTTAAAACTGACGTAGACACATTGAGTTACGCTATGGAGTGTTGCTCAAACAGAGTGACTTTAAGAACGTTCTTTCTGAAAGAATGGGTGTAGATACCACTTATATCAACGAGTTTATTAAGGGTGTTAGCGATGGTGCTAACTCTGGAGATGATAAGAAAAGGCTGCATATTATGCAGGGTTTGCAAAAGTAGGACAGAACCTTGGTGGACGCTATGTTAAAAGACATTAGCAGCCAATTGTTTGGTGGTGATAGCACAAAGACTATCTCTTTGAAGAAACTTTATCACAGGTTTTCATCAACGGAGCCAACAGGTAAAAACGAAATAATGGACGCTCAACGTGCTGGCGAGAGTGGCTGAACGTTTGTTCAAAAAGATCCAAGGCAGAAAAGCATGCACAGCAAATTCTCTGCTAACAAAAAGGCTGGTGAAACTTTCCTTGCAGCTAACAAAAAGAAACCAGGTGTTGTGACTCTTCCTGCGGTTTTGCAACATAAAGTGATCACAGAAGAGTAAAAGGTGAGCTTCCAACTGATACATCAATGGTTAAGGTTCACTATGAAGGACGCTTTACTATAGATGGTAAGGTTTTTGAAAGCGATTACGAAAGAAAACAACCAGCAGAGTTCCGTCTTAACCAAGTAATTAAGGGTTGGACAGAGGCTATTAAGCGTATGCCCTGTAGGTGAGTGTATGGGAAGTTTACATCCCACAAGAATTGGCTTACAGTGGCCAAAACTCTGGTCCTATCCAACCATTCTCTGCTCTTATCTTCAAAATTGAATTGTTAGGAGTTAACGGAAAATAATCAATCATTCAATAAAAAAATAGAAAGGGACGGATACTTTTACATCCGTCCCTCTTTTAAATATAGAAAGCTCGTATAAAAGGGTGAGCAGTTGCTATTCAAGCTCAATTCTCTTTTTATTCTTTATATTAATATCTTCATTAAAAATGAAAAAGACAATTTTGGCTGTTTGTGTGCTTCTTGCAGGCTTTTGCTAAACAACAATGAGCGCAGGCAATACTAACAAAACAAATAAAAAGAACAAAGCTACTGCGAAACGTAGTGAAACTCACTTCTCGTGCCGACTCATTGAGTTATGCTTCTGGTTTGTTCTCAAGCTGGTCCACTATATGGAGTATCTTAAGGCCCAATATGCAGCAACTGAAAAACGAGTTTTAGCAGCTTTTGTGCAAGGCTTTAAAGATGCTCGTGCAAAGCCAAGGTGATAAAGCTTTCAGGGCATATAACGCAGGAGTAGCAGTGTTTAGCACCGTTCAAAACCAAGTAGTTCCCACTACTCGCAACGCATTTAAAGACTCATCAGATAGTCTTTCACTGATTCTTTCTACCAAGATTCGTTGCTGGGGTTCTAAAAAGATAGCACTTGTTCACCTTCGACAAAGTGCAGAAAAAGTACTTTAGTGACTTTTATAAGGCTAATGAAAGAGCGCAAAGTGGCTGCCGTTAAGGCCGAAAACGAGAAATGGTTGAAAGACAATGCAACCAAAGAAGGCGTGAAAACAACTGCAAGTGGTTTGCAATACAAAGTGATTACAGAAGGACATGGCGCTATTCCAGAGGCAACTGACATGGTAACAGTGATAGTATGAGGTCGCACTATCGAGTGGAACAGAGTTCGATAACTCATGCAAGCGCAATCTAGAAACCACATTTGGAGCAAGTAATCAGGTAATTGCTGGTTGGACAGAAGCCCTTACTATGATGCCAGTAGGAAGTAAATGGCAATTGTATATCCCTGCAGAATTGGCTTATAAAGGTAGCTCTCCAACTCCAGCTATTAAGCCTTTCTCTACTCTTATCTTTGATGTTGAATTGGTAAGAATCGAAGATAGCGGTGAAAAAAGTGGTTGAGCCAGTAAAGTGCAACCAAAGAAAAAGAAATAAGAATGGGTTGCGTTTAAACCCTATAAAAGTCACGCGCACAGTCATGTCTGCAGAGTGCTTTGCAAAAGCTATTGAACTGCATGCTTAGTTGCAGCTTTTAAGATGATAAAAGAAAACCTCTACTTACATCGAAGGTGTAATGAGGAGGTTTTTGTGTTCTAATTATTGCTTATTCTTAATCTTATCGATCAAAATCTTTGAGGAACTTGGGCATAGCTCCATTCTGAGTGCAAACAAAGGCACTTGCTACAGCCAATTGGTGCCTCTGGAATAGCTATTCCAGTGAGAATAGCAATCCCAAAGGTTCCTGTAAACGAGGTCACCAGCGCTCTGTGTCAGCAACTTCAACCTTAGGAGTCTCTCTAAACGATAAAGATTGGGCGCAAAGACGTGAGATCCGTTGACACCACATGTGAGAACGAGCATGTCTAAGTTATATTTTCCGAGCAATAGCCAGCACTTATTCTCGATATCTAGGCGAGGATAGCCAAATAATCTACCAATCGTTACCAGCTCTTCGTCGTTGATTTTTGAGGATATTAGCTTGCTTTAAAAGAATTGCATATATATCTTTTGCCTGTAGAAGTTTTGACGTAAGATTGATGTCAATATCTTCAAACACGACTCAGGAGTGGCCTCAATAAACTTCTGAATGGTTTGTCTACTCACGCTACTACGTTGAGCAAGCGATCAAAGCACACACGCAACTGCAATTCTGCCACTTCTTCTAGCTCAGGTAAAAGGAATATTGTCCCCCAAGCAACGCCCTCTTTGATATCGTATGTGGGTACACTGCATCGTCAAGTTCCACTTGTACGCTGCCGTAGGATAGTCTACAAGGGGGCATAAGATGGTCAATTCCCTTGCTTTTCCAATTCTTCAAGCGTTTCAGTTCCTGAGAATCTTCTCCAAGAGCACTAACTGCAAGGGTGTTAAGTCCAAACTGTCCGGTGTGATAAGCAAAGTTTGAGGGCTCCACCCAGCTTCTTTCCATCAGGAAGGCAATCCCTAGGGCCTCACCTAAAGCCAACAATTACATTTCTTCATATTTAGATTTGTGTTGTTTATTTAATTCTTCTGTTTCCGTATTCTTGCGCCCTTCAAACCCCATAGCAGTGTATAAAGCGTATAGAATGATTGAGGTGGAAACAAGAACGATTATTTTAAAGCGTAATTTTAACCCTTACAGCCCTTTGCAACCACGTCGGTATAAGGCGAAGTAGAGAACACTATGTTCGTCATAGCCATCTTTTCCGTCTACGTCGAACACCCTCAACACTACTCTTATCTACAAAGATTTGCAAGCCACTAATTGCGCCATAGGTGGGCGAAGTGGTGATAGTTTTAAACTCAGAACTAAAGTCTGACACTCCACTTTGATTCCTATCCATGCTGAAAGTGCCCTTCTTGGCATCGTAAAAGCATCACAACCTCTTTCGTTTTGGTCGTTTTTAAGGTGATACTTGCATTGCCTTTGAGTGTTGATTACTTCGATATAAGATGCGGGTTGTGGTTTAGTTGAAGTTTTATTTGCTAAATGCTGCGAGATACTTCGGGCGAGGGTTTCACACTGATATAGCTTTCGCCTTGATAGCTAAAGAGCCCGAGTTCACGGGGAAGACCATTGGCAGAGCGAAACTGAAGCGTTGGAACATGGTTGCCATATTGCCAATTACTCATCCAAGGAATGGCTACTATTCTGCCATTAGGAGCGTTATTGAAAGTTACAGTGGCATATTGATCCTTGCCATAGTCAGAGCCATTTTGGTTACTGTTGGTGCCGATTCGCAAGTGAATGCTGTGTCCATCAAAAGTGCCCAACAAAATACTGTGTTGCGCTACCTCCATAAGGGTCCGCCAGAGTTAATGTTACAAAAGAAAGCGACCCATTTGTTGCCCATTTTGATTAGATCAGGGCATTCCACCTCCATCATGATTGCCATAGCCTTCTCCGAAGTGGCTTTCAAAGGTCCAATCCTTTAGATTTTTAGACGAATAGATGCTCATTTGCTGTCCAGCAGCAAGAATTAAGTTCCACAATTGGGTGTCTTCATTCCAAAAAACTTTAGGATCTCTAAAGTCCGGAACATTACTTTGTTACAGTAGGGTTACCCGCATATTTAGTGAAAGTTTTGCCGTTGTCGAGGCTATAAGCAATGCTTTGAGTTTTGCGAAGTGCCTGCCGATGTGTGAAAACAATCACTGCATTCTTGCCAAAACCAGCCGCATTGTCTTTATCCACAACGCAACAGCTGCTATAAATCACGCCAAGTGCGTCAGGTTGAATAGGAATTCCTTCGTAAGTCCAATGAATTAGGTCACGAGAAGTGCTGTGCCCCAGTTCATATTTTTCCCCATTGAGATCCAAATGGATTATGTTGAAAGTACAAATGCCACCTCCATCTTTATAAAAAAATAGCCGTTAGGGTCAGTTCATCCAACCATAAGGTTGAGTGTGATGGTATAGTGGTCGGTATTTTCACGATTGGAAGTGTCGAACGAATTGGTTTCTTTCAATTCCTTCCAGCAAGTGAAATGGTGGATAGAACCAGTATTTTTCTTTTCTCCAGTGAATTGAATATCGAGCAAAACATCGCCTCCAAACTCAGCTAACATCAAGTGGAACAGAATAATCAACCTTGTTCACTGCAAAGCTTACAGTTGAATTCTTTTCACCACATTATCATCCTAATGACACGTATATGCGCCAAATTCTCGCTCTCTTCTACAGGAAGTAAAACATACTACTGGTGGTTTGAATGCGCTTCATTGCCTGAGTGTCGCTTAAAAAGGTTTGAAACTTAGCAAGGGTAGTCACTTGAAAGCTATGCAGAGTGCTAATGTTTTCTAATCGGTTATCCATATTGATTCTAGTTTTAAGTTTATTGCTTTGATATGAACAAAAGATAGTTATTTATTGCAAACATTGTTTATATAAACCATTTTTTATTTATGTTGAAAAAGCATTGCTATTGCTTTCTAATTACATTGCTTTTTATGGTGTAAAAGCATAGCTATTAGGGTGTAAACTCAATGCTTTTTAAAATGGTGAGGCAGTGAGGGGCTGTTGTGAAGGGACTATTTTGGTTGGGAAGAATAAAAATGCTATAAGTGTTTAAGACCTTATATTATATATAGTTGTGGGATAAAAACTTTTGCCCACAAAAAGTGCAATTTAGATTTTGATATTGCGTTAAAAATTCATAGAAAAGGATGGCTATAAATTCAATATAGTTTTTATTATGTAGAGAGAAGTTAGAAAGAATAGGAGAACAGAAATGCTTTATTGTGAATGTTTTATTGAGAATAATTTATAGAGCATAATAGAAAACAAACTATTAGAAAGGTCTTCCACTTATAATATATGGTTTGTGGGTAGCATTCTTTTAGTTCCTTTCGTTTTGTATATCTAAAAGCAAATGATTACATTTGCATCACTATCACATTTAAATAACACTGCTTTTTACCGCCTAAACTCAATGCTTTTGGCATGCAAAAACAGTGCTTTTAAACCTAAACAAAAATATTTTGATGGCACCAAAAATCACACACATCCAACACTGCTTACGCCATGGCTCGGGCTTTGGTTCCTTCTTCATTGGCATTGGCTCAAAACAAGACGATAAAGCACCACAACAAAAATACAATGTGGTGATGATTATGACCGACGATCACACTGCTCAAATGATGAGTTGTTATGACAAGCGTTATGTTAACACCCCTAATCTCGACCGAATTGCCGACAATGGTGTTAAATTCACCAATAGTTTCGTGGCTAATTCGCTATCAGATCCAAGTAGAGCGTGTATGTTAACAGGTAAAACATAGTCACAAAAACGGCTTCTTAAGCAACGAGATGAGCGTGTTTGATGGCACCCAACAGACCTTTCCTAAGCTGCTTCAAAAGGCAGGTTATCAAACAGCTATCGTCGGAAAGTGGCATCTTGAGACCCTTCCAACGGGCTTTGACTATTGGACTATATTCCCTGGACAAGGCAATTACTATAATCCTGACTTCATAACCATGAATAATGACACTGTTCGACATAAGGGATATGTAACCAATATCGTTACAGATCTCGGCTTAAACTGGCTCGAACAGCGTGATAAAGATAAGCCTTTCGTGCTTTAATGCAACATAAAAGCATGCCATAGAAACTGGCTTCCTGAGATGAAATACTTGAATGAGTACGAAGATAAGACCTTTCGATATGCCCGATAACTTCGACGATAACTACGAAGGAAGAAAGGCTGCGTCGGCTCAAGAGATGCAAGTTGGCAAGCACATGGATATCATCTACGACACAAAGATGTATCTTCCAGGTCAAAAGTCACGTCTTTCAGATGGCTATTTGGGTATGATTGGCAGAATGAGCGATGAAGAAAAGGCCGAATACTTCAAGTTATATTCTCCTCTTTCTATCGACTTCACAGCAAAGAGCATAAAGATACAGTGGAATTGTATAAATATAAGTTCCAACGTTACATGAGAGACTATGCCAAAGTGCTTAAGTCTTTCGACGATAACGTAGGTAGAGTGCTCGATTATTTAAAGCAAACAGGTCTCGATAAGAACACTATTGTGATCTATGCGTCCGACCAAGGCTTCTATATGGGAGAGCATGGATGGTTCGATAAGCGCTTTATGTACGAAGAAAGTATGCGTACTCCATTGGTAATGTCTTTGCCAAAAGAATTCAACAAACGTGGAGATGTAACCCAGAAATGGTGCAAAACATCGACTATGCTCCAACCATTTTGCAGTTAGCTGGCGTGAATGTGCCAAGCGATATGCAAGGAGTTTCGTTGCTTCCACTATTAAAAGGACAGAAACAAAAGCACTGGAGAGATGCTCTTTTACTATCATTTCCACGAATATCCCGCTGAACATGCAGTGAAAGACATTATGGAATTAGAACAAAACGCTATAAGTTGATTCACTTCTATAACGACATCGACACTTGGGAACTATACGATTTAGAGAAAGACCAAAAAGAAATGCTGCATCGCTTACAATGATGCGAACATGCAACAAGTGGTGAAGAAGCTTAAAAAGAGCTTTGGAGCTACAAGAACAATACGATGATCCCATTCGTTTTTAAAGTACCCTTTGAACTAAAAAGAAATGTTGGTTGATGGCGGTTACAGCAGATGTTTTTGCAATATCTGCTTGCCTTCATCATTAGGGCAAAGCTCTTGAGGCAGAACGAACGAGAAACAACGGGCTTATACCGTCTGCTTTAGCTCGTTATTGAAATACAAAATGAATTTAAAGGCAATAAATTATGACACACGAAGAACGTGCAAACGACTGGTTTGCTAACATACCACACGGCAAGGACATCGACTTGCAAACTCGAATGGCTATCTGCGACCGAATAGGAAAAAGCTTTTAGGGTGTTCTTTGGTATTGTTGCACTCGAGATTTTTATACTTTATCTCATAGGAGGAGCAGAATTGCTCGAATCTATTGTTGATACTGTGAATGGACTTGGCGATAATATTCATTCAAAGAGCCAGTAGAAAGGCCACCACTCTCATCTTTGCTGTGATGAGTTTGCCCTTCCTTTTCCTTCCATTCTTTGCCGTATTCAAGTTCAGAAAGAAGTGGCTTATTGCCGAAGCAGAGAAGTTTCACAATCAAAACCAAAAAGTAAAAGGACGAATATTCCTATTATTGAGGAATTAAAAATAAAGTAAGAACGCTTTCGAAACCCATTGCTGGTGGGAGTCGAAGGCGTTTTATTGCTATCTCTACCAATCTTTTGGGTGCCAGTGATGTGTAATGTGTTCTGAATAAATCTATAAAATCTGTCCTTTAGCCTTTCGTTTATATTGAAAAAGACTTGTTGTTAGGCGACTAAAAAAGTGGAACTGGGATATAAAAAAAAAAGCAAAAACGCTATCAAATCATTGATAATGCTTTTGCTTTTTAGTGATTCCGAAGGGGTTCGAACCCTTGACCCACAGCTTAGAAGGCTGTTGCTCTAATCAACTGAGCTACAGGAACCGCTGCAAAAGTACTAAAATAAAAAGGGATATAAAGGGGCATGGTTTGGGGAAAGATATACGTTTGTTATAATTTTTAACGAGATATTGTTCCATATTACACATTCTTGCTTTTATCTGCATTTCTTCTACTTGTTAGAACGAAAAACATTGCAAAAATAAAAGCATTGTTATTAGGGTTGAAAAAGCATTGAGATTACCTACTAAAAGCACTGCTATTAGGACGTAATAGCAGTGCTTTTGTTTCGACTATAGCGAGCAACTTGGTTTGCACTATGCCTCGTTCTTGTCGGTGAAGAGCCAATATTCCTTGCACCAAAAGTGGCAGGAGTGTGTTGTATATATTCAGTGAGTTGCTCTCTGTTGAGGCTTCAATTTGCCATTAATCAAACGACTAATAACAGGATTAAAGTTACCATATAAGCTAACATTCCAGCAATAAGCGTGCGCTTTACCTTTGCATTGGCCAATAAAAGAGCCCAACACTTGTGCCGTTTGACTATCCTTTCTGTTTAAATTCAACACGTCGTGTACAATGTAAATATCGGTTTGTTCTAATCCTTTTCAACACCTTATTTACACTCTCTTTAATGAGCTTCTACCTCGTTACTTGCCCTCTGTGCCACCTCGTTTTTCAAGTTGGAAGCCTGCTAGGCATTGCTTTCTCCTTGTTATTTTGAATGACATACTGCCTAATGGTGACATAGTTTTCCATCGAATTGCTCAATTTTTTCAACTCTTCGAGCTGTTCTATCACCTTAGTAATGCGCTTTATGTTCCCGAGAACCTGCTCTCTATTGGTGTTTTTGAGCGTTAATTCAATCTTCTTTCAGCTCCTTTTCGATTGCTGAAACAATGTTGCTTTGTGGCGAAAGGTCGTTCAATCGCACAAAAAGACCATCTAAATAGTCTACAAGGGCGGGCAAACATGTCTGCTCCCATCAGCCATTCATAGTGCTCACTCAACTGCTTAAAAAGTAACCGAGAGTGGTGCTCAAAGGCTCTTTAATCAATGCTTTTTCGGTGAGGGTGATATCGTTTTTGCACCTCAGTGGTAATGCCGTTGATAGGCGCAACACGTGCCATTGTGCCCTTTATAGAGTGTCAATGTTTCGATAATAGCCATGGTTTGTTGAATCAAGGCTGATTCTTTTTGCACCTGATCTTTAATCGTTTCGAGGTTATCCGATGCCAAAGCGTTTTGCGATTCGAGTGTAGTGTGTTGCGTTCGCAAGCGTTGATGGTGTGCAATTTGGTTGATTTGACTTTTGCAGTTTCTTGGGTAATAACATCGCAGTGTTGCGGGTTAGCTGCATAATGCGTTGCGAAACGGCAGTTAATTGTTTGTTGGCTTTGCGTGCCGACAGCGTAATTGCATCGAGATCGTTGCGCATTGCTCAATATTTCCTCTGTCGCTTCGTTCTAATAGGTCGAACATCGTCTCTAAATCTTTTAGACGTTGCAACAGAATTTCTTTCGATTCGAGGTTTAACTCGGCACTGTTTTGTCCTCTATTCTTCACGATAATCACCGCAGAAATGAGTGTTAGCGGGGCAAAGGCAGCGATAATGAGGAGAATTCGCATACTGGGTACGCTGCTATCAAAATACAACCACTTTGCATTGTCGCCCGTTTCGGCATCGAGCAACAGCACACCTATGGCACTTCCCAACTGCAATTGCTGTTTAGAAACATACGGGCAGCTGCCTCGAACTGAATATCTGGATACAAAACATGGTGCACTTTCAAACTATTTCCTTTGCGGGTGAAAGGCAAAATGCCATTATTCAGCACCGCATAGAATAGAGGTATCGTTCACATATAACAGCTTTTTAATTCCTTTTACGTGCTTTTTGTTCATTGCTGTTTTGCATAAACACCAATCTATTGGTAGCTCCCAATAAATCGTGGATTGTGCTCATCTGTAACAATAAAGTCACGCAATGCGCCCGTAGAGTCGTTGCTACTGATGGGTACAAACTTGTTATTTGTGCCATAAAACACGCCATTGTTGAGCGTAGCAATATACAAATGAGCATTGTTATCCTTTGAAAGAAAGGCGATAACATATTTGTTTTGGAAGTTATTAAGAGGCTCAATAGCTCCTTTTGGATCGATAATAAAGGCGCTATCTTGCACTCCTAAGTAGAGTTTTGTTTGCTTATCGTCGCTAAAAAGATATGAGGTGGTGATCTTTGCACAGCTTTGATAGAGGGTGAAGAGCGTACAGAGTTGGTTTTTGATGTAACTTGAGCTTAAAAGAGATGGGTCTTTACCGAGTTGTTAGCAGTGGTATAGAACAGCTGTTTGTGGTTAGAATGAAGCTGAAGAACCGTCTCTGAGGCAGGAAGTGTGTATATTTTCTTAGCCGATAGCTCGTTGTTTTTTCTGCAATACACCTCGTTTTGGGCATTGATAAAATAGCTGTTGTTTTCGTCGGAACATGCAGTTGTTATGGCTCCGTTATCATTAAACACGCTAAGATGATGCGGAATGCGCCACAAAGCGTTCTCCGTTACCAGCGTCATAAAGCCGTTTTTCGCCCCAATGGTTAAGATATTACTGCACAAAGTGGGCACTTTTCGACGCAAAGGGATGGTGATAAAGTTGTCAAGATCTTTGCTAATGGCAATGGTTTTTAGTTGCCTATTAAATAGTGGGTGTTGTCGATTTGTGTGTAAACAGCAGGACTAAAATCGAGCGAAACACTCTTAAATACCTGTCTTTGATGCCTTCTTTGACGAGAGAATGATTGAGAAGGGTGTATAAAGTGTCGTTCTTAATGTGAATATATTTCACGTCTTGCTGTGCATAGTGCCGAAACATGATTGGTTGGCAGGTCTATTACCAACAAACCGCTTTTGCGATGCAGCTACAACAGTGTTGTTGTTATATTGCGCAAGCTTGCGAATAACCTTAGGACCCATGCAACTTGGGTCGGTTTTAGTGGGGTATAAGCGTTGAAGAGCATTGCCTTCGCTATTAAAAGGCAGACAGAACAAGCCGTTACTCGTTGCTACTAACAACTTGTTTTGCGTAGAAATGATGTCGTAAACCGAGTAGTTTACGCCTTTAAAGGGGATTGGATAACTACTGATATGATGTAGTTTGCCTTGCGATAACTGCCATTTTTGGAGTCCTTTGTTGCGAATTCCAATCCAACAAAGCGTGTCGTTATTGGGCAAGGGCTGTACAACCACTTTGTAAATGCGGTCGTCTGAAATATCAAAATGTTGCTTTGTGTGAGCTGATATGCGCCAAACATCGCCCTCAGCACTACCTATCCAGCTCACAGAATCATTCTCTTGAGAGATAGATACAAGCTGTTCGTCGAACGATTGCTCAATTTCTCCGAGCTGAAGGTTATGGTTTTGTTCGTTACAAGCAATGAAAAATTATCGTTAAGAAGAACGATAGAGTGACCTTTATTGCACGTCTTTTCAGTTTCGTTGCACCACTTATTTGTTCAACGAAACGTGCTATTAGAGTTATAAAAGGCTCTTGGGTTTTCATTCTTGTTACATTGTAGTTTGTTTTATGATTTGTTTTGGGTTAGCTTCGAAAAAGCAATTATAGTGCGAGTTGTTTAGCAAACTCCCACACCACAATTCCAGCAGTTACGCTTACGTTTTAGCGAGTGTTTGGTGCCCAATTGTGGTATTTCTAAACAGCTATCACTGGCATTTACCACGGCTTGTTCAACGCCTTTCACCTCGTTTCCCAACACAACTGCATAGCGTTTAGAGCGTCTAAAGCTTATTTTTAGCCATGTTTTCCGACCCTTCCACCTGCTCAATTGAATACACAAAATAGCCTTTTTGCTTTAGTTCTTCAACCGCATCGAGCGTCGATTCAGTATTTCCAGCTCACACTGTCCTCTGCTCCGAGTGCAGTTTTATGTATTTCGGCACTGGGTGGAGTAGCCGTTATGCCACATAAGTAAACAGCTTCGATTCGAAAAGCATCGCAACTGCGAAACACCGAGCCTACATTATGAAGCGAACGAACATTGTCGAGCACCACAACGAGCGGTAGTTTGCGAGCCGCTTTGAACTCTTCTACCGTTAAACGGTTCATTTTCTAATACGTTTAACTTGGCATTTTATTCTGTAATCTAATGTAAAGTGTTTAGCTTTTGAGCATATACTAAGGCATAAGCCTTAATGCGTTTAACCATCGAAAGGAGTCCATTTGAACGGGTAGGAGATAGGTGTTCTTTCAAACCAATAGCGTCAATGAAGTATAAGTCGCTATCCAATATCTCTTGAGGAGTGTGATTATCGAGCACTCTAATAAGCAAAAGCGATGATGCCTTTCACAATTAAAGCGTCGCTATCTGCAGTGAAATGCAATTGTGTTCCGTCGAAATCGCATTGCACCCACACTCTACTTTGACAGCCTTCGATGAGGTTTTCTTCTGTTTTATATTGGTTATCAGTGGTGAAAGTTCGTTACCTAAGTCGATAAGCATTTGATATTATCCATCCAATCAGCAGAATCGTTGAACTCTTCGATTACTTCGTCTTGTATTTGATTGATTGTCATACCTTTGAATGTTATGCCTCAGAAAGCCTTTTGAGGTGCTTTCTGAGATGGGTTGTTTCATGAATTATTTTCTAATTATTTTTCTTTTTGTGTCGCCCTTTGCAGTCCTTTGTTCATAAGGCTTTTTGCTCTTGGGTTAGAAAAAGCATTGACTTTGCGATGCAAAAGCACTGCTTTTAAAAGGGTGTAATTGCATTGCTTTTGGGGTGCAAACTCATAGCTTTTGCCAGGCAATGTGTTATTTGGGGGCTACAGTAACCAGCTTAAACACTTTGTCGTTAGGGGCGCACTTTGTCGGTAACGGGGATTGAAACGTTCAACCTTTCTCTACCTTTTCAACTGGATTGAGGGTCGTATCCGAATTTCATTTGCATCGAGATACATCACTCCAGTGGTAGGTCCTATGATCAAAATGCGTTCTCCTTTCTCTATTTCAGAAGCGGTAACAGCAATCTCTGCACGCCTATTTTTGAGAAATATTTCACTACTTTGCCCACAAGTACTTTCTTTTCGGTGGCTGCTACCATAGTTTTTGTTCCATTCGCCCAGCTTTTGGCCTTGATAATAGCCGTCCCAGAAGCCACGATTGAACACTTTTGATAGCTCTTCGTCCCACTTATCCTTCTTTTCTTCAGTGAAAGTGTCGTTTAATACGCTCTCAATGAGCTTCTTTGTAGCATGTAACTACCTTGTAAACATACTCTGGTCCACGTGCACGACCTTCGATTTTGAATACTCTTACACCCTGCATCCATCATCTTATCAATGAACCTTAAGGTCTTAAGGTCTTTGGGACTCATGATGTATTGGTTATCTACTTCGAGCTCAGTGCCTGTTTCTTTGTCGGTAACAATATACGAACGACGGCATAGTTGACGGCAATCTCCACGATTAGCCGAATGTGCTTCGTTGTCGATACTTAAATAACACTTGCCCGATACCGCCATACACTAGTGCGCCATGGCAGAACATTTCAATGCGGATAAGCTCGCCATTAGGGACCTCGAACATCGTCTTCTATAATGCGACGGTGTATCTCTGACACTTGTTCCATATTGAGTTCACGAGCCAATCACCACTACATCGGCATATTGAGCATAGAACTTTAACGAGATCGATATTGGTGATGTTGAGCTGTGTGAGACAAGTGAACCTCAACACCAATGCTACGACAATACATAATAACTGCAACGTCGGCGGCAATAACTGCACTACTTTTTGCTTCCTTTGCAGCGTCTACTATGCAGGTGCATTGTTTCGATATCACCCTCCGTAAATAATAGTGTTCACGGTCAAATAGCTCTTTATTCCGTGTTCAGAACATATCGAAGCTATTTCGTGAAGATCGTCTATTGTGAAGTGATTGGCTGAATGTGAGCGCATATTTAGCTGTCCAATACCAAAAGTAAATGGAGTTCGCTCCTGCCTGAATTGCTGCCATTAAGCTCTCTCTTGAGCCCACTGGCGCCATTATTTCATACTTATTTATATCCTGTTCTTTAATCATGATGTTGCAAAGTTACGTAAAACTCTTCAGTAATTGATATTTTATTACATTATTATATATAAAACAATGAATTATTTGTACTTTTGTGACCGTTTGAATGCTTTGTATTCAGGACTTAAAATGAAAAACATCATCATTTATTAGGATGTGACTTTAAAATGTAAAGAAATATGATTCAAAAATATAATTTTCGACTTCGATGGAACGATTGGCGACTCAACTGCCTTAATTGTACAATGCTTTCAAGATACACTTTCAGAGCTTAATTTGCGTGTTTGTACTGTTCAAGAGTGTAGAGAAACCATTGGTTTGCCCTAAGAGCTGCCTTTGTGCAACTTGCAGGCGTTGATAAAGACATGCAGAGCAATGTGTTGCGACCTATGAAAAGGTGTTTAGACGCAACAATAAAGCCTGGTTCTGTTCCGCCTTTCGAGCATGTTATCGATACAATTCACGAGTTGAGCACGTCGTGATATACGAATGACTATCGCCACAAGTCGTCGCTCTTGGTCGGCAAAGGCTTTGCTCGAGGAAATGAAACTCATCGACTTTATGCCCTATATCCTTGGTGCTGACGAGGTTTCGAGACCATAAACCGCATCCCGAACCCGTTCTAAAAACGTTAGAAAGAGCAGCACTTTAAGCCCGAAGAAACGATTGTTGTGGGCGACACTTGGTTTGATATTGAAATGGGAAAAAGGGCTGGTGTGCGCACTGTTGGCGTTACTTTTGGTAACGGAACGAAAGAGAGTTTAGAGCAAGCAGGCGCTACTTGGATTATAGACGACTTTGCTTTGCTGCTCGATATCATTGATAAAGAGGCATAACAAAAGAAGAACAGGCTCCTAAAGGGTCTGTTCTTCTTTTCTATGTGTCTGTTAAATCTCCTCTGTTTTATAGCCTATTAAGGTGTATAAAGCAATTGTCTCTATGTTTTTCACATTTGTTTTCTCATGCTAATAGCATGCTGTGTTTGTGGTATTTCTAACAATATTCTTCGCCTTTCTTCACTTGTACTTCTGTAACATACTTGCAGAATGAGAGCCGAAGAGTCTTCTTTTTTGCATATAAAGGGCACATTGTCTTGTTCAGCTACAATGTAATCGTCAGTCCATTGATAACTGCAAGCTTGCCTTGGGGCAGCTTTACAACGCAATTAGAGCAGTCTTCCATTAGCACATCGCTATCAATTATCACGTTATCTGTGCCGTCGTTGCTCTTTTCTTCATATATACTGTGCCATGTTCCCATATCAGCCCAACCGTAATCACACTTTAATAAATAGGTGTGCGACGCCCTTTCTAAAAGCGTTCTGTCGATAGGTATGTTGGGATATTCATAATAATTGGTTTCAAGAAAAGCCTTTTCTTCTTCTAATGTGGCGTTAGGATTCTGCTCATCTAAGGTCTTTAGCACCGTAGGAAGCAGCTTATAAGTGTTCTTTAGCAATTGTTTTGCCCTTGCAAAGAACATACCTGTGTTCCAATAAAACTCGCCACTGTCTACAAATAGCTGTGCAAATTCACGAGTTAGGTTTCTCTGTAAACGACTTAACGGTATAGATATCGTGGTCTACATTTTCACCTCTTTGAATGTAACCATAGCCTGGTTCGGGTCGGAGTTGGACGCACTCCCATAGCCACATAGCCTCCTTTTTCTTCTCAATAAACGACAAAAGCTTCGTGCACATTGGCTCTAAATGCGTCCTCATTGCGTATGTCTTGGTCGGAAGGAGTTACCAAAATGGTAGCTTTTTGTCTAATTTTGTGATGCGATAAGCCGCCCATGCCACAGCAGGAGCAGTGTCTTTGCGAATGGGTTCGTCTAATATTTGATCGTCAGAGATATGAGGTAATTGTTCTTTTACAATTGAAACATATTCTCAGTAAGTGCTGATTATAATGCGATTTGCAGGTACTAAGCGAGCAAGTCGGTCGTATGTTTGTTGCAATTGCGTTCTTCCACACCAAAAAGAAATCTATAAATTGCTTTGGATATTCATTCCTACTCGAAGGCCATAAGCGTTTTCCTTTGCCTCCAGCAAGTATCAAACAATATAAATGATCAATCAGTTCCATAGTAATACAAGGTTTTATTAGTGAGCAACTGCCTGTTTTTCTTTCTTCAAAGATAGTATACGAAATAGCATACTTTTTAGGGTGATAAAAAGTATAAAATACTAATAGTTGTGATACTTTCACTTTTTGTTGGCTGTGTTTTGATTTGTTGTTTTCTGTTGATAAAACTACGAATTAGTATGCCTTTTAGATCTGTCCAGCCTCTACTTGTCGCACAACTCGTTCGGTTAAGCGATCCACTCCGTTAGGATCATACTTCTTTTTGAGGCTTGCTCCGAACACCCAAGCAAAGGCTTTGATAGAATCCCGCACGCACAGGTCCGAGGAAAGCCTGTATCAATCCGTAGGAAGAAGAGTTGCTTTCTCGATATATAAAGCAATAAGTAGTTTGCCCTGACTATACGAAAGCTTCTTCATTCGAGGCGTATATTCTCGTTTAATGCTCTCTTCTACCACCTTCATGTGGGCATCTTTCGCCTTTTTATTAGGCAAAAGTTTCAAGATATTCGTATGTTTCTATAATGATTTTGTTCACCTCTTTGGCAATGGGCAGCACCTTTTTCTACGTTCAACACAAGACGATTATAAGCCTCACGTTGCTTTTTCATTCTCGAAAACAGGTTGCGGATAAACATAAACATTATTCATTTGAATATACTGAATGCTGTCTTTTTCCGTGCAAAACCTTGCCCACTTTAATCATAGGAACAAACACAGGATTGTTTAAGTCGACATCAGTTGGGGGAGGATGTTGTCGTCTTGTTCTTCAATTTGTGCCGAGATGGCGGTAGTGAAGAAGATAGTTATCAATAAAAATATAACTCGAAGCCTTGCTATAAACAATCAATTGTGTCTTTTTCAAGACCCTTTTCCGAGGGTCATTTGCGTGTGGGCAAAGGAACAATATAAATATGAAATGAGCAAATTTTTAATCGTCTTTTTGTGTTTTAGCACCATTTCTCGTGCTTCAACACCTCTTTTCAATCGCATTGCTCCTGCCTTGCAACCCCAACACATAGGCCTTGAAAAAGCAATGTCATTTAGTTCTTGCGTAAAAAGCAGTGCAATTGCACCTCAAAAAGCATTGTTTTTAGGGCCTCAAAAGCAATGTTATTAGCAAAGCCAAAAAGCAGTCCTTTTAAGAATGGATAAGAAAGATGTTGAAAATGAATGAGATACAAAAAAGCTCTCGAATAGTTCGAGAGCTTTATCATATGTAAGGTGTGTTATGCTTCGTTTTTATGCCAAAACTTGGCCCAAAAGATAAAGTAAAAGGCAATTGCAGTAACTAATCCTGCGATAGTGTCAATGGCATAGTGAGCCTGAATATATACCGTTGCCATGCATAAGAAGGCAAAAGAAGGGCATAAGTGTCCAAAACAACCAACGGTTTTGCGTTCGCCATGCCAACAACATACACACTGTTGAGATGCCAACATGTGAGCTGGGGAAGGCCGCAGTGGGTCGTTCTCCCGCCTCTTTAGCACTCTCTACGAGTTGATAAAATATGCCATTGGGGTATCCCGGACTAGGAATACAATCGGTATGTGTATTGAAATAGTGTCCAACGGCAGGGAAGATGCCTTTTGAAACGCTATCCATTCCGATGGCTTTAAAGTAGAATGTGGGTCCAACCACAGGCAAAAAGTCGTATATTACATAGTAAACCATGAACGAAGCGATGATGACAAGGCGCAACGTTGAAAGTTTTTGTAATCGTAGAAGAAATAAAATAGAACCAAAAACACCATCATGGGATAGTAAGCCACATAGCCTAAATCCATTAATTCGCTAATGATGGGCGACGAAAAGGTTTGAGAGAACGACACAGATGGTTGAAAACCGAAGAGCTGTTGCTGCATGTTGCAAACCAATGGTCGAGGTTTGGGAAGATTCTATTGATCTCATAAGTGTCGGGATACCACCATGCTAAGAGCCCAAATTGCGCTAACACCCGTGCAAGTTGTGTGAGTTTGCATGGCACAAGTCTGTAAACAATCCACAAACCCATTGTCATTGCCACAATTCTAAGGCGTCCCCACAACATAGATTCAGGGTTTTCTAATCGTGTGTAGGTAAATAAAATCACCAAAGTGGTGAGCACTAAATAGGCTAACACAGCCCATTCTAAAGCCAAAAGACCTTTTTCTTGGCTTTGTTTCTATCTTGAATAAGTCTATAATAAAATGCTTCATGAGTGTTGAAACCTATTAAATTTCGCCTCGTTCTCTATACCATTGAATGGTGAGATGAACGCCTTTTTCTAGGTTAAACGATGGATTATAACCCATCTCGTCGACAGTTGGCTCGATATTACATCGCCAATTGCGTTGTTTTAATATGTTGTATTTATCGTTATTGAGCGCAGTTATTTTGCCAGTTATGCGTGAAATGTATTCCGAAACGAATGTAACAATACGCAAAACCCATAGCGGAGCCACTATACGAAGGCACCAAGGCATACCCAATTCCCTTGCGAATAAGGTCGCTAAAGTGGCGTGATGAATAAACATGACCATCAGAAATGAAATATGTTCTACCGCTTTTTCCTCGGTCAAAAGGCAAGGAAAACCACTTGAACAACGTCTTGAACATACACAAAAGTGAGGTCTTGTTGCTTTGTAGCCCGCAGCAAAATCGATATGATTTTTAATGCTTTTGAGCCATCATGAAATAGTCTTTTTCACGTGGACCATACACCTGTGGGTCTAAGAATAATGTGAGGAAATTGTTTCATTGAGTTGATATACTCTTCAGCGGCAAGTTTGCTTTCAGCATACGCCGTATTGGGGACAGGAACATCTGTTTCACAAATCTCTTTGTAGGGTTGTTGTTCGTGAACAGGACCGTAAACGCTTAGCGAACTGATAAAAATAAAGCGTTTAAGAGGCATCTTCAATGCAATAAGAGCATTGACAAGGTTCTTTGTTCCTTCTGTGTTTACTTTGAAAAAGTCGTCCTTATTGATGCATTTTGTAGCTCCAGCAGCATGTATTACATAATCAGATGTGTTGTTAGCAAGCTGTTTTTGAGCGTTTCTTCATTCGAAAGGTCAAGTTCTATAAATCTTATTCTTTCGTCACTAAGGAACTCTTTTCGAGCTATTTGGGCGTATTGCAGCCCACGTTTCCATACCACGACGCAGAGATTCTTCAACAATAAAGCTGCCAATAAAAGCCGCTTGCGCCTGTGATTAATACTTTCATTCTTTGCTGATTGATTGATATTTGCGGTTGCAAAGATAAACAATAATCTTGATAGAAGCAAAAACACTGCTTTTGTTGCTTTGTTATCTCGTTCAAAAGAGATGGCTTATCCTTTCAAACCGCCTATCTATTAGGGTTGGATAGCGTTGATGTCGATTTTTATTTCGCCCAGTTCTATCATGGCATTAAAGGGAGATAAGAACTCAAATTGATGCAAGTTTTGAGGCGAAATGAGGGCAACTTATTAGCTTGTTTTCATGCAATAAGCGTGTAAGCGTAGTGCCTTTGTGTAGTGGTTGTGCAGGGGTTAGATAGCGATGTCCATCAAATAGAGCCACATTACAATAAGAAGTGTCGGTGATGAGGCCGTTTTTTACAATTAAAAACATCGCTTTCTTGTTGTCTCATTGTATAGAGTTCGTTGAGCAACAGGCGGTTAGTTGATTTGTAAGTATAATCTATTTCGTTGTTTTCCAACGAGCTTTTGTGAAAGTGATAGCACGACGATTATAAGTTTCGAACGATGTTTTACCACTCCCATTGCAATCGTAAACAATGCGCACTTTAATGGGTTCGGCTTGCAAAGGCACGTTGGGTAAGAAGTGTTCGATGTCTCCGACCACACAAGTCCAAACACTTTTAGCTTGCGTTTCGATGAAACGAGCATTTAGGATAGGCCAAGTTTAGGGCGCAATTGTTCACCACTTTAATCGTTTCTACATATTGGCACATAGGTTTTCTCAATCAATTCGTTATATTCTTCTTTGCCATTTGCTTTGCGAAGTGATACCTCCTCCCGCCTTATAGGTCATCTTTTCGTTGTGAATGTCGATGAAACGAATCATCACTGCACTATCAACTATGCCCCTTAGAGTAGGTTCCCATCACCCCAGTATAAAAGCCTCTGTCATAGTTTTCGATATCTTTTAGAATTTGAACCGTGCGTTCTTTGGGCGCACCGTTATCGAACCCGCAGGCAAGAGCTAAAGATCACCGTTCAGGTTTGTTGATATAAGGTGGAAGTAGTGCCTTTCACCTCAGAACTGGTTTGAATAAGCGCCCTTTGTTCGTTTTTTAGCTTGTCGACATAGCGATATCGGGGCACAGACACATTGTTTGCCACCATACTAAGGTCGTTTCTTATCAGGTCAACAATCGTTGCATGCTCGGCAGTTTCCTTCTTATTGTCGAGCAATTGTTGAATGGCTGCATCGCTATCTCCTTGTATAGTGCCCTTCATGGGGTAGCTTTTTAATGATGTTATGGTCGATCGTTACAAAGCTTTCGGGCGAGAAACATACCATCATATCATTCACCCAAAGCTGTATTTAGCCGTAGATGCGTTGTAGATATTCAATAAAGAGAGGTTGGTTTCAATGCCAATGGGTTGTGTGAGATTAGCAAGATAGCTGTTTCCGTGTAGAATTTGCTGTTGAAGTGCCTCCATTTTCGCCTTGTAATCGCTGGCAGTTGGCGGACAACAGTTCCACACAATATCGTTAAAAGGAATGTTTTTAGCTCGGTGTCGTTCCTTTTCCGTTGAAAGAAAAGCGCAAAACAGATCTATCTATCGTGTCGATGGGCAACACAATAGCTTTCGTTGCTTGATAATTGATAACAAACAAAAGTCGATTTGACGCATAGCCAATTCGTCCATGCGCTCAATAGCCTCTTGATTATTTCAAGGAATTGCAGTTTGCTGGCATCTATTCTCCCTTTAAAAGGAACGTTTCTTCGCCCCTAACAGCCTCGAAGAAAGGTGCTTTTTCACTGCAGAGATATCGTCGTAGATAAAGTCTGCCACAATAGTGTTATGTCCGTCGGGTAAGATGAGTCCCATTTTGCCGTCTTTTTGAGCAATGACAGGAATGATGGAGAGGTCGTCTGAGAAGATATAAGGAGTGCGTAAGAAATCGTAGAGCGGTTGAATAAGAATGTTTCCCTTGTGGTCTTTCATTCCAAACTACCGTTCTCTTCATGTATATTTCGTGGTATTGAACATACTTTACTCTTTATTCTTTTTCAAGTAGAAGTCGAACTTTTTCTTTGTTCGGAAAGCAATTCTTGTAAGAAGCTAAAAGGTGTCGCAATAGTTGGCCATAGCACGTGCAAGCACCACTTTAAGGTCAAGTCCACTGAGCACTTTTCTATTAAAGTCGATGTAATATGCAATAGCTTCTTCTTTTGTTCGACAGTTAAAGCTGACAAATTGTCTTCAAACTTCAGCATCATAGCTTTGCTTCCGTGCATCGCTTTTGATGTATCTATGGATTTGATGAGCCATCTCATCGCAAACAAACTTATCGATTCTTTTCTTGTTCAATAGGGGTCGATGTATAGGTCGTTAAAGTTCTCTTGAGTAATTATCTTTGTCATATTACCTCCTTTTGGTTCAAAGGTAATGATAAAAATGACAATCCCAAAGCATTTATTGTTTTTCTTTTGTTGCCCAAATAGAATGTATTTCTTTTTGTTTTAGGGCGTGCGACAGTGTGGCGGTGTCAGTGTCGTTGTGTCAGAAGTGATGTGGAGTGGGCGAGTAAAAAGCAATGCTATTAGAGGGCAAAAGCATAGCTCTTGAGGTGCAAAAGGGGTGCTTTTAGCTTACAAAGTCAATGCTTTTAAAAATAAATGTCAAAGTTATTGTGTAGCAAGGAGATAGGGAGAGGTGGACAATGAACAAAAAAGAGTGTTTAGAGAGGCAAGAAGAAGGACTTAAAAAGGGAATGAAATAGGATATGAATATACAAGGAGTAGTCTTTGGAAGAGCGAGATGTTTAGTAGAAAAGTGTGAAAAATAGAAACCTCAAAAGAAAGAAATGGGATAGAAAAGAATAGACAAGAGCAAAAAAAAGGTGCCCTTCTACACTGAGAAAGGGCACCCTCTATCGATTTATATATATTGTGTGGATGAAAAATCAAGTTATTTTTATTTGCCTTTTAATCATTATTAGAAGCATTTTAAGCGCTTATCGACCTCAATGCGTGTGGGTGATTGGCTGGCATGATGATAGTTTCGCCTGCAGTTACAGTTCTTTCCACTCCGTCAATCTTAATAACTGCCTCGCCATCGAGCACTTGTACGGTTGAATCGAATGGTGCAGAATGTTCTGAAAGTGCTTGTCCTGCGTCGAAAGGCGAAATAGAGTTAAGCTACCAGCATCGTTGTGTAAGAATTCTTTACTCACGATTCCGCCTTCAGAATAGTCGATCATTTCTGTGGAATAAACTGTGTCCTTTTTCTATTTTCTTTTCCATTTGAATGTAATTTTATTGGGTTAATCTTTTAATTAAATGTATGTAACCGACTAAACACACGTAGCCATAAATAATTGTTGATAACAAATGTTACCGTGTTTGCACCAAAACAGATTTTATTTATATTTGCAAGTAATTATGGAGAAGAAAGTTTTGAAGGCTCTTTTGTACAGCGTGCTCTTTCAATGGCATGAGTCCTGAAGAGATAACAGCATTGATTGAGCCTATAGGATATAAGCTGTAGAATATAGTAAACGTGACATTTACTTATTAGCAGGTATGCCTTGCAAGTATGCCGATATCATTATCGAAGGCGAACTGGTTGCCCGCATGGTTAGTTTGTCGGGTAAGTCGGTAGAAGTAAGTCGTCTTTATTCAGGCGATATCATTTCTCCTGCCTTCATTTTCGCTAATGATAAGAGCGATGCCTGTGAGCGTTGAGACCGATAGTGCAACGCTTATTTTTTAGAATGACAGCCCTCTACTTTAAAAATATTTGATAGACAACTACGAGGTGATAAGAATGAACTTTATTCGCTCTTTGTCGAATATTGATGTGTTCTTAACCAAGAAAAATGCGCCTATTAAGCCTGTTCACCGTTCGTGAAAAGGTGTCGTATTTCATCTTGAAGCTGCGGTAAACAGCAATCGGACGTTATTCGTTTGGATAAGTCACGACAAGAGATTGCTGAGCTTTGGAATTCAGAGTTTTCGCTACTTCGTTGCTTATCAGAATTGGTGGATGCAGAGCTATTAGGTAGAAGGTAAGACCATAACCATACTCGATCGCTCTAAGATGTAGTGCTTTTTATGTGCTTTCACCCACTAAACGCCAACGAAGAGTGGCCCACTCTGCTCAATAACCCATTCGATTACACTCCACATCCCTTATGTATTAGGGCTGCAGAGCTGGTTCGTGAGGATATAAAACAACATCAGTTGTGGCACGAAGAGGTGCAAAAAGGCAAGATGTTTGGGGTTTTGTTGGTAGAAAAGCAGATGGAGAGCGAGGCTATTTGACTGCCTTTTCGGGTCAAATAGGTGGTTCGGGCAATTGGGAAGGATATGTTCCGCTGGTGTATAACTATTTAGAAGAAGGGCAATATTTTAAGGTTACGAGGCAGAAAATTAGTGAAGTGAATCGTAAAATAGAGGCTCTTGAATCCTCAAACGATTATCTTTCTCTTCTCAACTCACGTTCTTCTATTGAAAAAGAGGCTGAAAAGGCGATAGAAGAGCATTGCAAGCAAATGGCAAAGGCAAAGACTTTGCGAGACGATTTGCGCCAAACCAACCTCGATTCATGCGCTCTTGAACGAGCTATTGAATGAGAGTCGTTTTATGAAAGGCAGAGCTAAAACGAATGAAAAAGCATTATAATGAGCGTTTAGAAGAGGTGAACTGCCAGATAAAGGCGGTTGAAAGCAGATAGAAGCAATGAAAGCGCAGCGCAAAAGTATGTCGGACGCCTTGCAAACATGGCTTTTTGAACACTTTGAAATGCTGAACTGCAAAGGAGAAAAGCGCAATTTGATTGCTATTTTCAATGACTTGGAGCAGAAAATGCCTCCTTCTGGGTCGGGAGAGTGTTGTGCTCCAAAGCTATTTCAATATGCTTTTCAACACAATATGCGTCCCTTTAGCCGTCGCAGAGTTTTGGGTTGGCGACTCACCTCGGCAGATTATTCATGACGATGGCTATTTTTATCCTGCTTGTAAACACAAGTGTGAGCCGATATTGAGATATATGTTAGAAGGCGTTTCGATGCAAGAAGGAGCGAGAAAGCCAACGCTGAGCTATCTCTTACAACGCTATTCGAAGACGAAAGCATTAGAGTGGTGGTGAAACCCAGTGGAATGCCGAGCGTTGAGGGGCACCATTCGTTGGCATCGGTAGAGCGATTGATGCGCAATGAATATCCTGCAGCCGACAGTCCGTTGATTGTTCACCGCTTAGATATGGACACTTCGGGCATTATGATCATTGCTAAAACAAAGCAAGCGCATAAGTGTTTGCAAGAACAATTTGCCTTGCACCAAGTGAAAAAGCGTTATATTGCAGTGTTGAGGGCGTTTTTACGCATCAACCAACATGTGGTTGCATTGCACTTCCTTTACTTCCAAACGTGAATGAGCGTCCGTTGCAAATGGTGGACGATGTGTATGGAAAGGAAGCAACGACCTATTATCGTGTGATTGGGGTGGAAAAGCAGCGCACAAGGGTGGCTCTTTATCCTCAAACAGGGCGCACGCATCAGCTAAAGGTGCACTGCTCGCATCGTAGAAGGCTTGGCTCTTCCCTATCGTTGGGGGATTGCCTTTACGGAAAGAACGACACTCGTTTGTATCTTCATGCTGCTGCTATTGCGTTGAAACACCCTGCAAGATGGCAAGAGAATGGTGTTTAAATCGGCTCCACCTTTTTAAAATATATAGAGAACAAGAACTTTATTATTTTATTTAACTTTGTGGGAAATATCTTCTATAAAGTGTACTTATGTCAGAAGTTTTTCCTAATTTTTACACCATTAAACCTAGAATAATTACATCTATAACTAAAAAAATAAGTCTAAAGACATGACAAAGAACAAAATGTTACTAGCCCTTTTTGGCGGTGAGTTTTTAGCTCTTCCACAGTCGTTGTGTGCTCAATTTAATTGGAAATACACAGTAGAGAAGGGCAAAATCGTTACAGAAGTTCCTAAACGAGCACCAGGGTCAAACCACAGCTCTTGAGTTAAGAACACCCAAAATGCCTGTTGTTAGAGTGGGTTTTGTGGGTCTTGGAATGAGAGGACCAGGCGCAGTTGCACGCTGGATGCACATTCCTGGTATTGAAGTTGTGGCTCTTTGCGACTATGAAGCAAAGAGAGCTGAAGCTTGTCAAAAGATATTGAGAGACAATTCGATGCCTGCTGCTGCTATATATAGTGGTGAAGAGGGTTACAAAGAATTGTGCAAACGCAAGGATATAGACTTGGTTTATATCGCAACAGACTGGGATCACCACTTCCTCGTAGCGAAATGTGCTATGGAAAACGGCAAACATGCTGCTATTGAGGTGCCTTCTGCAATCAATCTTAGAGAGATTTGGACACTTATCGACTTATCTGAAAAGACTCGCTTGCACTGCGTTATGCTTGAGAATTGCTGTTACGACTTCTTCGAACTCAATTCTTTGAACATGAGCCCAAAAGGGTGTTTTTCGGCGAGGTTATTTATGCTCAAGGTGCTTATAAACACGAACTTTCTGCTTTCTGGAAATACTATTGGAAGAAGAATGCACAAGATAAACTTGGCTGAGATTTGAATATAACAAGGATTATCGTGGCGACTTGTATGCAACTCACGGCCTTGGTCCCTATTGCTCAGGTGTTAAATATTCACCGTGGAGACCGCATGAGAACCTTAGTTGCTATGGATACTAAGTCGTTCAACGGCAAGAAATTGGTTGAAAAATATACTGGTGAGCCTTGCGAAAAGTTTGAAAATGGTGACCAAACAATGACTCTTATCCGCACTGAACAAGGTAAGGTGATTGAAATTCACCACAATGTGATGACTCACAGCCATATAATAGAATGTATCAGCTTACTGGTACGGAAGGTTTCGCAATAAATATCCTGTTGAAGGCTTCGCTGTTTCTGCTCAGAAGATGGAAGCTGGTGGCGTGAAACCATCTGCCGACAACTTGAGTGGTCACTCTTATTTATCTGAAAAGGATAAAAAAGCATTGGAAGAAACATACCTTAGTCCAATAATCAAGCGTTATGGCGAGGAAGCTAAAGAGGTTGGAGGTCATGGTGGTATGGACTTTATCATGGACTCTCGTCTTGTTTACTGCTCTACAAAACGGTCTTCCTATGGACATCGACGTATATGATTTGGCTGAATGGTGCTGTCTTGGCGAGCTTGGAGCTATCTCTATGAACAATGATTTCGTGCCTGTTGAAGTGCCAGACTTTACTCGTAGCGACTGGAATAAGGTGAAAGGATTCTCTCATGCTTATGCTTCTCCTGCTGATGAGGCTGCTACTATGGCAAGCTAAGGCTTTCACTGCTAAATTGAAGGAGAAAGGAAAACGCTATTGGGACGCTTTCGACAAGAAAAATAAGAAGAAGTGTTTTTATAAAACACATATTCATTAGTTTTTAGTGATAAGGTTGCTGCTATTCACCGCAAAAGGCGAAGCAGCAGCCTTTCTTTTTATATTAATGACGCTGTGGCTTGCTTCGGTGTGTTATGGGTTTTGGTTGTAATGGCATTGCTTTGAGTTGTAAAAAGCAATGCTATTGCGCTGTAAAAGCGGTGTTGTTGCGTTGTAAAAGGACTGTTATTACGGGCTAAAAGGATAGCTTTTTGCGGTGGAAGGGAATGTCTTCTTCTTCTAAAGATATCCCTTTGTTTGTGGAAAGGAATTGTTTCTCTCCCTTTAAAGATTCTTTCTCATTTGTGGAAAAGGAATGTATCTTTTCCCAAATGAAACTTTCGCTGTGGAAGAGGGGTCGTGGCGGGAAAGCTTTTATCTCTTAGGATATAAAGGGTGTACTGTATAGTTGTTAGGGAGTATATAAAAAGGTTTGTTGTGCTTTGATTGAGAGTAGAAAAAAGGAGTTTGCCGTTTAAAGCAAACTCCTTTATTTTTAAATCAGATGTATTGAAACATCTAATCGTGTCTTCTTTATAGTTGAGGACCAGCTGCTACAAGAGCTTTACCAGCTTCGTTGCTCTTCATATTTCTTTGAAGTTCTTGATGAAACGAGCTGCTAGGTCTTCTGCCTTCTAGTCCATTCTGCTGCATCAGCGTATGTATCACGAGGATCAAGGATATCTGTTGCAACACCTTCTAGTTGAGTTGGGATCTCGAAGTCGAAGATAGGAAGCTTCTTAGTAGGTGCTGTGTTGATTGCACCGCTAAGGATTCCGTCGATGATACCACGTGTATCCTTAATAGAAATACGCTTACCTGTACCGTTCCAACCTGTATTTACCAAGTATGCCTTAGCGCCGTTCTTCTCCATTTTCTTAACTAGTTCTTCAGCATATTTTGTTGGATGCAACTCAAGGAATGCTTGACCGAAACATGCAGAGAATGTTGGAGTTGGTTCAGTGATACCTCTTTCTGTACCAGCTAGCTTAGCTGTGAAACCTGAAAGGAAGTAATATTTAGTTTGTTCTGGTGTTAAGATTGATACTGGAGGAAGCACTCCGAACGCATCAGCACTTAAGAAGATAACTTGTTTAGCTGCAGGACCTGCTGAAATTGGCTTAACAATGTTATCAATGTGGTTGATTGGATAAGATACACGATGTTTTCTGTTGTGCTCTTATCTGTGAAATCGATCTTACCATTAGCGTCAACTGTAACGTTTTCTAGCAATGCATCACGACGGATTGCACGATAGATGTCTGGCTCAGACTCTTTATCTAGGTTGATAACTTTAGCATAGCAACCACCTTCGAAGTTGAATACACCGTTGTCATCCCATCCATGTTCGTCGTCACCGATAAGCAAACGCTTAGGATCTGTTGAAAGAGTTGTCTTACCTGTACTCTGATAATCCGAAGAAGATAGCTGTGTTCTGCTTCCATGTCTGTGTTAGCAGAGCAGTGCATTGATGCAATACCCTTCAAAGGAAGGAAGTAGTTCATCATAGAGAACATACCTTTCTTCATTTCACCACCATACCATGTGTTCAAAATGATTTGTTCTCTTGTTGTAACATTGAATACAACAGCTGTCTCTGAGTTAAGACCTAGCTCCTTATAGTTTTCAACTTTAGCTTTAGAAGCGTTGTAAACGATGAAGTCTGGTTCTTGATCTAGTTCTTCTTGGTTAACTGGTTTGATGAACATATTTGTTACAAAGTGAGCTTGCCAAGCAACTTCCACGATGAAACGAATCTTCATTCTTGTGTCTTTATTAGCACCACAGAAACCATCAACAACGAATAAACGCTTGTTAGAAAGTTCTTTTTTAGCTAAGTCGTTAACAACATTCCAGGCTTCTTGAGATGCTGGATGGTTGTCATTTGGATATTCTGGAGTTGTCCACCATACTGTATCGTGTGATGTTGCGTCATCAACAATGAACTTATCTTTAGGAGAACGACCAGTGTAAATACTCAGTTTTAACGTTCACAGCACCAAGTTCTGTCTCTGGCCTCTTTCAAATCCTACTAAGCTTTCTTTTGTTTCTTCTTCAAACAACACTTCATATGAAGGGTTGTAAACAACTTCTGTTGTACCTGTAATACCGTACTTTTCGAGTACTGACTTGTCAAACTTTGCCATTATTATAATGTATTTGTTTTAAAATAAAATGTTTCTACTTTTGTTATTATCGTGCTACAAAGATAGTGATTTTACCTCAACAACTAAAGATAGAACCTATAAAATTACCCTTACTAGTCATTTTTTATAGGTTGAAAGAAACTGAAAAATTAGGTGCTTTTTGCCCTTTTTGTAAATTGTACTTGTCAAATTGATGATTTCTAACTTCAATTTATCTCTCGTTCAATCTAAATTATTTTCATTTTTCTATACCTTAATTTTATGTCCCTAAAATATAGGTGAGAAAATAGAAAGATGCATTCAATTTCTGAGGGCAATCAGCTTTTGTTTCGTGAAATGAAAAGAAATAAAAAAATAGTGGTTTTCTTTTTGTTTATTCTTTTTATTTGTTGTTGCAGTTCAATTTATTTTTAATTTTGCATCCAATTAGGCCTATTGTAAGGACGGTCTTACCTTTGCGACAGAATAGATTTTTAGATAATTTAAAAGTGCAAACGTGAGTTCTTGCTGTAAATTCATGACGTAAGAACTAAGTCCTTGTGTAGCAATACGAAGCCTATCGAAGTGTATGAAAGATATTTTAAACACCAATAAACATGAGATAGGTTAACTAGTGAGCAAAATTCGATCATCAACCAATACATGGCAGAGATGAGAGTGGATTATCAAAAGAACCGCTTTCCTTTTAGAAACAACATTCAACGTCATTATGCAGTTCGAAGCTTTTTGGAAATTTCAAAAACTTTAGATTATGAACCAACCAAAGTAACCACTCCTCTTGGCGAAGCTACTGTGAATTTGCCCACCGACAAGGTTGTCCTTGCAACTATATTTCGTGCTGGTTTACCTTTTCATAACGGCTTTTTAAATGTTTTCGATCATGCAGGAAACGCCTTTGTAAGCGTCATATCGTGAATATACCGACGCAGAACATCACAACGTTGGTATTCATGTTGAGTACTTGGCTACACCTGATATCGAGGGAAAAACATTGATTATTGCTGACCCAATGCTTCGCAACAGGCGGATCAATGGAGATGCGGGTTACAAAGCAATCTTTAACCAAAGGAACTCCTAAATGCGTGCATGTTGCGTGTGTGTAATCGCATGTCCTGAAGGCATAGAACACATCAGAAAGATTTCTCCCGACGCTGAAACTACCGTGTGGTGTGCAGCTATCGACGAAGTGACTTAACGAGCATAAGTATATCGTTCCCGGCTTTTTGGTGATGCCGGAGACCTATGCTATGGCGGCAAGCTATAATCGCTTTTAGGTAGAAACAGACGAAAGTTATTGTGTTGTAGCTTTGTTTTAGGGGCTACAACATACACTTGTTTTTATATGTTTGACCTCCCTTCTCCTTTTTATTTTTGATAAAGAAAATCAGCCTACGAGAGGATTATTGCAAACAAAGATATATCAACAAGCAGGGCTTTTATTCCTTTATTTTGGCATGGTCGTTTGATGATTAATGATATAAAAACAGATTGATAATAAAACCAACTAACAGTTAACTATAAAATAAATAATGATATGTCGAAAGCAGATTACCATATTTACCGACCCTTTGTGCCTCCTTTGGTGCTGGGGGAGAAGAACCCTTTGCGTAAGTTAGAAACCCATTTCACAGCAAATCGAATTCGATAGCATTATGGGAGGATTGGTAGAAGATTTAAATAAAGAGCGTCCTGAATCGCAACTCAGTGAGCGATTACTATGCCAACTTTTAACAAAGAGGTAGTAGAACACACCGCAGAATCAGAGAGAAGCACCACATGCCCGTGGATAGGAATGGAGTTGAGGATCTATTCAGAGCAGAAAGCATCTTCTTTTCTCTAATATTGCCTACAAGCAGCGCAACTTGCTGCCCAAATCTCTGCTGACTTGTTTCTATAACTTGCATGCTGCAGCCTTTGTAGAGCGTAGAGACATTCCTAGACGAAAGGCAGAATTAATGAATATTGCCGACTGAAACAGGAATCGACATTGCATGCCTTTTAGAGCACATGAACGACGGATCGGCTCAAAAGAAGTTTTGAAGAAGACTTCCACCAATCCGCTTCGAGCGATATAGAATACTTCCTACATTCTTCTTTGAATATGAAGGTAAGACCATGAAGTTGAAGAGTTATCGCACATACGAAGAGCTTTTCGGCTGTTGTAAAGAAGGCTATTTCTAAAGGCAACTTACCTCGCAGAGTGCAATTCACACCCGAGTCGCTCACCTTATGCAAGAGCACCCAAGATGGCTGCAGAAGAATTCGCTTAGCGTTCAATTTGGCAACTATTGAAGAGGTTGAGAAAGCCATTGAACCCTTCTCGCATCGGGATTGTTACAAAGAAAAACCGCAGGAACAAGCTTTTCGTTTGACAAACCATCGAAACTATGTCGTGCGACCTCACCATCATGGCGTCTGTACCTTGGGCTAATCATTTCAGCGCCTGCACTGTGTAAAGCATTGACTTGCATGCTGTGTTGATAGCAATTGTATGGTAATAGCAGTCTCAGACACATCACTTAAGCGTTGTTATGTAAACAATGTAAAGTTTTTTGTCCTTTTGTTTCTGTCAATTGTATTTTAAAAGAATCTCTAATATATATAATAAGGGTGTTAATGCGATTTTGTTCCTTTTCTCCTTATTTGTGTTGTGTATAAATGGCAAAATACGTCCATAATCTTAATATATTTAAGGTAGCTAATTATAAAGATTATGTTAAATGTTCGATATTAACCATTAAAGGAAATTGTAATTTAGAGTATTTGTTTATTTCTTTAATTTCTACTTTGATTTACGTTATTCAATATGTTATTATTAATTTCAACTATAAAACATTTGGATATTGAGCTACAATTTTTGCATCGTTTTAAGAATAATTGCCCATAGGATATGCACTTAATAACAAAAACCCTGTATAAAGAGGTCGAATGCAAAAAGTAATATTTTGTATGTTTTAATAATATGGGCGTAGTATTTTATTAAAGGGATAAACCAGGTTATGGTAGATATCAAAGCAAACAATATAAGCATAATAAAAGAAAATGTCGAACAGCATTTTATGTTGTTCCTACAATCAGTTTTATGCATTCGAGAACAACCCTGTTGTGCAACAGGTATCAATGTTGAACATCAGATCCAGTAGAAGGTTCTAAATCGAATTCGAAGTGAACCTGGTAGGCAGTGAATTTTAACCAAACAATGTCATTAGTAATTCAACTCAAAAATCTTATTTATAAAATGGCAGTTTTCACCTTGTGTGGCTTCCTTTAATACAATGGCAATGAGCCCAGCAGAGGTTACTATTTAAAGCGAGAGAAAAAATAAAACAGGGTATGAATAGAATACTAATGACAGTTGCAACAGCAGCATTCACTTGTCGTTTGCAAGTTGTTCTGACAATTATTAATGACGAAAAGCAAGCAACAACGGCTTGCCAAAGCACGAATTAATCAAACGTAGGCTCACCAGAGACTGTTCTTCAAAAGTAGCCAACAGTAGTATCTTATTGGGGAAGATGGAGAACCTTTAAGTTTATCGAAGGCAAACCTGATACTGCTTAACAGAATATCATACTTAAGTCCTTTAGCTTATCAGGCGCTGTAAAAAGCGCCTGTCTAAGGGGCACTTGGTAATTTACAAAAGCACAAGAGCTGTTTTCTATATCCATAATGCATTAAAAACAAATGTAAGGCTCGGTTCGTTCAAGCAAGTTCGTTCTGGAAGATAAGTGATGCATACAAAATTATCGAACCATCGATGAAGATGTAGAAACCAAGTAAAACCATCTTTGGTGTTTAGTAAGCATTATTCACAACAAGAAGGAACTTAGAAGCCTTGCAAGCTTCTGATGACCCAGCCGCCGAAAGTATTTAAACTGGCCACGTATTTCATTTAAAGATAAAGATGTAAACGCTTTTCACCAATATCGATTACGTGGGCAGTTATTGTAAAAACCAACAGGTCAGCTTGATTCAAGACAGAAACCGATAGATAATGGTCAAGAAGGAACAGGAACTGTTACTTTAGCAAAGAAAGATGGAAGCAAAATGAATGGTTCTGACACTTTCTTATGGTGCCATATTCCATACGATGTTACTGTTATGGTTGCAGCTAATAACAAGTAATTATACGCAAAGTTAAGAACGAAAGCACTTAAAGAAGGAAATTTATACCAACAAGTCTGTTCCTGTGTCTGCAAAAGAAACCGATATGTTTTATGTTTCAGTAGAGTGTAATGGCAAAAGGTAACTTTATCTACTATAAGGACAAAGCAAACTAAATAAAGAGTATTAGAATTGCGCCAGCATAATGGTGGATCTCTGAGCCAGCAGACATTGAACAAAGATGGTACTAGTTGTAGGCCTTAAATTTTAAAGATATTATAAAGACAGTGTAGATGATCTTGACTTGTTTAGATAAGGTTCAATACAAAACTGCTCAATTTAGCAACAGACAAAGGAAAGAGTTTAGGAACCAACAGCCCTATCCAAATGGTGGCATACATGTATTTTGGCTGGAGAAACTCAACAACCGTAACTAGGCATGCCGGAGATATCGTTTATATCACATTTGTTACATAACAACATCGTATGCCTTCAAACAGAGTTTGTACTTGTTAGATTGTTAACTTCGCTGCATAAGCGCACCGATGACAAGGAAATAAGGTGTGGCGGTATACTTCATGATCCAAAACCAGGTCAAACGGCAGTGAAAGCAACTAAATTCAATCAAAAGAGTTATAACCTTTTCCAGATGTAACACAGAAGCAAGGTTCTAATATGGATTGTTCTTGCCATTGAATGCAATGTGGTATGATGGCGTTTAAGAGATAAAGTCGTTTCAGATTTAATCGTCGTGGTATTGCTCCATATCTATAGTGCTGTGTGTGACAGGACGACTACTAACCGTGGCTTTCAGGTTGCGATAGTTTCAAATGCAAATACTAACTTACCTGTTGTTATTAATCCGTCCAGTGTTTCCATAGCGGATAAACAAAAAGATACTGCCCTGAAGAACGATGAATAAAGCTACAAAAAAATATTATTAAAGCGTGAAAATGAAAGAAAATTTAGGGTCGAACGAACTCGTACAGCATCTTGATACGAGAGTTATTGCTGTTTGGCCATCTTTATCACGAAGGCGAAGAGTTATGGTTCAAAAATAAAGTCATGAAGGTAAGATTATCAATGCTTTTACTCCCTCTCTAATTTCATAACTTTTAATCAAACTCATTGCTTTATAACCTGGGGTACAATGTTATTGTGGAGAGATACCAAATGCGCAATTGCCAAACAGCTGATGGCGCGACTATGCTTTCCTCCCTTGTCGTTAGTGCACCGTGATACAAAGGTGGCGCACATCGTCTTCAAAAGTCTCGTGATTTAGAGCCGATTTCTTCATTGCCGAGCGATGAGTTATAAATGGTTTGAGGCGAATCAGACGGTAGGGATAGCAATCTCAGAGCTTTTCCTTATGCCCAAACGAATCAACGCAAAGATACGCAGTTTGGTGCTCATCGTTCCGTCGCTTTCGGAGCGATACCTGTTCAGAAGGTTGCAGAAGTGCTGACAACTCTTCGATGAACGAGGGGTAAGGCGAAGAAATGCCTTGTCGAAACGAGCTCATAAACACAGCTGCATCCTCTTCCGACATGCGAGAAGACGATACCTGTGAGCAATTCATTCACCCTATTGGCCTGTAATTTTACGCTTCACAGTGCCTGATATTTCGTCAGTTTGTCGATATACTTAGCGCACAAACCAATGTAAAAGCTTTGCCAGCTCCTCTCAGCTGTTGTTGGTTTGCAACAAACGCTCATTCAGTTCTTGTAGTAGTTCGTTGTTGCTCGATAGCTCTTTCTTGTTGGTTTGAGTAGATTATTTTGTCGAATAATAAAGATAAGCGAAATAATCATGCACTAACAGAAAGCAGTGTAAGTGATGGCAATAATAATCAGTCGGTGCGTGTGTGTTTGTTAATCACCCTTTATACGTTGAGGTGATGATAGGAAGTTTGCTCGAAATCTCGAAAGTTCTTAGTCGGTTGTTATAAAAACGGGCGTCTTCCATCGATATATTGATGTATCTTTCAGCCCTTTCAATATTCTTTGGGTTGTTATTAAGAGTGCACAGCAAGGTCTTGCTAGGCAATATTGTCTTTAGTGGGGCGCACAATGTCGCTGATAGCCGCCTTAATAAGGTATTCTTCGAACGTCGCATTGTTCTCAGTGTTGCAATATGCCACCATAAAAGCAGCCGAAGCATAAAGTCGATCGGATGGAGTTGAACGGCGAAGAGCCTCTAAATGAACTTTTCTGCATGCTCCATGTCTCGTTCTTTGTAGTTGGTATATTCGCCTAACATATATAACAATAGGTGGCAGTTTTCTTTCTGAATCACTCAAGAGCATCTTCAATACTCTTAATTTTCGAGTGCTTCATTGATCAGATCATATTCGCTGTCGGTGCAATATTCTTCATAAGTCATACACTCTGTATGGGTGAAATCGTATTCAAAAGCAGCAGTTGCGACTCGAGCTTCTCGTTTTGATGTCGGCAATACTGCTAATGGCTTCGATAAAGCCTCTTGTGCCCAAAAAGCAGTGCTTTTAGTGTAATTGATTAAGTGTGGTATAATAGGTTGTTGATGGTTTTGCCAGTTGAAAGCTTTGTTTTACGTAGGTCATAGCAGAGTCGTAAACAAAACGAGGTAGTAGTTATCGTAGATCTCGTTTGTATAGCTTTGAGGCGTTTCATATCATCGTTACAGCTCTTTGCTGACGCCTTTAGTAGGTCTAATTGGCGTTCTTTTTGGCTCTACATAATATTCTCGTTTCTTTATAAAAAGCTATCGAGTTGTGCCAAAATATTCTTGTTCTTCGCCTCTAAGGGTAGAGCAACAAAAGCAACAAACAGATGATGGGTGTGATAACCCATTTATTTTGATGATTGAAAAGTAAATATTTTTGCATAGTAATGAACTTGTTTTTATGGTGAAAAAGTGTCTTTTGGTCTTCTAAATGCAAAAGATAATAATTCTTTTTCAATAAAACATTCTACTTTAAGTAAAATCTAATTGTTATATCAAATACTTAAATATCAGTATTTTATATTTTACTTAAAAATACATAATTCTACTTTACCTATACTCAATGATGTATTTTACCGATTTATATTTTATATTTGTACTGCATTAAAAGGAATGAGTGTATCTGCATTTCGAGATGTAGGAAGAACACAAGCATACATGCAAGTCGTCTCTCAAAAGTCGTTCGAAGGAACCGACAAGAAGAATGTACTTCCGATTCAAAGGTTTAGGGTTTTAAAAAGAATAGTGAAAATAGATTGGTTTATTAGTTATGACAGTATGGAGAGAGACCTGCTCTTATTCATTTTGAGTAGGTCTCTTTTAAAACAGAAAAACATAGCAATGAACGGAAAAACTAAAAACGCCTTCTTTTAATACGATGAAAGAAGGACACAGGTAGCCTCCTTTCTTTCAAAGGAAATCACGAAAGTAATTGAATAGTAAAAATATCAACCCAGACACAGAGTTAGAATAATAGTTGATTAGTTGTTCTCATGCAAATTTACCTTACAAACAATTAGATCAAACTTTTATTGCGACTCATAACTAAACAATACGTATATGAAAATAATATCTTTATGTTTGTGCATTAATGATGCCTTTGTTGCTCGTTGCACAGCAAGTAAAGTCGCCTAATGGCAATGTGGTGGTGTCGTTTTCGTTAGTAGATAACGACGTTCCAACTACCAAGTGTCTTATAAAGGCAAAACCAGTTATTAAAACAATCTCGCTTTGAGGCTTAGAGCTAACTCCTTTCAGAATAACGATGGAATTAGTACGAAGATACCAATTTAATGAATGGTTTTAAAGGTGAGTAACACAGAGACTTCGTCTTTCAAAGAGGTGGAAACCAGTGGGAGAGACCAGTAGCATCTTAAATCACTATAATGAGATGGCTGTTTCGCTAACACAAGAGCACCCAAATCGCACTATCATTGTTCGATTCGTGTGTATAACGATGGTATGGGCTTGCGTTAGTGAGTTCCACGTCAAAGCAATTTGGGCTATTTATTATCAAAGACGAGCACACTCAGTTTGCAATGGCAGGCGATCATACCGCTGGTGGCTTCCAGGAGACTACGATACACAAGAATATGAGACTCGTAACTTCAAAGCTATCTGAGATCCGTTCGAGATGAAAGCTGCGTTACAGACAATACTCGCAAACAACTTTCTCAGATACAGGCGTTCAAACATCGCTACAAATGAAGACTTCGGATGAGCTGCACATCCAATCTTCACGAGGCGGCATGCGTGAATTCATCCCACAATGCACCTCAACTTAGACGATAAGAACATGGTGTTCGAGATCGTGGGTTAACCCCCGATGCTGAGGAATAAAGCCTATATGCAGGGCTCCACGCACCACCTTGGCGCACACTCATTGTTAGTGACGACGCAAGAGACGCTTTCGTCTAACCTTATACTTAATCTTAACGAGCCATGTCAATACGATGACACCTCATGGATTAAGCCAGTGAAGTATTGTGGCGTATGGTGGAGATGATAGTAGGGCAGAAAAAGCTGAATTATCAGACGAATTCCCAGCCGTAGTTAGATTGAGCAGACTTTCTAAGGCAAAACCAAACGGAAGACATGGCGCAACGACTGCTGAAGTGAAGCGTTATATCGACTTTGCAGCGAAGAATGGGCTCGATCAGTGCTGGTTGAAGGATGGAATATCGGTTTAGGAAGACTGGTTTGGACATTTAAATTGCAGGTATTTTGATTTCCAAAACACCTTACCCCGACTTTGATATTAAGGCGTAAAACGAATATGCTCACTCTAAAGGAGTTGAAGCTAATGATGCACCATGAGGACCTCTGCTTCGGTGATGAATTACGAGCGTTACATGGAAGATGCTTATAAATTGATGAATAAGTATGGCTATAATTCAGTGAAAAGTGGCTATGTTGAAAGCATTCTCACGTGGAGAGCATCACTACGTGACAAATAATGAACAACCATTATCTACACGCTGTGACCGAAGCTGGCTAAGCATAAGATTATGGTTAACGCACATGAAGCAACCCGACCAACAGGACTTTGCCGTACATATCCTAACCTTATAGGTAACGAAAGTGCACGAGGTACAGAGTATGAAGCATTCGGTGGGAAGCAACCCCTGATCTACAGTTATATTGCCATTCACGACTTCAGGGTGGACCTATGGACTATACTGCTCGTATTTTCGAAACACAATTGAAGAATTGGAGTAGCACTCAATCGTATGTTCACACTACATTGGCGGGCCAATTGGCTCTTTATCTTGTGATGTATAGCCCACTTCAGATGGCAGCAGACTTGCCCGAGCACTACGAAAAGTATAGCGATGCCTTCCAATTCATTAAGGATGTGGCAGTAGATTGGGACGATTCAAAGTATATCGAGGCTGAACCAGGCGACTATATCACTGTTGCTCGTAAGGCAAAGAGGGCACTGACAACTGGTTTATTGTGGCAAATGCGATGAGAACGGTCATAAAGCTGTTATCAAACTCGACTTCTTAGACAAGGGAAAGACATACGAATGTACTATCTATAGCGATGCTGCTGATGCAGATTACGAAAAAGAATCCAAAAAGCATATAGCATCGTTCGCAAGCAAGTTAAGCGTGGAGATGTATTGAAAATCAATGAAGCTCGTGGTGGTGGATTTGGTGTTTCGCTCTTCGTTAAGAAATAAAACGCATTTCACATCAAGGCTCTTTCGCTTCAAAAAGGAAAGAGAGAGCCTGTTCAACACTATAGATAAATTGTAGTAATAGATATAATTTCAGAAATCGTTTAGTTTGTAGTTTATTTTAACTCTATCCAGCGAATCATGTAGAATCTGCATAGAGGCAGTGATGTTTCGAAGGATTTATTGGATGTTTGTTGTGATAGAGTTAGAAGGTGTTTACGATGTGAATCGCAGACAGCTTTTGTTTTATTTCCTCTGAGTGCCGACCTCGAGAGCCTATTGCTTTGCCCTTGAAAAATCAATCGTTTAGTTGTTTGCCTACAAACTCACTGCTTTTTACCCTCTAATTTCCATAGCTTTGCACTGCAAACCTCACTCGCTTTTACACCTCAAAAAGCAATGCTATTATTTACCTAAAGAAAGCACTTTTTGAGGGCAACTTTCAACTCGATATGTTTTTAAGCGTCGAATAGTTGCTAATCAACTCTTTTACATCTCGTTTTTAAATCAATATGCAATTTGCTTCAAGATGTTCGTTTGCAATGCCCTGTTTTTGACTTGGTGATATGATAAAAATACTATTTTTGCAATCTAAATAATAATTAATCATAAAAATGAAGAACATCATTCAACGCCTTGCACATTATTTTAGCTCCAATAAAACTAAATTTTGTGTTCTTTATCTTTATGTATTTCCTTGGGTGGCTATGTCTTGGGAAACACTTCCTAATGTATGGTGGATGAAGCTGTATGAGAATTTGTATTTAGAGCTATTCATCGACCTCTATTTGGTGTGTGCTTTCTTGGCCATTTTGCCCCTCAAAGTGCGACAGATAGTGCGTTGTCTTTTCTATATCATTGGCTATTGCATCACAATTGTCGATGTCTACTGCTTCACTAAGTTCGATTCTACGCTCAATCCAACGATGTTATTGTTGATGTTTGAAACCGATTCACGAGAAGCAGGCGAGTTTCTTCGCTCGTGTTTGTCGACAGATGTCTTGTTAGGAGGCGTGGGTCACATTCTTCTTCTCATGCTTTTCAACATCGTTTTGGCGTTCCATCGCTCATTGCTAAAGCTCTTCTGCAAAAATAAAGCAGTGTGTTCGTTCGCCGAAAAGGTGCGTCATCTCTGTGCAAAGCCCCTCACTTCTTATATCACTGCAGGCCTTATAACCCTTTGTTTGGTGTTAGCAGTGGTCACAACAGCCCACAATAAAGGCCAGATCTATAAGCTTTTAACCGCCCAAAATATTGGAGATGCCGAGCATCAGCTAACAGAAAACGACCATGCCGAGCTGTATTTGCCCCTCATCGATTGGCCTTCAGCTTGTATGCCAATTCACTCTAGTGTCGCAACAGCTCGACCGTTTGATCGAAGTTTCAAAGAAAGTAGATGTCGACAGTTGTGAGTTCACCTCGCCAGACATCGTTCTTATCATCGGAGAAAGCTACAACAGGCATCACTCTTCGCAGTATGGTTACATCAAACCAACCACTCCTCGACAGATAAAACGACAGAAACAAGGTCGCTTAATACCCTTTCACCGATGTGGTAAGTCCATGGAATTTAACCAGTTTTTGTGTTCAAACACATGTTCTCTACCTACACCGTTGGCGACAAGGAGAGTGGTCGACTATCCACTTTTCCTCAATTGTTCCGAAAAGCGGGCTATCATGTCACCTTCATCACCAACCAATTCCTGCCAAAAGCAGGCGAGGCGGTGTACGATTTAAGTGGAGGTTTCTTCTTAAACAATGCAGAATTGAGTAAAAGCACAATTCGATCACACGCAACGATAAGCTACATATTTACGACGAAGGACTGCTTTAATGAGTATGATTCTTTAAAGGGAACAAAGTGGCAAGAACAATCTTTTTCATCTTCCCATTTAATAGGTCAACACGTTAATTATCGTCAGCGAAGTCCTGACGATAGGAAGAAGTTTAAGGGCGAAGACTATAAAGAATTGAAGCCAAACCACAACGAACGAGAGCGCAGAATCTTGTCCGATTACGACAATGCGATATTGTATAACCGATTCAATTGTCGACCAAATCATTCGTCGTTTCGAGAAAAAAGAGGCCATTGTGATATATGTTCCCGACCATGGAGAAGAGTGTTTTGAAGACGATATGCATTTCTTTTGTCGCTTACACTCGGCAAAAATAGATGCACGTTTGCGCATGCAGAGTTCGATATACCCTTTGGATCTGGTGTTCAACGAAGTATTCGGTGCGACATCCAGAGATAGTGCGGGAGCTATCTGCAAAGCTCGTAACCGCAAATATATGACCGATGCGTTGCCACATCTATTGCTTTATTTGGGTGGAATTAAAACAAGTGCCTACAAAGAGGAGCACAATTTGATTTCGCCTAACTACAACGAACATCGCAAGCGTTTATTAGAAAGAACAACTGATTACGACTCTTGAAATAAAAAGCATTGCTTTTAGTTTGCAATAGCACTGCTTTTTAGGTGCTAATAACATTGCTTTTTACATCGCAATAGCATAGCTTTTCAATTACAGAGAAAAGTTCTTCAATTGTAATAGCATAAAAAGGTCTTTTAAAAGACAATATAACAAGGTTTGAATAACAAAGAAATGAGTGTCGAAAGAATCAATAATAACTCAGAATCGATAGTGAATAGTGGTGCCATTCGAGGTCCCTGCAAATCCTCGGAATCATTCTTCATAACTATTGTCATTGGCTTAGTGAGCATTGTAAGAGAGAACGAATACACCTTCAAAAGCAATATGTGCAAGGCATGCTGCATGCTTTTGCAGTCGCCCAGATAGCAACTTTTTGTTGCATATCATATCGTTCTTTGGGCACCATGGTGGCCTCTTTTCCTTTTTGAGTGCCTATGGACCTCGAAAAGAAATATGCTTCGCAACCCCTAAGCGTTCTCTGGCAGGGCTTATGGGAACACCATTTCTGCAAAACTTTGGGGCATGATGATAGTGGGTTTTTGCATGCTTTCACCATGGTGAGACCTCTATCACCCAGGCTCATATCACTACACTTTGCAATGTTTGGGGCAAATAACCATGACCAACAACCTCTTTACCAACCCAGATAGAGCCACTGGGCATGAGTCCCTATTGGTTCTTTGGCTTTGATGTTACAGCTCTATTTGATTTATCGAGTAGCGATTTTCCGTCGCAGTTCGTGGGTGGTTGTCTCTTAATTGTGCTGTTGGCTTGTGCGAGCAGTGTGTTTGCCCACGTCCGACATGCTCAATCAGTTGCGTTACTAAATTCAATTGGAGGTGTTTGCCCTTTGGTTTAGGCATACTTTACGCACTGATTTGAACCTCTAAAGTCTCTCTTCGGCCTGCTATCTTCTTGCCATTGGCTCGTTGGTTGGCATCTTTTTAGGTAGTTTGCACTATCAAACATGGTTCGCTGTACCCGCTTTGGTGTGCGTTTTTGGGCTCACTTTCGTTCGAATCTTGCCCCAAGTGCTTCAAAATGGCTTAGCTTGGGTAGGCTCAATCTCGGCTGCTTTGTTCGTAAGTCACCCCATAACACGCAAAGATATTCATACCCATTAGTCGACGAAGGTGATGTGTATTCGCTTAGTGCTTTACTTTTTAGCCTCGATAGTCGTTGCCATTGTGTTTAAACGCCTCATTAAATTAGTTTCAGATGAGTTGTTCAAGAAATAGAGATGCACTCACTTCACGTCCTGTTTCGATTGAGCTAATCAGCAAATATCGCACAGAATTAATGGGAATAGCAATGCTTTTTAGTTGTTCTTTCCATGGTTATGTGCCCCAAACAAGTTGGTTTTATGGCTTAAAACGAATGGGAAACGTGGGAGTTGATGTCTTTTTGTTTCTTAGTAGCATTGGTCTTTGGTTCTCATGGCGTAGCACTCCCAACCTAAAACACTTTTTATAAGCAACGCTTTTTGTGTGTTTATCCCACCTGGTTGCTATTGGCTTCGTGCTTTTATGGCTTTATTTCACCTAAAAAGTGGCTTTTAGTAACGATGTTTTGACCTCTTAGGCGATGTAATAGCACACCTCGATCTTTTTGTTACACTTTTGGCGAGTTAACCTTCTGGTATATACCTGCTTTGATGGCATTATACCTCGCTTCGCCTTTCTATATCCACTAGTTAACGCAATAGGCTCTACACTTGGCTGGCAATGAGTGCCCATAGTGTGGTGTTGTGCCGTTGCTTGGATAGCCTCATTGCACCATGCTTTTGTGGCATTTAGAAATCTTTTTGGAGTCGCATTTTCGATATTTCTCATCGGCATTAATATGGCTCCTTACATCTCTTCAAAAGAAGACATTCGCCCCAACACACGCCCTCTTTGTGGATAATGTTCTCTTTCCTTGCCATAGCCTGCTATTTAGAGCAGTGGGAGCATGGACATTACCCTATTCATCAACAGAATGTTGTATATTCCAATCACTATTTCAGGTGTTTTGATAGCCAGTGAGGCATTGCAACACACCAACAAAGTGGTAAAACAATGTTGGGCATTCTTAGGTTCGATAAGTCTTGAGTTGTATTTACTACATCTCCACTTTATATTGGTGCCCCTTCAGCGACATCATCTCAGTATTTTGTAACCCTTATAGTGCCTTGCCATCAGTATTCCATTAGCAATGTTGGTTCAACGCATCGCTCTTTCGTCACATTAAAACATATCAATAGATGAAAATCAATCGTGCAGTTAACTCGCCCATCAATGGGTAAAGAACATATTTGTGCTGTTGCCGCTGTTTTTTAGCGGTAGTCTTTTCCACCTAACAGCCCTTTATAGTAGCGTGATAACCATGCTTTCGTTTTGCTTTATCGCCTCTTCTGTTTATTGTTTCAACGACATCTATGATGTAGAGGCAGACCGGAAAGCACGACGTAAAAGTGTGCCTCGTCCTATAGCATCGGGCAGAGTTTCTATCATACCGCCTATCTTTTAATGGCGTTGATGTTGGCAATTGGCGTGTCGTTAGCCTTTCTTTTGCCCGAAAATAGATATGAAAACGCTCGGCATTTTGATGTTTTATTATGGCATGAACCCTATGCTATTGCGCCAAACTAAAGCAATATGCCATTATAGACGTGTGCATTGTGGCTTTTGGTTCTCGTGCTAAGAATCTTGTCGGGAGGCGTTTCTTCGCGTAAAGTGTTAAGTAAATGGATTGTACTGACTCCTTTAACCCTATTCCTGGCTTTTGCCAAGCGAAGAGACGATGTGTTGAGAATGAAATGAGATCAGAAGCACCTCGAAAGAACACCATTCGATATAACACCACATTCATGCTGCCGATTACCATCACTGCTGCAGTGACATTGGTGTGCCATATCATGTACACTGTATCGCCAGAGGTGCTCGAAAAGGTTCAATACTGACTACTTATATCCTACATCTAGTCTTGGTACTCATCGGCTTGTTGCGCTACATTCCAGCTCACTGTTGTAGATCAAAGAGTGGCGATCCTACCAAAATTCTATTGCATGACCACTTCACTCAGGCTGTTGTTGTGGTGTGGGGGACATCGTTTTGCCATCATTATATATTGTCTATAACTCTACCACTTCAATTGAAAACAGCTTTTGCAAAAAGCAATGTGTTTGCCCTGTAAAGCACTGCAATTGCTTGTTTAAAAGCAGCTCTTTTACCCTAAAAGCAATGCTATTGCTACGCAAGGGCGCAACGAGCCCATAAACAAAGACTTGTGAGAAGGAAAACGAAAAGGATTATGAACGAGAAAAAAGCTATTACCACCGACTTCGACAGAACGCTTACCACGCACGATACCCTGCTTCTTTTCATCTGATATGCTAAAAAGCGAACGAAGGCGTTTTATAAGAGGATTTATGGCTCATTTGTGGTTGCTTAGAGCTGATGAAGCTGGGTTGAAGAGCAACGAAAAAGTGAAAGAACAACTCTTTTTCCTATTATTTTAAAGGCACGAGATAAGTAAGTTTAATGAAATATGTTGTAACTTTGCTCCACGAAAACAGCTCTATTATGCGCCCCAAAGCCCTCGAGAAATGTTGCGAGATGTACAGAAAGATGAGGCTATTGTGGCGGTGGTTACAGCAAAGCATCGATAACTGGGTAAAACCATTTTTGTAGAAGTGTGCCCCTAATGCCATTGTGGTGGGAACACAAATCGAGGTGAAAGACGGCATTGTTACTGGCTCGTTTGCATCGAAAAACTGCTATGGTGCCGAAAAAGGTGAATAGAATTAAAGAGCTGTTTCCAGACCGAGAACAATATCCACATCACTGCTTATGGCGATAGTTCGGGCGATAGTGAAATGCTAAAAATACTGCGGATATTCAACATTATAAACCACGAACCTAATAAACGCAAGGCGCTTGCCGAAATGTTACGCTTTGTTTTGGGTGGGAGGAACAGCCACGTGTTGCAATATGCTATTTATATTGTAGGCACTAAAGGTGATGAATCACAACTTAGCTTTAACGCTGGGCTATGGTATTAGTTTTATATTCAACTTCTTTGCAAGTACTTATTTCACCTTTCTAGCTAAAGTAAGACGCTCAGCAGAGGCATGGGTTTTGGCCTTTTGTCGCATGTGTGAACTACTTTATGCATTGTGTTTAAATGCCTTTTTATATATAGGTGTACCGCAAAAACTGGCTCCTTTGCCTATGTTTGCTGTGTAGTACATCAACTTTATATTGGTTCGCTCTAACTAAGAAATAGCTAAACTATCTATTGATCGACTTTGATAAGTAAAATAATTATACAATGAAAAATCTTTCATTATTCTAAAATACAGAAAAGGAAGAACGCCTTTTGGTGCTTTTCTTCTTGATTGTTTTGGTGGCTTTAAATGGTTTTAGTGATCAATCTTTACTATGATAAGTTCATCCCTTTTGCCCGATTCTACTGGCCTTTGTTATCAGAAACTTTCATGTTTCGGGCTTTTGATCCTATCACTTATTCGATCAATCAGCGACTGGTGGGCTGGCTATGACGTATCGTCACCCTTGTTGGCGTTCTTTATGCATCTGTTCTACCTGCTAACAAGCCGTTAATGTATATAACGGGTATCAATTGCGCCATTTTCATTATGCCACTTTCTGCAAACTTTCTGCGGAATATACGACTTTGTGTTCTTCTATCGCATATTGCGTACATCGCTGAAACTACGTCGTTTCGATGCAGGTTTATTGACAATAATGCTCTTTTCGTTTGCTTATATCTTGCTGTGCATCGTTCCGACCATTTCATCATGTCGTTCTTTATGCTTTGTATTCACTGTAGGCGGTGGCTTCGCAACGAATTGATCAAACAATCTAGCTCACTAAGACGCAAACCGTTTTGCTTTTCGTGTAACGGTGGTATTTTCATTGAACAATGGCTTAAAAAGTTTTCTTGGCATCTCTATTTGTTAACGGCAAAAAGTTCTTCAATTGGCGTCACCTTCTCTTAGCTATTATCTTGCCATCTGCAGTGATGGGGCGTAAGTAAAGGGAATATAAGGCGATGGTGTGACTGTTGAAATGCAACGAAAAGGCTGATAAACAAAAGAAAGACAAGGCTTTAAAGGCAAAGCAGATACAAAAGAAATTGCAAGAGGCACAAAACGCAGAAGGAAAAAGAAGAGTCTTCGACGAGGAACTGCTTTTCTAATTCTCGCAAGTGCAGAATAAGCAGGATTCGGTTGCTAAGCCTGTGCAAAACAAAGTCAATGCAAAGAAGGAGAAAAGCAGCCTAAGCAGGGCGCACCTATTAGCGAAGGGCAGTTTATGAGATGGACGGATGTCACTACTTCTGCACTTCTTCTATCGTAGAAAACCTGTTTGGAGAGGGCATTCAGCTACATCAAGACCACACATTAGAGGACGTTTTGCGCAATAGACCAATGATTGTGCCTAGATACATCTTTAATTACGCCATAGAAGGACTTCTTTGGTGCTGTTCTTGGCGGTTTGTTTGCTGGTCGCAAACAAAAGCTCATGCAGTTGTGCGCTTCGTGGTGGCTGTTGGATATGGTGTTGCACGTGGGTTTGGGCTTTCGGTATCAACGAAGTGTATATCATGACGGCTCATTGGGCATTCGTTATCCTCTTGCTATCGCTCATCTTTTCAGAGTAATGCAAGGCAAGGCGTTGTCGATAGTACGTGTCGTGGCTGTGGTTATCACGCTGTTCTTGTTCTTATGGAACTGAAACTGGTTGTAGTAAACTTGATTTAAAGCGGCTTTTTAGATAGAACTTAACGGGTGAAAAATGGCTTTCTTGCGCTTTTACACCTTATATAATATAGGGCAATCTGTCATTCCTTAGAAGGAATGGTGGGTTGCTTTTTCTTTTGATATGATGTGATTGGATCGTTATAATATTCTTATAACGAGCTAATTGCACGATGATATACACTTTGATACAGCAGCTTTTTATGGTGCAACACGCTTGTTGTTGTACTAATTTTGTGGTGCAATCGAACAACAACTGGTTGCACATTATTCATCAATAACAAATCAAGAAAGGAGGAAAGTATGGTATAATATCATCTAAAAGCAACGCTCATACGAGCCATTAAGAGTGAAATCACATTTTAATAACCTTAAAATTGAATGATTATGAGAACAGAGAGAGTATTTTTCGCTATTATTATCAAAGTGTTGATAGCTATTTCAACCGCATTGTTAGGCGTTTTTGAATAATAACGAAGCAGAAAGTGACTGAATGAATCATTGTTCTTCGAACGTAAGTGTAAGAAATAAGGATCTAATACACATCAAAATGAAAAAGCAATAAGGGTGAGTTTGACACCCGAAAGATCAGTATTTATGATTGAGGCGATGAACTTTTTGCATCGCAAGAACATAAAAAGATGGGTAAGCGTAAAGGTATCAACTACCGCGCTTACTCCTTTTTCGTTGCTTTCGTTATTTTATCTCTAGAACAACGAAAACCGACACTAATTTGTGTCCTCTTGAGCCTTGAAAACAATTTATGATTTACCACTGTAAACCCTAACTTCACCTTAAGAAACTGATTACCTCTTGAATCCTACTATTAATAATACCAGAAAACGTATGCATTTCTAATGTCGTTTTAGAACGACTTTCATTGTGATTTATAATCATGATAAGAGATATTCGCTCCTAAGAGCTAAGGAAGGCTGTTTAATTGTGCTTCTGTTATTTTTACAGAACTTATATTTCTTTGTTGCGAATATAGTGATTTTTGTTTTAAGTTATTACTTTGTGAATTAGTTTTATTCAATTAACGTAAATAAGTTCTTTTATATAATAATAATTAAAATAAGATATAACAAAATGTAAATTACTATTGATTTTTCAAGAAATATACGAATGCAATAAAAAGCAATACTTTCGTTAATTAAAAGAATAGACGATTTTGGTACACTATATCGAGTTAGGGCGAAATGATATAGAAATATTTTCTATGTAATGACGCATTAACATTTATATAGTATAGTTAAAACCTAAAACCCATAATGAATAAGAAAGAAACCAGCAGCAGTTATTCGCATATTCTCAAATATACGAGCATCTTTGGAGGTGTTCAAGGCTTGGTTATTCTTATCGGAATGGTTCGAAATAAGCTCATTGCGCTGCTTTTAGGGCCACAAGGTATGGGCTTAATGGCACTTTTTAACTCGACAGTTCGATTGATTTCCGACACCACAGGCTTAGGACTTGAGTGAGTGCAGTGCGTGGTGTCATGACTTTTACGACGAAGAGCATCACGAAGAACTGAAAAGTAGAATAGAGTTAATACGTTCGTGGAGCATGATAACAGCGTGCTTAGGATTTATTTTGTGCGTTGTTTTGAGTCCATTGATCAATCATTACAGCTTTTCGTGGGGGCATCACACCCTACACTTTATGCTTTTGGCACCTATTATCGCCCTAACAGCTTTGTCAGCAGGGGAATTATCGATTCTAAAAGCCACCCGAAAGCTACGCCGTTTGGCAGAGATTTCCATCTATGGAGTGCTTTGTGCGCTGGTAACCTCAGTGCCATTGTATTACATCTTTGGCGAGTCTGCCATCGTTCCGTCGCTCATTATCATTGCATTATCGCAGTTTATCATCACCATTACCTATTCATTTTCATTATTATCCCTATCGAATACATTTTTCGATTCAGCCACCTTTTTCAGAGGCAAAAGCCAGTAGCTTCGATTGGGCATTTCCTTTCGATGCGGGCATAATGGGCAGTGGTAGCGACTTTATTGTGCGCTCTTTTCTTGAATTATGAGCAGTTTTAGATGATGTGGGCTTGTATAATGCGGGCTATATGATAACGATGACCTATGCAGGAGTGATTTTTTCGGCAATGGAAACCGATTAGTTTTCCGAGATTATCGTCGGTTGGTAATAATATGAAGAGCGCAGTTTGCTTGTTAATAGACAGTTAGAAGTGTCGCTGTTGCTCATCTCCACTTTTAATTCTATTGATGTCGACCCTTCCCTATCGCCCTTCCTTTGTTGTATAGTGATGCCTTTTAGACGTACTTCCCTATGGTGAAAGTGGCCATTTTTGCAATGTTTATGCGCTCATTAGAGCTTCCTGTGTCGTATATTGCATTGTCTCGAGGCGACTCTAAGGCCTTTTTCTTACTCGAAGCAACCTACCATCTGCTTTTTATCACCATGTTTTGGTTGGGCTATAAAAACGCTTATCTATTTGGAATAGGACTCGGTTTGGTGGTAACAGGACTGCTTTTTAACCTCATTCTCTTCATGCTGTCATCAAAAGTATAGCTGCATTTCAAAAACGAATGCTTTATACCGCAATACAGCTATCTTTGGCAGGTTTGGTCTACTTTATCAGCTCCAACTCCAACACATTGCTATCTTGGAGCATACAAGTTGCGAGCATAGTGACAAGCTCTTGCTTCTCGTATATCCTTCGTAACAGCATAAGCGGAATATTCAAACGAAAAATAAGAGACAACTCGCTCAACAGTTAAAAAGATGTTAGGGAAAATAAGAAAAACTATGATTGTGTATTTAGGTTTGTTTCGTGGGTGATGTTCGATGATAGCTTTGCGCAACGACTCTCTATCTATGTGCGTATAGATCTCTGTTGTGCTAACACTTTCATGCTAACATCGCTTGAATGGCTATTAAGTCTGCGCCTCCACGAAGCAGTTCAGTAGCAAACGAATGGCGAAGGGTGTGGCGAGATTGTTTTTGATGCCAGCCAACTCCGCTTGCTTTTTAATCATAATCAAAATCATGGTTCGTGAGGGTGAGCACCACGCCTGTTGAGAAACACATAGTCTTGTTCTCCAGGCTTAATGTTCATTGCATAGCGGTCTCTTAAAACCACATTTCAACTCGTGAAGCGCTTTATCTGAAATGGGAACCAAGCGTTCTTTCGAGCCTTTTTCCAATCACTCTGATATAGCGTTCGATGATATAAATGTTCGAAATTTTTAAGGTTAATGAGCTCAGATACACGCAAACCGCACGAAAAAGAGAATTTCAATAATGGCACGATTGCGGTGTCCTTCCCATTTAGAAAGGTCGATAGAGTTCTGCAATTGGTCAACTCTTCAGTCGAAAAGCACCTCAGGTAGATGCTCACCAGTATCGGAGACTCGAGTAATTCAGTGGGATTGTCTTCCAATAAGCCATCAACCACCAGATAACGGTAGAAAGAACGCACCCACTTAATATCCTTGCTTGCGACGAAGCACCAATTTTTCGCTCGTGAAGGATAAAGGCAAAGTGTTCAAAATCGGCTATTTGCATGCTCAACACGTCCTTATTGTTTTCTGGCAATAAGTAATAAGGTGCTCAAGGTCGTTTTTATACGCCTCGATAGTGTTGGTAGAATAATTGCGTTCGAGTTTTAAATACCTCAAATAGCTTTTGAATTATATTCGCAATGGTTTGATTTTCTTTTTCCATTCTTTTTCCATTCTTTTTGTTATCTTTGCAGAAACGTTGCTAAAAAGCATTGCTTTTGCAAGCCCAAAGCAACGAGATAACATCAGCACAAAGTTATAAAAATATCTTATAATGAAGATACTTATTATGAATGGGCCCTAATTTGAACCTCTTAGGTGCGTGAAACGGCCATTTATGGGTCGACATCGTTCGACGATTATTTGCAAACTCTAAAGCAAAAAGTACACCGATATAGAGTTGGTTTACTATCAAAGCAACATCGAAGGTGAGCTAATTAACAAAGCTACAAGAGGTTGGTTTCTCGTTCGATGGCATCGTTTTGAATGCTGGAGCCTATACGCATACCAGTATTGCGCTATTAGATTGCATTAAAAGCATCACCACACCAGTGGTAGAAGTGCATATAAGTAACGTGCATGCTCGTGAAGAATTCAGACGACATTCGGTTATTTCGCCAGCTTGCAAGGGTGTTAGTGCAGGATTCGGATTGCATTCTTATCAGTTGGCTATCGAAGCATTGATAGCCCAATAAAGCCTTTTTAGCAACGTACAACCATATATCTTTTTATAATTCATAATGGACAATCAGCTACTTCATCAATATATACTCGACCATAGCGAGCCAGAAGATCCCTTTTTGTATCAACTTTACAGGGCTACCAACATACACACGGTGCACGGACGCATGGGCAAGTGGACACCTACAAGGCGTTCTTTTAAAAGATGTTTGTAGAGATGTTGCAACCCAAAAACATACTCGAAGTGGGCACTTTTAGCGGTTATAGCGCCATTGCGATGGCAAAAGGACTGAAAAGAAGGTGCGATGGTTCATACCTTATGAGATCAATGATGAGATGGAAGACCCTCACCCGTTCGTGGATAAAAACAATCGGATTAGAAGATAAAATCAACTTTATGATTGGCGATGCCAATGCTTTGCGCCCCAACAAGGCATTGTTTTCGATATGGCTTTTTATCGATGGAGACAAGAGAACCTATATAGAAACCTACGAAATGACCTTGTCTGTGTTGCGAGAAGGAGGCTTTATTTTGGCAGATAACACCCTTTGGGACGGGCATGTTGTCGACGCTCAGTATGATAAAGACGCCCAAACACAAGGTATTAGACGCTTTAACGACTACCTACTTGCCGACAAAAGGGTCGAACAAATTATCCTTCCGTTGCGAGATGGCTTAACCATTATTCGAAAAAGTGGCCCAAACTCATCAACATTCCTTTTGCAATTGCCTGCCACCTATTATGAATACCTCTTTTAAACAACTATATCTTCAATATTATGCGCCTGCAAAACGCTTTGCAACATTGTATGTAAAGCGAAGCGATGTGGCAGAAGATGTGGTGCAAGATGTGTTCTAAATATTTATGAACTGCAGAAACGAGCACCCTGAATGCAACTTTTCATGGCCTATGTAATGACTTCTGTGAAGCATGGTTGCATCTCTTTTTGCGTGGCGAGCTACTAATTACTGAGTTAGAGGGAAACTATTCGGAGGTAGAACGAAGAAATGCAAATGGATGTGCAATCAACTTGAAATGTGGATTTAACCACTTCGGTAACAGAAGACACCATTTCTGAAATATACAAGGCGATAGATGCTTTGCCACCTCAATGTAGAGAGATATTTTTTCCGTAGTAAGATAGAGGGTAAGAAGCATGCGAAATTGCTCAAAGAACTGAACATTAGCATCAACACCATAGAGAGTCAGATGTCTATTGCTATCGAAAATTGCGCAAAAGTTTAGAGCGTTTCTTGTTGATTCTTTTGCTTTTCGTTCTCCATTTTTAGTATATTCAAATCTTATTTTTAATGCCCTTGTTGGTTGAGGGCAGAGCTGTTGTGGTGCAAAAGAATAGCTTTTGCGCTCTAATATCAATGCTTTTAGGTGGCATCACTGCTTTTGTGGAGCAATGTCATAGCTATTACTCGACAGAGTTGCCATGCCTTTGCTGCAAAAGGGATTGAGGTGGTGAGAAAAAGGTCTTTTGTTGAGAAAGAGATGTGGAAATTTGGGCTGAAAAATGGAGGTGATTTGAAAGGGAAAGGGGGCGGGAATGAAGGATGAAAAAAATGGAGATGAAGACGAGGTGGGAGGAATTGCTATAAAATAAGGATGAATTGAAAAAGGAAAGAGAGCAAACAAAAATGGGATAGTGTTCTATTTGGGGTAGAGAAGAGGTGAAATGTAAGTACAACAAGAATAGAGTTCAAAGAAAGTAAGAGGGACAACTAAAAATAAAAAGAGCACCTTTAAGTACTCTTTCTATCGTTGAATAAATAAAATAATTTTACAGTGTTCTTGTCTTTCCAATTCACCTCGCTCTATGGTCTATTTAAATAAGCCTTTATCACCTCTTGCTGTATCACTTTCGGGCACAAGGTGGCTTATATCTCGTGGTTGCGAATCTTTTGACGAATCATCGTACTGCTAATGTCAATCAAGGCAGCATCAATCACCCGCACATTAGGCGGAAGAGGCGTTGCGATAGCGTCAGATCCCGGTCGGGGATAGATGGCTATTCGATAGTTGTTGATGATGTCTTCTGCTCTAAACCACTTGTGAAAAACCTGCCAGTTGTCGGCTCCTATCAACAAAGTGAATTGGTTTTGAGGATAAGTGGCGGTGAGTTGGGTGAGTGTGTTGTAGGTGTATGAGGGCTGAGGAAGGCCCAACTCGAAGTCACTGGCAACCAATCCGTTCATGCCTTCAATGCTTTTTGGCTACCCATTGATAGCGAATAGCGTCAGGGAAGAAGGTCGTTTGCGAGTTTAAGAGGATTGTGAGGCGACACAAGTAGCCACACTTCGTCGAACGAAAGCACACGAAGTAGATGTTCTGCAAGCTGAATATGCCCCACATGAATGGGGTTATACGAGCCTCCAAGAATACCTATTCGTTTCATTGTGCTGCGTGTTGATTATTGGTTGATAAAGCTTTTGATAACGTCAAAAGCCTTTTTGTTGCGAGTTTCAATATCGTCGTTCACAATAACAATATCGTATTGGGGAGCGAACGACAATTCGAATTCAGCCTTTGCAAGCGGTCTTCAATCACTTCTGCGCTGTCGGTGCCACGAGAAAGCCAAGCGTTTTTAAGCTCATCTATCGATGGTGGCTGAATGAAAACACTCAAAAGCCTTGTCTTGATAGTGCTTTTTTATGTTGCAACCGCCTTTACGTCTACATCAAGAACAACGTTCTGGCCTTCGTTTAGCTGCTTTTTCAACTTGCGAAGTCAATGTACCATAAAAGCGATTAGTGTATACTTCTTCGTATTCGAGGAACTCTCCAGCCTCTATTCGTGCACGAAATTCATCGGGAGAAAGGGAAGAAATACTCTACACCATGTTGCTCTTTTGCCTCGTGGTTCACGACTTGTGCAACTGATAGAGAATGCCAATTGCAATTCAGGATGTTGCATCAAGCGATTGATAATGGTGCTTTTTCCACTTCCACTTGGTGCTGAAAAAAATAATAACTTTAGACATATAGGGTTGAATTATAACACGTTAAGCACTTGTTCTTTATTTGTTCGAGTTCGTCTTTCATGCGAACTACGATGTTTTGCATCTCTGCTTGGTTGCTTTTTGAGCCAGTAGTGTTGATTTCTCTACCCATTTCTTGTGCAATAAAACCAAGCTTTTTGCCTTGTCCATGACCCTCATTCATAGTGTCCATGAAGTACTTTAGGTGATTAGTTAATCGTTGTTTCTCTTCGTTTATATCTAACTTTTCGATATAATAGATCAGTTCTTGCTCTAAACGATTCTTGTCATAATCAACCTCGGGCAATGTTTTTTAAACCGTCGAGAATACGTTGTTTGATCTTTTTCAACACGCATTTGCTCGTAGGGTTCGATATCTTTTAGCAATTGAGCAATATTGTTTATCTTTTCAGTAAACTTGTTATAAAGAGCCAATCCTCTTGTTTTTCTGAAAGTTAGTAAACTGCTCTAAGGCCAAATCAATAGCGTTTTGAACCGCCTTCCACTCTTCTTCTGTAAGCTCTTCTACCTCTGTTCTAGTCATCACTTCAGGCATACGCAAAAGCAATGAGAACCAATCTGTTGGCTCTTCGATACCCGTTTGCGATGAAATAGCTTTGATTTGCTGATAATAATTGTTTACAAGTGCAGCATTAATGGGGGTTGCGTCGTTTCCATTTTCTTTCTCAATCCAAATAGAAAAAGTCCACTTTTTCCACGCTCAATGCTTTTTAAAAGGATGTTACGAATCTCCATTTCACGTTCTCTATACAATGGAGCTATGCGTGCAGAAAGGTCAAAAGCCTTGCTATTTAATGACTTTTACTTCTACAGTTATCTTCTTATCTTGGTGCGCTATGGATGCTTTTTCCATAGCCAGTCATGAAAAGTATCATATGATTTTCTCGTTAATTTTTCTGCAAAAGTACTAATTTTGGCGATAAAAAGCGTAATTTTGTAGCATATTTAAATAAAAGAAAAGAGAAGGGGATAATAAACACTTTCGAGCTTGTTAAAATACTATTGCGATAGAATGGCAAAAAGATAAGCATTTGAAAGCATTTTTATAGCACTCTTCTAACTAAGTAGAAAACTATGTCGTGTATATTAAATATTGAAACAAGTACCAACGTTTGTTCGGTAGCTGTTAGTCAAGACGGGTCTTGTATCTTTAATAAAGAAGACCATGAGGGACCTAATCACGCTGTGATATTAGGCGTGTTTGTGCAAGAAGCATTATCTTTTATCGATAGTCACGCTATTCCTTTTAGATGCAGTAGCAGTGAGTTGCGGACCTGGTTCGTACACTGGTTTGCGCATAGGACTATCTATGGCGAAGGAATTTGCTATGGTAGAGATGTGAAAACTCATTGCTATTCCAACCTTAGAGCTGATGTGTGTGCCTCTTCTTCTTGGTGAAAAGATCAATGAAGAGAATGCTCTTTTATGCCCAATGATTGACGCTCGCCGTATGGAAGTGTACTCTCAGTTCTTCGATAGAGCCCTAAATGAGGTGCGTTCTATCAGTGCAGACATCGTAGAAAACAACACTTATGATGATATTTTTGGCACAACAACCAGTGTATTTCTTTGGTAATGGAGCCGAGAAATGCCACGAAGTGCTTACTCATCACAATGCACATATCATCGAAGAATAGTTCTTTGGCAAAAAAATATGTATCCTTTAGCTGAAAAGAGAATGGCCAATGAACAGTTTGAAGACGTAGCTTTACTTCGTTCCTTTCTATCTAAAAGACTTCGTTGCCAAAGAAGCTAAGAAACTATTGTAATGATAACGAAAAGAAATGGCAAAAACAACAGTATTGCAAGTAGTTACAACCCTGAATTGAAAAAGTTATATAACGAGGATAAGAAAAACAAATGAATATAGCAGGATTAGATTATAATACACAACGAGAAAAGCTCATTTTGTCGGAGTATGGACGTGAAATTCAAGAGATGGTGCATTATGCAGTAAACCTAACAGATAAGAATGAGCGTCAAAGATGCGCTGAGACAATTGTGCGAATAATGGCTCGAATGACTCCAAATACAACCGATCCCGAAAGCAAAAAAACAAAAGCTTTGGGACCATTTAGCTATTATTAGCAACTTTGAACTTGACATTGATTATCCTGTTGACTTATCAACTGCACGTGAATTAGCAGGAAAGCCAGAGCCAATAGCTTATCCTCGCAATCGCATACCCGTTCGTCATTACGGCAAAATGGTATTCGATACGCTCAATAAAAATAAAGGATATGGAGCCTTCTTCTGAACGAGATGAGCTGATAAGAATCACTGCAAACCATATGAAAAGCTGCTTAGAGCAATATGGACATGGCTCTCTTGACGATGAAAGAATAGCTTCTGACATGGCACATTTTACCGATGGACAAGTGCAACTCGATGTAAATGCAATGCCATTGAAAAAGAATTCTGCCAAAGTAGTTAACGAAAAGAAACGTAAGAAAAAGATAGTATGGAAGCATTTTGTAATTGAAGGAGGACACCCATTAAAAAGGAGTTATTCACCCACAAGGAGCCAAAAAAACGAGGCTTTGGAGGTTATTTGTGCAGCTCTACTCACTACAGAAGAAGTTGTAATAAAGAATATTCCAGACATCTTAGACGTAAATAATTTAATTCAATTGCTTAAAAGATGTTGGTGTAACCGTTAAGCAGTTGAGTCGCAATACCTATTCTTTTAAAGCCGACAACATTAACTTAGACTATTTAGAAAGTGATGAGTTTGTAAAGAAATGTGCTGCTTTAAGAGGTAGTGTGCTGATGATTGGACCGCTATTGGGTCGCTTTCATAAGGCAGTCATCACCAAACCAGGTGGCGATAAGATTGGAAGACTGCCGTTTAGATACCCACTTCTTGGGCTTTAAACAATTGGGAGCAGACTTCGTTCACGATCCTTCTCGCAACGTTTATTCCATTAATGCAAAGCACTTGCGTGGCAATTACATGCTACTTGATGAGGCTTCGATAACTGGAACCGCTAATATTATCATGGCAGCAGTGCTTGCTGAGGGTGTAACAACAATCTATAATGCAGCATGTGAGCCTTATATACAACAGTTATGTAAGCTCTTAAACAGCATGGGAGCACGCATTAGCGGCATAGCTTCAAACCTTTTAACCATTCAAGGCGTTCCTTCTTTGCACGGAGCAACGCACACTATACTTCCAGATATGATTGAAGTAGGGTCGTTTATTGGTCTTGCTGCAATGATTGGCGATGGAATTACCATCAAAAACGTGTCTGTTGAGAATCTAGGAATTATCCCCGACACTTTCAAAAGAATGGGTATTAAGATACAAATAAAGGAGATGACCTTTATATTCCAAAGCAAGAGCATTACGAAATCGAGTCTTTTATCGATGGAACAATCATGACTTTGAGTGATTCTCCATGGCCCGGACTCACTCCCGACTTGCTTTCTGTGCTCCTTGTTGTGGCTTCTCAGGCTCAAGGTAGCGTGCTCATACATCAAAAGATGTTTGAAAGTAGATTGTTCTTCGTCGACAAGTTAATCGATATGGGAGCCCAAATCATTCTTTGCGACCCTCATAGAGCAGTCGTAGTAGGGCACGATCGCAAGCGAAACTTACGTCCGGGAAACATGTCAAGCCCTGATATTAGAGCCGGAATAGCCCTTCTTATTGCCGCATTATGTGCCGAAGGAACAAGCAGAATATCTAATATTTCACAGATAGACCGTGGATATGAGGATATAGAAAGACGTCTTAACGACCTTGGAGCCAAAATAACTAGAGTGAAAGGATAATCCCTTTAAAAATAAAATGATTAGAGAAGAGAGCGTATATAGAATAGGGAGTGATAGGCAAACCGCATGGAGTTAAAGGCGAAGTGTCGATGTCTTTCACCGATGATGCATTCGATAGAGTAGACGCCGAATATCTTGTTTTGAAGATAGAAGGCATCTTTGTAGCCCTTTTTATGGAGGAATATCGATTTAAGAGCAATGAAACAGCATTGATAAAGTTCGAGAATATCGATTCACAAGAGCGTGCAAAAGAACTCACAGGATGCGAAGTTTTCTTCCCAAGAGAATTAGTTCAAGAGTTAATCGATGAGCTTTCTTGGGCTCAAATCATTGATTTCAGTTGGTTGATGCGCAGTCTTGCAATGTAATAGGCACCATAGTAGATGTTGATGAAACCACCATTAACACCTTATTTGTTGTAGAAGACCATCAAAATAACGAGCTTCTTATTCCCTGCTTCCGAAGAGTTTATAAAAGAAGTAGATGCTGATAAGAAGACAATAAAAAGTGACCTTGCCACAAGGTATATTAGATTTAGAATAATGAAAAAAAGCAAATATGCATACTTGGTTCCACTGGTTCTATCGGAACCCAAGCGCTTAAAGTGATAGAAGAACATGCCGACTTGTTCGAGGTATATTGCCTAACTGCCAACAATAGAGTAGAAGAGTTGGCGCAACAAGCCCGCAAGTTTCGCCCCGATAGCGTTGTTATTGCTAACGAAGAGCGATATGAAGAGCTAAAAGAACTATTGCACGATTGCCCTGAAATAAAGGTTTATGCAGGAAAAGAAGCCATAGATGAGGTGGTGCAAGCTGCGCCAATAGACCTCGTACTCACTGCAATGGTGGGCTTTTCGGGTCTTTCTCCAACCATAAAAGCAATCGAAGCACGCAAAAAGATATGTCTTGCCAACAAAGAAACACTTGTTGTTGCAGGCGAACTTGTTGGCGCATTAGCCGCCCAATACAATGTGCCTATCTTGCCAGTAGATAGCGAACACTCTGCAATCTTTCAGTGTTTAGTAGGCGAAGGCAACAATCCTATCAGTAAGATCTTATTAACTGCGAGCGGAGGTCCATTCCGTTTGAAAACAGCCGATGAGCTTTTGCATGTAACAAAGGCCGATGCTTGAAACATCCAACATGGAATATGGGTGCAAAGATCACCATCGACTCGGCTACTATGATGAATAAAGGCTTGAAGTGATAGAGGCTAAGTGGCTATTTGGGGTAGATGTAGACCAAATAGAAGTGTTGATACCCACAATCCATTGTTCATAGTGCCGTACAGTTCGTTGATGGCTCGGTAAAAGCACAGCTCGGAGTGCCCGATATGTGCCTTCCATCCAATATGCCTTTACTTATCCCGACCGAATTACATTGAAAGGCGAAGAATTGAACTGTTTAATCATCGCTAGAGTTCTTTCCTGCCGACCAAGAGAAGTTCCGTTGTCTTGCAATGGCATACGAAGCATCTCGCAAAGGAGGAAATATGCCTTGCATCTTAAAATGCTGCTAACGAGATAGTTAATGAGGCATTTAGAAACGATGCCTGCTCTTTCTTGCAGATAGCAGAGGTGATTGAGAAGACAATGAATACCGTTTCGTTCGACGCCAATCCATCTTATGAAACCTATATTCAAACCGATTTAGAGGCAGAAGAAAGGCAATGGAACTGCTTTCTTTGTAAAAAGCATTGCTTAGGCACAACTTTTTGTAGTAGAAATTCACGTTGTTTTCCCTTGCAATTAAGGCTTTGTCAGGCTGACAGCCGTCATGCAGGTGCAACGCAACTCAATAACAATTAAAATATTAACGATAAATCAATAAGACATGGAAATATTCCTTATACGACTTTTTACAGTTTATGTTCGCCATCTCATTGCTGGTGTTATTGCATGAAGGAGGTCACTTCTTCTTTGCTCGTTTGTTTAGTGTTAAGGTCGAAAAGTTCTATCTTTTCTTCGATCCCTTGGTTCCATTTGTTCGAGTTTAAAGCCCAAAAACAGCGACACCCGCTATGGAGTAGGTTGGTTGCCACTTGGTGGTTACTGCAAAATAGCAGGTATGGTGGATGAGAGTATGGACACCGAACACTGCAAAAAGCCTGCTGAACCTTGGGAGTTTAGAAGTAAACCCGCTTGGCAACGCCTTCTTATTATGCTTGGAGGAGTGATGGTTAACTTCCTACTTGCATTGTTTATCTATTCAATGATTATGTTTACATGGGGCGATAAGTTTGTGAAAACAAGCGATATGACTCATGGAATGAAATTCAATAGCGAAGCAAAAGCCCTTAGGTTTTTCACGATGGTGACATCTTGGTAGGAACCGAATTAGGAGCCTTTAAGAGCCTTGATGCCGACACTTATCGTGCTCTTGCAACAGCAAAACGAGTAGATGTGCTTCGTAATGGTCAAAAGGTTAGCTTAACAATGCCAGGCAATTTAGACCTATTAGATATGATTAAGTCTACACCTCGCTTTGTAGATGTGTTTATTCCCAATACAGTTGATAGCGTAATGTCAGACTCGCCAGCAGCTAAAGCAGGAATTAAAGCAGGCGATAAGATAGTTAAGTTCAACGACACTCCAATTGCTTCGTATAACGATTTCGTTGAGGCTACAGGCAGAATTGCCGACGTATTAGCATCAACCAAGAATCCTTCAGATAGCGCAAAGGCTCTAAAAAGCAACCATTTCGTTTGTTCATCAAGGTGATACCGCAGTGCAACAAGTGCCCATCACCCTCACAAAAGACGCCAAAGTGGGTATCTTTGCAGGTTCAATTATGCAAACTTATAAAGTAACTCACATTTCTTATGGCTTCTTAGAGAGCTTCCCTGCAGGTGCAAAACACGGCATGAAGGTGCTTTCAGGCTATGTAGGTGATATGAAATACCTATTCTCTGGCGAAGGAGCAAAGAGCATTGGAGGCTTTGGTTCAATAGCTTCTATGTTCCCACCTGAATGGAATTGGTATATGTTTTGGAGCATGACAGCTTTCTTAAGCATCATTCTTGCATTCATGAACATACTTCCTATTCCTGCATTAGATGGTGGACACGTTCTCTTTTTGCTATATGAAATGATCACAGGACGCAAACCTGGGGATAAATTCCTAATCGTTGCAGAGTATATTGGCATAGGACTTCTTCTCCTATTAATGATTGTTGCCAATATGAACGATATCCTTCGCTGGTTGGGATACATGTAAATCAGCCCCTAAGGCGGTGACTATGTAGCAGAAAAAGTGAATAGGTTGCCGTTGACATACCAAGAGATTGTAACAGCAATACATAAAAGAAACGAGCAAACAACTCAATGTTGTCTGCTCGTTTTTATATTCTATCCACCTAAGTTGTTTACTTATAGAATGTATGTCTTTCTTCTTTTCTATTTGAATCCTTTGTTATTGAATGCAAAGACTTATTGAAACGAGAAGTTGAAAGAGCTACTTGTTGTGGTTTTGCCTTTGTATTCTCCTGAAAGAGTGGTGCCACCATTATTATATATCAGATTGTATTCGATCTTAATATTATTTTTGTTGGTGAGTTGAACGTAGAGTTTACTTCCCTTTTTCAAACACAGTTCCTGTTCCGTGGTCTGCAATTTTGTTGCTATATTCCACCTTCCAGTCGCCAGCAACAGCGAGATCAATCTCAGTTCCGTTACTTGTTTTAGGAATTTCGAAATAATAATAGTCTTTTATCTGCTCTGTTCTTGCCCAGCTGAATGGTGAAATGATTACCATTAGAGCCTACTATTACTGTTTCATCATCTTTTGAAAAGCCCTTTAAATCGTCGTCGCTTCCGCAAGAACTAAGTGTTAATGCGAATGCGAAAAGAGCGCAAAACGAGAATAAAAGATATTTAATTGATTGGTACATTTTGTTCATATTTCTTTGTTTTTAAGTGATTATTCTGTTATTCTTATAATGTTGAAACAACGCAAACAATGTCTTTTTATTGTCTATTCTAAGCGTGCTTTTTCCCTTTTCTCCCTAATATCTTGACAGATGTTCTTTTATTGCCAGCTAAAAGCAGTGCTTTTAGGTTGTAATAGCATTGCTTTTGAACGGTAATAGCAGTCATTTTTGCACTACAATAGCTATGCTTTTGCGAGGCGAGTGATAAGGTGTTGATATAGAGGAGCATTGATGATGAGTGGTGATAGACTAAAATAAACGACCGCACCCCATAACAAGATGCAGTCGTTTTCTTAGAGATTTATTTGAAGTGAAACTTCTTAAATTCGTTCTTTATGATGAACTTGCAATCTATTTAGTCCTTAATTGGAAGGATAGGCAAAACCAAAATTGCATGTTCATAAACAATGGAATACCAGCGTCATGATATTCAAATGTGTTGTCGGTAGCCAATACCATACATCCAAAGTATGCTTGATCGTTTGGCTGAACAGATGATTGTTTGCGCAAGTAACGCTCTGCAGTCCAATAAAGACCCTTGCCATTCTTTCTATCTTGCAGCTTTTGAAGGTCTGGATGTAGCACTTGTAGGTTTGGAGCAAACACCTTTTTGTGGTTGTTTCCTGCATTAACTTTTCGTGAATTCTTGCGCCTTTTGGCATGTGGAAACCAGCAGGACATGGGTCGTAAACAGTCTTAACTACATTGCCATCAATAAATCCATCGGTTGCATTATTGGTCGACCAAAGATTCAAATAAGTTCTATCTTTATCGGTATCTTTGCACCAATCCCAGTTACCTTTAGGCATTGAGTTCTTAAAACGTCTTGCATTAGCCATCATTAGTGGTGAACAAACAGCCTCTTTCAATGTCATTCCTTGGAAATAATCATTTGGTTGGTATGTAATTTTGCCAAGTACGAATGGATCTTTACGTCCATGTTGATAATAAGGAGCTGTTCCTTGACGGTCTTCGAATGCTGCAATGGTGAAAGACTTAGTGATTATGGTTCCAACTTCGTTCTTAAACTTAAGTGTAATGGTACGAGTTTGGTCGTAACTTGTCTTTTCCCACTTGGTATGTCTGTAGCCCTAATGGTTCTAAAAGCGAAGTAACTTGTTGATGTGTTGATTACATCTTCTGATGTAAACCATAGGTGCCAGCTCCATAAAAACCTTGTCGTTATTATCCAATGCATGTATTAAAAACGTTACCTTCTTTAAGGTTTGCTTGAGGCACTTTGAATGTAACTTCACCCCGTAGAAGTGCTTCCTTGAAGATCAGTAATAAGTCCTGTTTCATTCAATTCAACCATCTCTACCTTCTTAACTCCATTGATCTTAGGTTGTGATATGTTACCTTTTGAATCTTGGAAGTTGGTTAAAGTAAATCCATTTAGTAAGTTAGTCACCTTGTAAGCGCTCTCATTTTTAACTCCATTCTTTATTGCATTACCATAAACAAGAGGGAAACTATATGTTCCAGGAGCTGTAATGACATAACAGTTAGCTGTTGATTGTCTTCCATTTTCATCGAGAGAAAGGTCTTTAACGCCTGTAGGTTGAGTTGCTTGACGCATCTGTTCGATTCTCTTAGCTCTCATATCAATAAGTGGATTGTTGATAGTTACAACGCCAGGTTGGTCTGTTACGGCACCAACACCATTCTCTGTAACAGCTGTAATGAAGTTATCTGTACCCTCGTTCCAGCTTAATCCGCCATTAATACTATAGCCAAGGTATTGCCATTTCACTGGAAGATCACGGTCAGTACCGTTATATCCCTTCAAATGACGGAAGCTTTTGATCTTGAAACTGTTGCCTCCTGCATTGTAATCGATTGCATCATGGTCTACAGATACTTCGAAAGTGTAGTCCCAATCACGCACATCATCGTTAGTGATACCATAAGTTTTGGTTGTAGAAGAAGTCCAAACCTTACCTCCAATAGCAGCTGTTAGAGGATCTCTACCTTCGATATAGATCTTAATATTAGCGTCTGTAGGAAGTGTTTGAGGTATCATTAAAAATGTGTTTTCACCTCCTGTGATGATAGCACCAATGTTTAAAGCTGTTGAAATTGGTGTGGTTGGGGTGAAAGTGAAGCTTGTTTTGTTGCGATGATTGCTCCAAGTGCCAGTCTTTATGTCGAGATCAGCCCTTGCATACACGTTATTTATTTCGATCTTAGTGATCTTTAAGCTATAACCAAGCTTGTTTCCCACTTTGAAACGAATAGCTGTTGTAGCGTGATTGAAGCTTTAAGTCTACGTTTTGAGCTTGTGTTTCGCTGAATGTAAGCACCTTTGTTGTAGCCAACATCAAGTCGGTTTGCTTCTAATATCGCTGTTAACGGTGAACTCAATGCGTGGAGCTGTACCGTCGTTTGTTGTTGGTTGGAGTACTTGTAGTGGGTTAGAAGCATCTAAAAGTGGATAAACTGCATGGAATTGGAGCTTTCCTGCCTTTCTAGGAGTCCACTCAATGGCTTGATAAAGCGATCCATTTTTTCTTGCTTTTAGCGTTGAACATGAAGTCAGCAGCACTGCCACCGTCTTTCGAAGCGAACACACTAAAAGTCTTTATCTATCGCTGTTTTTCAATTCAGCACGAGTGCCGTTGTCTTGTTGTTGAACAGCGTTTACACCTTCAACAGTAGTTTCTTTGATACAAACATCTAAGCCGTTAGCATTTTGAAATGCGATTCTTTGGGTTTCATATACCGACTTTTCAGATCTTTGAGGTAGTGAAGCTTCTTTCGAAACCTGAATATCTGTAACGGTAAAACGCAATCCTTTAGAAGTATTACCGTCTTCTTTAACGTTATCTATGTCGCTATACGCAGTTGTAAAAGCATAGCGAACCAAGTGCAATAAGAGAAAGAATTCCTTTAGTTAGAATATTTCTTTTCATTTCTTTTTGTGGGTTTAATTCTGTTTTTGTTAGTTATTTTGCGCTCGTGTACCTATTATATAATAAAAAGAAAAAGGGGTACAAGGCAATGTAATGAGATATCTATCTTTTAATAACTTTCGAGGCATTGCGCCCTAAAAAGCATTCAAAGATTTTAAGTAATAGTCATTGTTGGAGATCCAGAATTCATGAAATCAAGATCTTCATCTTCTTCTTTTATTGGGATTAACTGATGGATTTGTGTTAACATTTCCGCACGGACTTGCCGCTAAAAAGGGTAAGTGGTTCAGTTAATGTGTGCCTTGTGAAAAGGCGAAACATAATTTTTCATCACTAAATATAATTTTACGTTTTAAAAGGACCTCAATTTATCCTATAATATATAAATACTAAATATAATCCTGATAGAAATAAATATCCCTAAATAGCAGTTTTACTATTCAATCTTTTCGTTTATTTGCACTACAAAGGTACAACCCTAAAATGATTGAGTACTATGGTTTTTGGGGTTAATAAAATGTAAAAACATTGAACAAAAACAACTGAAAATCAACAATTAAGACCAGTTTTTGTGCGTTTTTAGTGCAATTTTAGATAAAAGATGCAGAGTATTTTGGTAAATGATGTGTCAATAATTCTGAAGAGAAAAAGGTGAGTTTTGAGGATACTTATTTTCGAAATACTGATAAAAAAAGGGATTCTTAAGGAAAATAAATAAAACGCTTTGGTTTTTCAAGTAACGTAAATTAACCATATAAATGCAAAGAAAACTATAATTCAACCCGATTCCGTTTTAAACGTTAATTGAATGGTATAGAAAAATCATTCGTCGTCTTTTTTCTTGTAAAATAAATGTCCTTCAAATCGTCTTTTTGCCCCAATTCGATACAAAAATGATAGAAAATTTGGAAAAATAAGTAAGTTTTTAAATAACTTTGTTATCGTAATAATGCATCACAAAAAGAAAGGAGACAACAATGAATTATGCAATTATTGTGGCAGGAGGAAAGGGCATTCGAATGGGTAATGACATTCCAAACACTATGTTGTTGTGCAATAAGCCCATATTGATGCACACTATTGAGCGTTTTAGGGCTTTTGATGCACAGATAAAGATTGTTGTTGTGTGCCAAAAGAACAGCAACAATATTGAGAAACTTATGTTCCGACTATCATTTCGAGGTAGAACACACCGTAGTTGATGGCGGTTCAACTCGTTTCGAGTCGTCTTTAAACGGGTTAAAAGCCATAGATGGCGGTGCAAACGATTATGTTGCCATACACGATGGCGTACGTCCTTTGGTGTCGAAAGATACCATTCAGCGTTGTTTCGATGCCGTATTAGGTTGCAAAGCCGTTATTCCTGTGGTGAAAGTGGTAGACTCTTTTGCGCAAAACCTATAAAGATGGGCGAGAAAGAACGTGGATCGAAGTGCTTATAGCATTGTTCAAACACCCCAAACATTTAGTGTTGAGCTGTTGAAAAAGCCTATGAGCAACCTTACAACCCTCTTTTCACCGACGATGCATCGGTAGTTGAGCACTTAGGAGAAAAGGTATTCTCGGTAGAAGGTAATCGAGAAAACATCAAAATCACCACTCCTTTCGACATCATTGTGGCTTCGGCAGTATTGAATAACGAACTATAAAAGAACCAATCTCCATCTCTTTTCAAACCAATAAGATAGAAACCTCAAAACAAAAACAGTGCTTTTACCAGCTAAAAGCATTGATATTGCACCCTAAAAGCATTGTTTTTGAAGTGTAATAGGATAGCTTTTTGTGAAGCAGTTGATAATCAATAAGATAAAGAACAATAATGAGTAATATTCTAGAACAAGACATTATGTATCTTCAGGGCGTTGGACCTAAGCGCAAAGAGATTCTCAGTAGCGAGCTGGGAATAAAGACTTGGGGCGACCTTTTAGAGTATTATCCATACAAATATGTAGACCGAAGTAAGATTTATGCAGTGCACGAGCTAACGGGCGACATGCCTTTCGTGCAGATTAAAGGACGTATTTTGAGCTTTGAAGAGTTCGAAATGGGTCCACGACGCAAACGACTTGTGGCGCATTTTAGGGGCTCAACGGGTGGAGTTGTAGACTTAGTGTGGTTTCAAGGAGCGCAATATATTCGCAAAACCTATAACTTAAACGACGAATATTTGGTGTTTGGAAAGCCCACTTTCTATAATGGTCGATACCAATTTACCCACCCTGAGATCGAAAAAGTGGGCGAGGTGCAAATCGAAACCATGCGTATGCAGCCTTATTACATCACCACAGAGAAGATGAAAAAGGCAGGATTGCAGTCGAGAGCCATTGAGAAAATCACCCGAATGTTGGTAGATAAAATCCCAGAAGAGGCCCTTCCAGAAACCCTTCCCACCTTTATCACCGAGCGTCTGCATCTTGTTTCACGCTATGAAGCATTCCGAAACATTCACTATCCCACATCTTTAACCGATGTGCAGAATGCTCAATTGCGTCTAAAATTCGAAGAATTGTTCTTCGTTCAGCTCAATATTCTTCGCTATTCAACCGAACATCGTCGCAAAATATCGTGCTATCTCCTTCCAAAGGTTGGTCACTTTTTCAACACATTCTATACCAACAACTTGCCATTTCGCTCACCAACGCTCAAAAACGAGTGATGAAGGAAATTAGGAGCGATATGATTACGGGCAGACAGATGAATCGTTTGTTGCAAGGTGATGTGGGTTCGGGCAAAACTCTCGTTGCTTTTGATGACCATGCTCATTGCTATTGACAACGATTTTCAGGCTTGTTTGATGGCTCCTACTGAGATTTTTGGCAGAGCAACACTTCACAACCATCGCCTCATTCTTAAAGGGTTTAGACGTGCAAGTAGAGTTGTTGACGGGCACTGTGAAAGGAAAAAAAGCGACAAGACATTCTTACTCGACTCGAAAAAGGAGAGGTTCAGATTCTCGTTGGTACGCATGCTGTGATCGAAGATAGCGTTCAATTTGCTCGATTAGGTGTGGCTGTGGTAGACGAACAGCATCTGTTTTGAGTGGCTCAAGAGGGCTAAAATGGGGCAAAAAGCGCACAACCGCCCTCATGTTTTTAGGTGATGACTGCAACGCCTATTCCACGCACTTTGGCGATGACTATATACGGAGATCTCGACGTTAGCGTGATAGATGAATTGCCACCAGGTAGAAAACCCATCGAAACCATTCATAAATACGACACTCAAACGGCTTCGCTTTTACGACGGAATACGCAAACAAGTGGCGCAAGGAAGGCAAGTTTACATTGTTTTTTTCCATTGATTAAGGAAAGCGAAAAGACGGACTTGCAGAGCTTGGAAACGGGGCTTTGAGAACTTGAAAGAGCTGTTTCCCTGAACTTCAAAATGAGTAAGGTGCATGGCAAAAACATGAAGCTCTAAAGAGAAGGAAGAGGGAAATGAATCGGTTTGTAAAGGCGAGACTCAGATCCTTGTTGCCACAACAGTTATAGAGGTTGGAGTGAATGTTCCCCAACGCAACTGTTATGGTTATACTCGAAGCTCAGCGCTTTGGTTTGTCGCAATTGCACCAACTTCGTGGGCGAGTAGGGCGTGGTGGCGACCAATCTTACTGCATTTTGGTGACGAACTACAAACCAAGTGCCGACACAAAGAAATCGTATCGATATTATGTGTCAACCAATGATGGATTTCAAATCGCTGAAGCTGACCTCAAATTGCGTGGTCCTGGCGATTTAGAAGGAACGCAACAAAGTGGAATGGCATCTCGATTTGAAGATTACTAACATTGCTCGTGATGGTCAATTGGTGCAAATGGCACGCAATGAAGCACAACGAGTGGTGGAGAATGACGAGCATTTTGATAAGCCAGAGTATGCGATGTTGTGGCAAAGACTAAAGGAGATGAAGAAAGCAACCATTGATTGGGCGTCGATAAGTTAATGCTTTTTGGGGTATTTCTATTGATTTTCAATGTCTAATCAATCGCTTTCTCTATAATATAGGTAAAAAGGAGCAAAAAGAGGCTTTTTGTCCTTTAACTTGCACTAAAAACGTGTATTATATTATGGTGTTGAAAGTTCAATTTAACTCCTTTTGATTGAATATAGATAGCTCTTAGTGTTGAAAAATAATACAATTCGTTACTTTTTATCTTTAAATTTTTGCTGAATTGAAAATATTTAATTGAAAAACAATAAAAAGTTAAATAAGTAATAAAAATTCTTGATTAAGAGCAATTTCCAGCTTTTTCCTTACCTTTAGTGCGGTTATCAGTAAACTATTGTGTCTTTTTGTGTTGTTGCAATAGTTGACAAACTTGCCTTGAATCCTTTGCTTTTTAGGGCATGAAGTATCACTTAAAAGAATAACTATGACTTAAAAGAACACTTAAAACTTTTAGCTCTTGGAACGTTAACTGCTTCTCTTCGAACGCAATTCACGCTCAAGATCTACTTGCAAGACAAGCTCCTGTAGATCGAAAGATGAAGGCTGTAGATACACTTGTTATGAAAAGCATTGCAATAAGAGAAAAATCTTCAATCGCCTGCAGCGCAACTTTACGATGATTGGAACAACAAATTTGCTCATCGTCAGACTGCACTTCCAGACACTTTCAAAATTAATTTGCGTCATTTCTGTATGCCCACAACCAGTAGAGTCGTTACAAGTAACTTCGAGCACGTTGAGGGTCGTGCGCATAAAAGGATTGGATATAAAAAGTTTATATCGGTGATACTATCCGCGCAGCGTTTAATGGTAAGGTGCGAATGGTGGCTTATGAAGGACGTGGTTACGGTAAATATATTGTTATTCGTCACTCAAATGGACTCGAAACAATATACGGTCACCTTTCAAAACAATTGGTTTCAGAGAATCAAGACGTTAAAGCTGGAGACGTAATTGGCCTTGGTGGCAACACAGGTCGTAGTACTGGATCACACTTGCACTTTGAAACTCGCCTCTGTGGAGTGGCACTTAACCCTGCACTTCTATTCGACTTTAAAGCTCAAGACGTAACAGGTGACTACTATGTGTTTAACAAAAGCACTTACAATAGCGAGTCAGAAGAAGCAACTAAGCTAAGAGGTAAGATCGGAAACGGTAGCTATTCGCCTGCAGAAGTACGTGGAGAAATGGCTCAAGCCAAAACAACTGAGAAGAAAAGACGATGGAGATCGCAGCTATCACTTTGTGTCTGCAGGAGAAACATTGTACTCAATTGCTCGCCGACGTGGCGTTACTGTTGATAAACTTTGTGAGCTAAACAACCTCAAAAAGAACGAACATCTGCGCCCAGGACGTGTCCTTCGCTACTCATAAGGGGTGCGGGTTGATTTCAAGAGGGTGCCAATTGATTTCAAAAAGGATGCTAGTTGACTTCAAAAAGGGTGCCTGAGTTTTTGAAAGAGAAGGAAATGGCAACCTGAAGTGAATGAGAACATACCTAAAAGAATGTTCTTTTCAAAAGTAAGATAGAGATTTTAATGTAAAAATAAAAAGGGAAAGTCCTTTAGAACGATGTTTCTAAGGGCTTTTTATTTTACCTTTTTATTATTACTCAGTCACCTTTCTCGTGTAATTGCTTTTAACTTTTTCCTTTGCAAACCGCATAGCTTTTGAAACATAATAGCAGTGCTTTTTAAGGCGTAATAACATTCCACATGAAGTGCAATCTTATTCTTTTGAAGATGAAATACCAATCCTCATAAGACATAATACCATAGCTTTTACCCTCGAATACTCATTGCTTTTTAGCACGTAATAGCAATGCTTTTACAAGCAAAAACATAGCTTTCACCTTATTATAATATAAAGGATACGAAGAAATAGCCACCTTTAAGCGAATAAAGGCAGCGAAAAAGAATAGAAAAAGACCTTGAAAATTAGCGTTTCAACACGTTTCTAATAGCGAACCAAAGGTGCATAAAGGTAGTAGTGATACAGCCATAATGATTACACATCACCCTGAAACGCTCCTTTAATGATGCTCTGTGATTTGCAGTAGTTAGTCCACCGTCCAAGAAGTTCGCAACAATAGCATTCACATTACGCAACGCACGATGCTCCTCTTCACTCTTTTTCATGATACGAATACACCAATCCACGTCAGCAGAAAAGCGATATTGCAAGTCGTAAGGAGTATTTTTAGCAATCGAAGTGAGCGCATAAAAAGCCTGATGACACACCAACATACCCTGTTTAAACGACTTAGAAGAAAGCGTTTGAGGCGTTTGTAGATGGCGTTTGCGCAAGAACTTGCCCTCCATATCAACGATATCTGTGTCGCCATACAACACACCTGGCAGCAACTCGCCCTCTTTCACCGACGAAGCAATCGTTTTAAGCGTGTCAGTATCCTTGAAAGTGTCGCCCGCATTCATAAAAACAATATAGTCGTTGCTCGCCAATTGAATCGCTTTGTTCATCGCATCGTATAAACCTTTGTCCCTTTCTGACACAATTTTAATGCTATATGGTCCCGAACAGCTACTTATTTTTCGCCTCGTAAGCATGCGCTATTGATAGTGTTTTCGTCACGAGAAACCCCATCAATAATAAGATGTTCGATGTTTTTATACGTCTGTTGCGCCACACTATCGAGCGTTCTTTGCAACACATCTTGTGCATTAAAGTAGTGCAAGTGATGATAGAAAAAGCTAATCATAGTTTGTAAATTTTTCGAGCAAGAGCCTCATTACTATAAGTTGATATAGCGCATAGCGACGCCCTGTTGCGAGTAGTTTTGGTTGACTTTAGCTACCGCTTGGTGTGCTAACTCGTCTTTGTTAGGGTGAGAAAGTACCCAGTGAATGCCCTGAGCAAGACTCTTTGCGCTTTTAGGAAGAGCGATATAGCCATTCACCTCGTGCGTAATCATCTCAGGAATACCGCCAATATTGAATCCAACGCAAGGAATTCCGCATGCTAAAGCCTCCATAATGGTGTTAGGAAGATTGTCTTCTAACGATGGAATAACGAACAAATCGGCAGCATTATAAGCATTTACGAGCGTTTTGTCATCGCTAATATAACCCAAAGAGAAAGTCTCAACAGGCAATTGCGATGCTACTTCGTCTGCATTTCCGCCCATTAGGGCAACAGCCAGCGTGTCTTTTAGTTGAGGGTGCAGTGCAGTTAGCTCCTTAATAGCGTCGATTAGGTGGTGAACACCCTTTTCTTTCGTTCGTAACCTTTGCGAAACGAACAATAAAAATGTGCTTATCTTTTAGGCAGAAAAGAGCCTCTCGAGCCTCATTTTTATTGATAGGATGAAAGACATGCGTGTCTATTGGGTTGAGGGATAGATGTAATGCTGTGCCCTTTTAGTAAGCCACTTTGCTTTTGCTTGTTGTGCAAAGCCAGTTCGAACAGCACACAAAATGAATTCTACCCTTGCTGTAAGTCTTTTGTTTTTGCGCCCAAAATGCGAGCCGAAAGGTCGTTCAAAGAGCCGTGATGAGGCAACAATGGACAGCGTTTGCAACTTGTTTTAAACGCAATACACCCACGTGCATAGTGGCAAAGAGCCGTTGCAGGCCACAAATCGTGCATTGTCCACACCACAGGTTTACCGCTTTCGATAATCTTTCTGATGTTTTTAAGCGACAACATACCTTGATTAATCCATTCAAGATGAATGATGTCGGCTTCTAAAAATTCTTTGTGCGGGTGATGTCGCATCCAGTATTGGCAATATCAATATCGAATAAGCCCTTTTTGATAAGTGGAGATGAAGAAAAATGCAGAACCTTTTCCACAAAAAGTTCCACTTTTTGTTTTAGGGAGTGAGGCAACTCACAACCGAAAGATTCTCAGTTTCTTTGTTGCGTACCAACATTTTTGCTTTCACTCCGTTGTTGTTCAGAGCCGAAAGCAATCTGTTCGAGGCAACAGCAGCGCCCCCTGTCTTTTCACTTGTATTGATAATAAGAATGCGCATGATATTGCAAAGTTACGATTTGCATCGCAAAATACAACGCTTTTTAAAGCGATTAATTATTCGTATTTTCGATGAATAAATGCAGAAAGAGAACAGCTCTTGTGTTCCTTTCTGTTCTGCTTTTTGTTGGTTGTATGTCTGTTTTGAGAGCGAGAAAAAGCGTTGTTATTAGGAGGAAAAAGGAGAGGTTTGGGGTAGAAAAATAAGGAGTTTTTGCTGTTTGGGTGGTGCTTTCGTTGGAAAAAGATGGGATTAGAAGTAAAAAGAGAATAAAGTAAGATCAAAAAGATATCGCTTTTTAATCGTGTTTGCCTTTACTTTTACGTCGAATTATCCTTGAGTTGAAAAGCAGTGAGGGTTGAAGATATATGCTGACGTGTTGTGTTGTAATAGTAGTGCTTTTTATGTAGCAATCTCAATGCTTTTGCGGTGTAAAAGGAATGCTTTTACAAACCAATAGCAATGCTTTTGCAAAACGTTCTGTTTGCCTTTTGTGTTGCGAAGAGTAAAATGATTGAGATCTAATTGCTTTTTCGGTTAGCGACCTACTTAACCTATATATAGTGAAAAACGCCATTACTTTCACACGAGCGATGGCGTATGTTTAACAATTTTACTTTTTCTTGATAAATGAAAAATCTCGACCTCCATTTCCTGTTAAACAATCCTGTTTTTACCTTTAACTAATAACTAAAAACATAAATCTATTACTACTAACCTAAACAATCTCATTAACCTTTGACGATGCAAAGTTACGACAATGCACTTTTGTTTTGCAAGAAAAACACCAAAAAAATATTCTTAAAACGTGTATTTATTGACGAAAATCAACCTTGTGTTTTGCGTACAAAACGCAACAAAAAGCAAAATAGTATTCGTTCTTTTTGTTTGTAAATGCTGTAAATGAGGTGTTTAAGTATTTTTATGGTCTTTCGAAGAGCGTGTAAGCAGTGTTTCAAAGCTCAATGAACCTTATTTGCAATAAAAAGTACCTAAAAATCAATAGAAAAATAAATGCAGAAAAAGAGGAGTAAAAATCGCCCGAAATATCTTTTTATAAATGTTGTGCAATTGTTTGATTATTACTCAAGTTTTTCGTTATCTTTTGTAGCTGTTAATCTCATTGCTACCTAAAAATAAGAAGAACGCATTGAATTTGAGATCAACGACTTATTGACGAAGAAATAATAATAAGAATAAAGATAAATAAGAATTATGTTGAAGACGATTTTTAGCTCGTGTGCTTTTTGCTTTTGCTCTTTTTGCAACGGCAGGACATAGCAATGAAGCACAAGCAAAGCAACAAACAAGACTGTTATACACAGTGGGTTAACCTCTACATTGGTACTGGTGAGGCATGGACATGTGTTCCTTGGAGCTAACGTTCCCTTTGGTTTTGTGCAGTTAGGACCCACCAAATCACCCGAGGTTGGGACTGGTGTTCTGGTTATCACTACACAGACTCTGTGTTAAGAGGCTTCTCTCACACCCATTTAAGCGGTACAGGTATTGGTGATTTGGGCGATATTTCGTTCCTTCCAACCTATGATCAAGATGCTTATACGGTGAAATTCTCTCACGATGGCGAGTATGTTCGTCCTGGATACTACACTGTTCGCATTGGAGATAGCAAGATTTTTGGTAGAATTAACTGCAACAAAGCGTGTGAATGCATCGTTACACCTTCCCATTGTCTCACAAAGATGCTCTATCAAGATCAACCTTGCACAAGGAATTGCTGGATAAGATGACAGAATGTAAGTTCTCACAAGAAAACAATAAGCTTGTAACAGGTTATAGATATTCAACTGGCTGGGCAAAAGACCAAAAAGTGTACTTTGCAGCAGAGTTTTCGCAACCCGTTCAACTTGTAAAAACAGAGCAAGACAGCGTTGGTGTGTTCTCAGTAGGACGCAATCCACAACCATTATTGGTTAAAGTTGGCTTGTCGGCAGTGAGCATCGACAATGCAAAAGCAAACTTAAAGGCTGAAATTCCAGGCTGGAACTTCGACGAAGTGGCTGCAAATGCAGACAAAAAGCTGGAACGATGAGCTTTCAAAAATCAATGTATCAACACTCTAACGAGGATGATAAAACAGTGTTCTACACCCGTCTTTATCACTCAATGTTCCCGCTTCGACCTTCAGTGACGTTAATGGTGAGTATCGAGGAGCCGACGGAAAGGTGCATAAAGGTGACTTTACCAATTACACTATCTTCTCTTTGGGACACATATCGTGCTTGGCACCCACTTGCAACAATCATTCACCCAGAGAAACAAAAAGATATTGCGAAAACATTCATCAGCATTTTCAATGAACAAGGTAAGCTACCAGTGTGGCATCTCGTTGGAAATGAAACCGATTGTATGATTGGTAACCCTGGTATTCCAGTGTTGGCAGACATCGTTTTGAAAGGTTTTGATGTGGACAAGAAGGCTGCTTACAATGCAATGAAGGCTTCTGCAATGCTCGATGAGCGTTCACCTTGACAATCTAAAAGAAATATGGTTATATCCCTGAACAGCGATTCTACTTACGAAACCGTTGCAAAAGGACTCGAATATGCTATTGCCGACGCTTCACTTGCTAAGGTTGCAAAGGCTTTAGGCTATAAAGACGACTTTAACTACTTCGATAAACGAGGCAAATCTTATCACCATTACTTTGATAAGAAAACCAACTTTATGCGTGGAGTGGCTAATGGTAAGTTCAGAGAGCCATTCAATCCATTTGCATCAAGTCACAGAACGACGATTATATCTGAAGGAAATGCATGGCAATATACATGGCTTGTGCCTCAAGATGTGCCTGGTTTAATAAAACTTTTCGGTTCAAAAGATCGCTTTGTGAATAAACTCGACTCGCTATTTGTGGTAGAAGGCGATTTAGGTAAAGACGCTTCACCCGACATTTCAGGTTTAATTGGCCAGTATGCGCATCGGAAATGAGCCAAGTCATCACATCCTTTACATGTATGACTTTGTGGGACAGAACTACAAAACCGCAAAAAGGTGTTCGTGAGTGACGAGCACTCAATACACAAATACATTCGATGGATTGAGCGGAAACGAAGATGTTGGTCAGATGTCTGCATGGTATATACTTTCAGCAATGGGTATGTATCAAGTAGATCCCGCTGATGGTCGCTACTGGTTTGGCTCTCCTTTGTTCAACAAAGTAGATGTAAACGTGGGCAATGGCAAAAACATTCACCATCATTGCACATAACAATAGCGATAAAAACATTTATATCAAGGGCATAAAGCTCAATGGAAAGACCTACAAAAACTGGTATATCGACTACAAAGATATCATGAATGGAGGTACACTTGAGTTCTTTATGAGCGATAAAAATAAACATTCAGAGTGCCGTTGTGCAGTGTTTTCAGTGAGTTGAAGGGTGAATTAGAACGCAAAAATGCTCACTTGAAACGCAAGTGCAATGTGAAATAAAAAGATAATATTTTGTCGAGTACGAAAAGTTTAATTGGTGGTAAAAGCATTGCTTTTGCCACCAATTTGTATGCTTTTTGTGTCTCATTATCAATGCTTTTTATAACCTAAAAGCACTGCTTTTGTGCTGCAACAAATATTTTTAATAAAAAGCAATGGTGGCTATAACTATAAACAAAAAGCAGTTTAAAATAGAAAGTTATTAATATTTTGCATATATAATAGTAAATATGTTTATTATTTGCAGATTTCTCATTAAATTTTGCAATCTGAATATAATAAGAACGTAAACGAAAAGAATAGCATACCCATTCTTTATGCTGCTTTTCGGCAGTAGCTTTTTATGACCTCATGTGTGAAAAAGTGAGGGTACAGAATTTGAAGGATACGATGACACTGCGATAGTTGGTTTCAGTGTAACTCAAGCTACTGTAACAAAAATATACAAAGACAAAGGCAGGTGATAAGGATAGTGTTTACTTTGAAAAAATTACCCCTACCAAGATACAATTCAGTATAAATCAGTTAGAAAACACGATTTATAACAACGAAGCGTTGCCTTATGGCACCAATACAAAGAAGCTTTTAGGTAACTTTACTACCCGTTATGGAGGTATTGTGTATCTAAAAGACCTTAAAACAAACGAGCCTGTTTAGGTTACAATCAACCGATACGCTCGACTTAAGCACTGAGCGTGAGGTGTTGGTATATAGCAGTAATGGCACATACAAGCGTACTTACAAGTTGAAGTTGAATGTGCTAATAGCTCAACCAGACAGCTTTCAATGGAAAAATGAATTGACAAGTAACACCAATTTGGCTGCTTTAACAGGTATGCGAATGGTGAACTTTGATGGCAAAAATGATTGTTTTCGGTGTGAACGGTAGTGCAGTGAAAGCCTATTCAACCGCTACAAGCGATGGAAAAACATGGGCAGCCCTTTCGCCTAACATCACTTTCGATGCTAACTTTGCACAAAACGTGGTGAAGAAGGGTAACACTCTTTTCTCAATCAATGGCACAACCATCTACTAAGAGTAGCGATGCTACCACATGGACTGCGGTTGGTTCACCCTCGATTCACACGTTTGTTTGCAGCTGATAGCAACAACCTTTATGGTTTAAATGTTTAACGAAGTGCTAAGCAGTAGCGATAATGGTGCTACATGGACAGCGGAAAACACTGATAGCAATAAGAACAATTTCAAGTGTTAACGTCTTTGGAATTGAAAACAAGATAGCAAGCACCCCAACACTAGCAGCTTGGTGGTGGTTGGAAACCCATCGAACAATATAGGCGGCGGAACTCCAAAGCAAGTGACTTGGAGTAAGGTGGTAGATAGCAGTAATAGCGCATTGAACAATGCATGGTCGTTCTTCGGAATACCAAGTAATAGCAACAACAGACTACCCGAATTGATCAACATGCAGGTAGCCCAATATGGTCAAGTGCTATTGGCAACAGGCGCAGAAGTTGTTTCAGGCACAAGCTAAGCAAGTGCAAAGTCTATATGTAAGTAAAGATTTGGGTGCAACATGGTCAAAAAGCACTGATATTCAGCTTGCAAGTCTATCTGCAAACGCTACTTCTCAGGTGGCAATGGCAGTGGATACCGACAACTACTTGTGGCTTGTTTATGGCACAACAGGTAAGGTTTACAAAGGTATTCAAGGAAAATTCGTGAAATAAAAGACATTTAAAAGATAAAACAAACAGGTTGGTCTATGTTTCATGAAGATATTCATCGAAAAACGCTTGCTTTGCTTGTTGATGGCGCTTGTGCCCTAACAGCTTATGCTCAGAGCGATGATGAATATAAATGGAGATCGGTGCAGGCGTGGGTTTGTGAGTTATCAAGGCGACTTCAATGGAAGTATCTTGAAAAACCAACAACCAGCAGCGTCAATCGTTCTGAAAAGGGTGTTAAATCCCTATATGGCATTGGGCGTTCAGGCAACATTTGGAACACTAAAGGGCAGTTCTGAGGGTTTGGCAACATTCTACTCCCCCTATTATAATAATGTGTACACATTCAAAAATACAGTGTTCGATCTGTCGGCTGTTTACGAATATAATTTCTGGCCCTATGGAACTGGGCAGATTATCGAGGTGCTCGCAGACTTACACCTCATATATTAGGTGGTCTTGGAGCTACTTATGTGAAATCAAACATCAAGAATGTATTCACGGCTAATATCCCTTTAGGACTTGGATTGAAGTATAAATTGGGCGAAAGAACCAACTTGTCTCTTCAATGGGCAATGCACTTTGCCCCAAGTGATGGGTTAGATGGAGTGAAAGACCCCTTATGGCATTGCTTCGTCGGGAATGTTTTAAAAACACCGATAGCTATTCGGTTCTGCAAGTAAGTCTCACTTATAGCTTTGCAGCTAAATGCCGAACATGTCATAACGACGATGAATAAAGAATAAAAAGACGTGAGAGTGGTAGAGAATAGAAAATGTTCTTTTTCTTCTCAATAAATAAAAGCAAAAAGATAAAGAATGGAAAGTTTCAACCTTGATAAGCAACGTGTTCCACGCCATATAGCTATTATTATGGATGAAATGGTCGTTAGGACTCAAAAAGGCAAAAGATCGAAGCTATGGACATCAAGCAGGTGTTGATACAGTTCGACGCATAACATCAGAGGTGTGAAGAAAAGTTGAATACTTAACCCTTTATACTTTTCTCAACTGAGAACTGGAACAGACCTGAAACCGAAGTAGCTGCGTTGATGGGACTTGTATTATCTTCGTTAGAAGACGAGATCTTTATGAAGAATAACGTTCGCTTTAGAGTAATAGGCGATATGAGTCGCTTTGCACAGAGACTGCGCAACAGAAACTGAGAGAAACTGAACTTCATACCGATAGTAATGACCATGGTTGTGGCATCTTAGCTACCTTTCGAGATGAAAATTACAGAAGCAACAAAGCGTATTGCAACGAAAGTGCAAAAGCGGTGAAATTGCACAAACGATATTACGGAAGAGATGTTGTCGCAGAATATGGAGACATTCTTTTATGCCCGGACCCTGAAACTCTTATCAGAACAGGTGGCGAACAACGTATTTCTAACTATCTATTGTGGCAATTGCTTACTCAGAACTGTAGCTTTCTGTGATACGTTCTGGCCTCGACTCTTAACGAGGAAGATCTGCACAAAGCCATTGCAGATTATCAAGGAAGACAACGTAGATTCGGTAAGACAGAAGGCAAGTAGAAAACGAATGTAATAGCTAAAGGCTTCACTTCCCATCTACTTGATGAACATTGTCAAGAAGAAGTAATCTTCTACAATTGAATTCAATCAAAAGAATATTAAAGAGAAAAATATATTAAGATGACTAATATAAGAAAAATAATATTATCGGCACTTACATCGACCCTGTGTAGTAACGAGCAATGGGTCAAGATGTTGTGGTTAATCCCGAGATTAATTACGCTGGAGCCCCAAGAACACTCGAAATAGGTGGCTTAGTCACTTCGGTGTCGAAGGTTGATGAAGACTATATGCTTACAGGTATATCGGGATTATCAGTGGGACAGACTATTTCAGTGCTCTGGAACAGAGATTACCGATGCTATAAAAAGATATTGGAAACATGGTCTTTTCTCAAATGTTTCTGATCTCTGCAGATTCAATTGTTGGTAATAAAGTATTTCTTCATATTCATCTTCAAACACGACCTAGAGTCTCTGTAATTAACTATTATGGCTTGAAAAAGTCAGAAAAAGATGATATGGAGGCGAAATTGGTCTCTTAAGGGTGCACAAATCACCCCAAATATGATCGATCGTGCCAAAAATATTAGCAAAACGCTACTTTGATGAAAAAGGGATTTAAAGATGCTGACGTTGTAATTACATAGCACGACGACCTTTTCTAATAAGAATCAGGGTGATACTTGACATTACAGTTGATAAGAAAGAGAAAATGAAGGTACACCAAATTATATTAGAAGGCAATCAAAGAAGCAAGCGCAAAACGTATTAAAGGTGGATTGTTTACCAAAGGTGCTTTTCGCTAAAAACTCACGAAGCTGGTAAGCTATCTTCATTCTTAAAGGCTAAGAAATATACCCCTGAAAGATGGGCAAAAGATAAACAAAACCTGATAGCTCTATACAACGAGAAAGGTTATAAAGATGCTTATATCGTGGAAGACAGCGTTTGGAACTACGATCCGAAGCACGTTGACATCGCAATTAAGGTGAATGAAGGTAAGAAATACTATCTTCGTAACATCTCATGGGTGGGTAACTCGGTTTATTCTACTTATCAACTCGAAGCTACTTTGGGTATGAAAAAGGGCGATGTGTATAACCAAAAGCTTTTGAATAAACGTCTAACAGAAGACGAAGATGCTTTGGGTAACCTCTATTGGAACTCTGGTTATATCTTCTATAACCTTCAGCCAACAGAGATAAACATTGATGGTGATAGCGTAGATCTAGAAATGCGCATCATAGAAGGACCCAAAGCGTATATCAACCACGTAAGAATTAATGGTAATGACCGTTTGTATGAAAATGTAATTCGTCGTGAGTTGCGTACAAAACCAGGCGACCTTTTCTCTAAAGAAGCATTGATGCGCTCTGCAAGAGAATTGGCTTCAATGGGACATTTCGATCCTGAAAAGGTGTCACCAGACGTTAAACCAGATGGAGAAAACGGTACTGTAGACATCAATTGGAATCTACAACAGAAGTCAAGTGACCAAGTTGAGTTCTCATTAGGTTGGGGTCAGACAGGTGTTATCGGTAGAGTGGGACTTAAACTCAACAACTTCTCTATGCGTAACCTCTTTAATAAAAATAAAGAACACCGTGGATTGCTTCCTATTGGTGATGGAGAACAGTTGGCGTTAGGTGCTCAAACCAACGGTAGATATTATCAATCGTATAACGCAAGCTACTCAACTAACTGGTTTGGAGGCAAACGTCCAGTGCAATTTAGCGTGAGTGCGTACTTCTCTAAGCAGACAGATATCGCAAGTAATCAATTTAATAGAAGTTACGCCGATAACTATTACAACTATTTATACGGCTCTTCGGTTTACGGACGCAACTCTTATGAGAGCTTCTATGACCCAGATAAGTATATAACTCTATTCGGAGTGTCACTCGGTTGGGGTCGTCGTTTACGTTGGCCAGACGACTATTTCATGTTGTCTGCACAGCTATCATACACCCGTTACTCATTAAAGAACTGGCGATACTTCTGATGACAAACGAAATGCAAACAACTTGAATTTTCAACTTGTCGTTAAGTCGTACCTCAACAGATAACCAATTGTTCCTCAAGACGTGGTTCAGAGCTCACCGCTTCGGTATCTATCACACCACCATGGTCGTCTATCTTCAAGAAAGATTATAAGAATCTTGCTGTGAACTCTAATTCTAAAAACATACGAACAAGAGCAACAAGAGAAGTATAGATGGGTGGAATATCACAAGTGAAGTTTAAGAGTAAGACCCTATCAGCCCTTACAAGCGGTACACGAAGTGTTTCGTATTGATGACAAGAGTTGAGTTTGGTATCCTCGGAAGCTTTCCAACAAATACAACAAATCTCCATTCGAAAACATCTCGAGTTGGTGGTGATGGTATGAGTGGATATTCAAGCAATTATGCTACAGAAAACAGTGGGATTGCGTGGTTATGAGAATGGATCACTCACCCCAGTGGCTGTAGATAACAACCGATCTCGTAGTGGTGCGTATGCATATAACCGCTTAACACTCGAGCTTCGCTATCCATTTATGTTAGGAAATACCACCATCTCATGGTTTAGGATTTGTTGAAGGAGGTAACGCTTGCATGATGCTAAGAAGTTTAATCCATTTAGTTTGAAGCGTTCTGCAGGTCTTGGAGTTCGTATCTTCACCAATGGTGGGCTTAATGGGTATCGATTACGCTTATGGTTTCTGACAAAGACACTACCGAAAGAAAGGTGGTGGACAGTTCCACTCATCTTTAGGACAGGAATTCAAAAGATATTATACTTTAGTTCGTCATCATTTAAAAAAAGAAAAGGAAACGTATAATGAAAAATATTGTTATCACTACATTGCTTGTTATGGCAATTAGTGCTTCAGCACAGAAGTTTGCGCTCATCGATATGGAATATTTTAAAGAATGTGCCAGCTTATGAGCGTGCAAACGAGCAACTAAAACCAAGTGAGTAAGAAGTGGCAAGCAGAGGTAGAAGTACTGAATACCGAAGCAGCTACAATGTATAAGAATTATCAAAACGAAGTCGTTTTCTTGTCAGAAGAGCAGAAAAAGACAAAGCAAGATGCGATAATGAAAGAAAGAGAAAGAAGCTCTGAGTTAAAAAGAAAATACTTTTGGCCCAGAAGGAGAGTTTCTTTAAGAAAAACGCACAGCGTTAATTGCTCCATTGCGTGAAGAGATATATAATGTAGTAAAAAGAAATCTCAGAGCTAAGAGGATACAGTCTTGTTCTCGACAGAGCGTCTGATGCAGCGCATTATATTTGCATCGCCAAAGATAGACATTAGCAAATGAGGTGCTACAAAAGTTAGGTTACTAAAACGAATTTAATAATAATAAAATAGAAAATTAAAATGAAGAAGATTATTTTGATGTTGGCATTAGTTATGCTTCTATGACAGTATTCTGCACAAAAGTTTGGTCACTGCAATCAGCAAGAGATTTTGTCTGCAATGCCAGAGTTAGCAAAGGTGTCGGAGAGATTGAAGCAGCAGCTACAATACGAAAACGAATTAACTGCAATGCAAGACGAGTTCAAGAAGAAGTTGAAGAGTATGAAAAGACCAAAGCAACCATGAATGCTGCAAAAGCAACAAGAAACAGAAACAAGTTTAGGAGCATTGCAACAAAAGCTTCAACAAGCATATACCGACAATCAACAAGCACTCTCAAAAAGCTTCAACAAGAGAAGATGCAGCCTTTTAGTAACAAAGATTCAAAAGGCAATTGAGAATGTAGGTGGCTGGAAACCACGTTTATATTATGGACGTTTCTTTAGGAATTTCCTTATATTAGCAGCACTCTTAGCACAGACGTAACAGCTGCAATTAAGGCAGAAAATGAACAGATTGAAATAATAAATACAGCCAAAAGCAAGCGCCGCCGAGGGTGTTTTTATTTTAAAGGTGAACTCTGTTACAGAGCGATACCAATAAGATAGAATTACCGTCGTCGGCTTTCTGCGTATAAAAACCGATTTTTATTATGAAGAAAAATAATATTCTCATTCATCATGCTTTTTATTGCCTCGTGGCACAAGGCACGAAAGCACATTGCGTTATGGTTACATCAGCTATAAAGAAGCAGTGAAAGCACTTCCAGACTATGAGCAAGCGCAACAAAACATGGCAGCTCTTAAAGCGAAGTACGATGCAGAGATGCAAAGAGTAGAAGACGAGTTCAATAAGAAATACGAAGACTTCTTAGCAGGACAACGTGATTTCGCTCCATCAATCCTTCGTAAACGCCAAGCAGAGCTACAAGAACTAATGCAAAAGAACGTAGCGTTCAAGGCAGAAGCACAACGCTTATTGCAACAAGCAGAACAAGATTCAAACAACCAACTCTATAACAAGCTCAACGCAACAATAGAGCAATTGGCGGCAGCACGCAATCTTTTCATTTGTTCCCACACCGACAACAACGCCGTACCATTTATCAATAAGGTACAAGCAGAAGATCTTTTACCTCTTGTAAAAGACGCTTTGAAATAAAGAAACATCAATAGTGAGAATGAAAAACGAGCAAAACAACATTGCTGGACCTATAGGAGTGTTCGACTCTGGATATGGAGGTTTAACCATTCTTGAGGCCTTTCGCAAAGAACTACCTCAATATAATTATATTTATCTGGGTGATAATGCACGGGCACCTTATGGTTCTCGCTCGTTTGATGTAGTGTATGAGTTCACAAGACAGGCAGTAATGAAGCTCTTTGAGTTGGGTTGTCGTCTTATTATTCTTGGTTGTAACACCGCGTCAGCCAAGGCTTTAAGAACCATACAACAGCACGACTTGCCACAGATGGATAATTCATTGCGCCGTGTTTTGGGTATCATTCACCCCACAGTAGAGGCCATTGGCGACATCACTCACACCAATCATGTGGGCATATTGGCAACAGAAGGAACCATCAAGAGCAATAGTTATGCTTTTAGAAATCAACAAGCTACATCCCAATATCGCTGTAACTGGCGTGTCATGTCCGCTTTGGGTGCCTATAATAGAGAACAATGAGGCAGACGAGAGGGCGCAGATTACTTGCGTAAAGAAGCGCATCGACACCATTATGTCGCTCGATAGCCAGATCGATACATTGATATTAGGTTGCACCTCACTATCCACTTCTTTTTACCAAAGATCAAAAATACACTCTCAAGGAGTGCAGGTGGTTGCACATAGGGCAATATGTTGCTAAAAGCTTAGCTAACTATTTGCAGCGACACCCAGACAGCAGAGCAAATCCCTCTGTATCAAGGTGTCACCCAATACACACACCACCGAAAATGCAGAACGATTTAAAGAAAGTGCCAAAAATCTTTTCTACACGAAGACATATCGGTGCAGCATATCGATTTAGAATAATTGTTATTCTAACTCTATTTCACGCAGTAGCAACCCTTATGGGCATCTAATCCCTATTTCAATAAATAAAAGATAACAATGCAAGAAACAAGACAAAATAAAGTAGCTCGCCTGTTTCAGAAAGAATTGAGCTTAATTTTTCAAAAATCAAACACGTGCCATGATGGGTACGATGGTATCGGCAACACGTTGCAAAAGTGTCGCCCTGATTTAGGTGTATGCACCGCTTATCTCAAAGGTATTTCCATCAGAAAAAGGAGATGAAATATTAGAGAATATCCGTGCAAACTATAAAAGTATTCGTTTTGAATTAGGCAAAAAGATAGGCAAGCAAGTGCGAATTGTTCCCGAACTACGTTTCTTTATCGACGACCACTGACTCACTTAGAGCGTATCGACGAGCTATTGGCAAAAATAAAGCATTATTCTTATCGCATAACATTCGTAAAGTTACATTCTTTTCCAACCAATGAATCTACCCTTTTTCATTGCCCGTCGCTATCTTTTTTCAAAGAAAAGCACCGCAGTTATCAATGTTATTTCGGCTATATCTGTTGTAGGTGTAGCCATTGCAACTATGGCTTTAGTGGTGATATTAAGCGTATTCAATGGTTTTCACGATTTAGTTGCTTTCATTCACCAACTTCGATCCTCAAATTCAGTGGTTCCAGCAGTTGAAAGACCATTCCTGCAGATGCCATATCTATCGAAAAAGATAAAGAAAATGCCACGTTGCCGTTGCAACAGAGTGTGTAGAGGATATGGCTCTTGCTGTTTATAGAGACAAACAGCTGATGGTGAGAGTGAAAGGAGTGCAAGATAACTTTCCTGAATCTAACCAACATACAAAAGATTTTGTATGGAGAAGGCAGCTTTGAAACGCATGCAGGCATTCTACAATACGGTATATTTTGGAGTGAGAGCGGCAAAGTTTAGGGCTTTGGAACACGTTGGGAGGGCTTTCTTCACATCTATGTACAATCAAAGAAGGGCAAGTAGACCCTTCAAACCCCACCACTGTGTTTGTAGTAGATTCGCTCTTGTCGCCCGACGTCATTTTTATTGCGAATCAACAGAAATACGATAAAGACCACGTTGTTATCTCGATAGACTTTCGTCTCGTAACCTTTTGACGAGCAAGGTATGATTTCTTCTGCTCGAAATAAAGCTCAAACCAGAGCCGATATCGATGCAGTGAAGAAAGAAATGCAAAAATATTGAGGAAAAGAGCTAAAGGTGCTCGACCGATTTGAGCAACAAGAAGACATCTTTTAAGATTATGCAAGTAGAGAAGATGATTGCTTATATCTTCCTTACTTTCATCGTTATTGTAGGCAAGTTTCAACATCATTGGCTCGTTGTCGATGCTTATTCTCGACAAAAGAACGATGTTGAAACGCTAAGAAAGTTGGGAGCAAACCGACAAGCAAATTGTAGGTATCTTTTTATTCGAAGGTCGTTTAATTGCATTCATTGGTGCACTACTGGGTATTTTCGCTTGGTTTATTACTCTGTTGGTTGCAACAAACATTCGGACTTGTTGCCTTGGGAGAAAGCAGTGGCACCTTTATATGAACGCTTATCCCTGTTAGTGTGCACTACATCGATGTGCTTTTTGTGCTCATCACCGCAATCATTACGGGCTGGTTGTCGGTGTGGTATCCTGTTCGCACCTTGAGTAAGCGATTCTTAAAGTAGGCATCTGTATCGCTCTTTCAGCGACTTTGCTTTACTGAAAAATCAACTTTTTCTTTCTATTTCGATAGAGACAATCACTCAAAAGATCGTCTTTCGATGGCTTGTGCGCCTATATTTCTATTTTTAAAACATTACTCTTATTGATGAATGTTGTTTGACTTGCACTGCAACTCGCACCCTTTTGTTGTTGACATTCCTTCCCTTTGATTTGTTTTTAGTATAGCTATCCCCAAACAAAAAGCATTGTAATTGGTTGCACAGCAATGCAATTGCACCCTAAAAGCAGTGCTATTGCTTTGTAATATCAGTGTTATTGCAATTATCATGATAATGAAATAGTTACGGAACAGAAAGGTAGTAGGGGATGATAGAGGACTTTTACGGGACAAAGACTATGGGGAAGGACTGAAAAGTGGAGTGATGGATAGGTTAAAGTTAATAAAAACGAGATATTGAAGATTATTTCAATACCTCGTTTTGTGCTTTTTATAAGTTGAAAATATTAGACGTGTTTATTTATTCTTCCGCTTCTTATATTTAATCTTGGAATTCTTCGTTTTCTTTCAGCTTGCTTTTAATCTTGATAAATGCGTTTTATAAAATAAAAAGCAATGTTTTGAGCTGCCTTATTTCCAAGTATAGCTTCTAATATTGCCGTTGTTGTTTCTAACTGTCACCACTTTTTCCCTTTATTGTTAAGTGTAGGTGGTAATATTTTTCGATTTCGTCTGTAGGAGTAGGTAGTTGGTTTGTTATCAGTGAATGCATTTTCAACTAAATTATTTACAAACTTGCCATAGTAACCCCTGCATAAATAAAAATTGGATCAACGCCATCTATAGCAGGAATGCAATCTTCTTAACTCACTTAAAGTAATGAAGTTTTTTAGCAGAGTGATTGGTATAAACAAACTTTTTATGATATTATTATTATTAAACGAGTGCTTAGCTGTAATATTACCCTTTGCCATGAAATATTGGTACTATTGTCTTTTGTTATCACTTTAGTTAGTTGATCATTACTATCGTATGTATTCAACAATATATACATCTGCAGCTTTAAACGTGCTGTTGATTATCTTTCCATTCTTTCAAATAAAATGTGTTTTGTAGCCCTTATAGTCCCCTGTAGACTGTGCTTCTATCAAATTTTTCAGAATACTTATAGGTACTAATGTGCCCTCATCCGAATTGGTTTCGAGTGTTACACTCACCAATCTTCCTTGCTTTATCGTATTTAAAAATCGCTGAGAACATTGCCTTTGTTGTCTGTAAAACCAATAATCTTCTCACCTGTAACAACGGTATTTCACCCTTTGTTATCATTGTTGTTGTCTCGATGAACATGCGCTGAATAAGCTCCACAACACAAAACCAATAAGCTTTTCAATAAAACTTTTCTTTTTCATTTTGAATAATATTTATAGTGTTAATAATTTATTCTCTTGTTAGAGTTGTTTTGTTTTTTTGATTGTTTTTCTAAGTGTATAGATGTTTGTATACAGGTACGTTTTGTTACAAATACTTTTCTTATGTGAAAAAGTGAGAAATACTTTTATTGTCTTCTCGCCCCATTTCTCTTAAAATCTCTTTTATTTATCGTGAAAAAGAAGAAAGGTTGGGCATTATTTGTTTCTTGTTCTTTTAACGTTCTTACGCCTTTTAAAATTTAATGTTAATGTCTTTGCAAGTTCGTTTCATTTGCTTATCTTTTGTGCTATACTAAAATTCTAAAACAACAAAATAAGTAAATGGAAAAGATCAAAGGATTAATCGATGCGCCATTCACTCCTTTTTTATAGTAATGGTGAGGTGAATTATGAGCCAATCGAGCGCTATGCAGCGATGTTAAAGAATAATGGTTTGAAGGGAGTTTTTATCAATGGTTCGAGCGGTGAGGGCTATATGCTCACAGAAGAAGAGCGTATGAAGCTTTGCTGAAGCATGGATGAAGGCTGCCCAAGCGACTTTAAAGTGATTGTACATGTGGGTAGTACTTGCGTAAAAACAAGTAGACGCCTTTGCAGAACACGCACAAAAGATAGGTGCATTTGGTATTGGTGCGATGGCAACTCCATTTCCAAAGGTTGGCAGAATAGAAGAGTTGGTGAAGTATTGTGAGGAAATTGCAGCAGGAGCACCACAGCTCCATTCTATTATTATCACATTCCTGCATTCAATGGAGCCTACCTTTCTATGGTAGAATTATTGAAAGCAGTAGATGGAAGAATTCTACTCTGCAGGAATCAAATACACTTACGAGAGTTTATACGAATATAACCAATGCCGTTTGTATGCAAATGGCAAGTTTGATATGCTTTCATGGACAAGATGAAACAATCCTTCCATGCCTCGCAATGGGTGGAGCTCAAGGTGGAATTGGCGGAACAACCAACTATAATGGTCGTTGTTTAACTGAATCTTAAAGGCTTGGGAAGAAGGAAACATCGAAGAAGCTACGTGAACTTCAAAACTTTGGACAAGAAGTGATCAATGTTATATGCCGTTATCGTGGTAATATTGTGGGCGGAAAGCGTATTATGAAGCTCACAGGATTAGACCCTGACCCAACAGAACACCATTCCAAAAACATCACAGATGATGAAGAACGTGCATTGAAAGCAGAGCTCGAGGCAACCGACTTCTTCAATAAATGCAATCAATTTTTAATGCTACCGCCTTTTATTTAGTAACGAATAAAAGCGTATAACATTATCTTTTAGGCATGTTCTATGAGACAGTTGTTATAGTTGTTTTGCTATAATACATCTTTTTAGAACTTGCTTTACATACCAAAAACGATAAAGATTAGACTACAAAAGACGATATATTGCTATTTAAAAGCAGGCATATTAGTCCTTAAAAGCAATCCTTTTCTTTATCTTTTTAACCACTAAAAGCAGCTTTAAAACAATGAACTTAAACCAACAACAAAAACATATTTAGCTCAATGGGCTAACTCTTATAAGCAGATTTAGAAGAAAACATTCTTCCTTTTTGGTTAAAATATGGCTTAGATACCGTTAATGGCGGTGTTTATACATGTGTAAACAGAGACGGAAGCTTGATGGATACCACCAAATCAGTGTGGTTTCAAGGTCGTTTCGGCTTTATTTGCGCCTTCGCTTACAACAATATTGCACAAAAAGAAGAATGGCTTGCAGCATCAAAAAGCTGTGTAGAGTTTATCGAAAAGCATTGTTTTGATACCGACGGACGTATGTCTTTTCGGGAGGTGACAGCAGAAGGAAAGCCACTTCGTAAGCGTCGTTATGTGTTCTCAGAGTGCTTTTACGCTACAGCAATGTCAGAGTATTCAATTGCTTCGGGCGATAAAACTTATGCTCAAAAGGCGTTGAATTTGTTTAAAGACATTCTTGCGTTTTGTAGAACACTCCTGGTATTCTGCACCCAAATATTGCGAAGATGTAGAGATGCAAGGACACTCAATCACCATGATTCTCATCAACACTGCATCACGAATTCGTGAAGCAATTCAAGCAGAAGAGCTCGATGCGCAAATCGATCTCTCATTAGAAACATTACAAAAATATTTCATTCACCCTGAATTCGAAGCCCTATTAGAGACCGTTGGACCTAATGGTGAGTTCATAGATACCATCATTGGCCGTACAATTAACCCCGGACATTGCATCGAAACCGCTTGGTTCTTGCTCGAAGAAGCAAAACATCGCAATTGGGAACCAAAGCTAACACAAACCGCTTTGACCATTCTTAACTGGTCATGGAAATGGGGTTGGGACGAACAATATGGCGGAATCATCAACTTTAGAGATTGTAGAGGACTCCCACCTCAAGACTATTCGCAAGATATGAAGTTCTGGTGGCCTCAAACAGAAGCAATTATTGCAACGCTATATGCTTTCGAAGCAACTGGAGATGATAAGTATTTGGAAATGCATAAGCAAATAAGTGATTGGACTTACGCCCACTTCCCAGATAAAGAATATGGCGAATGGTATGGCTATTTGCACAGAGATGGCACCGTTGCACAGCCTGCAAAGGGTAATATCTTTAAGGGTCCGTTCCACATTCCACGCATGATGATCAAGAGCTTTATGCTTTGTAATGAGATAATGAAATAAGAACACGATCCCAAAACTCCAATATTTAGATATGAATAAAACAACAAGTCAATATTATCCATGGGTAGTTGTGGTTCTATTATGGGCGTTGCGCTACTGAATTGCTATGGATAGACAATGCTTTCGACCATGAAAGAGTCGATGCAGTTAGACATTTCAGAACTGCAAACGGCTGAGAATTTTGGACGATTAATGGCAGTTTTCCTCTGGATTTATGGTTTAATGAGTCCTTTTGCAGGTGCTATTGCCGATAGAGTGAATCGTAAAGTGGTTGATAGTATAGTCTTTTCGTGTGGTCGGCCGTTACTTGCGGAATGGGATATGCCAACACTTTCACCGAAATATATTGGCTTCGAGCTCTTATGGGCGTTAGTGAAGCCTTGTATATCCCTGCTGGTTTGTCGTTAATTGCAGACTGGCATAGCGACAAGAGCCGCTCTCCTTGCAGTGGGAATACACATGACTGGTCTTTATACAGGACAGGCAATTGAGGCTTTGGTGCAACCGTTGCAGCCTCATACACATGGCATACAGCCTTTCATTGGTTCGGTTTGATAGGTATTGCCTATGCTCTTTTATTGGTATTGTGCCTAAGAGAGAATCCAAATCACAATGTTATGAAACCCCAATGTCGAAACAAATAGCAGTAGAGAAAGAATCGATATTAAAAAGGCTTTAGTGCCATTTTCAGTACCGTTGCCTTTTTGGATTATCTTGTTTTTACTTCGCTGCTCCGAGTCTACCAGGATGGGCAATAAAGAACTGGTTGCCCACACTTTTCTCAGAAAACCTCAATCTTCCGATGGCAGAGGCAGGTCCAATGTCAACCATCACCATTGCACTTTCGTCGTTCTGTGGTGTAGTTGCAGGTGGAATACTATCAGATCGCTGGGTACAACGCAACATTAGAGGTCGTATTTACATCAGTGCAATAGGCTTTAGGACTCACCATTCTGCTCTATTCCTGTTGGGATTTGGTCACAACACCATAGGAGTTATTTCTGCAGGGAATGCTTTTTGAATAGGATTTGGTATCTTCGATGCCAACAACATGCCCATTCTTTGTCAGTTTGTGTCGCCCAAATACCGTGCAACCGCTTATGGAATCATGAACATGACGGGTGTGTTTGCAGGTGCAATGGTTACCAATGTACTCGGAAAATGGAGCGATGACGGCAACCTGGATTAGGTTTGCACTTCTAAGTGTGGTTGTTGCAGTGGCTATTGCTTTGCAACTACTTTTTCTTAAAAAGCCTAAACAAGAGAGCTAAACTCATTTTTATTCCAATTGAAAAATAATTATAAGCAACAGCAAAGAAAAGGCGAAAATGTTTGCTAATGCCGTATCAACAAAGTATGCAGAGCTATTGAACGACCTTGTTCATGGTGAGCTATATGCACGTTAATCGTTTGCTTATTGAAATGAAGAGATATTTATTATTACCGCTAATGCTTGCTGTGTACTTTTGTGCAGTAACGACACGGAAATGCAAGCACAACAGAAATAAGATGAAACATACATTCAAAATAGAGGTGATGAAGGGCTTTTCCCAACACCGAAAAACGGGATAGAAAAAGGGCGTTTCAGCACCCTTTGGAGGAGTTGTTAACGACTATTTGATTATGGCAGGAGGCTGTAATTTTCCCGATAAACCCGTCTTTGAGGGTGGAAAGAAACACTATTATAAAGGCGTTTATGCTGCAAACGTGGCGCAAGGCAATTGTCTTTCGTGGACAAAAAGTAGGCGACTTACCCGTAGAAGCAGGCTATGGCGTGAGCATTCCATCAACAAAAGGCATCTATATGATAGGTGGAAACAACCTCGAAGGGTCGCTTAAAGATGCTTATGAAATGGTGTTCGACAGTCAAACAATGAGCGTTCAGTTCAATAAACTGCCCTCGTTGCCTTGCACACTCGATAATATGACAGGCACACTCGTGAACAATCACATCGTAGTTGCAGGTGGAGTGGCAGATGGTGCGCCTTCTTTAAAGGTATTAACCCTTAACCTTTCAGACGTAAATAGCGGTTGGGTAGAGGCTACAACCCTTCCTTCTTCGCCACGAGTGCAAACCCGTTTGCGCTGCAATAGATAAATAAGTTTCAGCTTTGGGGTGGTTTTTATGACGGCTCAAAGGGCGGAAGCCCCGTTGTTTATACAGAGGGATTGCATTTGATTTGACTAAAAAGAATGGCAACCGCTTGGTTTTATTGGCAAAGACGAGGCTCATTCGCTTACAACAGTAGGTGCTGCGGCAGTTCAATTCAATGCAAGCGAAGTGCTATTAACAGGTGGAGTGAACAAAGATATTTTCTTTGATGCTATTAGTGGAGCGTATAAAATGGTTGAAAAAGCAAAAACTATTTGAAACAACCAGTTGAGTGGTATCGTTTCAATGGCACCCTTATGCTTTTCAATGCAAAGACCAATAGCTGGACAGAAACCAATCTTTCGTCACCTCATTTGGCTCGTGCAGGCGCATTGATGGTGCGTGCTAACAACGCAATCTACTATGTTGGAGGCGAGTTAAAGCCTCGAGTTCGCCTCGGCAGAAGTGAGCAAAATTACTTGGGAATAAAATGAGATAGAAGGCAAGGGCAATGTTGTTGCAAGATGATGGCACGCTCGGTGCATCTCTAAAGAGCGACTTCTTGAAATAGCTCTCTGCGCTGTTCGGAGAGCGATCCGTTCGTTTTTCAGTCTTTGATAGAGTTGCGGTTTGCACGCAAAGAAAGTCGTCTTACAAGCTCAACAGCCAGTATTCGAGTCTCTATCGCATACAAAAATTATTCAGCTTTGCAGTTGTATTGAAAATCAACAACATACAAAGCACTTTTGAAATAGCAATGCTTTTAGATCGTAAAAGCATTGCTATTTTTTGTAATAACATCGCTTTTACACAGCAAAAAGCATTGTTTTTAAAAAGTGAATAAGAAAGTATTATTTTCGCTTTCTTTTATCTTTTTGAAATATGATGAGATAAAGAAAAATTTATTTGTGTAGATTTTCGATAAGAAAAATCTACTAATCGAAAAACTAAAAAGTAAACTTTTATTCATAAAATTCTACATTCTCTTTGATAAAAATCAATAAAAATAGATAATTATAAAATTGTTACCGCAAACAACTTGCATTTTTCTAAAAAGTATTATCTTTGCATTGTGTTTTTCATAGTATTAGATTTAAAGGTTAATAAAGGTTGGGACTCGGCGGAGTCCCTCTTTTTGCTCTGCCGAAAACACCCCTTTCTTTTTCGTTTTATGTTAAATATACAAAACAACAAATATAAAGTTGCGAATAAAGCGAAGTGATATAAATCAATTTTATATATTTGTATCGACTTAAAACAATATCAACTTTAAAACGAAAAAACTGCGACTTATGCTGAAAGTATTGGCCATGAAGAATCGAAAAACATTCTAATTGAAGATACTATAAAACACATAAATCATTTTGAGCGACACAGAAATTCGGAACATCTTACAATGCAAGGAGTCCTCTTTGATGCGGACTGCTTAGGCGGTTTTGTTTGTTGTTGGTGCTTATGCGCTATCACTTTTCAGTCGAAAAAGTAAGAGGAACAATCGCAATTCAGCAACATAAAAAGATACTCAAAGAACAATTGTGGGTATTTATTTATCCCTCAAGTAGTTATCAATAATATAAATATAGAAAAAGCGTTATATACCAATTTAATTTAAGCAGAACTTTTTCATAATGCTATTGTAGTGCAATAGCACCTAAGTTTGTAAGCTGTGGGCGTCGGTCTGTAATAGATAGGCGCTCGCTTTTTATGCTTTTTAAAACAGCTAACATAGTATAACACGATAGAAAGAGTTGCTTAATTTTGCTATTTTCATTATCTTTGTAGCAAAATCGACGAAAAAGATGCAAAATGAATTGAATTATCTTGATAGGAACGAGTTTAATTTCGAGCCATCAAAAGAAGTGGTAGAAGCTTTCAAAAACTTTGATGTTAATAAGTTTGCGTTCTACACTCGCATTTATGATGAAGGTAAAAAGAGCATATTCTCTGTGTATTTATCAGAGTTATACGATATAGAAGAACACCAAGTGATGGTGGGATATGGCGCAGAAGATCTGCTTAAAAAAACTGTTCACTATTTCCTTACAAAGGAAATAATAGAAAAATGCTTATACCTAAGTTCTCGGTGGTATTATAAGTCGATTGTTGATGAGGTAGAGGGTGAAACTGAGTTGTATCCAATGTACGAACAAGAAGATACTTACACCTATAACCTCGACGAACTCAAAGCTATTGTAGAGGAAAAGCAACCCCGTTTGTTATTGGTTGCATCTCCAAACAACCCAACAGGTAACGGTTTAACAGGCGAAGAGATAGAACAAATCCTTTCGTTTGTGCCTTCAAACACCATAGTTGTGGTAGATGAGGCTTTATGCTTCGTTTGTTTCTAAGAGCGGAGACTATATAAAACGCCTTATAAACACTTATCCAAACATCATCGTTTGTCGCACAATGTCTAAGTTCTACGGCCTTCCTGGCTTGCGATTAGGCTATGGTTTTGTGAGGGCAAGGGGCGAAATGGACGCCTTTTTGAAGTATGCTAACATGTATTTAGGCTACGATCGTCTTTCAGAAGAGTTGGGAATAGCAGCTCTTAAGTCTGATGCTCACTACCGAGAAGTGGCTCGTGTGATGGAAGAAGCACGTCAAATGTATACTAATGAGATAGGTGTTTTTACCCGGATTTAAGGTTTATAAGTCGGTAGCTAACTTCATATTGATTAAATATCCCATTGAGTTGAAAGAGTCATTGCAACAGGCTTTTGCTGAAAGTAACTACAAAGTGAAGCTTTATGAGCGAGCCCGATATCAACTCACACCTACGCATTACGCTTGGACGAGCAGAGCAAAACCGCTTTGTTTGCGACACCATTAAACGCATAGCACAACCATGATAGCAGTTATTTTGGCTGCTGGCATGGCCAAACGCCTACGTCCTTAACCGACACCACGCCCAAATGTCTTTTAAAAATAGGGCAAAAATCGTTGTTAGAGCGCACCTTTAACGCCCTAAAAAGCGTTGGAGTGACTCAATTTGTTGTGGTTACAGGTTATTTGCACGAGCAAATTGAGGACTTTTTAACCAGTCGTTATCCCCAAGAAGATATACTTTTTCGAGCACAATGCAGTGTTCGAAAGCACCAATAACATTTATTCTCTTTGGCTTGCAATGAAGTATGTAAAGGGAAAAGAATTCCTTTTGCTCGATAGCGACATACTTTTTCGATCCCCTTTGCTCAACGCTTTAGTGTCAGTTAAAGGCTCTTCGTTAGCCGTTAATCAGCATCCTTGGGCGAAGAAGAGATGAAAGTGGTGGTAAATGCAGAGGGTACAATAACCCAAATCACCAAAAGAATGTAGCCCAGAAGAGGTTTTGAGGCGGAGTCGGTTGAATCGAAAAGATCAGTAATAGCTATTCGCAAGCACTTTTATGATGAGTTAGAAAAGATGATGAACACAGAACATCTCGAAAACGTGTTCTATGAGTTAGCATTTGAAAGACTCATTGCTCAAGGTCATTCTTTAAGGGTTGTAGACACCACTTCGATATTTTCTACCGAGTTAGATACGGTAGAAGACTTCCAAAACGCACAGAAAATCATTCCACAACACTTGTTTTAATCATGGCAAACTACGATATTAAAGCCCTTCACAACTGTATTCTTAAAACCCTTCAAACGATAGATAAGGTGTGTAAAGAGCACAACTTGCGCTATTATATATGGGCAGGAACACAGTTGGAGCCGTTCGTCACGGTGGATTTATACCCTGGGACGATGATATCGACATTGTTATGCCTCGCAAAGATTACGACCTTTTGATTGCTCATGCAAAAGAATGGTTGCCCAATCCCTCATGAGATGGTGTGTGCAGAGAACGACGAAAAACTATCCAATAGCATTTCGCAAAGATTCAAGATAGTAGCAACTATCATCGAACGCATGCACCTTCGCTATCTTGGAGGGGCTTATATCGACGTGTTTCATTAGATGGAGTGCCCAATAACTGGTGTAAACGCTGGCATTTTTGCCCGTTATAAGTTTTATAGAACAGTGCTTTATCTTGTTCAACGTGACCCTTATAAGCATGGAAAAGGTCCAAGTAGTTGGGTTCCGTTGCTTTGTCGTAAGCTGTTTACATTGAAAGGTGTTCAGAAAAGTATTCGAAACATTCTCACAAAGTACGACTTCGACAAGTCAACTCTTGTGGCAGACTATGATGATGGCTTGCGCTGTGATGCCAAAAGAGGTACTTTTGCACCCCAATTCCTTGTAAGTTCGAAGACATAGAGGTGCTTGGAGTGGTTTCAACCAGATACTTATCTCAAGATGAAATACGGCAATTATATGCAACTTCCACCTGAAGATAAGCGTCGACAACACAACTTTCATTATCTCGATCTTGAACATTCGTATAGAGAAATGGAGCAAAACAAACACTAATCGTCTTGTTGTTCTTGCCTCATTTTATTCAATTTTTATTTTCACATTCATTCTATTTGTAATCCTATCGGCACTCTTTTCACAAAGAGCGTCTCTTTAGTCGTGTTCTAAAAAGCAATGTTTTTACACTTTAAAAGCAGTGCTTTTAGGCTGTAAAATCAATGCTTTTATTATTCAAACTCAATGCTTTTTGTTTTTGAGATATTAATCGATAAAGGACGACTTTCATAAAAAGTCGTCCTTTATTTTTTTATAGATATATTACCATTATACCAATGCAAATCGAAATATTAATATCCAATTAAATACTCGTTCAGTATCGATATAATTTGTTTTTGATGTGTGTTTAAATTACAATCAACAGATCATTCAATAAAAAGTTCAATGTAAAAAGAATCTTTTATTATTTAGAAGTAATGATCATTATTGTTTCAAACTAACTTGCACATATACTCTTTTTAATACTTTTTGTACTTTCTTCTACCTACAATATAAATTCCTTTAGAGAGCAAATGAAAATCTTTTGTGGTGCCAACCTGATGCCGTCAAGCGAATAAACAATCTCATTAACATCAGAATTTAGGGTTGGTGTAATTCCTGTAATGTCGTTAGGTTCAAGGTGTACTATGATTTTTGTTAAAACGAGTTCTACTTGTGCTGTTTTTATATTTTAAAACCAAAACCTTTTGCCTTGCTTTTTTATAGAGTTTATCATTATCAACTTCAGATTCAATAGTTGGCTCATTATCAGTAGATAAATCAAAAATCAAAAGTCGCTTACACAATAGAAATCAATTCCATTTATTTTTGAAACCACGGTGCAGTGATTGTTATTCCATTTTTAGAGTATATGGTAAGGCCATCAGCAAACAAGCGATTCCAATACTTGTTATTCATTTTTGCTGTGTAATAACGACTCCATCTTGCTCAATTCTTTACATCATTATCGAGCTTTTCCTTCTTCAGGTTCACCGAATTTAGGTGCAACTGGTAATCCCCTATGGATTTGCTTTGAAATCAAACTCAACGTCTTTTTGCCTGTAAAGCAATATTTGCAAAAGAGCAAAACTATTAATAAAGTAACTCGCATTAATTGATTCATTGTTTTTTCTTTTTCATTGTTTTTATGTTAAATGGTTTATTTTAGGGTATTATTGCATTTATGTTTTGTAAAGCCCTCTTGCATCCAACTAGATGTTTTATAGGTAGAGATAGCATCAGAAGGAACGAGGAGTTCTTTCGCTAGTATATGAGTTTCTAAATGCCCTTTCATCACTGTTGAGGTGTATGGTACGGCATTTCACCTTTTGATAAGTTTTTACATGCAAACAAAAGCATTTAGTTTTTATCTCTTTTAATGATGCGGGAAGATCGATAGAAAGCAAGGTAGTGCAGTTCTGGAATGCAAAATTATTAATCTTTGTAACGCCTTCTGAAGTGTAATATCTACTAACTTGTTGCAATTTTTAAATGCACTGATACCAATTTCAGTAATCCCTTTTATGGAAGTAAAACAGTGTTGAGTGATGTGCAATCGTTGAATGTTCCAGCTATAATTGCGGTTATTTGTGAGGGCACTCCACTCTTTTTAAGTGCTTTGTAAGCTGCAAAAAGCATAAGCATCTATTAGTTTTATACTTTCAGGGATATTGATCTCGTCTAGATTTTCACAGCCTGTGAATGCTTCTCTACCTATTGTTTCGAGCGTTTCTGGCAGTTTTACGCTTTTCAGTGCAGTGCATTCTTTAAATGTGGTGTTTTCTATTGTAGTTAAACCAATTGGTAGTTCAATAGTTCTTAGGTTTGTACAGGCACCGAAAGCATTATCTTTTTATAGTTTTAATGGTGTTTGGAAGGGTGATATGGTCTAATGATTTACATCCATAGAACATCGATTCTCCAATTAGCTCTAATCCGTTCTGCAGAGTAGTTTCTGCAAAACTGGTGCACAGAGTAAATACGTTAGGTGCAATTTTCTTTACACTTCGTGGCACAAACACTTGTGTAATGTTATGGCATTGATAAAAAGCACTCTCTCCAATGCTGTCTATTCCTTCAGGAAGAATCACCTCTTTCAAGCCATTGCAATAGGCAAACGCATCTTTTCCAATAAACTTTAAGGTGGTAGGGAATGTTATTTTTTGTATCGGTGTTTGATAAAATGCCTCACCTGCAATGCCCACAATGCCTTCAGGAATCACCACTTTGCCGTCTGCAGGAATAAGAGTTGCATCCCATTGTAGCACAATATGGTCTTTTACTATAACGCCTTCAGGAATTGCTGTTGGCTTTTTCAGTAACCAAAACCTTCAATTTTTCTTGCTCACTACTGTTCTCGTCGGTGATAGTAGGAGTAGAAGTCCCTGCTGTGAGTGCTTTGATTGATAGTTTCCTATCTATTATTATAGCTTCTGTTACAACACTATTGTCGTTTGATAGTGAATAGGTTCCACTACCAGAGTTAAGTGCAAGTTCTGTGGTTTCACCCACTTCTAGCTTTAATTCGTGTTGTGTTAAACTAAAAAGGAGTCTCTATCTCGTCTTCACTGCATGCTCGAATCCCAGCAACAGCATAAGTAGTAAAGTCACTACCGATTGTTTTTCATCATTGTTTCTATCATATTATTTCTTTTTATATATGGTTGTTTGTTATCTCTTTTGGTATAAAAAGATAAGTTCGTAAGTTGTTTTCATTCAATTGTTTATGGGGAGTGTTATGAAAGCATTGTTTTTAGAGTGTAAAAAGATATCTTTTTAGAGTGTAATAGTGTAACTTTTTACGCTGCTAAAGCAATACTTTTAAAGTACAACAGTTGAGTTCTTTATTGTTCAGGAGAAATACATTGGTTGTAAAGCCCTATAATTAGTTGATTATTTATAGGTTCACAAAAGAACATTTATTTTGCTTTTATCTTTTCTACAATCTTGTGTTCTCTGTTTTCTCTTCCATTGCCCTTTATAAATCAAAACGTATTGTTTTTCCCGCCAATATGCTCGTCTTTTTCGAATAAGTTTTCCTTTGTCCCAGGATTTACATCATAGATAAAGAGCGAAGAAACCAATCTGTTTTTATAGAAATATCTTCAGCTGCCACATATAATTCAGTTAGGATTATAGGGTTGAAGATAAGCTGTTTTGCTCGATAATGGTGCCCCAAAGAAATGTAAGGCTCAGTAGAAAAATTGTTACTCTCGTAGTTATAGCTATAAATATTTCCTTTTCGTCTGAATAATACACAAAAAGGTTTTTATTGATTTACTCCCAACTGCACTTGTAGGAAGAATGTGTCCTGAGACGTTTGTTTTAGCGATTAGCGTTTCTTCAGAACGTTTTGATGCTGGAGAAAAAGCGATAAAGAGTGGTTGAAGTATTGGTGCTACCAATTAAAAGAACTTCTCGTGGCTCGTAACGAAGATCGGCATTTTCGTCAGCATATTGTCCTCCGCAGGCTGTGAGCAACATAGGTTGTATGTTACAAGTTGTGGTTCCAATCTTTAACTCACTTATTCCACTCACGTAAATAAGATGTTTTGAGGTTTTATCGAAATACACTTTCAACATATCTGTGGGTTGGTGATGAGCGAACAGGCCATATCAGCTAGCTGAACGCTCTGTTGGTAGTTGATGTTTGATGCGTCCTAAAGAGAATTCACGATTAAGTGTCATGATATATTCACTGCTATTTCCAACGAAACAAACAACTTCTCCTCCTTTGTCCCAAAGCATGTTTTGTCCGCCATAAGGTACAAATATATAGTTGGGATGAAATGTTCCTTCCCCCTTATATGATACCTCTGTTTTTACTTTTAGGGTGTTGGCGTCGAGTACAAACACTTTAGTTGGGTTGCTAGAGCTTACGATAACCTCTAAACCATTAGAGAAATCGCTGATGTTATTAGGGTTCGTTATGCCCTCACCAGTCCAACATAGGGATAGAGGTGTTGCTCCTAAGCTGAGCTTGGGATTATTGATTGCGAACACATCTCTTGTGGCAGGGACTTAAGAGCATCTAAACGTTTATAGGTGAGCATTGATGTGCCATTGTGTTCGGTGAGTAACAATAAACCACGATCGTAGCTAGAAGAAACAAGAAGTTGAAATTCTTTTGATTTCTGCATTGCTGTTTGTAGATACTTTTTAGATAGCCATAAAAAGATCCAAGCTTTTTGCAAGGCACTTTTAAGTTGGGTTCACGGCTCACAATCTCATTGTTGATGCTCCACTCATAGGACACGGTAGTTGTATCTCCTTCAGTGAATTGCACTTTAGGAGTGATACGTAGTGTGTCGTTAAGTTGTATTTGATACTGTGTTTCAATTCCTTCTATGCGGCGGATGAAAGCGTTCTGTACGTCTTCGGCAGCTTCATCATTGCACGAAAAGAAGAATAAAACCATTAAAAAGACCGATAAAGGATAGTTTTTGTTAATTTCATTGTTTTATATTTATATTATATTTTTTGTTGTTGAATAGAGATATTTCAATAGATGATTGATGGAGAACAAGGACAATTTTATACCTCCCACGCTACATCGGGAAATGTTATTCCTGTAGAAAACTGTGCTTCGAAGAAGCTCTTCACTCGCTTAAAGATTCTCAGTATATCATATTTACGATCTGCCACATCTTCACTTGTGATGGGAGCGCCATTATATTCAATAAATTTTTGATATTTCCGGTGTCAGTATTCACCCAGCCAATAGGCCAGTCTCATTCCACCATTGGGGTTTGTCTAATCTGTTTGTGAATGTTATTCTTGTTGTTCTGAGTTCTTCAATTCCTGCAGGTAAAGGCGAAGAAGCAGCAATGCGCAGTGTTAGATTGTAGTATGTATCGTTATCTAAAGCACGCCTGTTCACCCTTATATATAGGGTGTCGTGATAGGCTTGCGGAGCAATTGTTCGTTCAAAGGCAAAGGTTGAAAAATGAATACCTTGTAGTGGCATTTGTTTCCTGTAGTCTATTTCAATATGATAAGCCTGTGTTTGAGAACTTGTAAAGCCTATTAGCTCAAGTGGAATGGATAGGGTAGTATCGGAAATGTTATAAGGCAAGCTGCCCAAAGCAATATCGTGATGAGCAGAAACAAAGTTGATGCCTTGTCGACCATTATAAATAAAACTGTCGTGTGAACTGCATGCTTATCAAAAAGCAACATAAAACAGCTATAAACAATATAAATGAAGTGATTGTTGCAATGCATAGAATGTTAAGATATGGGTTGTTCACTGTTGGAAGAGGTAGAACAAAAAGTGTTGTTGTTTGCGGGATGGATCTTGCCATGTAAAACCTTCGAGAGGCATATTTAGGCGTTTGTGGGTGAAAAAGATCTGTCCTTCACCCCAAAAACTCCTTGGTAATCTCGTTTATAAGTATGTTTTTAAAGGTGGTATAAGAGGCAATATCGTTTATAGAAAGAGGATGTAGACCACGTGAACTGATAACGGTATTAAGAGCATCTATACTTTTCTGGCGGTCGGTGTCATAGCTTGCCTCGGCTATTATATAATATATTTCGGGTAAAGCGGATAAGGTTTATGCATGGAATACGTCCTTCCATCCATTGCGATGTTTCGTCGTAATTCTTATCATAGAGTTTTGTTAGTGTAACAACGGGATGTCCCCAGTTGGTTAATGTGAAATAGGCTTGAAAGCGATAATCGTTATTCGAAATGGTGAAAGTGTTGGTTTTAAAAATTGTTTTGTAGTTGTTGCGTACCATATTGAATGTAGAAGTAGAGCGTGCAGGATAGCAAGTGTTGCGCACATCAAGATACATTTTGGGTGCATGGAGAGCAAAAATACATTCAGAACGAGCATTGTATCCCATAAATAGCTGTAATATGGCTTTCTTCTTTAGCTAGCTGATAGTTGCTTGCTACTACTTTTTGTGCCCATATAAGGGCTTCCGACTTGTTTCCTCCCATAGAAAGACACGAGCCAAAAGCGACATTTGCAGACATCGTGATTAACGTAAAGAAAGCGAGGAGATCTATTTATTGTATTTGTATCTGTTGCCAAGATACGTTCTCCTTCTTGCAAATCGGCAATGATATTTTGATAGGTTTCGCCTACTGAAAGGCGTGCTTGAGGTTCGATAGAAAAGGTTTTAACATAAGGAATGGCTAATGCATTGGGTTGTGATATGTGGGGAGCAAAAAGATCGAAGAAGGTCAAAAATGTAACATGGCACGTAGTATTAAAGCTTCACCTTCGAGATGTTTTATATAAGGAGAATTACGCTTCCTAGCTTCTGTAATCATGCTGTTTAATGCGGAAATGGCAGTATATGCATTCTCCCAAATGCTGTTGATACGAATTTGAACAGCATTATTGCGATATTGAAGGTCGTATGTGCGGGTTAAAGGGGTTTCATTAGGCTCGTGATCGTTATAATAGAGTTGTGCAATTTCATCTATAAATCCATAAGAAAAGCTCTTTCCCCATAGAGTTTATTCGATGCACTAAGGCATAGACACCTGTTAAAACTTCACTGAATCCTTGTTCGTCTTTGAAACATCTTTTATGATTAATAACCCTGGAGTGTCTATATCAACAAAGTTACAGGTCGTTATCTGTATACAAAGAATAATTATTGAAAGATGAAATAGAGTTCTTTTTCATAGTGATTTTTTATAGTTTTATGTTTAACCCCAATTCGCAAATGCGGTGCAAAAGGATAGTCTAAACCTCGTTCACGCTTAATGGTAGAGAGTGAAAGAATTGTGCTGTTGAGGCAGAAATGCGCATATCTGTCACCTTCCATTGCTTGCAAATGTGTTGAGGAATATTGTATGACAACATGAGTGATGATCCTTCTAAGGCATACTCTTTGGCAATAAAGCGTGAAGAAGGCACCACAGCTATTCCACGCAATGTTTCTATAGCGCACAATGTCGCCTGGTGCTTTCCAACGGTAAAAAAATGCACGATGATCTACATTGTTAGTAGGATCTGCTCCTTCTACTTTGGTTGCCAATGTCTGATTGTATAATGTCGCACCCAAGCGGTAGTTAAATGACACCGAAAGAGCAATGCCTTTCCAATCGGCTACAAATCCCCACGTTCCTTGTGCCCAGGAGAAGTGTCACCCTACAACTATTCGATCACGATAGTCGTAAGAATAAGTTTGGGTTCCATCTCTTTTATAAAGATTTCCTTTCCGTTGGCCGGATTAATGCCTGCCGACTGCATTACTTTGAGTGCTGTTAACGATTCGCCTTCGGCATATATAGCTACAGGAAGTCTACCACCTTCTTTAGCATTTCGTTCGTTGTAGTTGCGTAAGTATTCACTGATTTTAATAATTCGGTTGGTGTTGTGGCGTATGCAAGACAGCTGTTTAGTATGAACGAACGCTGTTTTATAAGTTGACCTCTAAGAGATAGTTCCATACTCGATTATTGATCTGTCCCTAAATTCTCACTGTGCTTCCTTGAAACCCGATATGAGGTGGCTTTTTGCTACAGTCATAACTAAATCATGTTATGTTATTATATATATCCAAAGAGCCACTTAAACGATCCGAAAAAGTCCGAAATCAAGTCCTATATTGCGTTTTGGATTGTACGCTCCCACTTTTAGATGTGTGTTCACCATTGCAATGGGTAAAGCTCCTATATCGTTATTATAAATAAGGTTTGAACTATACCGATAGCTCAATTGAGCTTGGTAAGAGTGGAAGCTTATCTTGCCTACGACACCTGTACTGAGTCGTATTTTGAGTAATGAAAAGATCCTTTGGGGGTATAAAAGATTCGTTATGGAGATTCCAAGCCACACCTATGGTGCTCGAAAAGGGCGTATTTATTAGAGGCACCGAACTTGGAAGAACCCTCTCGACGATAAGAAAAATCAATGAAATAGCGGTTGTCATAGCTATAAGCAGCATTGATATAGCCTCCTAATAGGCGAGAACGTTCACGTCCTCCGCTAGGTGTTGATCCTTCAGAAAAGCCCATTGCTTGTGTAACATGGTCAGCCTTATCACCAATCACCAATAGCAGTATAGCCGTCACTTGTTCCTTCGATGGCTTGAAGATTGACACCAAGAACTGTGCCGATGCGATGTGGTTGTTTTGCACCGAATAGTTGATTCCAAACCACAAGACATTACCCGATAAATCGGTCACGTTTGCTGTAATATCGAAACTTCTCGCTTATTCTTTACTAAATGTGAGAATCTTTTTGAGAGTGAGTAGAAAGTTTCATCATTATCATTATCATAGGTGTAGGATAAGGAACCTTCGAAACGCCAGTTAGGGGTTAATACTTTTTCGAAAGCGAAGACTATTACTTATAAATATTCCTGAATGCTTAATGTAGCTGTTTAACTGTTGTTCGTAGATAGGATTTGCTTTGCCGAAAGATAACTCTTTAACTAGGTTGCCTTGGGTATCGAAAAGGGCATCATAGATTTAAAAATAGCATAGTCAGAGAATTTACCATAGGGTTCATAGTCGCCGGATATGCTCAACTCTACCAGTATATTGTAAAATAGTTTGCTCCAATCACCGTAACTCAGGTTAACACGCAAAGAAGTGGAATGTCTATTGCTTTGCTTCATCACACCTTTGTGTGTTGCTTAAACCGCCCGTTAGGGCTATATCTAAAATTGCCTCGTTTCACCCGAAAGTAATAGATTGTGATGCTGAGTTAATCCCATTCGTGAGGGATTGAAAGCCAATGGTATTGATTCCTGCTCGCACGCAGAAAGTTTATGGTAATAAGACTCTTTTGTTTTGCAATATCATTCTTGTCTTTTCCTTTGAAATCTCCATAAAGTCCAACAAGTCGTTCGTATTCTAATTTCTCTGAAGCGTTTAACAATCGATAGTCAGTAAATTGGCTCTACTGAGTTGAAACTGTCCTGTATAGTCTGCTTGAAGCTTCCTTTGTCTGTTTGGTATAGAGTAATGACTACAACTCCGTTAGCTGCTTTAGATCCATAGAATAGTGTTGCGGCTGCATCTTTTAGCACTGAGACTCTTTCAACAGAAGAAGGACGAAGGTTAAAGATAACACCCATATCTACTTCTACGCCATCTAAGATGAAAAAGAGGTATGTTGGTGTTGTTTCCTCCACAAAACTACTGCGCCCAGCGGAGGAACATTTGGGAAGTTTATTGGGGTTAGAGCCATTCATAATGTCGCCATTTAGTTCGAAACCAGGCGTATTTCGTAAGATAAGATCTAAAAGATTGGTGTTTACTTGGTTGCGTAAAAGACTCTTATCAATATACGCTTCAGAGCCAGAGTAGCCCTCTTTGTTTTTATTGAGGAACCCTATAATAACCACATCTCTAAGCTGTTCAGAGGCCTTGTAGAATAATAGTATAGTGATGTTTATTCTTGTTTATTTTTATTTTGCCTCTTTGTAACCCTAACATACGAACAACTAGTAGGGCATTGGTAGAAAATGGGAGATGAGACAGAGAAAATTTCCTTTGTGTATCAGCAACACTCTGTGTAATGATAGTATCTTTTTGTTGCATCACAACAAATGCTCCCTGGTAGTGGCTTGCCGTCTTCTGTCGACACATATCCTTGCAATAGTGTTGAGGTGTAGTTGTGCAAATGAGTCGTAGAAAAATGAAGCATAAGGGAGCGTAAAAGTAAGTAGTAGTCCTGAATGTGCAACTTTCTTGTGATATAAAATGTCTTTTCAAGTTTAGCTTAATTAGTTGTTCTTATCGTGGATGCAAAGGTAATATTTTTTAAGAAATCGGAAAAACACCTAAAAATAGTGATATTCTAGGGCACAAAGAATATCATATCCCCTCAAAATGGTATGAATGAAAGAGAAAATAAATGGTGATAAGATCAAATAAGTGTTTTTATTCATATAGGTATCTTTCTTGAAAATAGAGAGTTCTAGATTTTGAGATTCGATTCATTTCAACCGATAATATGTCCAAGATATGTATATTTTTGCTTAATTACATGTAGACAATACAATATAATTTTGTAATGAATGGAAAATCAGTGAGTTATAATAATAAAAATTCTGTTTAAAGGAACCAACACATTGTCAACTTATTTCCATTTGCATATATATAGTGTAAGAACTGTCCCCAAAAGGCGGAAAAGAAAGCATCAATATTTTTGTTCTTCATCATTATTTTTGCTATCTTTTGTAGCATGTAGCAAACCCTACATGCAGATGAAAATGGAAAATACCCTCTTTATAGTTTTTATAAAAGGTATTTTTCCCTTTCTCAGATATAGGGTTGCCTTTTTATTTATCAATTGCGTTTAGGCATAACACAAACTCTTGTAGTCTTATAATTTACAAACAATGAAAAAGAACCAATTATTTTCGGTCCTTACTTTAATGTTTTTAGTACTTTTAGGTACAACATCTTGTATTAAAGATGAGGCAGCAAATGCTGAAGCCGATATCCTTTCGGTGAGTGTAGATAACGAGTATCCTTTTGCGAAACTCTATTGTTTTCGAACATGATGAAGTGAAGCTTTTTCACAGCCGACAGTACCGATTTCGAGCAAGGTGAAAGATACTTTAACCTTACACAAGGAGCCACAATCACCAGTGGAGACACCACTAACACAGATTATACCAATGCTCGTTTGTTTACCATTACATCGCAAGATGGCAATTGGAGCAAGACATATAAGGTGCATTTCGTGCGTATTGATGGAATAACCGACTTCCATTTAGATGATATGCACTATTATGCTTACACCGATCAGTGGGACCCTTCAGCTGCACCAGTAAACAATTCCACATCCTTTTCAGAAACAACTCTTTTCTAAAAAGCAGATCAACTGGGCGAGTGGAAACCCTGGTTTTTGATAACAGCAGGCAATTCGCCAGCCGAAGACTATCCAACTTTCCAGTAACGATGGCTTTAGGCAAATGTGCGCAGTTAGTTACTCAGCTCAACGGCGCTTGGCAGAATGTTTGGTGCTCCTATTGCAGCAGGAAACCTGTTCTTAGGTGATTTCAACTCGACATTTCTAACGCATTGCGTTCAACTCACTTCGGAATTCCATATCTTCAAGAGCCAGTTGCACTGAGTGGATATTACAAATATCAAGCAGGTGCATCGTTCACCGATAAGAATTCGAAAGTGATTACGAACAAGAAAGATATATTTACCATATATGCTGTGTTGTGTGAGGTAACAACCGAGGTGCCATATCTTGATGGAACCAACTCGTTAACCAGTGAAAATATCGTGAAGATCGCTAAACTTGAGGATAAAAAGAAGCCAATGAGATGGACTCGTTTTCGAAGTTCCTTTCACCTTCTTAGAAGGCAAAAGCATCGATATAGAAAAGCTCAGGCAGGTAAATACAATCTTGCTATCGTGCTTTTCTTCGAGCGAAGATGGTGCAAACTTTAATGGAGCAGTGGGCAGTACCTTATGGGTTGACGAGCTACACATTGATGTTAAATACTAAAACGACGAATAATTAAAATGAAAAGATATTATTTTGCTCTTGTTGATCTTTTTCGCACTCCATTAGCTATGCTCAGCGGCGAGCAAAGAGCTTTAGTGAACTCAGAAAGAACGGATGGGAATATGAAGTGCATGGTGTCAACATCGGAGGCGCAACTCCCATGCCAATGCCAGCAGAAATTCATAAGATAAAGAGCTATAGTCCTAAGTTTAATGGCACTGTTGAGGGCGTAGTGCCCTAATGGTTCCGATAGCAACTAACAGTCCTGGGGCTTTGTCTACAGGCTTTGACAGTAGAAGAAAAAGGCATGATTACCGAGGCAGATGTAAAGAGTTATAGCACCGAAATCATTCAAAGGCCTCAACGAGTCAGGTTATTACACTGGAAGTGTGAAGACAGCAATATAATACATTGCTAACTGTACCCGTAATGGCAAACTATCGCTTCAACGATCAATGGAAAGTGCGTGCAGGTTTGTATGCAGCTTATCGCTTAGATGGCGAGTTTGCAGGCTCAGTGAGCAATGGTTATCTTAGAAGAAACCCAACAGAGAGAAACTCTTGTTCGAAGGCGACGCAACAGCAGCTATGACTTCTCAAATGAATTGCGTCGATTCCAATGGGGAATGCAATTAGGAGGTAGTTGGCGTGCTTTTAAGCACTTTACTGTTAATGCTGACCTTACATATAACATCAACGGAATATTTAAAAACAGCTTTAAAACGATTACATTCCCATTATATCCGCTCTACCTTAATATCGGTTTGGATATCGTTTCAAAGACTTACACACAATACCATGGCAAAAAGAAATTATGTTGTGTGAGCCATATTACAAAAGACAAGATCATCACTCCTAGAACGAGTTCTCTTTGGCAGGAGGAACTGCTTTTATTTCGCACATGCAATTAATGCGTTGCCTAAAGCCGTTCAATTTGAATTGATTACAAGGTTGGCGACAACGCAAAAAGCTACAGTAGTAGAACTAAAGAGTTAGGCATTGATGTGCAAAATTTCGATGGTGAGAACACAGTTTACTTCGAAAAACAAAATATGGAAACGATCCCAATCACCGCACACAACGTGTGTTAGCGAAGGCAGATGCATTCGAAATACAAGACGTTGTCAACTCAAGTGCCGACATTTATCATATCGGTTCGCTCTTAAACGACGACTTTTCGCCCGAAGTTCTTCAGCTTTTGGCTCAAAAAGGCTTGCTATCTATCGATGCACGAGGCTTTTTACGTCGTGTAGAAGATAAAAATGTGTTGGCAACTAACTGGTATCATAAGCAAGAAATTCTTGAGGTTACTCACTTTTTAAAGGTGAATGAGCACGAAATGGAAGTGCTCACCAACCATAAAGACCCACGAGAGCAGCGCAGATGCTTGCCGAAATGGGTGTGAAAGAGTGATTATTACCTCGGAAGCTATGGCTCTTTGATTTATACCGACAGCACTTTCTGAAATTCAGCTTATAAACCTGCTCAATTGGTTGATGTAACAGGTTGTGGAGATACTTATATGGCTGGATATTTGTATGGAAGAGCAGCAGGAATGGGTGTTCAAGAGGCGGAGAGCTTGCTGCTCGCATGTGACTCGTAAGATGAGGCAAGCGGTCCGCTAACTTCTTTCGAGCAATAAGAAGGCTGCACAAAGGCGATGGGAGAGCAGTTGGAGAGCAAGGTTGCCGACATCGTTGGAGCAAAGTCAATGCTTTTAGAGTCTAATATCAATGCTTTTTGCATGCTAAAAGCACTGCTTTTTACACCGCAAACTCAATGCTTTTTCAAAAGCAAGACACAACAAAGAAGATTTTATAAAAACATCTTATACGGAATGAGAGTCTCAATTCTTTATTGAAAAAGAACGAGACTCTCATTTTCTATTCACCTTCTATTTCGAATGGATTAACAAATACTTATTATCCATCTCCATTCTCTATAAAGATGTTTCCACCTTTATAAAGAACGAGATGTGTGTTTTCTTAGTTTTAGAATGTAAGACTTTTGAACGCTATCTTATTTCTTTATGAAACGAGCAGTGTGTTCATTGGCTTTAAGATATAAACACCTGCGGTGTAGCGGCTGATGTTTGTTGGTTGTTTCCTCTCTCAACTCAACCTTTTCCGCAAGAGCACCATTGCTGTTGGAACATCTGTGCAGATGTAGCCTTTGCGCTTTACATTTAATACCGATGTAGCAGCGGTTGGATGAGATATTCATTCCCTTACTGATATCGTTGCTGTTGATACCTGTAATGGTGCCATTTTCGATGTTAGTGTTGCCTAAGTCTAAACCAATAGATTGGGTAACGCAACATGAAGATGGTGCTTCGTTGAAGTGTAAGGTCTCTCCCTGAGTTGGAGTGGTGTCGCTATTGCCCTCAGAAGGCATCACGCCATAATACCAGTTGGTGCGTACATAGAATGGAACTTCTTTCAAAGGATTGTATTTCCAATAGCCTGTTTGACCTGTGCTGTGTAGAATGATTGAGGTAATAAGTTGATATACCGAACTTCGAAATGTCGAAGGTTATGTCTACATAGCCATTTGTTGAAGGATTGATCTTGATGTTTTCTCTGACCAAAAGACCGTTTTCTGCGTTGTAACTTCGTGATGTACTGGTGACAAAGAAGCGTATTGGACCAGTGTATCCGTTAGTACTCTTCAAGTAAACACGTGCTGTTACATTGCCACTTGTGCGATAGATGGTTGCATAATCTGCACCTAAATAAGTGCCATTTTGATAGAAATAAACACTCTGAAGCTCTACATCGTGATTGCCAACAACAGGGTTATCGTTGTCGTTATCATTGCTGCTGTTGATGGTTAGCTCGCCAATGCAAGGGTTCTTCTTGTCATCTCCTAATGTAACAAATACCTCTTTGTTATTCAATACATAAGAAAGAGCGATGTTCCATTTGGTTCCTTTGGCTCCATTGGTGTTCTTCAATTGCTTGAAATTGCTGTTGGTATAGAAGGTAAACACCGCTTGTACGTTTGAACTTAGTGTGCCAACGCCTTCAGAAATAGACGTTTTGTTGCCCAAATTGCTTTCGTCTCCGGTGCAAGCATATAAGCGCATGAGTGCCTTTGTAGGTTGCTCTTCCTTTCGTTAGAAAGCGATACTGGGATTTTAATAGCTTCGCCTTCGAGGGCAGAAGCAAAGCATTTTGCACCTGCAAAGATCTTCACTTCGTTTGAAATAGGTGTTGGTGTGGGCGTTGGAGTAGGACTATTGCTTTCGATAGTCAATGTTCCTGCCACGGTTTGAATAGCTTTATAGGGTGCTATTGCTTAGATAATTTCACCACAAGATAGTAGGTGTCGGGCTGTAACTGAGTGGTATTGATGTTGAAACGACACTGCTTTTTGAAGCCGAACCAGCTATGGTTGCGTTGGCATAAGGCAATGATAGATTGCGAATCGCCCTCTTTATAAAGAGAAAGAGCAAGTTGGTCGTTGAAAGATGCATTGCCTCTGTTGCCCACTTCGATAGTTACGGTTGCGTTTCCAGTCGATTGTTTGAACGTGTTTTTAGCCGCTTTGTGAATGTAGAGAGTCTCACAGTTTGCTTGTTATCTGGTTGAGGCTGTGGTTTAGGTTGGGGTCTTTCGTTATCGTGGTCTGTTAGGAGATGGGTAGCGAAGCATCTGTTGACTGCTTCTATAACCACCGCCTCCGCCGCCAATTCCTTCAGATCCTGAAAGCTGCAGAAACGTCTGAGCAAATACCAACCGTTTTCCGATCCATTTCAACCCCAATCAACGTGTACATAGCCGTTGAGTTGCACAGCCATCGAGCACGAAACAGTGGCCTCTTGCTGAAAACCAGCGTAAATAACAGGTCCATAGTCTTCCATTTCACCTTAATCTCCTTTAACCACGCATTTGGACTTTGAGATAGTTATCGCGTTGCAGAAACGAAGATCTTGCTATGCCAAAGTGCTCTGTCAGGGCATTTGAGGCGTTATAGACATACGCTCCGCTACCTCCTGCAGACGCAGGACCGTACGACATTTGCACAGAATAGCCGATATCACGAGCAAACGACCAATGTTACTCGGCCTGAGTGTTCGACGACTTTCTGATTATTAGATAAGTCGTATCCATTGTGAGACACTCGCATGTGCATCTGACTCAATCGTATGCTCTTGTTTTTCTGACCGCTTCCATCGAAATTGAGCGTGTTTTGACCACGCCAATAGTTAACTACGGCTCCAGTTCGCTTTGTTAGGGCCATTGATGCCAGCGCAAAACTGTACATATTGCGGTGGCTACACAGCCCGCAACTGTTGGATAAGAGCTGTTTCCATACACGTAGTTTGGAGCGTAAAGTTGAATGGCCAGCTCTGACCTGTGACATAGCGTGAAGGCAAACAGGGTTGCTCTATCGTTGTTACGGCAAACAAAAGGCTGTATTTCGGTTTGATAATTCGCAGCTCTTGTCGATGCAAAATACGTCGAAAACCTGCATTTTGCTTGTCTTCCATATTGCTTTATGGCCCACTGAATTTTGGTTTCTCTCATCAAACATCCACTTTATAGAAGGATGATGCTCGATTTCGTCTTCAGTTAAACCACCTTTATCGGCATAAGCAAGTACGGGTTGAACTCTATCATCGCCCGAAACAACAATATCCGTTGCTTTCTCCACGATTAATAACGTAATAGAGTGCATGAGTAGACGCTGTTTTAAGACTCTGAGTTAATTCCATTTGTGTTTTTCTGTGTTTTGTCGGGCTCGGTTGGGGTGCCTTTGGCAGTGAATTGCACTTTTAGTTCGTATGAGTAGATGGCGATGTTGTTGCAAAGAACCGCTGTGCCACCTGCAAAAGCCTTTGAAACACTCACTGGAGATGCATGTACATGCAGAACGAGGGCTATGAAAAGGCCCAAAATGAGATAATTTTTCATGTCATATTAGGTTTTAGTTCGAAATAGAAAATGTATTTTGTGTTAAAAAGTTAATTATACTCCCGCTGCAAAAATAGTATAATGAGAAAAGAGGCAGTGAAAAGACGACAAATTATTATGTTTAATTTACGTTCTTGAGAGCGAGAAGAACAAAAATTAAAGCGAGATGTTAGAATGTGTTTATCGCTGATTTACAGTTATTTATGAATTTAATAGATGTGATTAACGTCTCTTATAAAATGCGCCTGACAGCTATTGTAGTTCTTGAATTTTTGTTATTTGCGCACAATTTTTGTGCAATTGCGTTGTTTTATTATTTTAAGTGCGTGCCAAAAAGCATTGCTTTTAGAGTGTAAAAGACTGCTTTATAGCGCAATAGTTATGCTTTTGCATTGTAAAAGCATTGGTATTAGAAGGCAAGTAAAGTGTTTTGGGTGAGAGGGGGAATTCTGTTAATGATAAAGATGAAGGGTAGTCGGGGTGCTATTAGGAAGAATTTGGAGCGTAGAAAGGTTGGTGTTGACTTGTAAATAAAAAAACAGAGAACACACTATCTTGTTGTTTTAAGTAGATAGTATGTTCTCAGAAGAGTATTAATGACACTTTTGGTCAATAGTATTTATAGTGTATGTGCGCTTATTTTACAACCTCTTTTGCGAGCAGAGTTGTCGCTCATTTGCACGATGTTGATTCCCTTTTCAGGGCGAGTTAGGCGTTGTCCGTTGATGTTGTAACGTGCTTTTTCAGCAATTTCAGTGTTCACTTTCAAGCTTTGTACACCAGTTGTGGTCTTCGTAAAGGTCATAATGCCCTTCTTAGTCTGTAGTTTTAGAGTGTTATTGCTAAGCTCAAGATTTTTGAAACGTAAAGAAAACTGGTCACCAATGATGAGATGAAGTCTGTTATTGCCTGTAATATAGAAGTCAAGGATCTTCTCTGTATCATCAATCTCAAAGCGGTAGTTATCTGCATTTGCTTCTCTTGTCTTTTCAGTCCACTTTATGTGATAAAACCTGAGTAGTAATCAGCATCGCTACTGCCCTTTGCTAAATAGTTTCCGATCACCATTTTCTGTATAGAACCAAAGTAATCGTCGTATTCCATGCCGTCATTATTAGAAATCCAAGTTCCCTTCTAATTGCTCTTCGTCGAATGTTTGCACCTAATTTGAATTGTATAGCGAATAATAGCGCAATACTAAATAAAAATTTCTTCATCTTTTGAGTAAAATTAAAATTATAAATAATAAAATTTCGTTGTTCTGCAAAGTTAAGTATTAATTATAAATAATAGATAAATTATTGTTAATTTGAAATAATAAGAACTCATCTCTCATCTTTTTGTTGAGATAGTGATGCCACAGTGGTAAGAATATTAGGAGGCAAAGGAAGTGTTTAGAGGTAGTATGGTGTTTTAAAAGTGATGAAAGGGGAAGAAAGAAAAGCGAAATGATGTGAAAGGGGTGAAGGGTTGTGAATAGAAGACGAGGAGGGCTTGCACGTCCTTAGTATAGGGGAGAATACCTCCTCAATAGGGACTAGATGAAAGATAAATAGGAGCGAGATACAAGTTGTATAGGGGTGAGGTGCAAGGCGAGGGCCGTGCTTTTAGGTGACGAAGAAGCTTTTAAAGAGAGAAATAAGTCTATTGAGGACGAGTGATAACGCCAGTTGTCCGACTGCCCAACTACTCGTGCATCGACATTGCTACTATCTTTCATCATTTTTCCGCTGTTTTGTCACCTGCGCTTTGCCGTCTTTAAAAGAGCGAGCAAACTGATATTGAGGTGCAATGACAATGTTGCCAGTGTATCGGCAAAGCCGAATGAGATTGTTTTCGCCCACTATCTTCGGAACAGACCCTCGACAGGATAGTCGGGTCCGTTATCGAATTGGACACATTAAAAGGAATTTACCCTCGTTGTTGAAGCGACTTTATCACGCCATTGCTATCCGACACAAAGCCAATGTGGGTGATAGTGTCGGTAAAAAAGCCATAGGATAAATACGGCAGAATGATGGTGTCGCCTTGTCGTTTACATAGCCATAAAGCTCGTTTTGCTCTACCACAACGAGGCGGTTGCTGGTGGTTTGACAGCTACCAAACAAGAATAGTCAATAAAACAACGATTGTTGCACTGCTTTTCCATAGGGTTCTTCCTTCTTTCATCTGTAAGTTGATTTGTATTAATGGGGCATTTGCATTATTAAAGCACAAGAATCTTGTCTAGAAGAATGGTGTGTTTGCTCTTCTTGTGTCGTTCTTTTTATCGATAAGACGATAATGCAAATATAAATAAAAAGACGAATGGTTGCTGGCTTCATCGTTAAATATGCTCCCTCGCAATCCTTTTGTTTTACGATGGTGCAGACGCTTCGCTTAAAGCATGTGCTTTTAGTGATTAAAAAGGGCATCAATTAGAGTGTAAAAGCAGTGAATTGTCATGGCAAAAGGACTGCTTTTGCCATGCAAGAGCAGAGAGAATGGGCATAATGTAAAAAAGCATAGTGCCTGTCTTTTTACATTATCATTTATCGTGTTTCTTCTCAATATATTATGTTGATGAAGAAGATTTTACTGATGTTTTCAAAACCCAATCGTCTTGCCCTTGCCTCGCCCAAAACTTTACTTTTAGGGTTTAAAAAGAAAAGGAGTGAAGAGCGGGTTGTATCGACTTTTCTATCTCACATCTCTACCTTATATATAATAATAGGTGAGGAGATGAGTGTTGAATCTCACTCCTTTTCTTGGCACAAAAACATTCATCACTGCTTGTCCAACTGCTTGAGTGTTCTGCGATCGATGTTATCTATATTATCATTAACCAGTGTGCCATACGGGTCCAAAGACAGTAGGACTCATCTCGGGATAGTATGGAATGATGTCGATGGTGTGGTATCTTTTGCGATTTGATTAACAGGGATATGGTCGTCTGTTATCGCTCCTCCTGTTTGGTTGATAAACATACATTGCTGTATCCAGCATTAGCCGCTTCGCCCCACACTTTTGCTACAATTTCGGGCGCATAAGCCATCGATGCTTGCTCAATATAGAACTTTGCGTTCTTACCTCAACCATATCGAGAAGTATTCCATATCGAGCTGTGTAGTTATTGGGCTGGAATTTTTCGACCAATATTGTGCGCCTAACGCCCATGATCTTCGTCGCTTGTCTTCTCAATCCATTCTGTGTGCCCCAATCTTCAGCGTCGAAACATACAAAGTCGATACCGATATTGCCCAAGTTGTGCGATTTTAGACTGCGAGCAAGCTCTAACATCACTGCAACTCCACTGGCTCCATCGTCTGCAGCCATAACAGGTTTCTTCCAATTGTCCTGTCGTCGTTACTCTGCCCATGGTCTGCTGTCCCAATGCGCAAAGTGGGATGCGAGTATGTGAGTTTTGGGATTGAGTTGAGCCATGATGTAGTGGCTTTAGCAGTGTTCATCATAGCCTTTTTAGCGTTGCTTTTGTTCAGACACAGTAACCCAGCTCTTAAACTTGTTAACAATCCACCGAGGCACATTGTTCGTGTGCTTCACTATTCATCGTTCTTGGTCCAAAGTTGCATTGTTCTGCAATGTAAGTCGGACGCTATCGGCATTGAAAAGCAGGTGCATTCACTTGCGTAACCTGTTCTTCTTCACAGGCTTTGCTGTCTTTTGTTTTACGAAATACCCGCCAATGGCTCCTGCCAGCGCAATATGCGCCTATTTTAATCATCTTTGTATTTTTCATTTTGTTGTTGATTGTAATATGATTTGCTCAACTGATATTGCGATTATTTAGTTTATCGTTTTACCAATCTTTTGCACTGCTCCATCACTCTTAGCCAGTTGCCACCCCATATCTTTCTAATGTCGCCTCAGAGTAGCGTTTTCGAAAAGTGAAAAATATGGTGAAACGGATGAGTTCCCGACGAATCTCTAAGACCTATAATACCTCCATCTCCATCGAAATCAGTGCCGAGTCCAAACGCGAGTCAACGCCCATTATGTTGATGAAATGATCGAGATGACGTATTTCGCATCTTCGATAGTTGCGTTGCCATCTCTTGTTAAAGCCCCTTATAAAGGGTGACATGAGCCACTCCTTTGTGCTCTGCAAGAGCCAAAAGCTGTTTATCTGTGAGGTTTCGAGGCACGTCGCACAATGCTTTAGAATTGCTATGGCTGCACCACGGGTGCTTTACTGGTCTTTAAGACATCGAAGAGGTGCTTTTCGGCAGCGTATCTAAGGTCTCACGATGCCATATTTATTCATTTCGGCAACTTACTTCTTTTCCCATAAGCACTAGTCCGCCATGTGTTTTGCTACCTCTTGCGCTGTCGCAGATAAGGTTATCGCCGTTATGACATAGAGGTAATGTCGGTCATTCCACGCTTCAGCAAAATGCTTAACGTTGGCAATGTCTCGCTCAAGAGCTAAGCCGTTTTCTATTACGAGCATGATAGAACGACGTCCTTCGAATTTGTTTTGCATCACTTCGAAAGGCGTTTTGGCAATAGAAACATAGTCTTTGTGATTAGAAATCATGCTTTCTATCTTGTCAAAGATAAAGTCTGCATACTTCTTAGGACTAGTCAATGCAATGTATTCTTGTTTTAAAGTTCTCGTTTCCTATTGTTTGAGGCAACATAGCAAACCATTGGTGACGTCTTGCTTGCTTTCTGCCATCTTATGCAAATCAACTAAAACCTCTTTGCAGCGTTTTGTGATGTCTACCTCTTCGTTATCGAAGAACATTGGGGTATCGCAATGCGAGTCGAGGGTGATGATTTTGTTGTGAAGAGCTTTGGCTGAGCATATTCTTTTGCCTGAGTTGTGAGCCATTCGAATAGCTTTAATCCATCTTCCTCTAACCATTCGGGGTGCCATTGCATGAAAAGGCTTAAACTCGGTGCTTTTCGAGTGCTTCAACACCATCATCTGCCTTTGCTGTGATTTTTAGCTTAGACCGATATAACTTTACGGCTTGATGATGGAAAGAGTTAACAAAGAGTTTTCTTTGTTTTATACATGAGTGAGAGTATTGAATTGGGGTCTATCTCAACAGAATGAGTACACTCTTTTGCGGTCGGCATCTTGGTTATGTTTTAATCAATCGCACCATTTCTCCGTCCGAAAGTAAACTCTTTGCCGCAAGTTTTCGACTCTCTTCGATGTCTTGTGCCACACCTCCAGAGGCAGATGGCACGCATTGCAATCCTCTACAAATGCCAAGGATAGGCTTTGTCGGTTGCGAAGCAAGTAAAAGTGAGCAATTCGAAATGATCTCGCTGTATTGATGCGTCCTAAGCGTGGAGAAGGCTCGTCGCCACTCCATAAAGGATTGAAATCACCGCCACAGAGAATATTATTCCATCGATAGAATCAAGAATATTGATAATCGTTTCTGGGTCTTCTGTAGGTGGAATAATGACTGGTGCGCCTCCAGCTTTCATCACTTGTTGGCAATAAGGGTTACGAACAAGCACGTCGTTTCCTTCTACATCACCTGTAATACCGATGATTGGGCGTTTTGTACTCTCTGGATATTTTACGCAAATTTCCTGAGATAGGTTTTAATGTCGTATGATTTCATTGCTATCTGAGAAAGTCCTCGTTCGCACATTGTCATCATTAGTAGCACAATACCATAAGACATTGTGGCTCTTGCCGTATTTTTACGACAAGAAACATAAAACTAAAGTAGTGTTTTGATTCAATGGTTGAACAGATTATTGTTGTTTGTAAAGCCAAATGTAGCTATTTTTATGGATTATACAACAGCTTACCCCGTTATTTATAGCTATATATGCTATTTTTGTAATCTTTTTATTCATTCGAAATGATAGCCATTGGTAGGCAATAGAAAGAGATTGCCCATTGTGTTGAGCAATCTCGCTGATGTTATCTCAATTTCGATTTGTCTTATTTGACGCAATCTCAAACGTGCTTCTACCACATTTACAACGTAGTCGCTAAGCTTTTTCGCATTCTGTGATGATGTCCATGTATAGCGTACCCATTTCCAAGTATACGTGTGCTCGTTGATATCGCTGATGTTTTGGTTGCGAAGTTGGTTTCTATAGTTGTTAATCTCATTTTCGATGTTGAACGAAAAGGTGAGCATCCATGCGGTCTTTATGACCCATGAAGAGGAGATTCATTTGTCGTTAAGCTGTCATCTGTCCAATTCAAACATCTGATGAATGTGTTGATATTGTTCTTCAGTGAAGTCTTCGTTTTACTCGACTTGGCTGAATGGTGCATGCAATGTTATAACAGCTGTCGCCAATACTCGATTTCGGTAATCTGACGCATCATACTTTAACCTTAGCCTTTGTTTCATCACTCAAATGAGCATCGCTCACCTCCCGTTCAAATACTTCGCAATTTCGATCTCCATATTGTCCGAAATATCCTCATATTTCTCAATTCTTGAGTAGAGTTTTATTTGATTAGCCCAGATGTCTTTCTCCGTGAAAGTAGGTCACGAACCATACCAGAACATACGTTGAATGCGCTCTGCAAAAAGAGGTGATTTCCTTTTGAGCTTCGAACAAGAAAGCTCTGGTGTTGCCATAATACCAAGCTGAATGAAACGCAAAACGGAACTCTTCTTCCTCGTCGTTCTTCTTTGGTTTGATGATCATACACGCTAAACGCCTCGATTTGTGGAATGACCAACCAGAATAAAGGTCTTAGTTACGTTAAAACATGTGGGAATGCAGCCAAAGCAAACGACAAACGAACTGGGATCGAGGTTGCCACTTGAAGGGTTAACACCCACCAATGAGCAGGCCATATCAACAAACCAATAGAACACGCATAACCCAGAACACGCAAAGCAGTTAAAGAACAAGGGACAAAGGCTGCTCTGTGCTTGTGTGTTAGCTGTTAGGGCAGCAAGGTTTGCAGTTAGGTTGTCTTTCGATGTTCTCTCCCATCACAAGAGCAATACCTAAAGATAGAGCACCTCAGCAACACCTATAGAACCATGGTGATAGCCATCAAAGCAGCCGATGATTGCGACGATGCAAGTGAGGATGGTACCATCATCGAATATGATGATGAGTGAGATAGCTATCTGGATTGAAGGAAGCAAAGAACTTAATCAAAGCCTCATTAGCGCCAACCATCTCTTTTACCTGTCATACTGGTATTCCGAGTGAGAAGAACATAGACGAACATCACTCAAAGAAAGCTCGCCAACATACCTGCTAACGCTTGTATAAATAAGGCGATTGCGATCTAAAAGACAGGCCATACAACCAGTCATATTGAATGAGAATCAGCACTCATGATCCAAGCTGTGAATAGGTGTCAATATTGCACCCATAATTACAGAAATGGCTTTGAGCAAGGGTGAGAAGACCTGCTTTCTACGAACGAAACGGTCATTACATTGCAGCCAGGCGACGACTGAACGGCAGTGGTAATGACGCCCAGTAAGCATTCCTGTGATGCGGTTATGGTCATTGCAATCACCGTGGCGAAGGAGAACCTGCCATCTTTTGAAGTGCCTCACCATAACCTTCACCCCATCAGTAGCGCTATTCACTAACTTTAAATAATTACATTAATAGCATGTTTCTTTTGTTGTCTATTTTGCGTATTTACACTTTATTTTAATCTTGTGCTTAGAGATATGTTGCTAAGAGAGTAACAGTCTCTATTACTTTTATTTAGAACAGCAGTGTTTAATTCCCAAATCGTGTAAATTATGTCTACATCAGAATTATACAACATGCTAAAACAATTAAAAAATGAGAATGTTGAAATGGGGCATTTTTTGACATTTTTCCAAATTAACGTGAAATGGTCTACGGCCCCTGACCGCTGAAGGCAATAACAAAGGAGGAATGCAATATATGTACTGAACAAAGGCGAGTTCCTCGCTAACACATCACCTCGAATGTGCAACCGGCACCAGACCCTTGTTCTTTGTTCTGCGCGCTGTTCACGACCTTTCAAAACAGCCTAGAAGTTATCGAGTTCAGTTAAAACACATTGTAATGTGCACCAGAATTTTCATTGAAGATGGGTGAAAAGAAGCAACGAATGCAAGAAACACGATAGCAGATGCCTATAAGACGTTTTGAGCAACCCACCGACGATGTGCGGCTATTTTGTCAAAGAGAAAGGCGACGAAGCAAAGGTGGTTTTTATTGCAAAGCACAGTGCATGCCGAGAAGCGTGTGGCTGTTACCGACGATTGCGTAGATTACTACTATGGACGCTTGAATTAACACTCAACTCTATCCTTTGACGAGCTGGCGAAATGGACTGCTTCGTGTTCCATCATCTTCTAATCCCGAAGTGTTTGAGGATCCATGGTTTAACAAGATAAGATGTCGAGATGTTTAGAGAGCATCACCGCTGGCAAGGCTTGTTAGGAGGGCGCACAGTGGGCGACTTTAACGAAAGTAGAAGAGGACTAAGGATCGGATTTGATTCGAGTTTCAGAGGCATTGCGAGAAACGCATTGCAAAAATTGCCGATGAAATTGCTCAACTGCAATAATGTCAGTGGTTTTAATCGCTGGTCCGTCTCATCGGGCAAGACAACGTTCTGCAAACGCTTTGTCTCATTCAGTTACTATCAAAATGGTATCTCACCCGACAACTATCGCTCGACAATTATTTTGCTGATAGAGATAAAACCCCAAAAGCAGCCCTAATGGCGACTATGATTACGAGCATTTGCACGCAATTGATATCGACTTGCTGAACAAACAATTGAAAATGTTGCTGAATGGTGAGCGAGTGAACTGCCAAGATATAACTTTTCATGACGGAAAGAGCGAGAAAGAAACGGGTGATTTTGTGCGGTTAAAGCCCGATAACGTGCTGTTGATTGAGGGAATTCACGCCCATAATCCCGACCTTACTGCTCAATCTGCCTCGGCGATTCTGCCTCAGTGTATATTTCTGCCCTCACCACCATCTCTACTCGACGACCATAACCGTCCCCACCACTGATAATCGACTTCTAGACGCATCATTCGTGATTATAAATACCTGCAATGCGTCGGCAGAAAACGCCATCGATAGATGCGCAATCAGTGCGAGATGGCGAAGAAAAATGGATTTTCCCCTATCAAGAAGAGGCTGATGTGATGTTCAATACAACTATGTTGTTCGAGTTTGCCGTTATTCGTTCATGCAGGCCGAACCCTTGTTAGAAAGAGTGCCACAAAACTGCAGTGCCTACTCGAAGCCTCGCGTTTGTTGGGCTGAAGTATGTAACGCCCATACACGATAACGAAATTCCTCCAACAAGTTTGTTAAGAGAGTTCCTCGGCGGTAGTTCTTTCTTATATTAATAGGCAAAATGGGTGGTAGAATGTTGCCCTTAGCCAACCAACGTCACACCTTATTATATAAAAAGCAACAAAATAGTAATTCAATAAAAGAGATAAGAATTATGAGCTAATATACTTTAATCAAACGATATGCCTGGAGTGGGCAAGGTGGCAACGGCTGCAATGCTTCCCATTTTGTCGTATATAGGGCACTCGGTGTGCAATCTTCCAACCGCATTGGTGTCTAACACGCTCGATTATGGTAAGTTTAGTATTCTCGAAACCACCGACTATATGCAGCAGGTCATTCCCATTTGGCAACAATTGAGATTCGAGTTCACTGCCATTGCCACAGGGTTTTATTATCTCAGAACAGCAGGCGAAGCTCTGTGGCAGACTATTGTTTGAGCGAGAAAAGAAGAAAACCAAGATCTTCGTAGACCCCTATTATGAGGCGATAATGGTAGCTTGTATAACGGTATTTTCGCACGAAACGGTTGAGATGATGAACATCTTATTGCCGTGGCGGATGTGTGTTATCCTAATTATACAGAGGCTTGTTTCTTAACCGACACGCCTTAGAGACGAAGGAATTAGTGAGAGACGAGGCGAAAGACTCTGCTTTTGAAAACTAAAAGAGACAAGTGTTGCGGCTGCACTCATCACAGTGTGAAGGTGAATGGTGCTATGTGCGTGGTGGGTTGCAGTGAAGAAAGAGGCAATAAGATTTCTTTTTCTGCTCATACGATGAAATTCCTGTTCGTTTCAGGCACTGGCGACATCTTTCTGCTATTCTTATGGGCGAAATGATGAAACAACGCTCTTCAACTGATTCGACCCAAAAGGCGATGAACGTTGTAGAACGATTGATTAGCTGAGTCAACACAATGAAGATAAGAAGAGAGGAATGACATCGAAACGCTCATAGCAGACGTGTTATAGGTCTGTTGGCTATCGAAAAGCAATAAAAGTCACCTAAAATGCAAAATGTTGCAGTTTTAGGTGACTTTTTCTTTATTGAAAAAGCAATAGCGTGATTTAAATGAGATTTAGGTGGAAAGTGGTTAGAATGCTATATTTTAAAGGGTTTTCTGTTAAATCAAATTGCATTTCGTAAGTCTGTGTACGAAACAATCGCTTGATTATAGTCAAAAGAAACGCACTTTTATGAAATATTTTTCATGAAAACTCTTGCACGAACGAACTTCTCTACTACCTTTGCATTGTCAAAAGGTTAATAGATTGTTTAGGTTAGTAGTAATAGATTTATGTTTTTAGTTATTAGTTTAAGGTAAAAACATGATTGTTTAACAGGAACTTGGACGTCGTGGACATTCAATACCAAAAGAAATTAAGATGTTAAACATAGAAACACGCCGTGCATCTGCTGAGAGCTGTGGTGTTTTTCTTTTATATACCTATCGAATAAAAGAATAAACGGCTCGTTCGTCATTGCAAGTTCTGCATTTTCGAGCGAGCCGTTTGTTGTTATTGTAAGCTTTTGAGTGCTTCTTCATAGGTGTAGAAGTTTCCATATAAGCTCCATTTTTAAAGGAAAAAGAATCTTTTAGAATTGTTTATTCTCTTGTTAGAGTTGGTTACGTCTTTATAAAACAGCTTGGTGTAGCGTCGCCATTTGTTTGTTTTATAAGGGTTGGATGAATCATCAGAATTGGAACTCCTAGTTTTCTCACCTTGTCGAGTCCTAAATATGAGTTGGCAATGGGCAATGCGTTCACTCTATTTGCTTTACACATATCTACAAAATCGTTTGCATTTAGATTTTTATTCATCATATAAGATGGAGAGAAGTTATAGATAATCACATTTGAATGTTGCTTTGCAATAGTCTTTCACTTAGCTGTGCATTGATGAGATATATTGCCCTGTCGTCTTTTAACTCGTCGATAGAACCAGTGGTTAGGGTAAACCCTTTCCCGTGCTTCTTGTCGTAAAATTCTATAATCATCTGATATTTAGAACGTAACAAGAACTTAAAATGGCGGTGAAACCAAGTGCAATAAAAATATGTAGGATAGCAAAACTACTGCTTTGAGTTTGATTTCTTTTCATTTTTAGATGTCTTTTTATGGGTGAAAACAAGCTATTTACTTTTCATCTTTGATGTGTTTTTGTTTCTTTTATGCGAAACAATAATGTTGTATTGCTTCTACAATGTTTTTACATCTTTGATGTTAAGAGCCTGAGGGCTTCTTTGCACGATCTAAAGTTGCCGATATATTTGCCGTTTTGAAAAGAGAAATAAAGTCCTTCGGGTGGATTGGGCGAATTACTGTCTATCAATTCTTTAAAGAAAAGGCGGATGTATCGTGATCTCCACTTTGTTCCTAAGGGCTGAGGGTCTATCATGAGCAATGGAATTCCAAGTTTTCTTGTGTCGGCAAGTCCCCAAAAAGTATTGCCAATAACTAACGGATTGGTACCATTGGCTTTGCACATATCCACAAAGTCGTTCACTTGCATACATGCACTGCTACCGCAATAGGGAGTATAATCGTATATAACAACCTGTTGGTGCTTGTTGCAATAGTCTTTAATCTGCTGAACTCTACAAGATAGATGGTGTTGTTATCAATTGGTCGATATCTCCAAAGCTTTTCACCACTTGTTGTTTCTCTTTGCAGTGAGTTTGTTGTAGTCGGAGGTTAATCCTCCAATAGCACAAGAGCTTATAAGGGCAGTAAATGCAAGGACTGATAGAATTAATTTCGTTTTGAAACAATTGTTTTTAGGCGTTTTGAATATCATGTTATGAGGTGTTTGTTAGTTAAGTAAAGTTCTTCTACAAATATAATTAAAAAGTTTTTTCCTGCAAAAAGAAAGCGACTCTATTTCAATAGAAGGTGTGGATGGATTGTAAAAGCATTGAGTTGGTGATGCAAAAAGACTGCTATTGTGTTGTAAATGCAATGCTATTGCGGTGTGAAAGGACTGCTTTTGTGAGGAGGTGAGGCTCTTTTTCGGAGCAGAAGGGGGATGGAACATAATCGAAGAATGGTGTTGCTTTCTTCGAAAAAGAATAGCCGTTGTAAGGGTAGGGCAATAAAAAGAGTGCTTAAACGTATCTTTCTAAAAGCGAAAGACGCCATTTAAACACTCATTATTTTTCTGAATTAGAATCTTTTGTAAAGCTTTATTCAGCACGCAAAGTAAAAGCGACGGAATGCAGTTACAGTTAGATCTTTATCTGCTTGGTGAAGATATTCTGCAACGCTCAGCTTGCTATCTTGAATGAATTCTTGTTCAAGAAGGCAGTTTTCTTTGTAGAACTTCTTCAATCTTCCTTGTGCAATTTGTTGTAACATTGCGTCTGGAAGGTTCTACCTTTAGCTGCTTGCTCTTCACGAGTCTTCTCAATAGCAACCTTTAACTCTTCGTCTTTAACCTTTTGAGGTACACCTGCTTCATCAAGAGCACCTGGGTTCATAGCAGCAACTTGCATAGTTACAGCGTGACCTTTGAGCTTCTGCTGGCTTGTTTGTTTGTACCCATTGTGCAAAGAACGTTGATGTTTTGGTGGTTATATGTGTAGATGTTTTCTCCTTCAAGGTAGTTATAACCATCTAATTCCATCTTTTCTCCAGTGATACCAGAACGCTCTGCAACTGCTTCAGCAATCTTTCTGCCATCAGCAAGAGTAAGTTCTTGTACTTCTTCAAGGCTCTTAGCTTTAGCTGAAACCGCTGCATCTAGGATGTCTTGAGTTAGTTGAATATAGTCTTTTCCGTTAGCAACGAAGTCTGTTTCGCACTTTAATGCGATGATTGCACCGAAGTTATCTTGTACTTTAACAAGCACACAACCGTTTGAAGTTTCACGATCTGAACGCTTAGCAGCAATAGCTAAACCTCTTTCACGTACAAGTTCTATAGCACGATCGATATCGCCTTCAGCTTCAACAAGAGTCTTTACATCTGCAAGACCTGCACCTGTAAGCTTACGAAGCTTTTGAATCTCTGCAATTGTTACACCCATAGTATGTATTTATTATTTTTTTGAGTTAATGTTTTCTGTTAAAAGAATTGACAAACACCGTATTTCTGAAATGAATATATTGTTATTGAAACCGCTGTTTGTCAATTCAAAGAATGTCCACCACGTGATGTGATGGACAAAAAAATAATTATTCTGTCTTAGCTTCAGCTTGTTCTGTAGCAGGAGCTTCCTCTTTGCGAGTCTTGCGAGCACGCTTTGGTTTAGCATCTGCAGCTACTTCAGCTTGTTCTGCTGCTGCTTTCTCGTCTGCTTTTTCAAGCTTACGTTCTGTTAAACCTTCAGCAATTGCAGAGCAACAAGCAGTAAGGATAACATCAATACTGTCTTTTGCGTCATCATTTGCAGGGATAACATAGTCTACAAGACGAGGATCAGAGTTTGTATCAACGATTGCAAATACAGGAATACCTAAACGTTGAGCTTCTTTAATCGCAATATGTTCTTTCATAACGTCGATTACGAAAAGAGCAGAAGGTAAACGAGTAAGGTCTGAAATAGAACCTAAGTTCTTTTCAAGCTTAGCACGTTGACGTGTAATTTGAAGCAATTCACGCTTTGAAAGGTTAGAGAATGTACCGTCATTCATCAATTTATCGATGTTAGTCATCTTCTTAACTGCCTTACGAATAGTAGGGAAGTTGGTAGCATACCACCCGGCCAACGTTCAACCACGTATGGCATGTTAACGCTAGAAGCCTTTTCTGCAACGATTTCCTTAGCTTGTTTTTAGTAGCGACGAATAAAAATCTTCTTACCTGACTTAGCGATTTGCTTTTAAAGCGTCTGCTGCTTCGTCTACCTTAGCAACTGTTTTGTTAAGGTCGATGATATGAATTCCGTTACGTTCCATGAAGATGTATGGAGCCATTGCAGGGATTCCACTTGCGGCGAAGGTGTCCAAAATGACTACCTGCTTGCAATAGTTGGTCAAAATTTGTTCTTGACATTGTTTCTTTTCTTTTAATTGTTTACTTTCTTTTTAATTCCTTTTTAGGATCAGCCAACAAGTAGCAAAGTGCATTGTGATATGTCTTTGGGTCTTATTGGTTTAGATACTAAACTTTATCATGGGCGTTGTTGGTGACCACATGATGATTACCTTCTTCATAATAGTAATGCTTCTGCTCTGTAATATGACTGCTATTAGAAGATAAAAGCATAGCTATTACCTTTGTATTTGCAGTCTTTTACGAATGAAAAGCGAAGAAGGGTGCTGTCGTTTTCGGTCGATGGTGCTGCGACATGATAACAATCGTGATTGTAAAAAGTCGCTGCTATCGGCGAAATAAACAGCGTGTCGAATATTAACGCTTGCTGAATTGGAAGCGACGACGAGCCTTTGGTTGACCTGGTTTCTTACGTTCAACTACACGAGAGTCACGTGTTAAGAATCCTTCGTCTTTCAAAGATTTCTTGTCTTCTGCGTTAACTTTAACCAATGCACGAGCGATTGCAAGGCGCAATGCTTGGCTTTGGCCTGTGAAACCTCCACCGTCGAGGTTTGCTTTGATGTCGTATTTGCCTTCTGCTTCAAGTAGTTGAAGTGGTTGTTTTACCACATACCGCAAGATTGCAGATGGGAAATATGTTTCGAGATCTTTCTTATTGATTGTGATCTTGCCGGTTCCTTCTGTTAAGTAAACACGTGCTACTGCACTTTGCGGCGACCAATTGCATTAATCATTTCCATCTTTTACCGTCTTTATTTGTATTGTTTAATATCTATTGCTTTTTGGTTTTTGAGCTTCTTTGTTGTGCTCTGTACCTTCAAACACATAGAGGTTCTTCAATATTGCACGTCCTAAAGGACCTTTTGGTAACATTCCTTTAACGGCATGACGTAGATTCTGTCTACACCGTTTGGTCTTTTACGAAGTCCTTCTGGTGTATTAAAGCGTTGTCCACCAGGATAACCAGTGTAATGTGTATACACTTTGTCGGTTTCTTTTCTTACCTGTGAATACTACTTTTGCGGCATTAATGATGATAACATTGTCTCCACAATCAACATGAGGTGTGAAGTTGGGTTTGTATTTACCACGCAAAATCTTTGCAACAACAGAGCAAAGACGACCTACTACCATGTCTGTAGCGTCGATAACTACCCACTCTTTTTTTACCGTTTCCTTGTTAGCGGAAATGGTTTTGTAACTTAAAGTGTTCATTCTTTTTGATTAAATATTACTACTAAAAACGTTTTTTTAATTCTTTTTGTGCAGTCGATTCACTAACCGTTGAGCCTGGCCTTAAGCTTCAACTATTAACACTTCTACACAGGGGTTACTAAGTTTAGCCCGTAATAATCGGACTACAAAGGTATTACTTTCTTTTTATTATAAGGATAAGTGATTGTGCGCGGATGTGATTATTTATTTATTATTAACATTTTTATTCTTTCAATCGAACCCTTATATATAATATATGTGTAAAAGGAGCGATTCTTTCATTTCGCAAATGTTAAGTGTATTCATTTCTATGTAATTGATATTGATTCTTAAAAGACATCTTTTTGCATAAAAAGTATCGAAAGATGCTATACTTTTTGTATCTTTGTAGCAATAGTTCAGTAATTAAAACGGATAACAATTACACTCGAATTGGTATCTCATTAGTAGTTAATTAATTTCATGGAAATAATAAAGAGAAACGGCAATGTTGAGCAATACGACAAAAAGAAAATTGCCGTCGCAATACAAAAGAGCTTTTGCAAGTGTTGGAACAGAAATAAAAATTGTTCTAATTGACGAAATGGTAGGTGCCGTTGAGCAGTTTATTGAAGCGCATTCAGATATGCGTAATGTCGAAAGTATTCAAGATCAGGTGGAGAAAACCTTGATGCAGAACGGCTTTTTACGATGAGGCAAAGAGCTACATTCTATTCCGTTTTCAGCGCACAGAGCGTAGAAAATGCAATCAATAGCATCGTTGCAGACGCAGAAGACGAGGGTTTAAAGCCTATATTAAAAAGATATCATCTGATTACACCAGTGTAGAATATAGTTTGTTGTTGCTTTCAGACAAGTTTAAAAAGCTTCTGTAAAGACGATATGAAGCAAGCTGATAAGTTGTCAGCGTTGGTGAAAAGCAGCAGTAGAAATGACCACTCAAGAGGCTCCTAACTGGGAGTTTATAGCAGCACGTCTATTGTCTTACAAAACTCAATCGTAGCATTGCGGCTTTCGAAGAGTCTGTAAGTGTGCACTCATTCTACGACAAGTTGCGTTATTTAACCGACGAACGTCTATACGGAGAGTATATTCTTGCATCTTATTCGCCTGAAGAAATTGCTCAGGCAGCAACCTTTATCAAAGAAGAGCGCAACGACCTTCTAAACTATTCAGGTTTAGATTTATTGATGAAGCGTTACCTCATTCGCACCTATAGCAACAAGCCTATCGAGTCAATACAAGAGATGTATCTTGGTATTGCGTTGCACCTTGCAATCAACGAGAAAGAAGATCGAATGTTATGGGTACAGAAATTTACGATATTCTAAGTAAAGTTAGAAGTGACAATGGCTACTCCAACCTTGTCAAATGCCCGCAAACCATTCCATCAATTATCAAGTTGTTTCATCGACACCGTTCCCGATAGCCTCGAAGGAATATACAGAAGTCTCGACAACTTTGCTCAAGTGAGTAAGTTTGGCGGTGGTATGGGTATGTACTTCGGTAAGGTTCGTGCTGCAGGAGGAAAAGATTAGAGGATTTAAAGGCGCTGCTGGTGGCGTGATTCGCTGGATGAAATTGGTGAACGACACAGCCGTTGCAGTAGACCAATTGGGTATGCGTCAGGGTGCAGTTGCAGTTTATTTAGATGTATGGCACAAAGACTTACCCTGAGTTCTTACAGCTAAGAACCAACAATGGAGACGACCGAATGAAGGCGCACGACATCTTCCCAGCTGTATGTTATCCCGACTTGTTCTGGAAAATGGCTCAAGAAGATATCAACCAACCTTGGCATTTGTTCTGTCCTAACGAGATATTAAGTATAAAAAGGCTATTGCCTTGAAGATTATATATGGCGAAGAATGGGAAAAAGAGATATATTGATTGTGTGAATGATGCACGCTTAACTCGCCGTACACTCAGCGTTAAAGACATCGTACGTTTAGTGCTTCGTTCTGCTGTTGAAACAGGAACTCCATTCACATTCAATAGAGATCACGTAAATAAAGCCAATCCAAACGGACATAAAGGCATGATTTATTGTTCTAACCTTTGTACAGAAATTGCCCAAAATATGTCGGAGATCGAAAGCGTTTCTACCGAAGTGAAAACCGACGATGGCGATACTGTTGTAGTTAGAGCATCTAAACCAGGCGATTTTGTGGTATGTAACCTTGCAAGTTTGTCGTTAGGTCATTTGCCACTCGAGAACGAAAGTGAATTAACCGACGTCGTTCGCACTGTTGTTCGTGCTCTCGATAACGTGATAGACATCAACTTCTATCCATTGCCTTATGCAAAAATCACCAACCAACGCTATCGAAGCTTAGGCTTAGGTGTAAGCGGTTATCACCATGCGCTTGCAGTTCGTGGCATTAAGTGGGAGAGTCAAGAACACTTAGACTTTGTAGATAAGGTGTTCGAAACCATCAATCGTGCTGCAGTAGAGGCAAGTTCGGATATAGCTAAAGCAAAAGGAAGCTACAAATACTTTGAAGGTAGCGATTGGCAAACAGGCGAATACTTCACAAAAACGTGGCTACACATCGCCCGAATGGACCGCTCTTGCAGCTAAAGTGAAAGAACAAGGAATGCGAAATGCTTACCTTCTTGCCATAGCACCTACATCAAGTACAAGTATTATTGCAGGAACTACCGCAGGAACCGACCCTGTTATGCAAACGATTCTTCCTCGAAGAGAAGAAAGGAGCAATGCTTCCACGTGTAGCACCAGAGCTTTCAGACCGCACATTCTGGGTGTATAAGAGCGCATATAACATCGATCAGCAATGGACAGTGCGTGCTGCAGGTGTTCGTCAACGTCATATCGACCAAGCACAAAGCCAAAACTTATACATCACCAACGACTTTTCAATGCGTCAATTGCTCGAACTTTACTTGCTTGCATGGCGAAGTGGGGTGAAAACCATCTACTATGTACGAAGTAAATCGCTTGAAGTAGAAGAATGTGAAAGCTGCGCCTCTTAGTCAATAGGGTGCCTTTGCACTTAGAAAGACAATAAAGAATTTATAAAAACATACAAACAGTTATCCTATAAAACAATATGGAACAGCTAAAGAAACGCCCTTTTTAACCCAATGGGTGATACAGATTTGCGTTTAAGACGTATGATTGGAGGAAACACAACCAACTCAACGACTTCAATAACATGCGTTATCAATGGGTTAGCGACTGGTATCGCCAGGCGATGAATAACTTTTGGATTCCAGAAGAAATCAACCTAACTCAAGACACCAAAGACTATCCAAAGCTCGATAAGGCAGAACGCACTGCATACGATAAGATTTTAAGTTTCTTAGTCTTTCTAGATTCATTGCAAAGCACCAACCTTCCTTCGCTAACAGAATATGTAACAGCCAACGAAGTGAATCTTTGCTTGCACATACAGGCCTTCCAAGAGTGCGTACATAGTCAGAGTTACAGCTATGCTCGACACCATTTGTTCGCCAGAAGAGCGCAACGATATTCTATATCAATGGAAAAACTGATGAGCATCTTTTTGAAAAAGAAACACCTTTATTGGCGACCTTTATAACGAATTTCACGAAAAAGAGATCGTTATACTCTGTAAAAACTTGCATAGCCAACTACATTCTCGAAGGAATTTACTTCTATAGTGGTTTCATGTTCTTCTATAATTTAAGTAGAAATGGCAAGATGTCGGGCTCAGCTCAAGAGATTCGATACATCAATCGTGATGAGAATACCCACTTATGGTTGTTCCGTAACATCATACAAGAATTGAGAAAAGAAGAGCCAGACTTGTTTACTCCAGAGAAAATTGCCGTATATGAGGCAATGATGCGTGAGGGAGTAGAGCAAGAAATAGCATGGGGTCAATACGTAATTGGTAATGATATTCAGATTGAACGCTCAAATGGTAGACGATTATATTCGTTATTTGGGCAACTTGCGTTGGCATAGTCTTGGTTTCGACTATCTATCACGAAGACAATAGAACCGAACCAGAGAACATGCGATGGGTGTCTCAATATTCAAATGCAAAACATGGTGAAAAACCGATTTCTTTTGAAGCTAAGAGCACAGCCTATGCAAAGAGCACCGCACTTGAAGATGACTTGTAAGATAAAGTATCAGTAGATAGAATAGAAGAAGCGTTGCACTGCGAGAGAATAAAACCTCTGCGGTGCAACATTTTTTTATGTCCCTTGCGCAACCACCTCCTTCGCCTTGCGCTCAAAAAACAATGCAATTAGCTTGCAAACTCACTGCAATTGCACTCTAAAAGCATTGATATTACCTTGCAAAAGCATTGCTTTTTAGAATCCTAAAAAATACCATTTGTAAGGCAAAAAAATAATGCTTTTAAAATTTGTAAAATAATCGTCTTTTTCTTATTTTTGCAACCCATTAAAAAACACTACTTATTGATAATCGAGAAAAACCATAAAGAAAACTAACTACTCTAAGCCTGATATTGTTGTGGTAAAGAAGTGGGACGACCGCCAATTTATGCCCACAGCAAGCGGAAGAAACACCACACAATGGAGAAACATTGAAATCAGATATGCCCACCATTGCAAAAGTATTCTAATAACGATAAACCCCTATAATCTGCGTCCTTCTATCATTTCTGTATTGAAAAAGATGAGCACTTTAAAGCCATATTCACGCCTAAGAATCGTATCTTTGTATCTATATTTCAACCTCAAAACCGCTTAGGTTGTTTCTGCCATTCAAAAGGCTTTACACCTTATTATATATAAGAAATGATTATTGCAGAAGAACTTTTCGACCGCATTGTTGCCCTCATACAGCTCGACGAACATCGTGCGCCCGAGGTAACAGGAATGCTCTACGACACCTTGAAATTAGCTTGTAGAGAGGCGTTGTCAAACAATAGAGAGTTGTTTGGCAACCTTTTTCGCAGGTCGACTATCTTTCTCGCAAATATTCCATGCACTTACGAGACGTGTAGCTATTCAAAAGATGCGTAGCGAAACTCGAACAGGCATGCACTCTCGTCGAAAGAGTTGCTATCTCACGCTCGTGCCTGTCTATATTCATTTCAACCATCTTTCAAAACAGCCATTCCACACGCCCTCAATCACCTGCTCCCACGAGTTTAGTACATCTCAAAGGCTAAACGAGAAATTAACTATCGCAGAATAAGAGCCTTGGTACTTTCGGTGCAAAGCGATGCTTTTAAGGTGAGATGGAGCAGTTCGAAGATATAAAAGAGATGACAGTGCCCTCAACGAGCCACATCTTTTGTATCTTTCTACCTTATTACAAGAGGGAATGCAGGTGAATTTGCTCGATTGCAACGTCGAAAAATGATGTGATAGAAACCGCTCTTGTGGTGATAAATCCCGACTTTTTGGTGGATATTAGCTCCATTGCACGTTGCTTTTACCGATTGGGGACATCACCCTTTAAGCTACACTTACAATCGACTTTCGCCCTCTGCCAACTCAAAAAGCCATTCTACTTGGTCATTATAGCGGTGTGGCTTTAGATGATATTATCAATAGAACATTATAGCTGTAGAAAGCTTGAAAAAGAGCTTTAGTAAGAAGGCTCTTGAATATTGCACTGTGGCGATATGAACGTGGGCGACGACTTTAAGTATAGCGCAGCAACAAAGTAGCAATATTCAACAGATTGTAGACGAGCTTTTTCATAGCGAAAACGTCTTTCGACGAGTCGAAAGCTATTCTCGAGCCTTTCGTTTATCTGCGAAGAATTAGGCATACAAGGACGTGTTGACTTGATGACTACAGACTCTAAGCTGTTGATTGAACAAAAAGTCTGGGGCAACTTTCAATATCGAGCGGGGTATAATTAACAAGCATGGAAGCTATCAAAGAGAAGATCATTATGTGCAGTTACTTCTATATTATGGCGTGTTGCAACATAATTTTCGACTTGGACGCAACGACATCGACATTCGTTTACTCTACTCTAAATATCCACTTCAGGCGGTTTGGTGGTAGTTGCATTCTATCAACAGTTGTTTAGAGAAGCTATTGAGTTCCGAAATCGTGTTGTTGTTAACGAAATAGCAGTGGCACAGCAGGGCTTTGGCAGTGTTCTAAACGAACTAACTCCGTTTACACTCAATGCAAACAAGTTGACATCGCCCTTTTATCAGCGTTATATTCAACCTCAACAAAATCGTGTTCTTGAGCCACTTCAACAGCTTTCGCCCCTCGAAAAGGCTTATTTCAATCGCATGATGACCTTTGTTTATCGTGAACAAGCATCGTCTAAAACAAGCGAAAACGAAGGACATGGAGGCTGTCAAGCCGACCTTTGGAGTATGCCTCTTAGCGAAAAACGAGATGCAGGCAATATTTATACAGGCTTAGTGATTGTGAAGAAAGAACGAAGCGACGCCACTTCGGGAATAGATCTACTTACATTCGAGATAACAGAGCACGACCCTTACTTCCTTCCTAACTTTAGAAAGGGCGACAGCGTGTGCCTTTATACCTATTTAAAAGATAACGAACCACTTGCCACAAGGGCTATATTGTATAAAGGAACACTTGTAAGTATTGGTCAAGAACAACTTGTTGTGCGTTTAAACGATGCGCAACAGCACAACGAAATATTTGAAAAAGACCCTCGAATCAGCTTCTCTTTGCCCTCGAACATGCGGGTTCAGATTCGGCTTTCACTGCCTCTATCCGCAGTTTGCACGAGATGATCACCGCACCAGCAGACAGAAAGAACCTGCTTTTAGGTGTTTTAGAACCTCGTAGCGATGCAAGTAAACAGCAACAAAAAGCTATCACCCTGCATACGATGATATTTTATTGGGCGTTAAGCAAGCTCTCGACTATTATTTGCTCATCGGTCCACCAGGAACAGGCAAGACATCAATGGCGCTTCGCTTTATGGTTGAAGAAGAACTTACCGCTCCCCATGCATCGGTATTGCTGCTTTCCTATACCAATAGGGCGGTAGACGAGATTTGTGAGATGCTTTGTTCTGCCCAAATAGACTTTATTCGCTTGGGCAATAGCGATGCTGCCGACCCCAAATTTGCGCCTTTCTTTATTGAAAGAGTGGTAGACGAGTGTCCTAAATTGAATGATGTGAAAGACAGAATATGCTCTGCTCGGGTGATCGTTTCAACCACTTCTACCTTGCAAGGCAAGCCTTATCTGTTCGTACTAAAACGCTTCTCGTTAGCCATTATCGACGAGTCGTCGCGAGTAGTCGAGTCGTCTCATCGGGATTGCTATCCGCTCATAGTCATAGTGCATCGCATTCGCTCGCCATCGAACGCTTTGTTATGGTGGGCGACCATAAACAATTGCTCTGCAGTGGTGCGTCAAAGCGTTGAGGAATCGGCAGTTGAAGAACCTTTATTGCACGATATTGGCTTGATGAACTGCCGTGAATCGCTCTTTGAACGCTTACTGCGAAAAGCCCGAAAGCATAAGAACGATGCCGTTGTGGGGTCGCTTCGCTATCAAGGACGCATGCATTTTGAGTTGGCAGAGTTTGTTTTCAACAACTTTTATGCAAAAAGAACAGCTCACAGTTGTGCCCCTTCCACATCAAAAAGAAGAGCATTTTAAAACTATCAAGTGACATCTGTTGACGAATTAGATGAGGCGTTGAAAGCACATCGTTTAATGTTCTTTCCATCGCCAAAGAATGGCGTTTTAGGGCAAAACGATAAGACCAACGCCTATGAAGCACGTCTTGTTGCCTTGTATTGGCACGGGTGTATAAGCAATATGAGCATTGTTTCGATCCGAATAAAAACGGTGGGGGTGATCATTCCTTATCGCAATCAAATTGCAATGATTCGCAAAGAAATCGATAAATTGGGCATCGAGGCTCTGCAAAAAGATATCTATCGACACGGTAGAAAGGTATCAAGGCTCGCAAAGAGAGGTGATTATTTACTCGTTTACCATACAACATCAGTATCAAATGAGCTTTTTAACAAGTAACACTTTCGTTGAAGATGGGGTGGTGATCGACCGCAAATTGAATGTAGCTTTAACTCGAGCACGACAACAAATGCTGATAACTGGCTACGAACCGCTACTCGAACGCAACGAGATTTTTCAAAGACTTGATAGAGCACATCAAGCAAAAGGTGGTTATATGAATGCTTCTAAATATGTTATATTTGATGTTAAATAGCCTATAAATAAAGGGATTGAAAGAATGCTTGTTGTTTTTAACTGCAATATGCAAATGCCGTAACACTGAAAGGGCATAACTTTGCACCTGAAGCGATAGAAAAAGATTGATATAATCATCGAGATAACATATTAAATTATAAATTATAAGAAAGGTAAAACTATGAAAAAGTTAATTTTGATGGCAGCTTTTGCCCTTACAGTGTGGTATCTTTTGCTCAACAAAGCGTGGAACAATCCTTGTTAGACCAAAAAGTTGGTTTGAATGTAGCTGACTTAACAAACATGAATACAACTGCAAGAGTTGGTTTAGTGTTGGGTGCTGAAGCAGAATATCAAGCTAACTGACATCGTTTCTGTTAGTGTTGGTGCTCTATATTCAACACAAGGTGCTAAGTTAAAGAGCTTTACACTACCTACAATCAATGCAACTATGAATGATAAGGTGACAGCTAACTTCAATTACATCACTTTCCCAATTCTTGCAAACGTGTATGTAATGGACAACTTCGCTGTAAGTTTGGGTCTACAACCAAGCTTTAACGTTACAGGTAAGTATGAAGCAGGTCCTTGATTTACAAAGATGCAGCTAAAAACATTCGAATTATCAATCCCTGTAGGTGTTTTACACAACAGGTAACCTTGTATTTGATGGACGTTATAACTTCGGTATCAGCCGTGCTACAACTCTATTAGATTCTAAGAACAGTGTGTTCCAATTCACAGTGGGTTATAACTTCGCACTATAATAAAGCAAAAACACATTTAAAACACACATATAAAGAGGGCTGCCCGTTATGAGGTGGTCCTCTTTTTCGTTGTTAATAGTTTTCTTTTGTAATTCTATTGCTGTTTCATTACTATGTAGTAACTTTGTGATATGCAAAACATCACTATTCAACAATGCCTCTAATTTGATGGCAGGAAAAAGGTCTTGTATGTCCATGGCTTTATGTCTTCGGCTCAGTCGGGCACGGTTCATCTACTAAAAGAATTGATGCCTCAGGCGGAAATCATTGCAGAAGACTTGCCTTTTGCACCCCCAAGAGGCACTAGATATGCTGAGAGAGCTTTTGCAAAAGCGAGCAACCCGACCTTATTATTGGCACTTCTATGGGTGGAATGTTCACTGAAATGCTTTACGGTTACGACCGTATTGTGGTGAATCCAGCCTTTAAAATGGGCGAAACGATGAGCAAACACGGCCACATGGGTGCAAGTCGTTTCAAAAATCCACGCAAAGATGGAGTGCAAGAATTCATCGTTACCAAAGCACTTTGTAAAGGAGTTCGACGAGGTTACAGCGCAATGTTTTGCACAAGTAACAAGCGATGAGCAACAAAGGGTGTATGGCTTGTTTGGCGATGAAGATGAGTTTGTGAGCTGTTCTGACCTTTTTGAACAGCATTATACCAACTCTATCAGCTTTCATGGAGGTCATCGACTCACCGATAAGGTGGCTCTTCACTCGTTATTGCCTGTTATTCGCTGGATAGACAACAAGCAAGAGCAGCGTGAACCACCTGTTGTTTACATCTCATACGAAACGCTTTTAGACTCTTATGCAAAGCCTAAATCGAGCTTGATGAAGGCTTATGAAATGCTCTTAGTCAACTATAATGTGGTGATTGTTGCCCCTTCGGCTCCTTATCACCCTGAAATAACAGCAGAAAAGCAACAATGGATTGAGCAATATCTAGTGTTCCCGCTTATAAACACGTGGCTTTCTGCGACGACATCAGCTTTACTTTTATGGCGATTATCTCATCACTATCAACGAAGATGCACCTTTCTTGGGCATGGTTATTACTTTTGTAGCGATGAATTTAAATCGTGGAAGATATAATTGTTTATTTTTCCCTGACTCGGAGGACAATAAATTAGCTTTTTAAAAGAGAACTATCACGAAGGTAGTTTCTTTTTAGTTCTTAATAGCTATGAAAAATCTAATGAAAAATGAATAAAAATATACTTTTTCTGTAAATAAATTTTGAAGTTTGTAACTTTGCCGAGCGAATAGTTGTTTTAAAGGAGATTGTATAGGTATTATCGGATTGATAATTAAAATTTTTATAGAAAAATGTCTAAGTAAATTTTATTTGAGATTGAAAATATAAGGCTATTTTCAAAGAAAATATTATTCTTAAAGATAAAAAGGAATTTTTTTAATGGATAAATAAAATGAAACAAGAAAACAGAACAGAATTAAAACGTGAGTACATTCCTTGTAAGTGGAGGTAATTACTATGAGGTATGAACAGTTCTTATGCGTATCAATAGACTTAAATGGCCCAGCTCACGAGAAGATGACTGGGGAGAGAATCAAGATATTGATGGTGGTGAACTAGATTTGTAAAACTAAAAGGTAAACGACAAAAGGTAATGAAAAAGATTTTATACAGCTTTATAGTGCTATTAGTGGATTAATATTTAATAGTTGTAGCACAGATGAACAACAAAAATGATTCAAAAGGTTTAGTTGATTTGCGTACAATACAATTTACTGTATCTGAAGAATCATTTGGAGAAGATAAACAACTTACACGTTCTGTGGCAGAACCTGTTAAGAAATTAGTTGATTTAGGTAATGGTTTTTACTGCAGAAGTTGCAGTGGAACGTGATGCAAAGATAAAGAAGCAACACGTGCTAGCAGCACCATTAACCGACGGAACCTATTGTATTTATGCTGTAGGTAGTGATGGAAAGCGCATTAAAGGTGCAGGTAAGTTAGGAAAAGGTGTAGTGAAAGATGGAGTGTTAAAGTTAGATGAACGCACAGATCTCATCCTTCCTGCAGGTCAATACACTTTTGTTTGCTATAATAAGTATGTAACTGACGATGGAGACAAACTCACTTTTTACAGACGATAGTCGTGCTCGTGTAGGGCAACCACCCAAATTATTACTGCAACTCCAAGCAGACAAAAAGGTTGCTTTCATTATGAAACGCCAGATTGCACGTGTTCGTTTCAAGATAACAGCATACACTCAAGCAATTTCAAACATTGATGCTAAACTTGTTTCAACTGCAGATCAGCCCACTTCTATTAGTTATTCTGGTTTGATAGCTAATCCTAAAGCTGTTAGTTCTACGTCAGTTGATAAAGCAGTTGCATTCTCTACAACCTCGAATACAAAGAATATCTTAGCATTCGACTTCTTTACTCTTATCAATATTATCTTGCAGGCACTGATGGAAAGGCTTTAAAGCTTAGCTTTTTCAAGGAACTGTTTATCAAAAAGAGCTTAGCAGGTAAGGAAACTTACATTGAATAATCTTGGTATTCTGAGGGTAATGGTTCTTACACTGTGCGCATTAAAGCTCATGACCACCCTCTTTATTTGTATCAAGATGGTACTATTGGCATTTATGAAGAGCAGTGGAACACGAACACCTATTGGTGTAATGGTTACTGAAAAGACCAAAAGAAAATGCCCTCAACCAGGTGAAGAAGGAGCTGGATTAGCTATTTCTTTAAAGTATGTGGATCTTGGAAAACTTGAAAATGGAGTGTCACAATTGACTCAACTTCCTACTGGAGAATATTTAATTGATAATAATGCTATGTATGATGTTGAGGCAGAAGGAGGAACACCTGCATGGGCTAAAAAGCTGTACAATGATTTGAATGGCTATTATAATACATGGAATACTGCAAGTACATGGGCCTAATGCTAAAAGCCAAATATCCCAATACTCTAAAGCAGATATTGCAAATCAACCCTATTATTTTGCAGGACATTATAATCCAGGTGTTGCTGTTACAGGTTCAAATGTAAGCAAATGGTTCTTACCAACAGTAGGACAATTCATCTTAGCACTTGAACATTGAAGATTGTTGATGTGCCATTAAGTACTTTTATTACAAATCCTGGTGAATATGTATGGCTTTAGGGTTTGATTTTTCTACTACCTGATGAAGAAACTGGAGAGCTTAATATTAAGTGATATGGCTTTTCACTAAAAGCTGGCGGACATGCTTTAGACGACGACGACTTTTGAGAACAACTGTTGGTATAACTTATATATGGACCAGTACCTTTGCTTCTAATAATGATACTAATGTTTTAGTTGGATTTGTGGGGATGTAGGTATATCGACAAAAACACCTTGGCAGCAGTTCGTCCATTTGTTCATTTTTAAAAGATTCCCGTGCAAAATTGTTATACATAGCAATGCAATTAAGGTGCAAAAAGCAATGCAATTAAGGTGCAAAAGTAATGCAATTGAAATGCAAAAGCAATGATATTGCCCATAAAAAGCAGGCTATTTAGAACAAAGAAAGCATAAATTGATAATGAATTAAAATTACATAGGAGGCAATGAGCTAACAGAAATTTTCTGTTAGCTCGTTGTTTTTAAGTAGACATCAGCCACTTTATTTTTAAAAGCTATCGAATTGCAAAATACAAACGCTAAAAGCAATTCTTTATAACAGCTCTTTTATCAACCTTTACTGCATTTTTGCCCTTTAAAATTGCAGCTAAATCAGACTACATTTGCACTAATAAAAACAAGATTCACAATCTATTAAAGATATGGAAAAACCTCAAAGCCCAATAACTTAAAACAAGTGTTTATTTTTGTGATGGGATTACCATTCGTGGTACTCAATATTGTGTCTGTTTTAATGTTTAAAAGGAATGGGTATTAGGGATGGACAAATTACCTTTTGGACTTCGTTAATCATGATGCCTTGACACTAAAGTTCCTTTGAGCCCCTTTAGAGATGATAAAAACAAAGAAATTTCTTTGTTGTTCTCACCCAGCTTGTCACAGGTTTGGGCTTTCTTGTGGGATTGGTGCTTCATTTACCATGGTTTTTCTCATTATGTATCTTCTAATGGCCATTATTGCATCTCAGTGGAGCAACCCACGACATAGCAACCGATGGAGTGTATATGGCAGAATTGAGCAAAGAAGAGCAGGCGTCGTGGATCGGTTGGCAAGGAGCTTTCTACAATATTGCTAAGATTGTGGCATCAGGAGGATTGGTTTGGGTAGCAGGAAGACTAATAAAACATTTCGGAGGAGTAGAAGGAGCGACCAAAGAAGTGATGCACTCGGCAGCATAGCAAACGCATGGATGATAGTGATGATAGCTATCGGTGCGCTTATGATTCTTTTGGTTTGTATCACATAAAGCAATCTCAAGTGGCAAAGGAACCGCTGTTAAAACCGAATCTGCAAAGGAAACATTCGATCGTTTGGTTGAAGTTTTAAAGAATTTCTTTACAAAGAAACACACATTGTTTACTCATATCTTCATCATTTTATATCGTTTTGGAGAAGGATCGTTATGAAAAAAGTCATTGTTCCTTTAAAGCAGCACGAAGCGCAGGTGGTTTAGGACCCAATGAAGAACAAATTGGTTTGTATTATGGCACCTTTGGGCCGCAGCCTTCGTGCTTGGATCGGTTCTTGCAGGCTATTATATCTGCATTTTGGACTTAAACGCACGCTATTCTCATTGTGTTGCATTTTCAACTTACCATTTGTTGCTTACACCTTCCCATCTCAAGTACAGCCAGAAAGCGGCTTTGTTAATTGGAAGTATGATTACACTCTGAATACTTTGATATGGCTTTTGGATTCGCAGGTTTAACCCTTTTCATGATGCAACAAATTGCTCCTGGAAAGCAGCAAATGGCACATTATGCCTTTGCATCAGGCATTATGAACCTCGGAGTGATGCTTCCTGGTATGGTAAGTGGTTTAATTAGCGATGCCATTGGTTATAAATGGTTCTTCGTATTCATTGATTGCAACCATTCCAGCATTCTTAATCACCTATTTTTGTGCCCTTTACCCATTCTGATAAAGAATAAAATAGAGTGACATAGCAGGTGCTTTATCCCTTTACAATGCAGACAAAGCACCGCAATAAAAAAGATAATACATAGCAAGAATATAAAAACAATAAACAAAAAACTATATGAAAGTATCTAAAGACTCGATGCCTTGGGAAGAAAGACCTCAAGGATGTACCGACGTTTTTCGTGGCGTTATTCAAAGAATCCAGTGATTGGAAGATATCAAATTCCAACATCAAACAGTATCTTTAACAGTGCTGTTGTGCCATTCGAAGCGGTTTTGCTGGTGTGTTCCGTTGCGATAACAAAGCAGTTCAAATGAATATCTTTGCAGGTTTCAGTAAAAGATGGTATCAATTGGGAAATCAATCACGAGCCAATTGTATTCAAAGCAGGTAATACTGAAATGATAGAATCGGATTATAAATATGATCCTCGAGTAACTATGGATAGAAGATCGCTACTGGATTACATGGTGTAACGGTTATCACGGACCAACAATTGGAATTGATATACCTTCGATTTCAAGAATTCTATCAATGTGAGAATGCCTTTTTGCCATTCAATAGAAACGAGTGCTATTCCCTGAGAAGATAAATGGAAAGTATGCGATGCTAAGTAGACCATCAGATAACGGCCATACACCATTCGGTGACATCTATTTAAGCTTCAGTCCAGATATGAAATACTGGGGAGAGCACCGCAATGTAATGAAAGTTACACCATTTGAAGATAGCGCTTGGCAATGTACTAAGATTGAGCAGGCTCTGTTCCTTCTTAACCGACGAAGGTTGGTTGATGTTCTATCATGGAGTTATCAACACTTGCAATGGTTTCCGCTATTCAATGGGAGCCGCAATTCTTGATAAAAACGACCCAACAAAGGTGCTTTATCGCACTCAACCTTATCTTCTTGCACCTGCAGCACCATACGAATTACAAGGAGATGTGCCTAATCGTGGTGTTCCCTTGCGCTGCTGTACAAGACGGAGAGCGTGTTGCTGTGTACTATGGAGCAGCTGATACTGTTGTTGGTATGGCCTTTGGTTATATCAAAGACATCATCGAATTTACAAGAAAAATAGCATAGTATGTTTATTCACAATATCATTGATCTCCCGATACATTCGTTTGTGTCGGGAGATGTATTACGTCCCAAAGCTTCATCTCTTGTTTGGCAAAGTCAATGTCTTTGCAATACAAACTCATTGAGTTTTTGCGTGTAAAAAGCAGTGCAATTGCCTGCTAAAAAGCATTGCTTTCGCTAAGCGAAGAGCTACACCGCCGATGAATAAAGGTGAGAGAGAGGCAGAAAAAGAGAAAGATAGCGATCGAGATGCTTTGACGTGGTAGCATACATGCACTGCCCTTTCGACAATGCATTTCTTAAAACCGAAAGAGTTTGCCTCTTGCATCCACCACAAAACCTACTACAAACAAATGGAAATGAAAAACAATGAGACAAACTCTTATATTAGTTTCGTTCATTTAGCGCCCTCTTTATTCGCTCATAAAGCAGCAACTAAAAGTGTATTCTTATCTAACTTCGCCCTCAAGAGCTATTGCTTGTGGGAAAATTAGCTCATCTTCGATATAGATATGTTCAAGAAGTGCCTCTTTAAATTCCTTTAATCCGTTGAGAACTGCTTGATATTCTTCGTTCGAACCTGCTGGAGCTGTGTAGTTATTGGTTAGCTCTGCAATGCGATTATGACGATCGGTTTCACCCACATGGTCTGCCATCATCACCGAAATAGGGTTTTGAACGGTTCCACAATGAAAGCCTCCGAGTTGCTTATTCTCAATAGCTGCACGGCGAATGTCGTCTACTAATGGGAAAAGAATGTTCTCTTCTTTCATTAAGTGCTCGTCTAAATCAGTCAAAGACTCGCTAAATAGCTCGTAAATAGTGCTCAAATCATCGTGTTCAGCACTTAACTTTCCAATGCGATAAAGTAGCTCTGGGCCTACTTCTCTAATGGTTCTATGATGTATCTTCAATGCTAATCGATCAATAGTCGATTGGCCATTGTTCAAAATCTATTCTTTGCTTTCATAATGTTCTAATCTTTTTATATATGTTTAGTTGATATATTCAATCTACTTTTTTTAGTAACTCTTGCGCACTTGTTTTTCGCTGTTTTCGCCTTTCCGCTAAACGATTCGATATCTATTCGAATGATTTCAACCCTGTTAAACGATTTGTGTGCATAGGTATCTCCCTAACTCTTTGAATTCAGGTGATAGCTTATCAATCAAGCAGATGCAACGCCTTCATTTTCTCTTCTTCGTCTAATTGTGCTCGAGCAGTTCCAAAAAACACCGCACTTTCGTATTCAGTTGTGAAATACTTTGGCAGTACATTGGTTCTACCAACAACGCAAAAAGAAACATTAGGATGATGTTTAATCGCACGAAGTTTCTTTCCTTCGGGATTTGCACTAATGAATATAATAGAGTTTTTGTTTGTCCCAAACATGGTTAACAGGAATACCATAAGGCAAACCATTTTCATCGATCATCGAGAGTATTCCATATTCGGTTTGCGCTAAAAAGATCGAGTGCTTCTTCTTCATTTAGACACACGGTCTTGGCGTCTGATCTCATCATTTACACATTTCATATGCAGACATCTTAGTCCCTAAAGGGCTTTTTGAAAGCCTTTTTGAAGTTACTTAAAATGATTTCCTAATTACTTTTGTTATCTCTGAAAACAACTCATTCTTTAAAACTATTGCAAGATACTTTCTATATTTAAAAATATACCAGTAATATTTACAATTGTTTTTAGTTAAAAGAAAAATAAAATGGCAATTAGTTGATTTGCAATATGCGATCGTAGTTCACCTGCAATACACCATTTACCTTTTTCAAAGTTGCTTTTTTCGCCTTAACGATATCCGTTTTTCAGGCAAATGAATGGTAAGAATAGGCATATTCTTTAGGTCATACAATATTTCTGCATGCATCTTGCGAATAGCTTGCACAGCATTGGCCTTGCCTTCTGCACCATCATAGTAGACAATGAGTGTAGACTTGCTCACCTTTTCGCCATTTATAAGCTGTCGTTGTGCTGTTGTGCCGTTTGTTTTAGTGGCACAAGATGTAATACGTTGCCAGTATATCAATCCAAAATATCTTCATAGGTGCAAAAATACAAATAAGAATTGATTATTCGATAGAAAAGAGAGATAAAAACCGCCTTGTTACAGGGCTGTTGTTATAATCTTTGCGCAATAAAAGTCGAACAATCGGGTAGGGAAGAAGGGCGTGAAACCACGCTAAAGGCTCAGCTGAACCCAATTAGATAGCGACTTTTTGGGGCGTTTGCTATTCACTGCATGGGCAATGGCTTTGGCAATGACTATGGGTTGACTAAGACTTGTGCCCTCGTAACGTTGTTTTTAAGCGTTGGGCAGCACGCAAAGCCTGTTCTTTGCAGGCACTGTTCGTGGCGTTGTTTTTGAGGTGTTCGGCAGCAATCAGTCCCCAATCGGTTTTTAATTCCGCCTGGTTCAATCACCGCAACGTGTATTCCTTTGCTGGCAACCTCCATGCGCAAGGCATCGCTAAAAGCCTCTATCGAATGTTTAGTGGCGGTGTACCATGCCCAAAAAGGCATAGAAATGCGACCCGCAATCGACGAGATATTGATAATGGTGCCCTGCTTTTTGTGCCCTCATATAAGGCAAAAACAGCTTTCGTTATGGCAGCAAGTCCAAAACACATTCACCTCAGATTGCTTTACGAGCTTCGCTCAGTTCCACATCTTCCACCGCTCCCCAATCAGACCATAACCAGCATTGTTTATCAACACATTGATGCGCTTTTTCACGAGTAATAACATGCGCCACCGCCTCTGCAATACTTGCTTCTTGGGTTAAATCGAGCATCAAAGGCACCACACCTAAAGGCTTTAAAGCCTCCATTTGCTCCCACTCTTCAGGGCTGCTCCATACACCTTATGGCCTTGTTTGGCTAAGTATTCGGCTGTTTGAAAGCCTATTCCACTACTTGCACCCGTTAGTAAAATAACCTTACTCTCCATGCTTTTTGCCTTCCCTATTTTAATTTTTATTCAAAGATAACCACTTTTGAGTTGTTGGGCAAGAAAATAATAAAGAGTTGATAAAAAGAAATGAAATCAGCCAGCAAGTGGTGACACTTCTTTCTACCAACTCATTCTTCAATCAATGAAGTTAGGATAACATTATTATTTGAGAGATTTTTCTTGTCCTTCAAAAAGCAATGCTTTCGCAGTGTAAAAGGATAGCTTTTGCCACTCAATTACAATGCTTTTGCCGTGCAATAAGCATGCTTTTAGAATGTGATGTGTGTGCTCTTCGCAATCGATTGATAATGAAGAGGTTGAGAAAGACTATTTCTTATTGTCCTTTTCTCTAATCTCCACACGTCTAATCTTACCGCTGATGGTCTTTGGAAGCTCGTTAACGAACTCGATAATACGAGGATATTTGTAGGGAGCTGTTTCGTGTTTAACGTGCTCTTGCAAGGTTTTCACCAGCTCATCGCCTGCTTTATCCTTCCAATCTTTATGCAACACCACCGTAGCTTTCACCACCATACCACGCAAATCGTCGGGAACTCCAGTAATAGCACATTCAATTACGGCAGGATGAGTCATCAGCACTCTCCACTTCGAATGGACCAATGCGGTAACCGCTACTCTTTATCACGTCATCGGTGCGTCCAACGAACCAGAAATATCCGTCTTCATCACGCCAAGCAACATCACCTGTGTGATAAATTCCATCGCAACACACTTTGTTTGTCAATTCTTCATCACGATAATACTCGTTGAATAGGACCGATAGGACGATGTTTATCAATGCGCACAATGATTTCACCTTTCTCGCCATCTTCGCACGATGAGCCATCAGAACGAATGAGATCGATGTCGTATTGTGCATTAGGTTTCGCCATAGAGCCTGGCTTTGGTTGGTGCCAAGGCATGGTTCCGAGAGTCATAGTCGTTTCTGTTTGACCGAAACCTTCCATCAATTTCACGCCAGTTATCTTGTAGAACTTTTCATAAACCGATGGGTTAAGAGCCTCACCAGCCGTTGTGCAGTATTCAAGTGACGACAAATCGTAGGTCGAAAGGTCTTCGTGTATCATGAAACGGTGAGACCGTTGGGGGCGCACAAAACGATGTTATGCGTATTTTTCAATCTTTTTGAGAATCTTTCTGCTGTAAATTTATCGTGATTAAACACAAATACAGCTGCACCAGCAAACCATTGGCCGTATAATTTGCCCCAAACTGCCTTTCCCCAACCTGTATCTGCCACGGTAAGATGAATGCTGTTTTCGTGCAAGTTGTGCCAAAATACACCCGTAGTGATGTGTCCTAAGGGGTAAAGATAATTGTGTGCAACCATCTTTGGCTCACCACTTGTACCGCTGGTGAAGTACATTAGCATAATATCGTTATTGTCGTTCACGTGCGAAGGACGAACAAATGCAGGCGCATTGCCTATCTCTTCGTGCCAAGAATGGAAGTTTTCGGGTACCTTTGGACCAATACTTATGAGCGTTTTCACTGTTGGACTCTCGCTCATTGCAGCCGTAATCTGCTCTAACACATAATCTTCTCCAACGCAAATAATGGCTTTTACGCCTGCACGATTATTGCGATAAACAATATCATGCGTTGTAAGCATGTGCGTTGCAGGTATTGCAATGGCTCCAATTTTATGCAAAAGCCAAGATCGAAATCCACCATTCGTAGTGGCGTTTCAATATCAACATCACCATATCCTTTACCAATGCCTAATGAAAGGAAGTAAAGATGCAGCCTGATCGGTAAGCTCTTTCAACTCGCCAAAGGTGAAAAAGTGTTCGTTTTTCTCGTCATCTGTCCATATTAAGGCCGTTTTTATTGGGCTTTTTCTTGTGCCCAAACGTCCATTACATCGTATGCAAAGTTGAAGTTTTCGGGTATGATAAACTCTAAATTCTTATTGTAATCTTCTTCTGAATGAAATGAAACCTGTTTTTAAAAAGCGTTCTAACATATATCTCCTCCCTAATTAAATAACCACACAAAGGAACTTCACTGGCTTGCCACCTAATGCACGCATGCAGTGCTTTTTGCTGTGCATCGAAATAGATACTATCGCCTGGATTGAGGATAAGTTCCTTGTTTCCGATGAGAATTTCGAGCGTTCCTTCGAGCACATAGTCGAATTCTTGTCCCGAATAATTATTGGCACTGTGACGTGAATCGCCCTCAAGTGGCTCGATAGTCACCACAAATGGGTCGGCTTTTTCTACCTCTAAAAGGCAGTTGCAAGACCCTCGTATGTGTAGTTTCTGTGCTTCTCTGTGCTCTTACCTTTACCGCTTCTTGTAACGAAATAGCTACTCATGTGAGCGTCTTCGCCAAACAAAAGGGCGTCGACACCAATGTTATAGCGTTTGGCAATCTTTGATAATCGATAGAAAGAAGGGTCGGCTTCGCCTGCTTCTATTTTGAAATAGTGTTCTAAAGAGATGTCGCATAGCTGTGCAATCTCTTCAGGTGAGATGTTAAATATTTCTCTTAAGCCTTTTAAGCGTTCGCCTATTTGTTTTTAATGATGTGTCCATTTTTCTGTTAATTTATAAATGATACAATCGCAATGTGTTGGCCATAAGGTTGCAATTTGTAACCACTTGTTGCAGCAACTCCATTGGTTGAGAAAACCCTTTTGTTGAGGTTTTCAAAAGTAATTATTCTTTTTCTGTTTAGAACTTTATTGTTCTTTTTATAACATTATTAAAGAATTAAAAACAAAAAGATGCACACCTATATAGGGGTGTGCATCTTTTTGAAGCTTATTTTGTTCGTTTTAAAATAAAACTGCTTTTCTGTTGTTTTTGCAAAAGCTATGCTATTGAGGGGCAAATGTCAATGCTTTTAGAGTGCAAAATGAATGCTTTTACTATGTAATCTCAATGCTTTTACTTATCAATTGAAACAAAGTGGTTTTTGCAATCGGATAAGTGAACGAGAATAAATGGTGGGTGTGTGCTGTGCAATTAGCGAATAGATGGGTCGACATTTTGCAGTTGATGGATAATTTCTTCGGGCATTTTACCTGCCTTTATCACCATCAATACGGTGTCAGCTCCCGCAACTGTTCCTAAAATGTCGGGCAAATTAGCATCGTCTATGTTAAAAGCTATACTGCTTTGCATAGCCTGGTCGGGGTTTTTGATAACAGCCATATTGCCCTGAAAAACGAATAGACAAAAAGCCCGTAGACGATAGCATGTCGGTTACAGGAAGAGGCTTATCTACACGCTTATACAAGGTGTCGTTGGGCAAAACAAAGATATATTTGCCATTGATACTGGCTGCTTTGGCTACCTTTAGCTGCTTAAGATCACGACTTAATGTGGCTCGTGTAATGTCATATCCAACTTGTTGAAGAGCATGAAGTATCTCTTCTTGACAACACATCTCACGACTTGAGATGAGCATCTTTATCATTTCCAATCTATTTGCCTTTCCTTTCATCACGCAATTTCTTTTATCCCTATATGTGCAAAATATATGAAAAATAACTATAAAATGCAAGTTCTTGCCATAAAAAGGCTGATTGGTTATCATCTTTAATAATACTTTTGAGGTTGTTTCGCCATTTAAATTTTAATCGTTATTTTTGCAATTACAAGACCAAAAACTAAGAAATAATATGATAAAAGAAGGATTAGAACATTCTACTACGATAACCGTTGAAGGCGAACATACTGCTTTAAGCGTTGGATCGGGAGACATGCAAGTGCTCGCAACGCCTGCTCTTATTGCCTTTATGGAGAATGTTGCCATGCTAACTGTGCGTGACTTGCTGTCGGACGAGGTAACTACTGTGGGTGGAATGATTGAGGTGAAACACTTAAAAGCATCGCCCATAGGTGCCGAAGTGGTTGTGAAAGCAACGCTTGAAAAGGTAGATGGAATTAAACTTCAATTTAAATTAGAGGCTTTTCAAGGTGAAAAGCTCATTGCAGAAGGTGCTCATTTGCGCTTTTATTGTAAACAGACAAGAGTTTATGAACAGGGTGTTGAAAACCGAATAGAATTGATAACACCTATTTTTATATATAATAAAAGAGCGACGAAACATCACGTTTAGTCGCTCTTTTTCGTAATCATTTTCTTTATTAAACTACTAATAGTTTCTACAAATAGGGCTTTTTCTCAAAGCTTATTATTATGCAAAATAAATTCTTAGAGATTATTTTATTTCACATCAAAGTGAATGTTTCTTGCATTGATAAGGTCTTTATGCGAGATGCGATAGCTCTTAAAATGGCTTTTCCACCCACAGTGATATTGTTGATGCGATAAGCCTCTTTATCACTTCGTTTGCTTGTAATAACGAGCTGATCGGTGCCCCATTGCTCTTTAGAAAGCTTGATAGTTACTTTGTCGAACACTGGAGTTGTGAGCGTGTAAGCAGGCTCTCCGGGGCAATCAGGATAGAAACCAATCATATTAAACACCGCCCATGCCGACATAGTACCTGTATCATCGTTGCCAGGAATGCCGTCGGGAGCATTCTTAAAGTATGTGTTGAGCAGGCGTTTAATTTCCCTTTTGGGTTCTCCACTCTTCGCCTTTGAAATATGAAAACAAGTGAGGATAAGCAATATCAGGCTCATTTGCGGGGTCGTAATAGCCCTTGTCGAACACCATTTGCAACTTATCTACAAACGCTTTACTGCCTCCCATGAGTTGAGTTAAACCCTTAATGTCGTGTGGAACATAGAAAGTATAGTTCCAAGCGTTGCCTTCATGGAAGCCAGGATTAGGCTCAAAGTTCTCACCTTGTAGTGGATTGAAGGGCGAATAGAACTTACCTGAGGGCAAAAATAGGCCTAAATGTGCCGTATTCTTTGCTATAATAGTGCTTATAACCCAACGAACGATTGTAGAAAAGCTTTAGCATCGCTGTTTTTACCCAATGCTTTTGCAAGGCGAGAAAGTGCATTATCGGCGATATAATACTCCAAAGCGTGCGACACTGAGTTATCGTATTGCTCACGAAGGGGCACATATCCCAACTTCATATAATCGTCGTTGTCTGGTCGAAGCTTGTTTTGTGGTCCCGGAGTAGTGGCCTTTGCGCATAGCTTCATAGGCTTTTGTTGATATCGAAGCCCCTTAAGCCCTTCAACCAGCTATCAACTATCACTGGAATAGATGGATCTCCTTCCATAGTATAGGGTCTCTCTGCCATACAATTCCCATTTAGGTAGCCAGCCATGTTCATCATACATGGCCAACATAGACTGCAACATGTGTTGCTGACGCACTGGATATACGAGCGTAAGAAGTTGATGTACGTTGCGATAAGTGTCCCAAAAAGCGAGAAAAACAGTGTATCTATCGCCATTTGAAACAGATGCAATATCGCCACGTTCGAGGGTTGGATATTGTCCATTTACATCTTGTAAGATGTTGGGATGGATAAGAGTGTGATACAAAGCAGTGTAGAAAACGGTCTTTTGATCTTCGCTTCCGCCTTCTACAAGTATTTTAGATAAATCGTTGTTCCACGCTTCTTCGGCTCTAAGACGCAAGCTGTCGAAAGTGGTTTGTGCCAATTCTCTCTCTGCATTAAGGCGTGCGTTCTCCATACCCTACAAAACGAAAACGCCCATTAACACTCCCTCACTTCTTCATTTTGTTGGGTATCGAAATCGATGAAAACACCAATGTCGTCGCCTGCAATCTCACGTTTATACTCAGTGTATAGCTTGTATTTTCCGTTGTCTTTGTCCCATTCTGCTTCCACACCGCTCATCAATCGTTGCTTTTTCCAATAGCCCGAGCGTTTGGGTTGCTTGTTAACTTTCATGTAAAAGTATATTGGAAACACCGCTTGAGGGTTGTAACAGAATGTACCCTAACACCTTCATGCCCTCGAATTCGTTATCGCTTATGCGGCGAATGAATGCTCCCGACCTCGTTAGTTAAGCCCTCTCCGAGGTTTAAAAGGATGTGACTTTGACCTTGAGGGAAGGTAAAACGAGCAATAGAACTGCGTTTGTCGGCAGTAACTTCGGTTTTGATGCCGTATTTAGTAAGCGTGTTTGAGTAGTAACCAGGGTGTGCTACCTCGTTTTTATAGGTGCTTCCGTATTGCTTATAATTCACATTTAGCTCGCCAGTTGTGGGCATTAGCAACAGAGAACCAACGTCGGGACAACCCACACCGCTTAAGTTTACGTGCGAAAAGCCCGTGAAAAACACGTTATGATATTCGTAAGGAGTAGACCACCAACGTGCATCTTTGTCGTATTTGTTATCGTTTGAGCCCATAACATTAAAGGGAACGACCGACATTAAGCCGTTAGGCATCACTGCTCAAGGTTAGTTGTACCAAAATTGGTGGTCCCTATGAAGGGATTTCATATAATCAACAGGTCTTAATTTCTTATTTTCCGCCTTCATTGAAACGCCAAAAAACATTAGTGTTGCAATGAAACAAGTGGTTAATTTACGGTTCATTTCTTCAATTTATATCGTTTATGGAGTAATTAGCTCATCTTTAATCCTGAGTTAAAAAGATTGCTTAGAGTACAAATATAGGCATGATTAAAAACTTTTTATTCAAGTTATTTATGCTCTCTTCTTCTCCCACAAATAGTGGGTAATAGCTCTGTTTCAACCATTCGTTCTCAATATACCGGCAATGCCCTTTGTCTGCAAGCGTTGTGAGGTGGTGTGGCAAAAAGCAATGTTATTGATGTGCGAGGATTGTAATTAGAGGGTAAAAAGCATTGCAATTAGAAGGCGAAAGCATTGCTTTTGTTTTGCAAACCCTGATGCACCTGTTGGTAAAGACGTTGCTGCGATGTTGTAAAAGCAGTTTGAGTGGGGAGAGAAGGAGGTGAAAGAAAGATAAAATCACCTTAATTAATATATAAGACGATAAGAAAACGAAAGCTATATTTTGTTCTTCGCTAATTGATAAACATCATCTAAAATGCGAAAAATGATAAAGGAAAGTAAGAAAAATGGGCACTCTTAGTTGGAGTTTATTATTATTTTATGTATTTTTGCAATAATGTTTTTGCTAAATAATATTTTCTTTAGATTAAAAGAAACAGCAATAGAATATTCAGGATCGATAATTCAGAAGAAATAAGATAAAAAGAATGTATTAGGAAGGTTAATCTGTTTTTAGGATTAGTCGTTAACCTGCCATTAAAGAGAAATAAAAACCCTTTTTCAAGAAAGTAAATAAGATGAAGAAAAGACAAGTTATTCGATCGTATGTTCTCGTTTTTTTCTTGTTGAGCTTGCTATTTAATACTGTGTTCAGTAGTGTGGCTTTGGCTCAGGAAAACGATAAGAAAACAGTGTCGCTATCAATGAAAAACGTGCCTCTTGTGACGTTCTTCGACGAAGTGACCAAGCAAACTGGTTTAGAGTTTGTTTACGATGCCGATCAAATAAAGGCTTTGGGCGAAGTGAATATCAATGCTAAAGACGAACCTAGTGCAGTGTTTTAGGACAAGTTCTTAATTTGGTGTCGTGTGGATACACCATCAGTGGTAACCAAGTGACCGTTACTAAAAAGAATGTTGGCGATAAACGTAAAGGCGTTTATGGTCAAATTACCGATTCAAGCGGTCAGCCTTTGCCTGGAGTAACTATCCGAATGGAAGGTTTCAACGGTGGATATATCACCGATATGGACGGAAAAATATCAAATTGAAACCGATAAGAAAGACGTTAAACCAACATTCAATTACATTGGTTATAAGCCGCTCGAAAAGACCGTTAAGAACGGAACTGCGGGCAACTTTGTGATGCATGAGGATGCAGATGTATTGGGTGAAGTGGTTGTTACGGGTTATGGTACAAAGAATAAGAATAGCTTTACGGGTTCACAAATATCTGTAAAGAAAGAAGATTTGATGGCTGTTGGAACCAAGAACGTGTTGAAGAGCCTTTGCAAACTTTGTGCCTGGTATGTCTGTTTTGGATAATGATGTGGCAGGTTCAGACCCTAATACGCTTGCAGATATCAACATTCGAGGTCGTGCAACCTTTACAGGTCAAGCCAATATGCCTGTCTTTGTGGTCGATGGTTCACAAGTAAAGGTAGACTATGTCTATGATATGGACATGAATGATATCGAAAGTGTCACTGTATTAAAGGACGCTTCGGCTTCTGCTTTGTATGGTGCTAAGGCCTCTGCAGGTGTTATTGTTATTACAACAAAGGCTCTAAAGGGTGGTAAGTTGCGTTTGAACTATAGCGGAACACTACGTTTCTCTACTCCAGATCTTAGCGATTATAAGCTATTAAATGCTTCGCAAAAGCTTGAATATGAGCGTTTGGCAGGTCTATACTCATCAGACGACGCAACAGAGCAATATGCACTTCAACAACGTTATGCAAGTATTTATAGAGAAATTCAAGATGGTGTGAATACCGATTGGATTGCAAAAGCCATTGCGTAATGCGATCTCTAACCAGCATAGTTTAAGCATAGACGGAGGCGATGAGCATTCTCGTTATAACTTAGGTGTGCGTTATGGCAACGATGCAGGTGTGATGAAAGGATCTGGTCGTGAGCGTTTATCAACCAACTTTAAACTCTCTTACAATCTACCAGGAAAGTTCTTCGTTTCAAATACCTCAACCGTTACATCGGTAAAATCAACTAATTCGCCTTATGGAGAGTTCTCTGATTGGGTGAAACAGAATCCTTATGAAAACCCATACGATAGCGATGGCAGCTTAAGAAAGCTCTTGAACTACAACACTCTAATCCTTTATATGAGTCTTCGTTAGGTTCTTTTCAGCGAAGGAGATAACTTTGACTTCATGAATACAACCAATGTGCAACTCTGGTTCGGTGAAAAATTCCGTATTGACGGTGACTTCTCATTCCAAAAGTCTAAATATAACAGCAAAAAGTTCACCTCTCCATTTGCAGCAGCACAGATATCATCACAAAGTGACGTGTCAAAACGAGGCGTATTGCAAGATGGTTATACCACAACCACAACCTACCAAGGTAAGATTATGGGTTCGTATAACACCTACTTTGCTACAAAAAGCTGTTCTTAACAACAATGGCGGGAGCCAGCATTGAATCGTCAAGTATCGACGGAGCAACATACACTACTATTGGATATTACACCGATAAGTTAGCTCATCCCACCTTTGCTTCGAGCTATGGAACAGGTAAACCAACTGGAACAGATAGCAGATACACAGGCGTTGGCTTCTTTGTTAATGCCAATGCGATATGGGATAACCGTTATTTCTTAGATGTTGTGTATCGTTATGAAGGTTCTTCTAAGTTCGGAAAAGAATACCCGTTTGCTCCATTCTGGAGTTTGGGAACAGGTTGGAACATTCATAATGAGCAGTTTATGAAGGGTTCTCCATTCAATTATTAAAAGCTTAGAGCAAGTATTGGTTACTTAGGTAACATCTCATTCGAACCTTATCAGGCTCTTACAACATATACATATGGCAACAGTTTGAATTATGGTAAAGGCATTGGAGCCGTTCCTTTGACAATAGTGTACCAACTTGAAATGGGAACGCACTCTAAGTAAAAATATTGGTGTTGACATTACAGTGTTTAAGGGTCGTTTAGACTTCTCAGCTGATATGTATGTGAAGAACACCGACAATCTTCTTTCTCGACATACAAAGGCTCCCTTCTGTAGGAGTTCTTACACTCAAAGGAGAACGTTGGTGAAGTAGAAAAATAGCGGAGTAGAGCTTCAAACAAGAGTAATTCCAATTCAAAACAAAAGACTGGCAATGGTCTCTTAGCTTGAACTATTCATACAATAAGAATAAAATTAAGAAGATTAGTAATGCATTAAAGGAGCAAAAACGAGCAGAATCAGAAGAAAGGTGGCATTGTACCTTTACCCATTTATGAAGAAGGACAATCGTTAACTGCTATCAAAGTAGTGCCTTCTGCGGGTATAGATCCAGTGACTGGTAACGAAATTTTCATTAAGAGAGACGGCAGTTACACTATGACTTACGATGCAAACGATAAGGTGATATTTGGCGATAGCACTCCATTCGGTATCGGTTCGCTAAGCTCTTATTTAACATATAAGCAGTTCTCTTTAGGTACTTCGTTTAGATATTCATTCGGAGGATCGATCTATAACCAAACACTTGCAACCAAAGTAGAAGGAAGTGATCCACGATATAATGCCGATGAGCGTGTGTTTAACGATCGATGGAAGCAGCCTGGAGACATCGCTAAGTATAAAAATAAGCGATTCGAGCGTTCCTCAGCAGACATCTCGATTCATTCAGACAAACAACTACATCACACTTAGTAGCTTGTCGCTTGCTTACGAGGTGCCAGCAGAAAAGCTAAAGAAGTTTGGTTTGCGTCGTTTACACTTAGAAATGATTGCTAATGACCTATTTTATTGGTCGACTGCAAAGCGTGAAAGAGGTTTATCTTACCCCTATGATCGCAGTATTGAGTTCTCAGCACGTTTCTCATTATAACATCTAAAAGCATTTATTATGAAAAGATTTTTCAACAAATATATACCATCATTATTGCTATGTGGAGGCGTTCTTTTCACTTCTTGTGACAAGTTCCTCGACATTCAGCCCGCAGGACAACTCGAACAAGATAAGATGTTCAGCGACATTCAGGGCTTTAGAGATGCCATGTATGGTGCATATAGTAGCATGGCGCAAACTAATTTGTATGGTGAAGCCCTCTCCTTACGGCTTCCTTGACAACCTAGGACAAATGTTCGGATATGACAATGCCGCTAATCTTAGTTATTATTCAACGCAATACGACTACAAAAGAAAAGAGGTTAAAGATGTTATAGACAACATTTGGGCGTCGCAATATCAAACCATTAGTTATGTTAATAACATTATTGCGCACATCAACAGCACCTCTATCAAGAGCAAAGAGTTAGACTATATGAAGGGCGAATGCTTGGGTTTAAGAGCCTTTTTGCACTTCGATGTAGCTCGTTTGTTTGCTGAAGACTATACAAGAAGCACCTCGTCGACTCGTGGAATACCTTATTCTACCACCTTCGACCTTAACAATAAGGAGCTGCTTACACTGCACAAGACTTACGAAGCGATATTGGCAGACCTCAATGAGGCTGAGACTTTGCTTGCAAACGACACTGTTGTGAATGTAGAAACCTCGCCATCAAGCGATTATTTAAAGGGTCGTGGCGTGCTATTTAATAAGTATGCGGTGGCTGCAACCAAAGCTCGTGTCTACTATGCAATGGGCAATTACACCGAAGCAGCACGCTATGCGCAACAGGTGTTAGATGCAACCAGCAACTTTAAGCTAAAGAAATTGTCGAGTTTAGATGATGTTAAGCGTTATCCAGCCAATGGAGAAATGATCTTTGACTATACAACTGACAAGCTATCTTCTAACATTTCAGAGATGTTCTTAAATGCAACAAGTAGAGGAAACTTTACTGAAGCACGTCGAGATATTGAAGATTTGTACGATAAAAGCTCGCTTTCTGCAACCAGTACCGACCTCGTTTAACCACATATTATCGTGAAGCGACAGCCGTTAGCTCTGGAAAAACATTCTCGTTTGTACGCTTTATCGAGAGTACTGCAGCGGTTACAACTCGCCTTTGAAAAGGTATTACGTTGATAAGACTGCCAGAAATGTATTATATTCTTGCAGAAGCAAACTATGATACCAATCCAACTAAGGCCGTGCAGTATCTAAAATGACGTGCGTAATAGCCGTGGTTTGGAAGATGTTAACGCAAATAAAAACAAGCAGTAAAGAGGCTTTTTGAAAAAGAACTTATGCGTGAAAGAATGCGTGAAATGCCTGGAGAAGGTCAAGTGTTCTATGCTCTTAAGCACTTTAATAGAAGCTTTACCGATTATAGAAACATGGTAACTTTCCAGCCATCATCAACCATCTTTGTTCTTCCTTGGCCAGAAAAAGGAATTAGAGTTTGGTAATAAGTAAAAATAAAAGGATAGCAATTACACAATAAAAGCAATGTAATTATATGGCAAAACATATCATATTGATAGCTAATATCACTGCAATTATAATGTCACTCGCTGCATGTAGTGGTATAGACTATAACGGAGAGTATAGCAAAGACGGTTTTTTATAACAGTGAGAACCAAGTTTATTTCAATTTTAAAGAAGCATCAGATTCTATTATCACATATTCTTTTGGCGTGAAAGTTGCTGATACTTTTAACCCACACTGTGTATGTTCCTGTTACTTTAGCAGGTAAAAACCAAAGACCAAGAGCAAACCTTTAAGGTGGTGGTTGATGGCACAAGTACTGCAAAAGAGGTGTGCATTTCACTGCGTTGAAGAGCGTTTACAGCATACCTGCTAACGCAATGACAGCTTATGTGCCTGTTGAACTGCTTAGAAAGAATTTATCTGGCACCCAGAATGACTCTATTCGACTTGTCTTGCGCATTGACTCTAGCTCAGACTTAGGTACAAGATTCACCCAAAAAGAACAAGGTAACCATTGCCTTCGACAACCTTCTTTTTACGCCCAGACTTCTGGGATATCTTCGAAAGTTATTGGGGAATTGGAACCTATACCAAAGCAAAATATACTCGCTTGTTGAGCTATTACAATGGAGATCCACAAGAAATTGAAAAAGCTTTGAATGATGCAAACCTACAAGGAGCACTCTATATGCATGTTGTTGAAGTGATTAACTATTTCACTCAGCATCCCGATGAGAACGTATAGTGAAGTTCTTGTATTTAAAACGATTCAATAACACAATATAAAGATAGATTATATATGTTCAAGATAAAAATATTTATTGGCATTCGTTCTTGTGGCTTTTAATGGCAAGTTCGTGTAACCGACGACTCAACTACTGCTTCTGGCAACAGCTCTCGCATTAGTTTAGAGACCGCTTTGGCTAAGACTTACACCCTAAACCGATGGGATACGCTAAAAATAGTACCTCAAGTGCAACAAACCAACACTGCAAAAGACTTGAGTTATGAGTGGGAAGTGAACCATAAAGTGGTTGCAACTACAAAAGACTTGAATTATGTTTGCTCTGAATTTGGTAAGTATCCATGTAGATTAAAGGTATCGAATGGCGACGATATTCAATACTATGAATTCTCGTTAGACGTGCTTTATTCTTACGTTGAGGGTCTTATATCTCTGGCACAACATCAAGGAAAGACCATTGTTTCATATCTTCCAGATAGCGTTCAGGGTAAATCTTTCTCGTTAGATGTATTAGAAAAGAACAATCCTGGTGTAGACTTTAGTGGCGAACCCAAAGCTATCGACAACACAATTGCACGTGATAACGTTACACCTCTTATATATGTAGCAGCAGGAAGCCCTTCTTCTCTATACGAAATCAATGCTAATTTGATGACTATTTCGAGAACAAATAAGGCTCAAGGCGATATCTCTTACGTTGCAAAAAGTAAGTTGAGCTATCCTAAGTCTGAGCTACTTGTAGTGGATAAAAAGCTATATCGCTTGACATTATCAGACACTACATTTGTGAATTTGACCACCAAAATAGAGTCATCTCTAGGGACATAGCGTTGAATTTGCAGACAGAACAGTTACTTGGAAGCAAGAAGATTTGAGCTATATCCATGGTTATGTGGCGTTTGATAACGCTAATGGCTCTTTAATAGGACAGAATGTGCAAAGTACTAAGGTTCCAACTGAGTTGCTTGCAGGCACTTTCACGGGCGAAAAGCTTGTTGGAATGGGTTCAGTTGATAAGGAACGCACCATTGCAATCGTGACTTACAACCCCACAAGCAGTAAGTTTACCTTCTATCACATACACCCTGGCTTCTATACAACTAACAAAAGACTTGTATCTATACCTGCAAGTGTGAAGTATAAAGGCGAAATGTCGAGCGCAACAGGAATACAAACAGGTTCTATTGTACGCACAGCAAGTACCAAGAACCTTATGTATTACACCAATGGAAATAAGCTTTACGCTTATAATGTCCTTTCAGATGGAAACTTCCCAACCAGTGCTTTAACCACATTTGGAGGTAGTTCAGAAACAATAGTCGACCCATATATCAATTCAAGTGAAAGCAAGTTGTATGTAGCAACAAACGATGCGAGTGCAACATTGCAAGGAAGTATGTATTGTTATGACCTCAATAACCGTAAAACTTCTATGGGAAAAGAAGAACATTACGGGTGAGATTAAAGGAATTACCTATAGAGAATAAAAGATAAAACAATGATATTTGAAAAACAAAGAAAAGAACATGATAGGACTAACTTTAGTCTTATCATGTTTTTGTCAAACTGCAACTAGCAGACGATAAGAGTACTTCTGACAAAACCAAAAGAAAGAGAAGAAAGAGACGAAGTATGATAAACTCTTTAAGGATAAGAAAAGAGATACGGCTGCAAAGTAAAATTCATTACGCTCCATAAAACCGATGGAAAGCTGTATTTAGAGCTTCCTCTTAAATATCTAAAGCAGCAAATGTTGCTCAGTGGAGCAGTGTCTTCATCTACCGATCCCACTTATGTTGCGGTCGGAATGAAGAACTCTAACCCTCTATATTTTCTACTTCGACATACAAGATAGCAGTGTGGTTATGAAAACACCAAACACTGTTTTGTATAATAATGGAAAGGAATCAAATGAGTTAAAAGATGCTTTTAGCTTGAGTTATCGTGACCCTATACTCACAGGATTTAAGATAGAAGCATACAATAACGATTCAACTGCGGTGGTATCGATGCTACAAGCCTTTTAGGTAGACCCAATTCGCTATTACAAGTGATGCCAAGTAAGTCGGGAGACTTCGTTATTAAGTCGTCACCTAAAAGCGAAATGTCTTATATTAGAGCCATAAAAAGCTTCGATAAGAATATCATTGTGAATGCAGATTTCAACTATTCAGTAACCGCAACACTGATGTCTTTGCCCATAGCAAGCGACATTCCAACCACCGTTGGCGTAACTTATAGCTTAGCATTGATGCCTAATGACAAGATGAGAGCACGCATAGCCGATTCGAGAGTGGGTGTGGCTTCATCGTCAAAAATCACCTTTTCTAACGAGATAGCAAAAGAGTAGACTCACTTATTTGGCTCATCGTTGGAACTTAGTGCCTGCTAATAAGAAAGCATATAGCGATGGAAAAGGCAGTAAACCCGTACAACCTATCCGCTTTTATCTTGATAACACCTTCCCAGAAGCATGGAAAGAGCCAATTAAGAAAGGCGTGCTTTTGTGGAATAAGGCCTTTGAAAAAATTGGATATAAAGATGTTTTAGAGGTTGTAGACTTTCCTACTGACGATCCAAAGTTCGACCCTGAGAACTCAAATTATTCGTGCATACGCTACGTTCTCAATGGATCTGAAATGCCAACAAGCAACATTTGGGTGAATCCTGCTAATGGAGAGATCCTCAATGCATCGCTTTTTATCTATAGTAATGTGGGCGATTTGCTTCACAAATGGCGTTTATTGGAACCAGTCAAGCGATGCTTCGGTGCGTTCTAATGAGCTTCCAGCTAACAAGTTTGCTGAAGGTCTGTCTTATCTTGTAGCAAGAGAGATTGGACATACATTGGGATTGTTAGACAATCTCGGTGCTTCTTGGGCTTATTCAGTCGACAACTTGCGCAATGCAGCATTCACACAGGCAAATGGTTTGAGTGCTTCTATCATGGACGATGCGCACTTTAACTCGTAGCACAGCCACAAGATAAAGGCGTTTTGTTAGCTCCTAAAGACTTAGGTGCATACGATTACCATGCAATAGAATGGAACTATCGTTATTTCGACCCTGAAAAAGTGAGCGTAGAGAGCGAAACTAAGCAGTTAGAAGCATTGGTAGATCAACGTGTTAAGAACCCTGCTATGCGCTATTATCGCACCCAATCGCAACGATGGGACCCACGAGTGCAAGAAGGTTCGATAGGGAAACGACCCTATAAAGGCAGGAAACGAAGGTATAAAGAACTTGCAAATCGTTGAGAAAAACCTATATAATTGGGTGAAGAACGATGAAGATAGCCGTATAAAAGAAAAGCTATATCTTGCCATTGCACAACAACATTACGCTTATTTCAAGCATACAATGAGCAATGTAGGGGTATATATCTCAACGATATGAAGCAAAACATCAGGCGTTCCACGCTACCAAGTGGTGCCAAAAGCAAAGCAACGTGAATCACTTCTTTGGTGTCTTGCACAGGCAAAGCGTTTTTAAGAGCTATGCAAATAAAGACTTCAGAAACGTGGATTCATGTCTCATTAGCTATTATGATCAGCTACTTGAGTTCATAGGCTACGACCTTATGGGAGCCAGAACACGTGTTGCTGTGGCCTCACATCTCGACCCTAACAGTTATACTCAAAAGGAATACTTTGCCGATTTGTATAATAGTATCTTCAAAGTGCCATGAAAGGCGTTGCACCTACACAAGAAGAGCAGAGTACTTCAACGCACTTATCTCACCTATTCGTTGTCAATTGCTAGACAAAAGCGAATAAGAGTGGTAGCAATGGTCCAGCGGCATTGAAAGAGACAACACCGCTATCAACCTGTCAAGCGATTACGGTTATGGCGACCCCAACGCATCATTAGCTCCAACTATCGATGCAGCTCTTATCGATAACTCGGCACTTTACTTTTATAGTTCATTGCTTCAGCTAAAGCCTTTACTTGAAAATTGCTTAAAGGCGAAGCTTTCAGACGATGCAAAGTCGCACTATCAAATGCTCTTATTCCGTGTAAATAAAGCTTTGGAGGACGGTAAATGAGAAAAAGTCGTTAACAATTACACAGCTCTTGCGTGCTTTGTGCTCGTGTTGTTTATCGGTTTGTCGGTAAATGAGGCACAAGCAGGATTTCTTTTCAAGAAAAAGAAGAAGCAAGAGAATAAACAGAGAAGAAAGATGCCTACGAACGTTTTCTAACAGGAAACAAACGAGTTTCGAGTAGCAGCACTTTCATGACCCTTCATACCCTCGATAGCAAAGTATTTATAGAGCTTCCCAAAAAGCTCTATGGGCAGAGATATGCTCGTAGGAGCCACTATTTCGTCGGTATCTCAACCCCAAATTAGGGGACTTAGGCTTTTAGAATTCGAACTTAGTGCATGTTCGTTTTTGTTGAAAAAGACAGTAGTGTGTGATGCAAGTAGTGAACACCGACTTGTATTTTTGATAAGCATGACAAGAACGCCGAACAAGCTTCTAAGCTCAATTATGATAACTTAGACTTCTTTACTTTCCCCGTAAGGTGCAAAAGCACCAAACAAAAACTACAGTGGTGTTCGATGCTTCTTCGTTTCTACTTAAAGAGGATCGGTACTTTCCAATCATTGCAAAAACGTTGGATCTTACACGTTAACTCTTCATTAAAAGAGAACTTAACCCGCATTACAGCAGTTAAAAGCCTTTGAAGAGAATGCTTGTGTAAAAGATGGAACGTAACTATATCATTAGTCTTTCAGGGCAGAAGTGGCTCCAGTGCCATTAACAATTATCCCGTAACTATTGGTGTAAACTTCAACTTTTGCTTTGCTACCTCAAGACCAAATGACCCCTCGTTTGAGCGACACTCGCATCGGTTATTTCCTCATTAATAAAGATGTTGTAACCAATGGAAAGGTAGAAAAAGCTACATTTGTTAAGCGTTGGCGAATTGAACCCAAAGACACTGCAGCCTATTTTGCAGGAAAGCTCACCGAACCCACAAAGCCAATTGTTTATTATATCGAGAATACGTTCCCACATTGTGGAAAAATGCCATTAAAAATGGTGTTCTTCGTTGGAACAAGGCTTTTCGAAAAGATTGGCTTTAAGAATGTAGTTCAGGTGCAAGACTTCCCAACTAACGATCCAAATTTCGACCCAGATAACTTTCAAATACTCATGTATTAGATATCTTCCAACCGATGTTGAGAACGCAATGGGACCCTCTTGGACCGATCCACGCACTGGAGAAATATCAATGCAACGGTACTTGTGTATAATGATGTGGTGAATACGATAGACGATTGGCGTTTTTGTTCAAACCTCACAGATAGACCCTCGTGCTCGAGTTGCACGCATGCCCGACGACATTGTGTCTGAAACTTTAGAGTATATCATTGCTCATGAGATTGGACACACATTGGGATTGATGCACAACATGGCTGCTTCTGCTGCCATTCCTACCGACTCTTTGCGCTCAGTTTCATTCACTCAGCAATACGGAACCACTGCTTTTATCATGGACTATGCACGTTTTAACCATGTTGCACAGCCACAAGACAAAGGAGTGAAGCTCACACCGCCCTCACTTAGGCGTGTGTATGATTACTATGCAATTGAATGAGGGTTACAAGTATTTCCCTAATCAAATGGGCTACAAAAAGAATCACTCGAATTGCAAAAGTTTGTAGACAAGCACCATAGGCGACCCCTTCTATCGTTACAGGGTTGCAACAAACCAGTACACGATACGACCCCTCTGCCATTGAAGAAGACCTGACTAACAACCCCTGTTCAGGCTGCAACTTATGGAATGAAGAACCTCAATGTGATTTTAAAGAACCTCGATAAGTGGATTCCAGACAATGAGGATACCAAGCGAAAGGGCGAATTGTATAACGAAATATTGTCGCAAGCGTTTAGCTATGTGCGCCATGTTTATGCCAATGTGCCAGGTATTTACCTTTATCAAACAAGCGAATCATCGGGTCTTCCACGCTATAAAGTGGTGCCAAAGCAGCAACAACGTGAGTCAGCTCTATGGCTTTTGAAACAAGCTCGCACCTTTGGTGAGATGGGAAATGACACCATTGAGCGCAAATTGGCATTCGGTTCTAATCGCCCATTCAAAGTAATGGCTCGTGATGTGCAATCTCTTGCCATGATAGCAACATCGAAGTTAGGTCTTTCATACTATCTCGATTCAACCTCATATTCACCCCTTGAGTATTGCGAAGACGTGTATAACGACGTGTTTGGCAAAACAATCGAAGGCAACGAACAGCTCTCTGTGGCTGATTTGTCGATGCAACGTCTTTATGTAGACTATCTGCTTTCGGGCGTGAACGATGTGAAACAAGTGGGAAATGTGCACAACCTTCAAAGCAATGATGTTGAAAAAGCATTGTTAGGATTTGGAAATGGCTAGGAGAACCAGAGCCAATGTGGGGCACAAAACCATTGGACGTTCGTCAGAATATCTGTTGTTTTATGCTCAGAAGTTGAACGAACTGCTTCAGAAACGCATTGCAACCACTAAGAATGTCGACTTGAAAGCGCACTATATGTTGCTGCAAAAGCGAGTGAAAAAGATGTTATCGTAAGATGATTTGATGCGGAAAATGATTTTTCCGAGGATAGATAACAAAGCGACCGATGATGTGTTGAGGCACATTTGTCGGTCGCTTTTCTTTTAAGTCGAAAGCCTTTGTTTATCACGCTTGTAGCTCTTGCCTTGCAAAAGCAATGCTTTCGACTTGCAATATCATCATGTTTTAGATGAAAAAGCTATGCTATTAGGTTTGTAATAGCTTTTTCAATCTCGAAAGAAAGTCGTTTCGTTTAGAATTACTTTCCGAGTGCTTTTATAGTTATCAACGCTGTTTTAAAACAGGGTTAAACTCGATGACGTTATACTGATGCACCCTCTTTTATAGAATGGGTCGTTGGCAATAATCTCGTCTACTTCAGCACGTGAAGCGGCGTTACATATAATCAAACCACCTGTTCTGGCACCTGACTTCCAGATGCAATCATGTGTCCACTCATATTTTTCTTGCAAATAAGCACGGTGTTCTGCTAAAACAGCATCTACTTCCTCAATACTTTTTCGTATTTAATTACTAAAAACAAACATATTTTAAATTTATATTGTTACTAATTTATTGTTCATTATAAAGCATTCCGCTCTTAATTTCGTTGGCTTTTCTGCATTGGTGAGCCATTCTAATAGGCAATAAGCATATTCAAGCGATGCAGCTGCACCCTTGGCAGTGATGATGTTGCCATCTATTGTAACGAAATCGCCAGTGTATTGTGCTCCAGTTAAATGCTTTTCAAAGCCAGGATAGCATGTTGCCTTTCTGTTATTCAATAGGTTGAGCGAGCCAAACACCATTGGAGCAGCACAAATAGCACCCAATTTCTTTCCTTCTTCGTTGTGTTTTAAAATGGCTTTGCGCAATCCTTCGTGCTCGTTTAGATAGTTCGCACCAGGTAAACCGCCAGGAAGAAGCAACAAAGATGCATCGTTTAGGTCGACGTTTTCGAATAGTTCGTCGGCTTTAACCGTCACCTTTTGCGCACTTTCAACAAGCTCTCTGCCCATAATACTAACAGTTTTCACCTCAATTCCACCACGACGTAGAATGTCAACAACGGCTAATGCTTCTATAGTTTCGAAGCCATCGGCAAGGAAAAGATAAACTTTTAGTAGTCATATTAATGAAGTATTATAAATCAAAACTTGTACTTTTGCAATATGCAAATGCTATGCAAAGATAGTGAAAACAATTTCTTGTGTAGCAAAAGAAGTGAAGAAAAAGTAAAAACATCTGCAATAATGCCACAAAACACCATTAACATTTGCGCTTTTTGAAGCGTTTTATCATCTGCCGACAGCGATTTTTGCATCAGTTGTTTAGCTGTTTGCACGAAAAAGGTGCCCACGTGTTGGTTGAAGAGGCTTATTTGGCTTCTGTAAATAAGACACCTGGCAAGCACACTATGCGCTTACGTCGTTCAAAGACTCTAGATGTAACGCCCCATTTTGTGGTGTCTATTGGTGGCGATGGTACGCTTTTTGCGCACCGCAAGTAAGCAGTGTTGAACGTGAAGTGCCCATTATTGGTATCAATACAGGGCGTTTTAGGTTTCTTGGCAGATACCCTTCCTACTTTCACATTTCAGAGGTGATCGACAGCATTTATGCAGGCACTTACACCGTAGAAAGGCACTCGGCATTAGAGATAAAGACCGTAGGCGAAGAACTCAATATGCACTCTTATGCTTTGAACGAAGTGGCTTTGTTGAAAAGAGATATGGCTTCGATGATTAGTATCGATACTTTTTGTAGACGATGAACATTTAATTACCTATCAATCCGATGGCTTAATTGTTTCAACTCCCACAGGAAGTACGGCTTATAACCCATCGAATGGCGGTCCGATTATCGACCCTGTGGCCTCAGTTTTCTGCTTAACTGCAGTTGCTCCGCATAGTCTTAGCGTTCGACCCTATGATTATTTCCGATCGTTCGAAGGTGCATTTAAAAAGTGCATTCTCGTTCGCATAACTACTTAGTTGCGATAGATGGCAACAGTAAAGCATTGCAAGACACCACCGAAGTGATTATATCTAAAGCCCCTTTATACGGTGAACATTGTTCGAAGATGCAAACAAACACTCACTTCGATGTGTTGAAAGATAAGATGAATTGGGGTAAAGATCAACGCAAATAAAGATATTCAATGAAAATAAAGAACTATTTAATATGACAGCAAAGCACGCTACTCTGTGAAAGTGGTAGTGGCGTGGTTATGGAGCATTTGGCAGGAAATCGTTTGCAAGCCTTGCTCAATGTGCTTGTAGGTGTGTTGTCGGTGGTAAAATAGTCTGATGCAAATTTGGGCGGTTCAACATGCTGATTGATGTGGCAGCAGGAAGCGTAAAAGGCTCTATCTATTGGTCGGTTGCGTTTATGGGACTGCTCATTCTCATTGATTTGGATTGAATATCGCCTCTATATGGATTAGTAATGTCCTTGGAATAAAGGCTCAAAACCGCATGCAACAGCAGATGTTAGACCGCATTTTGCGCTCTGCAGTGGCACGGAAAGGGGCAGTTTCATTCAGGAGATATATTGAATAGACTCGAAATAGACGTGAGAACGGTGGTGAGTTTCTTAACCGAAACACTGCCCAGTACGGTCTCTTTCTTGGCAATGTTTATCGGAGCGTTCTCTATTTGATGATGATGGACGCCACACTTGCCCCTACTTATTGTGGCAATGATACCTGTTTTTCATTGTTTTAGGTAAGCTATATATGGGCAGAATGCGCCATTTTACGGCCTGCGCGCAGTTCAGATAGTAAAGTGCAAAGCATTTTGCAAGAAACAATACAGCATCGAATGTTGATTAAGACCCTCGAAAGCATCGATCAAATGGTGAATCGCCTCGAGAGTACACAACACACGCTGCGCCAAAGGGTGATGAGAAGAACCGTGTTTAGCGTGTTCTCGAATCTAATTCTTAGCTTGGGATTCAGCTTAGGCTATCTTCTTGCCTTCTTATGGGCGGCAGTTCGCATGATAGATCATAGTTTGTCGTTTGGTGGAATGGTGGCTTTTCTGCAGTTAGTGAACCGCATTCAGAGTCCAGCTCGTGAGCTTAACAAAGCTCGTTCCAGCCTTTGTTGAGGTGCCAACAGCGGCAGAACGCTTGATGGAATTAGAGGAAGATCCACTTGAAAAACAAGGAAAAGCTGAGTATTTCGATGCTCCTTGCGGCATAAAGCTCAACAACATCAGCTACGCTTACGATGATGAACCAGACCGAAAGGTGATCAATCAGCTGTCATTCGACTTCTATCCGGGCTCATGTACAGCCATATTGGGAGAAACGGGTGCAGGAAAAACAACGCTTATACGTATGCTTTTTGCCCTGATAGAGCCCACAGAAGGGTCGGTTTGCTTATATGATAAGCATAAAACCAAAAACCATTACCCCGCTACGCGTGCCAACATCTCTATGTTCCACAGGGAAACACTTTAATGAGCGGCACAATTAAAGAGGAACTTGTTATTGGGTAACCCCTTTGCAACAATGGAAGAGATGTGAGAAAGCGTGACTTTGAGTTGCGCTCAGTTTGTGTTTGAACTGCCAGAAGGCCTCGAAACGGTGGTAACAGAGCAGGGTGGAGGACTAAGTGAGGGCCGAAAGCGCAACGCATTTGCATTGCTCGTGCTTTGCTAAGAGATCGCTCTATCATGATATCTCGATGAGGCTACAAGTGCCTTAGACCCCTGATACTGAACGACAATTATTACACAATATTCTCGAAAATCAAACAAAAACAATTATCTTTATCACGCATCGTCCTGCTGTGATAGATTATTGTAATCAGTCATTAAACATAATAAAAGAACACGAAAAATGATGAAAAACTAATAATGGGAGTTCTTATGTCCTTGATTAACAACAAACGCTATGGCAGAAGATTTAGATTCATTGTATGCACAATCGCTATTGAAAGGTGGGAACACAAGCTCTAACTTCGAATTACCCTACTCCTGAAGGTAAAAAGTGCAGTTATCAGATTTTTAAAGGCAAGTATGTATTGATCGACTTTTGGGCTTCTGGTGTCCTGATTGTCGCAGAATAAGTCCCAATGTAGAGGCTATTGCAAAAAGAATATCAGGTAAAGACTTGACAGTTGTTGCAGTGTCGTTCGATATTGACAAAGAGGCTTTGGGTGAAATATATCAACAGAAACGGCGCACCTATTAACGAAGTACATGTAAGTGAGCTAAAGAAAATGAAGGAAAGTGCCGTTGTAAAGGCCTTTGAGTGCAGTGGATACCTTCGCTTTACTTGTTGGATAAAGACGGAAAGAGTGCTTCTTGCAACTGTAGAAGTGAGCAAAAGTAGAAGCAATGGTGAAGACTTTGATGAAGTAATGGCTTTGTTGGAAGCCTATAAATGTAGTGGCGACCCACCAAAGAACATATAATTTACAGATAATAAGCCTTTAGCACAATGTCGTAAAGTTGTGTTAAAGGCTTATAAGTTAATGTGGTTTAGAGAATAAGAAAGCATAAAATGCAACTTAAATGCAAAAATCACTACCTTTTGTAGACTGTAAACATAACAATAAAAATAGTAATATATGTCATATTTATTTTACATCCGAATCTGTTTCGGAAGGACATCCAGATAAAGTAGCAGACCAAATATCAGACGCTTTTGCTTTGATCAATTCCTCGCATATGATGACAAATCACGCTGTGCAATTGAGTCTTTGTAAACCACAGGACAAGCTAAAGTTGTGATGGGAGAGGTTAGTTCTGAGGCTTATATTGATATACAAACAATAACAAGAAAGACCATTAATAAGATTGGTTATACCAAGAGTGAATACCAATTTGATGGTAACTCGTGTGGTATTCTTTCTGCTATTCACGAACAAAGTGCCGACATCAACCGTGGAGTTGATAACGGAAACGAAGATGAACAAGGTGCTGGTGACCAAGGAATGATGTTCGGTTACGCTACAAAACGAAACCGAAAAACTATAGTGCCTGTGTCGTTAGATTTAGCGCATTTGTTGATGACTGAGCTTGCAAACATACGCAAAGAAGGTAAAGAAATGCGTTATCTTCGCCCCGATTCAAAGAGCCAAGTGACCATAGAATACGATGAAAATCATATTCCACAGCGCATAGATACAATCGTAGTGAGCACTCAACACGACGAATTTGATAGCAATGACGAAGCTATGTTGGCTAAGATTAAGGCTGATGTAATCAACATTCTTATTCCAAGAGTAAAGGCATTGTGTGGCGATAAGGTTCTTGCTTTGTTCAATGATGATATCAGGCTACTTTGTAAACCCAACAGGAAAAGTTCGTTATTGGCGGTCCTCATGGAGACACAGGACTAACTGGTCGCAAGATAATTGTAGACACTTACGGTGGTAAAGGTGCTCATGGTGGAGGCGCATCTCAGTGGTAAAGACTCAAGTCAAGTAGACCGTTCGGCTGCTTATGCCACACGACATATCGCTAAAAATATGGTTGCTGCAGGTGTGCAGACGAGATGTTGGTTCAGGTGAGCTATGCTATTGAGCGGGCAAAGCCTGTTAATGTGTATGTAGATACATACGGAAGAAGCAACGTTTCGATGTCGGATAGCGAGATTGCACGTAAGATTGAGGAACTATTCGACTTGCGTCCGAAAGCTATTGAGCGTCGTTTAAAAACTACGTCAGCCTATGTATTTAGAGACAGCAGCATAGCGGACACATGGGTAGAAAGAATGAGGTTGTAACCAAGGTGTTTACGAGTCATTATCATCCCACACGTGAAGTAGAAGTAGAACTCTTTACTTGGGAGAAGCTAGACGAGGTAGAATGCATTAAAAAGCATTTAATCTTTAATCGGATTGATTAAGAATAAAGACTAAACCAATAAAGAAACGAGTAGAAATGCTGCCTTGCAATACCCTCTGCTCGTTTTCTATTAAAGCCAAGAACGATTACCTTTAGGATATGGAAGTAAGAGATTCGTACATGTTAAGATAACCGTTTCGGAGCGTATAGGCGCAGAAATTCGCACAACAGAGCAACAAATGAGTGCTATCGACGCTTTCGAAGAAACACAAGCAGCTGTCAGAAACAGCGGGCAAGCAATACAAACGACGTCACAAAGCCGCCGTAGATAGCTTGTCGGCAGATAGCTTGTCGGGTAATCTTCCATTGCAGTTTAAACCCAATGTGCAAGACACTGTCTCGCAAAAACAGCAGGTTGCAAAACTAAAGACATTGTTCGCAAACGACAGTTTGTCGGGAACTAACATGCAAAGCTATAAGATTGGCGTTGCAGGAGACCCCATTCCATACTCTTAGCCTCTGATAATTTGGTCACAGGACTATTGATTGGCTGCTTTATTCTTGTGATATTGTTCGTCGCTCAGTCACAACGTTTCATCGTAAAGCAAACAAAGAACCTCTTTCTTGCAAGCTTCGGAGGTGACATGTCGATAACAGAAACAGCGGGAGAGTTGCGCTTTCAGCTCCTAATGAGTATACAAACGTGTTTGTTATTGGCACTTCTTTTCTTCTTTTATACCAACACTTATATAGCCCAAACCTTTATACTTGAGCAGTATCAGATCATCGGAATATTCGCAGGGAGTTATCTCTTTGTATTTCTGTTTGAAAGGAATTTATACCAATTGGTCAATAGTGTATTCTTCGATAAGCGTCAAACGGCCAAATGGTTGCAGTCTTTTCTGTTCATAATAGCCATCGAAGGACTTCTATTATTACCCATAGTGCTGCTCTGTTCCTATTTTTTCATCTGTCAATGCACAGTACTTTTTATTTATACAGGATTTGTGCTGTTATTGTTTAAAATTATATCATTCCCTACAACTCATATCTTATCTTTTTAGGCAAAAGGCCTATTTTTTGCAAAATATTTTTGTACTTTTGCACCCTAGAAATAATACCTTTCTCCACTTTATGGGGAGTGCTTCAAATGATAAGTAATTATCTAAAAATAAACTTTTAGTTCAATGATAAAGAAGATATTGATATCTCAACCTCAGCCAACAAGCGAAAAATCGCCTTATTACGATATAGAAAAAGCTCACGGAGTACAATGTGTTTTTCGCCCATTTTTAAGGTTGAGGGTTTAAATGCAAAAGAATTTCGCAACCAAAAGATAAATATCTTAGATTATACAGCTGTTGTTTTTACTTCAAGACATGCGATAGATAATTTCTTTAAGCTTGCTAAAGAAATGCGAATAACCATTCCTGAGGATATGAAATATTTCTGTGTGATAGAAACAATCGCTCTTTATATTCAGAAATACGTACAATATCGCAAACGAAAAGTTTTTTTTGGAACAACCGGAAAGATTGCGAGATTTAGTTCCATTGATGGCTAAGCACAAAGAAGAAAAGTATCTTGTGCCAATGAGTGAAAGGTCATAATGAGGACGTAACAAAGCTTTTAGATGCTAAAAAACTAAAGCATCAAGAGTGCATTATGTATCGAACTGTAGACAATGACTTCAACGAAGAAGAGAAAAAAGCATTCGATTACGATATGGTTGTCTTCTTTAGTCCAATGGGAGTAAAGGCATTATACAAGAATTTTCCTAACTTCAAACAAGATAAAATCAAAATTGGTACCTTCGGACAAGGCACTGCAAAGGCTGCACAAGATGAGGGATTAGTGCTTTCACTACAAGCTCCTACGCCCAAATATCCATCTATGACCAGCGCAATGAACGCCTTTTTAAGAGACCAAGAAGAAGATTAATATTTGTAAGTGATGACTGATAAAGGTGCATTTTCTTTTAGAAAGTCAGAGCGTATCCATTCTCTTAAACAGATAGATGAACTCTTTGGAGGTGGGAAAAGCAGGGCTTTATCTGCCTTTCCGATTCGTGTTGTATATCGATATGTACACCGTTTGCCAACAGAAGCGCTCCTTTCAAGTACTTTATTAGCGTTCCCAAGAGGAATTTAAAGCATGCTGTCGACCGCAATAGAGTGAAGAGACAACTCCGTGAAGCCTATCGTTTTAAATAAGCATTTGCTATTTAATTCAAAACAAAAACATTCCGATAAAGGGATGGATATGGCTTTTTATTTGGCTCGATTCTCAATTATATGACTCCGATAAAGTGCATCAAAATGTCGTGAATTTATTAACACGTTTAGCCGAGAAGTTATGGAACAAGAAACCAAAAACAGAATCAAGCAAATCCTAAAGCCTTTGTCTTGGCTTTTTTATTGATTCCCATATTGTTTTTATCAAAGGTTTATTTCTCCCTTCACACCCCCATCGTGTCGATTCACACCTTCATGCTCAGAATATGTTAAAAACAGCCATACTTAAGCACGGACCATTTAAAGGTTTGTACCTAAGTGTATGGAGAATACTACGTTGTAACCCATGGGTGAAGTGGATACGACCCTGTTCCTTAGATGAATAAATAATAATTGTAAAATAAATAAATAGATATAATAATGATAAAGAATTTTGTTGAAGAGCTAAAATGGCGTGGAATGCTTTGCGCAAATGATGCCAGGTACAGAAGAGTTCTTAATGAAAGAGAAGGTTTCAGCATACCTTGGAACCGATCCAACAGCCGATTCGCTACACATTGGACACCTTGCAGGAATCATGCGATGTTGCGCCATTTGCAACGTTGTGACACAAACCATACATCTTAGTGGGTGGTGCTACAGGTAGTGATTGCGACCCTTCGGGTAAAAGTCAAGAGAGAAACCTTCTTGATGCCGAAACTCTTTATCACAATCAAGAATGTATTAAGAAGCAAGTTGCAAAGTTCTTAGATTTCAATGCATCTGAAGATTCAGCCGCAGTGATGGTGAATAACTACGATTGGATGAAAGAATCACTTTCTTAGACTTTGCTCGTTTAGTAGGAAAGCACATCACTGTAAACTATATGATGGCGAAAGACAGCGTGAAAAAGCGTCTAAACGGAGAGGCAAGAGATGGACTTTCTTTCACAGAATTTACCTATCAGCTACTTCAAGGCTACGACTTCTTACACCTATATCGCACCAATAACGTGAAACTTCAATTGGGTGGAAAACGATCAATGGGGCAATATGACCACTGGAACCGAGCTTATTCGCCGCACTATTGGGCAACGATGCAGAAGCATTTGCATTGACTTGTCCTCTTATTACCAAGGCAGACGGAACCAAATTTGGTAAGACTGAGAGGAAATATATGGTTAGATAGAAACAGAACCACCTTATAAGTTCTATCAGTTCTGGTTAAACGTTAGTGATGACGATGCAGTGAAGTATATTAAGATATTCACAAGTCTTGAAAAGACGTTATCGACGCCCTAATAGCAGGAGCACGAGCAAGACCCAGGCATGCGAGTTCTTCCAAAAACGATTAGCAGATGAGCTTACAGTTATGGTACACTCGCAAGAAGATTTGGATTTAGCCAAAGAGGCATCAGGCATCCTTTTTCGGTAAAGGAACAAAAAGAAAGTCTTGCTAAATTCGGACGATGCAACCTTGTTAAGTATATTCGAAGGCGTGCCACAATTTTGCTTTCAAAAGACGCTTTGGGTCAACCTGCAGTTGAATTGTTCACAAGCGACGAGGTGAAAGTATTCCCAAGTAAAGGCGAAATGCGTAAACTTGTACAAGGTGGAGGCGTTTCTTTGAACAAAGAAAAATTGCAAGCAGTAGACCAAGTCATCACAACCGACGACCCACTTAACGGCAAATACCTTCTTGTTCAACGTGGAAAGAAGAACTACTTAATTACAGTTGAATAATTCGTAGAGAATCAACTCTCACAACATACTAAAAAGAGATAATAATAGGTAGGGCACAGCTCGCAACAACCGAGTAAACGCCACCTTGTTGTTATCTCTTTTTCTTTTAACTCCACGCTGTAAAGCACCTCTCCTCACCGCCATTCCCTCTCTTTTTCATCTCACTTTTTCCATTATCTTTCTGCTTTCACCCGCCCATCACTTCACCTTTTTGTTCCTCTCTTCTTATGATAATCTTTCAATCCCGCCCTTCTTTTTCTTTTTTTATCTGCACCCTCAATTCAACTCATAGCACCCCTTCGCCTTCCTTTTGCTCCCCTTCCCTCGCTTTCATTCTCACTTTTTCTAACCAATTGAATTTCAATCTCTTCCAAATCTCATATTCTCCGCATCGCAAAAAGCATTGTTTTTAGTAGGTAAAAGCATCGCTTTTTAGGGTGCAATATCACTGCTTTTTGCCCTGCATTTTGCATTGCTTTTAGGGCAGACAGAATTGAATAGAAAACATACCATATAAGTAGAATAAAAAGCAGTTCGATGAAAAGTAACGTAAAAAGATAGTGGAATTTGGTTAAAAATACCTATCTTTTGTAAGTCCGTAGAAGACCTAACTATCAGCTCTTTAGGCTCTTTTTACGCACCATTTCAATCAAAAAGCATTTTTAATAATGATTTTTACGCAACAAAAAGACAGACAATAACCCCTTCTCTGCATGCTTTTTCAAGTGTTAATGTTCATCATTGCGCTTGTGTTTTGCATGCCCCTAACCATCACTTCAAAAACCCATTACAGCGCAACAGGCATTTAAAATTGCGCAAAAATACTTGCAGTTGCCCGCTAAACAACTCACCCGAAGTGCCTCAAACCGCAAACCATAGCAACCAAGTTGCACCCTATTACGTTTATAACGACACCAAAAATAAAGGCTTTGTCATCGTTTCTGGGAATACAGAAATGGGCGAAATCTTAGCTTATAGCACCGAAAGTAGCTTTTGAAGAGCGAAAGTGCCAAACCCAGGCGCACAACTCCTTTTAAATGCCTATCGTGAGGGCTTTCGAAGTCGTTTCAACAGGCAAAAACGTTGCAGGAGCAACTCGTGCAGCAACTCAAAGCACCAAAGTTGTAAAGCCTTTTGCTACAAACTTCTTGGGGACAAGGCCACCCTTATAATCAAAAACAGGCTATAACTACACTGGTTGTGTTGCAACTGCCATTGCACTAGGTGATGAAATACCACGAATGGCCAGTGCAAGGACAAGGTGAAAACGAATATTCTGTGTCGTTCGATGGCACAAAAAATATGTCAACTTTGCCGAATCTCGCTACGATTGGGCTAACATGGTCGATCGTTATGGCTATTACTATCCCTCAACAGCACAACAAAACGATGCCGTTGCATTGCTTATGCGTGATTGCGGCTATGCTGTTAACATGCAATACTCAGAAAATAGCAGTTCATCAACAGGCTATGCGGCTCTTTATGCAATGAAAAATTATTTTTCAATACGATGCCGTTTTGCTCTCGAAGTTTAACGAAGGTATTGAGTCTTTCGTGCGAATTATCAAAAAAGAACTCACCAATGGCTTTCCACTTTATATCGAAGGAATGCCCGAAGGCGGTAGAAGTGGACACGCATGGGTGCTTGATGGAGTAGATAAAGATGGGCTTTTCCACATGAATTTCGGTTGGAATGGACAAAGTGATGGCTACTATTCGCTCACAGCTCTTAGCGTTTTTAAAAGCAGGAAGCGAGTTTTCAGGACGCTCTTTTGTCGTTCAATCGACAAATGAAAATTATGGTTGGCACCCCAAGAAACCTGGAGTGGCAGCCATAGATAAAGACTTCTTGCCCGAAAGTCCAAAGCTAAAATTCAACGAAGGCGGTTATATTACCATCGAAAATACCACCCAACGCACCTTTCAACAAAGCGAAACGCTACCCATTAGCTATGCAAGTTTTGTGAATATCGGTAGACCTTTCAAGGGAGATATTGGTATTGCGGTGCTCGATAACTACAGACAATGTGGTGAAAGAGTTCTACTCTGACCATCATAACACGGGCGGTTTCACTCACTCTATCTATGCCGATTATGGCGATTTGATGGGTACCGACCACCTTATTGCTAACGCCCAAACCATTAAAGTGAAGCTTTCGGATTTGAAAGACGGCTATTATACGCTTAAACCAGTGTGCTATGAGCGCAATGATGCAGGCGAATTCGAGGCATTAACCTTTATGAAAACGGCTCCAAATATGGAGGTTGAGATTTCAAAAAGGAAAGGTGAGAGTGAGCAAAGAATGTAATTCTACTGCCACATATCAGCTCATTCAGCACTTAGATGCAGGTAAAGAGTTGGAGCAAGGCACAACTACTAAGATCCAATTGTTGGTTCAAAACCTCAATTCTCTGCCTAAAACAGCCTTTGCAAAGATAAAGTTAATAGACCAAAACAATAAGGTTGCTTTTAGAAATGACGCACAAAAAGGCGGTTGAATTCGATGGCTTTTGAAACCTTAGACTTGCCTTTTCTCGCTCAACATTCCTGCCGACTTTGCTATCGGAACTTATTCCGTTGAGGGTAGAATGCTCAACCTCTCCACCCAGAAGAGGGCGAAGAGGCTCGCAACAATGTGGTGAAAGTGAATAAAGTGCATGGCAATGAGGCTACAACCGTGGTTGTTTCAAAAGCAAAAGCAACTCCACTGATGAGCAGTTGCAATGTTTTCTTTGCAGAAAGCTCTGATACGAAGTTGATTGTTAACGAGCTTTTTATTCTCAAGATATCCTCTATTTAAACTCATTGTCGACCTTAAAACGTTCCCAACAAAAAGCTATAATGGTCCGATTGAATTGTTCTTCGAGGATATAAGCACTAAAGAAAGAATCGCAATTGCAGCCAATAAGGGTGCGGTTATGGTGAATAGCGACTATAATTTCGAATTCTATTCTTATTGGTTACGCCCTTCTACTCTTGGAATTGAAGAGAATAAAACCTACAAACTCGTTGTACTTGGAACGATAGACGGCGTTAAAATCGACCTTTGGAACAACAAATTGCCTTATTGTTTCTTTTGTGAAAACAAGCGAATCGCTCACTATGTCGAGAAGTATTCCAACGTCTATCAACAGCAGTTCGATAGATAATGCATCGCCACAACTCTTCTATAACAACAAAGAATTGAAGTTAGAAGGGCGTAACTTGCAGTGGATTGAACTCTACTCGCTAAGCGGTGAGCTTTTTTGAAGAAAGTGCCATTAGGTGGCAATAGCGAGGCCATTGTGAGCTTAGACGAGGCGAAAGCAGGCGTTTATGTTGCGAAGATACAAGCTAACGGCACTACCTTTGTGCGCAAAGTGTTGGTTCGCTAAGTTGCAATACCCATCTTTTTACATATAAAAACTCAAACCCAAACAATTAAATATATGAACTTATCATCATCACTACTCCGTGTTTTTAGATGGCAGAAGTGCATCAACCAAAGCGTTGTTGGTGGGCTCTTTGCTCTCTTTTGCTATGCCTTTATGCCTCAAAGCGCATGTCGTTACACCCAAAGAGGCTGAAAACATAGCTCGAAAATACATCAAGCTACCAACAAAGAAAGCCACTCGTGGCCTGTCTAAGCAAAGCGGTTACAGTCAAAATGCACCTTATTACATCTATAACGATGCACAAAATAAGGGCTTTGTAATTGTTTCTGGTACTACAGAAATGGGCGAAATATTGGCTTATAGCAATGAGAATGCGCTCGACACAATCAACCTTCACCCAGGTCTTGCACAGCTTCTCAATAGCTATAAAATGGCTTTTAAGGCGATAAACACCAACAATGCGGTGGAAACAGAAGCCAAAAAGGGTGCTTTTTTTCGCCAAAACGGTGGCTCCTTTGCTAAAAACTACATGGTCGCAAGATGCTCCTTACAATGCACTTTTAGGTTATAACTACACTGGTTGCGTTGCAACTCACGATCTCACAAGTGTTGAAATACCACGAATGGCCAGTGCAAGGAATGGGCAATGTGTCGTATGTAAACACCTCAGATAACCGCACTTTGTCGGGAAACTTGAATCTTTCGCAATACGATTGGGCGAATATGCTCCCCAACTATGATGCTCCCGTGCAGGCAACTCAAGCTCAACGCAACGCTGTTGCAAAAGCTAATGAAAGATGTGGGTCTTGCTTCTGGAATGCAATATCACCCTGGTTTTGCCGTAGCAACAAATCAAGGAGCTTGATGCCTTTGTAAAACACTTCGATTATCAGGTTACTTGCGTTTATCAATCAACAGAAGGACCTTCTGTTTTTGCTGACTTATTGCGCCAAGAGCTTGTTGATGGATTCCCATTTTACTTCTATGGAGCAACCAAAGATTATAAAGGTGCGCACGCATGGGTGGTAGATGGATTCGATGATAAGGGCTTTTTCCACATGAATTTCGGTTGGAATGGACAAAGCAACGGCTACTATTCGCTCTCGGCTCTTAATCTTTCACAATCTGGAAAGGAGTTTAATGGTGCTAAATTAGCCTTTCTCTCGTGCCTTTATGGCTATCTTCGCACACCCTAACAAGACTGGTGTGAAGCGCATAGACCCATCTCTTATGCCCGAAAGAGGTAACCTTTCGTTCACTGCAGAGGGTGCTTTTGCCCGTGCAAATGGGGTAGAACGCATATCAAATCGTATGGAAACCTATCCTGTTGAGTTGAGTTATATTATCAATAAAGGACGTCCTTTTAAAGGTGATGTGGGCGTTACTGTGATTGATGAACAAAACAATAGAGTGGCAACTGCGGCTTCGCAATGGCACAATGAGGGTGGATTTACTCAGCATTTCTTCACTGGTTATGGCGATGGAAAGATGCAAACAGATGGTATTTTTATCTGCTCCAATCTCTGTAAATGTGCCTTTAAAGGGATTAAAAGAGGTGTTTACACGCTTAAAGTGGTGTCGGCAGACTATCGAGACGACAACACTTGGACCGATTGAGTGTTGCTTAGAAAGGCTCCCTTTACATGGTGATTAAGGTCACTTCAGATAAAGTTGAGGTGTTAGAAGAATGTTCAAAGACAAGTAGTTTCAAATTGGTTGGTGAGCCATTCTACGACAAAACGCTCAATCCTGGTGCGAAAAATAACTTGTAATATGGCTATTAAAAACCTTTCAGGATTGCCTAAAGACGCTTATATCAAATTGAGTTTCTTAAACGATCAAGGTGTTGCTGTGTTCTCACATACAAGCGATAAGGCTTTTTCTTTCGACTCTTTCGGTACCGACTATGCTCAGTTTGAGATGAAATTGCCTACTAATCTTGCTTCGGGAACATATCAAACCAAGGTGGAAGTGGTGAATATGTATAATGCAGATGATGTTACTTTTGGTGAAAAATCCATTGAACAGCACTTCTAATTCTGTGACGATTGAGAGCGAAGTGATTTCTCCTTTCTTTACAATGGCATTCCCTTCTGTTTCTAATAGCGATGGTGAAGGTATCTCATCAGAGAAGATTAATCTCAATATAGAAAAGGTGTTATCTTATGGTTTCCTTCTTAATGCGTCAGAAGGTCACAGCTATAGCGGTCCATTGTCTATCGTATTGGAAGATGTGATCACACAGAAACAAATTCAAGTAGGTGCAAAGATTGCTCACGAAGACTTGGTTGCAGGTGAAATGAAGGTGATAAATGTAGGACAAGTTCAATCTTCTTCGCTTAAAGTACTTAACAAACGTTCATACAAATGGATGGTGATGGGCGAGAAGAATGGCGTTCCTTTCAACTTATTAGAGAATCAAGAAGATCAATATTACGTTACTTTCGAGGGTAGCAAGACCACCAATCAAGAGTATTTAACTGGTATTTTTGACACTCAGTCTGTTGAAAATGCAGCGCAAAGAGTGGTATTTGATGGTGCACAATGGAACATATTGGGTGAGAATATCACCGATGTTGTTTTGTATGGTGTAGACGGAAAGCAGTTGTTAAGCATCAAAAACAACGCAAAACTTGACTGCCCCTGTTGCACTTCCAATCCACCACAAAGGGCATCTTTGTTGTGCGTTGGAACGACAATGGCAAGTGGTTCACACAAAAGATTGTGAACAAATAAAACCGCACAACTTTCAATGTGCATTGCTTTTAGTGAGGAATGTGATATAGCAATGTATCTTTTAAAAACTCTTCGCTTGATATAAGAAGATATAAAACGAAAGGATAGATAGAAGAAAGAACAGCAACACTTAAAATAAAGTGTTGCTGTCTTTTTGTTTTCACCAATTAATGATAGACTAAAAATATGCTTACGACTTTTATCCCTAGATTACTTTAAGAATTCAACAGTTCTATTAGGACTGTAAAGCTCCCATAAAGAAGCAATAGTCCAGCCTGGTGCAAAAAGATTATTATAGAATCCTTTACCATTTCGTCCGTAGTCCCATGTTGTATGTTGCACTACTTCAGGGTAGAAACCAGGTTTACCAATACCACAAAGGCGTTCTTTTGTTGGTAGAAGTTGATTTAAAGATGAATAAACAACATCATACATCTTTTTCAAATCGTTTTTCTTCTGTAACCGAACTGAGCCACTTAATAATATGAGGAAGTTCGAATACGAATACATCTATGTGGTTATTTTCTACAGAAACATTACTCCATCCACGGCTTTTGAAGCCAAGATCGCCAAGCATTTGTCCTTTTGCAAATGGCACATCCCATGTGTAATACCATGAAAGAGCAAAGTAAGCAGCTTGTTTACAGAGGTCAATATAGTGCTGACGTTCCTTTCCTGTTGTGACCATTGCTAAGTAATAAGTTGATGTAACTGCAGCTATTGCAGCTTCTTTATCTTCGCAATTGGCATCAAGAGTTGATGAGAAATAGTCGCTTTTAGAGATAATGTTCTTCTCTACATAATCAATTGTGCGCTTAGCTGCCAATAAATACTTTTTATCTTTGAAATACTTATATCCCATTACGAGTGTAGATGTTGCAGAAGGAGTACTTCCTCCTGATGCATCTATATCCTCTCCTGCATCATTATACTTACGTGCAAAGTGGCCATCTGACTTTTGTAGTGCTATAAGATTGTTGAGAAGCTGACGTGTACGCTTTTCCCATTTGGGGTGTTGACGTCCATGTTTTTTCTCATAGTTGAGATAATGCAGAATAGCATATATGCCTTCGCTTTGTTGACGAATAGAATGTACAAACTCTTTGGGCATTCCTTCGCTATAATTCACCCAGTCAATAAACCATCCTTGTGGTGTGAATCCATTCTGTAACCAGCTGTTAATGATATCTTGTCCCATATTAAAGAGGTATGTTTGGTGATGAGATTCACCATATTCTATCTCATTAAAAGCATTGAGAAGGACACGACTGCAGAATCCTAATTGCACTTCTGTATAAGGATTGCAATTTCTCGGTTTCGAGAGTAATACCTGAGTTATATTTTTAAAAGGAAACTTATTAACATACGAAGAGCGGAAATAATTGGTGAGTTGACCTTTCATTTCGTCTGCAGAATAAAGGGAGTAATGGGTTGTGGGCGCATCTTGTCGAAGCTATACTGCCACATCTTGCTTACAAAACATACCATAGTTTTCTGCCTCTGTTTGATGTATTCGCCAAGTGAGTACTCTCTCTCGCCAGCCTCTAGTTTTCTGAAAAAGTGGTGATAGAAGGAGCAAGAGTGAGCTTACGAATATAACGTTTAGGACTCTCAATATATGGAAAACCAAAACAAAGTTTTACTTCATTGGTTTCATTATCAAAGCCTAAGAAACCTACTGAGGTGTTTCCTGGAAGTATAACCTTCCTTCTGTAAGCTGAGGGGAACATTCTGTTGATGTGTTATTGATACGAAGAACAGAAATGCCCTTACGAAGTTGAACATCATAGACTGACGTTAGAGTGTTGATAGACGATCGTCTCGAAATTCCAGCTCTTATTTAGTCTGGAAAGAGGGCGCCTCTTTAGGGTGAAACGCAGATTGCGATGATACCAAAATCCTGGGAGATAAAAACTCACAATTATCACTCTTAAGACTGGTTGGAAGCATGGCTCCAAGATTGAAATAAACCTGCTTTGTAGCGTGAATGCGTATAGATATAACCTTATCTTCTCCTTCTTGTTGCTCATTTATGGCAATCGTTAGAGGTAACTGTGATGGAGCTATCAACTGATTGCCTTGCTGAGTGAGTGTATATTGACGAGAAGGGTTGCCAGGTTGTTTTTAATAATAGGGTAGCCTCGATGGACTTTGCCATCATTTGAAGACTAACTGCACTTAATGTGCAGATAAGAATACTTTTAGATTCATTGTTTTTAGTTTTTATTTCTCTACTATTTTACCTTCAATATACTCTACAGTGTTCTTCTTGCAATTGGTTCCACTATATATAGAATGACTAATAGCGAGCCATATTGTTTGTGGATCTTTTAAGAAGAGAACAATAATAGCACCTTCTCCGCAGGAAGTGAAGCAAAGGGTAGGGTTCGTGAACCAAAAGTTATGACCAGTGTTGTCTCCTAGTAACTACTTTTTGAACGACATGTTTGCTATACTGAACCACGTTGATCAGCATGTCCGCAGAGTACAATTTCTCCTGTTGGTAGCTGAATCATATATGGAGCGCAAGCACCACGGATAGGTTCTGCAATCCAACGACGATTGGTTTGTACTCCATTCCAGTCTGTTCCATCCCATTCGCCATCTAAATCACGTAGGATAAGACTAGGATTGTCGTTGCTGTGAATACTTTCAATAGAATATAATATACCTTTATTGCCTTGTAGTAGTACGGGAACTGGCACCATCTCTCGGCAGTTTGGATTATAACTAGCTCGAATGAAAGATGTCCAAGTTTCTCCATTGTCAGTTGAACGTGAACAAAGAATCTCCTGATAACGATTGTTGCGTTGATTATCCCACCAAAAAGCTTCAGAAGAAACAAGTAGTTCTAGCTCGCCACCAGGTAGCTGTACGATCTGTGGTTCCCAGCAACGACCACGTCCAACGGTGATAGGATCACCCCAGGTGTTACCATTATCTTTAGAAATACTAACGAACACTTGGCAATTTGGGTTTGTTTCAGGATTGGCATTTCCTATGAATTGCATTAAGAGCCAACCGTTTTGTAAACGAGTGAATGTTGGATCAGCAAAACGATACCAGCCAAAACCATCGTTTGAGAAGCGTTTATTGTGATCCATTAGTTTCACAGGACTAGACCATGTTTGACCATTGTCTGTTGACTTTTGAAGATATATGTCTTCCCAGTGATCGGTGTTTATTGCTGTACCATCTCCACCATGGTAGGTAAGCAAGATCGTATCATTTGAAATACGTTGTAAACGAGGGTATTCTGCTTGTATGTTGTCTGGAGAAAGTTGTATTCTAGTGGTATTCAAACAATCTTATGTTTAGCAGGTGTAACGGTTTTTATCTACCTCAAAAAGTACTATAATCGGTCATAGTACGTATTTTCTTAGAAATAGTTTGCACCTCTCCATCAATCTCTGTTGTTACCTTAGCGATGTATTCTGTTCCAGGTTGAAGCTTTCGAATGGTTTGTGAGGTATATAACCAATTTCTATCATGCGAGGTAGTATAGGTCTGCATGTTATCTTTTGTTCCAAATTGAAAAGTTATTCGAGGCTCTGTTCCTCTATAGCCATCGATGTGGAATTTAGCAACAATAGAGTTTTTGTTATAGTCCAGTCCTCAGAACTCCATTTTAAACCAGGTAAAAGTTTTCGGTAATCTTTGCAGGACCATAAATAGTAGAGCCATCTTTTGTCTTGAAATAAACACGTATCGAGTATTTTTCATTGGGGAAAGATTGGGACAAACTACATCAAAAGCATCAGTATTAGGGTAGTTCTGTGCCAATCTTCTCTATACATATTTTGGATATTGCGGCTAAGATTGTAGAAGTTGTGGCAGAACTCCCATTCTGTTATTTCACTTCGGAATGCTGAAGTTTGATAATTGAAACGTTGCAGTGTTAGCTGTGGTTTCAATAAGATTAATATTGAATGTTGAAGTTTTTATTATGTGGGTTTGAATGATTGGTTTGCAAGCCTCATCACCCTTTGATAATCACTCGTATAAATTCATCCGTCGAGGGCGTGAAAGTATATCTTTAGCAGTAGCTCCTGAAATATCCTTCCATGTTTGTCCTTTATCATTTGAACGTTGCCATTGTATGTTACCATAGTTTTGGTTTGTCCATTTTAGTTGGAGAGTTGTTTTTACCCAGCTTTGGCGTAATGAGTAAAGTGTTTTTGTGCATTGACCTGTAGTGCAAAATGCAAATAAGGTAGATAGTATAATTAGTTTAAGATGTTTCATAGTGCAGATCTATTTAATAAAAAGTGCGTTTAACTGTTGCTGTACCGTCTGAGTAGATATAAGTGAATAGATAAATACCAGGTTGTAGTCCATAGTTAGAGTTAGATGTTAGAGCAGGTTGAATAATCTTTTAATTAAGATCCCTGCAGTATCCATTATTCGTAATTGACTTACAGCCTTGTCGCTATTTAGAACATCTATTCCATTAGTGATTGTAGCACTGAAAACGTGTACTTACCTTACAATCATTTCCATCTGTTACTTGTAAATAATAGTCGCCAGCAGCCGTTATAAATAGACTTTTCTTTGTGTCCAGAATCCCTACCATTACTATCAGTCCAGGTATAAGAGAAGTTTCCATCTCCTCCTTCTACAGTAATGTCACTTCCAATGTTAAGACCACTTGGTGGTATATTTAGTGTGACATTCTCAGCAACTACTTTTAATGGTGGGTTTTGTTCAATACTAATGTCAATTATGGTTTGTGCATTTGTAACCATTGATATGAACAGCATAAATATTACAAGAATACTTTGTTTCTTCATGTTGATCTTTTTGTTTTTATCTAGCAGAGTGATTAAAAGCAATCACCCCTGCTAGTTGTTATCGATGTAGATATTTCTTTTGTGTCCTTAGAGATTATATTCTTTAGAAGAGAATACTCTCTATCTATTTGAAAGGTCTTTAATCTAAATTATTTTTACCATGACCTTTCTAACGGTTCCATCAGACATTTTAATGATGTTGACACCTTTTTCTTCCTTTTTGGATTCTTTTGTCCACTAATATTATAGCGTACAACTTCTTTAATTGTGGTATCTTGTTCAACATTGTCTATAGCTGTAACCTCAGGTTTTTCCTGTTCCTACAACAAGTGTACTGCCCTTACTAAAAAGTAGAACCTTGTAGCGATGCATTAATAGTTTGAACTCCCCACTCATAAGTACCATTAGGAATATTAGAAAGTGAGATACTTGTATTCATATAGCATTACCCTCACGAAGTGCTTTTTCTCAAACCATCTTTTCGCCTCCAATGAAAGATAAAACACTATTGAGTATCTTTCCTGTTGTTTTTTTCTTTAAGATAGTAAGCGTAGGTAACATTTTTCTTAGATGAGGTTGTTGGTTCCCAACTTAAAGTTACATTGTTGCCTTCTACTTTTTGATTGAGAGCTGTAGGAGCATCAGGGCGTTCAGCCTTAGTATAAGGATTGTTGGTGAATACCATTGAACGACCTTTCTTATTGTCTGTAGCATCGTCAAAATATTTGTTGTCGCCATGATAACCTGTGAATGCGTAATTTAATGCACCTTGAACTCCATTGTCGAGGAAGAATATACCCATCTCAGAAGCTCCAGGAATGCGTTGATAAGAGGTAAGCCCTGCTGGAGAACCTAAGAAAAGCCAACCTGCTTGAGTCGCTCCTGTGCCATCTAGCATCTGTGTACACCATCCATCATAGAAAAGATCATAGAAAACCATCACCATTATAGTCGATTGTGCGAACTCCTATATTATTAGAGTTAAGAGGACGAACGTCTTTAGCACGACCAATAAATGATGAATTGTCGGTGTAGGTAAGTTCATTATTACTATTGATCTTTGCAGTAAGTAGTTGAGGGAAGTAATTCCAAGCGTTAGCAGGATAAGCATCATCTGGTGATTCACCTGTAAGGAATATGTCAGGTGTTCCATCATTGTTAAAGTCAGCTATAGCGAAGTTACCATTACCCATTTGGTGAGAAACGCTAGTTCCTAATTCCATATTGAAGAAAGTTACATTGCCATCATCATCAAGTCCCATACTTTGAAGGCCTATAAATGTACGATTCACTTTCTTACCAGCTGCAGTTAAAACAGATACTTCATTACTATTGTCTACGTTTCCTTGTAAAAGGATGTCAGGAAATCCATCCTTATTGAGGTCATAAGCTTTAACTGTACAAAGCGCCATCTCGTAGTTAGATGCCCCATCACCTATAACTCCAGCTTCTAAGACATTCTTAAAGGTTCCATCGCCTTGATTGATAAGGACTCCACAATTAGCTTGGCGATTTCCACCAACAGCACTCCAGCCTATACTAACAATGTCTGGACGGCCGTCAAGGTTGAAGTCTGCAAATGTCTATAGCTCTAGGATGCCAAGGAATAACATTGCCTTCAGCATCTTTTACTGCATATTTAGGATCCTCTGTGAGGTTCCCATTTCCATCATTTAAATACACACCTGAGAAGTCATAGGCCCTCACCTGCAATAAAGAGGTCGATATTACCGTCTCCATTAAAAATCAGTAGGGATGATGTGAGCGAAGTCCACAGAGTTGAATAAACTCTTTTGCGGTGTAAGAAGTACCATTCCATGTGAGAACCCATGATTGAAAAATCGGATTGAACTTCATTGCCATCAGCATCAGTTATAATACGACCAGGGGCTGCTCCCCATTGAGGTTTACCTGATACAATGATTTTGCTAAGTCCATCATTATTTAAATCAATCTCGCATCCTCCCTGCATAATCGTTGGCAAGTGTAGGGATCAACATGGCTAACAGTGATAGACTGCGCATTTAAACTTATTGACAAGGTTGCTGCAGCCATAAAGGTAATGATTCTTTTCATAGTAGATAAGTTTTATATTAGTATTTTAAGAAGAAGTATTTGACGGTGTGTTCATAATACTTCTTCTATGATTATTTAAATCTTAGTTATTGAAAACGAGGACTTGTCCAACCCTTTTTGTATTGTTGTTGGGGCTTTTAAGCCAGCCATCTTCTAATATTTCAAATGGAGTAAGGAACATTGGTTTGCGTGCAAATCCACTTTTTCATGAGCGGTTTGTCTGCTTGAGTTGCATTGTAAGCAATAAAAACATGTGTTCCTTTTTCATTAACAAAAGCCTCGCATAGGATTCTGGATTTATTATATCTTTTTCCACTTTCGAGTAGCAATTCTCCTGTTGATCCATCTGTGAGTTGGGTTCCTTTTTGTCAAGATATGGTCCAGTGATTTTGATGCCATAGCGTAACGTATCTCAGTTCCTGTTCCTTTATTTACAGTTCCAACAAGATAGAAGCGATTACTATTAATTCTAACAATGGCAACATTGCCAAATGCTTTCTCTGTTAGCTTGATAGCTGCTCCACTTTTTGCAACACCTCTCATACGATTAAGCGTAACACGTTGTATATAGGTGCCATCGTCTGTGGTGTAACATAGATAATAGCTAGTGGAAATCACAATTAAGAATGGATCTTTTAATGTAGTTGAATTAATATCTGTATTTGTTAAGAACACTCCTCTATCATTATATGGACCTGCTGCAGTTGTTCCTGAAGCTGCTCCAATGCTATTACTGCCTTCAATTGTATAGAACATCCAATAGGTTGCTCCCGTAACAGCTCGTGCATAATCTACAGAAAGAGAGTTAATGCGTCCTCCTGCCCAATCAGGAGATGTCGAGAATGCACTATTTCCAGCCGACCATGACATGAGGTTATTAGAAGAAAGCGGTAGGACATATTGTTGAAAATGCCAGCTGCCCATTGTGTTGTTGCAGATATTGCAGTATAGGAACTCGCTCCTTTAACAAGTGTACCACCTTCTAAAGATGGTTCCCATATTGGATTACGGAAACTTGAATTTTCAGGATTCTTACTGCCATTCCATTGAATAGAATCGATTCCATCACCAGCATTATCTGTACAACTGCTCATAGAAATATTGAAAAATGATCCCATAGAAATGGCAAATAGAAGTAGCTTAAATATCATGATGTATTCTCTATTTAATTGTTAATAACCAGGATTTTGTGTTAATCCTTTTCCAAAGATTTATCTCATGATTTGGAATAATCCACAAATGGTTTTGATGCTCTACCTTAAAATTATGAAAATCAGCATCACGCTCAGCTATTTCATTAATTTTGCTTTGTGAGTGCAAATCACCCCAACGGTCAAGGTCAAACCAACGTGTACATTCTCCGCAGAGTTCAAACAACTCTTTCATGTTTTATTTGTTCCATTAGTTCTTCATAAGTGCTAAAACTTGTAGGAGTAAGATCCGCCATATTCACTCTACGACGAACCTTATTAATATACTCTACGGCAGTAGCACTGGTCGCCATTCAACTCGTTTATGCATTCTGCATACATGAGATAGATATCAGCAAGACGAAGAACACGGAGGTTTGCACCAGATGAATAGTCTCTCATTTTTTTATTGTTGGTTTCTACGCTTGTATATTTCTTCCAATAGCATTCATGTGGAAATTGGTTATCTTTATAACCTTCAACTGCGCACCATTCAGGCCAAGTCTTTCCATAATAGTTTGCTGTTCCTGTTTGTGGTTCTGCTGGATCATAATAGAATAATGTATGGAATTTACGCATATCTCACGTTGCCATCTTTATCACGTTCTTTATTAAATTCATCTAATAACCACGCCCGTGATGAGCCATCATTCCAAGCACCTGAGCGTCACTTAAGTAAAAGTCCCAAGAACTTTGGACGTTGACTACCAACTTCATTTCCATTAATAAGACCATCTTTAAAGTTTATTTCAAATAGACTTTCAGAATTATTCTCATTGCTTTCTGTGAAATTATCCATCCAATTATCACAAAGTCTATAGATACCTAAAGCAAAAGATGTCTTCAATGTTCTTCTTTGCAGCCCTGCCAATAAGCCTTAGCACCTTCTGGATCTTGATTAGTAGCATCCCATAGGGCGATGGCATTTTAATACCTGCTAACTGCATATTCAAACGTGCCATCATACCAAGTGCACCACCTTTTGTAACACGGCCTTTTTCTTCAGTAGGCCAATTGATAGGTAACAAGGTAGAGGCTTTGGTGAAATCCTCAAGGCTTGTTTGTATAATTCTTCCTGTGTGCCGATAGGTCCATTCTCGGTAGAGCTTGTTTGTATTGGTCCTGTACCATAAATACCCGCAATAGACCAAAATGCTACGCCACGTATAAAATAACCTTGTCCTAAAAATATGATCTGCTTCTTCTTTAGAGAAGAGTTTATATCCAGTAGAATTCATATTGTCTATAACTTGATTAACGTAGTAGAGGCTGTTATAGATTGTTTGCCAAGGCAGACTAATACCTGCGTTTCCATCATAGTTATAAGCAGAGATAATAAAATTAGCGTCAGCTTGGAATTCTGTATTAGGGCTTTCACTCCATCCTTCATCACTTCGAAGAATCATTAATACTTGGAACCAGCGACTAAAATAACCTCAAGGACGCCATGTAGAATAAGCTGCAGACAATCCTTTGATCAAATTGTTAGGGTTGTCTTCCAGAATGTATTAGCCGTTTCTCTGTTGGGATCATTTAGAGAAAGCCAATCATCATTGAGAGCAAGAAGTAAAACTTGCTACGAATGAAGCGGTTAAAAGTGTTTTTAACTATAATATTTTTCATAAGGAATAATTCTTTAATTAAAATGTGATCTGTAATCCAATATTGATTTAGGAGTTGATGGATATTGTCCAGAATCAATGCCTTGTCCGTATACATCTGTACAGATTATATCTGGGTCATAGCCTTTTGTAACTTGTTAAAGTCACTAGATTAGTACCACTAACATATGCACGTACTTTTCTTAAACTTACCTTTTTACATAAAGATTCAGGAAGAGTATAACCTAGTTGAATATTTTTAGACGGAAGAAACTTGCTTTCTCGAGGAAACGGTCACTTCCTTTGTTGTTATCAGTAGAGTTTGCATACATACGTGGGTATTCATTTGAAGGATTATCCCAAGTCCATGGTGTTACATCTGCAGGAATAGTTATCAACATTGAAGTTGAGTGTTGATGCACGTACTTGATTATATATCATGTGACCAAACTTGCCTGCCCAAAACATATTGAAGTCAAAACCCTTCCAAGCAAGCTGATGCATTAAAACCTAATTGAACTTAGGAAGCGGACTTCCGCTCCAGTCTCTATCAGTGTCATCAATTTTTCCATCTTCATTCACATCTATATATCGTACATCTCCAGGCTTTTGCGTTGGGCTGTATTATTTTTAACCGTTCCGTCTTTTTAGTGTTGTTACAATCGTATACTTCATCCATAGATTGGAAAATACCATTTGCTTTGAGCAAATAGAAATCAGAAATAGAACGACCAACCCTCTGTTCTTGTACATCCACCTTGTACATAAGCATCGCCCATCTTAAGAACTTCGTTGCGTAAAGTTGATAGGTTACCACTAATAGAATAGCTGAAATCTCCTTTTTGTTCCTGCCAACCTAAGGTTAGTTCAATTCCACAGTTGCGAATAGAACCATAATTAGTCCAAAGTGTAGAGATTCCTGTAGCCCATGCTTGTGGAACGTTTAGAAGAAGGTCTGTTGATTTTGCATTAAACCATTCAAAAGAACCAAACAATCGGTTGTTGAAAGAGTTAAAAGTCGATACCAATATTTGTGGTTGTTTTAGTTTCCCAGCCTAGATTTACATTCACTTTAGATGTTTGAGTTGCTCCATAGTGAATATTTTCGTTTCCAGAAGGACCAAAAACAGCATAAAGTCCTTCATAAGGTCCGTTGTGATCAATAGTAGGTATATAACTATAGTTTCCAGAAGACTGCATATCACCTACCTTTCCCCAGCTTGCACGAATCTTCATGTTGTTAATAACGTTCTTTAAAGGCTTCCAGAATTCTTCCTCAGAGATACGCCAACCAAGAGATAGTGAAGGGAAATAACCACGGCGATGTGCTGGTCCAAACTTAGAACTACCATCAGAACGGAAGTTAAATTGTGCAAGGTATTTGCCTGCATAATTGTAATCTAGACGGCCAAGATAAGATATCTGTCTTCGTTCTTGTTCAGAACCTTCCATATTATTTTGTTTACTAACAAGATCTATTTGCCATAAACCAGGCACTTGTTGGTCATAACTTCGTTCATAAGCTCAATGCCAGTTAATGTCTTCGCAGTATGTCCAATTAAAGCAGTTATATTATGGTTGCCAAATGAATTCTCATATGTTAGCGTATTTTCAATAATTGTGGTTATTCGTTGTGCTCTGTTTTTCTGTAAGTACATCTTTATATCGAGTTTCTCCAGATGCCATACGCATTGTATAGCAATGATTCATATATTTACGTAGACCAAACCATGCATCCACACCTGCATTAAATTTATAGCGGAAATGCTTGAATAAAGTAAGTTCTGCAAAGAAATTAGCGATGGCACGATTATCGATACTTATTCCTTTGAACGAATTTTGTATGGCAACAGGGTTACTTGAATAAGTTGGGGAAGTTTGCACTTCCATATCCATATCCACCTCGTCCTGAAGGTTCATTAGGGGTCATATACGGGTATTACAGGTGGCATTGCCAACGCATTTGAGAATGAACCTGAGTTTGTTTCATCGTTTTTAGCATACTGGAAAGTACTATTGACTCCAATTTTTAGAATTCCATAAGTTGCATCACCATTAATACGGCCTGTAAAACGTTGATATTTTGGTCCTTCAAATACACCCTGTTTGACTCATATAGCCAGTTCCTATAGCAAAAATTTACCTTGTCAGAACCTTGTGCGTATAGCGCATTATAATCTTGAGTAAATCCTGTTTTTAAACACGGCACGTTGCCAATCTGTGTTAGGAATCATCTTACCAGTGTTTGCTATGGAGTAGTTTGCTGCTGGCTATGCTGTGTTGGCATTGATATATGCCTGTTCATTGTAGTGCATGAAGTCTGTAGCATTCTTCATTTCTATTTTCTTTGGCATATCAGCAATACTCCATGTTGCAGAAACATCAAGTGTAGGTTGTCCTTTATGTCCTTTTTGTTGTAATAAGAATAACTCCATTAGCTCCACGAGCTCCATAGATAGCAGCTGCTGAGGCATCTTTTTAATACCTGCATTGATTCTATTTCATTAGGATTAAGGTGAGTAACGTCGTTTACGATCATTCCGTCGAGAACATATAAAGGTCCTACTGTGTTGAAAGAACCTATACCTCGAATTTGAACTTGACTCATAGCACCAGGCTGACTGGTTGTTGATACAGACACACCAGGAACTTGTCCTTGTAGCATTTTCATAGATATTGGTAGCTGCAGTCTTCTTTGCTTCTTTCATATCAACCACTCCAATAGCTCCAGTAAGGTCTGCTTTCTTTTGAGTTCCATAGCCAATAACAACGATTTCGTTGAGATTGCCCGAGCTTTGTTTCATTTGTACATTTATAGTAGTGCGATTGCCTACTTGTACAGTAACATCATCATACCCTACGCAAGTAAAGATATGGGATACTGAATGAGCATCTTTAACTCTGTATTTGCCGTCGAAATCAGTAACGGCTATACCTTTCCCATCAGGAGTACGTACTGTAACACCGATAAGCGGCTCCTGATTCGTGGCATCGGTGACTGTTCCTGTGACCTCTTGACCCAAGGCCGTCAAGAAATTGTGAACAGAATGAAAAAGCATAAAAACTTTTCTAAGGTTAGATACATGTTTCATACATTGTTCTTAGTTATTTATTAGTTACTTGTATTAGATAAATTCTGCTAGTATTCTGATGCCACAAAATTAGGTTTTTCCATGGATTTAGTAGTATAAAAATGGCCCAAAATATAATAAAACCAACTAGAATAATATTGCGAGGATTATATTATGGATAATCCCCGCAATAATTAAACGCAAATATCTTTTTATATGAATATTTTATTTAAAAAGAATTAAAGGTCATCGACATAAGTAAATCGCATACTTCTTATGTTAAAGGCCGCATTACCAAATACAACCTTTATTTTATGTCGTCCTGCAGTGAGACGAAGATCCTTAGGAGAGGTAGTGTTATATTGATAATCTCCCCAACCACTTGTGCTTTTTATGCTAATTGTGCCAGTTGCATTCACTCCATCTACTTCATAGTGCATGGTGCCACCATTTCCAGACACGCATAAATCAAGACTATAAATGCCACCATCTTGTACATCAATGGTATAAACAAGCCACTCCCCGTTCGCAGTATAACCAATATTGGAAGAACCTTCAATATCTACTCCATTAGAATTATTGTCGCCATTGTCTTTGCGATAATTGCTTTTTCCTTGATTTTCTGGAGTTGCATCGTGCCATGAAATCTCAGGACCGCCATAATCAAAGTTGAGAAATGAGAGCTCAAGAGGTGCAGTTTTACTTATAATATGAGGTCCTTTGAAGGGACTTGTTTTTGATACATATACATAAATATCTTTAGATATAGTGCCACGGCGATGATGTACCAATGTGCTTCCTTCGTTTACTGCGAGAATGGTTCCGTCATTATAAACATGTGCGATGCTATCATTATCAGACCACCATAAGTAATCGCTACGTAAAAAGTCGTTAGCATTACCAGGAATGGTAGAAGAAAGAATTCTTTGTGTAGCCCCTGGAATGAGACTTATGGTATAGTTGCCAAGTAGCTTTGTAGCAGTTAAAGCAATATCTGTTAGAGGGACCTTTTGCAATACACTAACTTTTATAGTGAATTTAGCATGCTTTTGCTCTACAATTACATTGGTATTACCAGGTGAAAGGGCTGTAATTACACCGCTAGAATTAACTGTTGCAATCTCATCATTTCGCTATACCATAAATAGTCGCCTTTTGTAGGACTAACAACAAGGCTATCGCTTTGTCCCTACAGATAGGGTTATTTCATTCTTATTTACATATATTTCGTTCCTTACTTTCTGACGTTCGTATTTATCGCACGAGGTGATAAATACTATAGTTAATATAAAAAGCAGATTTTGAAAAATTCGTTGTAAGTTTCATATTGCGAGGTATTTGTTATTTGTCATTGGTAATCTTCATACGAAGTTCTTCTTTAATTTCAAGCCAATCAGATCCTGATTTGTATTTATAGTGAAGGAGAAAATTAGCATATTTGGTTGCATGGATAGTTTTCTTCAATAAAATACTTGTTTGGAAAATCTTTATCATCTGATAATTGTATGACATTAATATCACGATATGGGCGAATTTTAATGCTTCCATCAGGATTAATATCAAGATACAAGGCAAACTTATCTAAATTTGCTCGTGATGCATCAAATGATTCATTCCCCGCCATCATTCGTACAGTGTTGGCTCCTATTGCATATAAAGTTTTTATTCCAGGTCTGGCAAAATTCCCTGTTGGATTGTTATTAAGATAACTCATAGTTAGCATGTTATAAGTTGATCCTCGCAGCTGCCCACTTATTTTTAATTCGAACATGATAGAAAACGTAGTTCCTATGAGGGTTGGCTTCATAGTTGTCAAATGATTGAATTCGAAGAGGGAGATAGTATGTACTGTCGGGTGACAATCCTTCTGGCTTTATTGTGATGGGAAGAACACCTGTTGTTTGTCCTGCCTTTATGCAAACATTCATTGTTGCTACACTATAGTGGCTTTCGCAAGATGCGTACATATTTATCAACATTATTATCGAACTGCGTTGTATTATACGCCTCAAGTGTTTCTGGCGATTTTATGATATGAATATTAGCATCCTTATCAATATTTGTAGAACCGCCCATTGATAGAGCAATATAGCCCATACGGGTTGTATCAGACAGGTTAAATGTCTTTTCGCTTATGTGGTCGCTATTACTAACAAAACGAGAAAAACGTGTTTTGTATTGCTCTTTGTAAAAACTTCATTCTCGTTACACGAGCTTAAAAGAAGTATGGCTGTTGTATATAATAAAAATTTAGATTTCATGTTATATCTTTTTATAAGAATGTTCAACGTTTAATTGTATTGTTTGTTGTTATGTCCTTATTCATAATTTATGAACAGTCTTCAACTAATCCCATCCAGGATTTTGAGACATTGAAGGAAGTTTGCGTATTTCACTATTAGGAATAGGCATAAACATCATCTTACGATTAACGACTCGGGCACCAATACGACTAGAATTGGGTATTGTTCGTTGATAATAAGTACTTTTTGTACCTTCAACATTCATTCCTGTTATTGTAGTAAGTTCAGATTCCTCATACTTTCCCCAACGGCGAACATCATAGTAACGTTCATTCTCAAATAGAAGTTCAATCATGCGTTCTTGTTCAATTAGCTTTTGAACGGTGTTTACATCAGACACTTCAGATACAGACATGCCAGGCAATCCTGCACGATGGCGAACTAAATTGAAAGCTTTGCGAATCTCATCTGTGTTACGCATAAGGGTATAAGTTTCTTTCTCTAATTGAACTGTATGAGTTGTGGTTAGATGATTAAGCGCTTCTGCATACATTAAAAAGGATGTCGGCATATCTTATTATAGGATAAGTCTTTGTTAATCGTTTGGAATTAGTTCCCGCCCATGCATCTGTTGGATTTATAAACTTCTAATAACATATCCTGTTATAGGATAATCCACTACATTGCTTTTGTTTTTCCATTAGGGAGAATCATAGTAATAGGTAATTGTTTGATTGTAATTTCCAACTGTAGATGTTGAGGTCATAGGCCAAAGCATTCGTTGAATCCTATTGATGCATAAAAATCTCATTTCTCGATTGTTGTACATATTATATACTCCGCTATTTAATCGATAGCCAGAGAATTTCTTTTGAGAAGTAGTGAAACCTGTTTCGGAATAAGGATATTCAGAAGATGATTCTTCAATGCTATTTCCATCTACCCATACGATATGCATCAATCACCTTTTGTGTTACGCAATAGTGGTTAAAACCGCTAAGATGTGCAGGGAATGATTGCTGTGTGTGAGCTGTAAGGTCATTACTATAGCGTGCCCAAACCCATTCAGGATTACTAGGAATTACGTCTTCTCCATTGAACATGTCTGCATATGAATGGAAAGGATCAATGCCTGCAGCTCCGATAGGCCATGGTTTTAGGAAGTCAGGATCTGTAGAAACATTTGTAGGAAGGTCTAGAGTCTCAGATGAACTCTCAACTGTATGTAGATGATACATTGCATTACCATTCTTTTTCATCTCGATAACACGCAGACATGCAGCTGCTGCAATGGCCCATCGCTTCTCATCATAGGTTTGATTGATATAGAATGCTCCATCAGATTTACGTTTCCAGTTACCAAAACAACGACGAGCTTCTTCTCCTCCGTTATAAAGCTGGACTCGCTTGATATATGCGTAGGCGAGCAATTAAACCGTGCATGCTGCTCCTTTTGTGGGGCGACCAAAGTTTGCAATGCTTTTGTGTTGTGGGTAAGTATTTTGCAGATTCTTCAAATTCATTGCAGATATAGTCCACGCATTCATCGTAGGTTCCACGCTCTCTGTCATAGTTCTTTAACTCTTCATTATTCGGAATAATGTCATTTTCTAATAAGAGAGTGGGTCCCCAGTCTATAAGAAGACGATAATAAGCGTAGGCACGCATAAAGTGAGTATAACCAAGAATATCTTTTCTGTCCATTGTGTTTAGGTTGGGAACTTTATTAAGATTACTTAGAACTGTATTACATCGACGGATCGCTTTGTAATTATTGCTGTAGCGTTCCTCGAAGTTTCCAAGATTCTTAGAATTTATCTCTCCTGTTATATATTTCATTGTGATATCTGCCTTCGCATTAGAGAAGGCTTCATCGGTAGCTAATGGTCCAAGAGTGTTTGGGTGTCCCTCTATTAGATTACCTTCATCAGGGAACATTCTTGATATATCCCACATATATGCGATTGTGTTTCGACTGTTTGCAAATATAGAGTCGCTGCTTATTTCATCTGAGAAGTAATTATCTGTGATATCTAAAAAGTTACATGAAGATAGAGATAAAAAGGCTTCCTGTGAGTAAAAGCAGTTTAGTTATATGTTTTTATAATTGTGATATCTCATAGTGCTTATTATATATTGATGAATTAAAAATGTATATATAGTTGAAGTGTGTAAGTAGAAGGAATGGGATAAAACCAAACCTCGAGAGCTTGCCTGCTCTGGATCAAATTCTTTTATATTGTCCCAAACGAAGATATTTGAACCAACCAATTGAAATCAATACCCTGAAATACCAATATTTCGCAAGTATTTTGTTCTCATACTATAGTTAAGTGTAATCTCTTGTAAGCGTAAAACCATGCATTATGATTCCAAAAATCAGAAGGTTGTGTGTTGTTCTCACTCTTACCATACGTTAATCTTTGGGAAACGAGCATTAGGATTTTCTGCTAAGTTCGCGTCAATTCCGTGAGCTATTGCATATTCTTTTGATATCCAACGTTGCGCAGGATCTTTTATAGTTTGTAAGACATTTCCAAATTGTCCGTTATAAAATGGAATATATCCATATCCATTAAGGTTGACAGTTGTACGACCACGTCCCCTAAAAGAGAACGCCTAAAGTAAAGTCTTTATAACGGAATTCTCCTCCAAAAACCATACATTAATAAAGGAGTTTTATCATTATATGCTAGAGGAATGTAGTCATCGCTGTTAATTAGACCATCTCCATTGACGTCTCTATATTTAATATCTCCAGGAGAATAGGTTCCAAAAAGTTTGATAAGGACTCGTTTCTATATCCTTTTGGTTTTTAAATAGACCAATAGCTTGTAGCCCTCGTTGTATTCCATATGGGTATCCTGATATGTTTTGATAAGGATAAAGAGGTGTTTTTCTTCCCAATTCTTTACGTTGTTACGTGAATAAGTGAAATTTCCACGTAAGGTAAGATCCACATTTTTTATTGATCTTTTGTTTAAATGTAAAGTTTCCATCTGCTCCATAGCTTTGCCATTTTTTCCGATATTGCTAAAAGGATTAGAGGTTAATCCTGCAATATAGGAATTAGAGAACGTTGTTGGAAGATGTGATCTCTTTCATCATGGAAGAAATCAAGTACGAAATTAAAACGCTCATTAAATAAATGTGCTTCTATACCGAAGTCAAATTTCTTGGCAATTTCCCATCTTAAGTTATCGGCACCGATGTAACTCTCTTGTAATGTCTCTACTTGTGAAGAGCCAAAGGGAATATTACTAAGGCGTTCAACAATGGTAAGATATGGAAAGCGCTTATGTGTTATCTTGTCATTTCCAACAGTTCCATAAGATGCACGTAGCTTTAAGAAATTTAAGAATGGCAAAGATTCTTTGATAAAGTTATAGTTTGAAGGAATCCAACCAAAGGCAATAGAAGGAAAGAAGCCGAAACGATGACCTTTAGAGAAGTTCTCAGAGCCTGTATAACCAAAGTTTAGATCAACCATATAAGTATCTTGATAGCCATAAGTTAAGCGACTTGATATGCCTTGATAGCGATATGGGATAGAACTTAAGTTGGATTTTGCGTCATTAGAACTCTTTGCATCACTCATATAATAATATAGAAGACCAGACACTCGGTGGTCTTGAGCGAATATATGAGAGTAGTTTAAAGTACTTTCAAAGTGGTATTTACGATATTGGCTTACTCCTTTTGAGAAAGATGCAGACTGATTAGCCACACGTAATACGGTATTCAGTGTTCCATCTGCATTTCTTCCCTACAGCTTGGTATAATGCAGGTTGTATAAGACGACTTTCCTGATAATAACTGTGAATGTCAAATGCGCCCTGTACTCGAAGAGTTAGGCCAGGAAGAAGGAACTTAAGATCTTGTTCAACTGCCAATGTTGCTTTTTCCAGAAAATGATTGATCGGTTCTACGACCACGATGATTAATTGAAATTGATGGAGAAGTTAAGGCGTTGGTTCCTGCTGCAGGATATAAACCGTTAGAATAAACCGTTGGTAAAATTAATGGATTAAGGTAAAGCTTTGCGCTGCCCATATATAATCGGTATTTGAAATTCCAGGGTTATTACTAATTGCTAAGGTGCCATCTGTTCCAAAATAAACCTTTGTAGTTGGTGTTAATTTAAGGTCAAGGTTTGTTCTATACGTGTAACGATTGTATCCAACGTTTGAAGCATAAGGACTATTAGAATCGGTTTTTGTATGCTGCGTCTTCCATATTAGCACCAAGACTTTATAAAATATTGTGCAATATTTGCACCGCCTCTGGCACTAACATAAAAGTTTTTATTCCATGATGTGGTTCTAACTGTTTCCTTTTGCCAGTTCACATCGGGATAAAGATCAGGATCAAGGTGATTCTTGATAATTTGTAGAGCCATATCATTGTATAAAGGAGTCTCTCCACGCTCCTCACGAGCTTCGTTTGCAAGTAGTGCATACTCATAAGCACCAAGATAATTGGGCAGTTTCTTTATTTTATTAAGTGTAATAGAACCACGTGCAGTGATATTAATTTTCTCAGTTGTACCATGTTTTGTTGTAATTAATACAACTCCATTTGCACCTCTTACACCATATACCGCAGTTGCAGAAGCGTCCTTTAACACAGAAAAGCTTTCGATGTCAGCAGGATCAAGATCGTTAATCTTCCTTCCAAACCATCTATAAGAACTAATGCAGATGCGTTTGCTCCGAAGGTTCCTATACCACGAATCCAGAAGTCTGATATGTTTTTTCCAGGTTCGCCACTATGTAGGGTGGCAATTACACCTGCTACTCGACCTCCTAGCAGATTTGCAACCGAGGTTGTTGGACGTTGAAGATCTTGAGGATCTACAGAGCTAACAGCCGAAAGATTTGAAATTTTTCGTTGAGAGCCTAAAGCTGTGACAACCACTTCATCGAGTTTGTTGTCGGTTATAAGCTGAATCTTGAGATTTTCTTGATTTTTTACAGCAACATATTCATACTTTTTTGAATCCGATATATGAGAAAAATAAGTTTGTCTCCTTGACTCACTTTTTAAGTGAAATCTACCATCAATATCTGTAACAGTTCCTTTTCCAGGCTTATCTAGAATGCTTACAGATACACCAATCAGTGGTTCTTCATTATCGTAAACTATTCCTGAAATAGAAATTTCTTTATTTTTGACTTCCTGAATCCTTTTTATCTTCAGGAAGTTTCTGTGCAAACGTCTGACTTGTGAAGGCAAATAGCATCAATGCCAGTAGTGAATGGTACTTCATGAATATTATAAATGTTTAGTATTAAAAATAGATTAATGTTTAAGCCTCATCTTATTAAGGTGTCCTCAATAGAGTTATAATCAATGAAGGACAGCCTTTTTAATTCTTTTTCAATAAGACGGCTTATATTTATTCTTTCGTCTATAAGAATGAATTCTTGTGTAAGTTTACTTGTTTTGTATAAGGACTGTTCTTAGTTTACAGTTAGTTTTTCTTATTCGAAATTACCCCCAGTCGGCAACATAAACAGAGCCATCCTTACCTATTCCCTATTCCTGTGGGTTTGTTAAACAGAGCTTCTTTTTGAACCATCTTTTATAACCAGCAGTTCCAGGAACGCTAAGTACGGTTTCAATGATGCCTTCTGGAGATATACGACGAGATGCAATGATTATCCATATCTGCAACATACATATAGCCTTCTGCATCACAATAGATCTGACAAGGGTTATGTAGCTGGGCATTAGAGAGCTCTCCGTCACGATGTCCACCTGATGTGTTTGTGCTCGATAAACGTTTAAATGTACTCTCAGGCTGTGTTACGTCTATAGAAGCAATACTGTTAGCCATGGCACCTGCATCATCTCGGAAAGCAATAAATAAAATATTAGGATGCTTAGGGTTGAATGTTAAACCATAACTATTGCCTGGGGCTGTTTTGTAGATCGGAGTTGCTTCATAAGTGCGAGGGTTAATTCTAATAATATCGCCGTAGTAGTAACGAGTGTAAATATATCCGTCGTTAGGATTGACAACCATACAATGTTTAAAGCCATGTTCTGGAATGTTATAGCCTTCTGGCCAGATCACTTCACGTTGTCTTGGACTCCACATTTCTGTAGGGTCTAGTGATATATACGACCCAACTGTTGTTTCTGTAGGAATGGTGATTATCTCTGTTTGAGGGTCTGCACAAGGCACATTGCCATTTTCATCGCTCACAATCTCAACCTGTCCTGTTGATTGATCAATGCGCATTATCTTCTCATCTTCTGCTCCATTATTGACATCTCGACTTACAAGGAATATATTGTCGTTATTATCAACACATAAGTAACGTGGATGCATGGTTGCAGTGTTCACATCTCCTGCCTTAGCTAAATCGCATTGTCCCGTACCTGCAATTGTTGTTACGGATATTGATTCACGATAGATAAAGGGTTTAGTAAAAACTACAGAATCATTGTCTACCACAACAGATATCATACATGTATCTCCAGGTAGTCGTGGAGCCGTGATATAAAAGCATATTCCCAGTAGAGACCAATAACAGGAGCCTTTTGTTTTATTAAAGTAAACTTTTATTTTTGAAACATCTCGTCCAAAGTTGGCACCTTCTAATATTACTTGTTCTTTATACATTCCAGAGTCTGGATAGAATGTAGTAAGTTGTATAGGTTCAGCTGAATTATGTGCTGTTGAAATTATGTTTTCGTGTCCACAACTAGCAAGGCCTAAAATAGCAATACTAGAAAAGAGGGAAAAACGTACTCTTCATAGTCTTTTTTCATAATTAGTGTTGTTTAGATTTTTATTAGTTTATTGAAATATAGAATTCAGTTATGTTATAGGCTTGTGTTTATAGGTTGATTGTTGTTTTTAGTTTGATGTCTGAAGAAGATGCACCAACGAGTATTTCGAAGTCGCCTTTCTCTACAATAAAGTCGTGAACATTGATGTCGTAGAAACTAAAAGCATCTTTATTTAGCTCCAAGATGATGTGTTTTGTTTCTCCTTTTACGTAAATACACTTTCTCATAGTTCTTTAGTTCCTTTTAAAGGACGTGGAACTGAACTCTCAACGTCACGTACATATATTTGTACAATCTCACTTGCATCTCTCTTGCCAGTGTTTTTTTAAGTCAAAACTTACTTTGATATTGTTATCTAATCCCTTTTTCTGTTTTGAGATTATTGTATTCAAAGGTAGTATAAGATAAGCCGTAACCTAAAAGGGAATAGGGGAGCAGTTCCATTTCTATCAAAACCTCTATAGCCAGTAAAGACGCCTTCTGAATATAACACTCGTTTGTGAGTTACATCACGATGGTCATAATAACTCTTGCTGCAAGGGTTGTCTTCCCATTTACGTTCAATGCTAATAGGAAGCTTACCACTTGGAGATATCTTTCCAGAAAGGATCTCTGCAATAGCACGACCACCCTCTTGACCAGGATACCAAGCCATTAATACTGCGCCAACATTATCAATCCATGGCTCAAAGTCAATACCACCACCGCTATTAACAATTACAATGGTGTTCTTTTTAATCTTAGAAATAAGGTCTATAAGGCTTTTCTGCCATGTGTTAAGTTCAAAAGGTCTGTCAAAATTCTCACCTTCTGTATTACTAGTAAAAGCCTACACATAATGCAACATTGTCGAATTTTGAAAGGGCACGACGTAGCTTTTCTGTGTTAGCTGTTTGAATAACGAGTTGTGCAGTTGCATCTCTTATGTTATCATAATATTCCATTCGGATTTTATACTCACGTCCTTTCTCTACTTGCACACATGCTTCTTTTTCTGTTACGGCATGATTCGTCCAGTCTGAGGCAACTTCTTTTATCATTTACGAAAACACGATACCCATCGTCACCACGAACCATTAGTTTAATAATTCCATCTGCCCCAGATTTAAAAGAGCTTTTCCCATTTCACCGAAAAACCATCCGATGGCAATTCAGGAGCAGGCGCATTCTCTTTCCATTCGTGGTTAATCTCTGTTTCTTTTCTAACAAAAGCAGGCTTACCTTCTAAGTTTTTTATTTTGTATAGTAGAAGCGTTATACTCTAATTTTAGTGTGTCGAGCCATTTAGCATCTTCGATGTAAGAGCTTTTACCATTATATATAGCTTTTTATACCCTCTGCAACTGTTGTCGTTTTGAATGGTGTTACACTTCCACTACCTCCACCTGTAGGAGTAATATTGGCATTTGGGCCTATAATTGCAATGCTGCCTCGTAGAGGTAGAAGTGAGTTTTTATTCTTTAGAAGCACAATTCCTTCACGTGCAATGTCAAGTGCAGTAGAAGCAGATGTAGAAAGTTCTCTATCAGTATCCTTTGTGGTAGCTTGATTTTGTGTTAGTAATCCAAAAAGCAGATAGAGTTTGAATAATATGACAAACCTTATCATCGATCATTTTTTCTGATATAATTCCACTTTTTAGGGCAGGTAAAAGTGTTTCTTTATTCATATATCTTCCCGATGGCATCTCAAGATCCAATCCACCAAGTACTGCTCCAACCCCAGAATACACAGATTCCCAATCAGACATAAGTATTCCTTTGAATCCCCAGCTATCTCTTAGTACTTGAATATTAAGCCAAGGGTTTTCTGTTGCATGCACACCATTTATAAGATTGTAGCTATTCATTATTGCTCCAACGTGAGCTTTCCTTTACAGCTTTCTTGAAAGCTGGGAAGTATATCTCTTGTATTGTGCGTTCATCTGCATCAGAACTTACATGATGTCTATTCCATTCTTGGTTGTTTAGGGCAAAAATGTTTTATCGTTGCAATGACACCTTGCGATTGAACTCCGATGATATAGTGTTTAGCTGTTTCGCTTGCGAGATACGGATCCTCACCAAAATACTCAAAATTTCTACCACACATAGGTGCACGATACATGTTTACGCCTGGTCCTAATAAGATATTAATTCCATGAAGGCGTGCATCTTGTCCCAAAGAGCAGCCAAGTTTGTTTATTAATTGTCTGTTCCATGTTGCAGCAGAAAGTATTCCGGCAGGGTACATGGTGCTTCTTGCAACATTACGTATTCCTTGTGGGCCATCTGCCATCTTGATTTCAGGTAGACCTAATCGAGGAATTGGGCAAATAGAAAAGTCTGTATAGCCTGAGATGTATGAGATTTTCTCATCTAATGTCATTTTAGATACGATCTCACGTAGCTTTGTTTATGTCACTTTGGGTGATGTTTACGATTTGTGCAGATGCACTGCCAAGGGTTAAAAAGGAATGTAAAGACAATAAAGGTTATTTTCTTCATGATTATATTTTTGTAAAAAGGTTTTTTCGATTGTTGTGCTTGTCATGAAACATACTTCTCTTGCTAATTATCAGTAGAGACAATAATGCAACTGGCATTTTTAGACAGAAATCTATTTGATTGTGCCTGTTTTTGTTGTTTAAGTCGGTAGTAAACTTTCGCAAAGATAGAAGAAAATATATGTTACGCCCTAACAAAAATTGAACCAAAATATATAAAAATAGTCTAAAATTAGGCTTTAGAAAGGTTTTCCTTTAAATAACCACTCTTTAAGAAGGTAAATGCTTTTATTTTTGAAATGAAATATTTTTGCTTGCTCAACTCAATGCAATTGCATTCTAAAAAGCATTGAGATTACATAGAAAAAGCATAACTATTACGAGCGAATAGTTATGCTTTTTGATTTAGATATAATCGTTATTGAAACGTGATGTTTCTGCGATTGTTATTTTTACAGTTCACTGTGCCTGCAGGAAGTTGCTTAAAGAAGTCGTTACCCTTATCGTCTACAAGGATAAATGCAGGGAAATTCTCTACTCAATCTTCCAAACTGCTTCCATTCCAAGCTCTGGATATTCTACATTCAATGCTCTTGATGCTGTTCATTGATAGAACTGCAGCTGGACCACCGATACTTCGAGGTAGAAACCACCGTTCTTCTTACATGCATCGGTAACCATTTGAGTTCTGTTACCCTTTGCAATCATCACCATTGAACCGCCATTTTGTTGGAATAGGTCAACGTATGTGTCCATTCGGTTGGCAGTTGTTGGTCCCATTGAACCGCAAGGAAGACCTTGAGGAGTCTTTTGCTGGACCCGCATAAAGCACTGGGTGGTTCTTAAAGTAATCGGGTAAGCCTTCGCCTCTGTCTAATCTTTCTTTCAACTTAGCGTGTGCAATGTCACGAGCCACGATGATAGTACCATTCAAGCTCAAACGAGTTGAAACAGGATATTTGGTGAGTTCTTTTCTGATCTCGTCCATAGGAAGGTTCAAGTCGATCTTAACTGAATTGCCTTTCGCCTGCGTTTCTCAATTCTTCTGGAATGAGGTTGCTTGGTTGATCGTCGAGCTTTTCAATCCAAATACCGTCTTTGTTGATCTTAGCTTTGATGTTTCTGTCTGCAGAACAGCTCACACCAAGACCCACAGGGCATGATGCTCCGTGGCGAGGAAGGCGTACTACACGAATATCATGTGCGAAAATATTTACCTCCGAACTGTGCTCCTAGGCCGATTTTGTGTGATGCTTCGAGCAATTCTTGTTCTAATTGCACATCTCTAAAGGCTCTTCCGGTTTCGTCTCCTGTTGTAGGTAGACCGTCATAGAAACGAGTTGAAGCAAGTTTTACAGTTAAAAGGTTCTTCTCTGCACTAGTTCCTCCAATAACAAATGCGATGTGATAAGGAGGACAAGCAGCGGTTCCAAGAGTCTTCATCTTTTCTAATAGGAAAGGAACAAGGGTCTCTTTGTTAAGAATAGCTTTTGGTTTCTTGGTAGAAATAGGTCTTATTAGCCGATCCACCACCTTTAACTACGCACAAGAACTTATACTCATCACCCTCAGTTGCTTCGATATCGATTTGCGCTGGTAGGTTACAACGAGTATTAACTTCATCATACATGTTCAAAGGAGCATTTTGAGAGTAACGCAAGTTCTCTTCTGTGTAGGTCTTATAAACGCCTAATGAAAGAGCTTCTTCATCACAAAAGTCGGTCCAAACACGTTGACCTTTCTCTCCATGTATGATTGCTGTACCTGTATCTTGGCAGAAAGGAAGAACGCCTTGCATGCAACTTCAGCGTTACGAAGGAATGTTAGTGCCACATAACGGTCGTTATCGCTTGCTTCGGGGTCTGAAAGTATCTTTGCAACTTGCTCATTGTGAGAACGTCTTAATAAGAAATTGACATCTCTGAACGCTGTGTTGGTTAACTGAGTAAGGGCTTCTTTGCTAACCTTTAAGATAGTTTTTTTCCTTCGAATTCGCTTGTTGAAACGCCTTCTTTGTGAGTAGATAGTACTCTGTTTTGTCTTCCCCTGTTTGGAAACATAGGGGCATACTTAAATTCAGGAGTTGTTGCCATAATGTTTTTGTTTGTTATATATTGATTTTCATTTTGTTTTGCTCTTTAATAGCCAAAGATTTGCTCTGTGCTCACTCTTTTAATGGGGGCAATCTTCTCAAGGGCTTTAATATCAAGATTCTTTTTCATCACCTAATATTATATATAGGTAGGGTTTGTGAGCCATTTGCTTCTTTTTCAAAGTCTACAATGTCTTTCAATTGAATACTTGGAAGGTTCTTATAGATTTGTTGGTTGATGTCATAATCGATGCCAAGTTCCTTTGATTCCAAATATTTAGAGATGATTCCGAATTTTGTTGTGCGTGTTGTTGCAATGCGTTTGTTAAGTGCTTGCTTTGCTAAATCAAAAGGCAATTTTGAGCTTGAGGGATAGTGTCTATAATGCTATTGAAGGCATTGATGCAATCGATCATCTTGTCGTTTTGAGAGATGATGTATGTTTGTGCATATTCAGGAACATCTTTTTCTGCTTGGGGTTACGTATGAAGCCGATGCACTATACGCCAAAACCTCGGGTCTCCACGAAGCTCTTGAACACTACAGAATTCATGCTTCCGCCAAAGTATTCGTTGAAAAACTCCGATAAGAGCGCTATTCTCTGGAGTCCACTTCTCGTTGTTGTTATGATATTGAATCATGTAAATATTCTTTTGCATCATAAGGCGCAAGGAGGATAGAATTACTCTCAGTGGGTTGCAATACATAATCGATTCCCTTTGGAGCGTCGGTAAACTTGGTGCCTTTAAACTCTTTGTTTTACAGTTGCAATCACCTTGTTTAGGTCGTCAACTCCATAATATAATAAGGTATGACGATAGTTGATGAGTTTTCTTTAGCGATTGAATTAAATCCGAAGGCTTAATGGTTTTCAACTCATTGTTGCTTAGAATGTTTCTATAAGCATTGTATTCGCCGTACTTTCCGTATGCAGCAAGTGTCTTAAAGTTCACTTGTTGCTCTGCTTTACTATCTTCTCGAGACTTAATAGTTAAGCTAACGAATTCTTGATAAGCCTCATTGTCTACCTTAGCGTTGGTTAAAAAGGTCTTTACTAAAGCCAAAGCCTGAGGCATATTCTCGTTCAATCCGTTAATAGTAACGTATGTTTCCTTTTCGCCTACATAGATACTGTAGTCGCAAAGCCAATTCATAAAAGCGTTGTTTGAGTTGTTCTGCCGACATTTTTGTGGTGCCTAAGTAGCTCAAGTAGTCTGCAGCAGCACTCAATTTCTTATCAGCATTGCTTCCAAAAGGATAGCGCAAAGAAAGCGTGAACAAGCCATTTTCGTTGTTCTTTACATACAATACAGGCATGTTTTGTGCGGTATTGCCTTTTGTAAGGTCTTTATTAAAGTCTACAAACTTAGGCTCTATGGGTTGAACTTTAGCGTTAACCACTTGTTGTAAGAAGTCACTTTGAGCCTCTCGTTAAGTGGAATAGGAGTAATGGCAGGCTTTTTCGATTTTTCACAATACTGCTATCTACGCCCTGATTCTTCAACACTGCCACATATTTCTCATTAAAAAAGCGGTTAGCAAAGGCCACAATTTGCTCCTTAGTCATACCTTGTATGCGGCTCATCTTCTGTGTAACATCACTCCATTTGGTGCCATTTATAAAGGCATCCATCATCATATCGGTTCGAGAGCGATTGCTTTCGAGCGATTTATAGTATTTGAGTTTCATGTTATTGATAACCGATGGAAGGAGAGTAGAGGCGAAGTTGCCTTTTCTTTAGGGTTCTCTATTTCGTCCAAAAGCAATTGCTTCACGTCGTTAAGTGATTGTCCTTCCTTTGGCATTCCCTGCATTGCAAAGATGCTATGATCGGCAAATCCCACGAAATAAGCACCGCCACCGAGGTACTTCATCTTTTGTTCTAGGTTCAAATCCATTAGTCCTGCCTTTGAATTAGACAAGATTTCAGCCACCACTCCCAATGTATCTGCTTGGAAAGAGCCTGCTTCTTTAGCTCTCCAACCCATGAGAATGTTTTCAGCTTCCAATCCAACTACACCTCGTTTCGATATTGTTTTTAAGTGGAGTTAGCTGTGGCTGTTGAGGGAATTCACAGGTTTAATAGGGCTGATTAGTGTTCCATTCAGAGAAATACTTATCCAAAATGCTCATCACCTGATTGTAATCGAAGTCTCCCCGACATACAAATTGCAGTGTTGTTAGGACATAGTATTTCTTAAAATAGTTCTTTATGTTTACTATTGAAGGGTTCTTTAGGTGCTCTTGTGTACCTATTGTGGTTTGAGTTCCATAGGGGATGATTAGGGAAAAGCTTACTTAAAAAGCATGTCAAATTGCTTTCTTCCGTCGTCACTTAAGCCGATGTTGTATTCTTCATACACCGCTTCAAGTTCAGTGTGAAGCCTCTTATCACCATATTTTTGAAAGCGATCTAGCTTTGTATTTTCGCCCAGTTGTCTCACCCTCATTCGATGGAATATCCTCCACATAGCATGTTACGTCGTAGCTAGTAAAGGCGTTAGTGCCATCTGCTCCGATAGAAGCCATGAGCTTATCGTATTCATTTTGAATGAAATATTGAGCCGCAATTTGCGACACACTGTCAATTTCTTGATACGCTTTCTTGCGCTCTTGAGGATTGGTTAGCAAGCGATAGCGTTCGTATCTTTGCTGAATATCATCTAAGTAGGGTTGTTCTTTGATGATATTAGCAGTTCCGAAGCGTTTTGTACCCTTAAACATTAGGGTGTTCAAAAGGTGTGCAAGACCAGTAGTTTCAGCAGGATCGTTCTTACTTCCCGTGCGAACTGCGATGTAAGTTTGTATTCTTGGTTGGTCTTTATTCACCGAAAGATACACCTTTAATCCGTTCTTTAGCTCATAGATACGGGTCTTTGTCAAGTCGCCCCTAACCTCTTTGTAAGTGTATTCCTTTGCAAACACACTGGTAGAGATGATTACAAAGAGTGTAACCAATAAACCTTTCATTCTCATATATCTTCTATTTTAATGTTTTCAAAAATCAATTTCATGATCTAATTGCTCAAGAAACGAGGTGAGAACGCAGTCTTCCACGTCTCCCATTTTCATATTCTCTTTGTGCATCTTTTGCGTATTTCTGCAATCCAAGCACGCCTTGCAGTGATATAATCTTGCTTCACTTGCTCTTCAATGTCACTGCTAATCTCGTCTACTCCATAGTATTTCGCAGATGAGATGATAAGTGTATGTCCAGCGATATTCGCCATAGTTATTGTGAATGACAGTTAGGCTGTCGAGCAGTTCGTCGATACTTTGCGATGTTTCCGTTGATCACTTCGTTCACAAGTCGACGTTCTTCGCTTGCAGGTAGCAATAATCCCGCCAAATCGTTCCAGTGCTCTTTGCCCGCATTTGTGGTGGGATAAACAACCGAATGGCGTTTAAGTACAGCCCCCATGAATATCCTTAAGGCGATATCATAATACTCTTTATGCCCTTTTTAAGTGATGGTTCTTTGATGACATATTCGTGATAGTTGTAGCTCGAAACGCTACTTCCCTGATGCCTCTCTCAATCGTTCCAATATCTGTTTGCCCCTGCAATAGCTCGGCAACAGAGAAGGGGCTGAGCCAATCGAAGTTAACAATTGACTTCAGAGAGCCATGTGGTCGCATATCTCTTTTGGGCCATTTGCGAATATCTCGATACAAACCTACAGTCGTAATGTTGTGTCCTGGCACCAAATACATGATGTCTCCGTAGGCAATGAGGTAAGAGAAGGGGTGAACGGGTATCAGGATGATACATTAACTTACCGAAACACACCGAGAAAGTACCGATCTTAGCAGGCATAAGCAGGTAGCTCCACTTGCAGTTTTGCATCCTCGCTCTAAAAGTTCCATAGTGGATAGGTCCCATTTTGTAGGCATGATTACTGAAATTCGTTGCCGAACCAGCGTTATAAAACGAGAACATGCCACCTATTAGCAAGCTGCTTTTGTGGTGACTCGATGTAAAAGGACCGCAAAAAGCGGCACAAGCCTCGCCGTTTGCCATGTGACAATTTGCGAAAAATACACTGCTTTCAGCCGTAAATCCATTGGTAATGCAACAGGCTTCACCCACAAAGCAGTTCGAAATCTTTGCACTATTGAGGATAGAAGAGCTGCTACAGATGATAGAACTCTCGCAAATGACACCCGAACCGATATAAACTGTAGCGTGTTTGTTGCTCTTTATCGAACAATCGGATAATCGGCAGGCACCCACAATCTCGCAATCGTCATCGATGTGCGTATTGATTATTTCAGTGGTGTTGACAATCTTCACTCCATTACCAATCCTTCCGCAAGGCAAGCGGTTGTTATCTACCTCGAGTTTCACCAACTTTTCGAAGTGCAGAAATAAACTCTTGGTTGTCAGCATACTTGGTAAAGAGAGCCGCAATCTGACTTGTTAGCTTGCTAAAGAGCATGATGTTGCCATCACCCACTTCGTTTAACACCGATATAATGTTGCCTTCTCCAAAGCTTGCGCCTTCAGTTGTCTCGATAGTTGAGGTGTTCGAGATAATTGTTTCGCTACCAATTTCGTAGTCGTTGATATAGTTTCCAATCTTTTCTATCAACGAGTTGTCGCCAATTGTGGTATCTTTCAATGTGGCATTAAATATTCCAGAATGCTTAAAAAAAGCCCTTAGTCACTTCTAAGTCTTTTTCAAACACACCCAAATTGTTATAGCCATAGAATGAAACATTTTTGACATAGTGTGGCAAAAAATCTTCTGCCACCTTCACATTGTTCCAATCTTGGGCATAACAACCTTGGTCTTCTAACGTCAGTATTTCACTTTCTGTTAGTTGTCTGTATTCGCTGTTCATTCGTCTTCGATGTTATATAAGAAGTCGTTGTAGGGATATTTTTGCACATGTAGCTGTTTAACACGAGCATAAGGTCGTCTCTTAGCTTTTTGATGTTGGTATTTTCCTTTGCAGAAATAAACACACAATCATCTTTTAGGCGTGCCATCCAAGTGCGTTCCAATTCTTCTAACGATATATTTTCTTTGCCTTGAGGCGTTAGAGTCGTCCCTCTTCTTTTTCCACCCTAACGATAATTATCGATTTTGTTGAATACCATAATCGATGGTTTATCGGCAGCATCGAGGTCTTTAAGCGTGTTTTTCAACTACACGAATGTGGTCTTCAAATTCGGGATGTGATATGTCAACCACATGCACAAGCAGGTCGGCTTCACGCACTCTCGTCGAGAGTTGACTTGAAAGAATCCACCAAGTCGGTTGGCAACTTACGAATAAATCCAACCGTGTCGGCAAGCAAGAAAGGTAGATTTTTCAATGACAACCTTACGCACAGTGGTATCTAATGTGGCGAAAAAGTTTATTCTCTGCGAACACTTCACTCTTCGAAAGTAAGTTCATTAGCGTACTTTTTCCCACGTTAGTGTAGCCCACAAGCGCCACGAATCATTCTTCCACGATTCTTTCGCTGTAACTTTTTGCTTATCAATCTCCACTAAGCGCTCTTTAATAGCGAAATGCGTTGCAAAATGATGCGTCGGTCCATCTCCAACTGGGTCTCCAGGTCCACGAAGACCCACAGAACCTTTTCCACCACCGCTTCCTGAGCCTCCACCTTGGCGCTCTAAGTGAGTCCAAAGGCGTTGCAATCGAGGGCAACATGTAGCGATATTGGGCAAGCTCTACTTGCGTTTTAGAGTTCGCTGTTTGCGCTCTCATAGCGAAAAATGTCCAGAATAAAGCGATGTTCTATCAAGTATTTTTCACTTGCAGTTCGTTCTCAATATTGCGCATTTGTTTAGGACTTAGCTCGTCATCGAATATCACCATACCGATGGGGCGCTCAGCTTCTTCCTCTGCAACGATATATTCTTTAATCTCTTCGAGCTTTTCCTTTGCCCACGTAGGGTCACCGAATTTGGCCCCTGAACACGTTGAGTAAATCGCTTAACAGTTATCGCTCCTGCTGTATCTGCTAAGAATTCCAACTCGTCGAGATATTCTTTGTCTTATTTTCGTCTTGCTCTTTGGTTATTAAACCAACCAAAAACCGCAGTTTCTGCTTTTACCTGATATAACAAATTCTTTCATTCAGCTGCTTGCTTTATATAATAAGTGCAAACTTACATATGAGATAAAACGGCAGTTTTGCCCACTTTAATCGAAATTTTATTGAGTGTAAGTTAGATGTGGCTTTCTGTGTAATTAAATAATATTTGCAAAAGATATGATATGTATAACTGATGTTAACTAATTGCTTTTTATTGAAAAGTTATGATGGAATGATGTAGGAGGAGTTATGACTTTGGATGGGAAAAGCATTGCTTTTAGGTTGTAAAAAGCAATGATATTATAAGGTAAAAAGCATAGCTATTGCAGTGTAAAAACAATGCTTTTGCGATGAGAAAGATATGAAAAAAAGTGAATGGTGATGATTGAATTGGTAATAAATAAAGGGCTTGTGGTGTAGAAGAGTTGTGGAAAACTAAGAAAATAGTGGTTTTTAGTAGAAAAAGAATAAAACAGAAAGGCTGCAAAGAAAGAGAGTATGAAGTTGTGTTAGTTATGCTGTTTTTAATGTAGTTGTATGGTGAATAAAAAAATAAATCTCTTTGCATTTGTTTTGTAATCTCTTTCTTATTTAATTCTGTTAACGTTTCTTCTTTGTGCTGAACTCTCACTTCTTGCTTTTTCAACCCTTTGCAAAAATAGCGCACAATCAGTGTTTCGGGCAAGTGAAAAACTGTATATAAAACAATCTATCATCCTCTTTTTTATTATCGTTTAAAAATGTTTTGACGAGGCGATGGTTGTGGCGTAATCTAGATATAATAATGTAAGGGTAGGGAGAATGTTGACCTGTAGAGGTAAGGATGCTACCCATTTATGATGATTTTTGTGAAAAAGCCATAAATTAATGGAGAGTTGGGCGTTGAATAGAAAAACAGTATATTTGTAAAAGTAATGAACCAAACATAAAACTATGACTTTTTAGAAGCTATTTACCCCTTTTTGTCTATTGGCGATGATACCTTATCAGTCGTCTAGCACAAACATTGGTTGCCAACTATAACGTTGTTCCTCAACCACAAGAAATCAAACAAGTTAAGTCGAAGCCATTTATGCTAACAGCAAGCACAACTATTGTTAGTTTTAAATGACAGTGAGGAAAATGAGACGCAATGCGCAATTCTTGAAAAGAATATATTGCAGACGCATGTAAATTGAATCTTGCTGTAGATTCAAAAAGAGCACATCGTCTATCATTCTTGCAATCGATCCAAAAATAAAGAATAGCGAAGGTTATTCAATTGTAGTGAACTCAAAAGGCGTAGTTATTAAAGGTGCAACAGCACAAAGGCGTGTTCTATGGCGTACAAACATTGCGCAAGTCGTTGCCAATCACTACAGTTGCAGGCTCAATAGAACTTGCTCCTGTTGTAATCGACGATGCTCCACGCTTTGGTTATCGTGGTATGATGCTCGATTGTGCACGTCACTTCTTCCCATTAGAATTCGTTAAGCGTTACATCGACTTGTTGGCTATGCACAACATGAACGTGTTCCACTGGCATTTAACAGAGGATCAAGGATGGCGTTTGGAAATAAAGAAATACCCAGAGCTAACTCAAAAGGGTTCAATTCGTCGAGGAACACAAGTAGGACACAATGATGGAGTGTTCGATGGAGTGCCTTATGGCGGTTATTACACACAAGAACAAGCACGTGAGATAGTAGAATATGCACGTCAAAGATACATCACTGTGATTCCAGAATTTGATATTCCAGGTCACAAAAAGGCAGCTCTTGTTTGCTATCCAGAATTGGGTTGTACAGGAGGTCCATATCAAGTGGCACGCTCTTGGGGTGTGTTCCAAGATGTATTGTGTTTAGGTAAAGAAAAACTTTCACCTTCGTACAAGACGTTCTCGATGAAGTATGGATATCTTCCCATCAAAAAGTGATTCATATTGGTGGTGATGAGGCTCCAACAGTGGCGTGGGAACAATGTCCTTTGTGCCAAAAGAAGATGAAAAGAAGAAGGCGTTGACGCTAAACATTTCCAAGGTTATTTCACCAACCGCATTGAGAAATACCTCAATTCAAAAGGACATAGCATCATGGGTTGGGACAGAAATTCTTGAAGGAAAGATTTCAACTACTGCAACAGTGATGAGCTGGCGTGGTGCAGAACCAGGTATTCAAGCAGCTTTTAAAGGGTCATGATGTAGTGATGACTCCTAACACTCACAACTATTTCGACTACTATCAAGCAGACGATAAGGAAGAAAAAGAAGTTGGGTTTGATTGGTGGTTTGTCTACAGTTGAAAATGCTTTAACCATAATCCAACTCCAAGTGTATTGCCAGATAGCGTAAAGAAAGCATATTCTTGGTGTGCAAGCAAATCTCTGGACCGAATATATTGCAGGTAAAGATATTGCAGAATATCAGATACTTCCACGTATGGCGGCTCTCGCTGAGGTGCAATGGACAACTCAACCAAAGAACTATGAGGGCTTTTTAAAGAACGCTTAACACGCTTCGTTTCTTTCTATGATTTGTATAATTACGTTTATGCAACTCATCTATGGAAAGACAAAAAGCTAAAACCAGAGTGGTCATTAACAAAGTAATAAACAACGAGATGTATAAACAAATACGTTGAAGACAGTATAAGAAAAGGGAGAAAAGAGGTCGAAAAAACATAGTAGACAGCTTTTCTCCCTTGAACCATCAATCACTAAAAGCATTTTAAGTGCAAAGTGATATATAAATAGGTGTGCAACAATTAATATACAGTTGGGCACAATAAAGCCTCGAGATTTGCGTATTTGTTAATGAAATAGAGATCAAATCAATAAATAAAATAATCAATAAAAACATATAAACGAAATGAGATTAATTATAGAAAAAGACTATGATGCGCTCTCGAAATGGGCTGCAGAGTATGTAATTAAAAAGAATTAACGAATTTAATCCAACACCAGAACACCGCTTTGTATTGGGTTTACCCACAGGTTCTTCTCCAATTGGAATGTACAAAGAACTTGTAAAAGCGTGCAAAGAAGGACGTGTTTCTTTCAAAAACGTAGTGACATTCAATATGGATGAGTACTGTGGTTTACCTGAATCACATCCTGAAAGCTACCATTCTTTTATGGCAAAACAACCTCTTTAATCACATAGATTGCCCCAAAGAGAATATCCATATCTTAAATGGTAATGCAGAAAAACCTAGATGAAGAATGTGCAAGATACGAAGAATTGATTCGCCAAGCAGGTGGAGTTGATTTGTTCTTAGGCGGTATTGGTCCTGATGGACATATCGCATTTAACGAGCCTTGCTCTTCTCTTTTCATCAAGAACACGTATTAAAAACACTTACAAGTGACACCATAATCGCTAACTCTCGCTTCTTTGATAACGACGTAAACAAGGGTCCCTAAGAACGCATTAACAGTGGGTGTGGGAACTGTTCTCGATGCTCGTGAGGTGTTGATTCTAGTGAATGGTCACAATAAAGCACGTGCTTTGCAAGCAGCTGTTGAAGGTCCTGTAACTCAAATGTGGACTATCAGCGCACTACAACTACACAAACATGGTATTATTGTATGTGATGAAGCAGCAACAGACGAATTAAAAAGTGGGAACTTACAAATACTTTAAAAAGATATAGAAAGGAAATAATTATGAGATTAGATTTATGTTCTCAGATCGCTTTAAACAGCGTTCCTGAAGAATTCTACAATCCTAAAACTGCCGTAGAACGCTCTGAAATTACCCGTTTAGAGAAGCTTTCAACAGATATCTACACTTCTCCTGAACGTGGTGCACAAGCAATTGTAGACGTAATAGAGCAAGAAATAAAACAAAAATACCAAGAAGGACGTCACTGTGTGCTAGGGACTTGGCACCGAGTTTCACTCACTCCTGTGTTCAATGAGCTCATTCGTCGTCATAAAAGAAGAAGGACTAAGCTTTTAAAAATGTTATCGTTTTTCAATGCTTATGAATACTTCCCATTGAATAAAGACTCACAAAATAGCACTCTAAATCAATTGAGATCAAGATTGTTAGATCACATCGATATCGAAGAAAAGAATGTCTTTGCACCCGATGGAACAATCTCTCAAGATGAAGTTCAGCAGTATTGCCGTCTTTATGAGCAAAAATATTAAGAAGCAAGGTGGCATCGATATCATGCTACTTGGAATCGGTAGAAATGGTAATATCGCAACAAACGAACCAGGAAGTGGACTAACTTCGCTCTACACGTTTAATCCTTGTAGATGCAACTTCACGCTCAGAAATGTCTATGAGCTTTTGGAACTAACGACCAAGTTCCACCTTGTTCTATTACAATGGGTATCGAAACAATTCTTTCTTCACGTCGTATTTTCATCACAGCGTGGGGAGAAGAGAAGGCAGGTATCATTCAAAAGACTGTAGAAGGAAAGATAACAGACAGCGTTCCCGCTTCTTTCTTACAATCACATAATGCTACTAAGGTTGTAGTTGACTTGGCTGCAGCTGGTCAACTCACACGAATCGTGCACCCATGGTTGGTTGCTTCATGCGAATGGACCGACAAATTGGTTCGTTCTGCATTGGTTTGGCTTTGCTTAAAGACCAATAAGCCATTGTTGAAGCTAACAAATAAAGATTATAACGAGAATGGTTTAAGTGAATTATTGGCACTTTACGGATCTGCATACAACGCTAATATAAAGGTATTCAACGACCTTCAGCACACTATTACAGGCTGGCCAGGTGGTAAACCCAATGCAGACGACACCAATAGACCTGAAAGAGCTACTCCATTCCCTAAGAGAGTGGTTGTATTCTCACCACACCCTGACGACGATGTAATATCAATGGGTGGTACATTAAGACGCTTAGTACAACAAGGACACGATGTTCATGTAGTGTTCGAAACAAGTGGAAACATCGCAGTTGGTGATGAAGAAGTAACACGTTTCATGCACTTCATCAATGGATTCAACCAACTCTTTGCTGATAGTAAAGACGAAGTGATCACCAAGAAGTATCAAGAAATCAAGCAATTCTTAGCTAATAAGAAAGATGGAGACCCTCGATACACGTGACATTTTTGACCATAAAAGGTCTTATTAGACGTGAGAAGCAAGAACAGCATCAACATATATGGTATTCCTCTCGACCATGTGCACTTCTTAGACTTACCTTTCTATGAGTCAGGAAAAGATCGAAAAAGCTTGAAATGGGCGAGAAAGACGTGCGCATCGTACAAGCTTTATTGCAGAAGTACAACCACATCAGATTTATGTTGCAGGCGACTTGGCAGACCCACACGGCACACATAGAAAGTGTACCAATGCAGTTTTCGCAGCAGTTGACGAAGAAAAGAAAGCTAAAGCAGCATGGCTTAAGGATTGTAGAATATGGATGTACCGTGGAGCTTGGGCTGAATGGGAAATCGAAAACATTGAGATGTGCGTGCCAATGAGCCCTGAAGAGCTTAGAGCTAAGCGCAATGCTATCCTTAAACACGCATCTCAAATGGAGAGTGCACCATTCCTTGGCAACGATGAAAGATTGTTCTGGCAACGTTCTGAGGCAAGAAATAGAGCTACAGCAGAGCTTTATGATAAGCTAGGTTTAGCTTGTTACGAAGCTATGGAAGCTTTCGTTGAATACAAAACCTCTATAATTCTGAGAGATTAAGTTAAAGAGATTCGTAGGGCAATGTGTTGGCTCTTCATGTAAGAACGAATACATTAGCCCTTCGTCTTTTTAAAGATATAAATATAAGAACATCACATTATGGATTTTAATGCAATTTTATCGCACTTCGTTATCACAGGAGAAGTGCAAGAAGTAAAGCCTTTAGGGTAATGGTTTGATTAACGATACATACTTGGTTAAGACCGTTTCTGACAACGATCCCGATTATGTTTTGCAACGAATCAATAACGATATTTTCAAAGATGTCGACCTACTTCAGCACAATGTAGAAGTAGTTACAAAGCACATTCATAAAAACTTACCGAAAAAGAGTAGAAAGACCTTGATAGAAAGGTGCTTTCTTTTGTTCAAACTACTGATGGAAAAACCTATTATTGTGATGAACAAGGAAAATATTGGCGTATCTCTGTGTTTATAAAAGACGCAACAAGTAGAGAAGCTGTTAATGAAGAATCAGCTTTATTATGCAGGACTTGCGTTCGGAGAGTTTCAAAACTACCTTGTAGACGTGCCTGAAACACTTGGCGAAACCATTCCCGATTTCCACAATATGGAATTCCGTATGAAGCAGTTAAACGATGCTATCGAGGCAAATCCAAAGCAACGTTTGGCTGAAGTACAAGACCTTGTAGACTATATCTATAGCAAAGCAGATGAAATGTGAAAAGCAGAACAGCTTTATAGAAAAGGAATTCTTCCTAAACGAGTTTGCCATTGCGACACAAAAGTAAACAACATGCTTTTTGATGAAGAGGGAAATATCCTTTAGTGTTATCGACCTTGACACCGTAATGCCAGCTATATATTCTCTGATTATGGCGATTTCTTGCGTACAGGAGCTAACTTTGTGGCAGAGGACGATCCCGATTTGAGCAAAGTTGGATTCAATGAGCCTATCTTCCAAGCTTTCACTAAGGGCTATTTAGAGAGTGCTGGCAACTTCCTTACAGACGTTGAGATAGACAATTTGTCGTATGCAGTGTCGCTATTCCCATTCATGCAATGTGTAAGATTCTTGACAGACTATATCAATGGCGATGTTTATTTCAAAACGAAGTACGAAAATCACAATCTTGTGCGTGCTCTTTAATCAGCGTGCTTTTGTATGATAGTGTGCTTGAACACAAGGCATCCATGGATGATTTTATCAACAAACATAGAAAGCACTAAAGCAGTTAAAACTTATGAAGAAATTAGCGATTAAGAAACTAGACCTCAGCAATGTCAATGCAAAAGACATTCCTACATTGCTTGATAAGAATGAAATTCCATTCGAAAACATCGATTGTGTCAATTGGGAAAGCAGAGTTTCCCTATGCTCCAAACGTACAATTTAGAATGGCTTTATACAAACAATAGTATTCTTCTTCACTATGTTGTTGAAGAAGAACACATACGAAACTGTAGCCGAAGAAGACAACGGCAAGGTGTGGGAAGATGCTTGTTGCGAGTTCTTTTGTTCGCCTGTTGCCGACAACACCTATTATAATATAGAGTGTAACTGTGCGGGAACAGTGTTGGTTGGCTTTGGAAGTGGACGTGAAAACCGTACCCTTGCGCCCGTAGGAGTGATGAAAGGAATTAAGCGTTGGTCATCATTGGGCGATCAACCATTCGAAACAAAAGCCTGCAACAGGCCAGTGGCAACTTGCTTTAGTTGTTCCTTTCACAACCTTCTTTAAGCACGATGTGCCCTCATTAGATGCGCATACCATTCGTGCTAACTCTATAAATGCGGCGACAAGCTACCAAAACCGCATTTTTCTTTCATGGAAATTCAATCGAACTTCCCAATCCAGATTTCCACTGTCCAGCATTCTTTGGCGAGGTAATCTGTAAGTAATAACACAAAGGGTGCTGTGCAACAAAACGCTGTGCAGCATCCTTTTGTTTTTTGAAAGAAAAGTTGTTGTTTGCAACTTAATAGCATTTCGTTTTTCAATAGCAATGCTTTTTAGGGTGCAAAAGCACTTCTTTACGCTTCAAACCCAATGCTTTTGCAAGGCTAACTCAATGTTGTGCAGAGCAACGTCAACACTTCTGATAATCAGGGGATAGATTTTCAGAGACACATAAATTTCAATTAGATTTCATTTTTCGAGCCTATGAATACTTCTTTCATACCAGATAGCGACCAACAGCGTGTTATCGACATCGAAGAAGGAGACGCTTTAGTGTTTGCTCCGCCTGGATGTGGAAAGACACAGATACTTACTTTGCGTCTGCAAAAAGCACCTTTTAAATGGTGTTTGTCCGCAAGATATGCTCTGTTTAACCTTCACCAACAGAGCAGCACGAGGCATGTTAGAACGTATTCAGAGCAATATCGACCTGCCACAGGCACTCGAAGTGTTTGTAGGAAACGTGCATCGCTATTGTTCAAAGTTTCTTTTTGAAGAGAACATCATACCTGCTGGCTCTTCAATTATCGATGACGATGATGCTATCTCCATTCTTTTCTGGCTATTTAGAAGAGGAAGAACAGGGCGTAAGTAGCAATCCAACGCTCCGTCGTTCCTATTTTTTTCTTGCGTTCAACTGGCCGCTTTCATCTTCCAATTAAAGAGCAATCACCCCAAAGAATTGCGTCTTCACCCCGATTGTATCACTGCCGACGATGTCACAGCATTGCGCTATTTGTGCCAACAACTGCACATAGAGCTCTCCGCTTCGACCATGATTGATATCTTCGATCATAGTAAACGATATGCCGATGCACTCGATAATCCGCTGTTCGACTATGGTATGGCAAAGCTGTTAAAGTCGTTTTTCAAGCGAGTAGACATCGCTAATTATTACGCAAGCTATAAAGATGAGAATCAGTTATACGATTTCGAAGACTTGTTGATGCTCACTTACAATGCTTATACCTCGCCTTCTGCCAATGAATACCGCCATTATTCGTGGGTACAAATTGACGAAGTGCAAGACTTAAACGCTTTGCAATTGGCCATTGTCGATGCTATTACCACCAAAGAGCAGCGTTCTGTGGTGTATTTAGGCGACGAACAGCAAGCCATTTTCTCGTTTATGGGAGCCAAACTAAGTACGCTTTCGCTCTAAAAGAGCGTTGCAAAGGGCACATCTACCATTTACACACCAACCACCGAGCACCCTCTTATTTGGTAAAAGTGCTCAACACCTTTGCCCAACATCAGCTACATATCGCCCCAGAACTACTTCCTTCTACCCTAAAAGAAACCCCACAAACAGGCGATGAACTAAAGATTATCACCTCAGGAACGTTGGAAGAGGAGCTAAGAGATACCGCCTTATTGGCTCAAAAAAACTGCTCAACGATCACCCAAACGAAACCACTTCGATTATAGTTAGCTCGAATGCCGATGCCGATAAGATAAGCGAAGAGTTAAACACTCAACATATTCCCCATTTTAAAAGTGTCGGGACAAGATTTGTTTTCCACTCCTCTTATCAAATTGTTAATCGCTCATTTAGGCGTGATTGCTAACGAACACAATTTCATTTCGTGGTCGAGAATATTGAAAGGACTCAAAATTTTCAGTACCACGCAGCCTCTCAGCGATTCGTTCGCTTGTTAAATGAACGGGCAATAAAGCGTTTCTGACCTGCTAAACGATGCACCTTCAACCTATGTTGAACGCTTTGTTCGCCACTATGAACAAGACACTTTGGTGGTGTTCGATACCGAAACAACGGGCTTAAACGTGTTAGAAGACGACATAGTGCAGATTGCTGCCGTTAAAATTACAAAGGGAAAGGTACTCGAGAACGAGCGTTTTGAGATCTTTATCGATACCAAACGACCCATTCCTGCAATGCTTGGGGATATCGAAAATCCGCTTATTGAGGAAATGAAAAACCACACTTTGCACACACCTGCAGAGGCTTTGGCTCGCTTTTATGGATTATATTGATGGAGCATTGCTCGTTGGTCACAACGCAACTTTCGACTATCAAATTCTCTATAACAATCTTTTAAGGTACCTACCTCAATACACTTTCTTGCAAAAAGCATTCTCCTTACATCGATACATTGAAGCTTACACGCCTTCTTCAGCCCTCCTTGAAGAACTATAAGCTCAAGAATTTGTTGCAAGAGTTTTAGACTTGAGGGGCAAAACACGCACCTTGCCGATGCCGATGTGCATGCCACTGTTGGATTGGTGCATTTTTGTTATCAACAAAGTGTAGAAGTTAAAAGAGGGCAAAGTGAGTTTCTTGCCCACCCAAAGGTCGATGCAAAGGTTCAAAAAGTTAAAGAGATTGTATGGCGATATCTATCGTCAGGCACAGCAAAAGCTATGGAAAAAGCAAGAAACAGAGCAGCAATCAGCCCTTGTTTCGCAGTTGGTTTGGTTCTATAATCAAGTGGTTGAGGCCGAGATTATGAAGCCTTTGAGTGCAACTGAGTACGTCTTCAATTATATTGAGAATGAGATTGTAGACAAACACGAAGAGAACTGCTTGGCATAACAGCTCTTTTTGCATGTAAATGAAATTGCAACTCTGAAAGAAGCAGACCTTTGTGGCAGTTCAATTATTCACGAAAAGATTTTTATAAGCACCATTCATAAGGCAAAAGGACTCGAGTTTGACAATGTAATTGTGTATGATGTAGCCGAAGGACGCTATCCCAATTACTTCATAAAGGATAACCCTGAGTTGGTATTAGAAGACGCTCGAAAGTTCTATGTCGCCCTTTCTCGGGCACGAAAGCGCCTTTGGATGATTTATGCTTCAAGTAAAATAGGCTATTATAACAACCCAACTCACGCTATCTCACTCGTTTTATGAATTCAATAGCATCGCTATTTAGTTCTTAATCACCAACCATTACGATATGATCACGATGTCGAAACTATTTATCAGCTTTCTTTTTATCTTCTCGTTTCACTGCGTTCAAGCCACAACCAATGCGCAACAAACTTTGATGAGGCTCGATTCTGTATTGCAAAAGCGCAATACTTATGAAGAAAAAGCGAGAAGAACTGAAAAGTTTATACACTGGCAGCTAAGTCTACAACCATTGAAGAGCGATATAAAGCCTATTCGATGTTGTACGAGCAGTATAAGTCGTATCAATACGACTCTGCTATAGGTGTATGCAGAGCGTTGTGAAACTATTGCTCAACAGCTTTCTAATCGCAATTATGTGTTAGAAGCGGGCTGTATGAAAGCTTTTTGCCTTTTTATCGGCGGGACTTTATAAAGAAGCTTTCGACCAAATGCGCCTCTTAAAGCACAATAATGTAGATCCTAAATATAAAGAGTTGTATTATAAAATGCAGGTACGTTTATACTATGACATCGCAGATTATAATCAAAGTAAAGCCTATCGAGACAATTATTGTGCGCAAGGTCATATCTATACCGATTCGCTTTTAACGCTATTAAAACCCCAATCGTGGGAGTGGTATTATGCTATTGGCATGCGAAGTCTTAAGAAACACAACTACAGCGTGCATCGAGCCACTATTAAAAACACTTTCGTCGCCCGATATCGACCCTACATACCAAAGCAATTGTCACCTCTTGTCTTGGTTGGGTATATAAAAGAGCTGGGCGATGAAACGCAAACTATCCACTATTTAGCCCTTGCTGCCATTTATGATAACATGTCGGTGACCAAAGAAAACACCGCTCTTAGGGTCTTAGGGGCTTTCTTTACACCCGAGGAGAGATCAATAAAGCCATTGATTATGTGCAACTCTCGCTCGAAGATGCCAACTTTTACGATGCACGTCAGCGCAAAATAGAGATTGGAAACATTCTTCCTATCATCGAACAAGAACGCTTAACCATGCTACAACAGCAACGAAACACTATGGCTATTGCCGCTTTCGTAGTCATTTGCCTTCTTCTTGGCTTGATATATGGCGTTTGGGTAATTAAAAAGCAAATGAAAAAGCTACACAAAGCGCAAGAAATTATCGAAGAACAGAACAACAGCTTGGTGCAATCGAATATGAAGTTGAACGAGGCAAACAAGATAAAAGACGAGTATATAGGGCGTTCTTTTCTATCTAAATGCAGAGTATATTTCGAAACTCGAAAAGCTTTACAAAGGCATTGAGCGCAAGATTATAAGTAGACAATTCGACTCTTTGCGTCAAAGTGTAAACGAATCGGTACTCGAAAGCGAGCGAAAGAGTATGTATTCAGACTTCGATGAAACCTTTTAAAGCTCTTTCCACACTTTATAGACCGCTATGAGCAACTCTTTGAGCCCACAACTCAACGCCGTTCGATGCTGAATGAGCATCTAACAACAGAGATACGCATCTTCGCTCTCATTCGTTTGAGGCATACAAGACAGCGAAAGAATAGCCAAATTTTTAAACTATTCGGTTCACACCATCAACACCTATAAAACCCGAGTGAAGAATAAATCGTGGGTAGAGAACGATTTGTTTGAACAAAAATCATGGAGATTTAGTTCTCATTTCAAGCTTTTTCCGTTTCAATACCTTGAGATGGCCTTCCTTTTTACCTCTATCTTATCCCTTTTTGCATTCCTGTTGGTGTACAAAAGGGTAGAGTGTGTCGCTATTTTTAGAACTTTAAGTAGGTAAAAAGCATCGCCCACGTCTATCTTTTCTTTTCCCCTTTTTCTCTTCAAATTGTTGCCGTTTCATTGCAATAGATTTGGCTTTGCAAAACAATCTCATTGCTTTTGCACTCTAATCTCAATGCAATTGCACCCTAAAAGCATTGAGTTTGCAATGTAAAAGCAATGCTTTTATTTTTTAGTTTCATTTAGAATGTAGCTCGAAGGCAAAATAACATAGATGCAGTTTTCGTATAACCTCTTTGAACATCTCACAACTATTGGGTATTTGTTTTTTATCGGTCGCATTTGTTACTTTCAATATCTTTTTCACCTTTTTAATTTTTGCATTCGAAATGAATATCAAGGCGTTCATTCTCTGAAATACGATAAATGAAGAATAATCTCTTGAATTTACATAAAGTAATATTTGCCTTTTTAAGTCTTATCTGTTCTTTTGTTGCAGTGCATGCTCAACAAAAGAGCAATTTAAACGACACCGTTATATTATTGAAAGAAGTGTCGGTTAAGCCCAAATTCAGTCTTACTTCACCGATATGATGCAGGCTTTAGCCCTTCAAAGGCGCATTGCAGGCAGCACATCTCTTGTAGAAATACGCCCAGATAATCAGCGAATAGCCACGATAAAAGATGCCTTAAAGATGCAACCAGGCGTTATGATACAAGAATTCTTTGGTTCAAACGATCAGCCACGCTTAAATATTAGAGGCTCAGGAATACAGAGTAATCCTCAAAGACGAGGCGTTTATCTGCTTCAAGATGGTATTCCTGTGAACTTTTCAGATGGCTCTTATGTGGTAGGTATAATGGATGCGATGACCGCTCGCTATGTAGAAGTGTTTAAAGGAGCAAACGCTTTGCGGTTTGGAGCAGGCACATTGGGTGGCGCATTTGAACTTTGTTAGTAGAACAGCGCAAACAGATAGCACCACAAGTGTAAAACTCGAAGGAGGCTCTTACGGCACCATAGGCTTAACATTCACCACAGGAAAGCGCATGGGAGCATGGGATATGTTTGTTGCTTCTACCTATAATACTCAAAAAGGCTACCGCATTTATAACGAAAACAATCGTCTAACCGCCTCTTTTAACGTAGGGTGGAGAAACCAAAAGCACACTATCGAGAACCGAACCTTTATGCATTTCACTCATCTTTACTTTCAAATGCCAGGTCCATTAACTCTCGATCAGCTTTTAACCAACCCCAAACAAGTGAGCGTAGGCGTTGACCTTCCCTTCTCAATGGGTCCTAATATCTTGAGAGATAAGCCTCATCGCAATGTCGATATGTTTTCGAATTTCCAATCAAACAGGTATTGTTCTCAATGCAAAAAGCAATCTTTTTAGCATCGGTCTACTATCAATATGCCGACGATAGGTTTGCCTTTTCCCATCACCATCTCAATACCTCATTCTTTTTAATAACGATCTTGGTGCAACCCTTTATTATAACTATTCCACCTCAAAACTACAGCTTTCGGCAGGCACATTTAGCGTCTTTTAGGTTGGATGAATCGACGCCATTACATCAACAAAGATGGCAAAAGAGTCGTTTATGTTTGCGTGGGATAAGTTACATTCTGCTAACTTTACTGCCTTTATTGAAGCCGATTATGCCTTGAATAAACAGCTACATGTGGTGTTAGATGTGCATGGAGTGCATAATATTCGCAATAGTAAAGACGTGTTTAGCGATCCAACTCTTCGCCCATGGTATAGCCATATGTCGAGAAAATATCGTTATTTCTATTCAGAAAACAGTACACTAAATCAGCATTTCACAGCCTTTTAATCCTCGAATAGGCATGGTTTACAATCCTATTCAACAAAAAGATATCCAGCTATTTGCCAATATTAGTAATAGTTATGAGCCTCCAACGTTCGACGAATTGGTAGGAACAGAGGTGACATCGAATATCAATACCAGTCCAAAGAAACTCTTTTCCATTGCTTTAAAGAAACAAACAGCCACCACATTTGAGGTAGGTAGCAAGGGACGTTTAACGCAATTGTCTTGGAATGTGGCTTTTTATAACTCGTGGGTAACCAACGAAATACTCGAAATAAAAGACTATGTGCGAGGCTTAAAGCGTACAGAAAACTACCCAAAGACCCTTCATCAGGGCTTAGAAGTAGGGCTTCAGGTGGCAAGTAAACCCCATGTTTTAGGGTATAATATCGGTAGTTTCACCTTAGGAGCAGTGTATAATTATAGTCGTTTCATCTTTTAAAGGTGGCAAATACGATGGAAAGTATCTCGCAGGAGTTCCACAACATTATATCAATAGCTCGCTCGATTATCAACATTCCTGTGGTTTTAAATGGTTCTATATCATTAGAACTGAAACCCGAAACACTCCAATCGACCACACAAACACCATGTTTCAGCCTGCTTATCATGTGTGGAACGCTCGTTTGGGCTATCAGTTCAGCTCAAAAATGGCATATCTATGTCGAGATGAAAAATATCGCAAACAAACGCTATTCATCAAGTTATGTCATCAGTGATGAGATACATAACCCCGCAATACCATTCCCAAACTTCACCGCAAAAGCAGCTAACTTTCTTCATTCCAGGGCAACCTCGAAGTGTATTTGCAGGCTTAACATGGCGTTGGTAGAGGGCAATTGCATTGCAACTAATAAATAAAAACAAACAACAATAATCGAAACTAAAACGAAAGAACAATGGTGAGAAACGCATGAACATGGAACAAAGGCCACTGGGTACTCGCAAAATTAGGTAAGAAAGTGTTGCGACCAGGTGGCAAAGAGTTAACTCACGAAATGCTAAAAGGCAATGAACATCACTTCAGATGATGATGTAATAGAGTTCGCTCCAGGCTTTAGGTTACACCGAAAGCTTGCTCTTTCTCATCAACCCTCATAGCTATGTGGCAGTAGAACTCAATGCAGAAGCAGCCAAACGAGTTGAAAAATAACGTGCAAAACGACAAAATGAAGATCGTAATAGGTAACGCTTCAGATACAGGTTTACCTGCAAATAGCGCCTCAAAAGGTGTATGGAGAGGCCATGTTAACAATGCAAAAGCAAACCACAAAAAGCAAGCTATTATAGCCGAAGCAGCACGTTTATTGCGTCCAGGAGGGCTTTATGGCATTCATGAAATAGGCATATATCCCGACAATACATCACAAGAAGTGCGCAAAGAGATAGAGAGTGATCTTGCAAAAGGAATCAAAACCAATGTTCGTCCCTTAACTCTTGTAGAGTGGAAGGACATCTTAGAGGACAATGGTTTCGACATTTCGTATGTCGAAAGCAGACCAATGCACTTGCTAGAGCAGGCTCGTATGATTGCAGATGAGGGCTTTTGGAATTTCATTCGCATAGTATTTAGAATGTTAAAGAATAGTCATGCTCGCAAAAGAGTGCTAGAAATGCGACGCATTTTTCCGTAAACATGGCAACCACATCAATGCCATTTTGCATTGTAGCACGTAAGCGATAGAACCACAAAATAGGCATTATAATGATAAAAAAATAACGTTTTTAAAGGCAGTAATCTCATTACAATTAGTAGCAAAAAGCATTTTTATTGGCTTGGTGTTGCTATTGATGTCGTGTGAAAAAGAATCGTTTTTATCAGACGATTACACACGTTCTAAAGAGCTATTGCCTAACAAAAAAGAGTATGTTGACGACGACTTAGGCACTAAAGCATTAGCAAAAAGCCATCGAAGGACATTACTCTTCGAAGTTATCTATGATTTATTATGATGCCGAACGCATCAAACCGCTTCTTTATTTCACTGCAGGTAAACATCAAGTGCATTGCACCACCAATGCAAATGGATCGTTACACCTCAGCATAAGTAAGTTTCATACCAACTTTATGCCGCTTTATGTGAGTGTAGAAATGGACGTATTATTATCTGAAGGAGTAGGAGATACCATTCGATTGCAAGGTCGTGACGGCATAGTTCGTACGTCGGACGAAGGCAAACAGATTGGACTTGAATTGCCAGAGAGCGACGATGCAGAGTTAGAAGGATATTTCTTGCGTTCTAAAAACGAAGTTTCTGCCCCTCATAGATCTTATGTTACCCGTTGCAATGAAGATGCAATGGCAAGGCACTAAGTAATGACTTGAAGACAAACAACATTGCAATTAGCATTCAATAACTCCCAAAAATAAACCATAACTTAAAGATAAACAATATGTATTTAAAGACAATTCAACAATTGAAAAGTAGCGTTTTATTATTCCTTTTTCATGGCTTTTTAATGGCTGCATCGTGTAGTAATAACAATGAAGAAACAGGTGGTTCGTCTGCCGTTGGCGTTGTTACTGGAACCTATCAAAGCCACAATAACCCTCTACAATGGGCACCAAACAGATGGCACAAGGACCTCATGTTGTTGTTTTAGAAGCCCTTAATAACAATCAACAAGTGCGCTTTCATTTTGAGAAGTTCAATGCTCCTATGTTCGATTCAAATGGAAAATTGAGTGCAACAGCACGCATGCCCTTTGCCGTTTTCGGGTGATTTTTGTGATGGATGTAAAGCGTCAAAGCGATGGAAGTATTCAGCTTCAATCAGTAAAAGGCACATTTAAAGCAGAGCCATACGGTGCAAAAGAGGTTGATCTAATAAGATTCCAGAGGCGTTTTTGCCTCCTAATCTAAAAAGGATTCGATACAGATAGAGCGCAAGCAGATGGTGTTTTTCAAAGACGGAAAGCTCGACTTAAAGGTGTCACCAAACATCCTTCCCTGTTACAATTGTTATCGAAAGCCGTTCGCAAGTAAATAGGTGTTGAAAGGCGAAAAGCGCAGAATAACAGTGTTTTAACTTAATAACTTATTCAGATTTACTTTTATTAATAACATGAATTTTAATATAAAAAGACAACTAAAAAGAACATCTATTGCAACGAATACTATGCTTGTTGCATTGTGTTTTTGTTGCCGTAAGCTACACAAAAAGCAGAGTTAGATGAAAAAGAAAGAGCTTTTAGTTGCAAAGCAAGAACTTGCTAATAACTTTGATAAGCTATTCGAAGAGGCATTTGAAAAAGCCCGATGAAACAGAGCAAAAGCTAAGAACTTTTATTTTTACTGATTTGGTTTCAGATGGCAAGAACTTATTAACCGACCAAGATATACGTGTTAATGAGACGCTAATAAAAATGGCTATTCGATTAAAAAGAAATCAAAATACATTAGAACAAGAGTTGAATATGGGTAGCCTTTACGATGGATATGTGCGTAAAAACCATATCATTATCAATTGTAAAAGCGTGCTTCATGAGTTGCCTTATCGTGCAAGACAAGGCGCAAAGTATGAGCGTTTGCAGGCAAAAGGTAGCCGAAATTGAAAGTATGGTGGGCGCAATCCTAAAAGAAAAAGAGAAAGTGCTTTGGGTACAATTCCCTACCGAATTGTTGAATAAACAATGGAAATGGACTTTTGATTTGGCAGGACATGAGGACGAATTACCCGACTTATACACTGGAGATTATATAGGGTTTGAAAGATTTGAGCTTTGATTTTCATTTCAATAAGAACAACACCATCACTGCAAAACGCTTTTTCCTTGCTCCTATAATTGTAGATTATTCGCTTATTTTCGATTCTGCAGGTGACTGAAACAAGAGCTTATGGCAGAAAGTAACATCAGTTGTTTTGTTTATAACAACAAGATTTTCTTCCGTGTTCCAATGAAAGACAATGCCAATACCTTTTACAGGTCGTGGCAATGTAGCGCACGAATGGTATTATGAATATACCTATTCTGTAAACGGTAACGAGCTAACTTTTGTCTGAACCTCGCATCACTTTATACGTAATGGTGAACCTACGAACATCTGATTACAACTCAGAAAATGTTTGAAAAATAGTTATTATGCCGACTTTAAATCATTTACATTAACTGCACAATAATAATGACTTGCTTTGTAAAAACCAAAACATTGCCTATTCTTTTGTATGTTGATTGCCTTGTGCAGTTGCATCAATCGAGAATTTGATAGCAATGAAGAATACACCAAAAGCGAATCTATTCCGCTCGTAGGGGATAACGATCGTCTGCTATCTCGTATCTTTTATCATCAACAGTAATCATTCTTATTTGTGGTTTGATATCAACAATGAGGTGGCAAACTTTTCGAAACCTGAACTCACTTTTGCCCATGAACGAAGGTAGTGTAGCGAGCTTTCGACGTATTCCTTTGCGTGGATTGCTCTACGAATATAATGCTTCTGAAAAACGAGATTACCTTTAAAAATATTCCAGAACAATTCGTTCAAATCAACAATGAACGACTATCTCTCACCTTTAAGCTAACCCCTGCAGATAATAAAGAAATTCTATTGCCAAATAAAAAGCACTGTAATTACATCGAAAAAGCAATGCTTTTTGACCCCTAAAAAGTGCTTTTTGATGGTGATAGCAATGCTTTTGAAATTGAAGAGAAAATAAAGCGTGGAGGAAGGACATACGAGTTCTTACCTTTCAAGGCAGAACTTACTCTTATTAACTGATGATTATGAATAACAATAGTTATATTTTTAATGCTGATTTTTGTCGGTTGCTGGAGGCGCAAAAGCCCATGCACAGCAAGCGAAAAGTAGACACCATTAAAACCCAAAAGATAAAAAGAAGTGGTTGTAACTGCCGACAAACGAAAACAAAAAGTGGGCACTATTCAACGCACTGCAGAGCAACTTATAGTGGAAATGCCAATGGATATGAACGACTTGGTGCGTTATATTCCATCGGTAGGAGTATCTGTTTCGGGCTCAAGAGGAGGTATGCGAGGCTTCGCTATACGTGGAGTTGAGGCCAATAGAGTGGCTATTTGCATCGATGGTGTGTTGCAACCCGAAATACAAGACAATATAGTTTTTAGCTCGTATGGGCTTTCTAACGCCTCAAGAATAGACTTCGACCCTTATTTTGCATCGTCTGTTGAAATTCAAAAGGTGCAAACTCGTTCGTAAGTGGAACGGGGGCTTTGGGCGGAACGGTGAACTATTCTACCAAAGAAGCACGTGACTTGATTGAAGGAAACAAGCAATGGGGACTCTTAACTACCGTCAATTACAATGGAAAAGAGAACCTTCGAACCTATCTTTTGGGTGGTGCTGTGCGCTTAAAGCATTTCGATGCTCTGTTAATGGCTGCGCATAGAGATGGTAATGAATTGCGAAATTTCTCTCATGGAAAGCTCACTCGCAACATCACTTCTACGCAAATAGACCCTATGGACTTTCATCAAACAACGTGGTTGGGTAAACTTTCTATGCACCCAACGACAATCACAAGTTCGTTTTTGTCGTTTTTATGCAATGAATAGAAAGACCAATGCGGATATTTGGACATTGGAACCTATTGATGCTTTCACTGCAGATGGAAAGCCATACTATTATTCTCACGACCAATCGCTATGCCGTTCGCTTTCGTTTTCTTATCGTTTCTTAAGCGAAAAAGGTCTTGTTCGTAAGCTAATAGCTAAATTGCACCATCAAAATTCTTATTTAGATGCCAGCTCTTGGACCGACTTTTTATCGTCCAAACTTCGACCTTAGAATAGCGAAATGACGCTTGTTTATGAGGGAAAGCACACTAAATACAGAGGACAAGCAACGAAAGACAATCTGTTTAAGTTGGAATTAGATTCTAAAAAAGTTTCAACTTGGAGCGTTAGGTCAACACATTTCTAAACCTATCTACAATGGCAGATGCAACGAGTTAACGACACTCGTAATGTGGATGTAGAGGCTCTTTGGCCTCAGATCCATTGACTGGATATACTGTTAGAATGGGAAAAAGTGTTTAAAATATGGCGAACCTATGGGCGTATTTGCACAAACTTACTCGTTCTTAAACCCTATAACACGATTCAATTGGGGCGTTTCTTTGATGGACGATATTGCTTTTTAACGAAAAGCTAACAATGAAGTTAGGTGCAAAGATACGATTTGTTCTCTACTAAAGACGATAGAAAAGGCGGGGCACAAAACATGGGATACATTGACTATCTTTTTGCGTAATATGCAAGGAGCAGCAATGAATTTCGACCCAATTAACGATAAAGAATCAGGCTTTTTCGTTCCTTGGTGTGGTGTCTTATGCCCACAGTCAGCTTCTAAATGCATCTTATCGCTTCTCAACAGGCTTTAGAGTTCCTAACACAGAAGAGAAGTATTTCCAGTTTTATAGCGCATGGCCATCATTCATTGTCTTATCCAATAGAGACCTAAAGGCTGAAAAGTCGTATAATCATGAATTGGAATTCAATGGTAGAGGCAAAGGATTTGGCTATTTATTGAGTCTTTATTATAATCAATATTCAGACTTTATAGAGCTAAAACAAGGTACTTTTAGCTGTGAAAGAGCCCCTTATGCAGGCTCCAAAGAGTATCTCTTATGTGAAGAATGTTAATCAAACATCGGCTCATCTCAAAGGTTTTGATGCCGCATTACAGCTTTATCCTGGTGAATGGATAGACCTATTAAAAAGGCTTTTATGGTGTCTTCTGCCTTTAGTTATGCCGAAGGAAGCTCTTCATCTGGAATGAGTATGCTGGGCATTCAGCCTCTAACTGGAAAACATAGGAGTTGAATATACCGATCCAAAAGCACGCTGGCAGGTGAATATAAAGGCTAATCTTTATTTCGCAAAGCCTGTTTCTCAGACCACATTTTTGGGACAAAATGATGCTGGAAAAGAGCTAATACGACGCTATCCCGCTTTCTTTTTATGAGTACGCATACACCTTTGATGCCTATGGTTACTATAAAGTCACTCGTAATTTCACTGTAAGACTTGGTATTTACAATATTCTTAATAGCGAATATCTACGTTGGGACGACCCTAAGACAATTAACAAACCCTGCTTTACTCTCTATTATTAACTACTTCTTTCAAGACGGAAAAAAGTCATAAGTAGATTTTTCACGCCCAAAGAGATATATTTCTTTGGCGTTAGAGTATAAAATATAAAAACACAAAAAGATCAATGAAAAATATAGTAATATTAGCAAAGTTTGCTTGCAACAATCATCTTTTCGGCTGTGATAAACGCAATGTTATTGACGTTTATGAAACAAGTAGCACCCCAGATCTAAGTAATCCGGTGGTTCAAAAGCTGACAAATGTAACGTGGTACAAGGCTGTTGGAATCGAAAATAATGTAGTTTGGACTACAACTCGATTCAAAAGAAAGCTTCTTCGCCCTTTTGAAAGCATGCTATATATGATGGCTTGGATGGGAATGGAATTGAGAAGAGATGGTAGTTCCACTCTTTTATTCCGCCCACCGCTAGGAGAAAGCTCTTATATTTTCTGTCAAGGAAAGTGGAAAGTCTCAACAACTGAAGAGAATACCATCATCATTGACTCTAAAACTCCAGTGGGATACATTAACATGAAGGTAAAAGTTAAAGACCTACAAGCTAAAGATAATGTCAGTATTCTTACGGCATTGGTAGACGTTGGCGATAGAGTTTTGATGCTAGACTTCTTTAATAACACCTCAATATATGGTGATGAGCCTGATAATGAGTTCCCAGGTATAGGCAAAACTGCACGTCAAGACTGGTTTGCAACAATGCCAGTGAATCACAATAACTTGTCATTGGCCAACTATGTGAATACCTCTTGGGAGACAATCTCTTATAAAGCAGAGAACAAAGAGGTTGTAGAAGACAACTCACAGCTAGCTATTCGCTCTTTGTTTGTTGAGGATTTACTAACAAGAACCCCTGCTTTCTTCTATGGATTAAAGATCTCTTTAGGCGAAAATAACAAGGCTTTTTATTCAATCTAAGAACCTAATTAAATCTGCATTTACGAGCTTTTCGGGTAGTTTAGATGAGAATAATTATCCCGTTGTGAATGCTTCTTGGAGAATAGAAGGCAGTAGAATTATCATAGAAACAGATGAATTGCCTCAGGTAAGCATGGGAGAAGAAACCTTTAACCTCATCACTGACAAGTCGCAAGCAATGTTTTGGGCTTCAAAAACACCTTCAAAAGGAGTTTATACATGGCGTCATTTCTATTATATATTAGAACTTGTGAAAAGAGACAAGCAAAGGTTCTTGGTTTAGAGTTACATCTGATTTAGAAACACATTATGTGTTTATGCTCAAGACTTCGATGCCCGATACATCTCATTTTGTAGGAGTTAAAGACGCTGTTCGTGAACTTAATTAACGTAAAGAAAGACATACTGAATATGAAAAAGTTTATATATACCCATTTTATCGCTATGTTCTGTAGCTTTTATTCGCATCGTGCGAGAAAGGCGATATCTTAAATATTGTGAACCAAGACATCGACTTAAACGAGAATTCAGTGAGTATCAAGAATGCTTAAAGGAGCGAATTGATACCTATTTGGCTATCTATCGCTTTGAAGAAGCTAAACGAAGTATAGCTAAAATCACCGATTCTGCAATTAAAAAGGATATTTGGTTGAAGTATAATAGATATTATCAAGAGGCTTTTAAAAGCAAGGATGTGGCTACATATTAGAAAGCGGTGACACCCTATTTTTTAAAGGTAAAGAACGACGATAACATTGCTTCTAATCAGTTAGAGAGCCTTACTGAGTTTTTATGATTATGTGGGATTGAAAAGCACCAACAAAGATGTTACCTTGTGAGGGATTGGCTAATTTCCCTTCATTAGAAACGTTATCGTTCCCTTCTTGCTTTGTTTCTAAGGTGCAAGACCTCGATAAATTGACCAAACTTAAAGTCTTTTGGTTTGAAGCAAACAAAGAAAAATACGACTGGTGGTTTACTAATACGCTTTTTAAACCTGTCGATATGGCGGGCTACGACTTGTCGAAAAACAATCAATTAGAAACACTTTCGTTTAAAGGAGCAGATCTAACCAACCTTAAAGTGCCTGCAACCACTCTTCAATCGCTAAGTTTAAAGAATGGAGTTTATACCAATGCCAATCTTAATAACATTCATGCAAAGGTGATAGACATTGAAAGTTCGGATGCAGCCGACGAGCAATTGATTCTTAATAATAAAAGCTCTTCAATCGTTGTCGATATCAACTAATACAGCAGAAAACAAGGCTTTTAAGCTTTTAAACGTTGCCAACACCTCGTTACATAAAGCTTTTATGTGGTTGAAAATGCAGACAAAGAACATTCTTTGAAGAAGATTATTTTTGAACGATAAGATAGACACTTTGACGCTAGGAGGATATCTTAATCAGATTGTAAGCTTACATGAAAGTGTTGAATTAGAGGGACTTTCAAAATTGAATAAGCTTAAGTATTTTGCCTATAATCCTGATTTTAGTGCTGTAGCAACGAAAGATTTGCCAAAGAATATAGAGTTTTTGGTACTTGGTGGTTCTGGAAATGTGCCTTATAAAGATAACGATTCGTTCGATTATTCGCATCTAACCAAACTAAAGACCTATTCAAATGGAAAGTTTTTATCGGCAAATATGAAGTTCCCAGAGCAGTTAGACTCTATCCATCTCTTTCCTTCTATGGCATTTGGAGATATTAAAAACATCGATTTTTCTCATACAAAGCTCACTTCAGGATATATTTATATCGGGCATTTAGAGAAAGATGGCAAGCCTATACCCATGTTTAAAAGTATAGTTTTTCCCGCAACTCTAAAGCGAATAGAATTATATAACTTGAAAACAGAAGTGTTTGATTTGAGCCGTTGCACGCAACTTGAAGCATTAACCCTTGACGATACAACTTCAGATGAGTTGTATATAAAGAAAGTTATTTTGCCAAAGAACCTTAAAAAGTACATTTAAAAAGAGAACCAACTGAATTTTGGAGTGGATATACCATTATCTTGAGGGATGTGAACAAAGATACGGTGATTGAAAAATAAACCTTCTTGGTTGGTAAGTGATGGCAATAGCAACTATGTTGTGAGTGAAGATTAAACCCAATTAAACTATAATTTAACTTTAAAGAATATTGATATGAAGAAAATTACATGTAATTTTTGTTGTCCCTATATCTACTTATAGGCGCAATAAGCATTGTTTCGTGTTCAAAAACGAAGATTTTGCCTGTTGATAAGAAAAGAACCTGCAGTACTAGATGACTCTTAATGAGCAGACAAAAGACTGCTACTATTAAGGTGAGTGGACTTGCTGCTAAAACCCATTTGCAATTGGTTTATGCCACAGCTCGTGGTCAAGTGTTGGGCGAAGCCTTAGTGAATGCCGACGGAACTCAGCAATTTGAGGTGGATCAGCTTGTGGGATTTGAACAGAATTTGAAGGTGGTTGTGAAAGAGAACGAAACCAAAACGACTTTAAAAGAGTTGAAAGTGCCCGCTGCAACACAAACACTTACACAGCAACAATTGGTGAATATGCTTACAAAACACGCATGGAACTCGGTTGTTCGCACCTCTCGTGTGCTTGTTGCAAATAGCGATAACAAACCATATACAATGTTTGTGACTGTGGCACAGAAAACTTTTAAGTTCGAAGCCAATAACAAATTCATCTTTACAGTAACCAGTCCACTGAACTATACCTACGAAAATGGCTCATGGACCATCAACAATTCGGTGCTAAACATCAGCACAAGAATACCTATTGGACCATTAGAAATGAAGAATTGCGTGTTACTAAGATTACAGATAGCGAGCTTTCGCTCTTAGTTGAGATATCAGATGGCTTGTTCTTAATAAGTTTTCGAAGCACAAAAATAATCGATAAAAAGGAAGTAGAGCGTTTTTCTACTTCCTTTTCTTCTTTTTACACCCTAAAAGGGTGAAAAATACCTAAAAGTAGGTATAGCAAAAGAATTGCGAAAGTGTGTATTTTTGCAGACGAAAGTTGGTGATACACATGAAAAAAACAATTTTTTCGCAACTCGAATCGTCTGCTCTTTTTTCTGGATTAGATGCTAACGACATCGAAAGACACTTGAACACGCTTCGATATAGCGTGAAAAAGGTGCCTGCTAAAACCGTTTTTATATCCGAGAACGATTCTCTTTGCGAAATAGTTGTGGTGGTTGAAGGACTTGTTTCGGCTGGAATGAGCACGGCAAAAGGCAAACATTTAATGGTAGATTATTTGAAAACCAGGCACCATGTTGGCTCCTGCTTTTGTGTATTCTGATGAGTGTGAGGTGCCTGTTGAGGTGAAAACGATAGAGAAGAGCGTATTATTTTGTATGTCGAAAGACGATTTTTCGCTTCTAATTGGTTTCTGCGAGCCTGTTCGAAACAACTTTATTCATATTCTATCGCATATTAATTTCTTTTTAATGAGCAAGATTCGTATGGTGTATATGAGCTCTATTAAAGAGAAGATTGCCACTTTTTTTACTTCGAAAGGCCACCGTAATGCATTGCGATTCGGTGCCTCTTAGTCTGTCGAGAAGGCAACTTGCCGATGTGTTTGGTATTCAAAAAGCTCGTTAATACGCACTCTTAACGAACTGGAACACGACAATTTAATTTTTTTGTTCGAGAGAAAGAGATTGTCATTCTCGATGTACATGGCTTGCAAGAGATATTGAAAGGCTAAACCATCTCATTGCTTTTTGCACTCTAATCTCAATGCAATTGCACCCTAAAAAGCATTGAGTTTGCAATGTAAAAAGCAATGCTTTTCAAGGTGTTTTTATTTTCTTTGATTATTAGCTCATTACAAATCTCACCCGAACTGAAATATTCTTCTTAATTATAATGTAAGAATGAGGAGGTGAAAAGGATAAAAATCCGCTCTTAAAAGTAGGGTGGAGGAGGCGTGTTGCTCTACTTTTTCGTTCTAACTTCTATCGTAGACACATAAAAAGAGCCGATTGAGGCTCTTTTTCAATTCTTATTCCCCAATAAAATAATTTGCTTTTGGGCTTTTTATAGTGCCGAACAGCACCAAATTTTAGTTGATTTTCTTTAGCTCTATGGCAAATCCTCCACTTGGAGCAAGCTTCAGTGCAAGCTATCGCCTTTGCGAATACGTTTTTGAGTGATTGCAAGTGGATAAGGATTAGTGCGATAGTCGGCGCCTTCTCCATCGCTATAGATAAGTGCTTCGTATTGAGCATCGTTATCTAAGAAGTCGAAATGAAGGGTAAGTGTGCGTGGGTCTTGGTCGGTTAAACCACCAATATACCAGTTATTGCCGTTTCTTTCCTTACGAGCAATGGTGACATATTTACCCAATTCGGCATTTAACACTCGTGATTCTTGCCAGTTTGTGGGCACTCTTTGTATGAATGAGAGGGCAGGATGTGCCTCATAGTTCTCTATTTTGTCGGCAGCCATTTGCCAAGGACTATAAATCACCACGTAAGAAGCCAACTGTTTAGCGATAGTTGTTTGTGGGTGACTTTGTGGAACGGCTTTATTTTCGAAGTTAAAGATACCTGGTGTGTAGTCGATTGCACCTAGCTAACTGACGTGTAAAGGGCACAATACACAAGTGATAGGGTGGGTTTCCGCCATCTTGCGACCACGCATTATACTCTTGTCCACGTGCTCCTTCTCCCGAAATAAGGTTGGGATAGGTTCTATTTAGGCCTGTTGGCATGGCAGGTTCGTGGTTAACTATCATTATTTGGTATTTAGCTGCGGTTTCAATAACCTTGCGATAGTGGCGAACACCATATTGACTGTGCTGCAATTCAAGGTTATCCATCTTGTCGTTTACATATCCTGTTTTCACAGTTCGTATGCCTAAGCGTTGGTAAAGGGCAAAAGCTGAATCGAGTTGTTGCTCATAATTCTTGGCAGATCCACCTGTTTCGTTGTGCGCAATGAGACGTACTCCCTTCGAAAAGAGCATAGTGTTGCAAGCTATCTAAGTCGTAATCGGGGTACGCTTTGGTAAAGTTAAACTTGTCACCTTCGGCTCCCCAGTTGCCATCCCAGCCCCAATTCCAGCCTTCTACCAATACACCTTTAAAGCCATTCTTCGCTGCAAAGTCGATATAACGCTTGGTATTGGCTGTTGTTGCGTCGTGTTTTTCACCTTGACTCCATGTGTAGTCGCCCATATGAATGGCCCACCAGATACCTACATACTTGCCATCTTCGATCCAAGAAGTATCTTTAATCTTGCAAGGCTCATTGAGATTGAGCATTAAGCGAGATGCAGTGATGTCGGCAATGGTGCTTCCTACGATGACAGTTCGCCATGGACTAACAAACGGAGTGGCTGCATACCTTGTCACCATTGCTCCATGGGGTGAGTTCAGACGACAAAATAACTTGTCCGTTTTGATCTTTTTGAGGGTGATAGTTTAGCGTTGCATAATCAGTTAGATTGGCTTCGTGAAAAACAAGATATAAACTGTCGTTCACTTCCATTGTTATTGGGGTCGAAACGGTTGGCTTTTCGCTTATAGGAGCTTTGGTCCAAAAGACCCTCATAGTAGTGAGTTCCTTCGGTAGGTATGGTCCATGCAGAGGCGTCCCAAGGTAAAGTGAGAGCCGTTTTCTCGTCGATAATGGTAAACTGATTGAGATTTGCTTTCTTAGGAATACATATCAAAACCCATTCCATCGTTAAAAAGGCGGAAAACAATGTTCATCATTCTTTTCTTGTCTTTCTTTTGCTGAAGATGAAGGTGAGTTCGTTGTAGTGATTGCGTATGTTTTGGCTCTTCTCCCAATGGTTGTTGCCATGTTTCATCAAGCTGATTGCGAGATGTTTTTGGTAACTTTAAAAGTCTTCAAACAATTGTCCATCTTTTGAGAAACGCCTAAATACGACTTTTTAATAACGCTTTTGTTGTCTCTGAGCAATTCAAAATAGGGCTTACCAGATGCGTCTACACCGTTAAAAAGCAACAAAACGACCATTGGGCGACGTTACTTTTTGAGGTGGCAAAACGCACTTAAATAGCTAAACTCATTGCGCAGATACAAAGCAATAGAGTAATTTTGTTTTTATTCATCATACTATAATACCTGTTGTTTTATTTCTTTTCAATTATATTCTCCCTGTAATAATGCGATATGATGCGGTTATCTTGTTCTTTCTTTTTCGACCTATTTTTGCCTCGCTTGAGGTGCTTTTTAAATCCTTGTTTTCATCTTGCTTATTCCTTACTTAATAAAGGGTTGGCAGGTGAAGAGAGGCAAAAGTGGGTCGTTTTATATAACGCTAAGGAGGTGCAGAACCCATATGCACCTAACCTTACAACTTATTTTACGTTTAAAAACGTTCTTTATTGTGGAAATAATGTATACATCTTTTTAGTTGCTTTTCGTGTTGCGAAAAGCCAACATTCCACTTCTAATAACCTGTGTTTTGCACCAAAGTGGGGTTCTTATCCAACTCTTCTTTGGGTATGGGGAAGAAGCAGAGTGTGCATGTCTGCGGGGTCAGCTTCTTTGTCACCATGCTTTAAAGAATGTTCCCAAATCTAATGTTAGTGGTTCCTTCGCAATCCTTCGAACACAAACTCGTGTTTCCATTCGTTGTCAAGTGCCTCGAGAGAAAAGCGTTGTTAATGGTTCGAGAGCGAGCTCTTTTGCACCTGATTGATGTAATCTAAAAGCCGTTTGAGTGTATCCTAGGCGGAAACTAGCCTCACTTTGCATCATAAGAACTTCGGCATAGCGCATCAAAACCCAGTCGTTATCACGTTCCCACATATCAGTTGGGACTCCATTCATTTATTTAGTCTTGCACCCTCATTCTAGAAGCGCATCTGTATACTTCTTAATTTCTTCAGTATAGTTAAGTGGTTCGCCATTATCCATCAACACTTCAGAGCCGTCTTTGGCACTATATTGCTGGCCAATGAGCAGTGATGCACGACGAACATCTTTCTCTTCGAATGAAGAATACAAGCCAGGTTGAGCGCAAATGCCGTTTCCTGACCACTGCCAAAGAGCCTTCTGGAGAAAAACATACTTCTGATTGTAATGGTAACTCATTGAAGCTAGATATGTTACCACTTGTTCCTTGCTTGTGATCATAGGGTATTGCGAAGATGATTTCGGGTGAAGTTTCATTCTTAATCTTAAAGCTTTCCTTGTAATCGGCAGTGAGTCTGTAACCTGATATCTTATCACATGCATCTAAGCAGTCTTGCCAATGTGCTGTACCCTATAAGGCTTTTCGGCATTGAGATACAAACGAGCAAGAAGCGTATAAGCCACATTTGAGTGAAACGACCATATTGAACGCCAGAAGGAAGGAGTGGAAGAATGTCTTTAATCTCCTTTTTCTATAAAGTCAAATACCTGCTCTTTCGAAGCGTTTTTAGGCAGTTCTTTCTCAGTAAAGCTTGTACTTATGGGCACATTTCCAAAGTTATCGAGTAGATTATAATAGTAGTAAGCACGCAAACCACGTAACTCTGCCTCTACAACTTTCTTCTCTTGGTCGGTCAAAGATGATTGTTCAACCTGATAAATAATGGCATTAATCTTTCGAAACTCCAGTGAAATTGTATCCTAAACCAAAGAGAATAGCGGTGTTATTAGCGTCCCAAGTGTGGAATTGTAGCTGCTGTAGCGACCTCCATCGTACCAATCTGTACCACGAGTAGGGATACATGCCTCATCACTTGAGCAGGCTGCGGTGAAGAATACGTATTCACATGTGGGATAACAATTGACCTTATTGCCTTCAGAGTACTGGCTCCATAGCCTCGAAGCGTTGCATGTGCGCCTCCAACGATGGTTTGTACCTCCGAATTATTTTTGCCATAGCTGTCCATTGTCACCTTATCGTATAGCGTTTCGTTTAAGTCTGTGCAGGCATTGCATGCTAACAGGCCGACAAACGATAAATATATCAAATGTTTTTCATAATAGTGTTCTTTCTTTTTAGTGATGAATTAGAATGCAAGATTTAAGCCAATAGAGAATGTTCGTGGGCGAGGATGAGCGTTAAACTTCTCTATTCAGGAGAATCTAATACATTATCGGGGATAGAAACCTCAGGGTCTAAGCCTTTATAGCCTGTTAAACAGAAGAGATTCTCAGCGGTGAAATAAACTCTTAAGCGTGATAATCCAAGCTTATTAGCGCAAGGTAATGAATAACCTAAAGTGAAAGATTGAAGTCTGAAGAATGCTCCATTCTCGATAAAGTAGCTCGAAAAGGTTGGATTATCAGTGATTCCGCTTGTCATAAAGTCGTCAGGAACGTTCTGAGAGGGGAATCTTGTGGGGTCAAACATAGCCATTCGGGTAGCATTAAGCACCTTTTGACCAAACATTCCATATCCTGCTATGGTGCAATCGAAATTCTTATACGATGCATTAAGCGACAATCCCACGTTCACTTTGGGCTGAGCAGAACCTAAGAACTCATGCTGTAACCTTGCCATTCTCGTCCTTTTTGAGGATATACTTTACCGTTTTTCGTCCACTCCTTCGCATACAGGGTCCCCAAAGCACCCGCTGCAGCCCCTCTTTATTACCTGAGAATACATGTTAGACATACCTCTTGGGTCGTGCAGAGCCCGCTTGAGTCCAACGGCATGTAAAGGTCATTTGATTAGCTTTGTAATCTTTGGTGATTGTACTAAAGCTCATGTTAGCATCAAGGATCCAAATCTAGACCGATGAATAATGTTTGAGTGCAAAGTAGCTCTACTCCAGTATTTTTAGATTGCCAACGTTAGCTAACATCGTGCCAACTAGATATGGAGGTTGAGGCACTGGATAAGTCCAAAGCAAGTCTTTTTGTGTTCTTATTATATACTTCTATGGTTCCAGTGAGGCGGTTAAACAACGAAAAGTCTACACCAATATTAAACTGTTGAGTTGCTTCCCATTTCAAGTTAGGGTTTGCATTTTGTATTTGTACATAGGCATTCTTCCACGAATTGGTTGTAGCATCGTAGTAAGCAGCACCAGATGGGCTCAAAATAGATAACGACTTGTAGTCTCCAATGCCGTTTTGATTACCCGTAATACCATATCCAATGCGTAGTTTTAGATAGTCTAACCACTCTTGAGTGCCCTTCATAAAGGCCTCATTGTAATCTTCCACGCTACAGAAACAGAGGGGAAAGTACCCCATTTGTGGTCTTTTCCGAAGCGAGAGCTACCATCTCGTCTTAGAGTTGCAGTGATAAGATATTTATCCATCATGTTATAGTTCGCTCTACCGAAGAAAGATATGAGCTTAGCGTTGCCCTTATACGAGTAAACATCACCTTGACGATAATCCGTTCCAGCTGCTAAATTGTTGTAACCGAATGCATTTGTGTCGAAACCACTGCGTGTTGAGCCAAAGCCTTCGTATGTGTTGTCGAGATAAGAATAGCCCGCCATGAGGTTGATGTGATGGTCTTTAGATAGGTCTTTATCGTAAAGTAAAATACCATTCCAATTGCTATTGGTATAATCCTCATAGGTCCTTTGACCCCAACCCTTTTCACTTTGACCCTCCATTTTAGCGTATGTGGGTTTATAAAGACCCTTCTTTGCAGAGTTAAACTCATAAGAAGTGTTGATAGTAGTGGTTAATCCAGGTATAATCTCAAGCTCAGCTTTAAGATAACCCAATGGTCTACTGACGCTTATGGTCGGCAGTTCGGTTGTTATTTAGCTCGATAGGATTCTCCGTATTCGTACCACTTAGCTGAGCATAGCTGCCATCTGGGTTGTAAATAGGAAAGGTAGGATTAATGTTTGTCATTCTTTCAAAGATACGACCGTCTATTGGATGCCAGCTATCAAAGTTGGTATTCACTCCTTCGTCCAATCTAAGTCTGCCGTTCCAAGCCTTTTGATAGGCAGAAAGACTTGCAGAAAGGCGATTCATAGTGTTGTTCTTTATCACGCCTTGGTTATTTTGATAGGTTACAGAAGCACGATAACCCGATTATCCTTTTGTTACTTCCAAAGAGAATATCGTGTGAATGTGAGATCGCGGTTCTTTCGAGTTCCTTTTGCCAATCGGTAGCATGTCAAAGTCTAAAGCCCATTTGCACTTTCACGAACGTAACTGCTGCCATTGATTAGCCGAAAGTAGATCCATATTCTTCTGCTACAGAGCAATAGCCACATAGCCATTATATTGCAAAAGTCTTTTGTTCCACTCGCTTTCCTTGGCGGTTGAGTGGTGACAATAATAACGCCATTCGCACCTCTCGAGCCATATGTAGCAGCTGCAGAGCATCTTTCAACACGTCCATACTAACGATTTCAGAAGGCTGAGACGCTGTTAATATCCACGCCAGGGAATGCCATCTACCACGAAAAAGAGGGACCGTTTCCTGCAGATAAGACGTACCTCCACGAGGCGAATGCTTGCTCCTGCCTCAGGGCTCAAGAGCTTTGCATCACCGATAGACCTGCAATTTTACCTTGAAGCAATTGCTCCAGTACTGGTGATAACGCCCTTCTTCAAATCTTTTTGCGTTGATAGATGCAATGGCACCCGTTAGGTCTGACTTGCGCATGGTGCCGTATCACACCTACAACCGCAGTTTCTTGAAGCATTTTAGCGTCTTCTTTCAACACAATAGTGATGTGTTTGCCAGCCTTCACCTGTTGAGTTACATAGCTAACATAGCTTATTTCTAAGGTCGAATTATTGTTACATTGAATAGAGAAATGTCCATCAGCATTGGTAATAGTGCCTGTTGAGGCTCCAACCACTTTGATAGTAGCCCCACAAGAGGCTCATTGTTGCCGTCGAGCACCTTTCCTGTTGCAAGAAACAGTTGTGCCATGGCGAGATATTACCTAAAAACAACAGCACATTGATAATAATCAGTGCCATATAGGATTGTTTAATTTGTTTCATAGTGTAATGCTTTAATAGGTTTTTAGTTTTTAGTCTTCTACCACAAGAGGAATCTTAGTGTCAACAACTTGTTGACCATCTTCCCTTACCAATAACGACGTGTATTTCAGTGGCTTTGTTGAGTTCGAGAATCGACATCAGGTTAATTGTTGCCGCTCTTTTATCTCTGTGCCTTCCATAGTGCCTTGAATGGTTTGCGAAGCGGTAGAGATAGTGTATTTTAATGTGCCTGCTGTGCGTTCATTATATTGACGAGTGAGCGTTAATATGTCGTTAGCACTAATCTTAGAAGGGAAGAAAGAGAATGTAGGATCAGGATAAGGAGCAGCCGTTCCAGCTTTAAATACGACGTTAGAGCTTGTTCCTGCCCAGTCGTTGTGTATGATACCCATCCATCAACTCTAAGTTTTTCGATGTCAGTGTCGGTTTGTAAGGTCAGAAACCGCTGCTTCCGTCGTCGGCATAGTTCCAACTATAGTAGTCAAAGGCGATGTCATGCTGATAGAGTAAAACCATTGCTGAGCTTTTGAATAGCCGTTTTCTCCATACATTTAGGAATCCACACCTTAACACCTTGTAAATAGGTGAAGTTATCGATACCAGAATGAAGGTTGAAGCTTTGGAAATTAGGAGTATTAGCAGCAAAATCGGTCATGGTTTGACCCTTTACTTTCAGTACATTAGGGTTGAACTACAATAGTAAGAGGCTCGTTTAATGTGAACTTACTAGTTAGTGCTTTGGTTTTCTTTCCGCTGAAAACCTGATAGGGTTCGCCACTATCTGCAAACGCCTTCCACTCACTTCTTGAGTCAGGGAGCTTGATAAACGCCATCTCAATAGGCACCGTCTTTGGTTTTAGGGCGTTGCCAAAAAAGCAGGCAGTCGCTGTTTTCGAAAAGCCAGAAACAGGTGAGTTGAAAATATTTAGTAGGCGTCATTGTCATCTTATAAATATTGTCTCCGGTACTCGAGCTTGGCAAAATCAGACGAATGCCACCATGTCCAGCATCAGGTTCAGTGGGTTGCCATGCCCAAAGATATAAGTCTACTAGCAGAAACCCCATCGTACAACATCATAATGAAAGTAACTTCTTGATCGGCGAGTAAACACGGCAGGAACCGTCCCACTATTGGGTGCTTAGATAGTTCAATGCCTCTCTGCTTTCACAACATTTGCAATGCTCAACATCAACAATGACATGAGCATTATGATATAGTTCTTTTTCATGGTCGTGCCTCCTCGCTTTTTAGTTGATGATGTTAAATTGTAGGTGTACGATACAAAAGGCTTACCAGCAAGCTTTCTTACGAGCTTAAAGGCTAAGGTCTTTTCGTTTCCAGGGATAGCAGTTACAATCACTTCGTGATTTTCTTTTGCCGTCATTTAAAAGTAAACGACTCGATGAACCATCAGATTTGTAATAGTCGTAGTCGAGTTTCCACGTACCAGAAGTGGGCAAAAGCAAAGGTGCTTCACCTTCAATTGTAAAGGTAGAGGGTGTTCCTTCTGCCGTAGCATTGAGACGTAATGGCAAACGTTTTTGAATTGAAAGAGCGTCGGTGAGCGACATCTTTTTCATGGTGATTTCGTCGGTTTGGTCTAATGATTGAAGCGACCATTTGCCATGAATCTTTTCATTAATTGAGATAGGAGCAACGTAAGATCCGTCTTCGGTTACGTTACACGAACTTAACAAGGAGGTGAACGACACCACTAAAGCTGATGTTAAGCTCCCGCCATTTGTAAATGAATCTTTCTCATGTCTCAGTGTTTTAAAGTTAATAACTAATTAGGGTTTTTCTTTTTACAAAAATTACATAGAGAAAAAGAGATGAAGTAAAACAACTAATGTATAAAAGAAATACAAAATCGATAAAATACTATCTATTTGCTAATCAAATATTTAAGTTAATATAAAGGGCGCAATTTGTATAAATAATGTATTGTGAAAAATGGGGCTGATTTTCTCATCAAAAAGGGGTAGGTGTGCTAGTAAAGAGGGTGTATTTTCTCTTCTATTTGCCTTTAAGTCAGTGCACATCTGCTCTCCTTTCGAACTCCTCTACAATGTCCTCTAAAAACAAAGGTCTCCACTCGAAAAATAAACTCACTGCTTTTGCCTCCAAAAGCAATGCAGTGCACCTAAAAGCATTGATATTGCAACGTAAAAAACAATGCTTTTGAAAGTCGAAGTCGAAAAGAAGTGGTTGGCAAAGGACTTATCAGACGTTTGAGAAAAAGGGGAAAGATAGTGACAAACACCCACGCTTTATTGGTTGGCAGAAAAAGAAACAAACGCCTTTCGTACACAAGTTCTTTAAAATCATAAAATAACTCACTTAAAGCGTCCTTTATTTAGAAAAGAATAGTTATCTTTGTACCATTAGAACACAAAGCAGGTGCCAGTGTTTTTATAATTGCTTTTTCGAAGCACTCCAAATGTAATATTCATTTATATACACATAAAGCATGATTCTCTTTTTTAAAACAACATCGCAAAGCATTATTGTAACAGATGTGAGCAATAACCTTGAAGCTAATGATATCGAAAAGCTATCTTGGCTATATGGTGATGCGCAGTTTATTAATGAGCAAACAATTGAAGGTTATTTTGTAGGTCCACGTAAAGAGATGGTAACACCATGGAGTACGAATGCCGTTGAGATTACACAAAACATGAATCTTAGCGGCATTTTGCGTATAGAAGAGTTCTTTCAGTAGACTCAGAAGATGCAAATTACGACCCAATGTTGCAGACATTATACCGTGGCTTAACACAATACGTGTTCGAAGTAAACCACCAAGCGGCTCCAATAAAGATATAGATGACCTCGATTCGTATAACGAGGCAGAAGGATTGGCGCTATCTAAAGAAGAAATAGATTATCTTCACGATGTAGAAAAGCAACTATCACGCTCTTTAACCGATTCAGAGTATTTGGATTCGCTCAAATTAACTCTGAACATTGCCGTCATAAGATCTTTGGAGGTACCTTTATTATCGATGGAAAGGAAATGCCTTCATCGCTCTTTGCCATGATTAAACGCACAACTGCAGAGAATCTAATGCTATTCTCAGTGCTTATAAAGACAATGTAGCCTTTGCAAAGGGTCCAACTATCGAACAGTTTGCACCTCAAAGCGCAGCAACAAGCGACTACTTCGTTATTCGTAACATCGACAGCGTTATTTCAATAAAAGCTGAAACACATAACTTCCCAACAACTGTAGAGCCCTTTAATGGTGCAGCAACAGGTACTGAGAGAAATTAGAGACCGTATGGGAGGTGGAATTGGCTCTTGTCCTATCATGAGGAACAGCCGTTTATATGACCTCTTATCCTCGTCTTAAAAACCCAAGACAGCAACATTCGCCCTTGGGAAACAATTATACCAGCCGCAAATGGTTGATCAATCGCCCGAAGACATATTGATTAAGGCTTCAAATGGTGCGAGCGACTTTGGTAATAAGTTTGGACAACCATTGATTTGTGGCTCTGTTCTCACTTTCGAACATCAAGAACAAGATGGCAACAATGCTCCTCTTTATGGATACGACAAGGTGATTATGCTTGCAGGAGGTGTGGGTTATGGAACTCAAAGAGACTGCTTAAAGAAAGAACCACACGCAGGTAACAAAGTAGTTGTTGTGGGTGGAGATAACTATCGCATTGGACTTGAGGCGGAAGTGTGTCTTCTGTAGATACAGGACGCTATTCTAATGGTATCGAATTGAACGCTTTGTTCAACGTGCAAACCCAGAGATGCAAAAACGTGCTTTACAACCTTGTTAGAGCTCTAACAGAAAGCAACGACAACCCAGTTGTGTCTATTCACGACCACGGTTCGGCAGGGACATCTCAACCGTTTGTCGGAACTTGTTGAAGAATGTGGAGGCGTTATTCATATCGATAAACTACCTCTTGGAGACAAAACCCTATCTGCAAAAAGAAATAATCGCTAATGAAAGTCAAGAGCGTATGGGTCTTCTTATCGATGAAAAACACATCGATGAGGGTGAAGAAAAATAACAGAAGAGAGAACGTGCTCCCGCTATATGTTGTAGGCGAAACAACAGGGAGATGCGCACTTTTCTTTTGAACAATTAGATGGCGTTAAGCCTTTTCGATATGGACGTAGCACAGATGTTTGGTCACTCACCTAAAACCATTATGCGTGACGAAACCGTTGAACATCACTACAATACACCTGCTATTGAAGCAGAAAAACTCAATACTTATATCAACAATGTATTGTACAATTAGAGGCTGTTGCATGTAAAGATTGGCTCACAATAAGAGTCGATCGCTCGGTAACAGGAAAGGTTGCACGTCAACAATGTCAGGAAATACAGCTTCCCACTATCAGATTGCGGTGTAGTTGCACTCGACTATCGTGGAAAGAGCGGTATTGCTACTTCTATTGGACATGCTCCTCAGGTGGCATTAGCGAACTCTCGAGGCTGGTTCTGTTATGGCAGCTGCAGAGGCTTTTGACCAATATTGTATGGGCACCACTAAGCGAAGGACTAACAAGTGTATCGCTTTCGGCTAACTGGATGTGGCCTTGTAGATCGCAAAAAGGAGCGAAGATGCACGTTTATATGCTGCTGTTAACGCTCTAAGTGATTTCTGTTGCGACTTGGGTATCAATGTTCCTACTGGTAAAGACTCATTATCTATGACTCAACAATACCCCGATGGAGCAGGCAAAGTGATATCTCCAGGAACCGTAATTGTTAGTGCTGGCGGCGAAGTTAGCGACGTGAAGAAAGTGGTTTCGCCTGTTGTTGTGAACGATAAGAACAGCTCTTTATATTATATCGACTTCTCTTTTCGATGAACAAAGACTTGGAGGTAGCGCACTATTGCAATCTCTTGGTAAGGTAGGAGACGATGTTCCAACTGTAAAGAACAGCGAATATTTTGCTGATTGCTTTGCTTTTATCCAAGAATTGATAGCTAAAGGCTGGATAATGGCAGGTCACGATATTAGTGCGGGCGGTATTAGTACCACCTTGTTAGAAATGTGTTTTGCTAATGAAACAGGCGGTTTGCACATTAATCTACACGACTTAGCAAGCCAAGACATCGTTAAACAGCTCTTTGCAGAGAACCCTGGAGTGGTTATTCAGGTATCAGATAAACACAAAGAAGAACTCCTTGCGCTCTTAGAAAACGAGGGAATAGGATTTGCTAAGATTGGTTATCCAACTCCAAACAATCGTTCTTTGGTGATTAAGAGCAACGAACAAGAATATACTTTCGATATCAATGAGTTGCGTTCGGTGTGGTATAATACCTCATATCAGCTCGATTGCAAACAAAGTTTCAATGGCTGTGCTGAACAAAGAAAAGACAACTATGGTAAACAACCATTGAAGTTGCAATTTGCAAGCACATTTAAAGGCACCTTAGAAAGCTATGGCGTGAGCGCAGATAGACGTGAAAAAACAGGTGTTCGATGCTGCTATTATCCGTGAAAAAGGGTACTAATGGCGACCGAGAAATGGCTTATTCGCTCTATTGAGCGGGCTTTGATGTGAAGGATGTAACGATGACTGACCTTATAGAAGGACGTGAAACATTAGAAGACATCAATATGATTGTGTTCTGTGGAGGCTTCTCTAACTCTGATGTTTTAGGCTCTGCGAAGGGTTGGGCGGGTGCTTTCTTATACAATCCAAAGGCAAAACAGGCCTTAGATAACTTTTATTCACGCCCCGATACCTTAAGTTTAGGTATATGTAATGGATGCCAATTGATGGTTGAACTGAACCTCATTAACCCCGAACATCAAAATCGTTCGAAGTTGGTTCACAACAAGTCGCATAAGTTCGAGAGTGCTTTTTGTGGGCTTAGATATACCACAAAACAATAGTGTTATGTTGCAATCGCTATCTAATAGCTCATTAGGTGTGTGGGTTGCGCATGGAGAAGGACGCTTTATTCTTCCCGAATCGCTCGATAAGTACAATGTCATTGCCACTTATCATTATGCTGATTATCCTGCAAATCCAAATGGTTCAGATTATAATGTTGCTGGTATTTGTAGCGCAGATGGCCGTCATTTGGCAATGATGCCACACCCTGAACGTGCTATTTTCCCATGGCAAAACGCTTATTATCCAAGTAATAGAGTTACAGATGAAGTGACTCCATGGTTCGAAGCCTTGTAAATGCACGCAAATGGGTTGAAAGCAAGACCTCAAAATAAAGTGAATTACCTTGCACAAGGAGAGTTGTTAATAGCATTTTAGCGACTTTTCTTGTGCAAACCATATATGAACTATACAACAGAAAAACAGCTTAAAAGCAAATAAATATAGTGTGTTGGGAAAGTTTTAAAACCTAAGATCGAGCGTTCACCCTTGGTGGTGGATATGCAATGATACCGATAATTGAATCGGAGATTGTTGAGAAGCGAAAAGTGGATTAGTAAGGACGAATTTGTTGACTTATAGCCGTTGCACAGAGTTGTCCTGGCGTGTTTGCAATCAATCTTAGCACCTTTATTGGATATAAAATAAAGCGTGTTCCAGGAGCCATTGCACCACATTAGCCACCGCTTTTGCCCTCATTTATCATCACTATTGCTCATTGCTCTCTTCTTTCATAGCTTTCAAGACAATCCTGTTGTTGAGTCGATATTTAAGGAATACGTCCTGCTGTGGTTGCTTTAATAGCCGTTCCTACATGGAATATGGCATTAAGTGCAAAGGTGTCGTGACCAACTGTTGGATACCTATCCTCTCAACGCTGCTCATTTGGGCAATGGGAGTAAATCCAATTTTTCATTATTTTGGCTGCTGGAATAGGTGGATTTCTATACGGACAGTTTATTAAACCTACCGAATAGGCCCGCAAGAGCAAAAGCAACAGCAATGAAATAACATTCGACAAATAACGCACCTATAATATAATAAGGTGTAAAAGACATACGAGAAATATTGAAACATGGTATTTTTCAGCTATTTATAACATTCTTTGAGATTGGACTTTTCGGCTTTTGAGGAGGCTATGGCATGCTATCTCTCATACAAACAGAGGTAGTTCGCAATCATCATTGGTTGACATCGGCAGAGTTTACCAATGTAGTTGCCATCAGTCAGATGACACCTGGTCCTATAGGGAATAAACACTGCGACCTATTGTGCTACACAGCTGTGCACTCAATGGGCTACGGAACGGGCATGAGTGTATTGGGAAGCGCCATCGCAACCTTTGCATTAGTGTTGCCAACCTTTATCCTTATGATTCTAATTACAAAGATGTTTATGCGTTATATGAAGACAACAGCGGTGCAAAGCGTATTTGAAGGCTTGCGACCAGCCGTTGTTGGACTCTTAGCTGCTGCGACATTGATGTTGATGAATAGCGAGAATTTCGGCTCGTTTGGCGCAAATCGATGGCAATTCTGCATCAGTATAGCCTTGTTTATTGCCACATTCGTCGGCACAAAGGTTATCAAGATCAATCCCATTCACATGATACTCTATGCCGCCTTTGCTGGAATAATGCTATTATAGTTCAACCCTTAAAAACCTGAAAACAATTTATTTACAGAAGATGATTAATTTATAATACCTCATGAATACAAATTTAAAAGGCCTAAGTGCGCTGCTATTTCGTCAATTACCTTTTGGAACGATAGCACTTTTCAGTCTTCCTGTGCTCAAAAGTGGCATGGATTCGCTTTCACTTATCGTTTATCGTTTTTCTTTGGAGGCATAGCTCTGTGCTTTTAGCCCTCTTTCAAAGAGTGTCTTTGCGTGTTTTCGCTAAAAGACATCGGGCAAACTTCTATTGCTCTCGTGCATCTATTCCGTTTCAGCATTATCGCTAATAGAAGGTTATAACTATATGCCTACAGGGCGTTGCCACCACACTTGTGTTCTCATATCCAGTGTGGACAGCCTTGTTAATGGCCGTTTTTCTTTCGTGAACGATTAGGCATTAAAACCATGAGCTTCAATGTGTTGGCCATCATGGGCGTTGTTCTTTTGACGGGAATAACAGGCTCAGACCTACAAAAATTCACATATTGGAGTAGCTTAGGGAGCTTCTTTCTGGCTTGACCACGCCATCTATTTAGTGGTGTTTCCACGTCTCGAAGTGAAGAAGATGCCATCGCTTGCACTTACATTCTATATCTTTCTTTTCACGATGTTGTTGATCTTAGGTTTCTCGTTTATCACCAAAGGCGAGCTTGCACCTATTGCCAACAAGAGTGTTGCATTGAACTTGGTACTCGTAGGACTCATTCCTACAGCCATAAGTAATATTGCTCTCATCGTAGCTTTAAAGAAAGTGAGCAGCACATTAACTGCAATTTTGGGTGTATTTAAGCCCATCACCGCATTGATTATCGGTCTATTGGTTTTCGGAGAGACCCTTAATCAATACACAACCCTTGGTCTTATTCTTACCCTTGTATCCGTTTCGCTATTGATAATAGGTGCAGGAAAGAGCAAGAGCTAAACAAATTACGATATCAATAATAACCCCTAAACAGCGAGATGTTAAAGATATGGCTTTAAACAATAACAATATTAGAGGATTAGTAGAGGCGTCGATCTCAGCCATTGCATTCGGAACAATACCCTTATTCAGTATTCCCGTATTGAAAGAAGGCATCGATTCGCTTTCACTTCTTGTGTATCGATTTGCCTTTGCAGGTGTAATTATACTCTTAGTGCTCATAGCCAATAAACGTTCTATGCACATAAACCGAGGTGATGCTTTTCGAATTATGTTTATTTCGTTGCTCTATGCCGTGTCGGCTATTGCGCTTATCGAGGTTATAAATACATGTCGAGCGGTATTGCCACCACACTTTTGTTCTCATATCCAATATGGACGGCTCTGCTTATGGGCATATTCTTTAAAGAACGACTCAAACTTGGCGCTATTTTATCAATCTTCTTAGCCATCGGAGGCGTTGTTCTTTTGTCGGGAGTGATAGACGGAGACTTTCAAGCTTCATACAAAGGACTATTGTGTGAGTTGCTTTCTGGATTCTTATATGCCACTTACATGGTGATACTTCCAGTGATGCGTATACGCAAAATGTCGTCGCTCAAACTCACCTTCTATGTGTTCTTCTTTACAATGTTGCTCATTTCGTTCTATTCTCTTTTTGCAACTGAGGCATAAAGGGTATTCCTTCGACCTCAGCATTTATCAACTTGGCACTCTTAGGACTTATTCTCACTGCGATAAGTAATATCACTTTGATTATGGCTTTAAAGAAAGTGAGCAGCACAATGGCAGCTCATTTTGGGACGCATTCGAGCCTGTTACAGCCATGCTTGTGGGTGTTTTTGGTGTTCAGTGAGCCATTTACAGTGCCCATTGCAATAGGCTTTAATGTTGATTGTTGCATCGGTAATATTCTTGGTGTTGTCGAATAAAAAGGCTCAAGAACAAGACAAACGAAATTGAAGAAGAAGCCTGAGTGAACAATAAACACAATGCTTTTGAAGGCTAAAAAGCATTGATATTAGAGCATAAAAAGCATAGCTATTGATAGGTAATAGTTATGCTTTTATTGCGATATAGCGAAAACTGCTTTGTGCAAAGGAGATTGAGGAGGAAAAAGAAGGTGATTAAGTTAGAAAAGCAGTGGGAGAGTGGTTGAAGAGCAAAGAAAGGGTAGATATAAGTCAATTGCAATGCTGTAAAGGTAATAAATACAAAGAAACAGGTTGGAAAATATAAAAATAAAAACAATAATGCTTAATTCTCTTTTTATTAGTATATTTGTATATCGACTGTTTTGATAGCAGAAAACAAACGAAAGACGAATTAAATAATGAAAATCATGAAACAAAAAAACATTTATTGCCGCTCTTTTGCTGGACTAGTTCTAGTAAGTAGCTGTGCAAGTAAAAAAAGAATTGGACAATTGTGAGATTAGAAAAATAAGAATTTAACAGAATCTTTCCAATCAACAAAAAGAAGAGCTTGCAGTCAGCAGAGCACGTGTAAAGCAGCTTAGAAGAACAACTTGCTCAACAAAAGAAAGACTATGCATCATTGCAAAACTCACTCGATAAAAGTTTGCTAAACAGTAATGCAGAACAACGTGAATATTTCGAAATTGGTTGACCAAATCAATGAGATCGAACCAATATATCCGTCACTTAGTGGAAGTGAAGAGCAAGAGTGACTCTCTAAATATGGTGCTTTCAGACAACCTTGACACGCTCATTAAGCAAAGAAGAGCTTAAAGAAGTGGATGTGCAAAGTGTTGAAAGGTGTAGTTTATATCTCATTAGCCGACAATATGTTGTATAAGAGTGGAAGCTATGAAATAAACGACAGAGCTGCCGAAACACTAAGTAAAATTGCGAAAATCATTACCGATTATAAGGATTATGACGTGTTGATCGAAGGTAACACCGACAATGTGCCCATCCACAAGAGAGACATTCGCAACAATTGGGACTTGTCTTGCTTGCATTAGCTTCGAGGCGTAGTTCAATATCTACAAACACACTATGGCGTGAATCCTAAACGCTTAACAGCTGGTGGTCGTGGTGAATATAACCCCATTGCCAACAACAATACAGAGCTAGGAAAGCAACGCAACCGTCGTACTCAGATCATTATCACTCCAAAAACTCGAGTCAGTTTATGGAGCTAATCGATAAGGCTCCAGAAGAGTCTCAAATAAATTATGCGGTTAAAAAGAACAACAAGAGTTTTTAGTGTAGTTAATGTCCCTCAACGAGTCTGTCTCACTAAAAACTCTTTTAACTATTACATCGCCCAAAGAAAAGAATTAGAGATAAAAACCGATTGAAACTATTCGTAGAATATCAATAAACAAAAACAAGAAAGAATATGAATGTTCCTGAAAAACTACCTGAAAACGCCTTTAAGGAATTGAAAGAAGGCAGAAAGTATGAACCTTGATGTCGCTCAAGTAGCTATCCCGAAGTAACACCATGGTCGGTGACTTGGGGAATCTTAATGAGCTGTAATCTTTTCTGCCGCTGCTGCCTATCTAGGATTAAAGGTAGGACAAGTGTTCGAGGCTGCTATTCCTATCGCAATTATAGCTGTGGGCGTTTCAACTGCATCGTAAAGAAAGAACGCTTTGGGCGAAAATGTAATTATACAGAGTATTGGTGCCTGCTCAGGGAGCTGTGGTTGCAGGAGCCATTTTCACCCTTCCTGCTATTTATATTCTACAGGCAAAATATCCAGAAATAAGTGCTTCGTTCTTAAAAAAATATTCATTGCATCACTCTTGGGTGGTGTGCCAGCATCTTATTCCTCATTCCTTTCCGCAAATACTTTGTGAAAGACATGCATGGTAAATATCCTTTCCCAGAAACAACTGCAACAACTCAGGTGTTGGTAAGCGGTGCTAAAGGAGGCGGACAAACCAAAAAGCTGTTGCTTGCAGGCTTGAGTGGTGGCTTATACGACTTTGTTGTGGCTACATTTGGTTTATGGAACGAAAAACGTAACCTCACGAGTTGTGGGCTGAGGAACTGCTCTCGCCGACAAAAACAAAATTGGTGTTTAAAAGTCACTGCAGGTGCTGCTTGTTTGGATTGGGCTACATCGTTGGTTTACGTTATACGCTCAATTATCTGCTTGGGTTCTGCTGCTGTATGGTGGTTGATTGTTTCCTAGTATGTCATTCGTATTCCATGATACTGTTTTAAACAATTGGGACGCATCGATAACTCAAACTGTTGGGTCGATGAGTGCTGAAGAAATCTTAAGTATTATGGTAAGAGTATCGGTATTGGAGGTATCGCAAATGGCGGGTATCATTGGTGTTATCAAATCGTGGAGCATCATTAAAAATGCCATAGTGCTTGCTTCTAAAGAACTAAGAGGTGGTTCTGCATCTGCTGAAAGAAGCGAAACTATCCGCACTCAACGACATCTCTTTCAGAATCATCGCAATAGGATCTTTAGTAACCTTGTTGGTTATCTTCTTATTCTTCTGGTTCGGCGTGATGAACAACTTGTTCTATGCTGTTGTGGTGTGTTACTTGTGGCAATTATTGCCTTCTTATTTACAACAGTAGCTGCGAATGCCATTGCCATTGTGGGTAGTAACCTGTTTCGGGAATGACCTTAATGACCTTGATTCTTGCATCGGTGGTGCTTGTTGCTGTAGGATTGAAAGGCGATGAGTGGTATGGTTGCAGCCCTAATTATGGGTGGAGTGGTTTGTACTGCTTTTGTCTATGGCTGGCGCATTTGTTACCGATTTGAAGATAGGTTATTGATTGGAACAACTCCACAGAAGCAACAAACATGGAAGTTCTTAGGTACTTTGGTGTCGGCAGCAACCGTTGGAGGTGTGATGATGCTGTTAAATAGCACTTATGGTTTCGCTTCTGGTCAGTTGGCTGCACCTCAAGCAAAATGCTATGGCGGCTGTTATCGATCCTTTGATGAGATGGTGCTGGTGCTCCATGGTTTGTTGTATGGAATTGGTGCTTTGATAGCTATTATATTAACATGGTGTAGAGTTCCTGCTCTTGCCTTTGCGCTTGGAATGTTTATTCCACTTGAATTGAACCTTCCACTTGTGGTGGGTGGTGCCGTAAACTGGTATGTAACATCACGCAGTAGCGATGCTTAAGGTGAACGAAGAAAGAGGCGAAAAAGGGTACTCTTATTGCAAGTGGATTTATTGCAGGGGTGCTTTGAGTGGGTGTTGTGAGTGCTTTATTGCGCTTTGCTGGATTCGACTTTATTAATCAAGCGTGGTTGGATAATCCTTATCTCAAGGCTTATCGCTTATCGCATACGGTGCATTAATCTACTGCTGGTTCGTTTTACAAAGAAATAAGCGGTAAAGACTTTGAGAATATGAGTGCTTTTATAAACTAGAAAGTATAATAAATCTTAAAAAGAAGAGCGGGTGTGCTGATGTGGCATTTCCTTTGTTTTTATCTTTGCAAGTAACAATAAAACAAATATTATGGATGAGAGAAACATTTGATAGAATGATTGAAGAACGCGAGGAGCAAATGTCACTTGCGTTTCCCAGCTTTTAATGCGCAAGGTGTATGTATGGATGACACTCATTGGTTATAACAGGTGTAACTGCGTATGGAGGTGGCTTCTTCACCCAGTTTGATTTATACATTGATGAGCTCTGAATACCTGTTCTGGGGCTGTCTACTGGTGAATTGGGTTTGGTTTACTTCATTTCATCTCGTATAATGAACCTTTCTACTACTGCAACATTGTTGTTCATCGCTTATTCGATATTGAATGGATGTGACGATGTCGTTTATCTTCTTGGTTTACACAACGTCTTCTATTGCTAATGTGTCTCTTCATTGCTGCAGGAACTTTCGGTGCGATGTCTTTAATTGGATATACCACAAAAGAGACTTGTCAAAAATGGGACAACTATTGATGATGGCATTGGTGGGACTTATTATCGCAAAGCTTCGCAAATATCCTTATGAAGAGCGACACACTATCGCTTATCATTAGCTATGTTGGCGTAGTGGTGTTTGTGGGTTTGACTGTGGGATACCCAAAAATTAAAAATGTTGGCACAAGCTGACGATATTTTCTGAAGATGCACAAAGATTGCATTGTTAGGAGCATTGACCTTATATCTCGACTTTGTGAGACCTTTTCTTATATCTACTTAGATTATTAGGAAAGAGAAATTAATATGAAATGAAAGGCGGAAGGAGTTATTTTAAACCTTCCGCCTTTTTTGATTCTAATAGAATTTTTCTTGTTTTCTACTCCCTATATATAATATAAATAGGTGTAATGTAAAATGACCTTGATTTATTTAGTTGGAAAATAAAAACATAGATTTTTGAATTTTCTTTTTGAATTATTTGGATTGTGTTGTAAAAAGTTGTACTTTTTGCATCCGCTTTCGAGAGTTATCTCGGTTAGCGATAAAGATAGAGTTCTTTGAATAGATTTACATAAACAGACAAGTTAGTACAAGAGTCTTGTTGTTTTACAACAGGGAGTATAAATACAGAACCGTTAATTGATTACTTCAATAAAGGTTATAAAGGATAGTCGTTCTAAGTCAGAATACATTCTCCTTATGGAGAAAAATATAAGAAATTTTACAATGTAGAGTTTGATCCTGGCTCCAGGATGAACCTAGCTACTGAGCTTAACACATGCAAGTCGAGGGCAGCATGTTGGTTGCTTGCAACCAATGATGGCATGACTCGGCGCACGGGTGAGTAACGCGTATCCAACCTGACCCAATACTCCAGGCATAACCCGTTGAAAGACGGACTAATTCCTGATGGTATGTATTTCTCTCATAGGTTATGCGATTAAAAATTTCGGTATTGGATGGGGATGCGTCTGATTAGTTGTTGGTGAGGTAACGGCTCACCAAGACTTCGATCAGTAGGGTTCTGAGAGGAAGGTCCCCACATTGGAACTGAGACACGGTCCAAACTCCTACGGGAGGCAGCAGTGAGGAATATTGGTCAATGGATGGAAATCTGAACCAGCCAAGTAGCGTGCAGGATGACGGCCTATGGGTTGTAAACTGCTTTTATGTGAGAATAAAGTTAGGTATGTATACTTATTTGCATGTATCACATGAATAAGGACCGGCTAATTCCGTGCCAGCAGCTGCGGTAATACGGAAGGTCAGGCGTTATCCGGTTATTGGGTTTAAAAGGGTGTAGGCCGTTTGATAAGCGTGCTGAGAAAATATGGTGGCTCAACCTCTATCGTGCAGCGCGAACTGTTGAACTTGAGTGCGTAGTAGGTAGGCGGAATTCGTGGTGTAGCGGTGAAATGCTTAGATATCACGAAGAACTCCGATTGCGAAGGCAGCTTACCGTAACGTTACTGACGCTTAAGCACGAAGGTGCGGGTATCGAACAGGATTAGATACCCTGGTAGTCCGCACAGTAAACGATGGATGCTCGCTGTTGGCCTTTGTGGTCAGTGGCTTTAGCGAAAGCGTTAAGCATCCCACCTGGGGAGTACGCCGGCAACGGTGAAACTCAAAAGGAATTGACTGGGCCCGCACAAGCGGAGGAACATGTGGTTTAATTCGATGATACGCGAGGAACCTTACCCGGGCTTGAACTGCAGCTGAACGATTCAGAGATGATGAGGCCCTTCGGGGCAGCTGTGGAGGTGCTGCATGGTTGTCGTCAGCTCGTGCCGTGAGGTGTCGGCTTAAGTGCCATAACGAGCGCAACCCCTTTTCTTAGTTGCCATCAGGTAATGCTGGGCACTCTGGGAATACTCGCCACCGTAAGGTGTGAGGAAGGTGGGGATGACGTCAAATCTGCACGTACCGTCCGGGCTACACACGTGTTACAATGGCGCATACAGAATGTTGGTTTCATGCAAATGAGATCTAATCTTCAAAGTGCGTCTCAGTTCGGACTGGGGTCTGCAACCCGACCCCACGAAGCTGGATTCGCTAGTAATCGCGCATCAGCCATGGCGCGGTGAATACGTTCCCGGGCCTTGTACGCACCGCCCGTCAGCCATGAAAGCCGGGGCGCTAAAGTCCGTGACCGCAAGGTCGGCCTAGATGAAACTGGTGATTGGGGCTAAGTCGTAACAAGGTAGCCGTACCGGAGAGGTGCGGCTGGACACCTCCTTTCTGGAGACGTCTAATATTTATAATTTTAGGTTATCGGCTTATTTATAATGTACTTACTTACCATGTCTTGTTTACAAGGGAAAAATGATGCTGGGCAAATCATTAGCAGCAACTTGAACCTAACGAGAACGAAGTCCCATAGCTCAGTTGGTTAGAGCGCCACACTGATAATGTGGAGGTCGGCAGTTCAAGTCTGCCTGGGACTACCTATAAAGTTAACCCTTGGGGATTAGCTCAGCTGGCTAGAGCACCTGCCTTGCACGCAGGGGTCAACGTTCGAATCCGTTATTCTCACTCGTTTTACGAATTTGATTCGTAATAGATAAGATCTTTGACATATTGATACAAAGCAAAACTGTGGATTAAACAAATAAATCAACAGCTGAAAGTATGAGTTTATCTTTTTATAAAGATAAATCAAGTTTAGAAATGATAGGGGCGCATGGCGGATGCCCTTGGCTCATGGAGGCGATGAAGGACGTGATAAGCTGCGATAAGCTGCGGGTAGGTGCAACAAACCGCTTAATCCGCGGATTTCCGAATGGGACAACCCAATTACCATAAGGTAATTATCTATATATATGATATATGAGGCGAACCGAGGGAACTGAAACATCTTGGTACCTCGAGGAGAGAGAAAATAAACTAATGATTCCCTAGTAGTATGAGCAGACGAGGATTAGCCCAAACCAATGTTGTATTCTGCAATGTTGAGGGTTTGGCTAGGACTACGTTGTTGTACTTGAATTGCGAGAAGAATATTCTGGAAAGTTTAGCCATAGCAGGTGAAAGCCCTTTATTCGAAGCATGCAGCATGGCATAGTATCCTGAGTAGCGCGGGACACGTGTAATCCTGTGTGAATCTGCCCAGGGCCCATCCGGTAAGGCTAAATACTCCCATGAGACCGATAGCGTACCAGTACCGTGAGGGAAAAGGTGAAAAGAACTTCGATGAAGAGGTGAAATAGATCCTGAACCCATGCGCCTACAAGCGGTCGGAGCATTATATGATGTGACGGCGTGCCTTTTGCATAATGAACCTACGAGTTACCGTCACTGGCAAGGTTAATCCTCTTGAACGTGGAGCAACCGCAGTGAAAGCGAGCCTTAACAGGCGTTAAGTCAGTGGTGGTAGACGCGAAACCAGTGATCTACACTTGTCCAGGATGAAGTTCCGGTAACACGGAATGGAGGTCCGAACCAATAAGCGTTGAAAAAGCTTCTGGATGAGGTGGAGTGTAGAGTGAGGCCAATCAAACTTGGAGATGAGCTCGTACTCCCCGAAAGGCATTGTAGGTGCCGCGTGCGATGATTAACGTAAGAGGTAGAGCGACCGATGGGTCAAGAGGCTTCACCGCCTATCGAGACCGAGCGAACTCGAATGCTTACGCTTTGCAGTCGGTGCAAGTAAGGGGCGGGTGCTGAGTCCGTCCCCGAGAGGAGAAGAATCCAGACCGTCGTTTAAGGTCCCCAAATTCTGTCTAAGTTAGTCTAACGAAGTCTGGTCCCTCATGACAGCCCGGGATGTTGCCTGGAAGCAGCCATTCATTTAAAGAGTGCGTAACAGCTCACTGGTCGAGGGTCGGGCATGGATAATAATCGGGTATAAAGGCAGATACCGAGCGCGGGATAGTATTTAAAAAGTATCGGTAGGGGAGCATTCCATCGACGTTGAATGATATAGGACAACTATGTCTGGAGTTTATGGAAAAAGCAAATGTGGGTATAAGTAACGATAAGGAGGGTAAAGATTCCCTCCCGCCGTAAGATCCAAGGTTTCCCGGGCAATGTCAATCACCCCAGGGTTAGTGGTCCCTAAAGTCTCAGCCGAATGGCGATGGCGATGGTAGAAACGGTTAATATTCCGTTACTGCTTTAATGGTGATGGGCAGACGAAGAAGTGACACCACCGCGAGGCGACGGAAGTCCTCGTTAAAGTGTAGGGAGTTGATGATTGCAGGTAAATCCACAATCAGATCCGAACTTGATAGTATGGTTTTTCTCCTCGGAGCGAACCAATAGCGTGGGTAATCCTGCTTCCGAAAAATGCCTAAACATATTGTTAAAGCACCCGTACCGTAAACGGACACCGTAGTCGGGTAGATATACTAAGGCGTTGAGAGATTCATGGTTAGGAACTGAGGCAAATTGACCCTGTAACTTGGGATAAGGGGTCCTCATACTGTAATAGTGGTGGAGGCAGAGAATCGGTCCAGGCAACTGTTTAACGCAAAAACACAGGGCTGTGCTAACTCCGAAAGATGATGTATACAGTCTGACACCTGCCGGTGCTGGAAGGTTAAGAGAGAGCTTATTCTTCGAAGAAGGTTTGAATTATCCCGATAAAGCGTGGCCGTAACTTCTAACGGTCCTAAGGTGAGCGAAATTCCTTGTACGGGTAAGTTCCGACCTGCACGAATGGTGCAATGATCTGGACACTGTCTCAACCATGATCTCAGTGAGGTGTAGTATCGGTGAAGATGCCGATTACCCGCGATGGGACGAAAAGACCCGTGAACCTTTACTACAGCTTAGCATTGACCTTGGTCATCCGATGTAGGATAGGCCGGAGGCTTTGAAGAGTGCGCCAGCACTCTTGGAGCCATCGCTGAAATACGGCCCTTTGGCTGTCTGAGGTCTAACTCATTGCTGCTACGAGGACATTGTTTGAGTGGGTAGTTTGACTGGGGTGGTCGCCTCCAAAAAGCGTAACGGAGGCTTCCAAGAGTACCCTCAGGTCGATTGGTAACCGACCCTATTAGAGTGCAATGGCATAAGGGTGCTTGACTGAGGGCAGACATGCCGACCAGGTAGGAAAACTAGGGCATAGTGATCCGGCGGATGTGTATGGAAACTCCGTCGCTCAAAGGATAAAAGTACTCCGGGGATAACAGGCTGATCCCCCAAGAGCTCATATCGACGGGGTGGTTTTGGCACCTCGATGTCAGCTCGTCACATCCTGGGGCTGGAGAAGGTCCCAAAGGGTTGGGCTGTTCGCTCCATTAAAGTGGCACGCGAGCTGGGTTCAGAACGTCGTGAGACAGTTCGGTCTCTATCTATCGCGGGCGTTGGAGTTTTGCGTGGAGCCGTCACTAGTACGAGAGGACCGTGATGGACAGACCTCCGGTTTACCAGTTGTTTCCGCCAGGGGCACCGCTGGGTATCCGAGTCTGGTTTGGATAGCGCTGAAAAGCATCTAAGTGCGAAGCCATCCGCAAGATTAGAACTCCTTTGAGGGGTCGTTGTAGACGACGACGTTGATAGAGGTGTAGGTGTATAAGACGGTGATGTCAGAAGCCGAGCACTACTAATTGCCCAAAGCTTTCGAGACACAGATTATTTTTCATCCGTTGTGATTTATTTAATCATACATTTTGCTTGTAGATATGTTATTGATATTATAAAAAGGTATATCAGGCGGTTATAGCGGTGGTGTTCCACCTCTTCCCATTCCGAACAGAAGTTAAGCCCACTTGCGCCGATGGTACTGCAATGCAATGCGGGAGTAGGTAGCTGCCTTTTTGTTAGAGAGGTTTAATTGAGTAATCAGTTAAAGCTCTCTAGTAGTTTGTGTCAAAGATGGGAGCTTGAAAGCATTAAAAAGGAACATCAAGAACACTTATTGAACACTAAATATCTACGCTCCCATATTTTGCTTGTATCAAAAAGAGAGCCCTCAAAAATATCGAAGAGAAAAGACATAAAAGGTACTTTCAGAAAAGCAAAAGAAGATCTTTCTATACATTTATGAAACCACTTTCATACCAAAGAATCAATAGATAGATGACTTATGCAGAGAACCTTGATAAGCCCACAAATACAACTTATAAAAGCTACAAAAGGCTTATCTTAGCGACCAGTGGGAAATACTTCTTAAATAGAAAAGAATGCCTTAGAGGCTAAATAAATAACTAAAGGAAGAAATCAATGCCTATTAAAACAAATATAAAGGAGGTACCAGTTCATTTTATACTGACGACTTCAAGACTACAAATAAAAAGGATAAGAACCTAAATCGTTTACAGAAATCTTTATCTAACCCACAAAAACACTTGTATCAATATTTATAGAGTTGGCTTTAAATAACGACTATAAACAAAACCTAATGATTTACCAAATCTTCTCAAGGTATCCTTGAAAGTGCATCTATGTTGCGATATATAAAGAAGAAAGAAGAAACATTCCTTTTATTGAAGATGTTATAGAAATCAGATATCCTAAATTTATTTGTTAAATTGCAGTTTTATTCGCTTCTAAAAACCTCCTCTTTTTATTTCTATGTTAATCCTTATTCATATTGCATAACCTTCTTAGAAAAAAGAAATAAAAACGAGACAGAAGCGATATAAATGATGTGTTGATAGAATATAGATATATGTAAACAGAAAATCAAAAGGGTTGTAAGCAACTAAAAACACCAATGTAGGTAAAAGCAAGAGGCAAAAATAAAACTAGGAATAACCATTGTAGGCTATCCCTAGTTACGTTGTATCTTTGATAAAGATAGGCTTTTGAGTTTCTTAGAATCTCACTTGAAGATTACTGAAACATTCGCCTAGTTTCTTTTAAGAAATGACGGCCTGTAGCTGCTGCCATAAGTTTCTTATTGAAAGGATAGAGCGAATATATTTCTTGAGTTGGATAGAACTCAGTGCATAGCTCCAATTCTCTAGTTCCCGATTCGCTTGGAATTGAGAGTGTAAAGAAAGCCGCATTTTCGCCCAATTGTTTGCTTGCTGCTTGATCATCTTTAGGGAAGATCTTAGCGTTAGCTAGGCGGTCATTGTCAAAAAGATAGTGATTTTTTACCTCATCATCTTTGTCAAGCTCAATAACGTGTAAGCCGTCTTCAGCTAAGAACAAAGGAGTTGCAACATAAACAGTTCTAAATTTCACCATACCCAATGTAAGTAAGCCACGTAGATAGTTTTTAGCACCATTCTTCATGTGCTCTTTTGTGTCAGGAGCGTGAAATAAACAACTTGCAGCAATAGGTTTTTTGCCATTTAAATGCTTTATGTAGTCTCCCATTTCTGCAGTATAGAACTCTTTAATCTCTTGTTCGCTTGTGTTCTTAATGCGGTTATCTAAGTCTTCTTTAGTATAACCTTTAACGCTAAAGAATTTGCTGTAGAGAAAACTAAAAGAGAATGCTACTACGATAAAGACAGCAATAATGATGATTTGAGTTGTTGGCATAATAATAGATATTTTATTTTAAGTTTATAATTTTGTTGGTTCTTTTATCTCATCTTTTTCTTGATGAGTGTGCCTCCTAAACCAAAGTGCGAGTACTAGGATCAATACAGCCTTGCCTCCCCAGCGTTGATACCAGCCAATTTTTGTCAATTCTTCTTTGTTAAGACCTTTTTCTTTAAGATATTCGTCCAAGAACTGTTCTTGTTCTGTTGTTGTTGGCTCATAAATCATATCGCTGCTTTTTATTGTAAAAACAAGTTTGGGTTCCTGATCAACGTAAAGAGGAAGGATATAAGCAATGTGGAATAGTTTGTAGTAACGTGCGATATCAATTTTACACCATCTTGATAGATGCTGTCTTTTTCAGGCGTTTGATAAACAACGTCTACAATTTCACGAGTACCAATAGGTATTCTAGCTCTTGCCTCACTCTTACTTGGCATTAAAAGGAAAAAGAGTGTTAGCACCAAAGCATAACCAAAAATGTGTATTCTTTTTCATTTGTTCTTTGTGTATTAAAATATGAAACTTAATTTTTATTAGTACAAATATAAAAGAATAATGCGATTAACCTATAATTGTCGTGTTTTAGATTTCTCTTTTTGTCTTTTTAACTCAATTTGTGTTAGTATGTTGTTAATGGGCACTTTATTAGAAGAAGACATAGAATGACATGTAGGAGAAGAGAGAGTGTTTTCATCGCTTGTATACTGAAAATACTTATCTTTCTCAGATGATACACATCGGTATTAGTGTGGTTATATGAACTTAAAACGTAGTTCAGGGCACTTTTTCAAAAATAGGGTTTCCATCACTTCATACAAAGAATAAAGGCCCATTTGCCCCATAAGATGCCAGCTTGTGCAAAACTGACACGAGGTTTGCATCATCAACAAGCTCAGAGAGTGTTCGCAAATCATTTTTTCGGCAAACCATAGCTTTCCCTCTTTTTCCTATCGTATTCTAGTGGGCACATCACTTCGCCTTTATAAAAATAACAATATTCAAGTAGTTGGTTGTAGGTCATAATTGTCTGTGTTAGTATGTTCTTTTTGATTGATATGTAAAGATACGGAAATTTATTGAGAATCAGAACAATTCATCACTTTTTATGTGAGTTTTTTGATAATTATACAGCGTAAGTTTCTCTTATTTTCTCGCACCTTTATTCCTTTTTATACCTTTTAGCTGTCTTTTGTTTTTGCCACGGCACAAAACGATAAAATTTAAACTTGCTTTTCTTCACCGCAATGGCAGTCCTTTTTATCCTGTAAAAAGCAGTGCTATTGCATCGTAAAAACATTGAGTTTACAGTGTAATTGCATTGAGTTTATAAAGAATATGTTTTTGATGTTCAAGTCTATCCTCCTTATCTTTTCTGTTGTTTTGTATGTTCACATTAGCCAAAAATGGTCTTTTAAACTCTCTTTTTCACTTCCTTTTATATGAGTAAAATAGAAAAAAATGACACAAAATTTTTGCGTTTTTAGAAATTAATTATACCTTTGCAACCGAAAAATAATTAGTTCAAGCAAAGAATGAATATACAATTACAAAAATATCGCCCTTGCAACTACATTTCAAAGTTTTTGGAAGTGTAGCGTTTTATCGTGGGTATTTGCTAAGTGTGTATGTTCGTTTGGGCAGAATGTTTACTGGCTTTCCTATGGAATGTTTGAACTAAAAATAACTTTATTGTAATTAGAAAAGCAATTAATAAGTAGAGAATCAAATTAAACCCTTATAGTAGTTGGAAAGTAGTTACCGCACTTTCCAACTATTTTGTCCTTATATTAAACAAGCGCTTTGTTTCTTCTCCTATTTAGGGCAATCAATTTAGAATTAGAAAACGTAACAATTATGTTGAAATTTAAGAAGTATAACTCGATAGACAACTCATTTGAAGAGAAGTTTATGTCGAAAGTGAGATTAGAGATGCCACACGATTTGCAATATGTGGTTCAAGAGAAAGTGCATAGCACAATGTTTCATTTATTTGTGATGGCAAAGAGGTGAAATTTGCAAAAGCGAACAGCCTTTGTGAGCACTGGTGAAAACTTCTATGACTATGAAGAATTATTGGAAGGATACCACTCGAAGGTATTAGAGCTCTTTGCAAAAGTGAAAGAACAGTATCCCCAAATGATTCAAAATGACACTGTTTGGTGAAATGTTTGGTGGTTTATATCCCCATTCAGAGGTGTTAGAAAACAAGTCAGTTCGGTTGATTCAGCCGGGTGTTTACTACACCCCAAACCACGAACTTTTATTGCTTTGACATCTTGGTTGTTACCGAAACAGAAAAACTTTTTCTTATCGGTAGAAGATGCCAACATTCTTTTTGAGAGCGAAAAAAACTATTCTATGCCAAAACACTTTTTAAAGGTTCGTTAGACGAATGTTTGGATTATCCGAACGCTTTCCCTACAAAAGTGGCAGAATGGTTGGGCTTTCTGCCATAAACGACAATATTTGTGAGGGCGTTGTGATTAGACCTGTTGTGCCAAAGTACTTTCGAAATGGTAGCAGAGTGCTCATTAAGAATAAGAACGAAAGGTTTTTCTGAAAAGAAAAAGGTGGTCATAAGGGTTTAAAACTACCAAAAGTGAAGATGAACGATGTTGTTTTACAACCTGTTTTGGAGGAAATGGAGCTGTATGTCACCGAGAATAGACTGAACAATGTGTTGAGCCATATAGGTGAAGTAGATTGGTCGAAGGACGTTTTTATGGTGATGGGTGCTCTTTCGAAAGATGTTTTGGTAGACTTTATGAAAGAACATGGTGAGTTGTATGACGCTTTGGAGAAGAAAGAGCAAAAAGCAGTTGAATAAAAACTAAACGATTTGGCTTTGAATCTTGTTAAGAAGAGGTCATAAGCTTAGTTCTTTTTAGGGGTAAAGCTGATTTTCTGGTGAATTGAAAAAGGCTTCTTTACCTGAAGGAAAGCATGTGAAATAGGCGAGGAGGGAATGTTCTTGAACCACGAAAGAACGCTCTTTTCTTGTAGATATTTAGGTGGTTGCAGAGTCTTTACATCTCTATGGTAAGACGCTCTATGAGCTTTTGAGATGAAAAAGGGCAATCTGCTTGAATAAAAAGAAAAGGCGATGTGAAATGTGAATGGTTAGCAGTTGCCTATAAAAAGAAGAAGGAGATGCTATTTAAATGTTATAGCATCTCCTTTTATTTGTGTTCAGTGCATTGTTTGTTTGCACCACTTTTCGGTCTGTTTGTCTGCGCTCCAATGCTTCACAATCAATGATGCTGTGTTGCAATGGCTGCGCATATAAGAGCCGTTTGTTAGAATTCTGCGCTCTTTGGAGTACGTGGGAAAGGAATAACGTCACGGATATTCTGCATTCCAGTTACGAAAAAGAATAAGACGTTCGAAGCCCAATCCGAATCCACCATGAGGACAACTTCCCGATGTTGCGTGATCAAAGATACCACCACATATCCTTCATTGGGATTCCTCTTGTTTCGATTTCGTTCACCAACTTGTCGTAGCTTTTCTTCACGAACACTACCTCCAATGATCTCACCAATTTGTGGGAATAGCACGTCTGTACCTTGAACTGTTTTGCCATCTTCGTTGATCTTCATATAGAAAGCCTTGATGTCCTTTGGATAGTCGCACATAATAACAGGCTTTTTAAAGTGGTGTTCAACGAGATAACGCTCGTGTTCGCTGGCAAGATCCATACCCCATGAAACTGGGAATTCGAACTTATGTCCTTCTTTCACAGCCTTTTCGAGTAGTTCGATACCTTCAGTATAAGTTAAACGAACGAAGTCTTCTTTCACAACTCCTTCAAGACGTTCAAGCAATGTCTTGTCAACCATCTTGTTCAAGAACTCTAAGTCTTCCTTACAATGCTCTAAAGCCCAACGCACACAGTGCTTAATAAAGTCCTCTTCAAGGTCCATCAACTCATTTAAGTCGATGAAAGCCACTTCAGGTTCAATCATCCAAAAACTCTGCAAGGTGACGTGGAGTGTTTGAATTTTCTGCACGGAATGTAGGACCAAAGGTATAGATTTGGCCTAAAGCAGTTGCGCCTAATTCACCTTCAAGCTGTCCTGATACGGTTAAAGAAGTCATCTTTCCGAAGAAATCATCATTATAAGTAATGTGTCCTTCTTCGTCTTTCTTCAAGTCATAGAGGTTCTTTGTGGTTACTTGGAACATCTCTCCAGCTCCTTCTGCATCGCTAGCTGTGATGATAGGAGTGTGGAAATAGTAGAAACCATGCTCGTGGAAATATTGGTGAATGGCAATTGCCATGTTGTGACGAATACGCATTATTGCTCCGAAAAGAATTGGTACGAAGACGTAAGTGTGCGTGTTGACGCATGTATTCGAATGTTTGTCCTTTCTTTTTGCATTGGGTAATCGCTTCCGCAAAGACCATATATTTCGATGCTCTTACCAAGAATTTCGACGTTTTGTCCACTACCTTGACTCTCTACAAGCTCACCAACTACGCTGATGCAAGAACCTGTTGTGATTTGTTTTAATAGTGATTCGTCGAACGCTGTGGGATCGATTACGATTTGAATGCTGTTGATTGTTGAACCATCATACAAGGCAATAAAGTCTACTGCCTTACTGCTTCGGTGTGTTCTAACCCAACCTTTTACATTAACAGTTGCATAAAAGTCGGTTCTTTTGAGCGCTTCTGCAACCTTTGTTCTTTTAATTTTTCCATCTTTTATATAACTTATGCCTTTAAAGCCATAGCCGTTTAAGGTAATATGACTGTGGCGAGGATATAAAAAGATAGATGTTTGCCTTTGATACAATTGGTGTTTCTTTCGGTGTTGAAAGGCTTTCACGTTATAGTATGATGTCAAACATCTATCTTTTGTCACAATAGATAATTTAAATAATTATTATTGAGGTTGTATTTGCTTTTGAATTATTCGAAAAGCACCCATGCGAAGCTATGTCAACTTCCTTCTCAGTTAAGAAACGCCAGTCGCCTCTTCTTAGGTTTTTCTTAGTTAAACCAGCAAACTGAACACGGTCAAGTTTGATCACTCTGTAGCCTAAGTGTTCGAAAATTCTACGCACAATACGGTTCTTTCCGCTGTGAATTTCGATACCAACTTGCTTCTTGTCCTCTTCATTTGCATAGGCAACCTCGTCTGCATGTATCTCTCCGTCTTCAAGTTCAATACCTTCTGCAATCTTTTGAAGGTCTTCTTGAGCTACAGGTTTATCGAGGAATACGTGATATACCTTTTTCTTTAAGAACTTAGGATGTGTAAGTTTACTTGCAGGTCGCCATCGTTGGTGAGCAATAGCACACCTGTTGTGTTGCGGTCTAAAGCGTCCTACTGGGTAAATACGTTCAGGACAAACATTCTTAACGAGGTCCATAACGGTCTTACGTTGTTGTGGATCGTCGCTTGTTGTAACGTAGTCTTTTGGTTTATTGATAAGAACATACACCTTCTTTTCTAGTGAAACGAGGTTATCTCCAAACTTCACTTCGTCTGTTCTCATCACCTTTGTTCCCAATTCGGTAACTACTTGTCCGTTAACGGTTACACTTCCTGCTTGTATGTACTCATCAGCTTCACGGCGAGCATACTCCTGCGTTAGCAAGGAACTTGTTAAGACGTACTGGAAGTGTTGGATCTATATGGTCTTCACGATACTCAATGCGCTTTTTAAGACTGTATTTTTGCATTTGGATCGTATCCTGGAGTGCGTTGACGTTGATTTTTGTTGTCTGTAACCTTGGTTGTATCCTTGACGTGGTTGGTATCCACCATGACCTTGATAGCCACCTTGTTGTTGGTAGCCTCCATGGTTTGTCGCCTTGGTTATAGTGTGGACGATAACCTTGTTGTTGGTAACCTTGGTTGCCATAATTAGGTCTTTGTTGGTATCCGCCTTGTTGTCTTGGTTGGTAACCTCCTTGTTGACGTGGCTGATAACCACCTTGATGGCGTGGTTGATAGCCTTGTTGACGTGGCTGATAACCGCCTTGATTTTGTGAATAAGCAGAGCGATTGTCGCCATTGTCACCATAATGTGACTGATAACCTTGTTGTTGGCGTGGCTGATAACCGCCTTGGTTAACACGTGGACGATAAGGTCTTTGATACTGTTGACGTCCATTTCCTCCTTGAAGATTTGCTCCAAAGCCTTCTGGACGGAAGCCTTCATTATCGTTGTTTACTTGTTGACTGCTATAAGCAGGGCGTGAACCAATTCGTGGACGTTGTGAAACTCCATTACCACTATTATACTCTCTTTGGTAGTTTTCCTTGTGGTCTCACCATAGCCTTCACGGCTGTTCATCTGTTGATCTGTGTTTTAATTCAGATTGATTCTTTTCTAATTCTGTATTCATAGTCATCTCTCTTTTAGCCTCACGGCTTGTTAATTACTTTGTTATTAAATTTATTTATTGCTTTATTAAATTATTATTTATAAACCTGTATAATTGCTTGGGGTGATTAATTTTCAATTCTGCTTTAACTTTATCACTCACGTTAAGTGTGTCAATAAATTCGCTAATTGTTTCTTGTGTTATTCCGACATTAGTTCTAGTAAGTTGTTTAAGGGCTTCGTAAGGATGTGGATAACCCTCTCTTCTCAATACTGTTTGAATTGCTTCGGCAACTACTGCCCAAGTGTTATCAAGGTCTTGTGCTATTGCAGCTTCGTTTAAGATAAGCTTGCGGAGTCCTTTTAATGTGCTTTGAATAGCTATTAAGCCATGAGCAAAAGGCATACCAACATTGCGAAGTACTGTAGAGTCGGTCAAGTCACGTTGTAAACGGCTCACAGGTAGCTTTCTCCTAGAATTGTAGCAATGCATTTGCAACGCCAAGGTTACCTTCACTGTTTTCAAAGTCGATAGGATTTACCTTGTGAGGCATCGCCATGAGCCTACTTCGCCTGCTTTAATCTTTTGTTTGAAATATTCCATCGAGATATACATCCATATATCACGATCGAAGTCGATAAGAATGGTGTTGATTCTGCGCATTGCATCGAATAAAGCACCCATGTTATCGTAGTTACTTATTGTGTTGTAAACTGCTCTCTTTGTAGTCCTAGGATGTCGTTTACAAACACATCGCCGAAAGTTTTGCCATTTATAGTCTGGATAAGCCACGTGATGTGCATTGTAGTTTCCTGTTGCTCCGCCGAATTTAGCAGACAACTTCACTTGCTTTAAGCTTTCGAGTTGTTCTTTTAAACGATATTCGTAAACCTTAAACTCTTTACCTAAGCGAGTAGGAGAGGCAGGTTGTCCGTGTGTTTTTGCCAACATTGGCACGCTACACCACTCGTCTGCATAGTGTGATATTTGATGAATTAGCTCTTCAATTGCTGGATAATAAACGTTTTTCTAACGCCTCTTTTTATCGACAAAGGAATGCTGGTATTATTGATATCTTGTGATGTTAAGCCAAAATGAATGAACTCTTTGTATTCATCTAATCCGCCTATTGCATCGAATTGTTCTTTGATGTAGTATTCAACTGCTTTTAACATCGTGATTGGTTACCTTTTCAATTTCTTTTTACACGCAATGCTGCTTGCTCGTCGAAATAGCGATAAATGCCTCTCAACTTGCCATAAACTTCTTTGTCGATGCTCTTTAATTGGGGTAAAGGAAGTTCGCAAAGTGCGATGAAATATTCAATTTCTACTCTTATCCTGTAGCGAATTAGTGCATATTCTGAAAAATAATCCGCAAATACTTTTGGTCTTTTCACGATATCTACCGTCAACTGGTGATATTGCAGTCAATAAGTTTAAATCCATCAATACATGTTATTTATTAGACTACAAAAATACAACTTTTTCTCAGGGTTTATGAGCATTTTGTTCGCAAAAATGATTTTATAATCATAAAACATGACATATATCTTTTTTTCTTGACATAAAGTTGAGAATGAGTGAGTTGACCGCTTGAATAAAATGGCAGAAATATTCTTTTTGAAAAAGCGATGTTTTTAGACTGCAAAAGGACTGCTTTTGAGGGTAATTTCAATGCTTTTTATGCAAAATCAATGCTTTTAAAAACGATATTGAAAGTTCTTGTTTTACAGGTTGTTTGTGGTTGATTTCTGAATGAAACTTACTTGTTTTAAAAGGGGAGTGAGATGTGTTATTATTTCGACTTTTATTTGTTTTTAGGTAAGCGCAATTTGCTGATAATGTGAATATTATAAGAATAATAAAAATGGTGCCTCTCTAGAAAGAGAGACACCATTGATTGAGTAGTTATTATGAATTCTTGGTAAAGAAAAGGATTTCTTTTAGTAACCAGGAGTCTGTTCTATAGCACCATCATTTGTTTTTGTGCTAACAGAGATAGGCCATAGCATCTTATATGCTTCGCTTTCAGAAAGTATTCCTTGTGCTGCTCACCCTTAATGAATGGGTGAGTTAGCTGCAGAATCGAATACCAACGACTTGTTATTGTTGTCTGTCATGCGAAGAAGAGCGAACCAACGCTTGCCTTCGAACACAAATTCTTTGTCGAGTTCGTGAAGAATTGCAAGTGTGTTGTCGTACTTGCTTTGGTTGGTATATACAGGATAGCCTGTTCCATAAGCACGTTCTCTAATTTGATTGATGTATGTTGAAGGGTCGTTTCCTAAGTCATTCTCAATCTCAGCCATTAACAATAGAGTCTCAGCATAGCGATAAACAGGTCCATCAGCATCTAAACGGTGAACACCTTCGTCTGTGTAATAAGTTCCAGAGAACTTCTTTAACACTACACCAAAGTTGCTTCCTGTTGCTGGTTGGGTTGGAGAGTTCTTCACAGCAAGGAATGTTTGGTCTCTACGTTTGTCGCTATCATCGAACGATAACCAGAATGTTTCTTTGTATTGGAAACGCAATAATCCGTTGATAAGGGTGTTATTGCTATAGCTTGACTTATCTGCTAACGACAACTTTGTGTTGTTTAAGTCGTAAGCAGCAGTAAAGAAGTTGCTTTTGTGCTAAGCAGTTGTTAACTGTTGGCATATAAACGTTGTCTACTTTGTTAAATGGAACGCAGAAGATCACTTCTTTATTGTTGTTCTTATAGTCGCTTCTAAATGCTTGATAGAACTCTGGTTGCAATGAGAACTTGTTAGCACTGATGATGCCTTGAAGTGCTGTTTTAGCAGTTTGAAGGTCTTGTTGGCCTGTAGCTACTTGATCACCAGTAGTAACTTTCGCTGCAAATACATAGATATTAGCCTTTAACATAAGGGTAGCATACTTGCTCCATGTGTACTTATTGCTAAATCCATCAACGCCAGCAGCAGTGTAAGCGTCTTCCGATTTGGTGATATCATCTTTCAAAAGAGCCATAATCTCAGATGGTTTTGCACGTTCTTTAGATAGTTCTTTGGCAGAAATCTTCTTGTCAAGAATATCTGTTCCTGTCACTAATGGAACGCCTCCCCATGTGGTGTACAATAGATAATAATAGTATGCACGCATACCATAAGCCTGACCAAGATAGATATTCTTTTGGCTTTCGCTTAAGAATGAGCAGTTTGGAATTTCTTTTATAGCCAAGTTAACACGTACTATTTCGCCATAAAGACCGTTCCAAAGACTTAAATAAACATTGTCTGCACGCAAATCTTGTTTGATTACGGTTTGAGCAGCAAGCGATTCACCAAACACTGATGTACCTGTTCCATCGTCACCGTCGCCTAATAGACCCGAACGAAGCTCACCCATATTAAACAAAGAACTATAAGTTCCACGTAAATACGAATGTAGACCTTTCATATATCCATCAACTTGAGTGTTGTCTTTCCAGAAACTTTTTCCTGTAAAGTAGTCTTCTGGGTATTGATCTAATGATTCGCAGCTTGTGAATAACATCGGAATGCATGCCAAACACATTGCAATGAAAGCATATATTTTATTTATTGTTGTTTTCATATTCATTCTTTTTAAATTGTAAATGATTTCAGATGGCTTTGTTTAGAATGTTACATTGAGTCCAAGAACAAGCATACGTGGTAGTGGATAACCTCCGTTGTTGGTTGAAACTTCAGGTGAGAAGAAGTAAGGAGCTTCACAAAGGTAACCTAAGTTTTGGCCTGTTACAGACACTCTCACTGCTTGTAGCTTAAGAGGAGCTAACAAAGTCTTAGGTAAGTCGTATGAAAAGAGTGAGCTCTCTGAATGAAAGATAATCACCATTGTATGTAAACATGCTGCTTCTACGGTCGTAGTTACGAGCGTTTAGCTGGTCTGCCCAAATGTAAGTTGGGTATTTTGCATTTGGATTATCAGCCGACCAAGTGTCTTTTACGTTTGCAAGTGTGTTGTATGTACCTTGCATGTTACCCATAATCCATGTGGTTCTAACGTCGTAAACCTTAAATGCTAAAGCGAAATCAAAACGTGCTGCAAGTGTAAGACCTTTCCATGTTGCAGACAAGTTGAAACCTCCTGTCCATTTAGGGTTAACGTTTTCAACCTTAACTAAGTCGTAGTTGTCGATAACGCCATCACCATTCACATCTTTCCATTTAACATCTCCAGGAGAAATAGGCAATCCTCCAGCTGCTTTTCCTGTTGCAGCATATGCTGTTGGACCATATAATACCTTGTTAGTACCACCATTGTTAGATGTAGTCTTGTCGATTAGATTACCTGGAATCTCATCTGCTGATCTGTAAAGTCCTTCTGCTTGGAATACATAAAGGTCGCCAGGGCGTTCTCCTTCTGCATATCCTCCAACCCATTTCTTGTCATTTCCAGAACCAGTATACACTTCAGCCTCCTTGTCTGTGACGAGCATTACCGTTTTCAGGTAGTTTTACTACCTTATTAATGTTGCTTGCAAGGTTCAAACCAATGTCAACTTTCCAGTCTTTGTTGCTCACTGCGTGCCAATCTAACTCGAGTTCGATACCTCTATTTTGTAGAGTTCCGTTGTTAGAGATGTAACTTGTCCAACCAGAAGAAGCAGGAATAGTGATGTTTGCATATTTGTTTGAAGTTCTTCTGTCGTACCATGTCAAGCCCATTTGAAGCTTATACTCAAGAAACCTAAGTCAACACCCACCCTCAAATGTGCGAGATGTTTCCCAAGTTAAGAAATAGTTAGGAATAGAGCTCAAAGTAAATGCTTGAGAACCATTGTATAAGCTTTGTGCGAAAGCACCTTGAATGAGTGTAGTTTCCTGCAGTTTTTCGTTCACATTACCATTACGTCCGAATAGAAGTACGTAGCTACTGAAGCTCAACCAGGGTATTTCTTCATGAAGTCTTCTTTAGTAAAGACCCAACCGAGTGACAATCCAGGGAAAACACCCCATCTATTGTCTTTTCCAAGTTTTGAGATTCCATCACGACGAACAGTGAAACTTGCGATATATTTAGCTTGATAGTCGTAGTTTAAGCGCATGAAATAAGATTCAGTGATGAACTTAGGTGACTAGAGTCAAGTTGTCTTGCACCTTCTTCGGTGATAGTATATTGCAAATCTCTAAAGTAATTGTTGTTAGGGTTATAACCACTGCCGCTCAACATGCCATATTTTGAGTGGAAATATTCCCAACCAAGCAATGCACTTAGACTGTGATCGCCAAATGTCTTGTTGTAGTTAAACAAGATATTGTATGTTTGTGTAAGGTTTCTTTGAGTTTGTGCGCTTGAATTATGTGAGCGATTGAATTGTCCTGGCGCTGTTTGATAAGTGCGATAGAAGCGTTCAAAGTTGTAGAACTCATAGAACCAGTCGCCTTTGAAGTTAATTGTTAGGTCTTCGAAAGGCTTAATCTTGAAGTCTTGAGAGAACATAAACTTCTGTCTGTTCTCGTCATTATCCCATGCATTTGCAAGGAATTGTTGGTTACCATCACCCGAGTTCTTACCCAAAATCATTTCTCCATTGTTGTTATAAGCACGGAATGTAGGAGGATAAGAGAAGTTTCTTGAGAAATAGTTCTCTTCTCCTGTGAATGGAGAGATACCCTTATACTTTGTAGTTGAGAAGTTAAACTTAGATATAGTGGTTAACCATGATTTGATTTTGTAGTCTACATTGAGCAAGAAAGATAAGCGACGGTTGTAGTTACCGATAGCATTTCCTTCGCTCTTGTTATATCCAAGACCTGCATAATAGTGGCCTTTATCATTACCACCGCTATAGTTTAGGGTTTGTAATCTTGTGAGAAACTAGGAGATTTGATATTGAAATCTTCCATTCTGTTGTTCATAAATACAATCTCTTTGCCTGTTACTGGGTCGGTCATTGTTTCCCAACCCTTGCTCATAAGCTCGTTATATACGTCGGTAGAAAGGTTGTCTTTCAAGTAAACACCCCATAAACCCATAGACGATTTGTTACCGTCTGCATTGTAGTCGTTACCAGTTCCATAAGGTTGGTTACCGCTTAATGAGTTTAAGTTTGCTGTACCTTTTTCCTTAGCGTGCACATAACCCATACGTTCATAGTGCAAATAGTCTCGTGCATTGCTAAATTTGTAAGGGTTATTAAAGAAGTTCCAAGACAATTTAGTGTTGAAATTGATTTGTCCGTCTCCTCTTTTTCCCTTCTTAGTTGTAATTAAAATAACTCCATTGTTTGCTCTTGAACCATAGATAGCAGTTGCTCCTGCGTCCTTCATACCTCCATTGACTCGATATCATTAGGGGTTGATGTCGTTCATAGAACCACGAATCATACCGTCAACAACGATAAGTGGTGTACCAGAACCATTGTAGTCGGTACCTCCACGCAATACAATTGTTGGCGAAGAGTTAGGGTTACCAGAGTTTTGGATGACTCTTAGACCTGCAACAGTACCGCTCAATGCTTGTGCAGGGGTTCGAGAACATACCAGTAGTGAGGGCTTTGTCTTTTACTTTTGCGATAGAGTTGGTTAGTTTTGAGCGAACAATTGTTCCGCTATAACCTATCACAACGGTTTCATCTAGTTCGTGTGCAGATGATTTTAGTCCAACATTTAAAGTAGAGCTGTTGGTTTGCTTTGAGGGTTTTATCAGTGTAACCCAAATAAGAGAAACGCAATGTTGCGCCTTCTTTACTTACTTTTTAAGTGATATTTTTCCATCGATATCGGTCACTGTTCCGTTGTGAGTTCCAACCTCAACAATCGTTGCTCCCACTAAGGGTTCATCTGAATCGATATCCGAAACGATACCACTAACACTATTACCTTGCGCCTTTAACAACGTGGTTATAGACATACAAAGGATTAATAAGAATAATTTCTTCATACGGCTGTGAATTGTTTAGAGTTTAAATTAATTGTATATTTCAAATTTTTAGGAGATTTTTCCTTGTCCGAATTGATACACTCGCCCCGCAACTGAGGGCGCCTTTTAGTTTCTTGTTTTTGTTTAAAGTTGTATAAATAGATGCACAAATATAGGTTTAATTACGCATATTTAAGAGTGTTGAATACTTAATTAAAGTTAAAGAAATAGTATTAGTGGAATAAAAAGCAGTAGTAATTAAATAGTAGGTTAACTAATTAATTGTGGTTTTCTCACTTTTGGGATAAAGGAGATATAAAAGACCTCGCATCAATGATGTGAGGTCTTAATGTGAGCGTTGACGGATTCGAGACCGCCGACCCTCTGCTTGTAAGGCAGATGCTCTAAAACCAGCTGAGCTAAACGCCCTTGTTGCTCTTTAAAAGCGTGTACAAAGGTAAGATGATTATTTTTAACTACCAAATTATTTGCGAACTTTTTATAAATACACCCTAATTTTTACGAAATTTAGGGATAATTTGCGACCTGAAAGGGTATGAAATACTTGTTTTGCTGAGGCTTTTGTGATGAAAATAGATTGAAAAATTTTTTTCTGATTAGAAGGAGATGAAAACGCATCTTCTATCATTCTGATGCTCAAATGCTTTCTGCTTTCATTTTAAAAAGCATCGACTTTATGTTCTAAAAACAATGCTTTTGCGGTTAAAAAAACAATGCAATTACCTTGTAAAAGCAATGCTTTTCAAATGGAAAAGATAACTGTGCAGTTTCACTTCCTTTGACTTAATGCCACAGCTATAAAACAAAATCATGGTACAAAGCGTTGCACTTATACCATGATTCCTATTTCTTCAGCACATATTTAAATTAAATCCTTTTGCTAAACCACCTTCACCAGTCTCTTTATACAATGAAGGTATGTCGTGTCCTGTTTGTTTCATCACCTCAACAACTCTGTCAAACGACACTTGGTGTTGCCCATCTGAGAACGCAGAGTATAAGTTTGAGTCCAAAGCACGTGCTGCTGCGAATGCATTTCGCTCGATACAAGGAATCTGAACCAATCACATACAGGGTCACAGGTCATTCCTAAGTGATGTTCTAAGCCCATTTCGGCTGCGTATTCGATTTGAGCAGGACTGCCACCAAATAGCTGACACGCTGCAGCTGCAGCCATTGCGCATGCAACTCCCACCTCTCCTTGACAGCCAACGTCTGCTCCTGAGATCGAAGCGTTATGCTTTACGATGTTACCAAAGATGCCTGCAGTGGCTATGGCGTGAATAATTCGGGTGTCGCTGAAATGATGTGAGCGTGACATATGATATAAAACAGCGGGCAATACCTGCAAAGCTCCACAGGTAGGAGCTGTTACTACGGTTCCACCAGCAGCGTTTTTGCTCGCTCACTGCCAATGCATAAGCATACACTAAACCACGAGATTGAAGCGAAGGTTTAAAGCCTTTGGCCTTTACATGATAGATAGCTGCTTTGCGAGCAAGGCGCAATGGACCAGGAAGAACGCCCTCTGCGTTGAGTCCTTCTTCAACCGCTTGTTGCATAACTTTCCACGCTTCGCTTAGAAGTCCCACAAATCAGGGTCTTTCGACAACTCTGCATACTCCCAATAGCCCCTGCCATTGTCGTAACACCAGCGCATTATGTCTTGTAAAAGAATTCAAAGAGTAGGGTTCTTTGGTGTTAAAGGCGTCTTCATTGGCCTTTCCTTCAGACAAAGCACCACCGCCAACGCTATACACAACCCATTCTTCTGAACGGTTATCACTTTCGTCTATTGCTACGAAACTCATGCCATTGGGGTGAAAAGGCAAGAAAACACTAGGCTTCCAAACAATAGTTACGGGTGCAACAGTGTTGAGAACGTCTTCAATTGCCACGTCGGTCATGTGCCTTTTCCTGTCGCTGCGAGGCTACCATATAAAGGTAACTTCGAACGATTTGGCGTTAGAGATACTTCTCAATGAACATCTGTGCCGCCTTTTGAGGACCCATTGTGTGACTGCTTGAGGGGCCTTTTCCTATTCTAAAAGAGTTCTTTTTAGTGATTTCATTCCTGTTTAATTTTATTTTTAAGTCGAAAGGTTTTATTCTGTTTCTTCAACGCCAATGCGAAGCAGGTCTTTGCTAACTTCACCTCAGCAATGATACCTGCCACTGCAGGAACAAAAGGCATTGCTTGCTGGTGTCACCTTTTTGTCGTGATGATTGCTCACAATTGTGTCGACATTGTCGGGCGATTGAGTTTCAACTTCAGCTTCATCAAAGAATGGTTCCATAGGCTTTTCGTCGCTTGCAACCACCTTTTAAATGCTTAATTCCTATCTTGCGAAGTTTCTTGCGGATAATCTTTTGCAAAGTGGATCCATCTTTGTTTTGGTGATATCGCATACACTAAAAAGGCAGTAGGATCTGCTTTATTTGCTGCGCCCATGCACGACAATAAGGGCACATTTAGGGCTGTACAGCGTTTTATCAACTCCATTTTTGCCGCCATAGTGTCGATGCAATCCACCACATAATCAAACGAAGTCAAATCTATCTCGTCTGCATTTTCAGGCAGATAGAACATCTGTCGGGCGTCAACTTCACAGTTAGGATTAATATCTTTAATGCGTTCTACGGCAATATCTACCTTGTTTTTGCCCAAAGTTGAATGTAAAGCGAATATTTGTCGGTTAAAGATTTGTGGAGGCAAACCACATCATCATCGAAGATAGAAAGATGTCCAACGCCACTTCGAGCGAGCACTGCTACAACATAACCACCAACTCCTCCGAGTCCAAATACAGCCACTTTAGATTGCTGTAGCTTTTCTATTCCCGAACGTTTAAATATCATTCGGGTTCTAGAGAACTGATCTTGCATTCTTTATCGTTTCTTTTTATCGTCAATATATAATAAAGGTGAAGCAAATAGAAATTTCTTACCATTTATTTCCAACAGTTCGCTCAATAGCTTGAAGCCTCAACGCCTGTGTCGGGCACCATTATAGCTGGATAGAACTGCACACAAACGGCTTTATCAATCTTAATGTCTTTATTTAGATTGGTTAATGCACCTGTGTTTTGATTGATTTTGAACACTTGGATAGTGTTATTGTCTCTCGAAGCACAAAGTAATAGCTCTCCGTTGGGTGTTATATTGAATTGACGAGGATGCTTATCGGTTGGTTGGAAGCCCACTTCGGTGAGCATTCCTGTTGCTTTGTTCACCTTAAAGATCGTAATTCCATCGTTTTTAAGGCGAGTTTACTCCATACAAGAACTTTCCATTTGGAGTGAGATGTATATCTGCTCCGCCTCTTGCATTGTGCTTATCAGCAGCTATAGTCTGCTTCTTTGTAAGATTACCTTTATTATAATTGAATACAGTTACAGCGCCACTTAGTTCGCTCATCACGTAAAGATACTTGCTATCGTCGCTAAATGTGGTGACGAGCACCCGAACCCTAGAGCAATTGAGCCCTGCAATACCAACATATTTCAATTTAGTTGGGGTTACAAAGTCATAGCGAAGCAGAGCATCTCCTGTGAAATCTAGCAGCCAAAAACACCATTTTCCTTCGAGGTGTAAAACAAACGCAATGAAAGTGTCCTTTCTCTTGTCTTTCCTTGTCAAAAGCCTTGTTGTGCACCGCTAAAATAGCTATGTCATATTGTCTAATTGACCTGCTCCGCTAAGTGGAAATACGCTCATTGAGCCGCCAGAATAATTGGCAGTGACAGCCATATTGCCGTTAGTGTCTACAAAACAAGGGTCTTCTCCTTTTTGTAAGAGCACTGTTTACAAAGCGCATCTTGCCATTTTCAGAATCGAACGAGATCGCAGATAGAGCCGCATTCTTATCGTTTGTTTTCATTAACAGCATAGATCATACTTCCGTCAAGCGATAAAGTTAAATAAGAAGGATTGGTTATTTCGAGTGTATCTAAAGCCGTAACATCGCCTGTGCGTTGGTTTAATTCGAATGAATAGATACCCTTTGAAGAACCATTTGTGTAGGTTCCACCAATAATTTGATATTATCCTGAGCCATTAAAGATAATGACGAACATGCAAGAATAGCACTTGCAATAAATGATTTGTATGTCATAATTGTTAATTTGTCTGTCTTATAATTCTTCAAAGGTAATCAAAAACAGATGTTTACGCAATTATTTATGTGCTTTTATAACACTATTCATTAATAATTAGTAAATTTGCAGACAATATGAACACAGATAACTAAACTTAACACGAAGAGTTGTTGTGAGTACAATTCCTCTTTGTAGCATTTGGAGCTACTGTTTTGGTTCCATTGCTTGTTGGTCTCGACCCAGCAACAGCGTTATTTACAGCAGGTATAGGCACTTTTATCTTTCATTTGGTTACGAAAGGTAAGGTGCCTATATTTTTCAAAGCAGTAGTTTGCATTCATTGCCCTAATCATTGCCGCAACAAAAAGAGTGGGGATTGTCTGGTGCTTTGGCGGGAACGATGGGTGTTTCGCTTGTTTATTTCGTTATGAGTGCATTAGTGAAGTGGCAAGGAAAGCATCTACTTAACCGTCTTTTCCCTCCTGTAGTCATTGGACCTGTGATTATTCTCATTGGTTTGACACTCTCTAGTGCAGGTGTTAACATGGCAAAAACAAACTGGTTGCTTGCTATATCGTTAGCAACAGCCATTATGTACTACTTTTGGTGAGGACTCATTAAATTGGTGCCTGTTGTATGTGGAATTATTGTGGGATATATCGTTGCAATATTCCTAAACAGTGAACTTCGATGCTGTTAAAGAGGACTTCTTGGTTGGCATACCCTTCTTTGGCTCATTTTTCAATTGCCAGAGTTCAAATAGCAGAGCTGTTCTTTTTCATGATTCCAGTGGCTATTGCGCCTGTAATTGAGCACATTGGCGACGTGTATGTCGTTGGAGCTGTGGCGCAAAAAGACTTTGTTAAAAAGCCAGGTTTGCACGAGAACACTTCTTGGCGACGGTCTTGCTTGCTTGTTTGCGTCTATCTTTGGCGGTCCTCCTGTAACCACTTATTCAGAAGTAACGGGTGCAATGTCTATCACAAAGATAACCAGTCCTGCTGTAATTCGTATTTCTGCGCTCACCGCTATCGTGTTCTCTGTAATGGGAAAAACTAAGTGCTTTTGCTTCAATCTATTCCACAAGCAGTACTCGAGGCATTATGCTTTACTCTTTGGAACCATTGCAAGTGTTGGAGTTCAGAATCTTATTCAGCATAAAGTCGACCTCAATCAAACCCGAAACGTCATCATTATCTCTATAACTTTAACCGTTGGAATTGGTGGTGCCGTACTAACTTGGGGCAATTTCACCATAGTGGTATGGTTTGTCGGCTCTTGTAGGAGTTATTCTTAACCTCATTCTACCCCAAACAAAGGTAGAAAGACCGAAGAAGAGAAAAAGCATAAACTAATTACTCAATCAATATAAATAGGCAATGAACTTTTTGCGATGCATGCAAAATAGGTTCATTGCCTTTTCTTTAATGCTGTTTCGATCTTTTTCAATCGATTCTTCGTCCGTCTTTTAATCTCTTGAAATCGATCTCACTGCCGTTACAAATAAAAAAGTGCTATTACACTTCAAAAGGATTGCTTTTCCATGCAATAGCACTGTGTTTGAGACTGTAAAACACTGTTTTTATCTTGTGTTTGCTATGTTGTTGATTTTCAATAGCAAATGAATTGTATTTTAATGAATGAACTCATGAGAGTTAAGCATTTGCTTTGGATCGAGTGCTTCGTCGAGTTTTTCTTTAGTCATCAAGCCCTTTTCAATCACAATATCGTAAACAGAGCGATTGGTTTCGAGTGCCTCTTTAGCCACCTTTGTGCTGTTTTTGTAGCCAATATAAGGGTTAAGAGCGGTGACAATACCAATACTATTGAGCACCATGTTCATACATCTGTCTACATTTACAGTGATTCCTGTAATACATTCCTCTGTAAGTGTGTCGATAGCGTTGGTCATCCAGTTAAACTTTCAATCAAAGCTTCAGTAATAACAGGTTCCATTACGTTTAATTGAAGTTGTCCTGCTTCGGCAGCAAACGATATAGTGGTGTCGTTTCCAATCACTTTAAAGCATACTTGGTTGGTTACTTCGGGAATAACGGGGTTGACCTTACTGGCACAATTGATGAACCTGGAGCCTTAGGAGGTAGATTTATTTCGTTTAATCCAGCGAGGACCTGATGAAAGCAAGCGGAAGTCGTTGCACATCTTTGATACTTTGACTGCTAAACGCTTCAAAGCAGATGAGTAACTCACGTAAGCTCCTGTGTCAAGAGTGGCTTCTACCAAGTCAGGAGCAAGCACAAAAGGTTCTCCAGTGAGCTTTAGCTAGGTTCTCTGTGCATAGCTTTGCAAAACCCAGGAACAGCGTTTAAGCCTGTTCCAATGGCTATTCCACCCATGTTGATCTCGTGTAAAAGCTTGATGTTTCTATTTAAATTGAGAATCTCTTCTCAATATTATTAGCATAAGCGTTGAACTCTTGACCGAAAGTCATAGGCACTGCATCTTGCAACTGTGTACGTCCCATTTTTAAAGTATCGGCATATTCTGCGCCTTTCTCACGCAAAGCCTTAATCATCTTCATAACGCTTTCGATGAGTTTCTTATTCATTCGAATGAAAGTTAATCGAATAGTGGTGGGGTAAACGTCGTTGGTTGATTGTCCACAGTTAACGTGGTCGTTGGGAGAAACATATTGATATTCGCCCTTTTCGTGTCCCTAATATCTCTAAAGCTCTATTGGCGATCACCTCGTTGGCATTCATATTGACAGATGTTCCTGCACCTCCTTGCATCATATCGATGGGGAAATTGTCGTGCCATTTGCCTTCAATTATCTCTCGACAAGCTTGTGCAATGGCTCCAGAAATATTGTCTTCAATAACTCCGAGTGTGTGATTTGCTTCAATTGCGGCTAGTTTTACGTAAGCGATGGCAATGACATAATCAGGATAATCACGCATTTTTGCGAGAAATGTGATAGTTGTTAATGCCTCTTTGTGTTTGAACGCCATACAATGCGTCGCTTTGGAACCCTGAAGTTCTCCTGAAGATCGGATTCAATTCTAAATTGTTCTTCTTTCATATCTATTGATTTTAAAGTCTTTTTTATCATCTGTTTGTGAGGACATCTTTGTGTTATTAAGATGTGTTTTGATGTCGAAAGGCTCCTAATTATTGATGTTTTAAGTACAACAAATTTATAAAAAGACAGTTATAGCTACAACAATAGCTTTAATAAGATGTATGATTTTACCATAACTTTAACACACCAAACAGGGTATAATAGCATTGCTTTTACCTGCTTTGGTGTGCCTCTTCTACGCTAAAGTTGTGCTATAATAGCAATTTTATAGTTGTTTTATCTGCTTTAAAAAGAGAAGAAAAGTTTTTGATTAAGAAGTTGGGTTGTGGCTTTTAATTGTCCCACAATTTGCGAGCGAGTTTCTAGCATACTCTCTGTATAAAACGCCCTCGTCCTTAAACATAACCGATTTGTTTGCTTCTTTTATGTCGTCTTCGAAAGTGAAAGTAAGCCATCTTTTTCGAATATTTTTTGAGCATGGTTGATTGCTGGTTGTTGGTGAATTTGGTTTCGTTGAGCATGTACCAAACGATGGAGGAACTCATTTGAGTTCTTTTCTTCCATATTGCCCGCAAATGGTTGCGTTTGTGCTTTAGAATAAGTCGCTTTACCTTTAGGGTTAAGCGTTGCCCAACCAAGTCCAGCACCAATTACTCCGGCTCCAATTGCTACGCCTTTGTTCCAACCATCGTTACTAATACAAGCGTCAGCAACGGCAGATAACGCTCCAATAACAATAGAAGCCACAGTTAGTTTGTTATCCCTTTTTGCCATTCATGCCTGCTAACATTTCCTTTAATTGGTCGTGTATCTCACCTTCGCAGTCAAATTCTGCCACCAAAGCGTCGATCTCTACCAATGCATTTAGTACCTTATGTTCAATCTTTTGCTGTGTGACGAGATACAAAACACTGTCTTTTATAATCGAATGTTCGTCTCTTAGCTCTGTAAGTTGTTCTAACTCTTTATCCAAGTTCAAAGCATGTGCTAATAGAACATTTTGCTTTTGTGAACTGAGGTTTTCCACTTATGGTCAGGGAACAAGAATGCTATCGAATTGAATTCGATAGGCTTTTTCAACTATATTAGCATAAATAGGCGGCTCACAATAGTCGCTTTCGTAAGTTATCAGCTTATAAGATTTACAGCTAGAAAGGCACACAACAAAGGTGATGGCATAGAAAATGTATGCCAAGAAAGATGTTGTTGAATGTTGTTTCATAATTAATTGAGGTCTAAACCTGTGGAGAAATGCTAATGAGTCGCTTTTTATACAAGTCGCCAACAGCCTTTTTAAATACTTTTTTTGCTTACACTAAAGCACTGATAAATATCTTCTGCGTCGCTTTTTATCCCCACAAATCGCAATGTCCATTGTGGTCTTTTTAGATACTGAAGAAGCTCGTCTGCAAAAGTCAAGAGTTTGTTGTCTGCCTTGCAAATTGTAAAGAAATATCTAATTTTCCGTCTTGTCTTATGTTCGCAATATATCCCTTCATGTGTTCACCGAGATACACTCTTTGGAACACTTGGTTAAGGAAAATGAGTCCTTGATACTCGTTATTGACAATCACTTTATAGCCTCAAATCGGTGCGTTGCCATAGTAGTAGGTCCACTTCTTGTGCGGGTTGAAGGTGCAAGTGTCGCTGTTGAGGTGCTTTTTCTATCTTTGCAGAAGCCACGATGCGATAGCTTTCTTCGTCGATATACACGTAAACCATGTGCTTTTTCGCCTATCTGCATGTGTCTTTTTGCTCTCTAAAAGGACAGAAAAAGGTCTTTCATTAGTCCCCATTTAAGAACGCTCCCATACTCATTTACCCACGCAACTTCGAGTAAAGCGAATTCTCCTACTTTCAAAGGGTTTCTCTGTAGGGTGGCAACAGGGCGTTCTTCTTGGTCGAGATAGATAAAAACGTGAGTTCATCTCCTACCTTTGTGCCCTCAGGAACATATCTTGCGGAAGCAATATCTCTTCAGCATCGCCTCCATCTAAAGTACAATCCAAAGTCAACTAACTTGGTAACAGTAAGCAAGTTGTATTCTCCTAGCTTTAATTGTCTTCATCTTTCACCTCCTCTTTACTATCGTTGTTTGATGTGGTTTCTTGTTCAATGAGTCCGTCTTTCAAGTGATTGTGCGGTCAGTGATGCTTGCAAGCTCTTCATCATGAGTGACAATAACAAACGTTTGACCATATTTGTCTCTCAAATCAAAGAACAATTGGTGCAATTCTCGTTTGTTTTTAGAGTCCAAACTACCGCTAGGCTCGTCTGCAGGGATCACTTCTGGATTGTTAATCAATGCTCTTGCCCACCGCAACTCGTTGTTTTTCGCCTCCCGAGCTCATTAGGCTTATGGTGAGCTCTATCCTTTAGCTGCATAAACTCGAGCAGTTCTTCAGCCTTTTGCTTTGCAACACTCTTGAAAAGCACCGCCAATAAAGGCAGGGAATCATAATGTTTTTCAAGAGCAGTAAACTCTGGTAATAGCTGGTGAAACTGAAACACAAAAGCCGATATGTTGATTTCTAAAGTCACTCAATTTGTTGTTCGAAAGCTTACTAATGTTGGTGTCGTTGATCATCACTTCACCCTCATTGGGCTTGTCGAGCGTGCCTATTATCTGCAGAAGGGTAGTCTTTCCAGCTCCACTCGGGCCTACAATGCTCACAATTTCGCCTTTTTTATACTGAGGTCGATGCCCTTTTAGCACTTCAAGTTGTCCGAAACTCTTGTGAATATTCTGATTTCAATCATGATAAATAATTACTTCTACTTTAATTTGTTCTTAATCCATTTGCCAGCAACTCGTAAGCACTTCGCTCTTCGATATGCTTTTGGTTGTGCAAAGGTCATCTGATCCTCCATAACCATATTGGTCGGGGAAGATAATCATTAGATTCTTACCGCTGAAGAATTGCTTAATCTCCTCAGGGAGACAGCTCTTGAGCATTCTTATACGATACAGTTCCAGTGCGAGCAGTGACAATTACGAACATATGATCTTCGTTAATAGATGCCGCAAGCTGTGGAAGCATGTTCCAATGTTCCATCTCTGTGTATTCAACTCGTACGTCAGGATGTTTGTTTACGAGGCATTCTTGTATCAAATCAAGCGTGTCTTGGCGACCATGGAATTGTATTTTACATTCTAATAAAGCCGAAATGCGGGCTAAACGCTCTCACCATCGATGGAAACCAGGCTCAGATTGCGCTCTTGAAGGCACTGCAACTTGTATTCTTCTAATTGTATTTAGAGGTTCAGTGATGCGTGCCATGATGATTTGACAGTTGATTCCGTTGAACAAACTCTGATGAAATTCACCCCAAAACTTCGTAGATACCTCTTGATGGGTGTGCATTCCAATGATAATCTCACTGGCATTGAATTCTTGGAAGGCGTGTTTTATGCCGTTGCGATATTCACTGCCACTCTAACTTGCGTGGTAACGGGTACTTCTGACGCTGCTGCATCACGTGATAACTTCTCTAATAAGCGTTTACCTTTCGCCTGATTGGTGGCTACATCGGCATCGTCATACACCACATTGAGCGCAATAAGCTCCCTTTTAAGTTTGGGATTGCGAATCAATAGGGCCAAACCGAGTAGACTATCAGCGCACTCTGGATATTTAACAGGAATGAGGATACGTTCGTCATCGATGTTGTTCGAGGGCTCATTGCTAATCATATTATCTGCAACAACCATCTTTTGCGAAGCCGATTGAGTGACGAATGAAGCCAAAACGCATGTTATTAGAATCATCACCACAACGCCATTCAAAAACGTCATTGGTCACTATTTGCTCCGAACCTCCATTCTTTGCAATCTCTAAACCCACTAATAGCATCGCAATAGAGCCCGCAGCATGAGCCGCAGTCAATCCAAACATCATCTGTCCAGCGTGCTTTTTGCAGATTTTAAACACCTTGGCAATGAGGTATGCAGCTGCTGCTCCTACCGTTCGAAGAACACTAACGAGGTAGTGATAACGATAACGAAAGGCGTTTTATATAGAACAGTGATGTCGATGAGCATTCCCTACGCTGATAAGGAAAAATAGGAATGAACAGCGCATTACCGATAAATTCGAGGCGATTCATAAGTGGTGACACCGAAGGGATATATCTGTTAGAATCAATCCCGCAGGAATGCACCGAAAAATGCCTTCTAATCCAATCATTTGAGATGAGGCTGCACTCAAGAACATGATAGCTAATACAAAGATAAACTGCATCACTGAGTCGCTATAACGACGCAGAACCAACAGCATAGGCGTGGAATTGCGAGCGTGAAGCAACAAAGAGTGCAAACTTAGGTAAAAATACGACCCAAAACATTGGTCCTGAGGTGCCATTACTCGACGCAACGATGGCAGCAAGCACCAATAACGCCATTAAAAAGCGATATCATTGTAGAGCCAACAGCCAGCATACAGGAGTTTTGCGTTGTAAGCCGAACCTACCTAGATGGGATAGCCAATCAATGTGTGCGAAGACATGATACAAAGCCATCAGTAATGAGGGTGGTAGGAGATAGAGCTTAAAAAGGTATAACGAGCTATAAAATGTGAGGAAAAAGAGGGCAGGAGGAAGGTGACGAAACCAAAGATAACAAAACCTAAATTTGTTTTTCTTTAAGCCCTCAATATCCATCTCTAGGCTGCAAGGAACAAGATATAATAGAGCCCAACCTTTTCCAAATAGCTCAAAAAGAGGTGTCTCTTTCCAAAATATGCAAGCCATATTTACCAATTGCAACGCTGCTAATACCATTCCAACGATGTGTGGAATGCGTAGTTTTCCATAATAATAGGGGCACAAAGGATAATCATTAATACCACGAAGAATGCCCATGTAGGGTCTATAATAGGAAAATAATTGCTTATATTGAATGTAATTGGCATTGCGTTACTTATATAATGTGTTGCAAAAGTTGCATATCACATTTGCCTACTAATCAATATAAAAGATGTAATTTTGTAGCTAACAATAACAAACAGAATAATTTGTAAATAGTTATGAATATAGCAAAGTAGTAGGTGTGAGTGGAGCTGTTGGACAAGAGTTTCTTAGAATCTTAGACCAACGTAATTTTCCCATAGATAATCTCGTTTTATTTGGTTCTTCACGCTCAGCTGGATCTAAATATACCTTTAGAAACAAAGAGTATGAAGTGAAGTTGTTACAACATAACGATGACTTTTAAAGATATAGACATAGCCTTTGTTTCTGCAGGAGGAGGCACTTCGTTAGAATATGCTGAAACTATTACAAAAAGCATGGAGCCGTTATGATCGACAATTCTAGCGCCTTTTAGAATGGATAAAGACGTGCCTTTAGTGGTGCCCGAGTGCAATGCAAAAGGACACTTACACGTCCAAAGGGGATTGTGCCAATCCTAATTGCACCACAATTATGATGGTTGTGGCTCTCAAAAGCAATCGAAGAGCTTTCGCATCAAACGAATTAAGGTGTCAAGTTATCAAAGTGCGAGTGGAGCAGGAGCCGCTGCGATGGCTGGTGTAACAACAATACAGCGATTTGGTGAACAATAAGCTAACCGTCGAGATTCCCTACCAATTAGCCTATAGATGTTATCCCACAAGTAGACGTTTTCACAGAAAATGGATATACAAAAGAAGAAAATGAAGATGTTCTACGAGCAAAGATTATGCATAGCGATGTAAAATGCTCGGCAACATGCCTGTATCGTGTCAGCTCTGCGTTGCATTCAGAAAAGCGATTTGGTAGAAAAACAAAGCCTTTAACTAATTGAAGAGGTAAGAGCTGCTATTGAAAAGCACCTGGTTGCACTTTGAAAGACGATATCAATGGTGTTTATCAATGCCTAGTCAGAGACAGCAGGTGAAGATAACGTGTTGTATGGACGTATTCGTAAGGATATTTCAGATGAAAACGGATCTGACATCCTGGCTTTCTAGCGACCAAATTCGTGAGGAGCAGCCCTCAATGCAGTACAAATTGCAGAATATTTGATTGCTAACAATGACTTGTAATCATTGAACTCTCAACTATAAATTTAGATATTATGTATCAAGTACAGTCCTTTACTTTTCGAGTAAAGGTTGCTCTCTATCCATTTGCTCTTTCCTTCTGTCTCTGTCAACTTTTGAGCCAAGAAAAGAGCCCTTTTCTAAATCTGTTTGACAATATTTGAGCTTTTATTAATGGCAAAACTTCCTTTGGATTTGATGGTTCTTGTATAATCTAATTACAGCTCCATTATTGACAGATAGTATTCATCATAATGTAGAAAGACTTGTTTAGGAAGGAAAGAAAAAGGAAAATAAGAGAAATGTATTATGTGATAGAAATAAGGTGGTGACGTTCTGTTGAAGAAGTTACCACCATAGTCTCAACAACCATGCAATCAAAGTTTCTTTTTGATATACGACGAAGAAATAATGTTCTACTGGTGTATTGATGATGATTGAAAGCAATCTTTCGTTTTTATTTCTCTAAAGGTTATATATTTAACAGAAAAGAGCACAGTGCTTCATCGCTACTGTGCTCTTATTTATTCAGTGCATAATCCACTAAAAACCTGCCATTGCACTGTTTGCACAATGACAAAGAATTGTTTTAGAATTATTGTTCTTTCACTTCGTTTGTTAATTCTTGCCTTCTAGCAAGCTCCTTAATGCTCTCTAATGTTGTAAGAGCGATGTTGTGAAGAGCTTCTGAAGTGAAGAATGCTTGAGTGAGAAGTAAGTACTACGTTAGGAAGAGTAAAAGCAAACAGCTAACGTCGTCTGAAAATAATCTTGTCACTACAGTCTTCATAGAAGTATTTCTTTTCTTCTTCGTACACGTCAAGACCTGCACTTCCAATCTTTTTAGCGATAATTCCCTCAATCAAGTCTTCAGTATGGATAAAGCTTTCCACGTCCTGTATTGATGATCATAACGCCCTTCTTCATCTTAGCAATACTTTCATGTTAATCAAGAACTTAGTTTCTGGAGTTAATGGGCAGTGCAATGAAATGATATCACTTTGTGCATACAACTCATCAAAGAGTGACAACTTAACACATATTGCTTTTGCAAAACTCTGTATCTGGATACAAATCGTATGCAGAATGTTCATTCCGAAGCCGTGAAGAATCTTAATTAATTCCTTAGCGATGCGTCCCATACCAATAACACCAGCGGTTTTTGATACATGTCGAATCCTAACAAGCCTTTAAGCGAGAAGTTTCCTTCACGAGTTCTGTTCACTGCACGATAGATTTTGCGGTTCAATGCAAGCATAAGCGACAGCATACTCTGCAACAGCATGTGGAGAATAAGCAGGAACACGCACTACTGAAATGCGACCTTTTGCTGCTTTCAAATCAACATATTGAAACCTGCACAGCGAAGCGCAATACAGTTTAACGCCATTCTTTACCAACTCGTCGATAACTTCCAGCGTTACATTCTGCGTTTACGAAGATACATACAACGTCTGCACCCTTTGCAAGTGGAGCAGTTTTAATATTTAAGTGTTCTTGGTAATAGCGAATGTCAGAAGCCATGGTTGCTATTTATTTGATTAAAAGACTCTTCATCGTATGATTTTTGAATCGAAAAATGCTACTTTCATTGTTATTCCTTACTATTAAGTTGATGTATATATAAAAATTAAATCTGCTTTGGTTGGATTGCAATATTTTATTGCTTTAGGTTCTATAACCAATGCAGTTACTAGCTTTGTGGGTTTTGTGCAAATTATTTGGGCTTTTGCGGTGCTTTCGTGGGGTTTTATTTATTTGTGTCAAGCCTTATCTTGACGTTGATGTGTTATCTTTGTTTTTCAATGCTATTTCTTCTTCAAAAACAATGTCAATGCTTTATCTTGTAAAGGGTTGCTTTTTGGGATCTAATTACATTGCTTTTTGCCATAAAGCAATGAGTTTACAAGTGGATTGGAGCAAGGTGAGGATGTTGAAGAGGTGAAAAAAGCGGAGCGGCTCACGCTTGTTTAGTGTGAAAAGGAGATAATGTTGGGTGCAAAAAGCGTGTAAAAAGGAGGGAAAAAATGAGGGTGTTATAGAAATGAAAAAGAAAACTTTTTATAACAAGAATGTTTATTTATGTTAGAAAGAGCAGACGCTCTTTTTCTCAAGAACACCTGCTTTCTCTTCTTCTAACTAATTAAATTTAGTATGATAGGTTGCTTATCAAACGTTGTTTCAAAAAGAAACTTTTCTGTAGAGATATATTGTAAACGTAAAGCTACATGTTTTTATTGTGTAAAAATGCGCTGTTTTAATCGTTTTTATATGTTAAAATTAAACACCCTTTATTTACATTTACATGCTGCCGAATGTTCTTTGCGATCGTTTAAAAATAGCTGCAAGGTTGTTGTTGGCCCAATCTATCAAGCTATTAAGATGTGGAAGGATGTAAGACACGTTCGGTTAAGCTGTATTCTACACGAGTGGCACCTCTGGGTAGATGGTTCTGATAATATAACCATCGTTTTCAAAGGTTGCGAAGGGTTGAGGTAAGCACCTTTTGAGATATGTCGAGAATGGCTTTTTGCAATGAGTTGAAGCGCATTGTGCCATTGTTCTCGAGAATAAAGATTACCAACATCGACCATTTGTCGCCAATCTTACTTAATATTTGTCACTTTGGGACAGGTGGGGAACAATAGTTCTTCCTTTTTGTTGTTATCATAATTCAACTGATTATCAATATTAGTATACAAAAAGTAACTAACTTTTCTCAGCTGTGCAATAGCTCTGTTATAAAATAAATAAAGAAAGTTAAGCTTGCTGTTTGTAACTTCTTGAAAATCAACAATAGTTACCTTAGTTCCTGCTAACTCTTTTGTGCCTTCTGTGAGATCCATTGCGAGGCAGTAACTTTTGCAACATCAAAATTAGTAAAAACATAAAAACAATAAGAATTATGAAAGATATATTTTAATTGGTGCGAGTGGATTTGTTGGTTCTGCAATTCTTGAAGAGGCTTTGAACCGTGGTCATAAAAGTAACTGCTTTGGTTAGAAATCCAGAGAAGATACAAGTGAAGAACGAAAATCTAACTGTTTTGGCAGTAGATGCGACAGATGTTGAGGCTTTGAGCAAGGTTGCTGCAGGCAAAGATGCTGTGATTAGCGCATATAACTAGGGTTAGGGAAATCCTCGTCTGTATGAAGAAATATTGGAAAACTACCCTAAAAATCATTGAAGGTGTAAAAAGCGGGTGTTCAACGCTTGTTGGTTGTTGGTGGAGCAGGTGTGCTTTATGTTCAACTAGGAGTGAGATTGATGGACTCAGGTACACTTCCTGCAGAGTTGATGCCTGCTGTTAAGGGGAAGAGAGTTGTTCCTCAATGTCTTAAGCAAAGACAATGACATCGATTGGGTTTACTTTGCTCCTCCTGCAAATCTCGGAAATATGGGCAAAGGCATAAGGACTGGTAAGTATCGTTTGAGTGGACACTCTACTTGTTGACGAAAAGGGCGATAGCTTCATTTCTGTTGAAGACTATGCCGTGAGCTATGATCGACAATTAGAGCAAGCAAGCATCACAAGGCTTTGTTTACTGCAGCTTATTAATCGATAGAGTTAAAAGAAACATTATAAAAATGAGAATAGGAAACGCCTTAGGTTGTTTTCCTATCTTTTTAATATTTATGCGTGTGTTGTGTCCCTATTATAATAGGTGTAAGGCAAATGGAATGTATTTTTGCTCTTTGTTGTGATAAGGTATGCAAAATAGCTTTGCAAATGTTTTTCTTGTAATGAAAAGTTAGATACATTTACAATTAAGGAGCAGAATCAAATAAAAATGAGTTGGTGATGGGTTGCAGTTCGATTCAATAGCAATTGCGATGGAATGGAACTATATATATAAAAGGTGGTTAAAACCACCTTTGTGCGCTGATAGGACTCGAACCTACACGTCGCAAAACACTAGATCCTAAAGTCTAGCGCGTCTACCAATTTCGCCACAAGCGCAAGGTGGTACCCTAATTGCGTTTGCAAGGTGATGCATTAAAATTAAACTACAAATTATTTTGCTATAATTTTACGTGCAAATTCAATTAAAGTGTCTTTTTACGTTGCAAATCCTCCATATTTAGGCTCACATTGTGGTGAGGGTCTATTCAAATTCTGTGGTTTTCTTCTCAGAATCGTATGAAGGAATGGCCGAAAAAGCGTACTGACCAGCCGTTAGGAAGCTCGCTGAAAAGGCATTCCGCCTCCGCCAGTCTTATCTCCTATAATTGTAACGTTAGGAAGGTTCTTCATGTATTTCACAAACTCGTTGCTGCGCTGTAAACACCACGATTGGTGATGATAACAACGGGCTTTTGCCATCTAATTCCATTACTTGGGGTGAGGTATTGTGCTTGAAGTGGAGAAAAATCACGATGTCCCTTGCCCTGTTTTTGTGCTGAATATAACCACCAATACTTTTTTATTGGTGAAGCGAGCGTCAGTTGTTCGGCAGCGGTAACTAAACCTCCGCTGTTATCTCGAAGGTCAATGATGAGGTCCTTTACAGGTCAATAAATAGTAAAACACGTATCTAATTGCCTTCTCCCTTGGTGCTTGCAAACGAAGCGCAACGTATATAGCCCGTGTTGTCGGTGAGAATGCGATAGTAAAAGCCTGCTGCAATTTTATAGTTGGTGCCTAAATACTCGTCGATGAGCTCTTGCGAGAAGTTAGAAGAGGTAGTTCTCACGCCACGCCCAATATCTTCCTATATCAAAACAGTACTATACAAATTGACGTGCCATCACACGCAATTCGGAAAGCATATTGCTAAAGTTCGAACTCTTGTGCGCTTTGCTTGACATAGATGCAGTAGGGCGTATCGCTTATACACCTCGTTCCAATCGAGTCCATATTCTTTTTGCTTCTCATCACAATGATGCTCGTTAATGATGTTCCACAATGCCTCAAGTTGCCTTTTTGTGGTGTTGAGGGGGCTCGTTGTTGTCGATGCAAGAGGCGAAACAAAAGCACGAAAAAGCAACAAGATGCAGATGCGGATGTTATTTTCTGAAATCATGGTTTGCAATGAAATAAACTTGAAGTGTTTTACTATTCCAATTGAGATAGCATGACTATAGGTGTGCGACTTGATGTTATTGACGTTCCATTGCAGATAGTGCCCACATAACCAATGCGTACTTGTTTTAGAAGCATGAAATCGAGTGATAGCATTTGTCAAGTGATGGCTTGTTGATAGGTTGTGTGAGACACAATATTGTGATCGTAGTTGCCCTGTGTGAACGCTTCGTAGTAGGATTGACTGAGTTTGGACTGAACATAAGGCCTACTAATGGGGCAAAGGCTTGATAATTCACCGCCATTGGGTGTTTGTGTAGAAAACGAAAGCGATAGGTGCAGGCCACAACAGGACCTATATTGAGGTCTACAAGGGCTTGAGCTGGAGTTGTTACTGTTACGGGTGTTGTAGATCACTCCAGTGAAGTGTCGACCAATCACCACCTCTTATAATAAAGTTGTTATCTAAAAAGGTCCATTTATGCAGCTTTCCCCACTCAAAATTATAGATAGCATAAAGCTCTGTGCCTGTGTTTTGCTTGTTTTGAGTGCGTGCTATGGCTGCTTGGTGCATAATGTTGGTGCTCCAATTGCAATGGCTTCGTTCTCGAGTGGTGTGTGAAATAAAACGCAACTCAGTTCCTCTATACTTTTGATTGGATAGGTAGGTGTCGAGTAACTCAATGCTTCCAATGGCTAACGAGGCGTGCATTGTGATGAGCTTTTGTTGCTTTGAGGGTGGAATCGTTGAAGTTAAAGAGTGATGTGCTTTTGCATGAGAAAAAGCATACAAAAGCACAAGAATATACTAACTTTCAGAATCTTCTTCATCGTTAAACAGATTGAGTTGGCCTGTTATTTCGTCGATAACATCTTGTTGACTCTTTCCTTTATCGGGGTCTAAATTCTCAGAAGAGCTATCTTGTTCGTTCATCTCTTCATTACTTTGAGCTTCTTCTTCCTGATCTTCTTCATTGACAATAGGCTCAAGTAGCTCAACAGAATCAATTTCCCAAGTAGCAATACGCTTTCCTTTTGCCTTGAATCCCTTTACTGAAATGAACTCATTTACATCAATTTCTTGGTCTCCTCTAAATGCATCTTCCCCTATAAGTAACCTTTACGTGGATTCTTTTGATCGGTGAGAACGATTAACTTGCTGTTGATTCTCTCCAACGAAGTTTTGGTGTCGTTTTGTTGCCTCCATGTTGAAGCGTTTGATGTAATGATAATTGTTGTTATCAGCATCAATGAGCACAAGCGACCACACTTTGTGTTCGTCCCACTTCTCTATTATGAGGATATTGTCTTCGTAATGGTTGTTAGCATCAAAGTTAGTGATGTAGAACTCACCATTATCAAGTACAATAAGTATTGAATCTCCTTCGTTAAAATTCGCCTAATAGCTTTCCGTGTTCATCGTAATTGAGTCGTTTACGTCTGGATCGAACCACACTTTTCCTGCCTCCTAATGTGCTATGTCCATGGCTCTTTCAAAACCAATTCGCTGAATGTTGAACTTGGTTAGAGGTTTTCACTGGCTGCTCTTCCTTTGATTAAGATATCTGAGAGTCTTTTTCTATAAAGATATTGCCTTTCTTTGACGCTAGGATCAAGAGTGACTTTGATTACCTCTGCCTCTCCATTTGGATTCGCAGTGAAGTACACTACCTTAGAGTTAGGTGTGCCATTGGTGAGGTTATAGTCACGTTCACGGGTCATAGTGGTTACATTAAAGCGTTTAATATAATAAGGACCTTTCTTTCCATCACGATAAACTGCGTTGTAGATGGTGCGCTTATCGTTCTTTTTAAATACCTGAACGTGTAGCACATTCTTGCCAACGAAGATCTTTTCAGCCACCTTTATGATCTTATATAAGCCATCTTTATAGAAAATAATGATGTCGTCGATGTCTGATGAGTTCAAACAAACTCCGTCTTTCTTTAGCGATGTGCCTATAAAACCTTCTTGTCTGTTGATGTAAAAGCTTTTCGTTTGCCTCCACAACCTTCGTTGCTTCGATGGTATCAAAGTTTTGTATTTCAGTTAAACGTTGGTGTTCTTTGCCGTATTTCTCCTTTTAAGAAGGTGAACCATTCAATGGTAACAGCCACCATAGTGAAACCAATTTATAATCGATATCTTTGATCTCTTGCTTCATCTTAGCAATGAGTTCTTCGGCCTTTTCCTTATTGAAACTTCAAGATTCTTGCATCTTTATTTCTAAAAGGACGCATGAATATCGTCACAGGTTATCTCACGAATAAAGTCCTTCTTGAAAGGCTCTAATCGTTCATCAATGTGCTTAACGGCAGCATCAACGTTAGCTGCTGCTCAATTTCTTATCTTTATAGATTCTTTCTTCAATGAAAGATGCTTTCCAACGATGCGAAGAATAGTTGCGAAAGGAGTTCGTCTTTGCGTATTTGTAGCTCCTTTCTAAGAAGTCCCATCGTTGAGTCTACACTGTGACGGAGCACCTCACTCACTGTCATAAAGCGTGGTTTTTGATCTTCTATCACGCAACAATTGGGCGAAATGTTCACCTCGCAGTCGCTAAATGCATATAAAGCGTCAATTGTTTTGTCTGAAGATACACCGCTTGCAAGGTGAATTTGGATTTCAACTTCAGCCGCAGTGTTGTCATCTACCTTCTTAGCTTTGATCTTTCCCTTGTCGATTGCCTTCAAAATAGAATCGATAAGCGATGTAGTTGTTTTGCTGAAAGGTATTTCTCGTATTACAAGTGTTTTGTTATCTAGCTTTTCTATCTTCGCACGAACTTTGATACTACCGCCTCGAAGACCATCATTATACTTGCTAATATCTATCGATCCACCTGTAGGAAAATCAGGATAAAGTTGAAATTCCTCTCCTTTTTAGGTATGAAATAGCTGCATCGCATATCTCATTAGGGTTGTGTGGGAGTATTTTTGACGATAAACCCACAGCAATTCCCTCAGCTCCTTGAGCCAAAAGAAGTGGGAACTTAGCAGGAAGAGTGATGGGTTCTTGGTTTCTTCCGTCGTAACCAGCTGCCAATTAGTTGTTTTAGGGTTAAAAACAACATCTAAAAGCGAGATTGAAAAGACGTGCTTCAATGTAACGAGGAGCCGCAGCTCGGTCGCCAGTGAGTATGTTTCCCCAGTTACCTTGCATATCAATGAGCAGGTTTTTCTGTCCCATTTGCACCAAAGCGTCGCCAATTGAGGCGTCACCATGTGGGTGAAACTGCATAATATGACCAACAATGTTAGCCACTTTGTTATATCTTCCGTCGTCCATGCGCTTCATTGAATGCAAAATACGGCGTTGAACGGGCTTAGACCATCTTCAATGTGTGGACAGCACGTTCTAATATAACGTAAGAAGCATAAGCTAAGAACCAACCTTGATACATTCCGCTGGTGATGCACTGCAGATGCATCGAAACGGCTCGCTGGTGTATAGTCGGAATGACTCTCGTTATTTATTAGTTCTTCTTCGATTCTCGCTATTGTTGATATCGTCTTTATTATTACTCATGCTAAAAATGAAAAGCTACTAGTTAACTCTAATTTAACGCAAAAATACAAAGAATATCCGAGGCTTAACTTTGCCCAATAATTTAAATTTTAGAGTTACAATGGCACAAGAAGATATTTTTAAGAGATTATTTCGCACTGTAAAAGAATACGGATTTGTTTTCCCAAGTAGTGACATTTACGATGGTTTAGCAGCCGTATACGATTACGGACAGAATGGAGTTGAACTTAAAAACAATATCAAAAAGTATTGGTGGAAGAGCATGGTGTCTCCTTCATGAGAATATTGTTGGAATCGACTCGGCTATCTTTATGCACGCAACTATATGGAAAGCATCAGGACACGTCGATGCATTCAACGACCCATTGATTGACAATAAAGACTCAAAGAAACGCTATCGTGCTGACGTTTTGATTGAAGATCAAATCGCAAAGTACGAAGAAAAAGATTGATAAAGAAGTGGCTAAGGCGGCTAAACGCTGGAGAAAGCTTCGATAGAGAAGTTTTTAGAAACCAATGCACGTGTGTGGAATTGAATGAGGAAGAAAACGCTCTTCACACACGCTATGCTGAGGCAATGCAAGCATCTAACTTAGAAGAACTTAAAGCAGATTATCGTAGACGAAGAGATTGTAGATCAATTAGTGGAACAAAGAACTGGACCGATGTTCGTCAGTTTAACCCTAATGTTCTCTACTGAAATGGGTTCAATATCTGATGCTGCAAACAGATATATTTGCGTCAGAGACAGCTCAAAGGTATCTTTGTTAACTACCTAAATGTACAAAAAACAGGTAGAATGAAATTGCCATTTCGGTATCGCTCAAATAGGTAAAAGCATTCCGAAACGAGATTGTTGCACGTCAATTCTATCTTCAGAATCGTGAGTTTGAACAAATGGAAATGCAGTATTTCGTTAGTCCTGGCACTGAATTAGAGCACTTTAATAAGTGGAAAGAACTACGAATGAAGTGGCACCAAAGCACTTGGTTTCGGTGCAGAAAACTATCGTTTCCACGATCATGAGAAGCTTGCTCACTATGCAAATGCCGCTACTGACGTTGAATTTAAGATGCCATTCGGTTTCAAAAGAAGTTGAAGGTGTTCACTCAAGAACCAACTTCGACCTTTCACAACACGAGAAATTCAGTGGAAAATCAATTAAATATTTCGACCCACAAACCAACGAAAGCTATGTACCTTACGTGATGAGAGACATCTATTGGTGTTGACCGTATGTTCCTTTCAATCATGTCACGCTTATACAGAAGAGACATTAGAAAAACGGAGAAAACACGTGTTGTGTTAAAACTTCCCTGCTGCTTTGGCTCCAGTTAAGTTGTGTGTGATGCCTCTAGTGAAGAAAAGATGGCTTACAGAGAAGGCTCGTGAGATTGTGGATAGCTTGAAATTCCACTTCAATTGTCATTATGAAGAAAAAGATTCAATCGGAAAACGCTATCGTCGTCACGATGCAATAGGTACTCCTTATTGTGTAACTGTAGACCATGATACATTGAAAGACAACAAAGTTACTTTGCGTTTCAGAGATACAATGGAGCAAGAACGTGTTGATATTTCAGAACTTCGCAATATAATTGAAGACAAAGTGAGCATCGTTAGCTTACTAAAGAAATTACAATAAATAAAAAGATAAACCATTGCCTTTTATGGCTTTTGGTTTATGCCCTTTAGGTGGATAGCAATCGTCCTCAACATCAAAGACAAGTTGAAAGGAACCTATAATTAAAGAGAAAAGCCCCTTTGGGCATTGCCCTTTATAGAATAAAAGCTAAACTTTTACATAGAAAGATAAGAACACGCAAGTAGGAATGAATCCTTCTCAGGTCTTATCATAATATAAAAGTTTAGCTATGCTATCTCATTTAAAGGAATAGCTTTCAGTCCCCTTTGATATTTATCTCGATTGAATATGATTTAATAGAACAATCGAATTAAAAAGTTTCCGCCTAAAAACAAGCCAAATGTAAATAAAAGAAAGCCAAGAGGAAAGGACGTAAGCCCGATTGCTTAAACTTAGCAAAGGTAGCGTCTAAACCAATAGAAGTCATAGCCATTGTCAGCGCAAAAGTGCCAATAAGATTGATGATCTTCGTAAATTCTGTGTAGATGTCATTCCAACCGCCTGAAGTAGAAAGCGACATTAAAGCCGAGTTGAGCAGAATTACGCCCATAAAGTAAAAAGGCAAAACCAAGGAATGGTGATGTTTTTCAAACCATTTCCCTTTGCAGTTGAACCACCCGAACGCACTATTACGCTCAAACACAATAGCACAGGAGCCAACATCATCACCCTAATCATCTTCGTTATCGTTGCAGTTGCCGTAATTTCAGGCGTCATTGCCGTACCAGCACCTAACACATGCGCCACTTCATGAATGGTAGAGCCTGTGTAAACGCCAATGGCTTCGGCAGAAAAGCTATGAAATAAGCCCATTCTATACAGCAAAGGGTAGAGAAACATAGATAACGTTCCAAACAAAACCACTGTGGCAATGGCAACAACCGTTTTGTGTTTGGGAGCTTGTAGCACGGGTTCGGTAGCCAAAACTGCAGCAGCTCCACAAATAGCGCTACCCGATGAAATCAGTAAACGCTCGTCTTTGTCAGTTTCAGCCAGCGTCCAGAGCATTACCCAATAGCAATGTGCCACAAACAATAATGCAATCGATCGCAACAGCTTTGGCACCCATCACAAATAAGGCGTTGAGTGTGAGCTAAAGCCATATAGAACAATACCAGTGCGTAGAAATACTTACTTGCTAAAGCCAAACCGCCGTCCCATTGCTTTTGGAATAGAGGGCGAATAGTGTTGGCTAACAACATACCCACCACCACTCCGAGGGCAATTGCGCTCAGTTTTATGCTCTCAAAGAAAGGTAATTGTGCCAAGAAAGTGATGCCTAAAGCAAGTAGACCCACAATAAATAGCCCCATATAAGGGGTATTGATAAGTTTTTTCATTTGTTTTGAATTTATACCGATGTATGTTTCAGTGGGTGCAAAGGTAACTTTTTTAGAAAGTGCTTTTATAATAGCAACAATAAAAGGAGTGTTGAAGTGTTGTAAAAAAGCAAGATATTTTCTCTTTTAATGCGCTTGAATGACTTAAAGAGCATAAAATGTCTTTCGTGTAGATAAAAAGGTGATAAAAGTTCGTTTTTAATTCTTTATACTTAACTTTGCTTCGAAATATAATTCGTTAAAGTTTTTAGTAATGTTCTATTGCGTTTTAGAGATATTATGGCATAAAACGGGCTAGACATTGTAGAAACTTCGTTATAAAAATAACCATAAAGCGAGTATTATTTTGCTCATTAAAAAGAATACAATAAAATGAAGAAGTACACCTTATTATATAGTCTGTTATTTTTCATGGCATGTTTGTTTGTTGCCAGTTGTTCTAATGATATTGTAGATAAGGAAAGAATATCCCAATTGGAAAGCAACCAATGACGCTTTCTTTAGCAAGACACTTTCTCAAGCAAAGACAAGTATTGCGAGTGGAGATAACACATGGAAGATATTTAGAGTTGGACTCTTCCCTGGTTCAGACACTAACTATAAAGTGGCAGACGACGAGCAAGTGGTGGTAGAAGGTACTAAAAAAAGTGGAACCGAAACACAACATCCTTTATCTACCGATAGTGTGTTGGTGACTTATAGAGCACGTCTTCTTCCCTTCAACAACTTACCCCAATGGATTAGCATTTTATGCAGACTTACATTGGCGGATACAATTCAAGAACCAACGGATCGGTTATCCTTCCAGTTGTAGGTAACATCGTAGCGAATAGCAATACACGTGTAGCTTTGCCCGAAGGATACTCAACTGCCATTCAACAAATGGTTGTTGGCGACAGATGGGAAGTGTATGTGCCCTGCTAATTTGGGCTTTGCTTCTTCTGCAATTGCATCAATTGGAATTCAGAACACAGTACAATTATATACGATATCACGCTGTTAGAAATCAATCCAAAGAAAAGTATTCGATAATACTATAATATAATAATGTAGAAAGAGAGTCTCTTCGCACCGCTAAAAACAAGGTGCAAAAGAGGCTCTCTTTATTTTCTTTAGATCGAATGATTTGTGCTTTCGAGTGCAAAAGAGTGGGAGAGGGCACAGTTGGAGCAAAGCTGAGGGGAGATAGAAAAGGGTGATGTGAGCCGTTCTCGCTCGCTTTTGAGATGCTTATACTATCTTTTATCATCAGAAGTCAAGAGTGCGATCAATGAAACAATATTTTTCTTCTCTTTCAAAAACATAGCTTTTAATGGTGTAAAAACGTTGCTTTTGTCATGAAAAAGCAATGTTTTTGCGATATAATATCACTCCTTTTAAAACGATATTTCTAAATAACTCTATTTTTAAGAACTTACAAACCTCAATCTTTTCTCTATTTTTTCGTTTTCGTATCTCAAAAGTGGTTGTGAGGTTTTATGCACTTTGATATACGTCAAAATAACGTATTTAATCGAGTGGAAATAGTTTTTGTTATGTGCGCAAACATTTCTAACTTTGCATCATCAAAAAGGTTAGTAATGTAAACCAATAGATGTTAAGTCTGGTAAGAAAGACTTGTATTTAGAGATTAACAACATGCCGTGAGGTATGACAATGATACATAAAATAGTTTCATTTAGTAATTAGGTTTAAAAGTTTTAAGATTGTTTAGGTAGATTAATTTAGGTTAGGTTTCAATAAGTAAAATAGATTGCTTTTTCAACGGATATAACAACATTGATTAGAGAGAAAGAAACGAAAAAGAAAAACAGAAACCAAAAAGGTAGAAGCTTGCGGTTAACATATCAATAGATTGTTACTGTTAGGAATGAAGAGATAAAAGGAAAAGGGTAATATAAAAGAAGGTTAAACCTTCTACTGTGTAAAAGCAGTGTTCGTTTGAAAATAAAGAATACCGCTGAGGTGTTAAAATAGAACTTATAACGAAAGACATTTCAATGTTCTAGAGACAAAAATAAATGTCGTAACAACCTTGAAAGGGTATTTAAGAAATAGTTGAGAGATGCGATATCCATAAAAATGGGTATCGTTTTTCTTATATAGCTATCTCGTTTTAATTTATATACGGCCTTAGCAGGTAATTATTCAATATTGTTTAGATCTGCTTTGGTTATCATATCAAACAAAGCAACAATAAAATTATAACAGCATAAAGTTATGTTTAATAGAGGAAAGAACGACGCTCTACTTACTTCTATACGTGAAGGCAAAAACGCTCGCATAAGCCGATAAAATCAATTTGGTTATCAGTTTGAGTGTGCCCAGCATACTTGCACAGATAACAAACGTACTAATGTTCTATATCGACACTGCAATGGTGGGAGCATTAGGAGCTAAAGAGTCGGCAGCAGTGGGTCTTGTTCAAGCTCAACATGGCTTTATAGCGGAATAACAACAGCCACAGCGTTGGGCTTTTCAGTGCAGTTGCGCACTTTGTGAGGCTCTGGTGACTTTGAAAAGGCACGTCAAGTGGCACGACATGGCATTATTGCAGCCTTTTTATTGAGCATTGTTGTCACCCTTATTGGGGTGGGCATATCGCCCTTTTTGCCCTTTTGGTTGCGTGGAGGTGCTGATATTGCAGCCGATGCAAGTGCTTATTTCGCCATCTATACTTTGGCTTTGCCCTTTCTTCAGTTAGGGAGTTCTTTCTACAAACTTGTTGAAAAGTACGGGGAAACATGGTTGTTCCGAGCATAATTAGCGTGATGATGTGTGTGCTCGACGTCGTTTTTAACTACATATTTATCTTTATTTTCAATATGGGAGTAGCGGGTGCAGCTCTTGGAACATTGCTTGCTATTGTCATTGCAGCAAGTGAGTGAAACATGGTTTGCCTTCTTTCGTTCTTCAATACTCGCAGCAAAGCACAGTAAGGAACGTTTTTGTTTGGCGTTGGTTGTATATTAAACAAGCCTTGGAAATAGGTAGTCCAATGGCAGTTCAATACATTCTTATGACCTCTGCACAGATCGTTAGTACAATGATTGTGGCGCCTTTAGGAAACTTTGCCATTGCAGGTCATACTCTTTGCGATAGCTGCAGAGAGTCTATGTTATATGCCTGGAATTGGTATTGGTGAGGCGGCTACTACCTTAGTGGGTCAGAGTTATGGAGCAGGACAATATAAATTGTGTAGAAGTTTCGCACGAATTACCGTTTCATTGGGTATGATCGTGATGGCGTTTATGGGCTTAATTATGTTCATTTTCGCTCCCGAGATGATTGGTTTCATGTCGCCTGTTCCCGAAATTCGTGAACTTGGAGTGCAATCTCTTCGTATTGCATCTGTTGCCGAAGTGATGTTCGCTGCTTCTATCGTAGGAAATAGCGTGTGTGTAGGCGTTGGCGACACTTTGAAACCTGCCATAATGAACCTTTTAAGTATGTGGGGTCTTCGCTTAACATTGGCTGCTTGCTTGGCTCCTACCTATGGTTTGAAGGGTGTTTGGATTGCAATGTCTATCGAGTTGACCGTTAGAGGATTGTTATTCTTGTTGCGTTTGAGTAGGAAAGTGGATGAAAACTGGCTCCAGAAGGGGTGTAATGTATTCTTTATGCACTTCTGCTTTTCATTTTATAACTATTAAATTATCTCAAAAGAGAATCCTTTTGTTTGGTTCGTTACGTTAAAAATTGTTCCTTTGTAGACTGAAGGCGTAGATGACTAATTATATTATTACGAGATGAGTTTTTAAGAAACACTTTCTTCTTTATATGTAAAGGTATTACTACTTGCATTTCCTTTCATCGTATGTTTTGGGCGTTTATATTTATAACGACCCTTTTATAGTGATTAAACACTATGATGATTACGATCACCCGTGGTGATGATACAGAGTGAAGGGCCCTATTGGTTGGTATAAATACAAGAACTATCGAGATACAATGCACTACGACTCGTTCATCATGGAGCTCGTCGTGTACAATGGCTTTTCCAAAGTTCTGAATGGAAAATATATATCAAAGGAAGTCCCTTTTCGCTTGTTTAGTAATAGCGAAGGATTGGGTGATATGCTCATTAAGTTAGAGGCTTTAGATCGTCAAACCCAATCAACCTATAAAGAATCTCTTAATCATTGCAGAGCCAGTGATGCTGAATCTCACCGTAGAACAGCGTGGGTGATGCATTATGCCTCCCGAAGTGAGTGGAAAAAGCGTTGCTTATTATCAAACCACATTCTTACAGGGATTTTTTCGCAAAGAATTTTTTAGCGCATACATGACCTATCTCTTTAAAAAGGAATATGATGAGTAGTATGAATCGCATTATTAATAATGTGGGACAGAGTCGCACTCGCTACACAAATGATGAGATCTTGCACATTCAACACAAGATTGATTCGCTTGGAGAACGATTCTATGAGACCGAAGATTGGAAGAAAATACGTGCTCAAGTCAAACAGCCTACGGTGCGAAATCCTATTATTAAAGAGCCTCAAAAAGAGTGCTTGCTGCAGATTCAGCGTATTTGTAAAAAGCACAATACCAATGTGAAGATTGCAATAGGTCCAGAGTTGAATGGCGATTATGTTAATCCTGCGGATATAAAGCTGTTGAAGCAGATCTTTGGAGCAAACAATGTGGTGAACTATAACGATCCTGCTTATAAAAGAATATAGCAATTATTGGTATTTTTATGACCCCGCTCACTATAACACAAAGGTAGGTTCAAAAATATTATATGATTTGTATCGCAATGATAAAAAAATAAGTAATTAGATTGCAATAGAAATAAAAATGCAAATGATAAAAATGTAATTTGTTACTAATATTACGCTGTTTAAAGAATAGTTAGTGTTAATAAATTTATATTGATCGTATCGTTATCTTTATTTGTGTATTTATTTCTAAATTTGCAGGCAATTAATATATTGACAATAGAATTATACTAAACCTCTAATAACTGGGAGGGATTGAAACAAATGAACTTTAAAAATATAGTTTTAGAACGATTACTTTTTCTTTGACGCAAAGGCATCATTGCAATGCATATTGCATTAAAGAAGAGTTTTTACCTATGAGCGTTTAGCACAAGAGGTAGCGAAAAATAAGAACACTACTTGCCCATGTAAGCGATAAAAACGTAGGACTTGTTGCTAACGATGATATCTATACCTATGCATCTATTTATGCGTTATGGCTCGAAGAGTAAAAAGCTTATGTACCCTTACATCCAGGTCAACCACTCGAAAGATGCTTGGATATTATTCAACAAGTGGGTATGACTGTGGTGTTAGATTCAAGCAAAAACACTCGTTATAACGATATTCCTGTGGTGAATACTTCGTTAGAAGCACCCAAAAGACTATGTTCTTGAGGCTCCAAAAATCAGCCGAAGAGAGCGATTTAGCTCATATTCTTTTTACCTCAGGAAGTACTGGTCGTCCTAAAGGTGTGCAGATTATGAGAAGCAATGTGGCTGCTTTCGTAGACGCTTTCCATAGCTTAGGCTTTATAGCAACACCCGAAGATCGTTGCTTACAGATGTTTGATTTAACCTTCGACATGTCTGTTCAATCTTATTTAATACCCATCTTGGGTGGTGCTTGCACCTACACTGTGTCGTATGAGCGTATTAAATACCAAGCAGTATTTGAGCTTTTAGATGATCATAGATTGACAATGGCATCGTTAGTGCCTTCTGTTATCCACTATTTACGCCCTTATATGGATGAAATAGACCAACCTGAGATGCGTTATTGCTTCTTTGCAGGTGAGGCTTTGCCTACTGATGACACCCGAGAGTGGAGCAAATGTATTCCAAATGCGCAGATTTGGAACCTTTATGGACCAACAGAAAACACCATATACTGCACTGCTTATCTCTATAAACGTGATGAGCAGAACAAAAGAAACAAACGGAACACTTAGCATTGGCTTTGCAATGAAGGGCACAGAGGTGATCTTTGTGGACGATGATACAAAGCTATTGCCTAACAATACTAAAGGAGAAATGTGCTTAGCAGGTCCTTGTTTGACCAAAGGATATTGGAATGATGAGGAAAAGAACAAGCAAGCGTTCTTTGAACATGATGGAAAACGATTCTATAGAACAGGAGATGTATGCGCAATTGATGATGAAGGCGACATCGGTTACTATGGAAGAAAAGGATCTCACAGATAAAGATTCAGGGCTTTTAGAATAGAGCTTTGAGAAATCGAGACACGTTGCTCGTAGCTTCTATAATGAAGAGTTTTGCGGTGGTTGCACTGCCTCTTTACGATGGAGATAACAACTGTTTTATTCATATTGTGATAGAAACTGCAATACTTAACGATGAAGAAGGATTGATGAATCACTTTCAAAAAGCTTCTTCCTCACTACATGATACCTGCAAAAGTACATGCTGTTGCGAAGTTCCCCTAAACATTAGCAATAAAATAGATCGCAAGCAATTGCTCGAAAGAATTAAGAATGAGAAGTAATACCTATTCCTTCTTATTTCAAAAATATAGCATTAGTCAAAAATAATTATCAAACAAATAATATTAAAGAAATGACACAAAATGAGATAATGGATGCCTTGCATTCTATTTTTTAGAACTGTATTAAAGAACGATTCTATTACATTAACAGCAGAAACAACAGCCAATGATGTAGATGGTTGGGACTCTGTTACAAACGTAATGATTATCGATGAAATCGAAAAACAATTCGGTTTTGAGCTTTTAAACTACGTGATATCATCAAGATGAAGAACGTAGGTGACCTTTGCAATAAAGTGCTAGAGAAAATTGGTTAATATCATATGATTGATAATTAGATAGAAATTGAGTGCTAAAAGCATTCCTTTTTCATCTAATTGCATTGTTATTGCAGGGTAAAAAGCAGTCTTTTATCACTCACTTTTTAAAAGCTATTCTTTTTAAAAAGCAAAAAGAGTGGTTTGTGAAAGATTGAAATGTACTGTTTGCAAACAATGAAACCTCCCAATATTAACCTGGCCTCTTATCACAAATAAATATTCAATAATATCATAAAATACAATGGAATTTTATCCATACCATTCTCTTGTACCCTTATTCTTGCCTTCATTCTTTATTATATAAAAGAAAATAAAGACTGGCAACGATTTGTTTTTGCTTGCAACGAGTGTTGTCTTCGTGGGCTTTTTACCATTGGCAATATCTTGTATCTGCAATCGGAATAACACTTCTAACCTTCTATATGGGAAAGTGGATTCATAAGAGTTTAGGAACAAAAAGGCCCTTTATCTACTTACTTTTGGGTATTTCTATGCTTGTGGAATATGGCTTTACGCTCGTTATTGTATCAGACTTATTTCCTCTTGGCATTTCTTTTTATACCTTTCAAGCCATCTCTTACCTTATAGAGACATATTGGGAGGAAGAGCCTGAGGATGACATTTTTCGACTTTAGTGTGTATATGTTGCTCTTTATGAAATTCCTTTCAGGACCTATTGAGCGTGGATATGACTTCACCACAGGTGAAACAAGCCCGAAAAGTTTGATTATGAAAACATAGTTCGAGGCATGTTGACAGTGGTTTGGGGTGCTTTCTTGAAGCTAATGATTGCTGATAAGATCTCACCTTCTGTGGATAGTGTTATGAATGATGTGCATGCGGCTACTAATGTACAGCTGTTTGTAGGCACATTGCTATATCCTATTCAGCTATATGCAGATTTTTGCGGGTTACACTCTCATGGCTTTAGGATTCGGAAGGATGTTTGGTTTCAAGTTATCTCCTAACTTCGATCGTCCTTTTCATCGCTTACAACAGGTGAATTGTGAGAAGATGGCACCAATCTCTATCTTTTTGGGTGAGAGACTATGTGTTTATGACGCTTTCGGCATCACTAAGACGACTCAAAAAGAGTGGGGTGTTTACATCTCATTGCTCGTTACTTTCGTGGTAATTGGTGTGTAGCATGGAGCTGGTTGGGCTTTTTGCTATCTATGGATTGATACAAGGTTTGCTTATTATGTGGGAGCGTTTCACTGAGAAACCTCGTGCTGCTATCCAGAAAAAGGTGCCAAGTGCTCTCTTTAAAACGGTGATGGTGGTGCGCACCTACTTCTTCTTTGCGCTTTCATTGCTGTTCTTCCGCATTGTAGATGTAGACAAAGTAATGCATGTTTATACCCACGCTTTCAATCTTGCAAATGCGAATATCAAAGACTTAAAGCTTGGACTTGACGACAAAGATGGATTGTCTTTTGGTGTAGCTGTCGTGATAATGTTTCTTCTCGATCATTTTTAATGCAAAGAAAGACCTTATTACTTCGCTTCGAAACACATCTCCAATATGGCGTTGGGTCATATATTTTGCAATTATAATCGCCATCTTTAGATTCGGTTCTTTTGGCGTTGAAAACTTCATTTACGTACAATTCTAATGAAACAACATCTCAAAATAGCATTATTTTGCAAAGTATTTGCTTTTGGCATTGCCGTTCTTTTTCCTACTAGGATCATTTGTTGTGGTAGATCCTTTTATGATTATTAAGGACTATAGGATTATGATCACCCACGAGCTAACTCTCGGTTTACTAGAATCTGGCTATATAAGTTGGTTGGAAATTTAAGAAGAATAATCCTTCAAAAACACTATGATTCGTTTATTTTTAGGGCTTGTACAGCTCACATATCAAAGTAAATATTGGAAAGAATACATAAATGGACGTGTCTTTAGATTGCCTTCTAATGATGAAAATCTATATGAAATTGTCAATCTTTGAAGCTTTTAGAGAAGCAGCCACATCAAAAATACGCAATATTCTTATCGTTTCAGAACCCAGATTGCTAGCTATTGATGAAGAAACAAAGGAATAATGCATACTTTTCCTCGTGAGGTTTCGGCAGATCTATGTTCTCTTTTGTACAGATTACATCAAAGGATTCTTCTCTATGCCTTTTAATTATAGTTATATGAAGTATGTTGTGTCGAGAATGATAGGCAGAAAGACTGGGATTCAGCTGAAAATAACCAGGGATTGCAGACACTAAAACGAATGATGACTTATCTATAGTCAAAGAGAGGCTGATATTAACTCGAAAGGCTTTGCTTTGCTTATTACAAAGAGAAGAAGGAAGTGTTTGTTGGTGTGGATAATGCGCCGTGAAACGATGCTCTGCTTTGTTTGGAGATTCACAGAAAGCGCTGTTTAAACGTGTGAAACGTGGCGCAACGCCATAACACTAATTTAAAAATTGCTATTGGTCCAAATCTCGAAACGGGTTATATGAATCCCAAAGATGATGCCGTTTTGTGAGAAATATTTATGACAAGAATGTTGTGAACTATAATGTTCCAGCGTATAAAAGACCTGAAAAAGAAAGAAAACTTTATGATAAAGTGCATTATAGACCCTCATATTGCGAAGCAGATATTGAGAGACTATATGCAAATTAATAAGAAATAGAGGGACGCATGGTTAGAAATTTGAAGCTAACTGTGCGTCCTTTTGGTTGATGCAGATTATTATTTGTTATATTTTACTGCTTAAAAGTAATAAATAATAAAGTAAACTCTTGCGTATTTTTATTTGAGTGTTGTAACCTCGCAACTGCAACAACGGTGGATTAATTAGATTTAGCTTTTGATATATGTAAAAATAGAAAGAAAGCCGTTGTTTTAAGAGAAAAAGGATAATAAAAAGTATTAACAAAGAAAAACATTTTTAGAAGATGACAAAAGAAAAGTTTTTCGGATTATTAGGTTGGGTTGGTATGGTAACATCAGTACTTATGTATGTGTTTTACTTCCCACAAATACAACAAAAACCTAGCAGGAAACAAAGGAAGTTTTATTCAACCATTCATGGCAGGCATTAACTGTACACTTTGGCTTTGGATACGGTTTGTTTAAAAAGATCGTGACCGGCCCTATCGTAATTGCTAATAGTCCAGGCCTAATCTTTGATTTTTGGCAGCGTTACATCCCTATAAATCAAGGATTGATAGTATATAATGATATAAGACCATTCGAGTTGTTGCTCAGGGTGGTCTTTTTATGCCTAAAATCAGGTTGCTCAAATAGAAAAAGACCTTTCCTTTTAGATGAAAAATCGAATGAGATTGAAGTGAGGGGAGAAACATTTATAAAAACTCATCAAGGTATGTTGGCGGGTACTTATGTTTGTAAAAAGTTCTTAGTGATGAAGTGAAATGAAAAAGCAATGTGTTTGCATTTAAATAACTGTGCTTTTACCTTGCAATAACATCGCTTTTCTCAATTTAAAAAGCATTGCTATTTGTTATAGTTTATGTGCTAAAAGAAAGAGGAGAAGAGTGGGGACGATTGAACAACACCAGTTTTGCAATGCAAATACTGGTCGTTGTCTTTAAAAAGCGATGCAATAAGTTATTAATACTTATTCAAGAGCACCTTTATTTCTTGAATTTTTCGGTATAATTTCCAACCAAGAATAAGGCCATCTATTACGCCTGTTCCTAACGATAGTGCGCTGTGAATGCGCTGTGTTGGTGCTTTTTGGACCCGATTTTTACAGGTTTCAAAGAGGTCACCCCACAAGCGTTTAATTTCATTCTCGTCAACTTTTAGTTGCTTGTTGAGCGCATCTTTATACTCTTTTAAATCTCTTAATGAGTTATATTGTTTTATTTCTATGTCCATTTCCGTTGTGTTTTTAGATATTATTTATCAATTAATAAATCAGTCAAAAACCCTCACTAAGGGACGCTCTATCCATCTTCTTCTATTAAAAATGCACAATAGAATATTAAGATATATACTCCAGTAACAGTTAAGAAGGCAAAACTTAGCCCCATAAGTGTTGAAAGTGCATAAGCAACAGTGAACGAAAGATAGATAAGAACAAGCACTAAGACAAATGAAAGGATAAAGATCATCGCCATAGCAGTGAATAGTTTCACCACTTTTTCGGTGATGTCAATGCGCAATAAATCACTTTTTGTGGTGAGATATCGCTTTAGCACCTCAACAAGTTGTGCTATTGTTTCATGTTTTGGTCGTTAGAAAACATGCTTAATTATCCTATAAAGATCTTCTGAGCGGCATCTTTGATGTCGTCAACTAAGTCTTCTACTTGGCTTTTACGTGTAAGTTTAATGTTGTGTTTGTCTAAAAAATCTTCTACAGCTCCTGTAAGTTTTGAACGAGTATCAGCTCCTTTTTCAGGTGCAACTAACAAACCTAACGCTGTACCTGCAATGGCTCCGCCAAGAAAGCACATAAATAACCCTAATGTCTTCATATTCTTTTTCTGTTTAAATTTTGAACTTTTTCTTGTTATTCTGATAACGCAAAGATACAAAAATAAAAGTGGTTCATTGGTCTGAAAAATGTAAGTTTTTACGTTAAAAACATACTGATTTATTGTTGTTTAACAAACTTTATGCAGCTATCATTCAGTGTTTTATTATATATTTTGTACTTTCAAAGAAAGTAAAAACGACATTATTAATTTAAACGAGATAAAAGATTATGAAGAAGAACATCCTCTTTTGCGCTGGGTTATGCGCTGTTTTAGCTTTCTCGAGTTGTAAATCAAGCGAGAGCGCATACTAAAAAGGCTTATGAAAAGGCAAAAGCGCAAGAACAAGCACAAAATAATAGCTCATATAACAACGACACTCCAGTGGTAACTCCAGTGGTAGATCAACCTGCTACACAAACAACTGTAGTGGATAATACCGACAATGTGCCTGTAAGATCAGAGCGTGTAACTATTGTTAATGGTGCAGGACTAAAGAGCTTTAGCGTTGTTGTGGTTCTTTTCATTGAAGGCTAATGCAGAAGGCTTGTTAAGTAGACTCCGTTCTTCAGGTTATGATGCTCAATTAGGCTTCAACCAAGATCGCAATATGTATCGTGTTATCTCTTCAACATTCGATAACAAGGCAGATGCAGTGCGTTCAAGAGACCAATTCCGTGCAACTTATCCAGATGCATGGTTATTGTTTAAGCACTAAGAAATAAGTAGTTTAAAGAATATATATGGCGGTTTGGCGTATTGCTTTGTAATGTGTCGAACCGCTCTATTTTACTTATTATGTCGAAGTTCTTTAACGCTTTCATTTTAAGTTACGACATACACCCGCATAATTAAAAAGAAATACATTGTCACGAATACTCGCAATAGACTATGGTCAGAAACGAACTGGCTTGGCAGTCACCGACTCTCTGCAGCTTATTGCTAATGGATTAGACACCATTCCCACGCATACGCTGTATGAGTTTTTATGTGCTTATATCGAAAAAGAGCCTGTTGAACGAATAATATCAGGTCTTCCTCGACAAACAAACTGTCTTCCTAGCGAAAAATCATGAGCGTATTGAGCCCTTTTGTTGCACGTTGGAAGAAAAATCAACCCAATGTTCCTATCGAGTATTATGATGAGCGTTTCACCTCAGTATTGGCTCATCGTGCAATGATTGATGGTGGTTTAAAGAAAAAAGCAAGGCAAGATAAAGCCCTTGTAGATAAGATTAGCGCAACCATTATATTGCAAGACTATCTTGAACACCGCCGATAAACAAATTAAAACAAATAGAATATGATATTACCCATATATGTTTATGGACAACCAGTGCTAAGAAAAAGTTGCCCAAGACATCACTCCTGACTATCCAGAGTTAAAAGAATTGATACAGAATATGTTTGAAAACAATGGATAATGCAGATGGTATTGGCCTTGCAGCTCCACAGATTGGACGTAGCATTCGCTTATCAGTTATCGACCTAGATGTGCTTAGTGAGCACTATCCTGAATACAAAGGATTCCGCAAAGCCTTTATCAATCCACATATATTAGAGGTAGATGAAGAGAGCGAAATGTTGACTTCAGAAGAAGGATGCTTATCTATTCCAGGCATACACGAGAACGTTGACCGCCGAACAAGAATACATGTGAAGTGGATGGACGAAGATTTTTAACGAGCACGACGAATGGATTGAAGGTTATCTTGCACGTGTAATGCAAACACGAGTTCGATCATCTTGATGGAGTTTTGTTTACAGATAGAATATCACCTTTACGCAAACAACTTGTAAAAAACAAACTAACAGCAATGAGTAAAGGTAAATATCGTGCCGCATATCGCACCAAAGCAGCACAACGATAAATCGCTATTCAATGGCAATACGCAAAGTCTTTTTCCTTATTTTATTGTGTGTTACAACCCTAAAAACCTATGCACAATTCAATATCAATCGCCTAATAACAAGTGGAGAGATAGCTCTTCACTACGAAGACTATGTGCCTGCCATTCAATATTTCAACAGAGTTATAGCTCTTAAGCCTCATCTTTACGTTCCATGGTATGATAGAGCCATCGCAAAAATACTATCTTGACGACAATGAGGGGCAGAAAGTGATATCACAGAAGCCATCAAATTGAATCCGTATATTGATGGAATGTACGACTTAAAAGAGCGATAACTCCGAATTCGACAAGCCAAGTATAAAGAGGCAATTGCCGACTATAACAAAAGCCATTTCGATTGACAATAGAAACAAAAACTATTGGATGAATCGTGCAATATGCCCTTGTAAACGATAAACAATATGATGAGGCTCTGCTGCAAACCGATTCTATTGCAAAGCGATGGCCAAAGATAGCAACCACTTATTCGCTAAAAAGCTGAGATCTATCTCAATAAGAAAGATACCCTAAAAAGACCGAACAATGGCTCGATAAAAGTATTGAACTCGACGCCTTCGACGCTTCTAGTTGGCTCACAAAAGCCTATATCTCGTTATCTAGAAGGCAGTGGAAAGATGCCGATAAAGCCCTTTCTAAGTCGATACATCTCAAGCCTCAGAATGCCACATTGTATGTCAATCGAGCCTTGCACGCATCAATATCAACAATCTTCGTGGTGCAATGGACGATTACGACAAAAGCAATTGAATTGCAACCCGATAACTTCTTGGCGCATTACAACCGAGGATTGCTTCGCATGCAGTTAGGAGATGACAACCGAGCGATACTCGATTTCGACTATGTTATTAAGATAGAACCCAACAATATCCTTGCAATTTTCAACCGAGCAGTGCTCTTAGACAAGACAGGAGATTTGCGAAAGGCTATTAAAGACTATACCACTGTAATCAATCAGTTCCCCAATTTCTGGACAGGTCTTGCCTATCGTGCTCGCTGTTATCGTCGACTTGGAATGACAAAATCTTTGCTGAACTCGACGAATTTAAGATCTTCAAGGCTCAGATGAACAAGCATTTAGGCATTCAACAACGTTGGAGTGCAGCGAAAACCTAAAGGCTACTCGTAAGCGAAATGAAATCGACTTAGACAAGTATAACCAACTTGTTGTAGAGACGAGAATACTGTTGAGCGAGAATACGATAGCGAATATCGTGGAAAGGTGCAAAAACAAGAAGGCTCGACTTGGCGTTTATGCCGATGTTCGAGATATCTTATCTGCCTTATAATAATGGTGTAAAGGCATTCACTCCTTTTGTTATTGAGTTAGAACAGCTCAACACTCCTCATCAAAACGAGCAACGAATGCAGCTCACCTGCAATGCTATGCCGTTGACAGAGAAGAGCTCAAAGACTTATTTTGCATTGGTAGATAACCTGTCTTTTGCAAATAGATAGCACCCGGACGAGCGCAGTTTGTTGCCAAAGTTGTTCCAAAGAGCTATTGCCAACAGCGTTCTTCAAAATCCCCGAAGCAGCCATTAACGACCTAACAACCATCGTTCAGGCCGATAGTTTAAATTGGTTTAGCTTATTGGCAGTTGGCTGTTGCCAAACCAACCTCAACGGATTTAATGCCACAAAGGGTGTCGACACACGCTTACAAGCCGCAAAAGCGCTATCGTTCTTCGATAAAGCGGTGGCTATTCACCCTAAAAATGCGTTCTTGTTATACGATAGAGCCAACCTATATGTGATGCTAAAGGAGAACAAAAAAGAGCGATAGACGACTATACAAAAAGCCATTAAGTTAGAGCCATCTCTTGCCGAAGCCTATTATAATAGAGGTCTACTTTACTTGCAAGAGGGCAACATTCAAGAAGCCACAACAAGCTTAAGTGAAAGCAGGGAGAGTTAGGACTTTACAAAGCATATAGCGTATTAAAACATTCGAAAGAGAAGAAAAAGTAAATTTCTTCTCTTTCTTTTTATTCTCATCACTTTTTCTTTTCTGTTTTTCAAAAGCAATCCTTTTGCCTTGCAAACTCATTGCTTTTAGTCTCTAATTGCATTGCTTTTGAAGAGCAATAACAATGCTTTTATATTGCAGTATCACAACAATTAGGTATCGTTCAGTGTCTTAGTAACTTGCACTTGTTGTGTTTACCTATTTTAAGGTATTGTGTGAGTTGCTTGCGTTATTTTTACTTTTTGCACCGAAAAATAAACTTAACTTTAAGATGAATATCAAAAAGAACCACAGCGTGGCTTATTGGTGTTTTTGTCCTACTCACCACAGGTCAACTATGCTCAAAAGGTACGAGTGACAGGAAAAATAATCGACAAGTCTAGCAAAAGAAGCAATTCCCAATGTAATTGTTTCAGTAGAAAATAATGCCCAAACAGCCTTTAACCGACTCGTTAGGAGCCTATGTTTTAGAGCTAGAAAAAGGCAAATACCAGTTGAAGTACCAATCTATAGGATATCAAACGCAAGTGAGTCGTGTAGCAATTACCGATACATTGCCATTGCAACGCAACGTTGTTTTGGTGCCAACAGCTATTCATTTAGATGAGGTGACAGTGACAGCACGAAACGAAGCACGCCAATTGCGAGAGAGTTCGATGCCCGTCTCGGTGATGACCTCAAAAGAATTAGAGGGCACAGCATCGTCTATTAACGAAGTGTTAGCACGCACTGCGGGGTGTAACCATACGCAATACGGGTGGCGTGGGCAGTGCTTCACGCATGTCGGTACGTGGGCTTGAGGGCAAACGCCTTGGTCTTTTTATAGATGAAATAGCCATAGGACAAATGAGTAACTTTGTTTCTTTGAATGATATTCCTACCGATATGATCGAAAGAATTGAAGTGTATAAAGGAATTGTTCCCTATAAATTCGGCGGAAGTGCATTGGGTGGAGCCGTTAATGTGGTGACAAAAGAGTATCCACCGATATACTTTGATGCCTCATACGAAATCGCTTCGTTCAATACACACAGACTAAGTACGGTGCTAAAGCGCACCCATAAGCCTTCAGGATTGCAGTTTGGAATAGGCGGTTTTTTCACTTATTCGGATAATAACTATGTAATGACATTGCATAACCTTAACGACCGCCGTGTGAAACGTAATCACGACACTTTTAAGGAGTATATTTTGGGAGGATCGCTAAAGGCCACTAAGTGGTGGTTCGACGAGCTAAAGCTAGAATGTAGTTATACTAATCACATCAAGAAATACAGGGAATTGATTTTAGATGTGCGTGAAGCGTTCAATAAATCGAATTCTGTTCTTAGCGAATTGAGTGCAAAGAAAGAGCAGTTTTTATCGACGGATTGGCTTTCGACTTTGATATTGCTTATAGTTATGGCAAATATGGTTTAGTAGATAAAGCTCTTCAGGTGTACGATTGGGATGGAAACGTGCGCCCTTCTCAATCACCTTATGGCGGAGAAACAGGCATTCACCCATACGACGGGCATAATGTTAGTCATAATATTATGGAAAGCTCAATTTAAACTACACCCTCGACCAACACAATTCTATCAACCTTAATATTCATGGAGGCGCACACACGTCTGCTTCCTTGTGATAGTTTAATGGATAAGTCGTTTGGTTTTTAGAACACAGTTTAATAGTAGAATGAACAGCTTAACAGCTGGGGTGTCATACGACTGATGCTCTTTAATAACAAATTCCAAAATGCTTTTACTCTACGCTATTTCCTTTTTCAATTCAAAAGACACAGCAACTTCCATCGTTTTATGTGTCACTCCCGAAACAATTTATTTTGAAAAAGAACTATATTGGTTGGAATGAATCAATGCGATATCGCATCACTCCCAGTCTAATGGTAAAGGCATCGTATAGCAATGAAGTGCAATTCCAACCACAGAAGAATTGCTTGGCAATGGATATTCTATTCTTCCTTCACCTGATTTGGCTCCCGAACGAGTGCAAGGGTAAATATTGGAGCTTTTATATCATAAGAAACAACGAAACGAAGGCTATGTAGAAGCAGAAGTGAATCTATTTTATAACAAGCTAAAAGAAAATGGTTCGATACATGCCAACCATGATTCCAACCATGGCAAAGTATGTCAATTTTGGTGAAACAACAACCTATGGAATTGAAGGAGAATTGAAATTAGATGCCTTTTTCGTGGTTGTATGTGTATGGAAATGCCTCGTATCAAGATTTAAGAGATAGTCGAAAAGGTGGTTAAAGGTTCTCAAATGGCTAATCCTACTTATAAAAACGAATTCCAAATGTACCCTATTTGTTGGCTAATGCTGGTTTTGAAATGCACAAAGAAAACCTCTTTGGGAGCAAAGAAAATAACACTCGACTACTTGTTGATGCCTCTTATATTCATCAATATTTCTATGATTTTTGAGATGAGTATATATCAAGATCGAAAAGATTCCCACATCTTTTACATTCGATGCAGGGCTCGAACATGAGTATAATGAATAGGAAATTGACCTTCACTTTAAAAGGTAAAGAACGTGTTTAATCGTGAAACAGTGACCGAATTGAACCGCCCTCTGCCAGGTCGTTCAATAGCGTTTTAAAGTGCGTTATCTTCTTCGTTAAAAAGATAAATGCTGTTTTTGAATCATAAAATGCTTTTAATGATCTCATGAAAGACTAATAGAAATCAAATTCAATACAAATACTTTTAAAACATAAAAACAATGAAAAACAATTGTTATTTGGTGCTTTGACACTAGCTTTTTGTGTGAGTTCGTGCGACAATAACGACAATCCAACTCCTAATCCCACCCCTCAAAAAGGTGCTGTGATGCAACGATGTTAATATCTACAACAGTTGTAAACCCTGATGGCACATCAGGAAAGTGTTATGTGCAGGCTATTAACGATACAACTGCAATGACAATAGACAACAGTAGAGCCATTCCTGGTGGTTTTGGTAATCCTTTTCACCGTGCAAGGAAAGAATATTTACATCTTTCCCGACTACATGGGAACATCTAAAAGCAGAGCTAACTCGTTATCAACTCGATAAAAATCATCAGTTTGTTAAACAGGGAACACTTGCTCTACCCGCTAATTCTGCTACCTCGCAAGTGCTTGAGGTGAACGATAGTATTGCGTATTTGTCTTGCCAAAACTTAGGTAAAACTGCTCGTATTTAATTTCAATAAGATGCAAATGCGTGGCGAAATAGACCTCAATAGCTATGCACAAGATGGCCTTCGTGTTGGTCCTTCGTGCATGGTACAGCGAGATGGCAAAGTGTTTGTGGCGCTTTCGCAGTTTGATGCCAATTGGATGCCTCATAAAAATAGCGTAGAATTTGCACTGATTGATGCTAAAACACACAAGGCAGAGAAGCTTATTAAGAATGAAAGTCTTGGAATGTCGTTTCCAACTCGCCCCATTACAAAACGGGAACATTATTTGTAGATGAGAAAGGAGACATCTACTTCTCTTGTCTAGGTTCATTTGGATTTATTCCAGAATTCCATGCAGGTTTCGGTAGAATTAAGAAAGGTGAGACCGAGATAGATGCGACTTATAAAATTCGTTTAGATGAAACTAACATTGCAGGACTAGATAAAAAAGGTGATTATGTTACTGCAATGCAATATGCAGGCAATGGAAAAAGCTTATACATACATCAGTGTTGAGCGCTCTAGATCCAAAAGCTTTAGCAAATCCTTATAGCGCAATTATCGCTTGTCCTGTTGAAGTTGACCTATATAATCGCACGCTAACACTTATCAAAGACTTGCCCATTTCAAATCCACATAGTATCGCAATTGGTAAATATAAAGACCTTGTTGTGTATGGTTGTGGTAATGCTACCTCTACAGGCTTCTATTATTTCAATACAACTACACGCAAAGCATGGGGACCAGTTATTAAAACTGTGGCAATCCAAGCTCTATCTTCTTTACGAAAGATTAATCTTAAAAATAATCAGAATGGGTTCTGCTCTTAAGTGAAAAACTTTGGGGCAGAACTTTTTATTAGTGCATTTAAAAAGGACATTAGATTTAAATAGTAAAAGTTCAGTTGTCTTCTGTTTGTAAAAAGTGAATCAAAATAAAATTTCTTAGCATTAAAAATAAAGAAGAAACACAAGAAAAATACGACGGACAATAATGGCAAGTTTTATCGTTTTAGCACATTTTTTTCTTGCGAGTGAGCAATAAAAGTAGTACTTTTGCATCATTATTTATCATACAAAAATATGGCATACAATTTATTAAAAAGGTAAACGTGGAATTATTTTTCGCGCATTGAACGATATGTCAATAGCATGGAAAGTAGCAGAAAGATGCGTAGAAGAAGGAGCAACCATAGCACTAAAGTAATACAGAAATGGCACTTTAGAATGGGTGAAGTAGACGAGCTTGCTAAGAAACTTAACGCTCCAGTAATTGCTGTAGATGCAACAAACTGAAGATCTAGAAAATGTTTTTACCAAAGCACAAGAATTATTGGGTGGTAAAATAGACTTTGTTTTTGCACTCAATCGGTATGAGTCCCTAACGTTCGTAAACGTAGAACTTATGACGATTTAGATTATAATTGGCTCAACAAAACACTCTGATATCTCTGCTATCTCTATTTCACAAGATGCTATAAGCAGCTAAAAAGCTTGATGCAATTGCAGAATATGGTTCGGTTATTGCTTTAACTTATGTAGCTTCTCATCGTACATTCTTTGGTTATAACGACATGGCAGATGCTAAAAGCTTGTTAGAAAGCATTGGAAGAAGCTTTGGTTATATATATGGTCGTGAGAAAAATGTTCGTATTAATACCATTTCTCAATCACCTACTCCAACAACAGCAGGTAAAGGTATTAAAGATATCGACGATATGATGGACTTTGCTGATAAGATGTCACCATTAGGAAATGCATCTGCTGATGATTGTGCAGACTATTGTGTAACTCTATTCAGCGACTTAACTCGCAAAGTTACTATGCAAACACTCTTCCACGATGGTGGTTTTCCTACATGGGTATGAGCTTGCGTGCTATGAATCAATATAGTAAAGACTTAACTCCATTCTGAAGACGAAAACGGAAAAAGTGATTTATGGATAATCACCTCTTCTTTTTAAAAAGTCTATTGAATGGTGTCAATAGCATAAAAATAAACTCTACTATGGTTATATTGTAGTGGAGTTTATGTAAAAGTTGTAGAATAATAGAATACTAGAGCTTTGCACATTTACTAATTATTTAGAATGGTGTAATTAATTATGAGGCTTTCTTTGTTTGTTTTTGTTTATATAGTTATATGGGCTATTGGGTTCTAGTAGTTTTTAGGTTTAATTTCGTGGGAAAAGCGAGTATGTGTGAGAAAAAAGGAATGGAAGATAGAAAAATCGATATATTAATGTGTGAAAACATGATGATTTATCAAAAGAATATACTACTTTTGCATTCAATAAAATATAAAAACTAATTTGTTATGGTTAAAATTACATTCCCAGACGGCTCAGTTCGTGAATACGAAGCAGGCGTAACTGGTCTTCAAATCGCAGAGAGCATATCGCCAGCCTCGCTCGTGACGTTGTATCTTGCGGGGTTAACGGCGAAAACAACCGAGTTAAATATGCTCTATAAACAGCGATGCTACTATTGCGCTTTATAAGTTCGATGACCCTGAAGGCAAGAAAACATTCTGGCACTCATCGGCTCACTTGTTGGCAGAAGCATTGCAAGAGCTTTATCCTGGTATTCAATTCGGATTCGGACCAGCTATTGAAAAACGGTTTCTTCTATGACGTAATGACAAAAGATGGCGTTTCTATTAGCGAAAACGACTTCCCAAAAATCGAAGAAAAATGCGTGAATTGGCTAAGAAAAACGAGCCAATCATGCGTAAAGACATATCTAAGGCTGATGCATTGAAAAGAATTCTCAGCTGACGGACAAGCATATAAATGCGAACACATCGACTCTAGATTTGGAGGATGGAACAATCTCACATACACTCAAGGTCGTTTACTGACTTGTGTAGAGGTCCACACCTTATGTCGACAGGAGCAATTAAAGCCATCAAAACTAACAAGTGTTGCAGGTGCTTTCTGGCGTGGTGATGCTGAGAAAGACCAAATGACACGTATCTATGGTATACTTTTCCCAAAAGAAAAAGATGCTCGATGAATATCTTTTAATGATTGAAGAGGCTAAGAAAAGAGACCATAGAAAGATAGGAAAAGAGATGGAACTCTTTATGTTCTCAGACAGAGTGGGTAAGGGTATGCCTATTTGGTTGCCTAAAGGAACTGAACTTCGTTTGAGACTTCAAGATATGTTGCGTAAGATCCAAAAACGTTTTGGATATCAAGAGGTGATGTGTCCTGTGCTAGGAGGAAAGAACTTATATGTAACATCTGGTCACTATGCACACTATAGTAAAGATGCTTTCCGTCCAATCACAACTCCAGAAGAAGGCGAAGAATACATGCTTAAACCAATGAACTGCCCTCATCACTGTGAAGTATTCGCATGGAAACCACGTTCTTACAAAGATCTTCCTTTGAGAATTTCTGAGTTTGGAAACGTATATCGTTACGAAAAGAGTGGTGAGTTGCACGGTTTAACACGTGTAAGAGCGTTTACTCAAGACGATGCTCACATCTTCTGTCGTCCTGATCAAGTGAAGAATGAGTTCTTAAGAGTAATGGATAGTATTCAAGCGTGCTTAAGATATTCGACTTTCAAGAACTTTGAAGCACAAATTTCTCTACGTGATCCAAATAATAAAGAGAAGTATATTGGAACCGATGAGGCATGGCACGAAGCAGAACAAGCTATTATCGACGCTTGTAAAGAAAAGGGTTTGACTGCTAAAACTGAACTCGGAGAAGCTGCTTTCTATGGTCCTAAGCTCGACTTTATGATTAAAGATGCTATTGGACGTCGTTGGCAGTTGGGCTACAATCCAAGTGGATTATAACCTTCCACAACGCTTCAAGCTCGAATATACTGACGAAGATAATCGAAAAGAAGACCCTGTGATGATTCACCGATGCTCCTTTTGGTTCATTAGAACGCTTCACTGCAGTGCTAATAGAGCACACTGCAGGTCACTTCCCACTATGGTTAACACCAGATCAAGTGGCTATCTTGCCTATATCTGAGAAGTATAACGACTATGCTCGTGAGGTGGCTAGATTCTTTGATAATAACGGAGTACGTGCAACAATCGACGATAGAAATGAGAAAAATCGGTAGAAAGATTCGTGATAACGAGTTGAAAACGAGTTCTACATGGTGATTGTTGGAGAAAAAGAATCTGCAGAAGGTCTTGTTTCTATGCGTAAACAAGGTGGTGGAGAACAAGCTACTATGACTCAACAAGAATTTGTTGACAGAGTAAATGGTGAGGTTAAGCAAAATGTTAGAGGCAACAAATATCCATCCCACAAGACTAAAAATAAGTAAAGAAAACATACATATCTCTACCTTATTATAATATAAGAAGGCAGAGTTACTAAGAACTCATTCTCAAAGAGATATCTATGTTTCTTGTAGTAATATCCATATAGACTTTGGACAATAAGAATAAAAGAGTTAACTTTTGGCACTCGCTCATTATAAAATAGTTGAATGAAGAATGACAAAATGACCAATCAGTACCGCGTGAATGAGCAAATTCGCGCTAGGGAAGTACGTGTTGTAAGCGATGGTGGCGCAGAAGTTATGCCCACACGTCAAGCGTTAGAACTTGCAAGACAGCAGGGAGTAGATCTTGTTGAGATATCTCCTAATGCCCAACCGCCAGTTTGTCGCATCATAGACTATTCAAAGTTTCTTTTATCAACAGAAGAAACATCAAAAGAAATGAAGCAAAAACAAGCTAAAGTTGATATCAAAGAAATTCGTTTTGGACCTCAAACCGACGAGCACGATTATCAATTTTAAGCTTAACATGCTAAAGGAATTCCTTAACGGAGGCAGAAAGTTCGTGCTTATGTGTTCTTCCGTGGACGTTCAATCTTATTTAAAGAACAAGGAGAAGTGTTGCTACTTCGCTTTGCAAACGACCTCGAAGAGTATGCAAAAGTAGAACAATTACCAAAGTTAGACGGTAAAAAGATGTTCTTATACCTCACTCCAAAGAAAGCAGGAGTAGTGAAAAGAGCCAACAAAGATGGATCGTGAACGTCGAGAAGCTGAAGCAAACTGCCGCAGCTAAAGAGCAAAAGAAAACGAAATCGCTGCAAATGGAGGTTTATTCGCTAACGCAAAAAGGCGGAGACAGTGCTCTAAAGAAACTTGCAAGCGAAGAATCTGAATAAAGAAAAATTAAACAACTAGGTGCGTAACGCCCTGGTATATGCAGTTGCCACTGTAATATATTAATTCATTAAATAATATGCCAAAAGTTAAAAACTAACTCAGAGCTAAAAAGAGATTTAAGTTCACCGGAACAGGTAAGATTAAAAGACGTCGTCTTATCATCGTCAGATCTTAACAAAGAAGACTAAGCAAAAGAGAAATCTCACATCAAAACAGTAGTAGATAGTTCAGACATAAAAGCAAGTTAAAGACTTGTTACGTCTTCGTTAATTAACTTTTAGTAATCACATTTAAAGAAAGAAACTATGCCAAGATCAGTAAATCATGTTGCATCTAAAGCAAGAAGAACTAAATCTTAAAGCTTACTAAAGGGTTATTTTTGGTGCAAGAAAGAATGTTTGGACAGTAGCAAAAGAACACCTGGGAAAAAGGTTTAACTTATGCTTTATCGTGACCGTAGAAAACAAGAAACGTAACTCCGTTCTATTGTGGATACAACGTATCAACGCTGCTGCTCGTCTAGAGAATATGACTTATTCAACTCTAATGGGTGCTTTACACAAAAGCTGGAATCGAAATTAATCGTAAAGTTCTTGCTGACTTAGCGGTTAACAATCCAGAGGCTTTCAAAGCAATTGTTGATAAAGTTAGTAAAGACACTAACGCTTTCAAGTTACATTGTTAGCGAGAGAGATAAAAGACACCTCATTTTACGAGGTGTCTTTTTGTTTATGCCCTCCAAAGCGATGCGCCTTTCCGCATGTTTTAATTGGCTATTGCCTCAACTTTTTCTATCTATAAATAGATAACTTTACTTGCTCAACAACCAGCCTTTTACCTTTTTACGAAACACTTTCAGTATAATAACAAAAGCTACAAAAACTCTCTTTCACGGTAGGCGCATAGCCTTGTCATCACAAGTAAATTGCCCTTTTCTTTCAATCCCTTATTCCCCTAACAGAAAAAGCACTGCTTTTAGCTTTACAATCTCATTGCTTTTTACCTCAATTCCATAGCTTTTACTCAGTAAAAACATAGCATTTGCAATCGCCCATGCATCACACTATGAAAACAAAGTTCATCTTTCAAATCTTATAAATATATATAATCCCTGGAAGTCTTACTTATTGTAATCTATTTGCCTTATTGTTTTGATTAGGGAATGTTTTTCTAACTTTGTATGCAGTTTCAATAATACGTAAATAGTAAATAAAAGAATGATATCTGTAGAAGGATTAAAGGTTGAGTTTAGCGCAAAGCCATTGTTTCAAGATGTGAGTTTCTGTTGTAGAATGACAAAGACCGAATTGCATTAGTGGGAAAGAATGGAGCAGGAAAGTCAACAATGTTGAAGATACTTTGCGGTATTCAGAAACCCGACGCAGGCGTTGTTGCCGTGCCAAACGACACAACCATTGGCTATCTTCCACAGGTAATGCATCCTACTGACGACACAACTCTTCGTGAAGAAACCCGCAAAAGCCTTTGCAGATGTGTTGAAACAGAAAGAACGAGTTGCCAAAATGGAGCGTGAGTTGGCAGAAAGAACCGACTACGAGAGTGAGAGTTACATGGAATTAGTAGAGAAATTCTCTCACGAACACGATCGTTTTATGTTGCTCGGAGCCGACAATTACGAGGCAGAATTAGAAAGAACACTTCTTGGATTGGGCTTTAATAGACCGATTTCGAACGTCCCACGTCCGAATTTAGTGGTGGTTGGCGTATGCGTATCGAGCTTGCAAAGATCTTATTGCAACGCCCCGACGTCTTATTACTCGACGAACCCACCAACCACCTCGATATAGAAAGTATCCAATGGCTCGAACAATTCCTCGTGCAATCAGCCAAAGCACTCGTTTTAGTGAGTCACGATAGAGCGTTTATCAATAACGTTACCAATCGAACCCTCGAAATTTCGTGTGGAAGAACGGTAGACTATAAGGGTGAAATACGACGAATATCTCGTGTTGAGAGCAGAACGAAGAGAGCAACAATTGCGAGCTTTATGAACCAACAGAGAGAGATTGCCGACATAAAAGACTTCATCGAGAAGTTCCGTTACAAAAGCAACTAAGGCCGTACAGGTACAGAGTCGCATCAAACAACTCGAAAAATCGTACCCATTGAGATAGACGAGGTAGACACATCTGCCCTCCGTTTAAAGTTCCCCCATGCCTTCGCAGTGGCGACTATCCCGTTATTTGCAACGAAGTGCAAAAGAATTACGGCGCACACACCGTCTTTCTTTAGTAACGTCAATCTCACCATCAAACGAGGGGCGAAAAAGTAGCTGTGGGTAAGAATGGAGAGGAAAATCCACTTTGGTGAAGTGTATTATGAACGAAATACCATTCGATGGCGAGCTGAAAGTGGGTCATAACGTTCAAATAGGCTATTTTTGCTCAGAACCAAGCACAGCTCTTAGACGAATCGCTATCGGTGTTCGAAACCATCGACAACGTGGCAAAAGGCGACATTCGCTTGCGCATTAACGACATTCTTGGTGCCTTTATGTTTGGCGGTGAGGCGTCTGATAAGAAAGTAAAGGTGCTTAGTGGAGGCGAAAGAACACGTTTGGCAATGATTAAACTCTTGCTCGAACCTGTGAATTTACTGATACTCGACGAGCCAACTAACCACCTCGACCCTCGTTTCTAGAGAAGTTCTTAAAGAGGCAATAAAGGCCTTCGACGGCACAGCCATCATCGTTTCGCACGATAGAGAGTTTCTCGATGGGTTGGTAGAGAAGGTTTATGAGTTTGGAGAAGGAAAGGTGAGAGAGCATTTAGGCGGTATTTACGACTTCTTGCAGTCGAAGAAAATCGATTCACTAACAATGCTCGAACTCAGTAAAACGTGTCTTCACCCAGAGCCAGAGCCTGTTGCAAAGACCGAAAATAAGCTGAATTATGCAGAAAGAAAGGAGTTGCAAAAGCAGCTAAACCGAATCGAAAAGGCGATAAAAGAAACCGAAAAGATATAGAGAAATACGAAGCACGGGTGAAAAGAGCTCAGAAATGCTTTTTAGAAACCCGAGCATGCGTCAGACATGGCCTTGATAAACGATATACAAACATCACTGCTCAGCTCGAAAAAGCCAACGAAAAAGTGGCTCGAGTTGTCTGAAGAAAAAGAACAAATCAATATCGATTAGGCAGAAAGAGCGGGATATCTCATTCGCAGAAATATGCTTACTCCTTATTCAATATACCGAAAGATAGAAACAAAACAATACGACATTGCCCCATCAAAGGCAGGTTCTTTAAATTAGAAAAAATATGAAAACAAAAAGATTAATTGCAGCTATGATGATCGCTTCATCATCTGTTGTCGGTATGGCACAAACGCAGTTAGAATCTGGGATCGACCTAACTAACATGGATTTAACTGTAAATCCTGCAACCGATTTTTATCAATATGCAACTGGTGGATGGCAAAAAGAATCCATTGCCTGCTGCTTATTCTCGTTATGGTAGCTTCGATCAGCTTCAAGAAGATAACAATGCGCATCAATGGCATCTTGAGCGACCTACTTAAGAATACTTATCCCGAAGGAAGCATTGGAAAGAAAGTTGAGCGACTTCTACAAATTGGCGATGGACTCAACACGCAGAGATAAAGAAGGTGTTGCTCCTGTAACTCCATTGTTAAAGAAAATCGATGCATTGAAGAGCGTTCCCGACTTCATAAAGCTACAAATGCAATATGCAGCGTTCCTCTTTGGCGTGCCTTTTGGTGCAAGTTTTCAATGCCGATGAGCGCAATGCTTCGATGAATATCACTTTTATCTTTATCAGGAGGACTTACCCTTGGACAAAAAGAATACTATCTTGATACCGACAAAGCAACAGTAGATATTCGTGAAGCTTACAAGAAACATCTTATTAAAATGTTCCAATCTTTTTGGCTTTTAATGCTGCTCAAGCAAAGGCAAAAAGGCGAGGCTGTGCTTCGTTTCGAAACCGCTCTTGCTAAGTTCTCAAAGAGTAGTACTGAGCTAAGAGATGTAGAAGCGAACTACAACAAGATGACTCTTGCTCAGTTTAAGGCTAAATATCCTAACCTACCTGTTGAGGCATTTGCTCAATGCAGAAGGTATAAAATCAGCTTATTTCAAACTCTTGTTGTCGGACAACCAGCCTTCTTCGCTGGCTTGAACAAATTAGTTACAACATGGAATCTTGCAGATCGCAAAGCATATATGCAGTGGAGTGTTATCAATAGCTCGACAGGTTATTTGAGTAGCGCAGTAGAAGCAGAACACTTCGACTCTTTGGCAAGACAATGCGTGGTAAAAGAAAATTTCCCATTGTGGAAAGCGTGCTACTTCACAAGTAGAATCGGTTATGGAGAGGCTCTTGGACGTATATATTGCGAGCGTTTCTTCCCCGCTTCATCTAAAACTCGTATGGAAGAGTTGGTGAAGAACCTACAAATTGCATTGGCTGAACGCATTAAAGATCAAGACTGGATGACCGCAAAGACTAAAGAAGCGGCTTTAGATAAATTGAATTCGTTCTATGTTAAGATTGGTTATCCTAACAAATGGAAAGACATGTCGGGTCTAAAGCATTAAGCCATCAGAATCATATTACGATAATGTAATGCAATGTGTGCTCTACTGGAACAACAAAACAATAGAAGAAAAGGCTGGCAAACCTGTTGATAAAGACGAGTGGTTGATGACTCCTCAAACTGTAAATGCATACTATAACCCAACCACAAACGAGATATGTTTCCCTGCAGGTATCCTTCAAAGACCTTTTCTTTGACCCCCAAAAGCAGACGACGCTTTTCAACTAGTGGTGCGATCGGAGTAGTGATTGGTCACGAGATGACTCCACGGCTTTGATGATCAAGGAAGACTACTATGATAAGAACGGAAACATGAGCGATTGGTGGACTGCAGACGATGCAAAGAACTTCGATGCACGTGCAACTGAGTATGCAAACTTCTTTCTAACATCAAAAGTGTTGCCCGACTTGAATGCTAACGGACGCTTCACTCTTGGCGAAAACCTTGCCGATCACGGTGGTCTTGAAGTGGCTTTTGCTGCTTTCGAAAATGTAAATAAGAAAGAAAAAGCTACCTATTATCGATGGCTTTAACACCCGAACAACGTTTCTTTATCGCTTATTCTGGTGTGTGGGCAGGGTAACATTACAGAGAAAAGAAATATGCAGTAGAACAAAGAGCGACCCTCACTCTCTTGGTCAATGGCGTGTTAATGGTGCTCTTCCTCACATCAATGCTTGGTATAAAGCCTTTGGAGTTAAAGAAGGAGATGCGCTTTTCTTGCCTGAAAACAAACGTTTGAAGTTGTGGTAAATCGCCCCTAATTTTCAACTAAACCATACAAGAAGTTCTTCACTGGCCATGTGGCTGGTGAAGAACTTCGCTATGCCCATAATCTCTCTTTAGAAAAGAGTGACCGACCGCCCTAATTAGATGCCAAAAAGCTCATCACCTTTCTCTCTCTTTCTCCTTGTCAATAAGAACCATTTAGCCCCTTCTTTACACCCCTATATCGCTCATCTGCAACCGCACTTTTAATCTTTTGATCAATCAAATGAAATCGAAGAGAAGAGTAAGTGTTTTGTGGTTGGCTCTGGAAAAAGCATGCTATTGCCCTTTAAAAGCATTGCAATTATGCATAAAAGTCAATGTAATTACAAGTGAAAAGCATAGCTTTTAGAAACGAGGTGAAATGTTGCATTAAATAACATTAGCGTTGCAAATCGAGAAATGTCAGTCGTAAGTTTGCATATTAGAAAATCACCATCTTGAGGTAAAAACAAAGAAAAGATGTCTTTTTCTTGATAACACAAACGTATTGGTACAATCCAACTCGTTTTCTTTCAACACAAAACAAATAACAAATTAAGACAAAAACATTGATATGCGACCATTAGAATTGCTTGCCCCTGCAAAGAATTTAGAAACAGGTATTGTCGCCATTGAGCATGGTGCAGATGCCATTTACATAGGTGCAGAGCAGTTAGAGCACGTTCGGCAGCAGGAAACCAGTAGAAGATATTGCCCAATTGTGCCAATATGCTAAGCAGTTTGGTGTGAAAGTGTATGTAACCCTTAATGTTATTGTTTACGAACACGAGATAGATTATTGCCAAAAGCTCATCACCCAGCTCTATGAAGCAGGTGTAGACGCTCTAATTGTGCAAGATATGGGCGTGTTAAAGATGGATATTCCGCCCATTGAACTACATGCTTCACCCAAACCGATAATAGAACGGCCGACAAAAGTGTCGTGGCTTAAGTCCCTAGGGTTTCGCTCGTGTGGTGTTGGCTCGTGAGCTTTCGCTCGACGCTATCAAAGCCATTCTACAAAAGAAGACCTGATGTTGAGTTAGAAGTATTTGTGCATGGAGCACTTTGTGTGAGCTATTCTGGAGTGTGTTATGTATCTCAACACAGCTTTGGACGTAGTGCAAAACAGAGGTGAATGTGCTCAATTCTGCCGTATGAGCTTCGACCTTGTCGACTCAGACGATAGAGAATAGAACATCAACGACACCTTTTGTCGCTTGAAAAGACATGTGTCGTATCAACGAATTAGAACAACTTGCCGATGCAGGAGCAACATCGTTTAAAATAGAAGGACGACTAAAAGACGTGTCATACGTTAAGAATGTTGTTTTCGGCCATCGCAAAAAGTTAGATAAAGTGATTGCGGCTCACCCCGAAAAGTATTGCCGTGCATCGTTAGGGAGCAGTGAAACATGAGCTTCGACCCCAATCTCAAATAAAAACCTTTAATCGAGGTTTTACCACCTATTTCTTGCATCAAAGAGAAAATAAAATCGCTCGTTCGACACTCCAAAAAGCCATTGGTGAACCCGTGGGAAAGGTGAAAGACGTGCGCAACAACTATTTTGTGGTGGCAGGAGTAGCATCGTTTGCCAATGGAGATGGCTTGTGTTTTATGAACAACGACAACAAGTTAGAGGGCTTTAGAGTGAATAGAGTAGAGGAAATAAGCTCTTTCCATTTAAAATGCCACGTGACTTAAAAAGCGGGTGTCTATCTTTTTAGAAACAACGATGAGGCCTTTGAAAAGGTTTTGTCGAAGCCCACTGCAGTGCGAAAGATTGCTCTTACCATGCAGTTTGCCACCACTCCAAGTGGCTTTTGCGCTCACCTTACAGGCTGAAGGCTACTGACACTGCGAGAGTGGAGCGTGACTTTCAGCACGAAGCGGCACGCCAAAATCAATACGACAACATTGTAAAACAATTGTCGAAAATTAGGGTAACACCATCTTCGAAGCAGGTAAAATCGATATCGAACACGAAGCGCAAAAGCCTCTTTTGTTCCATCGAGTTTGCTCGCAGATATGCGTCGTGAGGTTCTCGAACAATTCCAACCACACGAGAATAGACGATTAAGAGAAAAAGCAGAAGTAAGTGGTTGCGGTGTAAATCTGCAATGGCAAAAAGAATATAAGGCCTTTCCTTATACCTATAATATTGCTAACAGTTTGGCAAAAGCCTTCTACAAAGAACAGGGTTTGCAAGATCCTGAAGAGGCATTTGAGGTGAAAGGCGACAAAAATGTACCCCAATCGTTGTTGATGCAGTGCAAACATTGTATTCGATATTCATTGGGTCACTGTGTAGTTCATGGTGGAGTGGCTCTAAATGGAAAGAACCTTTGTATTTAAAAGCTATCCGACGGACGTAAATTTAGACTGCAATTGATTGCTCACAATGTCAAATGAACATCTATGCAAGTACTTAGAAACATATCAAATAAGGCGTCTTTGCTATTGTTTTTATTGGTGTTGCTTTGTAGTTCGTGCTATCATCAGAACACAAAGAATATCAATGAGAACCTATTAGATAGTGTAGGTCAAAAACTGATAGCTTTCATTTTCAAAAGCCACACATCATTATAGTTCGAACTATAACTTTTGTGGTGAAAGCCGACCTTTTGGTACTTTCTAGCAGCAACCTGAAGAAACTCTATCGCATTTGCAGAAGATTCGTTGGTGGTTTATAAGAACGACCATTTGGTTGTGGCTGACATTCGCATTATGTCTGCCGATAGTATCGATTCTAGTATGGGTGCAAGTGGCTCGAGATCAGCAGACTTTTGGCTGGATACACGAGAACAAATTGTTGCCCGATGTAGTGCCCGACGACCCAATATCACTATTTATATCTATCTTTTCAGATATACATCTCTTGCTGTTCTTAGTGATCATTGTGCTCATTTTCGGTGTATTACATCATGCGAAAACTGTTGAGTGCGAGTCTGCCTCATGTGCATTTGCGAGATATTAACTCGATTTATCCCACCTTATTGGTGCTTTTAGTAGCTACATCGGCAACCTTTTACGCCTCAATTCAGCTCTTTGCTCCTCAGGTTTGGCATCATTTCATTTCCATCCAACGCTCAATCCATTTTCAGTACCATTGCCTTTTTAAAACCTCTTTTTGTTATCGGTTTGGGCGATATTGTTAATTGGATTGGCTGCAATAGACGATGTTCGCCATCTTCACCCTTAGGAGATGCGGTGTTGTATCTATGCGGTTTGCAGCAGTGTGCTGTTAACTATATCATTTTCAGCGTCTCTACCTTATATTACATAGGTTATCCACTTTCTTATATGTATATGTTTATTGGGCACATAAAACGATATATTAAGATGCCAAGAATAAAAGTTTGTGTGTGAAACTGTGGTATGCCACTCGAAAAAGCAGACGTTGTAAGCATTGTGGAGCATTAAATGAGGAGTAAATCAGGATACAAAACTCTTCATTTTATAACATTTATTCTTCATTTAAATCACTTGTTATCAGTAATATCCTCATAAAATAGGATTTTCATAAGTGTGATATTTTCGTAACTTTGTGCCCCATATTATACGAAATAGAATACATTTATATGCTTAACTCCATTTATTATTAACAAGTTTCTTAGGAACAGCTAGCCCAATGATGTGATTCAACTGTTTTTAAGACTGTAGGACTTAGTGAAGTTACTGTTGTTGAATTTAAAAAGAGTAAAGAAAATCTTGCAACCAACTCTGTTTCAATCGTAGATAGTGGTTTTGTTAATCGCCACGAGCTACAAAAGTATTACCGAACTAACAGCCGTAGTGCCTAACTTTTTACATGCCCGAATATGGCTCAAAGCAAAACACTCCTGTTTATATTCGTGGTGTTGGAGCTAAGACAAAGGGCTCTGCTGTAGGCTTTTATGTTGATGGAATACCTCATTTTGAGAACTCTTCATTCGATGTAGACATGTCGAATATCGCCTCAGTAACGGTGTTTCGTGGTCCACAAGGCACCCTTTATGGTCGCAATGCCATTGGAGGTATTATCAATGTAACCACTGTTTCGCCCCTAACATATCAAGGAACACAATTTAAATTGGGTTATGGTAGTCACAATGATGCCTTATTTCAATTTCTCACACTACAACAAGTTAGGCTCTAAAATGGGCTATTCTGTAGCAGGAGGATATCACTATAACGATGGATTTTATCGCAATATGTTCACCAATCGATATGTCGATCAGTTGAAAGACGCTTATGGTCGTGTTGCTTTGGTGTGGCTATTGGATAACAAGTGGTTTCTTCGTGTTAACTCAATGCTCGACTATTCGAATCAAGGAGGATATCCTTATGGTAAATACAACCGCTTAACTGGTGAAAACAGAACCTGTTAATTACAATCGATATAGCAGCTATCGTCGTCTACTTTCAACCTCTGGGCTCAACATTAGTTATGCAGGTGAGAACATAAGTTTTAGTAGTCAGACCGCATTTCAATATATACGAGATCGTCAAGGCATTGACCAAGACTTTACTTCAAACGATACTTACTTTTGTAAAGAACCGACTTAAAAAGCAAACGATGTTGAGCCAAGAATTCATCTTAAAGTCGAATAATAGCTCACGATATCAATGGCTTTTGGGGTGCTTTTGCAATGACCCAGCTATATCAATAACACGGTAGAAACGCAATATATCACCAAAGATAATGCCTTTCCAACGCACTATCGCATTCCTGTTAATGCACTTGCGATCTATCATCAATCAACCATTAAGTTGTTTTCAGGCTTTAGTTTCATTGCAGGATTGGTGTTGGGATTATGAAAATTCGACCCTCAAATACTTGGGAGAGACCTATCAATTGAGTACAGATGGGAGCACGCACAGAGGTGAAGAACGTTAATAGTTCATTGCATTTCAATCAGATAACGCCTAAATTTGCCCTTTGCAATATCAAGACGAACGCAATAATAATTCGTACTATTTCTCTGTAACTCGAGGCTATAAGGCTGGTGGTTTCAATCAAACTTTCCAAAAAGAAGAAGAGACAAGCTTTGGTCCTGAATACAATTGGAATTACGAATTAGGAGGGAAGGTGCATCTATTGAAAGATAAGCTCTATGCTGAAGCTGCGCTATATTATATCGATTGAGCGTCAACAACAAGTGAATCAAACTGTTCAGGCGTTGGAAATGTTATTCATAATGCAGGTCATTCGAGTAGTAAAGGATTTGAATTGGCTTTTGAATAGCTCGCCTTTGAAGAACTTAAGCATTGCTATTTCGTATGGATATACCTATGCAAAGTTCATAGAATATCAGAAATCGGCAAAATTAAACTATTCGGGTAATATGCTTCCAATGGTTCCTCGCAACACATTATCATGCTCGGCAAGTTACGCTTTATATCCTTCTAACACCCTCATTTATCGACAAAATTGTGCTAACAGCAGGCTTAACAGGACCTCGGAAAGATATATTGGGCAGAGGATAATGAGGTTGCTCAGAACTTTTATGCATTGCTCAACGCTAAGATAAGCATAACAAGTGGAATCTTTTACATGGGAGTGTTGGGGTAAAAACATCACCGATACGCATTACAATACCTATTGTTTTAAGTCGTCTGCAGACTATGCTCAGGTTGGAAAACCAGCTTATTTCGGGACTTCTTTGCTTGTTAAATTCTAATGAATAGATGAATTCAATCCAGCCAGAACATATCAATCGACATAAAGGGAGCGTCTTTCACGCTTTGTACTTTCTTTTGTTTGTACATCGCACAAGCCGTTCCTTCGAGCTTTCTTTCAACGGCTTTACAAGTCTTAATGCGTGAGAATAACTTCTCATTAACCACTATTGGACTCTTGCAATTAGTGAAATTGCCTTGGATTATCAAGTTTCTTTGGGCACCAATGGTCGACAGACGCTGTGTAACTGTAAACGATTATAAACGCACCATCATTGTTTCTGAGTTGATATATGCAGCACTTTTACTTACAATAGGCTTCTTGCAAGTTGCAACCGACATTTACTTTATCATCTTTTTAGTGGTGCTTTCACTTGTAACATCAGGCACTCAAGACGTTGCTACCGATGCTTTAGCTGTACTAACTTTCAAGAAAAGCGATAAAAGTATGGTGAATAGCATGCAATCTATGGGTAGTTTTGGAGGCGCATTACTAGGCGGTGGGGTGCTATTAATGGTGCTACATCGTTATGGTTGGCAAACAGTTTTTACCCTTTTTTAGCCATCTTTGTGCTCATAGCCTTATTGCCCTTGCTGTTCAATAAGCATCTTACTATCAATGAAAAGCCCAAAGAAACAAAGGCAAAGAAAGCCGATTTCATTTGGTTTTTCACTCAGAAAAGGCATTTTGGAAAGCAAATCGTTTTCCTTGTAATATACTATGCAGGAATCTTCGAACCTTATCTCTTTTGCGCTCATTCCTTGTAGATCACGGCTATAACATGAAGGAAATAGGCTTTGATTAGTGGTGTATTGGGAACAGGAGTAGCCTTTTTGCTTCGTGGGGAGCAGGCTTTTTCGTACGAAAATATGGCGTATTCAAAGCCAGAATCGCTTTTTACGTGCATCATTCTCATCACCACTCTCTACTTTTTCCTAATGCTTTCCGATACCATCACAACGCTTCGAGTTTGCATTGGCGTTGCTCTTTTATGGGCAACTTACGGCATGTGCACCATAGTGGTGTATGTTTCGTCGATGGAAAGGGTTCGACCTGGCAGAGAAGGAACCGACTTTTACCATTCAAACAGTTATCACTCACCTTAGCGGAATGATGATGGCTGTAGTCTCAGGAGCCATTGCTCAGCACTATGGTTACCGTCTTTTCTTTGCCATTGAGATTGCTATTGCGTTAGCATCTCTTGTTTATATTCTCTCAGTTTTCAAAACAAAAGGATACCAACAATGAACGAACAAGTAATTAATAAATATAATATTCCCGTACCAAGATATACGAGTTATCCGCCAGCTAACTATTTTAAAGAACTCAACGATACCGAGTATCTCTCGGCAGTAGACGCTTCTAATGATGCAAGTAGAAACCATGTGTCTTTTTATTTGCACATTCCTTATTGCAATCATCTATGCCATTATTGCGGATGTAACTCGTATGCGATGGCCAAAGAACAGCAAGTTGATAAGTATGTTGAGGCTTTTACATCGTGAAATAGATATCGTTGCGGCTCACATCGACAAAGCCAATAGACGCATATCTCAAATTCATTATGGTGAGGAAGCCCCACTTCGTTGCCCATTCATTATATCAAAAGAGTTGAATGAGCATATGTTATCGCTGATGCCCACCATCGAAAAGCCCGAGATAGCCGTTGAATGTCACCCAGGATATCTCAACGAAAGCGATTGGAAGGCATTGTGCGAATGTGGCTTTTACACGTTATAGTTTGGGTATACAAGACTTCTAATAACGATCGTATTAAAGGCCGTAAACCGACTTCCTTCGCTTATTCCTGTACCCGAAATACTTTCTATTTTAAGAGCACATCAAGCCACAATCAATATGGATTTCTTGTTTGGTTTGCTCTTACAAAACCCCTGAAAGCTTCGAGAAAAACAATGCAAAAAGGCAGTAGAAATGCAGCCCGACCGCCTCGTAACCTTTAGAGTTATGGGCACGTTCCATGGGTACATAAGCGTCAATTGATACTCGAAAAGCTTGGCTTTACCCACTGCAGATGTAAAGCAAGAGATGATGACTCGTGCCATTAACGTATTGCATTCGGCAGGTTATAGAAGTATTGGTATGGACCACTTTGTAAGACCTCAACGACGAACTAAGCGTGGCTTTAGATTCTAAACAGCTATCATCGTAACTTCCAAGGTTGTTGCACTTTGCGCATAACAGGGGCAGGTTTACGCCTTTGGAGTAACGGGAATCAGTCAGCTCGGCAATGCTTATGCGCAAAATGGACGCAACATTACAAAGTATATCGATTCGATATTAAACGACAACAAATTAGATATTGAACGAGGATATATCCTCTCTTCGCAAGAACAAGTGGTGCGAGAGGTGATCGAAACCATGATGTGTAACAACGAGATAGAGTGGAACAAGCTTTCAAAAAGAATTGAATTTATCAGTAGAAAGCATACAAGCCAATCTCAACTACGATGTAGCCAAATTGCAAGAGATGGCGAACGATGGCTTAATAACCATGACAGAGCAGGGTATAAGCATGACAACAAGTGGCTCACCATTCGTTAGAAAACGTTGTAGCTTTTGCTCGATCCGTTGATGAAAAACAACAATAAACAATATTCAAAAGCCTATTTAAATGAATACAGAACGAAAAGAATATACGAAAGATATTGTTGTGATTGGGGCTGGAATAACAGGCTTAACCACTGCTTATTGGTTGAAGAAAGGGGGAAAAGACGTTGAAGTTCTTGAGAAAGAAGAGCGTTTTGGCGGTCAAATTAACACCTTTCACGTTGATGGTTACTTGTTCGAAAGCGGCCCAAACACAGGTGTTTTGTCTTCTCCAGAGGCGGTAGAGCTGTTCAATAGCATTGCAGCCGATTGCCAAGTGGATATTGCTCGCAGCTCGGCAAAAACGTCGATTGGTTTTGGAAAAAGATAGCTTTACAGCCCTTCCCACCTCTCTTTCAACTGCAATAACAACGCCTTTGTTTACAACTTACGACAAGTTGCGTATCTTAGGCGAACCTTTCAGAGCAAAAGGCAGTGATCCTAACGAGTCAGTAGCCGACATGGTGAAGCGAAGACTGGGCACTCATCATGACAACTACGCAGTCGATCCATTCATTGCAGGCATCTATGCAGGCGATCCCACAAAGCTCATCACTCGCTATGCTCTCGCCAAAACTCTATCAATTAGAGCAAAACCATGGCAGTTTTATACGTGGAGCGATCAAGAAAGCCAAAGAAAAAAGACCGAAAGAGAGCGTCTCGCCACTAAAGATGTGTTTCTCCCTAACCACGGAATGGAGCAAATTGTCAAGGCTTTAGCCAAAATATTGATGAAAAAAATATTGTTCTTGGAGCCAATAATCTTAGTGTTTCACCCCAAGAAGATGACTCTTATTCAGTGACTTATACCAATTCGCAAGGCAGTGAGTGCGTAGTGAGAGCCAATAAGGTCATAACAACCTGTGGAGCTTATGCCCTTCCGCAAGTCCTTCCTTTGTAACAGAGGCAGAGAAGCTAGGCACTTAGCAACCCTAACTTATGCCCCAGTGGTTCAGGTAGGCGTTGGAATTAAATATGTAAACAACCACACTTTGAACGCATTTGGAGGCTTAGTGCCCACAATAGAGCAACAAAAGCTACTCGGAGTGTTGTTCACTGGCATGTTTCGATAACTGTGCGCCCCAAGATTGCACCACTTTGTCGTTTTTCTTGGGTGGAATGAAAGATCAAGACATGGTGAATAAGAGTGATGAAGAGATTGTTTCGCTTTGTAGAAAGACGCTTTGCATCGTATGCTAAAAAGTGCCCAACGACGTAGAAATAGAGGCGATAAAGATTTCGAGACATCAACGAGCTATACTCTCAATATTGGGCGAATACAGAAGAAAGAATAAAGGCTGTGCAAGCCGTTGAACAACGATATAAAGGCTTAATTGTGGCTGGAAATCTTCGGGATGGTATCGGGAATAGCCGACAGAATCAAACAAGGTACACTGATAGCACAAAAGTATTTTAGGGTGAATTTGAGCTCTTTCAAAGTTCACCTTTTTCATTTTTCTCTTGTAATATCATTGCATTTTTAAAAATGCATTCATTCGTTTGGATAGATAATTGAAAAGTAATACTTTTGCAAAAAGAAAGACAGATTTATATAGAAGAATGAGAAAAACACCGAATTAGATATACTTCCATTACCTTTAAGCGAAACAGAGTCTCCCAACTCTTATTGCTGGACCCCTGTAGTGCAGAGACTTTAGAACAAGTTTTGACACAGCTCACGAGCTAAAGCAAATGGGTTGCTGTGTCGTGCAGGAGTGTGGAAACCCCTGCACCAAACCTGGAGGCTTTGAGGGCAATGGTTGCAAAAGCACTTCCTTGGATATTAGAGGCTAAAAGGCAAACAGGTATGCTCACAGCAGAGAGTTGCCACCCCAGAACATGTGGAACAGGCTTTGAAATACGAGGTAGATATATTGTGGATAGGGGCAAGAACCACCACCAACCCATTCGCAGTGCTGCTATAGCCGATGCACTCGAAGACAATAAAGACATTTGTTTGTTGGTGAAAACCCCATAAATCCTGACATAGAGCTATGGATTGGAGCCTTTAGAGCGTTTCAATCGTGCAGGAATAAAGCACTTAGCGGCTGTTCACAGAGGTTTTTCGAGCTATCAAAGTCAAACCTATCGCAACCTACCTATGTGGCAAATTCCTATTGAGTTGCGTAGAAGAATTCCCTCACTGCCCATCTATTTGCGACCCAAGTCACATCGGGAGGCAAGCGCAATCTCATAGCTCCTTTCGCAACAAGCCTCGATTTAGGCTTCGATGGATTGATGATTGAAAGTCATTGCAACCCAACTGAGGCGTGGAGTGATGCTGCTCAGCAGGTGACCCCTTGTCAATTGCAAGACATTATCAATGGTTTGGTGTTGCGGAACAATTGCGACATCACCGAAGATATTCATTTGTTGCGCACCCAAATAGACGAGTTAGACAAGCAATTGTTGCATTTGTTGGCAGAGCGAATGGGTATTTCGAGGCAGATTGGTAAGTATAAGAAAGAGAAGAAGATGACTGTTTTGCAGACACTTAGATACAAAGAACTGCTCGATAACAGATGTGCACAGGGCAAAGCAATGGGACTTAACGACGAATTTGTAACCAAAATATTCGAAGCTGTGCACGAAGAAAAAGTATCGAACAGCAGATGTTATAAAAATCATTCTCAATCCCTTTATTTTAGGCACATTATCGAGGTTGCCTTTGTAAAAGCATTGCTATTGCACCCTCAATAGTGATGCTTTTTGCTTTATTGAAAAGCATTCCTTTTGCAAGTAAAAAGCAATGTTTATTTTGCAATATATTAACAATGTAACTTATTTACTTGTTAATGCATATCTATAATTGAAAAATTTCTTATCGAGAAAGAAAAATTGTAAAAAGAAGGCATAAAACTTCGTTTTACAACTATATTTATATGCAATAAAAGCCCGAAAAAGCACGTTATAGATAGTGTATATACATTTTTCTGAGTTTTATGATTGAATATATCAAAGGAGATTTAGCAGAAATCACACCCGGCTTTAGCCGTTATTGAGACCGCAGGTGTGGGCTATGCTTTAAATATTTCGTTAACAACATATAGCGCAATACAAGGTAAAGAGGAGGTGAAACTTTATGTTCACGAAGCTTTAGTTACAGGGGGTAGAGACGATTCTTACACCTTTTATGGCTAGCTAAAGCAAGAACGAGAGCTTTATCGTCTTCTTTATCACCGTTTCGGGCGTTGGTCTAACACTGCTCGTATGATTTTGTCGTCTATCTCACCTGCCGAATTATGCAACGTGATAGCCAATGGCGACGAAAGAATGTTGAAAAGCGTGAAGGGAATTGGCTTAAAAACAGCTCAACGCATTATTGTTGACTTGAAAGATAAAATACTATCGAGTGGTATTGCCACCGAGTTCAAGGTCGGAAACGACTCGAATACGACCATAGATTCGAGACTGAAAGACGAAGCAGTGGGTAGCTGAACGATGTTAGGATTTCTCCTGCGCCCTCAGCCAAAGTGGTTTCAGAGATATTAAAGAACGAACCCTATATTGCCAGTAGAGCAAGTTGTTAAGCTAGCTCTTAAACAAATTAAATGAGAAAACTAAGGTATTCTTCGATAACAGTTGTGGCTATGCTCGTTTTGAGTATAGCTGCTTATGCTGTATCTATGCCTTTAGCTCAACGACCTCGCACACAAAAACCACAGAAAAAGACTGAAAAAAGCACACCAAAGCAGTCGAAACCCAATGCAATAAAGGCGAAACCCATTATTGCAAACATGATACTGCATACCCGATTCTCACTTCATTCTCGTTTGGAAAAATACAGAAAACAACTCCATTAAGCGAACAAGACTTGTCTAAAAACGCTATGGACTTGAGATGCACTCGGCCAACGTTAAGCCTACTATTACATACAACGACACGATCGATCGCTATATCATTGGTTCGAAAATGGGCGGATCTTATATCACAGCTCCTATCATGATGAGTGGTGACGAATATATGAAATGGAGCGAAAAGAAGGTAATGGCGGACTTTTTCCGTAAGAAAAACGACGAAATTTACCAACAAAAGGGTAAGGAAAAGTTCGATTTCACGAACATGCACTTTGATCTTGGACCCGTAGAGAAGATCTTTGGTCCTGGAGGAGGGTGATAAAGACTCAAATGTTCGACTGAAGTGAAGTTTGGAGCAACCTTTAAAAACATCGAAAACCCATCTCTTCCCATTCGTAATAGAAAAACAACTAAGTTCGATTTTGAAGAGAAAATCAATCTAAATGTCAATGGTAAGGTGGGCGATAAAGTCAATCTTAACCTCAATTACAATACCGATGCGACCTTTGATTTCGACGCTCAAAACCTCAAACCTCAAGTATGATGGTAAGGAAGATGAAATCATTAAGTTGGTAGAAGCAGGTAATGTGTCGTTCCCAGCCAATTCTTCTTTGATTAAAGGAGCCAGCTCATTTGTTTGGTATTCGCACCGACATGCACATTCGGAAAGCTGAAAACTTCAGATGGTTGCGTCGCAAAAAGTCGACAACGAAGAGTGTTTCATCGAGAGGAGGAGTGCAATTAACTCCTTTTAGAGATAGACGCTGCCAACTATGAAGAGAACAAAACACTTCTTCCTTTCAAAGTATTTCCACGACAAGTACGATGAGGGTATGCGCTCGTTGCCTAACCTTTTAACAGGAATAAAAATCAATAGAGTAGAGGTTTGGGTAACAAACAGACAAGGAAACACCAACAACACCCGTGATATTATTGCCCTTACCGACCTTGGAGAGAACCAAAGTGTGAGTAATAGTATATGGACCACCACTACAATGGCGGTGCCTCGAACAACGCTAACACCGAATATGGAGCCATGGTGTCTCACTTTATTCAGCGGCAAGAGACATCAATCAAACCACAACTGTGTTAGAAGGTATTCCTAATCTCATTGCAGGTAACGACTATGAAAAGCTCGAAAGCGCACGATTATTGAACTCGAGCGAGTATGAAGTCAACACTGCTCTGGGCTATATCTCATTGAAAACCAATCTAACTACCGACCAAGTGTTGGCAGTTGCATACGAATACACCTACGGAGGCGTTACTTATCAGGTGGGAGAGTTTGCAAGTGACGTTACAACTGATACGAGTAAGACTTTGTTTGTGAAGTCTTTGAAGAACACAGACAATAACCCTTCGCAAGGAAACTGGCGTTTGATGATGAAAAACGTCTATGCTATTGCATCGAGCATCGAGCGTGATAAGTTTAAATTAGACGTGAAATATCAAAGCGATACCACTGGTGTTTATCTTACATATATCCCCTGAACAGCAGGTGAAAAGCACTCCTCTTATCCGCTTATTAGGCGCAGATCGCTTGGATAATAACAATCGTCCACACCCCAATGGCTACTTCGATTTTGTAGAAGGATTCACGGTTAACAACGGAAGAGTGTTCTTCCCGTTGCCGAACCCTTTGGAGATTATTTGTATAAGTATCTTGTTGCAAAGGGAGTTAGTGCGGCAAAGGCTCAGAAATACGCCTTTACTGAGTTGTATGCGACTCTACAAAAACGGTGGCAAAACAAATAGCCGAGAAAGACAAGTTTATGCTTATGGGACAATATCGAGGCACCAATGCTAACGTAATTAGCTTGGGAGCATTCAACGTTCCACAAGGTTCTGTGGTGGTAACTGCAGGCGGTATTACCCTAAGAGAAGGCACTGATTATAGCGTTGACTATAACTCTGGAGAGTAACGATATTGAATCAGAGTATATTAGATGCGGAACAGCGGTGAATGTGGTCGTTAGAAAGCAACACAGACTTTGCTCAACAGCGCAAAAACTATGTTTGGTTTGAATTGGGAATACAATTTCTCTAAAGACTTTCAACTAAGCGGAACGCTGCAACATCTATCGGAACAAGCACTCCACAACCAAAGTGAATATGGGCTCAGAGCCTTTAAACAACACTTTATGGGGCGTGAATATCACTTGGAAAAGGAAAGTCAATGGCTTACAAATATGCTTGATAAATTGCCATTTGTACGTCTTACACAACCTTCTTTATATCTCTTTTAAAGGCGAATTTGCCCAGTTAATAGCAGGACAAAGCCACAATACACAAGACAATGCTTCGTATCTTGATGACTTTGAAAATACTAAAAGCACCATAGATATTAGCTCTCCATCGTCTTGGGTCATATCTTCTGTGCCCTCAACTCTACCTGAACAGGCAGATAGAACAACCCTTGCAAGTGGTTATAACCGCTCTTTAATGGCGTGGTATAACATCGATCCGCTCTTTACTCGTCGTAGTAGTTCGCTAACTCCTGCACATATTAAAGGCGACTTGAATCAGCTTTCAAACCACTATGTGCGTGAGGTGTATGCAAGAGAGTTGTTCCCTAATCGCAATCAGAATAGTTATAGCGGCTCTTTGTCTACCTTACCGATTCTAAATATTGCTTATTATCCCAACGAACGTGGTCCTTATAACTTTACTACCGACCTTAATAGCGACGGAACTCTAAAGCAACCCGAACGCCGTTGGGCTGGTATGATGCGTCGATTGGATACCAGTGACTTTGAAACTGCAAACATTGAGTATGTTGAATTTTGGATGCTTGACCCATTCTTGTATAGCAACAAGCAAGCAAATGCATCAGACTCATGGTGGCGACTTCTATATCAACCTCGGTGAAATAAGCGAAGATATCTTACGAGATGGTAAGAAATTCTATGAAAGTGGTATGCCTGTTGATGGCTCAAATAGCTTTACTACGACTCAATGGGGAAAGATTCCGAACCAAGCAACCACCACTTATGCATTCGCAACAAGCAGTGGTTCGAGAGCACTTCAAGACGTTGGATACAATGGTTTGACTGATAAAGAGGAGCAATCGTTCTCTTCTTACCAATCATTCCTTAACGGAGTGCGTTCTATTGTCACACCAGAGTGTACGATTCGATACAAAACGACCCCGCAAACGATAACTATCACTATTTTAGAGGATCGGACTTTGATCGTATTCAGGCTCCTATTTTGTATCGATATAAGCGTATTAACAATCCACAAGGAAACTCTCCTGACTCTGATTCACGCAATGAAAGCTATGATACTTCATACAAAACGACTCCAGATGTTGAGGATATCAATCAAGACTACACCTTGAATGAGTATGAAAAGTATTACCAATACCGCATATCTTTGCGTCCTTCGGATATGATTGTGGGTCGAAACTTCATCGTAGACAAGCGAGAAGCATCGCCAAAGCTCCAAAATGGACAAGAAGAGCATGTCACTTGGTATCAATTCCGTATTCCAGTGCGTGAGTTTGAACGTCGAGTTGGCGCAATAAACGATTTCACAAGTATTCGATTTATGCGTATGTTCCTCACCAATTTCAAGAAACCTATCGTTATTCGCATGGGAAATCTCAACCTTGTGCGTGGAGATTGGCGTGTATATGAGCAGAACTTAGATAACGTTGCGGGTTCTGGTAGAATGAATGTAAGTGCTGTTAGTATTGAAGAAAACAACGATAAAGAGCCTGTAAACTATATCCTTCCACCTGGAATACGCCGTGGAAACGACCCAACTCAGCCACAATTGGTAGAGAATAACGAGCAAGCTTTTGGATATTGTGGTGAACAACTTGAGTCCAAATGAATCGAAAGCGGTTTATAGAACGTGTTTGTCGACATTCGACAATATAAGCGTTTGCAGCTATTTCACATGCTACGCTTTCGAAAACAATGTAACTCGCTCGAAGACAATCAACTTGCATTGTTTGTACGCTTAGGAAGCGATTATAAAAAGCAACTACTATGAATACGAAATACCTTTTGAAAACTCACTCCAAAGGGCAAATATAGCAGTAATTCAACCAATGATTCACGTATCGTTTGGCCTGAAGAAAACATGTTAGATATATCGTTATCTGCTTTAACGAACTTGAAAAAGAGCGCAATATCGCCAAATCAGAGGGCAGAGCGTCGTATAATCGTCCTATTCAACATACGATAGCGATAGACCTAATAACAAACTCACCATTATGGGTAATCCTTCTTTAGGCGAAGTAAGACCCTTATCATCGGAGTTCGCAACAAAGCGGGAGCCGTTAAGAGTGGAGAAGTATGGGTAAATGAGCTTCGTTTGCGTGATTATAACAACAAAGGAGGTTGGGGCGCAAGGAAATTTGAACCTACAGCTATCTGATTTGGGAACAGTGAATATGCAAGGTCGTTACGTTTCTGAAAGATGGTGGCTTAGAAGAGGGAGTTAACCAGCGAGCAAAGAGACAATTACAAGAACTATAGCATTACAACTAGCGTTGAGTTAGGTAAGTTCTTCCCTGAAAAAGCAAAGGTATCGGCTCTTCTTACTACTCTGTTACCCATGAAGAGACCAGTCCTAAGTACAATCCGCTCGACACTGACCTCCTATTAAATGAGAGTTTAGAATCTACTAAGAATAAAGTAGAGCGTGATTCGATTGAAAGTATAGCTGTAACGAAGACAGTTAACACCAATTTCTCATTGTCTAATGTGCGTGTGGGCATTCAAAATAAGCGACATCCACGCCTTACGACCCTGCAAACTTCACCTTTTTCGTATAGTCATTCACATCGATATGCAACAGGGACACACCACTGTTTACGAGAAAGAAGATAACTGGCGAGGCGCAATGAACTATAATTGGACTACCTGTTTATACGCCTTTTGAACCGTTCAAGAATATGAAGAATCGTTCAAATGTGCTCGACTCTGGTTCTGCAGATCTGGCCTTAATTGCTGCCCAGCGTTTCTTTTCGGCTCAGAGATGGTTAGAAACTACTATGAACTGCAGGAAAGAGACATGGAAACCTTATCAACTACAGGCCTTCCGCTCACTTTTCAACCGCCAATTCCTATGGAATAGAGATTTTGCAAGTGTTGGGATCTCACTCAAAACATTCATATGAACTTCCAAAGTGCCACTAACTCGGAGATAGAAGAGCCCCATACCACCAGTGAATAAGGACCTTTATCCTGATCGTTATCATGCTTGGAAGGACTCAGTGTGGACAAGTATCAAGAAATTCTGAAAGCCTTTGAGTTACAATCAGTCGTTTACTCTGTCTTATCAGCCTCTTTCAGCTCATACCTGCATTTAATTGGGTGAATAGTGATATCACTTACAATGCCACTTACAATTGGACTAGGGGCAGTGAGACCACAAATGGGGCTTTTCTTGGTAACACAATTGTCAACCAAGGGTGCTGAAATATCATGGAACCTTTAACATGGAGCGTCTATATAACAACATTCCGTTCTTGAAAAAGGCAAATGATAGATTCAATAAGATGGCGAATCGCCCTGTAGAACGAAAGAAGAAGCTCGACGATAAGAAACTGGTTAAAAGATAAAAAGATGCTGAAGATAGAGGAACAAAAGCGCAATCTTCCTAAGAATCACACGTAGTTTTGAGCAAGAAATAACATTGCTTCCTGACACAACCATACAGGTGATGCACAGCAAAAACACCAAACGTTTGATAGTAGTAGCACGCACTGAGAATGGAAAGCTATTTAAGTGAAATATAGAAAGATTGGCTCCTCATGGCTTAAAGATCACCAATAAGGTAGATAGTGCAGAAGTTAAAGGATCACCATCACCCCTAAAGAGCCTTTTAGACAATAAGGGTTGGTATAAACAACACAAAGTTTGGCTCGTTTGTTGATGATGGTTCGCAACGTTGGAATAAGTCTATCGCAGTCAATATGGAATGGCATTGCTAGGCTTCCGTCCAACTATTGGCGCTGCATTTGGTCAAACTCGCAATATAGGAGTGATGTCTCCAGGTCTTGATTTCGCCTTTGGAACCATCGACGACTCGTATATTGATAAGGCATTGCGCAATAATTGGTTGGTAGTGAACGACTCTATAGCTACTCCTGCCACCACTAATAGCACCGAAGATCTAGCAAATTAGAGCCACATTAGAGCCTACTAAAGAATTTAAAGATAGATTTGCATGCAACCTCGATTGACCAACAAAACGAAGAGCATTCAATATATGTATGCAGGCAGACCCACAACAGAAAGCGGCTCATTCACCATGACAACGCTTGCTATTAAGTCGGCATTCGATGGTAGTGGAAATGCTTCAAATGGCTATTATAGCGCTTCTTTCGACCGATTCTGCAACTCGTTAGATGCCTTCCGTGATAGAGTAGAGGCGCAATATGTAGGTAAGTATCTATCCAAATGGAACGATATATGCAGGTCAGCCTTTTAATCCTACCAACGGAAGTGTGAATAACACAGCGCAGATGTGCTTATTCCAGCCTTTTCTTTCAAAGCTTATACAAGTAGCGGAAGAGGCTCTTTAAAGATCTTCCCAACGCTTTCTCAGTTGCTACCCAACTGGACATTGCGTTACAGTGGCTTATCTCAATTGCCTTGGTTTAGAGATGACTTTCAGAGTGTTAACATCAATCACAGCTATAAGAGCTTTTGTTTGCTGTAGGCTCACTACAGCCTCGTTTAGCACTTATCAAGAGTACATGAATGGACTCGGTTTCATTACAGATGCCACCACAAATGCGCCTATTCCAAGTAGTAGAGATATAATGCATCGATGGTGAGTATCAATGAGTCGTTCTCGCCATTGTTAGGAGTTGATGTTACATTTAACAACAACTTAACCACCCGTTTAGAGTATCGTACCACCCGAGTGCTTAGCTTAAGCACCACAAGTGTGCAGATTAACGAGGCAACAAGCAACGACTGGGTATTGGGAATGGGTTATCGTATCAATGATTTTAAGCCCTTTGGCTGGGGCGCACCCACAGGAAAAAGAACCAAATCGAAGAGCAAAAACACTGCTAATGCAAATAACTCGGGTTCTAAAACCACATCGGGTGTAAACAATAACTCAACCTTCGATTAGATGTTAGCTATCGAAAAGCAAGCCGCAATCAGTAGAGATATCATGTCAAAGACAAGTAATGCGAGCATGGGTAACACCGCTTTCAAACTCAGTTTCATGGCAGATTACACCTTCTCACGCCTCATTACGATGAGTTTCTACTACGATCGTCAAACCAATGTTCCACTTTTGTCGAACAATAGCTATCCAACTACTACGCAAGACTTTGGTTTGAGTATGAAAGTTCTCGCTCACTCGCTAATCTCTTGTGCTGTAAATGGCAGACGATGAGGCCTTTTTAGAAAGCGAAATCCCTCAATAAAATGTAATTCGATTGAAAAGGAATGCCACAGGCATTCTTTATTTATTCTTGTTATATTTGTAACACGACAGCTATATACTTTAATCTTCTAAACATAGAAACAATGATGACAGCAGTAAACTATATCACTCAAATAGAAATCGATTCGTTGTGGGACAACAATAAACATATGAGTGTGGAACCTTAATGAACGTGAATATATTAAGTGGAATAAATGGTGTTGGCAAAACAACCATTCTTAATAAGCTTTATTAAGTGCATTTCAAACTTCAATAAAACAGGTTCTCTACAGCATCAAGGTGTAAGCCTAAAGGTCGTTCCAAACGATGCAACAATATCTGTTTTGGAGTGATAAGATCGTTCGATAAACCCTTCCGCATGCAGATGAGCCATTGCGTAACACAGGATTGTGGGTGAGTGAACTTGATAAACAGCTTTATGAGCTACAAAGACAATACCTCAACTATCAGGTAAACATAGGTAATAAGATGATAGAAGTGTTGCAGTGGTCTCTGCAACAGCCGCAGAAGAGGCGCAACAGCTGGCACAACCCAAAACACTTTTTCCCAAAACATCATCGACAACTTGTTTGCAGACACAGGTAAAACCATCATCAGAACGGCAAATGAAGTACTCTTTAAGATGGGCAATCGTCAGTTAGATGTGCATTGTTTGTCGAGTGGAGAAAAGCAGATTTTGATTATTTTACTCACCGTTTTGGTAGAGAATAATGAGCCTTTTGTGCTTTTTAATGGACGAACCTGAGGCCAGCTTACATGTAGATTAGCAGCAACAACTCATTCAACTCATTTTGCAACTCAATCCCAATGTGCAGATTATCCTCACCACTCACTCACCAGCAGTTATCATGAATGGTTGGATTGATTGTGTAACTGAGGGTGAACGACATCGTGAAATAACCCTTCAAAGCATGGCACGAACCCTTTTAAATAATGTCAATAGCGACTATTTCAATGCGCTAAAATGCTTTGAAAGGCAAAACGCATAGGCAACGAATTGTGGCTTATGTAGAGAGTTATGATGATGTTTCGTTTTGAGAAACATTCTTGATGCTGATGAAAACGATAAAGCGTTATTTTTGAAGTGATGTTGCCTTCGCATCAGAATTTAACCAAAGGTAGAGAAGCGAGTGTTGGCTAATTTGTTGCAAGAGAATATGGGTGAGCACATGATTGCCCTGTGTAGATGCCGACTACGACTATCTTCTTCAAGGTGCAACTCCAACGTCTAAAAACAGTGGTGAACAATGCTTTGTGTTGCACACTCATGCTTTATGCCATCGAAAAACCTACAATGTTATGCTCCCCATCGTTGCATCGTTTGTGCGTAATGGCTACCCTAAACGACCGAAATTCGTTTCAATTCGAGCAATTTTTAGAAAGCTATTCAAAAATTATTTATCCTCTGTTTTGTTTGGAATATATGGCATTATAGAAAGCTAAAATATAAAAGACTTTTTCGATGAGCGACCTGCTTTCATCATCGATTTGGGTTCCATCGACTTGCGAAAATGTGTCGAAGAGTCTCGAACAATTAGAGCTTAGAGTGAATAAAAAGATAGAACGTTTGCAACGACATCTGCCCTATGCGCTAAAAAGAATATGAGGAGTTGAAACAAGAATTGCGACAAATTGGAGTGCAAAGCCATAACACCTATTTATATATACAAGGTCATTTCCTTTTAGATAATATCGTGTTGCCATTGTTAAAACAGGTTTGATGCTAAGCTAAGAACAGAGCGAGAACGAGAGATTATGCGTCGAGCTGTGCACGATGTGCACACACAATAACGAGCTATCGGGCTACAAACACAGTGTAGAAGATGTACAATTGCTTTTAAAAAGGCATACGGGCTTTTATGCAAAGCGATACTTTATCAAAAAGATAAAACGATGATGTTAGCGAATATTAAAGATATAAATCAAGGTGTAATATAAAAAGAAAAATCCTAGAACTCATGTTGTTCTAAGGATTTTTATATCTACTTATTGTATGTAGTCTACTTAATTATAGGTTATAAACAACACCCACGTTAAGAACTAGTTCGTTGAAACCGCTTCATAGTTGGAATCTTGGTTCAACATTAAAGCTGACTTTTGTCGTTTAATTGATAGTCAAGACCACCACCAAGTTCAGACCTACACCTGCCAGCACCACTGCTCTTAACTCCAATATAACCTAAATCATAGCTGTATGAAGAGTGAAGGTAGCTTAAACCTGCAAATGGATAAATAGTGAAACCTTTCTTTAATGGAATAGATATTGCATATCAGTTGATATCCCATGCAGAAACGTTGTCACTTTTGAAGTAATAGTTGAAAGAAGCAGCTCTCTAATTTCTTTAGTGAAGTTGTAACGGCCTTGAACATCAACACCAAAGTTACCAGAATCTGTTCTAATAAACCGTGAACGCCAAGTTCTTGTGCGCTTGCAAAAGTGCTAACTAATGCGAAAAACGCCATGAAAATAATTTTCTTCATTGTATTTTTAGGGTTAAAAGAATTTATATATAAAATATAGTTTCTAGAGTTGATTTTTGTATTATCTCATTGCTAATATTGAATAAAAATATGCCATAGCATAGTTCGTGTTCTTCAATATTTCGCCTCAAATTCGTCACAAAGATACATCTTTATGTTTTACATGCAATGTTTTACCACTATATTTTTGTATAAATAAATACTTTTTATAAAGAATATTCACATTGTTAATATATGTATAAAGCTTTAGGTTTATTATGTTGATGCATCGTATTTGCAATTTATACCTTATTATATATAAGCGAAAAAGGAGCAAATGCGGTGTAGATGAAGTCTTTGCCCTTTTAAAATCAATAGCAACAAGGAATATAAAAAGCTATTGCTTTTTGAAGTAATAGTATGCTTTTTAGCAGGTAAACTCAGTGCTTTTTATAAATCAATAGCACTGCTTTTTAGATTTGAATGATATTGTCTTTATATTTTGATTTGATGTTAAATCTTAAACAATACACCAAAACTTAGCACCACTTGGTTATAATGTCCGAGTAATTGAACTTGGGTTCAAAAATTCAATTTCACTTTGTTGTTGAGCGAATAGTCAACCTCCGCCCAAGTTAAGGCCCAATTTGCTGTATCCACGTGCATGATAAAAGGTTAAACCAGCAAGAGGATAGAGAGTAAACTTACTGCGTTGTGGAAACAAGTGAGTGCATCTGCTACTGATATTCCATGCCCAATGGTCGTCGTTAGCAAAGAGATAGTCGAACGAAGCCGCTCCTCCTCACTGCGTTTTATCAAGTACAGTTCTGCCTCTAATACCTAATCCAAACTGATCTAAGTCGGTGCCATACACAGCCTGAACGCCCAACTCTTGAGCAAAAGCAAGACTACTTGTGATGGCGAAAGCGCCATTAAAAGAAATTTCTCTCATAATTGTTATATTTAAATCTTTAAGTTATATCTCCTTTGTTTTCACCTCAATAGGAGGTGTTTTATAGGTGTTGAGTGAAAGAAACAATGTCTTTCTACATAATTCCCAATAGTTCAATGTCGAAAATAAGGGTAGAATGGGCAGGAATACCAGGCTGAGAGAAACGTCCATAACCACAGTTTGCAGGCAAATAAATCTCCCATCGGTCGCCAACCGACATGTGTCCAAGAGCAATTATCCAGCTTTCGATCAAGTCACTAAGGCGCATTGCCAATGGAGCACCGCCTCTACTGCTGTCGAATTTCTTTTCCATTAATGGTATAACCCGAATAATGTGCGGTGATAATGTTGCGTGGAGTGGGATGCTTATCGCTTTTTCTGCGCTCTAATAACCTTATAATAAATGCCTTTTGCAAGTGGTTTAACACCCTCTTCCTTGCTTTTTTCTTCTAACCAAGCAAGGTTTTTAGCTGCATATTCTTTTTATTTGCCATTGTTATAATTGTTTTCGCTGCTCAAATCAAGCTCATTTCGTTTTCATTAATAACGCACATTCTTGTTGTTTTATTGCAGTTCGATAGTTGTATAATGCAAAAACACCTCTTGTTCATCGTTAAATAAAAAGGTGGTTACTCTGTTATTGTTCTGCTTCTCTGTGCCAATTATCAAGTAGGTTGGCTCTTTCTTCTCTGTAAAAACCGTCTTCTTTGGTTGGTTGAACTAAGTAATAGAGCAGAATAAATGGCCCTATTAAAGGGATAAAGCCAATGAAAAAGTTAGCACCCGACTTGCCCATGTCGTGCAATCGACGTATGGTTACACTGATAGAAGCAGGCAATACGCTGATAGAAAAACAAGACTAATAGACTTTAAAAGCAATATTCTTCCTTTTCAAGAAGGGCATCTAAGTTGGCAATAATAGTTAATAGGAAAAAGAAGCAATAATGAATTGGTCATTAAATAGACAAATGCGGCGAAGTAGAAGTATTCACTTCTCGATGCTGTTCCTGTTGTAATGAACGACTTTTTGAAACAAGTTTGAATAGATTCGAAGAATGTCATTATCTTATTTTTTGATATGTTTATAGCGAAAAACAAAGATACAGAACCTCTACCTCATAGCAAGTGATTTGCTCAATCATTGTCTTTTGTTTTGAAAGTCTATTTGTTGGAATTTATTCTTTATTGCAGTTCGATAGTGATATAAAGCAAAACCACCTTTTATTTTTGTGGTAAATAAAAGGTGGTTGTTATATTAAAGTTCAGATTCCTTGTTCCATTCGTCAAGTAAGTTCACTTTGTCTTCTCTGTAAGGGCTGCTCTTTGTTGGTTGAACTAAGAAAATAAAGTAGAATTGCGCTACCAACATAAGGGATAAAGTTCACGAAATAGTATGTACCTGGCTTGCCAATGTCGTGTAATCGGCGTACTGTTGCACATATAGAAGCAGGTAATACGCAGAGATAGAATAAGATTAAAGGCTCCAACAACTAGTAAACTTGATGTTCCACTGCTATGATCTCCTGTGTTTCCTGCAGTTACAAAGAAAAAGAATAAACAATGGACCTGCAATTAAAGCAATAAATAAACAGAAAAAACCAGAATTCACTCTTGATGCAGTTCCTTTTTAAAGTGAATGACTTTTTAAAACAAGTTTGAATTGATTCTGTAAATGTCATAATCGTAATTTTTTGTTAATTAATAATTGTTTTTTAAGTTCTAAAGGTTCAATCTCATTACAAATCGTTTACAAAAGGCAGGTTAAAGCTTCTGCACATCGTTGTAAAAAGATTATTTGTCGCACAAAGATAACAAAAAGTAAAACAATTCAATCGATAACCTTACTTTTTATATTTCTTTTTCAATTCTCCTTTAAAATAAATATAATGCTTTTTCAAACAATTCAATTGCAGTTGAAAAAGGGTGGTATTGTAACTGAAAATCAAGTCCTTTTTCTTTCTCGTAAAAAGCATTGATATTGCTGTGCAAAAAGCAATGCAATTGCCCTCTAAAAACAATGCTTTTAGCGGGATAAAGTCGATGCTTTTGCTTTGTGGTTAGCTATCTTTTCTAAAATAAACAAGTTAGCAATGCCAAACAACTGGAGAAAAAGTGTTTTATTGTAAACGAACTACTATTATATAAAAAATAAATAATGTATATTTTGCAAAAACAATAGACTATTATCCCTTATTCGATGTGTCGGAAAAAGACAAAATGATGAAAAACAATTCATAGAGATAATAGTCGAGAAATCAAATTTGATAAGCCAATATGTTCTTTTTAGGATATTAGTTAGATAGTAAAACAGATAAACATAGAACAATGAAAAAGAATTTGGAAAAATGGTTGATAGATGTTGCAAAGTTAGTTGCAGCAGGTTCATTAATAATAGCATGTAGATTTAGCAATACATCAGTAGTTTGCTTGGTGGTTTTATGCTTACTAAGCATCGTTATGTTTGTTATTGGCTGCTCTTTGCAAAAAGATAATCGTCCAGACGATCTCGACAATCAACAAAAGAGAAATAACAACAGAGAAAAAGAACAAGCCTGAGGGTAACAAGCCAAACCCACAACGCAACAAAAAAACGTGCTACCTACACCGAGCATGTGCCTAAACGAAATAACAGTAGATTAGTATTCAATACAAAGGTCACCGCTGTTTGGTGATCGAAAAGGTGAAGCCTTCTACGCTTTGGGCATGTTGATCGAATAAAGAGAAAAACGCTATTATGGCAAAAAGTAAAACGAAAAGGTAAAAGATAAAGTCAACTAAAAAGATATCCGAACCACGCAAATATAAAAATCCTGATGTATAACGACGAGGTTACTAACAATGGATTTTGTGGTTCATTTATTGATGGCTGTTTTTAATAAAAACAAAAGCCGTTGCCTATGAGCTGGATGGATGACTATTCACCAAAAAGGCAGTGCCCTTGTGGGCGTTTATAGCTATGATGTGGCTCAAACAGAAAATGCAATGGCAAAAGAAATGATTGTCATGTCGGGCTTCCGTTGGTCATTAAATGCCCTAATAGACAAAAGTAAACAAAAAGGCAAAAGCCTGCAAAAACAAAGTGGCAAAGAACAGCTGTTGAAACATAAAACACTGTGAATTGCCTTTTTGTTTGATGTGATGTTAAAAAGAATGTGGGTGTTAAAAACAAGCTAATAAGAGTATGGCAACTGAACAAGAGAATGTTTTTATTTACAGGAAATGTAGACCCTCGGGGTATCGAAACTCGCTGCTATTGGAGCCGAAAAAGGCGGTGGCCTTGAAACACAGAATATGTGCTCCAGAGCATTTAGTGGTGGAGTTTCAGAGCATTTGCTGTTGATTTATCCCGAACTAAGAGAATATGTCGACCTAAAAAGCCTAAAAACACAAAACCAAAGAATATTTAAATTCGCTCGAAAAAGTAAAGAAAAATCGACCTCGAACACCTTGCTATTTCAATGCAAACAAAGACGTGGTTGATTGGAACGGCAGAAGAATTGGTGGAAAATGGCAATGTAATAGATTTTTATCTTGTTCTCTTTCGCAACTTCATGTCGCTGAAAGACTCTTATGCTTTGTACTTTTTCGACCAATCGTTAAATATCTCTCTCAAGATTTTTATAGTAAACTGAAACACCAACACTTTCTTCAATTTGAAGAAAACGACGATGATAGCGACCCAATAGATTGGGACGAGAATGACGCTTACGCCTCAGGTAGCTTCGAAGAGGATATGGATAACCCCTTTGCAGAGCGTGAACAAGAACCCAACGACAAATGGGAGAACTATGTAGTGTGCCTCAATGATATGGTAAAGAAACGCAATCCTTTAGTTGGAAGAACTGAAGAATTAGAGCGAACAATAGAGGTGTTGTGTCGTAAAGACAAGAACAATGCACTGCATATAGGTGAACCCTGGTGTTGGAAAAACAGCCCCTTATCATGGGTTTGGTGCGTAGAATTGAAGAGAAGAAGGTGCCCCTTCGCCTTTTAAACAGCAAGGTATATCAAATTGATATGGCAGATATTATTGCTGGAACTCATTATCGAGGCGAGTTTGAAGAACGCTTTAAAAAGGTGCTTTCGGGTATTGCTAAAAACGAAAATAGCATTCTTTATATAGACGAAATATACAATTGTGGGGCACTGAGCAATAGATGACAGTTCGTTAGATGCCCTCAAACATACTTAAACCCTATCTTGCTGAAGGCTCGATACGCATTGTTGGCGCCACCACTTACGAAGAGTTTAACCGCTATTTGGCAAAGAACAAGAGCTTTGGTGCGTCGCTTTTCAACAGATAGATATTAAAGAACCCACAGTTGAAGAGGCTGTGGATATTCTCGAAGGAATAAAGAAAGGCTATGCCAACTACCACAATGTGTCGTATAGTAAAGACATCATTCGGTATATAGTAGAGAATTCTCACAAACACATCTCTAACAGATTCTTACCCGATAAAGCCATTGATTTTGCTCGATGAGGCAGGTGCAAAATTGGCAAAAGGAATGTCGAAAGACGATAAGACCCTTTGCCGTTACCAAGCCATTGATAGACGAAATTATGGCAAAGGTGTAAGATAGACGCCAAAGCATTGAAAGACAACAATAATGATAGTCTGATTGACCTGAAAGAACGCATACTAAGTATGGTTTATGGGCAAGATGAGGCTGTTGAAAAGGTGGTAGAAGCAGTGCATACTGCCAAGGCTGGCTTGATTGATGACGACAAACCATTGGCAAGTTTGCTGTTTGTTGGACCTACAGGAGTGGGAAAAACAGAGGTTGCAAGGGTGCTTGCGCATGAAATGGGCGTTGAGTTGGTGCGCTTTGATATGAGCGAATATGCCGAGAAAACATTCCGTTGCAAAACTCATTGGTGCCCCTTCTGGATATGTAGGGTATGAAGATGGCGGTTTATTAACAGACGCTATTCGCAAGACTCCCAATTGTGTTTTGTTGTTAGACGAGGTAGAAAAGGCGCATAGCGAGCATCTATAACATTTCTCTTGCAGGTGATGGATTATGACGATTAACCGACAATAAAGGCAATAAAGCCGACTTCCGTAACGTTGTTTTGATATTAACCAGTAATATTGAGCGCAATATGCTCACCAAGCTAACGTGGGATTTGCGGGCAATGTCATCTTCGGGTCAAGCCATGTTAACACAGGTAAAGAAGGCGCTGAGCTCGAGTTTATCAATCGTTTGTCGTCTATTGTGGTGTTTAATGATATGGGATAAGCTATGGCAGAACGCATCTCTACAAAAGAAGGTGGCTGCTTTGCTCTTAAAACTAAAGGCAAAGAGTGAACTTCTAACTCGATTCGGAGGCTCAAGAATGGCTTTTGAAGAAAGGAATGACCAAAAATATGGTGCAAGAGAGTTTGATAGAGTGATTACTCGTGCCCTTAAAGCCTTTATTAACCCGTGAGATATTGTTTGAAAGCTACAAAAAAAGGCGGTTTGCGCAACAGTGACATTAGAAGACAACGAGCTGAGCTATTGTGAAAAAGTCTTCCTCAAAAGGCGTAAAAACCTCTAAATAAAACAGCTTTTGAGTTGCGATGATATTCCGTTTAAACAGAAGAGATAGAATTTCCTAATCCACGCTATGGTGAGCCAGATGGATTGTTTGCGGTGGGCGGTGACCTGTCTATCGATCGCCTAATATTGGCTTATAGCTATGGAATTTTTCCGTGGTATGGGTTTAGAGAGCGTCCTGAAATAATGTGGTATTGCCCCTTAAAGCGCTTTGTTATATTCCCTGATGAGATACATATTTCTCATTCTATGCGCAAAGTGATTAGAGACAACCACTATAAAATAACCTTAAACACTGCTTTCGAAGATGTTATTCGACATTGTAGTGAATTGAGAATTCACGAAAAGGGAGCGTGGTTGGGTCCTGATATTATTAAAAGCTTTATACTGAACTGCATAAAGAAGGTTTTGCAATGAGCGTTGAAGTGTGGGACGATGAGAAACTGGTAGGGGGCTTATATGGCGTAGTTCTCGATGGAGATGTATTTGGAGAAAGTATGTTTTCGCTCGTTCCCAATGCCAGTAAGTTAGCACTTATTGCGCTTGCGAAGTTTGTTAAGCAGATGGGAGGAAGCATAATAGATTGCCAATTCGAAACTCCTCACCTCAAATCGATGGGCGGACGCTATATAGATTACGACGAATATACAGAATTGTTGGGCGTTTCTGTTCCGCATATCGATGACAACGAGTCCTTAGAATAAATAAACATAAATGATATGAAAGTAAACTTTAGATCTTTATTACACCTCTTTTTAGGGCATTTTTAATGCTCCTGCATCCCATTAAGGCACATAACGTGTTGCCACAACCACAATCGTTGCAAACCAATAACGAGCAGTTTGTGTTGAATAGCAACACTGTTGTTGCTACAAACCTTAAAGGTGAGGCACGAACACGCATTGCTGACGCTGTGAAAGAATTGTTTCCACAAGTGAAGAAACAAGGAAGTGCAGGTAAAAACGCAATGTTATTAACATCAAAGTTACAGGCACAGAGCGTGATGTGGAGCAAATTGCTTCTAACAAAACATTCCAATCATATCAATTAAATGTAAATAAAGACGGAGTTTTTATCGTTTCGCCTACTGAAGCAGGTGCTTTTTATGCGCTTCAAACACTTGTAGGACTTCAAAAAGCTCCTAACACGCTACAAGGTTGCAAGGTGGTTGACGTGCCAAGATTTAACTGGCGTGGTTATATGATCGACTGCTCACGTCACTATTGGACTCTGCTTTTATCAAAAAGCAAATCGACATGATGGCACATTTCAAGCTCAATCGTCTTCATCTGCACATGGTTGATGGCGCAGGTTGGCGTATTCAGGTGGATAGCTACCCACTATTGACTCAGAAAACAGCTTATCGTACCTCATCAGACTGGAACAAATGGTGGATAGGTGGTGAAAGAACATATCTGCGAAAGTAATGCTCCTGGTGCTTATGGAGGCTTTTACACCAAGCAAGAGCTAAGAGATATTGTGGCTTATGCAGCGAAAAAGCACATTGTTGTGCTACCTGAAATAGAGATGCCGGGCCATAGTGAAGAGGTGACTTATGCTTATCCAGAGTTAGGTTGCACAGGTAAACCTTATACTTGTGCTGATCTTTGTGTTGGAAACGAGGCTACCTTTACTTTCTTAACAAAGGTGTTAGATGAGATTTTTAGAATATTCCCCATCTCACTACATTCATATTGGTGGCGACGAAGCAGTGCAAGAACAGTGGAAAACATGTACTAAATGTCAAAAGAGAATGAAGGATGAAGGCTTGAAGACTACCCATGAGTTGCAAAGCTATATGATATCACGCATGGGAAAATATCTTAATAGCAAGGGAAGAGCCTTTATCGGCTGGGACGAAATTATGGAAGGCGGTCTTGCTGCCAATGCTTCTGTGATGTCGTGGCGTGGCTATGAGGCTGGATTAAGAGCTGCAAAATCGGGTCATCATGTGGTGATGACTCCTGAGAACTATTGCTATTTGGATTATTATCAAGACAACCCTACCACTGAACCTCAAGCAATGGGAGGCTATGTACCATTAAATAAGGTGTATGAATACGATCCAGTGCCCGATAGTATTAAAGGAACTAAGACCGAAGAGTTTATCGATGGTATTCAAGGTAACTAGTGGACTGAGTTTGTGAGCGAGCCTTCTCACTTAGAATATATGACTTATCCTCGTCTACTCGCTATCGCAGAAACAGGTTGGACACGCAACAAACCATCGTTTGACAACTTTAAAAAGCAGAGTGATTGCTTCACTCATTATATGAAGAGCAAGAACTTTAATCCTTATAACGTAGAGCAAGCAGACAAACCACGCATCGAGTCGGTTGAACCTATTCAACATGAGGCTATCGGTAAGAAGGTGATTTAGGTGACAAAGCCCGCAAGTAAGTATAATGGAGTGGGTGAATCGACCTTAGTTGATGGTAAGCGAGGTACTTGGAGCTATACCGATGGATGCTGGCAAGGCTTTTAGTAGAGAAGGAAGAATGGAGGTGATTATCGACATGGGTAAAGAAACTGTGATTAGAAACATCAGTGCAGAGTTTTATGCAATTCTTGGAACCATGGGTGCACATGCCTTCAAACATCACCATTTATACTTCGAACGACAATGAGAATTATCAGCTATTGAGTGATGAGGCCATTGCGCCAAGTAATGAAAAGTATTTCATTAAGAATTATGAATGGACAGGAAATGCTAAAGGCAAGATATATTAAATATGTGGCAAAAGGTGGCAAAAACAAGACTTGGGTGTTTACAGATGAAATTGTAATCAATAAAAAGTAGGGTTGTAAAGGCACGCTATTATAAGGAAAAAGAAAGACTCTTCGTTTGCATTGTGGCAAATGGAGAGTCTTTCTTTTATGTACTTTTGGTACATGAAAACGGTGTTTTTAAAATCTAAAAATACCATTTTTGAAAATTCCGTTTACAAATGAAGTGAGATGCTTAGAAAATTTTCGTTTTCGTCTGTAATCTCTTTACTATCATCTATACGAAGTGTTGGAGATTGGGCTTTGGGTTCTGTTTGCGGGGATTGCGTAAGTAAATCCACTTGTTGAGTAACTGATATACTTCGCAAAGTGGTTGAATATGGGTTGAATTTTTCTTTTCATATTTAATTTAGTCAGGAAAATGTATGTAAAAGTAGTTTGTGCGTTTCAAAAATAATTCTCCTAAGAATAATTACACCTAGTATATTATGGGGTTATCTTATTTGCTTTAAAGTAAGATACAAAAGCACACTCTTAAAGATTTAAAAAGTGGCTTTGTATTATGAGTTCGTATGGTTTGATTTATACGTATGTTTCGAGGAACTTAATATTTCCTGTTACCTTAACTTCGCTTGTTGTTGCAGGAATAAGAATGGTTCACCTTCGCAGAAAGAGTAGTGGTGTTACCCTCGTTGTCGGTTATTTCGCCGCTACCTTTCAAACCAATGAGGATAACGAAGCTGTCGAGTTCAGAATAATCTAAAGTCATTGGCTCGTTAAGATCATATACGGCGGTTGTGAAATAAGGACATTCTACAAGTTGCAACGTCTTCGTTCTTCACAGGAGTATACTCGGTTCTGTAGTTTGGTTCTACGTTGTAATCGATCATTCTGCAGCTTCTTCGGTGTGTAACCTCCGATAGTTGCCATCTTTATCCTCACGCTTGAAGTCGTAGATGCGGTAGGTTACGTCTGAAGTTTGCTGAATTTTCTGCCAAGAAACAGCCTGTTCCAATGCTGTGAATACGGCCTGCCGGCGCAAGAAAACAATCGCCTCTTTTCACCTTGTATTCTGCACGGCTTCGTGATGGTATCGTTTTCCACCATTTGCTTGTATTGTTCAGGAGTGATTTTTCTTTCATTCCTGCACGAAGCTAGCATTCTCGTCGCTATCCATGATGTACCACATCTCTGTTTTTACACGAAGTTTGCCACGCTTTTTCGCGCAAGTTCGTCTGTTGGGTGCACTTGAATAGAAAGTTCTTGGCGCATCGATGAACTTAATAAGTAGTGGGAAGTCGTTACCAAAACGTTTATAGTTGGCTTCTCCACAAGTTTTCCTTTAATCTCGTCTACGAGTTCGTTTGTGCCTTTGAATTCTCCCTCAGAAACAACGTTTCAGTTTCCTTTACACTGAAATTTCCCAGCTTTCGCCCACTGTGTGAGGTCGCTGTTGAGGTGTTTAAATGGAATAATCTTTTTCTCCACCCCACAAGGTTTTGAACAAGTAGGGATTAAATTTTCTATTGGTTGCATAAAAATGTATATAGTTTAAATTTGTTTTATTGTTATTTTATAGAGTTATATTTCGTTATCTTTAAATACTGAAATCAAAAAGTACCACATTTTCTATGAGACTGACAAAGAAAATATAATTAATTAGATATTGGGCAGTGCTTTAGCTTGTTTTAGGTCTTCGAATGTAACATATTTGTAAATAGAAAGGCGCTAGATTCCGTAAAAACACGAAAAATGCACCTAAAGTAGTAAATAATTGTAACTTTAACATTCAGTAAAGGCCTACGTATGATATGCTAAATGATTTTCATATCAGAAAATATTTGTACCTTTTGACAGCCAAAATGATTAGTTTAAAAGAGTTTAATATCGACCTCAAAGCTCTTAGTGACGAAACTACCGTTCGTAGCTACACAATCAACGATGGTTTCTTTGAAACTCTCGATACTCTTGATGTGAAAGGAGGCAACCTAGATGCCGAAGTTACAATACATCGCACATCTAATTACTTTTGAACTCGGCTTCAAAAATCAAAGGTGAAGTGGTGGTGTCTTGCGATAAATGCTTAGACGATATGTCACAACCCATCGATACAGAAGCAAAAGCTATTAGTCCGCTTTGGACATGAATACTCTGAAGAAGATGAACTCGTTATCGTTGCAGAAGATGATCCTTTTCTCGATCTTTCGTGGTCTCATTTATGAGTTTTATACAGCTAAATATTCCAATCAAGCACTGCACCCTGAGTAAATGTAATCCCTGCTATGATCAAGATGTTGCAAAGAACACTCCACCACCCGAAGTAGTGGACGGGATGAAGAAGCTGCTATTGACCCACGTTGAGTAAAGTTGAACGAATTAAAAAACAAATAAATTAAAACATTAAAAACAAAAATGGCACATCCTAAAAGAAGACAGTCTAAGACTCAGTACACGTAAAAAGAAGAACTCATGATGGTGCAGTAGCACCAACACTTGCAGTATGCTCAACTTGTGGTTCTTACTATGTTTACCACAGTTTGTCCATCATGTGGAACCTATAGAGGTAAGATTGCTATCGTTAAGGAAACCGCTGAATAATGGGAAAGATTAATGCTGTCATCACAGGTGTTGGCGGTTACGTTCCTGACTATATCCTTACTAACGAGAATTGTCAAGAATGGTCGACACAAGTGATGAGTGGATTATGGCTCGTGTGGGCATAAAAAGAACGCCGAATTCTAAAAAGAAGAAGGCTTGGGGACAAGCTATTTGGCTCGTAAAGCAGCTAAACAAATTCTTCAAAAGACAGGAACTGATCCTCAAGAAATCGACGCTCTCATCGTTGCAACAACAACTCCTGACTATAAGTTTCCATCAACTGCATCTATTGTATTGGGAAAGCTCGATTAACTAATGCGTTTCGCATACGACCTTGAAGCTGCTTGTTGTGGCTTTATGTATGCTCTTCCAGCTGCATACTATGGTTGAAAGTGGTAGATGCAAAAAGTTATCGTGATTAGCGCTAGATAAAAATGTCTCTCAATCGTAGGCTATACAGATCGTCAAACATGCGTTCTTTTTGGTGAGTGGAGCTGCTGGTGTGCTTTGTAGAAGCATCTGAAGAAGACTATGGTATGCAAGACTTCACTTTAGAACAGATGGTAAAGGTCTTCCTTTCCTTCATCTAAAGGCAGGTGGAAGTGTATGTCCCACATCTAGATTCACTGTAGATCACCGTCTACATTATTTGTTCCAAGACGGTAGACCCGTGTTCCGTTGCGCTGTCAACAGACATGAGTAACGATGTAATGAAGTGCTTAAACGCAATAATCTCACTACTGATGATATCAATTGGGTTTGTTCCTCACGAGGCAAACCGATGTATGTATTGAAGCAGTAGCTAAGCGTGCAGAGCTTTCTCTCGACAAAAGTTGCAGTAAACATAGAACACTATGGTAACACAAGTGCAGCAACCATTCCATTAGCTTTATGGGATTTTGAAAGCAAACTAAAGAAAGGTGACAACATTATCTTCACCGCATTCGGTGCAGGATTCGTTCATGGAGCATCTTACTTTAAGTGGGCTTACGATGGAAATGCTGTGGCTTCAAAGTGATATTAATAATCATAATAGAATAAGAAACGCATCCTTTATAATAAAAGTGTATGCGTTTTTGTTCATACGAATTTCTTTATTCTTGAATTATAAATCAAAAGTAGAATGCATAAAGCAGGTTTCCCTGATTAATATTGTTGGCAATCCCAATGTTGGCTAAAGAGTACCTTAATGAACCTCTTAGTAGGCGAGAAGATCTCTATAGCAACATTCAAAGCTCAGACAACTCGTCACAGAATTATGGGTATTGTCAATACAGAAGATATGCAAAATCGTATTTTCTGACACCCCAGGAGTACTCAAACCAAAACTATCGTTTGCAAGAAAGTATGTTGGCATTTTCAGAGTCTGCGCTCACAGATGCTGACATATTATATATATGAACCGATGATTGAGAACCCAGAGAAGAACATCGAGTTCTTAGAAAAGGTACAAACATCTTGATATTCCCATCATTCTACTTATTAATAAGATAGACATGTCCGACCAAAAGACCTTTGGGTCTCGTTAGGTTGAAAAATGGCATTCTCTACTTCCAAAAAGGCGAGATATTTGCCCCTTTTCGGCACTCAATAAGTTTTGGTAGACATTCTATTAAACAGAATAAAAGGATTTACTTCCCGACTCACCTCCATTCTTTGATAAAGACCACTAACAGATAAACCTGCCCGTTTCTTTTGTTAGTGAAATCATAAGAGAAAAGATTTTTTGCTCTTTTATGACAAAGAAATTCCCTATTCAGTAGAGGTTCGTGTGGAAGAATTTAAAGAAGATTCTAAAGCTCATTCGCATTAGAGTTATAATCTATGTAGAACGAAACAGCCAGAAAGGGATTATCATTAGGCACCAAAGTGTTGCGCTAAAGAAAGTTAGTAGCAAAGCAAGAAAGTCATTAGAGCGTTTCTTTGGAAAGAAGATATACGAGATATTCGTTAAAGTGGATAAAGACTGATGCAGTTCTCAAAAAGAGTTAGATAGTTTTGGCTATAACCCGGAGTAAGAAAGCTCCACAATAAAACATTATAATATGGCAAAATTTAGTAGCAATTGTTGACGTCGAAAATGTAGGAAAGTCTACATTGTTCAACCGATTAACCAAAACTCGCAGTGCTATTGTTAGACGATACAGCGGGAACAACCACGTGATAGACAGTATGGAAAGGTGGACTGAATGGTAGAGAAGTTCTCCATTGTATGATACTGGTGGATGGGTTGTTAACTCTGAAGATATATTCGAAGACGCTATAAGAAGACAGGTTCTTATTGCTACAGAGTGAAGCAAATCTTGTGTTAGTTGTTGTTGATGTGCAAACAGGACTCACTGATTGGGACGAAGATGTTGCGCAAATTCTTCGCAAGTCGAAAGTACCCATCATCTGTAGTTGTTAATAAAAGTGGACAAGAACGAGCAACAATACTGATGCTGCGTGAATTCTATTCACTTGGTTTAGGCGAGCCTTTCGCACTCAGTTCATCAACTGGTAGCGGTACAGGTGACTTGCTCGACGAGGTGATTAACAATCTTAAAGCAGAAGTAGATGAAAGTCTTGAAGACGGAATTCACGCTTTGCGGTGGTAGGAAGACCTAATGCTGGTAGAGTAGTATCATCAATGCCTTCATGGAGAAGACAGAAAACATCGTTACAGATGATTGCTGGGTACAACCCGAGACAGTATCTATACACGCTTTGATAAGTTCGGTTTCGACTTCTATCTCGTTGATACTGCAGGTATTAGACGTAAGAATAAGGTTACAGAAGACCTCGAGTTCTACCTGTTATGCGTAGTACTAGAGCCATAGAGAACTCAGATGTTTGTATTTTTTGATGCTCGATGCAACAAGAGGTATTGAGACTCAAGACATGAATATCTTCCAGTTAATTCAGCGAAACAATAAGTCTTTGGTGGTAGTGGTGAATAAATGGGACCTTGTTCCTGATAAAGCACCAAAAGGTGATCACTAACATTCGAGACCGCAATTGCAAGAGAATGGCTCCATTTTACTGACTTCTATTATCTTTGCGTCTGCACTCACCAAGCAACGAATATTCAAAGTGCTCGAAACAGCTAAGCAAGTTTATCTCAACAGAAAAGCTCATGTGGGTACATCTAAGTTGAATGAGGTGATGCTTCCATTGATAGAAGCCTTCCCACCACCATCGGTTAAGGGAAAATACATCAAAATTAAGTATTGTACTCAATTGCCAAACACTAAATTCCATCGTTTGTTTTCGCTGCAAACTTGCCTCAATACATCAAAGAGCCATACAAACGATTCTTGAAAACAAGATAAGAGACAATTGGACAATGACGGGTTCGCCCATCAACATATTCATTCGTCAAAAAGCAATCGCCGTTCCTTTTTCGGCATCATTTCACGCCAAACACGCTCACATAACGCAGCCTTTGGTTGCAGTGTAGAGCGGAAAGCGTATAAGAATGAATAATGAGAGTTTTGAATTTTGAATAGAGATTGATTCCTCGAGCGTTTCGTGTGTCTATTTTGAGAGATATGAAATGGACTTCAACATGAAGTCCATATTCTCATATATTTAAACTTGATTTGTCTTCTCTTTGTAATTGATTGACGTTAAAGAAAAGAAAACGAAAATATATTGTTCTTAATGTACTAAAGATGTAATAAATTTTAATGTAAAAGATATGTGACTGGAATTTTATTTGTGTTATTTGACAAATAAAACAAAATGAAAAGATTATAGTAAACGAAATTGCAAATGTTTAGACTAATAGGGACTAAAGATGTTGTCACCTGATGATAATATAAACCCCAGAGATGCTACGATGTAGTGCATGCAAAAAGTCTTTTGGTAGGAAGGATTGATTCATTTACAAGGAAGTACGGTTGGTTGATAATAAATAGAACTTCCTAAATTATTCTTGAATGCGAAATGTTATATAGTACAACTGTGTATCTCTGGAAGTTTCTTTGTGCAATAGTTGGCAAAAATGGAAAAGTAAAAGTAGTACATGATATGGTTATTAATAAACAATTTATCTGCAGCAATTACTGGTAGGCAGACGTTTACAGCTGAAAGCATTTTATATCTAATGTTTATGGAGAACTTACAGCTAATAGATAAAAAGAATTATTATTATAAATTGTCGGTGGATTAGTTGAGTTAAAAGATGGTGAAGGAACCCAAGGCTTTAAATACTGAAACCAAGTAAAGATACTAGATTGGAATGGGGAGGAGGTAATAAAACAATCCAGATGAATATGAAACCTGGAAAGACTTGTTTTATAAATTGTATTTAACTACCGCATGCTTATAATTATAGACCAGTCGGAGAAGCTGATAGTGATAAATAGATAGTTAAATGTAAGGGAGCTAAAGAAGAGTGGAGTGTGCGCTGGTGCATTTACAAGAATGACGGATATCAAACACCTATTGTAATTCATCCAATGCGCAGGTGGTAATAGATGCGCTGAAAGAAACAAACTGGCAAAGGAGCGTCGGTTATCTAGTGTTGTTTTATAAAAGATAAAGAGAAAATTTCCATTCCGATATATTAGATGAATTGAGATTATGGTAGTTTTCTCCGTCTTTAGAATATAGCAGTTTGGGAAAAACGAAAATAAGGACAACTCTTGGGTATAAAGAAAGGTGGCTTGATGGAAGACTTCTTTAAAAAATATTATTATAAATGATATTAAAGTTATGGATGGAGTGGATAGATCTCTCCTGCCAAAGGATAATGTTAAAGAACCAGAATATGATTACATTTGCATAAGGACCTCATACCTAGAACTTTATACAATATAACAAAGTGAGCTCGAAACTATTTAGTGCGAATTATAAGTCGAAAAAGTTATTTTTCAGGCTCACATGAAAATGATGCGTAAAGACAAGCCATGTGACTCTAAAATTGAGGAGATGCGCTTTTCAACTTAAGGTTTAGGTCATATGTTGGTACAGTCGATCACTCATAATCTTAATGACGCTGGAAAAGCTAATCAGATTTCGGAAGGATATAAACAATAAGAAATGGGGAGTCGATTACGACCCATTGCTACCCACCAACTACTGAAATTCACTTTCAGATAGTAAAGAAGGACAAAGATAAAATCAAACCGTGCCTATGAAGACGAGTGATATTATACTCATTTCGAAGGATTTCCCAGCTCTGGTGAACGTCAACAGTCAGCTTGTACTGTGAGCAATCTATCGTATCATCCTGATAAATATAGATTCGTGAGGTGCAAATATTTATCGATAGGAGAGTCAAGATCAAATCTCTTTTAGAAATACAGATATGTGAATATTATGTTGGATTAGCGGGAGCGATACTTTCACCCTGACTCTACAAAGACGCTTTCTTTATTGCGTAAAAACAGCTATTGATATTATACTATTTGAGTCGATAAAGGAAGTGAAAATGTAATGGTGTTACCATCGCTTATCTGTTATGGCCCTGATTTACCTCGTCAAAAACATCCGCTGAAAGGTAAAGAAAAGAGTCTGCGAGAGACATATTGGCAAACATTCATGATATGTTGAACCAAAGCTTTTTATGGACTGATTTCGATAGGCGAGATTGTAGGAAAGAATTTGGCATATTATAAAGCTATATGAACAAAAGGAATGATATGAAATTAAAAGACCTGAAAGAAAATCATGAGAAATATGATTATTGAGTAAAACCATTGCTGATGAGTATTTGAAAACTATTGGAAGAATATTGAAGAGTTGTCTAGGCAAGTGCAAGATCCTATAGAACTACTTAAAAGTGAAAATACAAATATGGAAGAAGAGCTGATAGATTAAAAGCAAGAGAGGAACATAGTAAAGATGAATACTATCTATCTTAAAGAGAAATTAAACAGTCGCTATATAAATCTCTTTTGATGAACTCCAGAAACAATGAATAATGCTTTGGATACACATGACTGGTGAGATAGAAAAACTAGCAGTGATATTGATAATATCCCTGAGAATATTAGACATTCTCACTGCAGATTATTCTGAAGTTAGTTGATATATTTCAGACCCATTTAAATTTGAAAGAACTACCTGAAGAAACAGGAAAAATAATAAAATTAATTGACTATAAGAAATATCAGCCCAAAATTGCAAATTTTTATGGATCCCGGAAAATAAATTTCGGATTCATATATGTCATTATTGTGGTATAGCTTATATAAATGGCTATGGAATTCAGAATGATTACGGAGACAAGTATGTTTTATTACAGAATGCTAGTCGAGAGAACTCAAGAAGTTCATACTAGGAAAATCTTAGCGATAAAACTATCGATAAGATAATTGAAGGAAAGAGAATCCTTCACTTCTAGACGACTTTGATAGATTGTCTTGTTGGCGTTCTGAGAGAGTGACTCATTAATATTATCAGGTAATCATTTTTGATTTTAGACTATGAACTGAGATAAGGCTATGTCCATTCATTAGTATTATCATTATATAATTTGTACCAAGTTGTCCTATTTGTAATGAAAATTGAAACGATCTACAATAAGAGTTCAAAGACCTATAAGGAGGAGTTGATAAAATTAAAGTCCAACTAGTGATGAATATGATTTTGACAAGAATGTAGACTTTTCTATATTACAACAAAGAGAATGTCAACTTTTGGTTTTTAGAAAATCTAGAGAAATACAGAATTGATATGAAATGCCATGATAAGTCGTTTGAAAGTATCGGATTATTTAGATTGAAAACAGCGCTATAACTACCTATAGGTCTTTGCTTTGGGTTATTGATTTGGAAAGAACGCTACTCTCGAGGAAGCATACAAAGTGATTAGTAATCATTACAGGAGTTGTTCTGAGAAATATATGGAAGAACAAATATGATATTTTTGGTGAGAACTAGCAAAGGTAGGTCGTCTTTTGATAAAATTAAGAAAAGACATATTGAAATAGAGGTAGAAAATATAAGACAAGGTGCATCTGAGTTGTGTAGCATGATAATAATTACTCACCTTATAGCTTTTCTCTGTTTATTATTATATTGTGCATTACTGTTATCTCTTGATAGCTGCGCTCTCTCAGCGTTTACTAAATGGGTTTATACATACAACAACTCTCTTTTCTTGTCATGATATACGATAATTATGTGGCAAATTCTGTAAAAGGATAGTCTTTGCACCAATAGTATTGTATTGCAGGTCAAAAGCACTGTTTTTGGTATTACAAAAGCAGCTTTTTGAGCGTGATGGTGATGAGCTTTGATGGGAAAAGAGCGAAAGAGTTGTGAAAGAGAAAGAAAAAGGTTTGGTGCAGTGGCATTATCTGCTCCAAACCTTGTGTTGTTTTCTGCTCGAAAAGTTCAAACTGATGTTGTTTTTAGTACCTAGTTGCAGACGAATGAAAAGATTAATTGTCAGTACAACCAACGATGAACAATGTTGAGTTGGTCGCTCATCGACAAGTTTCCAGGATTACTCTAGGCAAGTTCTTTGGGCACTTCCATCTTCCAACGAGCATAATATTTCTCAATAGTCGGTCGCAACGCCCGTACTATCATGGAAACTCATGGGGATAGGCTTAAAAACTCGGGTTGTCGGCTTTGTCCTCTATAACATAGTTGAATAAGCTCACTGCAATAAAATCTCGTCGTCGGTCGAATCGAACTTAAAGTCATAACGCTCTGATATACTTCATAGCGTTTTGCACCGACGCCTCAATATTGTCACGATTCTTTAGTCGTCCCACCAAAACATAAGGCACTTTGTTCAATCGCAAGCTACCTTTTTAAACTTATCGATAGGGGTTAATTTCACGCCCATAAAAGAGGCTTCGGGTGCAAAAACTACCCTGTAGAATCATTGTGAAAGATAGCCACGTGAGGAATATTCTCACCATTAAACCCTGTGTTACCTCGCTAATGGCATTCTTATTTTGTTGCACGCAAAAATAAAAGATCGCCCTCTTTCAACTCAGATGCTGTAGTAACATCGGTCATTCTTTTCTTCCTCTTGCTTGTCGCATGCAATACACAGAAACACGAGGAGAGCCACTAATAGATACTTCATCATAAGTTGATATTGAAAGAGGCTCCCGCCATAATCCAAAAGCCAGGTTGTGGAATTCTACCATAGTCGTAATACTTCTTGTTGAAGAGGTTGTTAGCTTCAACAAAGCAGCTATATCGAGGTTTATCAGGCGACACACGGCAATCAAAAACACCATAAGGACGATATTTTTCGGTTTGAGTTGGCGAGATTACCACGCTGCCTGTGCGGTCGAGATAACGATACATTATGGTGGTATTAAGATCTTTCAAAGGCGATAAAGCCAAACTTGCCGGACAGCTTATTACGAAGATATTCGAGCACATAGCGACTTTGTAAGCCCTGCATCTTTGTGCGAATTTTGATGAATATGCGCATAAGCGAGCGAGAAGTTTTTCATTATCTTTTGGGTAGGCCATAGCTGTTGCAAGCGCAAATCGAGCGCCAATTCTGTTCCAACGCTATTGATCTTACCAAAGTTAACGCTCTTCCAAACAAAGTTTCTGTTGCATCTGTAGACCCAATCCAGTCTATATTTGATTGCGGAGATGATTGAAAATATACCTTTGCCGATGCAGTTAATACAGGTGTTTGGTGCTTTACTCCTAATTCAAAGGCCGAAAGTTCTCTCAGCTTTAGATATTTGTTAGGGCTCAAACCTTTGTATTTATAAAACAATTCGTGGCTGTTGGCAAAGCGAAGAGATGAGTTATAAGAGGCGTAGACCTTTAGGGTAGGGAGCAAATTGGTAGGCGATGTCGATACCAGGATATACTCTCATTCCGCCTTTAATCCACGAGTTATACGAGCTGATAATGCCCAACGAAGCACTGAACTTATCGAGAATTAAGTTGTGTTCGAAGAAAAATCGACACGTTTGTTCTATTAAACCCTTAGTATAATCTCTGTTGGTGCCCGAAAGTGTGTTTTTGCTTTCGCCATCAATTCGCCAAGTGTTGTCGCTCACAAGGTCTTCTTGTCTGAGGTCTAAGCCGATAGCTGTTTTGCCTGCAGTCCAATCGAAATAAGTATTGATGTTGGTGCCATACACATTCGAACGAGCATAGTTAAAGGGCACAGGGTTTTCGTTTCCACGATGCCATTCATATCTATCTTCGTTTCTGTTCCAATATATTGCACCATGAAGTTTCATGAATCCCTTTTTAGTGTCAGCCTGCAAAGCAGTGAATGTTTTAGAGGTGTGTTCGTATTGGTCGTCTGATGCGCCATAAAAAGATTCGAACCCCAGCCTTTACTGCTTAAGCTGCATGCCAGTTCAATTGCAATAAATCGGTGTTATATCTGCCTTGATAAAAAGCTTTGCTCCTTCAAAAATCCATGTTGTGATGACCTTTCGAGCTAACCGAATAGCCATCGCTTGGGTGTAACTTGCCGATAGGGCGTTGGTGAAGTGAGATTGAGAAAGATTGAGTGCTGCTCGACCTGAAAAGAAACCATAAGAGCCGGCTTTTGGCAAATGCTCTTACGTTGTTGTTCTTTGGTTAGTTTGGTGATGATGTTAATGGCTCCTAATAACGAAGAGGTTCCGTAAACTCTACTTTGCAGGGGCCTTCTAACACCTCAATTCGTTCTATTTGGCCCATGCGTCAACGGGTATATCAAAAGCATTATGTCCTGTTTGTGGATCGCAATATTAATGCCATCTCACAAGTATTGCCACTTGTCTCGAAGGTTCCACCACGTAGACTTATATCCGTTTGAGCACCTATTGCACCACGTTGTCGCACATCAATTGCAATAACATGTTTCAATAAGTCGTTAACACTTTGTGCTGCAATGGCACGAATTTCTTCGACACCAAGCACCTTAACCATTCTCGATTGCTGAGCAACTGTCAGCGGAGCACGTGACGCAGTGATAAGAACTTCACTGAGATCAACCTCTTTTCCTTTCAAGAATAGTAGAATCGGTCTTTGCTTTCATTCACACTAATGCTTTGAGCCTTAGCGTTTGTGAGTGTAGCAACACTTAAAGTACCGATAAGAACTTTTTCTAAGCACAGAAAAAAGAGAATAGCCCTTGTTTGAGAAACGCTTAAACAAGATGCTATTGCGCTTGTTGAAAATTGTTTTATACATACTTTGTTTTATAATTATGCCTTGCACTATTGCAAAAGCAGTAAAGTTAGCGGTTTTTATTCTATCTGCCAACAGATGTTAATGAAGAATTGAGGGCAAAAGAATAAGAACTGCGATGAACAAAAAGTAGCTAAAACAAAATGGTTGGGGGCTGTTTTTAGGTCTCTTCCAGAACTCTGGAGTGAGAATAACAAGCACGGTAAATATCTCTAAACGTCCTACTAGCATCAAAGCAGAGCAATCCACTTATGAAGTCGGGCAAAATGCTCCACGACATCGTAGGACCTATCTCGATACCCAATGTTGGTCCAACATTACTCATACAACTTAATGCAATGGTAATGGCGTTGGTGTTGTCTACTCCCGCATGCAATCATCACGAAAGCAGCAATCACTGCCAATATCAAATAAACGGCAAGGAAAGCCAATAGGGTGACACGTTTGCGAATTTCGATATTTGTTCCGTCGATCTTTAGCGGTAGAACGGCATTGGGATGCAATATCTGTTTGAACTGATTAGAGATAATTTTGAGAATCAATACGCCTCGAATACATTTCAAACCTCCACTTGTACTGCCTGAACAAGAGCCGAAGAACATACACATTGCTAAGACTACCCAAGTGACGTGAGGCCATTTTCCTGCATCATCGCTAAAGAGTCCTGTGGTGGTGATGAAAGAAACAACTTGGAAAAGACTACTTCTAAATGCCTTTTCTAACTCATATCCGTTGCGATAAATTAGCTCGAACATGATGAAAGCGGTGAAGCCTAAGATGATTGAGCAATAGAATATGAATTCTGCATTGCGGAATAAGGCCTTAAAACGTAGCTTCGCTACTGCCATATACAATAAAGTGAAGTTGACTCCTGACACAAAACAGAAGAAAATAGAAAGGTATTCTATCGTAGAAGAGTGGAAATAAAGAATACTACTGTTGTGAGTTGAGAAGCCTCCTGTACTGCAATGGCCATAGAATAATTGACACTGTCGAATAATCCCATTCCACATAGTTTGAAACTAACGACACATGCAATAGTGAGAATGAGGTAAACGCTCCAAATCCATTTAGAACTTGTACTTAAACGGGGGTGTAACTTCGACTGAATAGGGCCCGTTGTTTCCGGCTGAGAAGATCTTAACTGAACCGCCAACAAGTGATGGAAGAAGGGCAATGGTAAAGAATACAATTCCTAATCCACCTATCCAATGGGTCATTGAACGCCAAAAGTAATCCATGAGGTAAGGATTCAACATCGTCTATGATAGTTGCTCCTGTGGTTGTGAAGCCCGATATCGTTTCAAAAAGCATCGGTGAAATGAGGTATGGCTCCTGTTATCATGAAAGGTAATGAACCAAAGATACTAAAGATGGTCCACGAGAGCGTAACAACTAAAGTGAGCGTCGTCTCGACATGCTATTTTCTGCTTCATTTCCTAATGAACGGAAAAAGAAAGCAAAGAAAAGAGTAATTAATGAGGATACAATAAAAAGCTAAAGAATCGAATTCATGATAGAAAAAGCGACACGGCAACGCTACTAAGGAGTAGGGCTGTTTCGATAAATAATAATGAACCTAGAATCTTAAATATAATCTTCCAATTAATCATCTCAATCTTAATTAAAGTATCTTTTCTATCTTTGTTATTCGTAAACTCGTGACAGAATACCATCACAATGTCGCCTGCTTCAATCTGAGTTCCACCGCTAATAAGCATACCTTCGCCGTTTCTTACAAGTCCACCTAAGGTTAATCCGGTTGGTAAACCAAGCTCGTAGACTTTCTTTTTGGTAATTTTTGAACCTTCTTGAACCTTTGAATTCTGCGATGTCGGCATTCGAAGTCTGATGAAACTTCACGTTGTTCGCATTGGGATCGAGCATCATTTGGTAGATTTCACTTGCCGCAATGGTCTTCTTATTCACAATTGTTCCGATGTCAAGGCTCTCTGCCATACTGATATAATCAATGTTATCCACCAGCGCAACGGTCTTTCTTACACCGAGTCTTTTAGCAGTTAAGCAAGCAAGAATATTGGTTTCGACATTAGCAGTTACTGCAACAAAGGCTTTGAGTGTTGCGTATTCCTTCTTCTTTTAACAAGCCAATGTCTCTTCCGTCGCCATTAATTATCATCGTGTCGCTATCGAGTAGCTCGTTAAGTTCTTCGCATCTCGCTTCGTCTAATTCGATAATTTTAGCCGACATATAGCTTGGTAGAGTCGAAGCAACACGCACTGAGGTGTTACCTCCGCCCATAATCATAACATTTTTCACATCGTCGTAGTCTTCTTTACCTACAACTTTTGCGAATATAAGGAATATAATTTTTGGTGGTCATGAAGTAAACAAGGTCGTAAAGTTTTAGCTCATCGTCTCCACCAGGAACGATAATCTCATCTCCACGACGTATGGCTACAATGTGATAAGGCTCTTTATGCTCACTAATGCTTTTGAGAGGTTGATTCAAGATGGTGCAACCTTCTCGCAATTTGATACTAAGCATCACCAAAGCACCATTGTGAATGTCCCAACGTTGACGCACCCAACTCATCTTTAAGCCTGATATAATGTCCTTTGCAGCAAGCATTTTCAGGATAAATAAGTGAGTCGACGCCCACTTGTTTGAAGAATTTATCCATGCCTTCGTCAAGATATTCGAACCTATCTATCTTTGCAACGGTTCGTTTTGTCCCCAAGTTCTTGCCAATACGCATATATTTATATTGACAGTTTCTTGTGGAGTAACCGCAATAAGCAAGTCGGCATGTTCTGCACCCGCATCTTTTAGAGCCCTTAATGCTGGTTGGTTCTGCACAAATAGTAAGTAAAAGTCGAAGTCTCTATCTAGATCGAACAAGGTTGTCTTGGTTATTGTCTATTAATACGACATCTTCGTTATTACGAGATAATAACTCTGCCAAATGGGTACCAATGGCATAAAGCTCCAACAATGATAATCTTCATATTAACCTAAAAATTTCTTGTTTTATTGCAGCCTTATCATATCCCTGCAATCTGCGTAATTCATCAACTGTTCCATGTTCTATGAAACTATCGGGCACTCCATTCTTACAATTGTAGGATGGTAGTTATGATCTTTCATCCAGCAAGTGATGCTACTGCCCATTCCACCATCTTTAACTGCATCTTCAATGGTGATAATTCGCTTAAACTTTTTACCCACTTCGTGCAGCAATTGCTCATCGAGTGGCTTTTAAAAAGCGTAGGTCATAATGGGCAACACTAATGTTATTGCTCTTCAGAACTCAATTCCTTTATAATCTGTTGAACATCGTTTCCTAATGGACCTAAGGTGATAACGGCAACGTCTTCGCCCTCAGTTAAACAACGTCCTTTGCTATTTCTACTGCTTCAAGGGCGCAACGCCAATCAACGAGCGTTCCTTTCCACGAGGATAGCGTATCACAAAATGGACCATGATTAGGCAGTTGAGCAGTGTACATCAATCTTCTTAGCTCGCATTCGTCCATTGGAGAGAGATAATAAGATTGGGTACAGGTTGTAAAGCCACAAGATCGAACACGCCATGATGCGTTGGTCCGTCTTCACCTACTAAGCCTGCACGGTCGAAAACAGAATATAACAGGAAGATTTAAAAGAGCTGTGTCGTGAATAATATTATCATAAGCACGTTGCGCAAAGGCGCTATAAATGTTACAGAAAGGTATCAATCCGTCTTTAGCCATACCCGCAGAGAAAGTCACTGCGTGTCCTTCTGCAATTCCAACGTCGAATGTTCGGTCGGGCATTTCACCCATCATGATATTCATTGAACAACCAGTTGGCATTGCAGGAGTCACTCCTACGATCTTATCATTCATCTTTGCGAGTTCCAAAAAGAGTTTCTCCAAAGACATCTTGATAACGTGGTGGGTGTTGGTTTCATCGCTAACGATTCTCGTTTCCCGTTGCAGGATCGAACTTACCAGGTGCATGCCACACCGTAGCTTGCTCTTCTGCAGGAGCATATCCCTTACCTTTTATGGTGTGAAGGTGTAGCATCTTGGGACCTTTCATGTCTTTTAACGACGTAACATATGAACAAGTTCAATTACATCGTGACCTTCAAAGGGACCAAAATAGCGTATATTCATGCCTTCAAAGATATTTTTGTTGACTGCTTAATGCCGATTTAATGGCATTATTTAGTCGTATAATCATTTGTCGGCGCTTATCTGTTAGATAGCCTTTTGAATGTAACCATTGCGAAGCTTTTGAACCTTATTTTTATTATAAGTCTCGTTAGTATCGAGCTGTAATAAATACTTTTCCATTCCACCAACGCTTCTATCAATGCTCATATTGTTATCATTTAAGATGATTAACATGTCATTTTGAGTAGAAGACACGTTGTTTCAAGCCTTCAAAAAGCCAATCCGCCACTCATCGAACCGTCGCCAATAATAGCCACAGTATGTTGGTTTTTCTTGTTCAAACGCTTTAGCTGCAACAGCCATTCCTAATGCTGCTGAGATCGAGTTCGAGCATGTCCGCATGCAAAAGTGTCGTATTCTGCTTTCAGAAGGGGATGGAAATGGGCGTACTCCGTTAGCTTTACGGTTAGTCGAAAAGATCTCTTTTCTACCTGTAAGTATCTTATGTCCATAGGCTTGATGACCCACATCCCACACTAATCTGTCAGTAGGTGTGGCAAAAACATAATGTAAAAGCCACCGTAAGTTCTACCGTTCCTAACGACGAAGAGATGTCCTGGATTAACAGAGCTCTATTTATTATGGTTTCTCGTAACTCACACTTGAGGCAATTGTTCAATGCTTAATTGTCTCAAATCTTTAGGAAATGTTATCTTGTCTAATAATCTTAAATTTTCGTTCTCAATCATCACAATGTTGTATAAACGCCATCTAAAAACTAGCTAACTGTTTTATGCTCATAAAGGTTATGGAAATGCATACTTTATTATAATGTTTCAATGCAGTAGTACATTGTGCTTAAAGAGCCAACACTAGCATCTGCAAAAGGTAATTTAATTTTACTTGAAAGCAAAAATAAAAGAAGTGTTTTTGAGTGTATATCTTCAATAAGAGATATAGTTTATTGAGGCGTTTCAATACTTTTATATATTCTCGATTGAAACGCCTCATCTTTTTTATTTCTTCACCCATTTGATCTTTTGCAAAATACAGGGATAATGGTCTGAAGATTTCTTCTTGTAAATCGTTTTAGGGTTGATTTGTTGTGGAGCATCTTTTCCTTTTTCTTGTTTCTGATTCAGTATCTTCGGTCCAATAGCTACTGGTGAGCACTCCATAGCGTTGAACTTCAAAGGATTTGGTCAAGAAAATATGGTCGATTCTACTATCCGTTTTGGTGTCAGAATCAAAGTCATTGAAATGTTCCATTCTCTGCAAATCGGTTTTTGAGCGATGATGTATGAGTCGTTCAATAGCCTGAGTTGACAAATAGTCGTATGTCTCCATCTTTTTGATCGACATAAAGTCACCCGTAAGAATAACGGGAGCTTTGGCTCCTGCGATTTCTTTTATCTTCTTAATCACCAACTTTAGCAGCCTCACGACGCGATAACGCCAACATGGTCGGTGTGAAGATTAAAAGAAGAACGTAAATCCCTGTTGCTTTTGCTTGAATTTGACCCCCATGCAGATACGAATACAAGCAGCGTCCCAGCCCAATTTAGGCTTTTTAGATTCTCTGCGAGCCAGAAATGGCCATCTTTTAGTTTCTCAATCTCGTTCTTATTATAAAAATAGCAGCGTATTCGCCAGCCTCTTTTGCTGTCGTCTCTACCCACGCCTATATAATTATAGGTGGGAAGTTGTTCCAACATATCGTGCAATTGCTCTACCAATACCTCCTGAGCACTCGAAAGATATCAGGATTTTCAAATTTCAATTGGTCGCAAATAACTCCAGCATCTCTTTTGCCAAACGAACTCGCTTTTAGCATCATGGTTGTTTTTGTATCTTATGTTATAGCTACCAACAAAACTAACGATTGTGCATAAGTCATTGTCCCTATGGAGATGAATAGTGAGGCATAGGGCTAGTTTTTAGTAAGATTTTTCATTGTTCTTGTTCTATTTCGTTTTCTTATTAGTTGTCCCAAAACTTAAGTTTTTCAAAACACATTGCTCCAATTTGTTCGACTTAGGGTTTGTTGTTCTCTCTTTACCTTTTGTCTGTTGGTGGGGTAGAGTTGCTCTTTCTTTATTGGCAGTTTTAGTTTTGAAGGAACAGCTTTCTCCTTCGTTGTCTCGCTTAGAAGCCGCCTCTACCTTTTAGGTGTTTCCGTATTCCATTGTTGAATGAAGCTATATCCAGCATCAGATACATCGAAATCAATTTCAGGAAGATCGATTTTATCTTTAGGACGATATGGAATTTTGCCAATTCGATAGGCTCCACAACAACAGTAGCTACCCTTTTGAAAGGATATTCTAACATATTGGCAGCACCCCACGATAAGTCTATGATACGTCCACGTGCAAATGGTCCTCTATCTGTTACTCTAACCACCACTTCTTTACCATTAGCAGGGTTAATGACACGCAGTTTCGACCCAAAGGATAGGTTCTGGTGCGCACAAGTCAAACTATCGTGATGAAGTAACTCACCACTGGCTGTGCGAGCACCTGTAGCCCTTTTTAGAGTAGTAGCTTGCCACGCTGTTGTTGTGCACAGGTGGCAAAGCATTATCATCATGCTATGATTACGTTTCTTTGTTTATTTGCACCATACTTGTTTTTCGTTCCCACACTATGCCTTGCGCCATCATGGCGTTAGCAACTTTCATAAATCCCAGCAACGTTTGCGCCCTTTCACATAATTGATATAGCCATTTGGTTCAGTGCCATATTTAACGCATTGTTCGTGATCAGAGTGCATGATGTAATGTAGTTTTTCATCCACTCTTTTTCACCCAAAGGTAAACGAAGGTTGTTTTGGGTTATTTCTAAGCCCGATGTTGCCACACCTCCAGCATTAACTGCCTATACAGGTGCAAACAATTGGTTTGCTTTTAAGAAAGAGATCAACAGCTTCGGCTGTGCATCCCATATTTGAAACTTCGGCTACACACAATGGTTTTGTAGTGTAAAGAAGTTCAACATCGTGTTCATTTAGCTCGTTTTGGGTTGCGCATGTCAATGCAATGTCGCAAAGGAATACGCCATGGTTTCTCACCTTTAAAGAACTGTGCTCCTTCGAATTCGTCGGCATAAGGACTGCAAATGTCATTGCCCGAAGCACGTAGTTCTAATAGATAATCTATCTTTTCGCCACTGATACCATTGGGATCGTAGATAAAACCATCAGGACCACTAATCGTAACGACCTTTGCTCCCAGTTCTGTTGCTTTCTTAATCACACCCCATGTAACGTTACCAAAACCGCTTGTTGTGATTATTTTACCTGCAATATCAATTCCTTTGGTTTGCAACATCTCATTCACGAAGTATAATGCGCCATAACCTGTAGCTTCAGGGCGTATTTTTGAGCCACCCTCATTCAATGCCTTTTGACCAGTTAAACGCCTCCCCATTGATGTTTTAGCTTTTTATACATACCAAAGAGATAGCCTATTTCACGTGTTCCTACACCGATATCGCCAGCTGGAACATCTTCGTCAACTCCGATATAATGATATAGTTCCGACATAAAAGCATGGCAGAAACGCATTATTTCGGCATCGCTCTTGCCTCGAGGAGAGAAATCTGAGCCACCTTTTACCGCCTCCCATTGGGAGCGTTGACATGCATTCTTGAGTTTGTTCAAAACCCTAAGAACTTCAAAATAGACGGTGTTACAGATGCGTGGAAGCGAAGTCCGCCTTTTCATGGGACTGACTGCGCTGTTAAATTGCACTCTGTAGCCTGTGTTAACATGCACTCTCCTTTGTCGTCTCACCCACGGTACTCTGAAAGTAATAATTTCTTTTCAGGGCTCTACCAGTCGTTCAATGAGTTTCGCTTTTTCGAACTCTGGATGAGCGTTACTACACTTCTTCGATAGATACAAAGTACTTCTTTTACTGCTTGTAGATACTCTTTTTCGCCTGGATATTTTTGTTCCAAACGACTCAATACTTCATCTACATTCATAGGCTTAATATTTTTGGCAGTTAACAATTATGACAAAGATGAGAGTTATTTGTATAACCGCAAAATAAAAATATACTTATTGTTCATAGCTTTTTGTTACCGCAAACAGCAAAAAGAATGTAATTTTTGTCATTTTTGAGACCGAAAAATAGATTTTCTTGTTCAAAATAGACTACTTATAATTTGAAAGTAGTGCATTGAAAAAGATAGATAGGGAGTCTATTGGAAGGAGAAAGATGTTTTAAGCGAAAACTCTATGCTTTTATAGAGCTGTAGGGTGGCTTTTGGGAGAAGAAGTGCCTATTTTAGAGAATAAAAAGCACTACTATTATATTGAAATAGGAGTGGCTTTGATGAGCGAATCACATTGCTTTTATATAGAAAATGTCAATGTTTTTGGGGAAGCGTTCTTTTGCTTTTTATACCGAAATAGAACAGCCTTTGCAGTATAGAATCAAAAATGCTGTAGTGTTTTCTGTTTCACTACAGCATTCAGTATTGTTCATTATTCGATTGCACTTTTTCTTTCCTTGAGGAATTTGAATATCTTCTTTTGAAGCTGTCTGTTTTATTTCTGCGTGATAAGAAATAAGCGAGTGAGTTCCTCTTGGGTTAAGAGGTTGAATCTTATTGTGAATGATATCCATCATATGCTTATTGTTAAATGCGTAGATTTTAATAAACATATCGAACTCACTCAGATGTAAAGTGACATTCAACTACTCTCAGGAATCTTCTGCAATCCCTCAACAACAGTACGGAAATCGCTTGGATCTTTCAGTTAAGACCAATGAAAGCACAGGTCTCATAACCAATCTTTTCAGGGTCAATAATGAATTGTGAACCCTTGATAACACCAAGTTGATAAGCTTTTGTATGCGTTGATGGATGGCTGCACCACTTACATTGCACTCACGAGCAACCTCTAAGAAAGGTATGCGTGCATCTTCTGCCACCATTTGAAGAATCTTTTTATCTAAATGATCTAAAACTATGATGTCCCATATTTATATGTTTTTAATGATGCACAAAGATAACATAGAAAAGAAAACTGCCAACTTTTTAATGCTTTCTTGTTATAATTACGCACTTTTTGTTCTTTTTCAACATATATATATCAAAAAGTAAGATTTCACTTAGATGTTATCTCTTGCGTATTTAAAATGTTTTTGATGGTAAATAAAAGTGTATTTAATGATATTTTTAGTCTTTCTCTCTCTCTGATAATTTATTTGTTTTTAATCTTTTTACATCAACTTTTCTCCTTGACTTAGTTGAACTTGTGTCAGTTGATGGCTATTGGCGGCGCATCGATTGCCCAACATAAAACACATTGTCGACCTTTGCCTCTTTGAAGAGCCTTTTTAATGAACATAATTTCGTGCATAGGCGTGCGCTCATCAGCCTTTATTAATACGGTGAAAAGATTTTTGTCGCCTTGCTTCAACTGCTTTCTTGCCTCCTTAATAACCTCCGTCAATTGCTCTTACAACGGGTTTGCTATTCACTTCAATAACAGTTGGTTGTTCGTTTAGCACATTGCGTGTAAAAGCTTACCAATTGAAAATAGAGCATAATGCTTTTCTTCTCATGTAAGTTCGCCAACGACATACCTTTTTGGGTGAGCGAATAGCGCACCTTAGAGTTGTCGGTTCGCGTGTGTGTTACAATCATAAAGAAGAATAACACAGAGAAAAATGAGGTCAGGAAGCGATGCTGTGTTCAATTGAGGCACATCCTGTTGTTTCTTTTAAACATACTCATTGCTCACCTCCTTTGTCGTTTCTCATACGCATTTTTCAACAATTCGCTGAGGCAAGTCGTGCAATTGCTTCACGTTCGCCTGCATCTGCAATCCATACTCGCAATTATAACGCTTTAAACACACATTCGTTGCGAGCTTTTTGATAAGCCAAAGCAAGTGCATTTTGTAGTTTAAAGTAGCTATTATAGTTGCTTTCGTGGGTTGAAATGAATATAGATGACGTGCTTTTTGCATGTTTCACAGATGAAACGAGAGGCTACCGACGAGATAGAATCAAGACCAATGGGTTTGCCTTGAGCGCAGTGGTTGTTGAGCAAGTAGCTCTATCGACATGAACGAGGTTTTGTTCACCTCGTTTGCTCTTGTTTTTCCTTCTTTTTCTTTAGGGTGGTATTCTGCCTTTTTAAGCCCTTTATCGAGGTTCATCTGAGGTAGTTACAAAGAAAGAATATCAACAGCATAAACGAGATGTCTGCTGTTGAAACAGTGTTCAGTTCGGGTACTTCTTGTTTCTTTCTTCTAAATAACATTTATGCTCTTCTATAGCTTTCTAATTGTTCCCCACGTTGCACTACAATGCCAATGAATAGCAACAAAATAGAAACAGAAATGAACATGTCGCTTGCTTTCAACCAAAATGCGTTGTTAAAAGCTATTCCATTCACTTTCAAAGGTGATGAAGAACCTAATAAGAAGAATAGAATAAGTAGAGTTGGGACGCTGATGAAGGTGGTATTTCGAATGAGTTTCACCTTAATTCCATTCTGAACGCTGGGCAGTTGTGCCCCTGAGTAAAAACTCTTTGATGAGCGACCATACAGCAACAGCAATGGATAAGAAAAGAACGATATAAGTAAAGACAAGGACAGTGTTGGTGAGTAGGAGGCTCAACCATTCCCTCTTTAGTTAGCGATGGCATATCGTATCCAACTAAAAAGAATAGCGAAAATATCACCAAAAGTGAGTAAACAAAGCACTCTTTAGACTGATATTGGCTAATCGCTTGTTGTCTTTTATCTTCAATTTATTCTTTTTCATGCTTTTGTTTTTATATTGCATTATAGCGTCGAGAAGGGTCATTACCGACTCTTCCATTTGCGAAGTGAGGTGGTCTATCTTGAGATGATGTAGTTATAGAATAATTGTAGGATCAAAGCCACAATGATTCGAAGATGGTTGTGATAAGAGCTACCTTCATTCCAGATGCAACAATGGTTGGACTTATATCGCCCTGCGGTTTGTATTTGGTCGAAAGCAAAGCACCATTCCGATAACAGTTCCGAGGAAACCTAACGATGGAGCCATGGCAATAAACAAGCGAATCCACGAGCAACCACGCTCAAAATAGGCCGTTTGCACAGAGCCATACGAAACGATAGAACGTTCAATTTCCTCAATAGGTTGATTTATTCGCATGATTCCTTCCTTGCAAATAGCGCCACAGGACCTCTTGTTGCATCGCATTGTTGCAACGCTTTATCTAAATTTTTAGAGCTAATGTTTTCCGAAAGCTCCTCCATAAACTTCTTTGCATTGATTTCTGAGAGAGTAAGAAAAATGATTCTTTCAATGCAAAAGGCAAGTCCTAAGACCAGTCAATGCCACTAACGACATAAAACCAGCGTTTCCTCCAATGAACTTTGTTTTAGTGCGTTGGAAAACCCTGTTTGTGGTTGACTGATAGCGTCGTCGTCTTCCATCGATTCAGAGTCCCTTTCACCAACGTAGTGTCTACCACTTGTGCTGTTGGGGCAGGTTGTTGGGGGGTGTTGACTGCCGAATCGCCTTTTTGTGCCATTGCATTTAGTGAGCACATCATCAGCAATTGCATCATCATCAATAGTTGTAATAAATATTTCTTCATCTTACTTTTCTATGTAAAAAGCAACTGCCTATGCGTAGGACTGGGTGCTTTCTTTTTACTCAAATGTTATACTTCAATGCAAATATTAAACGCAAAATTAGAGTTTTTATTTCAAACATCAAAATATAAGAAAAATTTTTTTCGTTGTGTGTTGAGCTATTTCTTGCAAAAACAATTTGATAGCTTTTGGCATGTAAAAGCATTGAGTTTGCACCTAAAAAGCATTGCTATTGCAGTGTAAAGCATAGCTATTATAAAGAGGTGAGATAAAAATAAAGACACAAGTTTGTTGAACCTGCGTCTTTATTAAGTTATAGAGGGGTTGAACCTTTATGCGTTTTGGTTGGGGAATTGTTGATAAATGGTTAACTTAAACTCGTTAGCCATAGCATAACACCATTCCACTATCTCTGCCAAAGTGTGCTCGTAGTGCACTGCAGGATCGTTCTTTATAAAGAAAAGGAAGCACAAAGGCAAGCCAGATTGTGTGGCTTCTACTTCTCTTACCAATAAACCCATTTCTGGAACAATGTCCTTTCTGCTTGAAAGATAACGTTCGATGTATTGACGATAGAGTGCAATATTGATTTGATTGCCTTTTAGTTCGTCTTCAGTGAATAGCCCTTTCGAGATAAGAGCTTGCTTTTGCTCGTCAGAAACAAAGCCAATACTTTTAAAATCGAAATAAACTTGTCGTGTAACACGGCGTCCTGAGCCTGCAGCCATACTTCTCCAGTTTTGGAAAGAGCCGTTAACGAGCGCCATAGGGGTGACTGTTGCGGTTGTATTATCAAAGTTTCTAACCTTCACTGTAGTTAAAGTTACGTCCTCAACAATACCATCTGCGGGTGTACCTGGAACGGTAATCCAATCGCCAATGCGTACCATCTCGTTGCTGTTGAGGCGAATTCCAGCCACAAGACCTTGTATAGTGTCTTGAAACACCAACATCAATACGGCAGAAGTAGCACTCAATCCTGCAAGAAGCGTTATAGGGTTCTTATTAAATAAGGTAGCAATGATAACAATTCCAGCCAAGAAGAATATGCAATACTGAACGACCTCAAGAACGATTTGGCATAAAGTTGCATTTTAGAGGCCTTTCTTTGTCTTCTTTTGTTTTCAACTCGATTTGATGATGGCATAGCAATAATTTTACCACCATTACACATATATATACAGCTGTTAGTCGAGCCACTATGTCTTTTTAAAGTGGCGTGTTGAAATACCACCAAAGGCAACAATTTCAGATAACAACAGCAGGAATGAGCTTGCAAAACGTGCGAAGAACAGTGTCATTAAATAATAGAGTGTCCCATTCTGTAGGCGTTTTTAGAACTTATCTTTTGTATAATAGGGCGAATAATGTACCATCCTGCCCAGCCAGAAAAACCACGATAAGAATATCGCAATGATAAAGAATAGGCATAACGAATGGGTCACAACACTTGCACCATAGAATGCCCGTTAGCTCAATGAGCTGTTCTACTAAGTTTTTATTTCGTTCATATTGCTTTTGGTTTTTATTGAGTTGAAAAATAATTACTATATTTATTTACGGAGCGCATAGAATTTGCACACTTTATTTTTGAAAAGCACGTCCATTTGAGTTGTGAATTAATCCCTGATTGATGATGGCAAAGCACAAGAAATGGCTGTTTGAGGCAGTGCAATAGCCAGCAAGTGAACTAATTCCAGTGAGTGTTCCTGTTTTAGCACACACGTTACTTCGAGTGTATGTCTATTCTCTCTTCTTTAAAGTGCCATCTACGCCAGCAGAAGGAAGCGAAGGGTCGAGATGTCTGAATATGTTTTTATTGTTATAAGCATGACTTTTAAGAACTCAACCTCAGTTCAGCACTTACATAATTATACAAAGATAGTCCTGAACCATCGGCAATTTTGTATTTATTGGGGTCTTTTTGCAACTTAGTAATCAGCTGTTTAATCACCGTTCGTGCATCTTTTGCCGACGAAGGACGCCTTCCTGCGCTGCTTTTAGCCAATTGATAAAACATAGCTTCTGCATAGAGATTGTTACTATCTTTCATCATCTTCTGCGAGCACTTGGTCGATGGTGTGGAATCTACTTTCAATCTGAACGGCTTCGTAAGGCTTTGTACCTGAGGTCCAACCCATCGTTACTGTGATGCCAGCTTCTTGCAAAAAGTGCATCAAACGCTCCATCAAATCGGTCTTTACTCACTTATCAATAAAGGTGTAAGCGTGGGATTATCGTCGTCCCAACACCAGCCTTCTCCCCATTTATCTCCATCTTTCATCGATGTGTCTGCAAAGATATAGCCCGCAATAGTGTCAATTTCTAACTCTTTAAGACCATTGACAAAGGCGTGCATATCATCGTTGTTAAACATCGGATCGAATCCTCCCTACACAATAAACATTGCCTTTTAGCACCCTGTCTTCGATGTTTCGCTTTTCCATAACGATGTTTTAAACTGATAACCACCCAAGTTTGTTCAAAGTAGTAATGGAAGTGATGAGCTTCATGGTTGAAGCTGGACGCAAAAGTTGCTTTTCATTGAATTGAAAGATCGTTGAGTCGGCTGTAATATCATATACCATCATTCCCACTTGAGATGTTTTAAACATCTTGTTGTTAAGTAGTGTCTAGTAATTGCTCTTTGCTTATTAAGTGGCCAAGGCAGTGCTAGCTATCCTCAAAGATGGTGGATGCGATACAGAGTCAAGCTCCGAAGTTTCTATATTTTGGTCTTTTACCTCGTTATCAATCTGCGCAAAGATATGAAGAGGTAGAAAGTAAAAATAAAATGACAGAGTGAGACGGCAATTATTCTTCATCATTTTTTATTGTTGTCATTCTTTCGTTTATAAAAACTCATTGATAAATAATTCTGGTTGTTGTGGTTGTATTCCAATATATTGTTTGTTTTTCTGTTTCAATGATGAGCGAAGTGATGAGTCCAAAGCATATCTTATGGGTCGATATCTTGTTGATTTGTGCAAAGAGAAACAGTTTTCTTGCGATAGAAACGTCCGTGATTGATCTCTAAGAACTGTTGATTATCAATTGTTTTAAATGTATAACAGCTGTTGATAATGTAGTTTATTATAAAGAGAGCGAATAGTGCAAACAACGTTCCTACAAGGGCTTTTGTTGCCAAAACATATAAAAAGCGAATCCACTTGTTAGAAAAATGGCTATTTTACGCACAATTAAATTGTTGTTGAAATGTTCTGTTCTATGCGATATTTATTTTATTGTGTCGCCAACAAATAGTTATTAGCTACAAAACAATGGGTGCAAAGTTACATAGAAAGCATGCTATTTATAACTTATTATTAAAAAGAAAGGAGTTGAGAATAGATTACTCTCAACTCCTTATTGAATCAAAAGTATTCTGTTATAACATTTCAAAAACAACCTGCTATGCTATTATTCCTTATTTCTTCGAGTAGGAATATTGAACTCTTGTATTGCAGTGATAGTGCGTGCGCCTTGTCGTGCATATACTTTTTAGAGTGATGTTACCATTCTTTAACCACTTGTCTGTTGTGACAAGAGCTGTGTAACGGATACCTTTTCCTGGGTCGATGCGTTGTACCGACAATGTAGGAGAAATGCAACGTGCTTGTTTCCTGTTGTTTCTTCAACAATTGGGTCTCACATTATATAAAGGTTCTGCACCGTTATTGAATATCTCAAATGTAACTTGTGCCATCTCATTTCTCACCAATATATTATCATTATTATCGTCTTGGAAACGAGGATTGCGCAATTCTACGATGTCTCTTGTACGCTCATTCTGTGGTTGAGCTTTTCTTTCGAGTTGTCCAACATTTACAGTTTGAGTGGTATTGTAATCTGTGGTTGTGCAACTTGTGCGCTTCCGAATGGATATATTCTATCATCATTGTTGCTATATGAAGCATTTACAAGATTAGAAGATAGTGAGTTGTCTGATGAAAGGGCTACATCTGAACCATTGAAGTTAGAGTATAGGGCCATCAACTCCTTCGTAAGAAGAATCGAATGGACGTTGTTGTGCACGATCAGCTTTATTCTTTGCGATTGCACCTCCAGCGGCTGCGCCACCTGCAACGCCTATAATTGTACCAATGTTGCTACCATTCATACCGCCAAATAGTCCGCCAACAGCACTTCCTAACATTCCTCCCATGTTAGCACCAATATACATTCCTGTGCCTTGAGCACCGCCACAACTACTTAAAAAGTAATGCTGCAGTTGCAACACTCATAACTAATCTTTTCATAATTCTTGTTCCTTTTCTATATTAAAGAAACAACCTTAGGGGCTGTTATTCCTATCGTTTTAATAATTTAATGCTGCAAAAGTTATACAATAAAAAGTAAAAAGGTTGTGGAAATCCTTAAATAATATAGGGAAATCCCAAAAAGTTGATAGCGTTTGAGGGGTGTTAGAGGGAAAAGTGGGATATTAACATAAAAATAACTTTTTTATAGTACTTATTTAGTACTTTTGCGTATTATTTATAAACGGAGATTAAAACGGCTTTGCGTCCCTATTGTCTTCCGTGCAATAAACTATTATGAATAAACAAACTAAACAATACATTATACCGATGAGAAAAATACTATTCCTTTTCATGCTTTTTTGCATGCAGAATGCCTTTGCAATAAAGATAACTCATGGTCCATACATTTGCGATATGGACTCAGTTTCTGTTACAATTATGTGGGTTACAGATAAACCTGGTATGTCTTGGGTAGAAATTGCAGAAGAAGATGGCATGCATTTTTATGGGAAAAGAACGTCGAAAAGTATTCGATACCGTTCGTGGAAGAAAGAATGTTAGCGACACATTGCATTGTGTTAAGGTGATGAACCTTCGTCCAAACACTCCTTATCGCTATCGTATCTTCATAAAAGAGATGCGCACTTGGACTTGGAGTGACTGGGTAACATACGGCGAAACAGCTGTTTCTATCGTGTATAAAAAAGATCCTTATAAGTTTAAAACCTATCCTGTTGAACGCAGAGATGTGCGCTTCTTGGTTTTAAATGATATTCATGAGCGAGCTGCTTTTATGAAAGATTTGTGCAAAGATGTAGACTTTTCGAAGTTAGACTTTGATGCTTTTAAATGGCGATATGTCGAATATGGTGGGCGATCCTAACAATGTTTTGCGAGCTTATATCGATACTTGTGTTTCTATGTTCGCTACAAAAATCCCCATATTATTTAATCGTGGAAACCACGAAACACGTGGATCTTTTGCCGATCATGTGATAGATTACTTCCCAACAAAGACCAATGAATATTATCGTTTGCAACATATTGCGGGCATAGACTTTTGTTTTTAGATTCAGGAGAAGACAAACCCGACACCGATATGGAGTATAGTGACATCGCTGCATTCGACGAATATAGAGAAAGAGAGCTCTTTGGCTAAAGAACTTGGCAAAAGAAGAACGCCATAAGAAATATCCTTTGATCGTGTTCTCACACATTCCACCAGCATTTGGCACTTGGCATGGATACTATCATCTAAAGAAACAATGGTTCCAACGCTAACAAGATGCAAGCTTCGGTGATGTTGTCGGGTCACTTACACCGATATGAGTTCCAAGAAGCAACTGAACGACATTCACTTCCCAGTGTTAGTGAATAGCAATATGAGCTACTTACTATGCGAAGTGAAGAAAGATAGAATGAAGTAGACTATTCTGAACTCAACAAAAGAATATAAAACATTTTTAGCTTTAAGTTGAAATAGAAATAATGGGCATTGAACTTATGTTTGTGCGGAGTTTTAATTGGTTTAAATAATACCATGTTTCGTGCAAAAACAAGACAATAATGTAGTTCCTTTTAATAATTCGTATGATTTGTTTAAGAGGTGTATAACGAGCAAGTTGACTCGTTATATGCCTTTGTTTTTGAAAAAGTTAAGAACCCAGAGCTGGCTCAAGACATTGTACAAGACACATTTTTGAAGTTTTGGGATAACCGAAACGCCTTAAATCCAGAGCTAATTTGCAGGCTTATCTCTTCACTTTTGCCCATCATCTCATTATAGATATGTTCAGAAAAGAGGTCAAAGAAATCACAATCGATCAATATGTTTTCTCTTTATGGAGCAATAAACGAGAATAAAACAGCCGACAGCGACATTCTATATAAAGATGTATTGCAGTATGTGAGAGAGCAGTAAAACCAAACTGCCGTCACGTGCTTGCGAGATATACAAAATGAGTAGAGACAAGGGAATGACGATAAAAGAAATATCACAAAACCTCAGTTTGTCTCCACAAACAGTGAAAAACTATCTTACAACAGTATTGAAAGTGTTGAGAAAAGAACTCACCAAAGGTGGTTTTATTTGCTGGTTACTTTCTTTTCTTATTTGAATTTTAAACCCTTTAAGGTGCCATATATCAATGACAAACGAAGAGTTAAAACAACTGTTTAGCAATTATTTTGCAGGAAAACTAAGCACTTCAGAACTGAAGCATTGAAAAACGAGATGCAAAACATCTCGGACGAAGTTCTATGGGAAGTGTTAGAAGAGACGAAAAGTACCCATTCTGTTGAGAAGATGACAGCCGAAGAGCGTGAATTGTTATACCAACAGATTGAAAGAACCATCAGAATGAGAAAGCGCAGAACTGGATTTTGTCTGCAGCTTGTTTCTATCTTTTTGTTGGATTGGCTTCGCTTTTTTAAAAAGCTATGAAAATAGATTGCAAAAGCATAGCAATTACTACACAAGTGTACGCATATTGAAGGGTAATAAGGCTGCTTTTACTTTGCCAGATGGTACTCACTTGGAAGTCAATGGTGGTACAGCGTTTCGCTATTCGATTATTCCTGGTGTAGAACGCCACATCAAACTCGATTCAGGTGAGGTGTATTTCAATGTAACCAAAAATCCTCTTTTGTCCCTTTGTTGTATCGATGAAAGATATGGACGTAGAGGTATTAGAACACATTCAATCTTAAAGTGTCTGAAAAATGCCATCGAAACAGCACTTTTTAGCGGTAGCGTAAAACTTAGTTCACCTCATTTAAAGAACGAATGTCATTTAGTTCCAGGTCAGAAGACTATATATAATAAGGTGGAAAGCAAATTGAGTTGGCAAGAGGCAGACCTACTTTTGTGATGCAGGTTGGCGCAATGGAACCCTCGTTTTCAAAGACACTCCACTTAAAGAGGTATTCGAAGATGTTTCGAATGCTTATGGAGTAGAGTTCCACTTCCAACGAAATATACCAATGAACGATAAAATTACAGGAACATTTAAGCAGACTGGCATCACTGAAATGTTAGATGCTTTGAGCCGATTATATAACTTTAATTATTCAATCAAAGAAAAACAAGTATATATCAAATAGAAAACAACAACGAACAACATTTGGAAGTATATCCATTTAAATAATTCTTAAAATAAATTAAATTCAAAATAACCTCATGACGTTAGAAAAACAGAAACGATTGTTGCCTGATAAAAAGGCACTTGTGTTATTTGTAAAGCCACGCACCTATCTTGTTGCGCTTGGTTTTCTTGCCCCAATGGTGGGTAATGCACAAACAGAAAAGGTGAATGTAAGTGTAAAGAACAACACCTTTAGCGAGTTCTTTAAACAAATCGAGAGTCAAACAAACTACACTTTTGTGTATAGAAACTCGGTATTAAACCCAGCAACAAAAGTAAATGTGTCGTCTAATGGACAGGCATTGATACAGGTGTTGCAACAGGTTTTAGAGCCTTTAGGATTAACACACAGTGTAAAATGGCAAGGTGATATCAATCGTAAAGAAGCAAGATAAGCAAGCACCTGCTTCTAAAAGTCTTACAAAAGACGATAAAAAAGGAGTGATGCAGCCTATCACTGGTAGTGTGGTCGACGAAAAAGGCGAACCCATTATTGGTGCAACTGTTTATGTAAAAAATCGCAATGTAGGTACCGTTACCAACATCGACGGTGCTTTTAATATCGAGGTTGCGCCCGAAGATATTCTTTTAGTATCTTATATTGGTTATCAACCTCAAGAAATTTCTTCAAAAGGAAAGCAAAAACTTCATGTTGTTTTGCGTGAAGACAACGCTCAAAAGTTAGACGAGATCGTTGTTGTAGGATATGGTAAGCAAAAGAAAGAGAGCGTAACTGCTGCTATTTCAACCATGTCTACCAAAGAATTGGTGCAAACTCCACAAGCCAATGTCAGTAATATGTTGGTGGGAAGAATGCCTGGTTTGGTGGCAGTTCAACGTAGTGGAGCACCTGGTGAAGATGCTTCGAGCTTGTTAGTGCGTGGTGTTAGTACCTTTACAGACAACACCGAGCCTCTTGTTATGATTGATGGTGTGGAACGACCAAACTTCAATGGTATCGATCCTAACGAAATAGAATCTGTTAATATCTTGAAAGATGCTTCTGCAACTGCCATCTATGGTGTGCGAGGAGCAATGGTGGTGCTTATTACCACTCGTAAAGGTAGTAAAAGCAAACCTTCTTTAAGCTATTCGGCAAACGTATCATTGCAACAACCCACTGCACTTCCACATTATTTAAATAGTGCCGACTATGCAACTCTATACAACGAAGCGCAAAAGAACGATGCTTATGCCTCTGGAGCAACCTTCAAACCAAGATTTACAGATAAGGATATCGAATTGTATAAAACGGATTCGACCCCTGTGTTGCACCCTAACATGGATTGGACTTCAGATTTTTGAAGAAAACTTCTTTTTAGAACACAACACAACTTTAATATTAGTGGAGGTACAGAACGTGTAAAGTACTTTATTTCTGCAGGTTACTTCGATCAACAAGGTATGTTTAAACATACAAAAAAATTGATAAAGACCACGATGTAAACTCACGTAACACGTTATAATTTCCGTTCAAATCTCGACTTTACTATCACTGATGATTTCACAGCATCGGCACAATTAGCAGTGCAAATAGAAGATGTTGTGACTCAGGTACTGGTAATAGCGATATTTGAAGGGCAGTTTCATTTGCCAATCCACTTAGCTCTCCAGGTATGATCGATGGCAAAAATTGTTAAGATTCAAGATGGATTAGAGCTACCAACCCATGGCAATCACTTCTAAGCAATGGTTTTTCTAAAGATAGTAGAAACAATTTGAACTCTACTTTTAAACTCACTACGACCTTTCTCGTATTCTTTTGAAAGGCTTAAAGGTGCATGCAAGCATTGCTTACGACAGCTATTACTATAGCAGAAAGAAGTTTTATAAGAGCTATCCTTTCTATGTTGCACGCCGAGATCAGCAAGATCCCTAACAATGTTTTGTTGATTCCACAAATAGAAGAGACTGTTTTGGGGACACTGGACACAGCTGGAATAAGAACAAAAAGGTTTGCTTTTGAGGCTCGCATTAAACTACGATCAACAATTTGGAAAACACTATGTTACAGGATTGTTGCTATACAATCAAAGTAAATATTATTCGCCTGCATTGAAGTTTAACGTGCCTAATGCCTATCAAAGGTTTAGTGAGCCGTATTACATACGCTTACGATTCACGTTACTTTAGCCGAAATCAATATGGGTTATAACGGTACTGAGAACTTTGCAAAAGGAAAACGCTTTGGTTTCTTCCTGCCTTTTTCTATGGGTTGGGTAGTGAGCGAAGAGCCCTTCTTTCCAAAGAATGATTGGCTTGTTTTCTTAAAACTTAGAGGCTCATACGGTGAAGTTGGTAACGATCAAATTGGTGGCGAACGTTTCCCTTTTACATGCCTTCTTCTTACGGATATGCGCCTGATAAAGATTTTTATAAATATCACTTCGGTGACGCTTCGTCGTATTCTACTTCTCGAATGATTATCGAAAACAAGATTGAAACCCCAATTTAACATGGGAAAAGGCATCGAAAGATGAACTGGATTCGAAGCTAACCTCTTAAAGAACCATCTTACTGTTTCGTTCGATGTGTTTAAAGAAAAGAGAAACAACATTCTTGCCAACTGTTCAACACAACCTATGATTATAGGTGCAAACCTTCCTGCTTTATAACTTGGGAGAAAATGGAGAACAAAGGTTGGGAATTAGATGTTAACTATCGCAACAGAATCAATAAATTTAACTATTGGGTGCGTTTCAACTACTCGTTTGCTCGCAACAAAAATCCTTTATAGAGACGAGGTGAATAAACGCTACAAATATCAGTTAGAAACAGGAAGACGCAAAGATCAGTTCTTTGGTTTGCTAACAGATGGATTCTATAACTCATGGGAAGAAATCAATTCTTTGAGCCGTCCACGTAGTGCTGGAGCTGAAACAAGCTTCAACCAGGAGACGTTAAACATATAGACGTGAACAAAGATGGTGAGATTGACAACTATGATATGGTGCCAATTGGTTATTCACCCATTCCTGAAATCGTGTATGGTTTCTCTTTTGGATTCAATTGGAATAACTGGGACTTCTCTGCTTTGTGGCAAGTGCAGACAATGTGTCTATTAAATACTTTGACGTTCATTGTGCCATTTATCAAAGGCGAAGAAAAGTGCTAGGAGTTGATTAAAGAACGCTGGACACTGAACGTTATGCAGCTAACGACAAGATCACTTTTCCCACGTCTTTCACTTAATCCTAATAGAGAAACAGACCACAACTATCGTGAATCTGACTTGTGGATTAGAGATGCAAAGTATCTTCGTTTGAAGAATGTTGAAGTAGGTTATACCTTTAAAAAGGCATTTGTGAAGAGCTTAGGCTTAGAAAGTGTTCGCCATATATAAGCGGTTCGAACCTATTGACATTGACAAAGGTGATTGACCTCGACCCTGAAGCACCTTCAAAAGGTGGAAACGTGGAAATCAATACCTATCCTTGCAAAGAGTTTATAACCTTGGTATTAACGTGAATTTCTGATTTTATGAAAAGAAAAGAATTTAATCTATATACTTGTTGTGGTGCACTACTCACCTCGTGTAGTGATTATTTAGAGACACCACCATCTGCAGAGCTTGATGAAAACAAGGTTTTTGCAGATAGAACCCTAACAGAAAGCTACCTAACTGGCGTGTATGCCGAGGTATGCCTTTGGGTTTCTCATGAATAGTAGTGATGCCGACCGTAAGTTGGCTGCTTCTTCAACCTTAGCTTCTGCATGTGATGAGGCTGAAGAAGGTGCAGAGTGGGGTAAAGGAAATTCCTCTTGGAATAAAGATAACCACAATAACAATAGTATTGACTGGGACGAAGACCCACATCACACTATGAGATGAGGGAGACATTGCGTAAGTGTAACATCTTGTTAGAGCGTCTTCATGAGGTGCCATTAGACCAAGGTGACCCTGAATTTAATACCCGAGCAACTGGTGAAGCTTATTTTATGAGAGCATTAGTGTTTTGGGAAGGCGTGTATAGATATGGTGGATTACCCATCGTTCGTCGTCGTTTAAATGCCAGCGACGTTACTACTTTGCCTCGAAACACATTCGCTGATTGTGTAGATTCAATTGTGGCAGACTGCGATAGAGCGGCTAAGTTGCTTCCAAACTATTATACAGATGCAACCAAAAAGGGTCGTGCTAATAGAGTAGCAGCATTGAGTTTAAAGGCAAGAGTATTGCTTTATGCAGCAAGTCCTTTGTTTAATACAAATCACCCATATCTCTCTTTAGGAGCAGATAATAATCTTATTGGATACGCTTCTGAAGATAAAGAAAGATGGAAGAAGGCTGCTGACGCTGCAAAAGATGCTATCGATGCAGTGAAAGCAAGTGGTTTCTATGCTTTATATGATGAAGTAACCCTGAAACCAACTATGAGCAGATGTGGACTTTGCCTGATAACTGTGAGATCATCCTTGCTAATAAGAAGTATCGTAACTTCAAAGTGAGCGAGAAACCATTAGCAGCTGACTTGCCATCTTGGGCAAATAACCAGAGTTGGTCTGATGGTGGACTCTTCGCAACCTTTAACTTTGTGAAGTTTTATGAAACAAAGACAGGTCAAAAGGCTGCGTGGAAAGATAACGGAGGAGATGACTTGTTAGATATATACGAATCTCTTGACCCTCGATTCAAGCAAACAATTGCGGCACATGGTGCACTTTGGAATGACGAAGTGGGTGTTTTAAACTTCTTCCCAGGCGGTGCTCACAGTGCAGCTAACGATAAAACAAAGCACTCGGTGCGGTAAATCGGGTGCCTCGAACTCTAAAGGTTACACCTCCATTAAACACAGTAAACATCGACTGGATTGTAGTTTAGAGTGGCAGAGTTATATTTGAATTATGCAGAAGCACTTAACGAATATTATGATAATCCACCTGCAGAAGCGTTCCAAGCAGTAAACCTTGTTCGTGCAAGAAGCGGTATGCCTGCTTTCGATAACGCTTTAACTAAGGACGAATTCAGACAAAAATTGCGTAATGAAAGAGCTGTAGAACTTAGCTAGAAGACCACCGTTTCTGGATATCCGTCGTTGGATGATTGCTGAAAACGGAAGGAGTGATGCAAGGAAAGATCATGGCTTGCGAGCTAAGTCCAATCGTAGGACAACCTAATAAGGCGCATTATGTACCTTATGTGTTCTGAACGTCGTTCTTGAGTAGACGCTCTTATCACATCCTATTAAGCAAATCGAAATTGATAGAAGGGTATTTAAAGCAGAACCCAGGTTGGTAATTAGAAAAAGATATTAGATTATGAAAATATAAAGTAATACTTTTTAGCTTGTTAATGGCTCACAGCGGAAATGCTTTGATTTGTATGGGTCTACAAGCAAAGATATAAAAAGACTTATACCATAAACCGAGATTCTTTGCATGTTAATAGCTCAACCGTTGCAAAGTCAATCATCAAGGTGAGGTGATAAATGATATCAGTATTCCATCTGTTGGTAATGCTCTTCAAGGATTATTACCTGGATTAATGGTACAACAAAATAGCGGAGAGCCAGGAAATGATTTCTCTTTATCTAATGTTTATGTAAGAGGAAGAAGCTCTTATGCACAACAACAGACAGCAGTTAGTTATAGTAGACGGCTTTGAAAGCTCTTTAGATATGGTGTCTGCGAATGAAATCGAGACCGTAACTGTGTTGAAAGACGCTGCAGCATTAGCACTTTATGGAGGAAGAGCGGCTAATGGTGTGATACTAATCGAAACAAAGAAGGGTAGACCTGCAGGCTCTTCGGTTGAAATTCGTTTACAAACAGGTATTCAAAGTCCAACTCAGTTGTCTCCAGTTTTAGACGGAGTGGATTATGCAAACTTGTATAATCAAGCTTTGGTGAATGATGGTTTGTCACCAAAATATTCTCAAGACCAATTAAACGAGATTAAGATGGGCACCAATCCATACCTTTATCCCAATGTAAATTGGCAAAAAGCTGTTCTAAAGAACACTGCTCCTTTAACCAGAGGAGATATGACTTTTAGAGGTGGAAATGATGTTTTGAGATATTATGTCACCCTTGGCCTATTGAGTAATGGCGGTTTATACAATGGAGTTGATAAGAAAGGCAAAGAAAATGCCAACACTTCTCTCACTCGATTTAACTTCAGAACAAACATTGATATCAATATAAGTAAGCAATTATCGGCTGCTTTATATGCTGGAGGAAATATCGGTGAGCATACAACTCCAGGCAGGTTCGTATGATGCTTATTCGTTATTAGCACTCACAAGACGCATTCCTTCGGTTGCATTCCCTATCTATAATCCCAATGAAACAATGGGAGGTAATGCCGTATTTACCAACCCGTGGGTGATTTATTGAAGCAAGGACTCAACAAAGAGAACAGTAGACGTTTGCAAATCATTCTTCAATTAAAGTATGATTTAAATAAACTGCTTCCTGGTTTAGAAGCTTCTGCAGCTGTAGGATATTACAATACGCTTATAGAAACATCGCCAAAAACTCGCACTTATGCACGTTATGCGTTGTCACAAACAGGAGTTGATGCTAACAATATGCCCGTTTATGCTTACACTCCCTTTGGAGTTGATTCGCCATTAACAGCAGAAGAAGGCTTTAAAACAGATGCTACACGTTTTCCAACTTACGTGGACAATTAAACTATAAGCAATCGTTTGGCATGCACGATGAAAGGCTTTGCTCTTCGCTTTATCTGATATTTATAAAGAATATGGTGTGCGTTACGACAGAAAGTACATCAACTACGGAGCAAATGTAGAGTATGGCTATCGTAAAACCTATGTTTGCTACACTCTCAACATCGTACATGGGAGTGATAACTTCTATGAATCAAAGCGTTTTGGCTTGTTCCCTTCATTGTCTTTAGGCTGGATTTTGTCTAACGAATCATTCTTAAAGCAGTGTAATACCGTAGACTTCTTGAAGCTAAGAGCATCTTATGGTATGGTTGGAAACGACCAAACACAAGGCAGACACTTGTTCGATGCAGTGTATAAGAGCAATGGTGGCTACCTATTCGGTGTGAACTCTAACAACAGTTCAGGCTTTAGAGCTTTGATGTTGGCAAACAAAGACGCTACATGGGAGCACAAACACATCTTTAACTTAGGTGTTGATGCAACCTTGTGGAAGAACTTTGATATCACATTCGATTTGTTCTCAGAACGTCAAAGCGGTATTCTTACTCAATCATATAGCTCTGTTCCTGGAATTGTTGGAGCATCATTCGGTAGCTTAGTACCTTATATTAATGTAGGAGAGGTGAAGAATCACGGCTTTGAATTGAACCTTTCATACCATGGAAACATCAATAAAAAGGTGAATTACTTTGTAAATGGTATGTTGAGTTATGCTAAAAACGAGATCGTAAACATGGGCGAAGAGGCTAAAGCATATCCTTATCTTTACAGAAAAGGACACGCAATAGACACTCCTTACACTCTTATTGCTCAAGGATTGTATGGCACTAACGACTTTGATAACGCAGGAAATCTTGCTACTGGCAGTGCAATTCCTCAGTTTGGTCAAGTTCGTCTGGTGATATTCGATACAAAGACCTCAATAACGACAACGTTATCGATGATAAAGACATCACAGCTGCAGGCTATTCAACAGTTCCTGAGTGGATGTATTCATTGCGTTTTGGTTTCAAGTGGAATAACTTCGACTTCGAAGCAATGGCTATGGAGTGCAAACAGAACATTAACACTTGCAGGAACAGGTATTTATTCGTTCCAAGACAACTCTTCTGCTTCAACTCTTGCAATGGATTCGTGGACAGAGAGCAATCCTAACGCATCTTATCCACGCCTATCGTCAACAATATTCTCGAACAATTATCGTTCATCTACATATTGGCAACTGTAGCGGTGCTTATCTAAGATTGCGCCATGTTCAATTAGGTTACACTTTAACTTCTCCTTTCCTCAATAAGATGAAGATAAAGAATATGTACCTATACGTCAATGCAACCAACTTGTTTACAATCAGTAAGCTTAATGGTTTGTTTGATGCTGAGATGAATACAATGAATAATTATCCTATTACAAAGACTGTAAACGTAGGATTAAAAAGTATCGTATAAACTTGAAAATGAAAAGGTAAAGATGATGAAAAACACTATCGAAATTATTTTATTATATCTAAAGTTCTTGTATTAGGATTAGCTTTCTCGTCATGTAGTGACTTCTTAAATAGAGAAACCGACTCGTATGTAAGCAAGGAAAAGACTTTCTCGTCATACGAACTAACTGCAAAGAATTTAGTGAGTGTTTATGAACTCATTCCCGATGGCTTTATGAGATTCTCTGAAGGAGGTATGTTCGACGCAGCAACTGATGATGCAGAGCATCGCATTGATGGCTCAAATATTCAGTTGTTCAACATTGGTTCATGGACAGATAACAATAATCCAGATGACATTTGGAACAGATGTTACACTAAATTCGCCTTGCTTCTGAGTTTATTGATAATGTAGATAAAGTGAATTTGGATAAGTATAAGCTCGATCCAAATAACACAACAGAGTATGAAAACCGCTTAAAGGATTTGAAAGTGTGGAAGGCTGAGGCTCGTTTCTTGCGTGCTTATTTCCACTTTGAATTGCTAAAGCGTTTTGGTCCCGTTCCTTGTGTGTCGTCAGTGTTAGCTTTGAGGCTAATCATAGCGATGTTAAACGCCCAAGTATGGACGATTGTGTTAACGCAATTGCTAACGAGTGCGATGAAGCTGCTAAAGATTTGGAATTGACTCCATGGAGATGATGAGCGCATTAGGTCACGCAACCAAGGGAGCTGCATTGGCATTGAAGAGCCGTTTGTTGCTATATGCAGCAAGTCCGCTATATGTTCAATGGCAAAACACAGACGAAAGCAACCTTCCAAGCTCTCCTGCTAAGTGGGAAAAAGGCTGCAAAGAGGCTGCAAAAGCTGTTATCGACATCACTCAATACTAGCTTACATCCAAGCTACTCAAGTCTATTTAAGAACAACTTCAAGAGTAGCGAAATGATTTTTCGCTTAAGCGTTATAATAACAGCGCAGACCTAGAGAAAAGAAACTTTCCTGTAAGCTTCGGAGGTCAAGGAGGCATTAATCCTTCACAGAATCTTGTTGATGCTTACGAAATGAAAGACGGCTCATTGTTTAGCTGGGCGAATGCTCAACAGGCTGCAGAGCCATACAAAGATCGTGATGAACGATTGAGATGCAACTCTTTTTCTACAATGGTTCTAACTTGAAAAACGCAAAGGTTGAAACCGCTAACAGATAGTAAAAGACGGAGTGAATAAACCCAATGGAACCAAAGACAGGATATTACCTTCATGAGTATTTAAACGAAGATGTGAATGTCTTAACCGCTTCAAATGGATTGGGACACACATGGCCTATCTTTAGATTAGCAGAGATGTATCTAAACTATGCCGAAAGCTCTTAACGAGTATAATCCAGGTCATGCAGACATTCTTACTTATCTAAACGCTGTTCGTCAACGTGCTCATCAACCTGCTTTGGCTGCTGGTTTGTCTCAAGAAGAAATGAGAGAGGCAATCAGAAGAGAAAGAAGAGTAGAGCTTGCGTTCGAAGAACACAGAGCATAGGGACGTGCGTAGATGGAAGATTGGCTCTAAAACTTTAGGGCTCAGACCTACAAGGTTTAGAACATCACTGCAACTCAAACAGGAGGCAATGGCGGTTCATCTACACCAGGAAGTACCACTAACTGAAACTATTCCTGCAAGTGAAATTCCAGCAGGTTGGTATTATTATGATGGCGACGAGTTCAATGGTTCAAGCATAGATCACCATTATTAGGGGTATCTTAGGGCGATTCTCGTACAAAGAACGCACAATACGGTCAGCAACAAGGAATGGTGCAAACCCTATCGTGAAGAACAAGTGTCTATGGTTAAAGAGAATGGTTTAAGCTTTGCAAGAATCACTGCAACACGCAATGCGAAACCCACCAAAGAGCACTAATAAAGATGCTTCTAAGAAAGAACCATGGTGGTCTGGTGGTTTAATCAGCACGTGAAACCAGTAAGTATGGCAATGAAAGCTAAATACTATCCTCTATATAGTAGAATTGAAATCCAGTGCTAAAATCCCTGGAACTATGGTGTGTGGATGAGCTCATGGTTAAGACATCATCTTGGATATGACGTGTGTGAGTTAGACATTCAAGAGTTCTTTGTGAAAGAATTCGAGAACTATCCTCAAAAAGTACAAGGTGAGTCAAACAGTTCACATTCACGATAATCAAAACCAATTCGTTGGTAGTTAACGCTAATGGTTTTGGCAGACATCACTCTTTGAACTTTAACCCTGGCAACGACTTCCACACTTATGGTGTGCAAATAGAGCCAGATCCAGCAGACCCAAAGAAGCATGCTATCATCACATTCTTATTCGATGGACAAGAAACCAATACGTTTAAGACTCGTGATCATGGTGATAGATACAACAAGTTTGTTATCGAAACATTTAAACAAGGATTAGAAAAGAAAGCTTGGGACTTTTGCAATCACAGGTCAAATTGGTGCTCCTGATAGAATAGGAGTGAGGCTATCACTGAAGATAGAACCCCTTCTTTAAGAGAGCTAAAGATGGACATCGACTGGGTAAGAGTGTACACTCGAGACCAACGAACCATTGAAAAAAAGTGGTGACACCAGCCGTTCCTGGAGCTGCATTTGTTTACTCTCCAAAGGTTGATTGAGCATCGTGTCTTTATGCCAAAGATGTATTGGTATCCTATTCCTAATAGCGAATTCTTAAAATATAATGACTGGAAACAAAACCCAGGTTGGTAATATTGATAGATAAAACATCAACATGAAAAATATAGTTTATATAAAATATGTGCAACCTTCTGCTTCATGATGGGGTTATTCCTTGTTCAAGGTTGTGTGAAAAACAATATGGATTTGCCGAAGAGACAAATATGAGGAAGGACTTTTATATTAAAGGCTCTTCAACTGAGTTCACTTATAGAGGTTCCTAAAAGTAAAACTTCAAGAGTTAAAAGACAGCACTCTTTTACAAATCGATGCGTGGTTAACTCAGAAGGCGGTTTTCTCTTTCTGTTGTCGATGCAAATGGCAAGGCAAAAGAAATACGGAGTGAAAGACAATCTCTGCTGCTAATGGCAAAACTGCAACTTCTAAACTTGTAGAAGGTGGTGCAGACATCACCGTTAGTCGATGGTTTCTATAAAGTGGTTTACAACAAAGCCTCTAAACGAAATCACTGTCATTCCTTATCAGCTTCAAATTAAGAGTTCTTTTGCATTGAACGAAAGCGGAGCAAAGGAGTTGTCATTCGAAAATATGTCGTATGATAAGCTCACACACGTTGTTACTTGGAGCACAAAGTACCGACAAACAAGCTTTCCAAGCAACAGAATATATGTTCTCAATTGTTGCCGATTCTGTTGCAAACCATTCGTTTGTCAGACACAGAAAACTATCAACTCAATGCTCAACTCACTGGTATGGGTGGAACATTGAAAAACCAATCTACTTACAAACGAATATCAATCGTTGACCTCAACTTCAGACGTTGCCTTGCGTTTAGCACATAAGGGTAATTATATTATGAGCGTTCAATATAGTATTTTAGATGGACGTTTCTCTGGAAAGATTGAAGGTGAAGAGTTAATTGAACCAGAACCAACCAACTACACACATACATTGGTTGCACAAGTGAGTGGCAATGGCTCTGCAACTTCTTCTCATTCATTAGAACTTGCACCTGTTGGTTCATTAGGAAACGGCTCTTTCTGGCGTTTTGTAACTCTACAAGCTCAACAAAAGATTTCTTTAACTAAGACCCAACAAGGTACAGAAACCTTTGCAGCTCTCGATAATGTAGTAGGTTTAACCTCTGCAGGTAATGGTGTTTACATCTGTAGATAAGAGCGGAACTTACCTCCTTTACGTAGACTTACACAGAAAGGTTATTGCATTAGAACAACCTTCTATCAGTGGAATAGGCGAGTGTTTCGGTGGAAGTGAGGTTGCTCTTACATCTAAGGGTAATGTATTCTCTACCACAACAACAGCCGAAGGCGCATTGCAACTCTATGCAACTTCACGTTTCAACGATAGAGATTGGAACTCAATGACCTTCAATATCTATAATGATAAGATTGTTTACAAAGGCTTAAACGATAAGGGCTTCGAGCCAGTTCCTGTGGTAAAAGGCATCAAGGTAAATGTAGATGTAGAAAACAATAAAGGACATTTAGATGTAACTCTTAACGATAAAGATGTTCCTAACACTCCATCTGCGGTTTATTTGATATCTTCTCGTTTAGGAAATATGAACTGGGGTTCTCAAAATGTACAAAGTTTCCAACGTTCATTCAGTGAAAATACCGCTGGTATTATATCCATTACTTTGAAAAAGGGCGAAGCTCTTCGCTTCTCAACAGAGAAAGTATTTGGACGTGGTGAATTTGTTTCATTAGACCATGCTGTTGGCTTTGAAGTGAAGAACAATAAGGCTATTATTCCAGATGATGGTATATATATGGTGTATGTTGATTTGAATACAAGAACAGTGTGCATACAACCCTCGAATTATATGCTATTGGAGCTGCTGTTAACAAGTGGGAAGAAAAAGAATGGGCATTTACTTTAAGGTGCAGACAAACGCTCAATGACTGGTACTTTACCTGCAAAATGGTCGTTTAAGACTCAACCCTGTCATTCCTTTCTTCAGTACTTTAACCAAGCCCGACTCTCTTTCTGGAAGCACGAAATGGCTATTAATCCTGAAACTGGCGAGATCTACTATCGTAAACATGGTGATCCTGAACCAAACAAGGATTACTCTTGGAAGGCTGGTACAACAATCAATATCAACTTCGATACTTTAAAAGCAACAATAACAAAATAATAAGAACTGAAGATAATGTTTGAAAAAGAAATTATCTTTATTATATATTACCTCTCTTTTTGATGAGTTCAGGGCACAACAATGGCGCAGCAATATGCCCTAGCCCAGCCTCATCTGTTGTGCAAACGACCTCGAATAAAAAGAAATGGACCGTTTTATCAAATCTTTGATGAGTCGAGATGACTTTAGAAGAGAAGATTGGTCAGCTCTCACAATATGTGGACACGACCTCTTAACAGGGTCCACAAAGCGAAGCATTGTCAGACTCTTTGTCTCAAAAGAGCGGTAGGCTCTATCTTGAATATTGGTGGTGTGCAAAAATCAAAAAGATTCAAGAGAAGAATATGAGTGTTTCTCGTTTGAAAAATACCTCATTCTTTTTGCATACGACGTTATTCATGGCTATCGAACTATCTTCCCAACACCTCTCTGCTGAGGCGTGTTCTTGGGACTTAGATTTGATGTATGAAACCGCAAAAGCTGCATCTATCGAAGCTTCTGCCTCTGGTATTCACTGGACATTTGCGCCAATGGTGGATATAGCAAAAGAGACCCTCGATGGGGTAGAGTGGTTGAAGGTGCGGGCGAAGATACCTACCTTGGTTGCGTAATAGCACAACAACGTGTGAAGGGTTTTCCAATGGAACTTGTGCAACCTAATTCTGTTTTTGGCTTGTGCTAAGCACTTTTGCAGCCTACGGAGCACCACAAGCTGGACGTGATTATGCGCCTGTTGACATGTCGAACTCTACACTTGCCGAGGTTTGTTGCCTCCTTATAAAGCCTCTGTAGATGCTGGTGTGCAAACATTTATGGCAGCTTTTCAACGATGTAAACGGCCTTCCTGCTCATGGAAGTAAATGGCTTTTAACTGATATCTTCGTAAACAATGGAACTTTAAGGGTTTTTGTTGTGAGCGACTGGAATGTGTTCAACAGCTCACTACACAAGGAGTGGTTGATAATGACAAAGGAGCTGCTAGTGTTAGCACTTAATGCTGGCGGATATGAACATGACAGATGGTGTTTATAACAAATATTTAAAAGAAGCTGTGAAAGACAAAGAGATGTCGATAGATGTGATTAATGAATCGGTTTATCGCATTCTTGCAGTGAAATACAAAGCTTGGTTTGTTTACAGACCCTTATCGTTTCTGCGACGAATCACGTGAGAAAAAGAAATAATGTCTGACAATGTGATGGCATTAGCACGCAAAGCTGCACAGCGTTCAATTGTTCTTCTTCAAAAATAAAGATAACATCTTGCCTTTGAAGAGCAACGTAAAAAAAGTGGCTCTTGTAGGTCCTTTGGCTGCTAATCAGGCAGAACTACTTGGCTCTTGGAAAAGCTTTTGGATTGCCCAACGATGTTGTTTCGGTTCAACAAGGATTGAAAAACAAGTGGAATGACAAAGTGGTTGTAAACTATGCTAAGGTTGTGACTTCGCAGGCGAAGACACTTCAGGCTTCGATGAGGCTGTGAAAGTGGCTCAAGAAAGCGATGTTATCATTGCTGTTATGGGCGAAAAAGGCACTTATGAGTGGTGAGTCTCGCAGTAGAGCGAAGCTAACTTGCCTGGAGTTCAAGAGCAATTGCTCGAGCGTTTGGCTGCAACTGGAAAACCTGTTGTGGTGGTATTGATGAATGGTCGTCCACTTGTTCTTACCAATGTAATGAAGTATTCGAGATGCAATTATAGAGAGTTGGTTCCTTGGAACACAAACAGGTAATGCGCTTGCAGATGTCTTAACGGGTGATTATAACCCTTCTGCGAAGCTCACAACATCGTTCCCTCAACATGAAGGACAAATCCCTAACTACTATAATTATAAGCGTTCGGGTCGTCCAGGCGATATGGAACATAGCTCAACTGTGCGTCATATCGACCTAAAGAATGCCAACTCTTTCCTTTTGGCTTCGGACTTAGCTACACAACCTATAAGTATGATGCTCCAAAATATGCTCCTACATTCGACAGCAAAGGTAACCTTAAGGTGAAAGTGCGTGTTACAAATACAGGAGATGTTGACGGAGAAGAAATCGTTCAGCTATATGTTGCCGACAAAGTCGCATCAATGGTGCGCCCTGTGAAAGAACTTAAGGCATTTAAAAGGTGTTTATTGCAAAGAAACAGAGCGTTGAAGTGGAACTTGACGTGAATGCAAAAGACCTTGGTTTCTATACCAACGATATGAAATATGTGGTAGAACCAGGCGAATTTACAATCATGACTGGTCCTAATAGCGAAGATCTTCAGACCTGCTCTGTGCGATTAAACAAAGCAATTGAATAATTTTTAGGTTTTTTGTTTCCCTGATAAAAGAGCGCAATAGGGCACAATGTTCCGTAAGTCGCTCATCTTTTGCAATCTTTTATCGGGCTTTTTGTTCTTATTAAGGCATGCATCGAATGACAAATGCATGATCTTTGAAAGACAAAAAGAACTGCTAATTTTTAAATTTGCATAGTAGTCTCTCATTAATTAATAAGAAATCTGTATCATGAAACTATTATAGAAAGAAAAGAGTTGTTGGGCTTATGCTCGGCGGCTCTTTTTCTTTCTCTTTTAAAAGCATTCTTTTTAGCTCGCAATGTCATTGCTTTTTAGGGCTAAAAGCAGTGCTTTTTCAATGCAAAAGCATCGTTATTATATCGTGATGGCTCAATGCTTGTGTGTAGCCTCATTGCAGGCAGTTCTCTTCTGCATCAAAATTGCTTGGCAAGGGCATTTGAATAAAGGAGACGATTGGCAGATCAAAGAAAAAGACTTTACAGCTTAAAAGCCATAAAGTCTTTCACCTATTGTACCTTAGAGATTCGGATATGTGAAGAAAAATCTTCTATTTAATTTGAATTGTTTAGTTAACTCTTACTTTTAAAAGGTAGCGTCTTTTGGTCTTTACAATATAAATTCCACGTTGAAGTTGTGCCTTTAATTCGTCTATGTTACTGGTGTTTGTAGTGCTTACCACGTTACCATTGAGGTCGTAAACCACAGCCTCTGAGTCGAGAGTAGGCACGTCTGAAATAGCTGTTACATTGCCATTGAGGGCAACAAGTTCGATATATTGGTCGGCAGCACCACGAGATGTGAGCTAACAGTAGCGAAATGCGCACCATTTACATTAGATTTGAAAGCCACATAGAATGAACCACCTTCTTTGGGGAGTTCTTTTTCAGACAATTTAAACTTGCTCTTATGACGTCCCGACAATGTTAGTTTAACGGGTTCTTTAGTATTTTTGGTTGTAACTTGAACCTCGGTAAAGTTCTTTTGCTCACCTAATGGAGTGGTAAGCTCGAGCTTTTGAGCTGAAGGAGTTATGACAGGAAGGTCTGTTCTACCAAAAGATATGTCGTCGATGAAATAAGTTGCAGAGCTGGTTGCACCTCTTGTGCCTACAAAACCAAAGCCAATGAAGAACACATCAGTAAGAGGTTGGTCGGTAAAGTCGATGTGGTATTCTTTCCATTCGCCCGATTCGTCCTTTGTGTTAGGGTATCTTAAAGCCCTCAATAGGTAACTTATGGATCTCATTTCCGTCTTTTTCTATATAATAAACTCTTAGTGTGTCGGTCATATTATCTTGTAAAAGGTCGCCTCTTAAACGAATAGTAAAAATTTTAGAAGCGGCATTTTTAAAGTCGAGAGCAGGTGTTACAAGAAGCATTTCGCAAGGAGTTTCTGATCCATATTCCACTTTTGAGTCGAAACCAGTAACCTTTGCCACCTCTTCATCAGGTGTTTTTGTCGTAACTTAAGGTTTTAAATCCCTCACCAAGCTCTTGTTCCTTTGGTTGCATTGTTCACCCAACCTGTCAAGTAAGTGGCTTATTTTTTTAGGCTGATTGCTAAATGTTTCGTTCAAAAACACGAAGTGGATTAGAAGTGTCTAACACCAATTCAGTACCCTCTTTCTCCACAACTTGCGATGCAGTAGTGGCTCTTCCCACAAGCGGAATGCGTACATCTTGTCCGCCATAAGTGTGAAGTACAAGCGTATCTTTATATTCTCCAGCTTTAAGAGGAGCGAAAGTAACTACCACTCTGCCTGGAAGATTGCGATAAACAGATGCACTGCTCACCTTGAAAACATGCTTTTGGGTTGGATAAACCTGTATGTTTTCAGCCAAATTCTGCGATGTTATATTGATAGTTTGGGTAACTGTCTTCTTTTCTTCGCATGTAAATGTTTCTAAAGTTTGTGGAGTTACAGCGAATGTTGGGGGATTGTTCTTGTCAAAAGCAATGCCTTCAATAGCAATTGTGGTTGATGCTTCGGGCAAAGAAGGGCAATCTACGATGATAGTTGCTTTGTGACTTTTTACCTTTATGGGGTCGTAACTCACCTTAACGTCTTGTTCCCAGGTGCAGCATCTAGCTTTGTCTTTCCTAAAGTGAAATTGACTTTATCTGCACCAGTAAGCTCTAAGGTCACTTCTGATGTAATATTGGTTGCCTTAATGTGTAGAGTGGTGACCAAAGTAGATGCGCCCACGAATCCTTCTGCACGTTTAATAGGGTCGTGAGTGATCACTAATGAGCCTTTTTCGTTAGCGTCTTGCTCTGTAGAGAGGCAATGTTTGGTGCTGTGTTGGCGTTGCAGCAACGGGTGAAAATGTTAGTAGAGAACCTACCAAAAAGGGTAAAAGTCTTTTTCTTCATAAGCAAAAACAATTTGTATTTGTTAGTAAAATGAATTGGAAATAGAAAATGCAATAGCGAGATCAATCACTCTCTTTTGCTTTTTATTACATCAAAGTTCGTCAACTATTATCATATAAATAACGATATTAAAGACGTCCCTTTTTGTTATAAAAGTTTCTATTTGTTTGCAAAATATATTTATTTTTTTCTCTATTTATAAAACATAATTTTCGATATTTGTTTCAATTTCTTTTTATTTTCTTTTTTATTGAATTTATATGCATCTTTTATTCAATAATCTTTCATTTGATAGTGTATCTCTATAGAAGTAGTTTAAATGATATAAGTTAATATTGAGGTGTTAATAAAAGGGAAACATCTTAAAAATAATTAATATAAAGTGATTTTTTCTGTTTTTTGTATTTATTTTTTAGTTCTGATATTGTAATTTTGCAAATGAATTTATTATGTTCTTTGAAATATAGAGGATAAGATATAAGTAGAAGAAATATATCAAGTGTGATGTAATCAGCTGTTTTTTCAGAGGCATATTTAGTATGTAATAATTGCAAAAATGTTATATTTAGGATAAAATATAATCCTTTTAGAAGTTAAATAAATAACTGCGGACATGATTATTTACGTTTTATTTTAATATAGGATAATAATAAAAATTATGAAGAAAAATTATGTAAGACCCTGTATCTTAGATGTAAAAGGTTGAGGCTGGAACATGTTTTATGGTGAATAGTTTGGGTGGTGCTTCCACGAAGGGTTTATCCATAGCACAGATCCTTCATTGGAGTTAGAAGAAGAAAACGATGAAGATTCACCATATTAATTAGTTAGTTATATTAAAACAGTAAAAAAACAGTAGACACAAAATGAAAAAAATTAATACCTTTTTATTATGCGGATGCGTAGCATTCGGTGTGACTCTTGTTCTAAAGACGATGAAGCTATTGAGAAAAGTAAAACTGGCGAAAAAGATAGTTAATATGTCATTCTTTACTACGAATGATGAGGGTTCAACAAGAACAGCACTTTCTTCTAATGGAACTATGTGGTTTTGGAACTGCAGAGATGTTCTTAGTGTTGGATATGAAGGCTCTAGAAGATGATGGAACACAGCCTTTTCAAAAGCTTCAGTGAGTGGTAATGTGTTCGTTTTTGGTCAAGCTCCAGAAAAAAACAACACCATATTACGCAATGTATCCATATCAAGCAACAAACAAAATAACTTATGTAATCAAAATGGACTAGTCGATATTTAGCTATACACTTTCAAACACACAAACAGCTATTGCAATACTTTTGATCCCAAAGCCAACCCATCTGTGGCTCTAATCCCAAGGCAGAAGATTCTTTTAAGGCTTATAATTTAGGTGGATTGCTTAAGTTTACATTAAAAGGATCTTCAAATGTAAAAAGCAAGTTACATTGCTTTTCAATTGGTAATAAGAGCCTCTTTGGCGAATTGAGTCGACATGTTGCATTCCGTAGTAACGGGGCAATATTAAGATTAAATCAAAGCTGGAACAGGATCTTCTGTTATTACATACAAACCTGAATCGGGTTTATTTGCAGAACAAACTGCTTATTATATAGCTTTGCCTACAACTACACTTCAACAAGGATTGACTTTAGCTTTGATCTTAAACAATGAGTAAGGTCATGCAATATAAAGTTCGATCTGCAGTTGCTATCAATCGTGGTGAGATAAAGGATTTAGGAATGATTACAGTAGATGAGAGTAAGGCTAGATCTATTTATCTTAAAGAACCAAGGTTTGATTGAGGGCTGTTAGTAAATATGTTCCTGGTTTTAGTGAGAAATGCAGATGGAAATCTTAATCTCTATGAGGCAGATAACTTCAAAAGGTTCTTGCTTACAAAGGAACTCTCGTTGTGAATAATCAAGATAGTTTACTTCTCTCGATGAGTGCAATACTATCGCAATATAACAGGACTTACATTACTTAATAATAAGAATCTTGCCGGTAGTTAGACTTCTCTAAATATCCTCAATTAGTTGAGACCATTACAGTTGTTAATAGTCCCTAAAAGTAACTTCAATAAACGCAACTGGACTTGATAAACTCATGCGTTAACTGCATCAGAAATGGATAATTTGGCAGATGTTACAATTGGTGGAAATAGTAAACTTAATACACTTGAGACTTTCAGACAATAAGGTTTTAAAAGCTATTGATGCACGAAACTTGCCTGAGTTGAAACACTTAATAGCTTCATATAATGCCAAACTAACAAGTGTTCAAACATCAGGTTCTCCCAAAGTGAAGGACTTTAATGTTGGGGAAAGTAAGGTGTTAACTTCTCTACCGATTTAAAATGAAAATAGAGAGATTGTAACATTTGTTGCATCAGGTACTAAATTATTAGAGTCGTTAGACTTTAGCAATCAACCTAAATTGGAATCGGTTATTGCTTATTCAGGAATAAGAGAGCTTAAAAGGTTTGAGCTGCTTCAGGTACAAATCTAAAGTATTTGCAGTTATCGATGTCATGTAGCTAGCTTAGATGTATCTAAAAATACAGAACTATTAGAATTAGATTTATATGGAGCGCAGGTATCTAAGCTTGATGTAACTACTAATAAGAAGTTAACAAAATTGAGATTACCATTCAACCCACTAGTAGAGTTGAAGATAGGAAATAACTCTTCTCTTAAATATCTCGATATATCTCACTGTAGATTAACTACTTTTCGATATTAGAACGCTACCTGCTTTGACTGAAGTTTATGCAGGACACCAAGTCACAGCTACTAATATTTTGCAAACATGACTGTTTATTATACAGCAGCTCAAAAAGACTGTTTTAGACCCAGTGATTGCAAATTCAAGTTCACAGCTCCAGGTAAGGTAGAATTTCTCAGAGACAAATGCTTAGTGCAACATACGTTGTTAAGAAACTAATTGATAGTTGGTTTAGACATAAAAATAAAAGAGGTAACTTAGATAGGTTACCTCTTTTTCGTAATGTATATTCAATTGTAAAATCAACTCAATCTTTTTGCTTTCTAAACTTACTCTTATTGCTCTCAATCTCAATGCTTTTGTTGTGTAAACTCAATGCTTTTACAATGCAATATCATTGCTTTTGAAAAGCCGATTCAAAGTAGTTGGAAACCATTAGTTAAGCATCATTGTCATAATAGGCTTGTCGTTGCTGAACAAAATGTTAGCCAACTCATCTATCTTGATGGTTGTTGCGTTGCTAAAAGGCTCCATCAGTTTTAATAGTCTTACCGTCTTTTACGATGTAATAAGCATTGTTCGAAGGAATATCTCTATCGCCTTTGATGTGCAACACCTTCTCTTCTTCAGGATAGATACTTGCATATAGCTTCAAAGCCTCGTGTGCATTAATCACCCTAATCATTCCCTTAGCCCCTCTTTATCCTTAGCCGAATAGTCGTTACCATCAATGCGAACATCTTCTTTGCGATGTCCCATTGCTCATCGTTGTGTAACAATATGGTGCTTTTGTTGCTGTTGCCAAGCATTCAGTTCGGTGACACTTGCATTTAAAATGTCGAAAGGCAAAAGCCACACAATCAATCTTTTCAACATATCCGCACTTAGCATACCAAGTGTATAACCACTCTTCTGCGGGGATAAGAACAGCAAACACCGCTCCTTTATGATAGCTATTGAAAATGCGCTTGGTGCATGATGTTATTGCCAATGTTGAGGTTTTCGCATCGAAGGTGATGTACTAACACCGCTTATATATACCGTTTTGGCAGTTTGATTGTGCCACTTTAGCTGATAAAGGAACAGCTCAAAAGCACCCACCACCTTTTTATTTATTTGAATGGTGTAGTTGTTTTCGTGACTCAAACACTCTGTTGAAATACATCTCAACAAATGCTTCTTTGTCGTTAAACACCTCTTTCCACAATTCTTTTGTCTCGTTTTTAACGTGCTCTTCCTCGTCTTTTGCCACGAAAGGATGATGCTCCATCACCGTATTCTTTTCGAGAATGATATCGGGCTTGTATGAAAGTTTAGCGTTTCTAAGTCCTTCTTCGCCCATATCTTCTTCACGATTGATGTAGAAATACTGCTCAGGAAGATGGCGAACAAACTCATTATTAATCATAGTAAACGCCCCTTCGTACGACACATCGGCCTTTTCAACACACACATCGAATGTTGTTTGATTGATAGGGCAGCCGTATGTCAAAAGGCAATGAGGTTGTTATCCACCCAAAGTGTACCGCCAATTAAACCCTAGTTCGTCCCAAAATTCAAACGCACGAGTCATCGAACGCAACTCACTTGCAAGCAGTTCGGGGTTCGAACCATCGTTAATCGATGCCTCACGCCATTTCTCTTCCAACTTTAAACACTCCGGAATAAGGTCTTTTGTCAATGGTTTATATTCGTAATGAGGGTATAATAACTTGAATTTATTGATGTGGTTGCGCTTTCCGTGTAGCTTTTTCCCTGACAAAGAGCCAACTTTTCATGGGTATAAATATAGTCAGCATAGTCTCTGTTGACTTCATTTCAAACGTGTTAGGCATAAATTGCTCTATAACATCAACCATACAGTTGCACACACCCAGCATAAGAAAGGGTGACCCAATGCATTTGCATCTTCTTTTGTAAAGCCTTAATCACCTCGATAGAGCATGCATCGCAAGGCTTAACAGATAGTTTTCCGTCTTCGTTTTCAGTGGGACGAGGAACAGGAAGCATATATGCAAGGTGCTGATTGACATAGAAACGGAATACCAAATAGTTGTTAACTATTGCCCATTGTGTGTTATATAGGAAACGCCAGCTAATGATGTTGGCGATAGAAAGGTCGCAATTTTGCAGTTCACCATGCAAAGTAAACGATTGAATGGTGTCTTTATCTGCAACAGTTACATCTTGAAATTTAATCATTTAATTATGTTTTATCGTTGAATGAACTACAAAAATAAGCATTCTTTGTTGTCTTTGCGTTGAAAAAGAGCATAAAAGAGTATTTCAATTGTTGCTGAATGTTAAGAAAAAGGCAAAAATAATTGCATGAGTTGTTGAATGTTGAGTAAGATTTATAATAAAAGCTATTGCTTTTTGCGTTTATATGATATAATGAAATGGACACGTAGAACTCACTATATAAAAATTATGTTTTTGTTATAGCAATCGTCATTGCTATAGGCTCATTGATGGGTTTCTCATACTATAACCGAAGCACTTTCGCAAGAAGAACGCAATAAAATGGAAGTGTGGGCAGAGGCCATTCACTCGCTAAATACAGCCGACGAGAACACCGATTTGGCTCTTGTTTTGAAGGTAGTGAACGGCAATAACACCTATACCTGTTGTGGTGATAGATGCCAAAGACAGTGTGCAAGCCATTCGAAACATCAACTTCACCGCCACTAAGTCGGCAGATGTCAATAGTCAAGCCCTTGCTCTTGCGCACCAATTGAAGCGCAAGGGGCGTGCCATTAAGTTGCAGATGAGCGATAATCCTCATGATTTTATAGAAGGTGTTACGACGATTCGCTTCTAATAAAGCGTCTAACCATTTATCCCTACATACAACTTACCGTTGTTGTGCTCTTCATTACACTGGCACTTTTAGCCCTTTTATGGAGTAAAAAGGCAGAACAAAACCGCTTGTGGGTTGGTTTGTCGAAAGAAACAGCCCACCAATTGGGCACACCAATATCGAGTTTGATGGCTTGGAACGAGATTCTTAAAGAACAATATCCCGACGATCCATTTATAACAGATATGGGCGAAGATGTGAAACGCCTTCAACTTATTGCCGATAGGTTCTCGAAAAATAGGCTCGCAACCTACTTTTGAGCCATGCGATATGAATGATATTGTGTTGAAAGTGGCAGCTTATATTGGTAAACGAGCATCGAGTGGCATTGCAATAGAAACGAAGTTGAGTGCCGAACCCGCTGTGGCACGCATCAATATGTTGTTGATTGAGTGGGTGATAGAGAATCTTTGTAAGAACGCTATCGATGCAATTGGCAGTAAAGGAGCCATCACTATCGAGGTGATGAACATGAAACACGGCGTTGTAGTAGATGTGTCTGACACAGGAAAGGGCATTCGCAAGGCAGATATTGCTAATGTTTTTCGACCAGGTTTCACCACTAAAAAGCGTGGTTGGGGACTTGGTTTGTCGCTTGCAAAAGCGCATTATAGAACAATATCACAAAGGACATATCTTTGTAAAACAATCAGAACAAGGAGTAGGAACAACCTTTAGAATAGAGCTTTTGAGTTAAGTCGTAAGCCATTGGTAGTGAGAAGGGTAGGCGAAGAGTGTCGACTTGCATTGCAATAGCTATGCTTTTGATTTGCAAAGTCAATGCTTTTTACAGCCTAAAAAGACCTGCTTTTTACACCACAAAAAGCAATACTATTATAGTTCGATTCGATTCAATCTTTAAATCAAACTCTTTTCCTCTCTTTTTGAATGGGTGCTCTTCTCAATTCAAAAGAAAATCGATTATTAACACTATTTAATTCTGAAGAGTAACAATTGTTACTGAATAGCTTGATAGATATTCGTACATTTGTAAAGCAATAAGAATGAAACGGCATTGAAGATGTCGAAAAGAACAGTTAGAAATAGAATAAAACAAGATACAAAATGGAAAAATAAAATGAAAGCCAACTTGCCAAATTGAGCAAGACAAACTCGACAAAATTCTTGAAATAGAAGAATTATACGAAACAGGAAAAGCTTACTCTGAACAAGCAAAAGATATGTTTAGAGAGCAAGTTGAAAAGATTAAACCTTTTCATATTGCCCTAATTGAACAAACAATGGTGGAAGAAGACGACCACGAATGTATTAGAGTGAACATGAAAAAGACCCTCGAACTGCTCTGATGAGTTTATGGATTACTCTCGTCCTGAGTTGCCTTCAGACCACCCAATAGCACAATATTATCGTGAAAACGATGAGATGCGCAAGCTGTTGTTGGCTGTTGAAGACCTTGTTCAATATCCAATGATTAAAAATCAATGGTTAGAGCTATACGAAAAGATTAGTCAATATCCACACACTTTAAGCGCAAGCAAAACCAGTTGTATCCTGTTTTAGAGCAAAAGGGCTTTACACGTCCTACAACGGTGATGTGGACCTTCGACGATTTTGTGAGAGATATCATCAGAGAGTCGGAACATTTGCTCGAAGAAGGTAAGGAAGAAGAGTTCATCGCTAAGCAAGAAGAATTGCTAAACTATGGCCGTGACTTAATGCATAAAGAGGAAGTGATTTTATATCCCACATCAATGGCTTTGATAAATGAGGCTGAATTTGAGGATATGAAATCAGGTGATCAAGAGATTGGCTTGCTTTCTTCACTGTAGAGCATACACCTAAGAAAGAAACCAACACCACTTCGAACCAACAAGTAGACGGCTTTGCACAAGACTTGCAGGCTTTGTTGAATAAATATGGATATAGTGTGGGTGGCGAAGAGAAGCTAAATGTAACCACAGGAAAGTTGACTCTTGAACAAATCAACTTGATATACAAGCATCTTCCCTATCGACATTTCGTATGTGAGACTGAAAACGAATTGGTTTGTTTTTATAGTGATACTGACCACGAATCTTCCCACTAGTAAGAATGTGATAGGCCGTGAGGTGATGAATTGCCATCCAAAGAAAAGCGCACACATTGTTCGTGAGGTGATAGACAAGCTTAGAAGCGGTGAACAAAGTAAGGCAGAGTTCTGGATTAACAAGCCAGGTTTGTTCTTATACATCGTTTATGTGGCTGTAAGAGATGAGCAAGGACGTTTCAGAGGCGTGTTGGAAATGATGCAAGACTGCACTCATATTCGTGCAATGGAAGGTAGTCAAACCCCTTTTAACATGGGCAAACGAGGCTCCAAAAGAAGAGGTTAAGGAAGAAGAGCACGACTCTGAGGAACAAACTGTTGCTGATGGTGCTGAAATAGCTATTGATGGCGATACCAAACTCAAAACGCTTTTAAAACAATATCCTTTCTTAAAGAAGAGATTAACTGAAATTTCATCACAATTCCGCATGCTAAATAGTCCTTTAGGAAAGATTATTGCAGCTCGTGCAGACGTGAAAATGATGAGCGAAAAGAGCGGTATTTCGCAAGAAAGACTTATACAAGGCATTAAAGAAATCATTAAAAAGCGAATTAGAAAAGTAAGTATTTCTTTCGTGAAATAATGATGGGCGAGGGCTACATCTTATTATATATAAAAGCAAATAGCAACTCACCCATTTGTCTAAAAGCTAAAAAGAAGTGATTGATAACATTGTATCAATCACTTCTTTGTATTTTTATATGGAATGTCCAGTAAGAGGCTTTTTCGCCCTGACTTAGACATTCTATTTATTAATCGTGTTGTTGACGATATGGACAATCTTTAATCACTTGTCGAATGCGTTTCACTTGATCTACGCTCACAGAAGTGTTTGTTGAATGTTCATCCATGATGTTATATGAGTTAAAGAAGTAGCTTGGACCATTCTTATATAAAGGTATAGACTTCTTTTCTATGCTTCCATCATCTTTAAAGAACGAATAAGTGTCTGGACAATAGTCTACATCTTTTTGGTTTTTGTATATATCTGGGTTGATACCTGTGGGCAATAAGCCATAAAATCTACCTAACATACGTTCAAAATCTCTTACTGCATAGCCTGTACCTTGTTGAAAAACATCTGCAAAAAGTCATAGGTATTCCACTCTTGAGGCTCTAAATTGGTGATGTCTTCCAATGATGTTATCTTCTCAAAGTCAATTTCCTTTAATGTCAGAAGGGTCGCCATAAGTGTATTCTGGGAGTGCACTTTTTGATTCGTTCATCTTCCAATATGGCACTGCATTCATTAGCCAAACGTAAATTACTTTGTCTGCTCCTGCAAGTAAATTCTTTTGAATATACGCTGTAATCTCCTCATGCTCTCGTCTGATAGCTTGATGGTTTTATATTCTTTCATGTAGAATGTCATTTTAGCATCACAGCCATTGGGTGCTTGACTGTTCACTCCTGAGAATGCTTGGTTAGTATGTTCAATCATCTTTTTAAGAGATTAGGTGTGACAGACTCCATTTGAAGCTGGTTTTCTCGTTATATAGCGATATAAACACCACTGGAATGCGCAAAGAGTTAGGTTTAAGTTTTGTGGTTGACGTAAGCTACCGATACTTTGGGTGACTTTAAGTTGTTACAAGTAGCTGTAAAGCTCACAGAATCTGTTTTAGCAGTACTTGTGAAAGCTTCATTTACATTGAAAGTTTTACCATCTGAGCTTGTAACCACTATCTTGTCTAAAGGCACTCGGTCGTCTAACATTTGCACTTCTGTTGAGTCTACCTTATAAAAACATTTTTACTAAGAACTTAAGTTTACTGGTTCCGTCGGCATTTAAGGTTAATGCATTGGGAGTAAATCTCGAAGCGTGTAATCTTATCTTCACCAATTCTTGTTGGCTCAAGGAAAGTTTCTTCTCTATTACAGCTTGAAAACAATGAAACAAGAGCTACCAAACTGGCGCTTAGCCATTGAAGTTTATATGCAAAAGCGAGAAATAAACGTGTTATTTTGTCATATTTCTATATTTTATGAAACCATTTACATTTTATTTTAGTTGTCTTTTCTATCATAAAAATGTAAGATAGGTGAGGTTTAAAATTATTCCATCCAGGGTTTTTGAGCAATATCGTTATCTTTTTAACTCAGCCTTTTTAGGGATGGGCATATGTATCTAAAGTCGTCTTTTGTAAGCTTTATAAGCCTCGGTTCTTCTTGTTTGTTGCGAGGGTTTTCTCGCTCATTTCCACTCCTATACGACGCATGTCGCACCAACGAATAAAAAGGTTCAAAACAGAACTCCTTCGTCTTTCGTCTAAAATGCTTTGTAATAAATTAGCACTGAGCAGGCTCTACATAGTTTGTATAACGAGTAGCTGCAAACTCTTTAGCTCTTTTTAAGGCTGCATCATCATGTCCTTGGCGTGCTTCTGCCTCTGCTGCTATGAGCTTCATTTCAGCACCTGAGCATAAAATAAAGCGTATATACGACCATGGAAAATCGTAATCAAACTTTATAATGCCTTTATCATCTGCAAAAACTCTTTTTACGAAGGTCGTTATCGGTGTAGAGTGCATACAAATCGTCGGCTGGATATTGAGCTAACTCATAGTTCTTATTTTCCTACAATGTCTTGTAATTTCGACCATCGCTATATAAGAACATTAAAGGAGCAAACTTTTTAGATGTTAAAAACACCGAATTCGTCTGATGTTGCAGGGGTTGTTTTTAATATCATTAAAAGTAATTCCGCTTGCCAATACCTCTTTGCATATTGAGAAGCCTTAGCATAATCGTTATCTTCTTTAGCTCCTGAACCAGCTTTATACAAATAAACTTGCGCTAAAAGACCTTTTTATAAATGTTTTTATTATAGAAGATATTGTAATCTGGTTCTGGTGTAGCATTGAAGTTAAGAGCGGTCTCTAACTCTGAAATAATAAATGCATAGTTTTTTCTTTTTGCGTTTGTCTTCTACTATCATAAGAGCCTACTTTGTCGGGTTCGGTGTTTAATGGCAAGCCAAGTTGGTTGTCTGTGTAAGGTGCAAACAATTGAACTAAGTGGAAGAAACAATAAGCTCTTGTAACTCTGCTTCTCCTTCCACGCATTCAGACTCTGCTTTATTACTTGTATTGTGCTTCTTAAGCTCAGCCAATATAAGGTTATAGAATCCAATAGCTTTGTAATAGGTACTCCAAATGTTTTCATGAATATCAGGATGTTTCCAAGTTTGCGATTTATTAAAGTCGCCTTTATTGTTTTTGTCCCATCCAAGTATCAAGATATTTATCTGTATTACAATCGTCTGAATAGAAGTAAGTAATAAGATATTCATCGTAGAAAGTGACCATTAGGCACTCCTGAGAGATAATCGTTGCCTTCTTGATAGTTTCTTAAGCTACCTCCTAACAGACGTTTCACATCAGTAAAGCTGTTCAGCGTTAGTTGATTGGTTGGTTCTACATAGAGATAATCTTTTACAACTGCTAAAGAATGTGAGCACACAAAACAAGTAATGCACATGCTTGTAGCTTATATTTTAAAAATATTGTTCTTCATATTTTTAGGATATTAAATAAACCATTTATTAGAAAACCTACATTCAGTGTGATGCTATAAGTGCGAGTAGAAGGGTAGCTAAGTGTACCCATTGAAGCAGGGTCGATACCCTTAAAGTTTGTAAGGGTAAAGAGATTACTTGCTGTAATGGCAATAGAGCACTGCGAACAGATAGCTTTTTGCATAACTCTTCTGTTAAAACGATAGCCTAAACTGGTGTAAGTACAACGAAGATAGTCGCCTTTTTCTAATGAAGTATTAAAGCGATATTGGTCGTATGCGGTGTTGTTTATACCCAAATAAGGGCGTTTGCCACATCACCAACAGCTCTCCAACGATATTGATCAGCGATGTATCAGTTTGCCAGAATAGTTGTAATTGTGGTTCATTGTGCTAGAGATTGTTGGTATAAGATGTCCTGTTTGGAATTCAAACTGAGCATTTAGTTCCCATTGCTTGTATCTAAATTCAGTAGCAAAACCACCCGTTGTGGTAGGATTACCTTCTCCTAAATAGTGCATAGGTGGACGTTTAAGCGCCAAAGTTCTATTGTTAAACATATCCATGTCTACCTTTGTTCCATCTTCAGCATAAGCCAATGTGTGTCCAGTTTTAGGATCTATGCCTGCAAAGTCGTATCCTAACCATGCTCCAACTGAATAACCTTGAATGTACACATTGTCGTTTTCAGATAAGAGAGAACTCTTTTGTGGTACCTGTTTAAACTCTTGATAGAATGTTTTGGTAATAATATTCTTATTAAAGCTCACGTTTCCACGAAGCGCCCATTCAAAATCTTTGGTTCTAATAGGTGTAAATCCTAAGTCAAACTCCCAACCACGGTTCACCAAGTTGGCAACATTTTGTTTGATAGAGTGAATACCTGAAGAGTAAGGAAGGACTTATTATCGAGCAAGTCTACCACCTTATTATTATAATAGTTCACATTAAATGTTATTCTATTATCCCATAAGCTTGATTCTAAACCAATATTAAAGTCCTTTTTCGTTTGCCATTTAATGTTAGGGTTGGCATTTTTATACGATGTTGGTACCCACTAAGCCAGCATAAGGACGTGTTTCTGTTAGCTTCATAGTGACAAATGGAAGTGCATTATGGTCTATACTACCAGTGTAACCATAGCCTACACGCACTGATAAAAAGTTAATAAAGTCCCATTTCATAAATGGTTCTTTGTAAATATTCCAACGTCCAGACACATTCCATAATGGAGTAAACTGGTTTTGGTTACCAATAATGTCTGAACCATCGTAGCGTGCAGATGCATTTACGACATATTTATCAGCATAAGAATAAGTGGCATTGGCAAAAGAACGAAGACATTTTAGACTCGTATTTGCCTGTTCCGCCTAACCAAAGAGAAGGGGAATGAGACATGTCGGTGCCTTGTGGCACTTGTGGGAAGCCCACAATGCGGTGCACCTTATCGTATTGAGGAGAATAATTGTAAGAACTATAATTCACATTCGATGTGATTTCTTGTCCTGCCATCACCTCTAAACTATGGTCATTGCCTAACGTTTTGTTATAAGAAAGCATGTTTCTCCAGGTATAGGCATCAGTGTTGTATTGTCCTTCACGTAGAGAACCCTAAGACATTAGCTGCAGGAATTTCGTTTCCTTGCACATAAGTTGCTTCCCAGTTATTACGCATATTGGTGTAAGTACCTTCGCCTTCTTCTCTTCTTGATGAGGTGTTAGACACCGATACCGATGCTTGAGAGGTGTAGATAAGTCCTCTTCGAGTGGTGTGATCCATTGTAACTTAACGTTTAATGAAAGACCCAAATAGCGTGAAGTGTTTTTGGTTTTCTAACATCTCACGTTTCATATTAAGCGTTTCCCAACGAAGTCCTGGGTGCAAACGGCTAACTCTTATGTCGTAACTCTTATCGTAACCATTGGGATCTCTCATAAGGGTTGGCTTGTAAGCATAGCGCATGGGTGATATAACTCGATGCGGTGCTGCGGTCGTTGCGATAAGTTGCTGCCAAAAATAGTTTGTAGCGTTAGCTTATCAGAAAAAGTGATGATATAGCTTACTATTAAAGGTTATACGCTTATAATTGTTGGTTAGCTCGGTTCCGTTTTTGATTTAAAAAGGTGAACGAATTATAGTATTGTGTGCGTTTGAACCACCGATAAGCTCAAATTCACTTGTTGAGTGTTAGCAGGGCGATAGAGTTCTTTAAACCAATTGGTGTTTCGTGAGCGTAATAGCTAATTTCTTTGTCGGCTTTTTCTTGTGTAATTGCTCCATTTTTCACAAGATTAAGAAGATAAGCGACACGTCCTACCGAGTCATATTCTCCCGTCTAAGAACATTTCTCTTTCGAATCTGATCTTCTCTTCGCTATTCATCATGCGAATATTAGAGTAGGGACGTTCTGTTATACCATAATATAATGAGGCATTATAAGTGGCCTTTCCTTCTCTACCATTTTTGGTTTTCACTCACAATAACGCCGTTTGCAGCTCGTGCGCCATATATAGCTGTGGCTGCAGCGTCTTTCAAAACGGTGATAGATTCAATGTCGCTTGGTGCAATATCGCCAATACCTGTTTGGGTAACTAAGCGTTGTAAGTCGTTACTATTGCTGACACTGGGTGCAATTCCATTAAGAGGCATACCGTCTACAATCCATATTGGCTCTGTACTTCCAGTGATAGAGTTGGCTCCACGAATACGTATTGAAGCGTCAGAGCCTGGTCTTCCGTTGTAAGTTGTTGCCACTCCAGACATCGTTCCTCTTAGAACTTGGTCCATAGAGCGCACGTCCATTTTGGCAATATCACTACTTTTAATTACCGAAACAGAACCCGTCATGCGAGGACGGCGAACATCTTGATAACCAGTAACAACGACTTCGCCAATATTGTTGTCTGAATTCTCGAGCAAAATGGTTAACTCTTCTTTCCATCAACGCTCACTGTGGTTGTTTTCATACCCAAATAAGACACTTTAGTAGCTTGGCATTGGCAAATTCTTTAATTCGAATCGGCCTTTAGCATCTGTTTGGGTCATATCTCCGTTGGGGAGAACTTTAATAATGGCTCCAACAAAGAGTCTCATTATTCTTGTCAATCACTGATCCCGACACGCTTTGTGCAGTTGTTTGCGCATAAGTCTTCTGTGTTAAGAAGGGCATTGGCGCAGTACTTATTATGGCCGAAGCAATAAAAAGCTGTGCAACTCGATGGTGAAGAGATGAAGAAAAATGGTGTAGTATACATCTTCATAACATTGAATAGTTTGTTTTGTTTATAAGGTATTGTTATAAGTTTCTTTGAAAGAATGAAAGGAAGAAGCACGAATGCCTACGTTTTCATTGTATTTGTGTAAAATGGTTTTTGTTTGTGTTTATTTTGCAAATATACATAAAAATAATAATTCTTAATCTATTTTCTTATTTTATTTTTAAATTGATTGTTTTTAGGTGTTTGGTAATAGCATTCTTTTTTGCTGTGTAATTGCAATGCTTTTGAGTTATAAAAGGATTGCTTTTTGAGCCCTAATTACATAGCTTTTACGGAGTGAAGCTGCTCTGTCGGTGTTTAGGTGGTTTCTGAATGGAGAGGAATAGGAAAGAGTGGTTTTACAATTTATATTTTTATAAATCTTGTGTTGTGGGTGTTCTTTTTCTTTTTGTCCCTATATAATATAAATAGGTGAAATCGTTCTTGTAGTTGATTTTTCCCATTTGTGGAGCAAAAAGTTGTGAATTTTCTTTTTGAATTATTTGGATTGTGTTGTAAAAAGTTGTACTTTTGCATCCGCTTTCGAGAGTTATCTCGTTAGCAATAAAGATAGAGTTCTTTGAATAGATTTACATAAACAGACAAGTTAGTACAAGAGTCTTGTTGTTTTTTACAACAGGGTATAAATACGAACCGTTAATTGATTACTTCAATAAAAGGTTATAAAGGATAGTCGTTCTAAGTCAGAATACATTCTCCTTATGGAGAAAAATATAAGAAATTTTACAATGTAGAGTTTGATCCTGGCTCAGGATGAACGCTAGCTACAGGCTTAACACATGCAAGTCGAGGGGCAGCATGTTGGTTGCTTGCAACCAATGATGGCGACCGGCGCACGGGTGAGTAACGCGTATCCAACCTACGCAATACTCAGGCATAACCCGTTGAAAGACGGACTAATTCCTGATGGTATGTATTTCTCTCATGAGTTATACATTAAAGAATTTCGGTATTGGATGGGGATGCGTCTGATTAGTTTGTTGGTGAGGTAACGGCTCACCAAGACTTCGATCAGTAGGGGTTCTGAGAGGAAGGTCCCCACATTGGAACTGAGACACGGTCCAAACTCCTACGGGAGGCAGCAGTGAGGAATATTGGTCAATGGATGGAAATCTGAACCAGCCAAGTAGCGTGCAGGATGACGGCCCTATGGGTTGTAAACTGCTTTTATGTGAGAATAAAGTTAGGTATGTATACTTATTTGCATGTATCACATGAATAAGGACCGGCTAATTCCGTGCCAGCAGCCGCGGTAATACGGAAGGTCCAGGCGTTATCCGGATTTATTGGGTTTAAAGGGTGCGTAGGCCGTTTGATAAGCGTGCTGTGAAATAGGGTGGCTCAACATCTATCGTGCAGCGCGAACTGTCGAACTTGAGTGCGCTAGGTAGGCGGAATTCGTGTGTAGCGGTGAAATGCTTAGATATCACGAAGAACTCCGATTGCGAAGGCAGCTTACCGTAACGTTACTGACGCTTAAGCACGAAGGTGCGGGTATCGAACAGGATTAGATACCCTGGTAGTCCGCACAGTAAACGATGGATGCTCGCTGTTGGCCTTTATGGTCAGTGGCTTAGCGAAAGCGTTAAGCATCCCACCTGGGGAGTACGCCGGCAACGGTGAAACTCAAAGGAATTGACGGGGGCCCGCACAAGCGGAGGAACATGTGGTTTAATTCGATGATACGCGAGGAACCTTACCCGGGCTTGAACTGCAGCTGAACGATTCAGAGATGATGAGGCCCTTCGGGGCAGCTGTGGAGGTGCTGCATGGTTGTCGTCAGCTCGTGCCGTGAGGTGTCGGCTTAAGTGCCATAACGAGCGCAACCCCTTTTCTTAGTTGCCATCAGGTAATGCTGGGCACTCTGGGAATACTGCCACCGTAAGGTGTGAGGAAGGTGGGGATGACGTCAAATCAGCACGGCCCTTACGTCCGGGGCTACACACGTGTTACAATGGCGCATACAGAATGTTGGTTTCATGCAAATGAGATCTAATCTTCAAAGTGCGTCTCAGTTCGGACTGGGGTCTGCAACCCGACCCCACGAAGCTGGATTCGCTAGTAATCGCGCATCAGCCATGGCGCGGTGAATACGTTCCCGGGCCTTGTACACACCGCCCGTCAAGCCATGAAAGCCGGGGGCGCCTAAAGTCCGTGACCGCAAGGGTCGGCCTAGGGTGAAACTGGTGATTGGGGCTAAGTCGTAACAAGGTAGCCGTACCGGAAGGTGCGGCTGGAACACCTCCTTTCTGGAGACGTCTATTATTTATAATTTTAGGTTATCTGTATTTATAATCTTGTACTTACTTACTTGTCTTGTTTACAAGGGAAAAGAATGATGCTGGGCAAATCATTTGAGCCTTGGCACTTGAACTTCAACCAGACACGAAGTCCCATAGCTCAGTTGGTTAGAGCGCCACACTGATAATGTGGAGGTCGGCAGTTCAAGTCTGCCTGGGACTACCTATAAAAGTTAACCCTTGGGGGATTAGCTCAGCTGGCTAGAGCACCTGCCTTGCACGCAGGGGGTCAACGGTTCGAATCTGTTATTCTCCACTCGTTTTACGAATTTGATTCGTAATAGATAAGATCTTTGACATATTGATACAAGCAAAACTGTAGATTAGAACAAACTAAATCAACAGCTGAAAGTATGAGCTATCTTTCTTTATGAGATAAACTCAAGTTTAGAAAGTAATTAAGGGCGCATGGCGGATGCCTTGGCTCATGGAGGCGATGAAGGACGTGATAAGCTGCGATAAGCTGCGGGTAGGTGCAAATAACCATTTGATCCGCGGATTTCGAATGGGACAACCCAATCGCATAAAGGCAGTATCACTATATATGATAGATGAGGCGAACCGAGGGAACTGAAACATCTTAGTACCCTCGAGGAAGAGAAAATAAACTAATGATTCCCCTAGTAGTGGCGAGCGAACGGGATTAGCCCAAACCAATGTTGTATTCTGCAATGTCGGGGGTTGTAGGACTACGTTGTTGTACTTGAATTGTGAGAAGAATATTCTGGAAAGTTTGAGCCATAGCGGGTGAAAGCCCCTTTATTCGAAGCATGCCAAGGCATAGTGGTATCCTGAGTAGCGCGGGACACGAGTAATCCTGTGTGAATCTGCCGGGCCCATCCGGTAAGGCTAAAATACTCCCATGAGACCGATAGCGTACCAGTACCGTGAGGGAAAGGTGAAAAGAACTTCGATAAGAAGAGTGAAATAGATCCTGAAACCCATGCGCCTACAAGCGGTCGGAGCATTATATGATGTGACGGCGTGCCTTTTGCATAATGAACCTACGAGTTACCGTCACTGGCAAGGTTAATCCTCCTAAGTGGAGCAACCGCAGTGAAAGCGAGCCTTAACAGGGCGTTAAGTCAGTGGTGGTAGACGCGAAACCAAGTGATCTACACTTGTCCAGGATGAAGTTCCCGCTAACACGGGAATGGAGGTCCGAACCAATAAGCGTTGAAAAGCTTCTGGATGAGGTGAGTGTAGGAGTGAAAGGCCAATCAAACTTGGAGATAGCTCGTACTCCCCGAAAGGCATTTAGGTGCCGCGTACGATGATTAACGTAAGAGGTAGAGCGACCGATAGGTCAAGAGGGCTTCACCGCCTATCGAGACCTGACGAACTCCGAATGCTTACGCTTTGCAGTCGTGCAGTAAGGGGGCGGGTGCTAAGGTCCGTCCCCGAGAGGAGAAGAATCCAGACCGTCGTTTAAGGTCCCCAAATTCTGTCTAAGTTAGTCTAACGAAGTCTGGTCCCCATGACAGCCAGGATGTTGGCTTGGAAGCAGCCATTCATTTAAAGAGTGCGTAACAGCTCACTGGTCGAGGGTCCGGGCATGGATAATAATCGGGTATAAGGCAGATACCGAAGGCGCGGGATAGTATTTAAAAAAGTATCGGTAGGGGAGCATTCCATCGACGTTGAATGACATAAGACAACTATATCTGGAGCTTTATGGAAAAGCAAATGTGGTATAAGTAACGATAAGGAGGGTAAGATTCCCTCCCGCCGTAAGACTAAGGTTTCCCGGGCAATGTCAATCATCCCGGGGTTAGTCGGGTCCTAAGTCTCAGCCGAACGGCGATGGCGATGGCAGAAACGGTTAATATTCCGTTACTGCTTTAATGAGCGATGCGCAGACGAAGAAGTGACACCACCGCGAGAGCGACGGAAGTCCTCCGTTGAAAGAGTGTAGGAGTTGATGGTTGCAGGCAAATCCACAATCCCGATCCGAACCTCGATAGTATGGTTTTCTCCTCGGAGCGAACCAATAGCGTGGGTAATCCTACTCCAAGAAAAATGCTCTAAACATATCTGTGAAAGCACCCGTACCGCAAACGGACACACGTAGTCGGGTAGAATATACTGAGGCGTTGAGAGATTCATGGTTAAGGAACTAGGCAAACTGACCCCGTAACTTCGGGATAAGGGGTCCCTCATCTGTAATGGCAGTGAGGCGCAGAGAATCGGTCCAGGCAACTGTTTAACAAAAACACAGGGCTGTGCTAACTCGAAAGATGACGTATACAGTCTGACACCCTGCCCGGTGCTGGAAGGTTAAGAGGAGAGCTTATTCTTCGGGCAGAAGGTTTGAATTGAAGCCCCAGTAAACGGCGGCCGTAACTATAACGGTCCTAAGGTAGCGAAATTCCTTGTCGGGTAAGTTCCGACCCGCACGAATGGTGTAATGATCCGGACGCTGTCTCAACCATGATCTCAGTGAAATTGTAGTATCGGTGAAGATGCTGATTACCCGCGATGGGACGAAAAAGACCCCGTGAACCTTTACTGCAGCTTAGCATTGACCTTGGTCATCCGATGTGTAGGATAGGCCGGAGGCTTTTGAAGCGGGTGCGCCAGCACTCTGTGGAGCCATCCTTGAAATACGGCCCTTTGGCTGTCTGAGGTCTAACTCGCTCGCTTACGAGGACACTGTTTGGTGGGTAGTTTGACTGGGGTGGTCGCCTCCAAAAGCGTAACGGAGGCTTCCAAAGGTACCCTCAGGTCGATTGGTAACCGACCCATTAGAGTGCAATGGCATAAGGGTGCTTGACTGAGAGGCAGACATGCCGACCAGGCAGGAAACTCAGGGCATAGTGATCCGGCGGATGTATGGAAACCCGTCGCTCAAAAGGATAAAAAGGTACCCGGGGATAACAGGCTGATCCCCCCCAAGAGCTCATATCGACGGGGTGGTTTGGCACCTCGATGTCGGCTCGTCACATCCTGGGGCTGGAGAAGGTCCCAAGGGTTGGGCTGTTCGCCCATTAAAGTGGCACGCGAGCTGGGTTCAGAACGTCGTGAGACAGTTCGGTCTCTATCTATCGTGGGCGTTGAGTTTTGCGGGAGCCCGTCACTAGTACGAGAGGACCGTGATGGACAGACCTCCGGTTTACCAGTTGTTCCGCCAGGGCACCGCCGGGTATCTGAGTCTGGATTTGGATAAGCGCTGAAAGCATCTAGTGCGAAGCCATCCGCAAGATTAGAACTCCTTTGAGGGTCGTTGTAGACGACGACGTTGATAGGGTGTAGGTGTAAAGACAGTGATGTCAAAGCCGAGCACTACTAATTGCCCAAAGCTTTCAGACACAGATTATTTTCATCCGTTGTGATTTATTTAATCATACATTTTTGCTTGTAGATATGTTATTGATATTATAAAAGGTATATCAGGCGGTTATAGCGGTGGTGTTCCACCTCTTCCCATTCCGAACAGAGAAGTTACCCACTTGCGCCGATGGTACTGCAATGCAATGCGAGAGTAGGTAGCTGCCTTTTTATTAGAGAGAGTTTAATTGAGTTATCAGTTAAGCTTCTCTTTTTGTTTAATAGGTTTTATTGGCTACTAAATATCTACGCTCCCATATTATGCTTGTATCAAAAAGAAGAACTTGAAGGATTAAAGAAGACTACAAAGAATACTTTTAAAGGCAGAGAGGAAATATTAGTTGGTTAAGAAATAATGGACTTATAGGTTAATGAGTACTTCTTCCCAAAACAAAAAGAGGCCCTTTTCTATACATTTATACCAACCACTTGAGACCCCAAAAACTATGGATAGTTATGTAGAGAACCTTCTATAGGGCCCACAAATACAATTTATAAAGCATTAAAGGCTTATCTTAGCGATCACTAAGGGAAATCTTCTTAAATAGAAAAGAATGCCTTAGAGGCTAAATAAAATAGCTAAGGAGATAAACAAATACCTATCAAAACAAATATAAAGGAGGTACCAGTTCATTTATACTGCTGACTTCAAGGCTGAAAATAAATGAAGAACGCAACCTAAAGTGCTTTGCAGAAACTCAAACAAACAGCTATTTAGAAAGCCACAGATAACTTTACTAACTAGAAAGAAGGAAAAATATACATTAAAAGCAATATAAGTTGTTTACAGCCATAAATGTCTTTGAAAGGATTTAAAGTGCACAGAGTAAAATATAAAAAGCCTGTCAGACGTAAATTGCTTTATGCCCAATGCCTACCAAAAGAACTAAGAGCTTGTCCGAAGGTGTATGTTTATATAGCTTCTAATACGATAATATTAACTTTCAAATGATACAATCTTTATTTGCAATATATCTCCAAACCGCAAACAGACTAACTGCTGATCATCAAAAATCCCTATCAAGAATCCGCAAAACAAAGTCCTAAGCAATATATGCATCATTTCTTTGATTGAATAAGTTCAATCAAAATCTTTTATTAGCAGTCTAATAGTTAGGGCTTACACTTATAAAAAGCTTACTTGCAAGTTTGTAAGTGAATAGAATTCGAGGATTAGATAAGTCCCATAGTTTTACTTCTTGTCGTATCAATTCAGCATGTTTCTTACTAATATCCTTCAAAGCGTTTCCCTACAGATTTACGAAGATACTCGCTTTCGTTCCCTTTGTGTTTGCTAATTAGTGCAATTGCCATTGTAGGATGCTCTTTAAAGAAAGGCCGACTCGTCCAAATTCTCAGTCCTTCAGTTACTGCACGAATAACATTAGGGTTGTTGTCGTTTATCCATTCCTCGATAAGTGGCACTGACCTCTCATATCCTCTGCATTTGCAAACCTCATCAAAAAGCCTTTTACAGCATCTCTTGTACACGCCAATTGCTATCCTTACTCACTTGTTCTTTGAGAAAACAAAGGGCGTTATTATCCTCATTTGCTAATCTTCCCAACATGGTTGTTACACATGCGGACTTGATAATCTTTACTTTTTAAACCATTCAAAAGCAAAGTTCAAACATTGTTCTTTCGAATAAGTAGAAAATATTTGGTCAGCTCCATCAATAATGTGTTGAAAACCATGTTCTATTTGCAGAATTCTGCAAAGGATGTCGTTTATTTCCACCATGTATGCTAAGGATTTTAGTTTGTAAATGCAGTGTGTTCCATTTGCATCTTCTTTCTTGTGCCGTATTTATTCGTATACAGAATGTATTCTTCTGTTATGGAACAAACATAAAAAGCAGCAAAATATAAGTTCTCTAAACTAATTGTGCCAACTCATTCCTAACAAGAGTATAAAAGTGAAGAACGCAACAAGTGCCTCGATAATCATACATAATATGAAGATGGGCACACCTTTGCCCTTTCCTTTTCCTAAGCTAAACTCATAAGAAAATGGCAATTACCACAACAGATATGCAAAAGAGGAATGTAATAAACTCCCTCATCTAAGTACGTCATACGGAAATAGACAGGAAAAACTGAAACGCATACCAGCCTATTATGTAGGCAATCCATCTATAAGGCATAAATTTCTTCATCATAAACACTCACTTTTTAGATGTAATATAATCCTCTTTGAGGACAATTGATAGAAAACCAATCCCATCGAAATCGATTTTATTAGAGATTCTTCGTTCAAAAAGGGTGCAAAAGGGATAAGATATGGTCAATGTAAGTCTAAATACCTAATGCATCATACTCTACTCCCAATGCCATTGCAAATATAAAGAATGCAATAAGTATGCAAACCACTAAACCAATGATAAAAATAATCACGCCATGCGATCTTTCCTTTTTCTTTTCCAAACTTGTAAGAGCAAATAGAATTGACCAATAATGATATTAAGATAGAGACCAAAGAACTCCAAAGTTAGGTCGTATCTCTTGAATAGCCATAAACGAATCAAAAATAAACCAGCCTACCATGTAAGCTAACCATCTATATGGCGTGTTTTAAGCATCATAAACATTCGTATTTTTAAGATAACACAACTTCAATGTAAAATAAACTCCTTAATAAAGAGTTCTTTAAATGTGGTATTTATAATAATGCGTTGTGTTATTGTCAATGATAGTCAACAGGATACAGCAGCATTTAGATTGCGATTACCACGAACAAAAGTTATATAAATGTTTTATATTATCAATGATTTTTGTAAGTATTTTGATGAGAAAAAGCATCGAAAGCTTTTCTAAATAATAACCATGTCTTTCTTTATGTCTTTTAAAAAGCACTGCAATTGGATGCCAAAAGCATTGATATTGGTAGGCAAAAACATAGCTATTAGTGCGGTAAAAAGTATTGAGTTTATTTGATAGGGATAGAGAGAATGGTGGTGAACTACCATATTGTTAGTCTGTGAATGTGAAGAACACTACAAAAGATCTTCTTTTTCAATCGCTTTCCAGCTTGGTTACATTTCAACTTGTAAGTAATTCTTTCTGTTAAAATATTAAAACAAAAACGATTCGTATTTATTAAATTCCTACCTTTACAGATAAAAAGCAGATTATTTTGCACCTTATCGAAACCGAAAAATCTCTTTATCAAAAAGAAATGGCGCCCTAATTTATTTTTGAAAAAGCTGAAGAGCATGAAGCCATGAAAGCTTTTGTTAGAAATGAAAACGAACGTCTCAAAAAGTTTATCTACTGAGTATTTTGAGTCCCCAAAAAAAGAATTAAAGAAGAAAGTTGGTATTTATGAAATTAAGGTATAAATTCAAAAATAGATTCCATGTTAAAGTATTGGGATATTCCTGCCAGAATATATTGTATGGCAGCAACTCTCTTTTCTTAATACCTTTTTATGTGATAGGGTTCCTCTCAGTTAGAGATGATTTGCCACGTAAAACAGGCATTGTTCATGGAATACGCATACTTGAAACGTCTCATAGTGGTTGGGAAGTAAATTTTAGTTTGGAAGGTGATACGAATCATATCTATTGGCAAGGATATGAAAATTCTATCCATTCTTTTTATTTCTCCAAAATATAAACTCGACGACTATAGAAATTAACAAAGGAGATACCATCACTTTCTTTTATTGATAAAACTAAAAAGGCAATTATATAAAGTTTCATAGTCTGTTTTTGAAGGTACTTCAGCGAAATCAGACGATGTTGTTTATACCGAAGGCTTGACAGTGAATGGGAAAAGAAATTGCATCTCCACTTGTTGCAGCATTTATACGCACTCCCTTAGCATGGTTAGGGGGCGCAGGGACTATTGTTTTTGCATTTGGCTGTGTCTGTTTACCGTTGATTTTTGTATGTGGTATAAGAAAAAGAAGAGTATTAATCAAAAATAAAGAAATACTTTTATTATCAGAATATGTTCATCTGATCATTTAAAGATAAAGATAGAATGGCTTACTTTACAAAAGATCACAGTTATAAACGAACCAGCTTATAGGGTAATCTTCGACTTCGAGCATAATGGCAAGATTATAAACCAGCCATAAAGAAGAAATAGAATATAAATGAAAGAAATAAAGATATATGAAAACAAAAAACACCTTATTATTCTTTGGCCTGTTGTTAGGCTCCGTAAATAGTTATGCCCAAACCCTCGACAATAAAAAGGAATGGTGGTAGATTCGCTTACAAGTCAAGGCGAACCTTATGTAACTATTAGGGTTTATAAAGAGCGTAAGAGCGATAAACCCCTTGCCATGTGGGTTACAAATATAGACGGAACATTTGCTCATACAGTGAATGGGCAGGGCAATTTCTTTATTTCTTTTTAGCTCAATGGGGCGTAAAGACATTATACGCAACGTGCAGTTGAGTGCCACAGGTGGTGAGATAGACTTGGGTAACTGCTTATTCAAGACAACGCCAAACAGCTTAAAGGCGTAGAAGTGGTGGCGCAAAAGCCACTTGTGAAGATGGAAACCGACAAAATGGCCTATGATGTGCAAGCCGACAACGATTCAAAAGCCAGTACGGTGCTCGATATGTTGCGCAAAGTTCCAATGGTTATTGTCGATGGACAAGACAATATCACGGTGAATGGTCAAAAGCTCTTTCAAAGTGTATGTCGACGGAAAACCCAGCGTTATGTTCTCTTCTAATCCTTCGCAGGTATTTAAAGCTATGCCAGCATCAATGGTAAAGACATTGAAGTGATAACCAATCCAGGTGCAAAGTATGATGCCGAGGGTGTGGGAGGCGTGCTTAACATCGTTATGAATGCGTCTTCCAACTCTAAAATGAAGCAAAACGGCTATAATGGAAATGTCAGTTTAACTGCAGCTACAATAGGTTTGCGACTCTCGAGCTTTTATCGGTGGACAGCAAGACAAGTTTAGTTATAGTGCCAACATAATGAACAACAGAGGTAGGGTGAAAAGGTGTTGAAACCGAGATGGAAACGTATTGCGAGCGATGGTTCACGCATGATTTATAATCAAACGGGTTCAACAAGAATGCCTTTCACTATGGCTAATGTTAGTTTGGGGTATGAAATAGACTCTGTTAGCAATGCTGAGCGCAACGTTAGGAATAACTCAATTCGAGATGAATAACGATGGACATCCAACAACAACCTTCACGGGTGGTAGCTATGGAATAGGCTTTTCGTATGGTAATGCTATGACAATGAAAAATGTAAACAACTCATATAATGGTAGTTTAGATTATCAGCGTTTCCTAAATAAAAGCAGAACCAGTAGCATTACGTTGAGTTATCTTTTCACAACCAGTCCTGCTCATAGCGAAAATCGTCGAAATTACGACCCAGTTTCTGCATTGGTCACTATTCCACTCGCCGATCTTTATTCAGAAGCAAAGACACGTGGAACAGAACATACGTTGCAAGTGGATTATATCACCCCATTAAGCAAGACCCAACAGTTGAATGCTGGTGCTAAATATATCAGTAGGCGAAACTCTTCCGACTCTCGTTTTTACGATATAGTGGGTAGCGTTGAGCAGTATGATCCAGCCAAAAGCGTTAATTATAAGAATCTTCAAAGCATTTTAGCAGAGTATGCAGAGTATAAGGTTACATTGAAAAATGTGAATGCTAAGGCAGGACTTAGATACGAGCATACATGGAGAAAGTGTAGATTTTGTTTTGGGTGCAGGTTCTAATTTTTAAAAAGAATTATGGCAATCTTGTGCCTTCTGCCAGTGTCACCTACAATCTTTCTCGAACAAAGAATATAGGTGTTAACTATGGTATGCGCATCACTCGCCCTGGTATTACCTATCTAAATCCTTATGTAGACCGCTCTAATCCAACGATAATAAGCTATGGAAATAGCGATTTAGAGGTGGAAAAGACTCAACATTAATTTGGTTTATAACACCTTCTCACGCAAGTTTATGGCCAATTTCACGCTTGGTACAACTTTTTGCTAATAATAAAATAGAAGAATACTCATTCATGCAAAGTGGCATTTTAAATAGAACTTATGGCAATATTGTGCAAAAGTAAGTCATTTAATTTCAACACTTTCATGAACTATTCTCATCTAAAAAGACTCGAATAATGCTCAATCTCACTCTTGAGTATGCTGACTAAAGTCTGCACAGCTCAACCAACACAACTCAGGTTGGATGGCAATGGCATTCTTAGGAGTGCAACAAACATTGCCATGGGATTTGAAATGGAATGTGAATGTCACTGGTTCTACCAACCAATACACTCTTCAGGGCTATCAAACTGGTCATAATATATTGATTTCGACACTTACAAAGAGTCTATTCAACGATAAACTAAGCTTGAGTTTGCTCTATCTCTCACCATTAACAGGCAAGTTAGAGATCAAACAATATAGCAAAGGACACGATTTCGAAAATAAGATGAATATCAAAATTCCTCTTAGAAATCTTATGTTTACAGTGGCTTGGAATTTCGGAAATACAAAGAAAAACATTCCAACAACGCTCAAGTAAAATTACAAACGACTTCCAAGAGCGAGAAGATAGCAATTCGCAAGTACCTGGTTTGGGTGCTGGTTCGGGTAAAGGAATGTAATAATATGAACCACAAAGAGCTGGATAACAATAAAGAGAACACGTTTGTAGAAATGTAAAAATAAAGATATAAGGCCCAGAAGCGAGCAATAGGATAACAACATTGCTGTTGATGGGAGATGTATAATTTAAATAAATGAGAGTTATGGGAAGAATAATGAAATCAGCAATTGAGCTAATAGGAAATACTCCTTTAGTAGAGTTAGGACAATTAGAAAAAGACATAGATGCAAAGGCACGTGTTGTGGCTAAGATAGAAGCATTTAATCCGGGCGGAAGTGTAAAAGATCGTGTTGCACTCTGCCATGATTGAGCAAGCAGAACGTGATGGACTTTTGCATGAAGGCAGCGTTATTGTAGAGCCAACAAGTGGTAATACGGGTATTGGATTGGCTTTAGTTAGTGCCTTGAAAGGTTATAGATTGATATTAACCATGCCCGAAACGATGTCTATTGAACGTCGAAGATTGGTTGCAGCTTATGGTGCAAAAAGTGGTACTTTGCACACCTGGATCAGAAGGAATGAAGGGTGCCATTGCCAAAGCAAAGCTTATTCAAAGCGAATTGAAAGATGCCGTGATACTTGGTCAATTCGAAAATAAAGCCAATCCAAACAAGCACTATGCCACCACAGCTGAAGAGATTTGGAAAGACACCGACGGACATGTTGACGTGTTTGTAGCAGGTGTTGGAACAGGAGGAACAGTGAGTGGGGTAGGCAAAAAGCTAAAAGAGTATAATCCAAATATAAAGGTTATTGCAGTTGAACCCGTTGCATCTCCAATGTTATCACAAGGAAAAAGCAGGCCCACATAAGATTCAAGGAATTGGTGCAGGCTTTGTTCCCGACAATTATAATGCGGCAGTTGTAGACGAAGTTATTACTGTGGCAGACGATGAAGCCATTGCAACCGCTCGTTTATTGGCTTCGAAAGAAGGTCTATTGGTTGGAGTTTCATCAGGACAGCCGCTTTTTGTTGCCTTACAATTGGCTAAGCGTGACGACCTAAAAGGAAAGACCATAGCAGTGTCATGTTCGATACTGAGAGCGTTATCTTTCAACTGTTTCTCTATGCACACGACGAACATCCAACAGATGTAAAGCTATGATGAATTCTATTCAACAGTTTTATCTCAACTTGAGCAACCTGATCAACATATTCCCAAAGTAAATATTGTTGGAATAGATGCCAGCGAGTTAGAAGAAACCATCAGTTTGTTTCTGTTCTATCGTGTTTTCAGGTTATTTTCGATTGTCGTCCTATGGGTGAAACGCTCACTCGTTTTGTGGTTGTTATTGCAGGACAAGCAGCCCGTACCTATCGCATGTTGCCCAGTTGTGATGCTGTTTCAGCCGAAGAATTTGGTAGTAGGGTAGCCGAAAAAGCTGTTAGAACGTATTCTGAGTTACGAAGAAAGCTTGGAACAGACGTGCAAGCGGTGTTCGATAACGACCCTGCAGCGCAAGATATCGAAGAAGTTATTTTGTGTTATCCAGCTTTGAAAGCTCGTGCTTCACCATCGATTGGCCCACGAACTCTTATTACTTGAGTGCCCAGAGTTGCCCCGAATGATTACAGAGGCTGTGCATTCGCAAACGGAATAGACATTCATCCAGGCGCAGAGATAGGCGATTATTATTTTAGTATCGACCACGGAACGGGTGTTGTTATTGGCGAAACGTATCATTGGCAATACATGTTCGTCTTACTGCAAGGCGTAACTTGGTGCACGTAGCTTTAAGTTCGATCCAGAAGGACATCTTCGAGAACCACGTCATCCTATATTAGAAGATCGTGGTGGTTTATTCTAACTCTTCGGTGTTAGGTAGAATTCGAATTGGGCATGATAGCATCATAGGAGGAAATGTTTGGCAAAACCCACCGACTCTGCCTCCTGGATCACGAGTAGTGCAAAAAGTCGTGCCACAGCATCTACCTTTGAGCATGGCGCAGGCATTTAGAATAGAGCTAAAATGGCTTGGTATGTCAATGTCTTTGCAATAGACTTTGATAAAATGAATAAGAAAAGAGACAGAAGTAAAACAATCAACTTCTGTCTCTTTTTGTGTTCTTATCTTCTTGTTCTTATCAAACTAAACGATGTGCCTCATTCTCTTTTATGCTGTTATACCTTTGAAAAGTGGTAAAAATAAATCATATATGTTAATAATAGTACTCGATATTATATTTGCATATCGAACTAGTAACAGAATGATCGTTTATACTCGTCTAAATGAAAAACACTTGTATTAGCAAAGCTACTAAAAGCGAGGAAAGAGCATCTTTTTGACAGAGCAATAACAATCGTCTGTGGATAAAAAGAATAGAAAACAAATATTATAAACAATCTAACTGAATGAATTATGATTTATTTTTGGATTCTCTTGGTGGAATAATAGTGTTTTAAATTGTCGTTATTTATTAACCACAAAAGGGTTGAAAAGGCTTTGCCTGATGAGATAGGAGCGACAAAAAGAAATTTCAGAACAATGAATATCTATGACTATCCAGCTGTTAATGGTTTGCTTTTTCACCATAGTTGGTTTGGCAAATTGGTGGCATTGAAGGACTTTAAGATAACAGAAATGGTGACCTGCAAGAACTATGCGGTACTGATTGATGTGGAACGTCGCATAATTTGTCTTGTTTGGGCTTATTTTCATATTCCTAATGTGTTTTCTTTTGATGATGTTTTAGGTATGGAAGTGGGTGTAGATGTAAAGTCTAAACATCGACAGACTCTGTTTATTTCACCTAAAATAAAGGGATATAGAATTATAACGTCACGCAATTGGAAAGAATATGTGGCTAAAGAAGTGTATCTTAAAAATGAAGGTTACGACGAAAAGGGTGTGCAAACTTCACATTAAAGTTCTTAACGTCTGAAGCTCGACAAGATAGTTCGTGGTATTATGATGCGGTGAAGGCTGCAAATGAATTAGAGGAAAAACTAAGAAGCTATATCGATAACACGCCAAAACTACAAAATGGAGCTGAAAATGGAGCTGAGGAGATTGAAGCTACATTGAAAGCTTTAAGCAACATACGTCTTAGTATGCAGCTTATGGCAATGAAAATGCGAAATAGAGAATGATAAAGACCTATATTTCGGTAATCCTGCTTATTTGTCGCTTCGTAATGAGCAGATGGTGATAAGATTGCCTCGAGATTGAGCATTCAACGCTATCCGAAGAAATGAAGAAAGAGGCGGTGAGAACAATTCCCATTGGAAGACCTTTGGGGTTGTGGTGCTTGACAATAAGCAGATTACGATAACGCAAGGATTGATGTCGGCACTGCTCGATAACGTTGTGGCGGTGGTTACTTGTGATGCGAGACGTATGCCAATAGGTTTGCTTTTACACTCTTTCGGTAATACACTTCATCAAGAGCGGTTCCGTAATCAGCTCGAATCGAGTGTCCCTTTTGCGTAAGCATTATGGCAACAAACGGTGAAAGCAAAGATAGAAAATCAGGCATTTTGTTTGCAAAGCACACCACACGTTCGTTTGCTCCATTGCATGTGTTGGCAAAAACGAAGAGTGACGACTCGGATAATAACGAAGCGCAAGCAGCTGCTTATTATTGGAAGAATATCTTTGTGTCGATTCCTGATTTTACACGTGACAAAGAGGAACCCGCTCAATAATCTACTGAACTATGGCTATGCCATTCCTGCGTGCAATTGTGGCTCGAGCCTTAGTGAGTAGCGGCTTATTGCCTGTCTTTGGCATTCATCATCACAACCGATACAATGCCTATTGCTTAGCTGATGACATTATGGAGCCTTATCGTCCCTTTGTAGACGACATTGTTTTGGAGACCATAAAAACGCAAGAAATTCCTGAAGACTTAACCACTGAACTGAAACAAAAGATGTTGATGCTGTCTAGTTGCGATGGATGATCAACGGAAAGAATAGTCCATTGATGGTAGCTGTGTCGCAAACCGCCGCCAGTCTCGCCAAATGTTTTGCAGGAGAGAGCAAGAAAATTGCCTATCCAGAGTTTGGGTAAGGGGTGTTTGCAATTTGAATAACTGCTTCTCTCTGTTTCTTTTGAAGAATTCTTGTGTCGTTTCATTGTTTGGTTGATATACAATCCATTCATTTTTATGCAGGAGTGGTCTTTATTAAAGACTTTTATAGTCTCTATTTCTAAAGTATGTTTAGTTTATTTCTTTACTTTTTAACTACAAGTTTACATAATTCTTCAAGCTTTGAGAGTGTATCTAAAGTTAGGTTACCTTCTTTAAATAGACCCTCGTCTTTGTTTTACCCTCTTACGCAAAGGGTCCTGATGTATTTCTTTTAGAACAGTTGAAATGTATTCAGAATATTCCTTTTCCTTCTTTTTACGTAATTCTTCAGAGAAAATGCTATGATTGACTTAGAAAGTGCAGTTTTTATAAGCGTAATCTTCTATAATATGTTTTATGTACTGATTAAGTAGAATACACATGCGGTAATAGTTAGTGGTATCATACTTAATCTTCCGATTAAACTATAAAGATATGTATGTGAAGTTGTTTCTATTATCCACCAACCACCAACGATCCAGCTTCCTATCGCTATTGTAATTATTAGAAATATTATTGCCGCAATTATCCAAGGATAAGTATTCTATGTTTTCATGGGCCTCATATTGAGTTTGAAATGCTGAGCTAATTCCGCAGCTGTTGTATATTGAAGTGCTTGCTTGGATTTTTTCAATGAGATCTGCAACTTTTTATGTGACTTGAATGTTCTTGAGCAGTGTATTTAACTTCTTTTGTAATCTTTTTGTACTTCTCCTGGTTTTCTTTTTAGCGCTATTTCTCTTCTTGCAGTTCATTCACTTTTTGCTTCAACTTTTCAATAGAAGAGTTGCAATCTCTATAGTATTCTTCTTTATGTAAATATCATACGGACGTAATAGTGGCTTTAAAGAATCTAGTATTTCAGCAGTCTTTGATAGATGTGTGTGTATATATCGATTTAATTCTATCTAGATAGTCTGAAATATCCTCCTTTCATCATAAGAGGAGATATTAAAAATATGATATGACTTGGTAAGGTATTCTAGGCATTTAATAATATTGTTTATTTCGGTCAAGAATATAATTAACATCATTCCTACTTATTATTTTGAATCGAAGAATGTTTACTTGTGCTCGTCTTTATTATATGTGTTACAAAAACATTAAATTTCTTGGCGATTATATACGATATTACCCTATTTCTTGCAATCACGTCCATTTTTATCTTATATTTTGTTAATTTCATCAGTTTACTTATCTTTCCTGTTATATAGAATAAAGAAAAAGATACAGGATGGAAAATCTCTCATATCCGATAAGTGGATAGTGTTTAGATGTTTGTTACCAGCTACTTCCAACAGACTTCAAGGTTGGCAGGCGGTAGCTGTTTATAAACTTATAGCTATCTAAAATTATTTTCCATCCGCTTATCTTTTCTCTTATTAAACATTTTTGAATATAACAACCGTTGAGAAGATGAAAGTTAAAAATTACATATGAGAGTGATACTATATATAGAAGTGTTCATCAAAAGCTATTACGAGCTGACTGCCCAAGGTTGGCAAGTAGTGGCTTTATATAAACGTATTCCCTATCTCAAAACTCTCACCTCAACGGTTTGTTATCTAAATAACGGCATTTATTACCATCATTCTTCTATATAAACTTTGATAAAGAAACGATGAATATGAACAATAACAATGATACTTCGTGATGTATAGACTTGAATACCTATACAGCTATTTTGACTACTCTCCGAAAATGGATGGTCTGTAATAGCTGTTTATCGTAAAAAGTACCTATCTAATCTAAAGTTCATATTTCAATCGTTTCTTTTTCTTATATTTTGTTAATTTTAATTAGTTTACTTATTTTTACCTGTTATAAATAAAGAAAACGTAGTTTTTTCTATGAACAATTACTTTAATACATCTTGAAATATAGATTAGTGTTCCAATACAGTTACTTCGACTATTCGCCTGAACATGGATGGTCGATAGTAGCTGTATACCGTAAGGTGTTTGAGTAATATTATCGTTCATAGAAACTACGTTTTATTTTTAGACAACAGACAAGTGTTGATAGCACACTGCCTACATCGTATTTTTGCAGCCATTTTCTTATATAAACTTTGAGTAGAATAATTTTTAAGAAAGTTTATGTTAATCCCCTTCGCAAAAGACTTTATAATGTTCAAATAGAGATAACGCTCTAAAAATATTAACATATTAAACACTAATTCACCATATTTTCAAAAAGTCACCAAAGTTACTCATTCCAAAGAACTAAAACATTTTTGGAGTATGAGAAACTTTACACTAAATTCAATTCCCTTGTTTGATTTACAATCTGCATTTCCAACAGAAAAGTCTCTGCATTAGAGTTTCTTGAGCAGACAAGATGGCATCGGCAAATGTTATTTCGCCTTCGACCCTAACTTCAAAAGGTTTATAAAGAAGTGATGGCTCATACAGATGTAAAAGAAACTCTGCAAGAACTTCAATGTTAGAATAGGAACAATTTTTGAAAGTTCAAAGCTACCATTAAGAAAATGGTTTATGGCTATTTACATCCTTACTTCAAACAAGAAAGGTATTTCATCTATGCAACTTGCCAAAGACTTGCATATTACACAGAAAACCGCTTGGTTTTTAACCCAACGTATTAGGGAAACATTTACCATACGGACTAATGATAAGCTCACTGGTGAAGTAGAACTCTGACGAAACATTTGTTGGCGGAAAGAACAAGAACCGTCATTGAATAAGAAAGCTAAGAAATGCCAAGGCAGGTCTTTTGTTGATAAAGTTCCTGTATTAGGTATGCTTGAACGTGGCGGCATAGTCATTTGCAAAAGTCGTTCGGAATACATCTTACAAACAGCTTACAGCTCCGATACTTAGAAACGTAGAAAGAAATGCAATGCTCTATATGGACGAGTGGGTTGGTTACAAGACTGTTCAAAAAGTATATAGGCATGCTGTTGTTGACCACGGACATGGTATTTACGTTGCTGATGGTGGGGTTTATAATGAATACCATTGAGGCTTTCTGGAGTAACTACTGCAAAACGAGCTATCATAGGAACTTACAACTATCTTAGCAGGAAACACTTGCAAAGATACTTTTGACGAGTTTTTCTTTTCAGGTACAACACCCGCAAGGTTAAAGAGAATGAACGCTTTGGAGACTATTTTTTTCACCTTGGCGGTCAGTATTACATACAACCAGTTAATTCGGAAGTTATGAGCAAAAAGAAAGAAGAATGGAATCCGTTTGATACGATGTCTGAAGAACATATGAAGAGTATCAAGTCAGATGTTGATTTCAGTGAAGCTATTCTCTAAATGTTTGAAGAAAGAGAGAAATGGAGTGTCTAAACACCCCAAATAATTATCCTTTTCAAGTCTAATTTCAAATGTTCCATCGCTTGAGCATGCCTAACGATACAATGATACGTATCTTTTTGAATACTCTGATTATACAACATATACATCCTGTTTCAGGAATTATTCCCTCCTTAGTTCTGCCTATCTAATATAATTCATATTTTCTAAATCTTTCGTTAAACGATAATGGAAAGATGAACCATAATTTATAAAAATCTGACGAGCTTAATATGTTTATTGGTTTTACTAAATGCCAAAACGTTGCAAAAAGCAAAGGAATTAAAGCCATTCTCCATTAAAGATGCTGTAAATTGGGTTTGATTATTTTCAATATATCCATCTTATTGCTCTTAATAATCTGTTTTGTTGATAGAAAAATCATTCTTACTCAAAATCTCTTCTCCTATTTTCATAATAGAAAGAGTTTGTCAAGCATTGTTAAGCTACCAATAAACAACCACACAGTAGTAATAAAAAGTCTTTCATAATGACGATATTTACAAGAGTTCCCCTTAGGCAGGCTTATCAGAGAAAAATTATCAATGTTATTAAATGTAGAAAGTGGGCTGCCACCCATGCACTTGTAGGTATCGCCAAACACCTGAATATACGCACGGATAAACAGCCCACCAATATGAGCTGCCCGTGCCTCGTATATTCTTTTAGAGATTTGGCGATTTGCACAAGAAGTGAGGCACTCTTTAATTCCAAAAACTTTGTTCACTACGACATTGCAAAAATACTAAATTATCTGTATCTTTGCAAAGATATGGTGAATTTTATGAGGGGAAAATGGAATAGGCATATCTCAAAGAAAAATCTAAATACCATATTTAGGATACATCTTCCAAATTCAATTTAACATACATATTCTTTCTCTTATAGTTTATCTATCTCTAAATCTTTCTTAGGTTTATAGGTAAGGTTATTCATAAATAATACGGCATTGTTCTTTTGAGGTTATTTCCAAATCGGTACTATCTGTATTGTCTATCAGCGTTCCGTTTGTACCCATTCAATAAATCATAGTCACATCGGCACGTTTCATATACAAGTCTTTCGACTTTAACCGATATATGGAATGTGCCAACTTTCTGTACTATTATATCATAGGAAGTGGTTTGTTGATTACGAGTAGCCCTATCTTCTTTCAGCCTTAAAGTTACTCTTTACATTTAGGAAATAACGCCTTAAATGCCTGGAAACATCTTCTGTATTATCCGCCTTTAACTTAGTTGTTAGTTGATTGGTATTCGCTGCTCTGAAAATCTTGTTTATTTGGTTTGAACATTTTGCTTGGTCAAACCATAGCTCTTTTAATACAGGACACGCTTCAGCTCTCCAAATAGAGAATTGACGCTTATCTCTGATTTTAGAATTTTCACCTTCTTTCTACAGAAGAAATATGTATACTCTTGATTAAATCCATATTTAGATTATAGTTGGATGGTCTAAAGTAACTACTTGACAGGTTGGCATGCAAATATGATATGATTGTATACATCACTGTTATACCATTAAACAGCTATCAAAACTTCTGTTAAATAAATTCTTGTGTATATTTGGTATAATGTTGTGCCTCTATTAAAAGAAAGATAACTTTCGGCTTAACAAGTCGATCCAAAAAGTTATCTTTATTTTTAATGAATAGTCCCAAACCTATTGGGATAGGAATGGGACTTATTCAAATGTAACAGTGACTTGAAAATGTCACCATAAAGCAGAAAGGAGGTATATATGCAAAACTATGCAAATTTGAGGGGGAACTCCCCTATCATAGGTTATGAAATTGAACCGACACGTATTCACATTATGTTCAAAGGTGGAAGAACCTATTCGTATAGCTACGCAAGTGCAGGGAAACAATCGTTGAGCAAATGAAAAAGCCTTGGCAGGCTGGTGCGGGTTTGAGTGCTTTCATTACTCGGAATGTTCGTTACAACTACGAATGATAACATCCTTCTCGCTTTTTACCCGTAAGCCATAAAACTTACGGGTATTTTTATAAACTCTGTTATAATAACGTACTATTAGTTGATTTATTTTACATTACGAGTATAATAACAGAGCTTTAACTCAATAGGAAGTGATATTGTCATATATATAGGGTGCTGTCGTATATAGTCACCAAATAATTCAATGACTTTCTCTCCAATTACTCTTATAGATTGTGTTTTCATTTTAATATAATAAATTTGTATTGTTATATTTTAACGAATAGTCCACTTTTTGACTATTTTTATATTTAGACTTTATAGTGTTGTAAAAAGTATATTTTATTGCAATTAGTAAACTTACTTTTATTAATCCGTGCAAAATATAATAATAAATTTCTGTTAATTTTAAAAGTTTTTATTATGATATCTTTAGAAATATTCTGACGTCATTCCATATTTCTACTTTTATGTACGAATTACAGCTATAAATTTCTTTATCTTCAAAATGAAATTAAAATCATTGCAATTGCAATCTAAACCAATGTTATTAGGATATAATAGCATTGCTATTGAAATGCAAAAAGCAGTGAGATTGTGGAGGAAGAATGTTTATAAGAAGAAGTAAGCAGTGGGGCGGGCAGTAGGTAGGTAAAGAGATTAATGGAAATGTGGAAATTATAGATAGGTAAAAGAGTTGTAGGGTGGAGGAGTTACGGTGAATTGGGGGATAGAGAGAGGATGGATGATGTTGGTTTTAGAATTGCCATAGAAAAGAAATGAGCATCTTAACTCTCATCGTAATTAATGAATTTCAGGTATTCCTAATGACTCACGATTTTAAAAAGTAAATGGAATAAACTGCAAGTACTTTTATTTGTAATCAATAAATGTGATGATGTCTTCTAATACAACGAAGGAGGAAGAGAAACAGGGGACAAACTCATTGTTGTCCCTGTTGGCTATCAATAATTTCTTTTTGTATAATCGAATTACTTTCACTTCCCTCAAATATATTCTATATTGATTATCAGCAACTTACATTTGAGTGGTACAAAATGTCTCTCAATTTGAGTAGTATTGATTAGAAATCATCTGGAGGTTATCTTTTGATCATAAGTGAATTAACTCTGCATGTACCAAAAGTTTTAATGGTCTTTTCATTTTATTCCTTATACCACTATTGATATATGTAATACCATCTTAGATAATATTTTGAGAAGAATATGTTTCAATGTCCTCAGTAGCGTTGAACCTTTCAAAATTGAATATAAAAAGATTTCTAACAGCAACCAATAATTGTTGAATCTTTTTATTATCACATTTATCAAGTGCCCTATATTCCATAGCACCTATTTATTTCCGACTTATTTATTTCTAATATTAAATTAACATCATGTGTAATATTAATTTGGAACTTATATTTAGTATTGCAGCGGAGAAAAATATTGATGAGTGTTCTCGCATATTTTCCGCAGAAAATAGTGTCCGTACTAATCTATTTATTAGTGACAAATAATATTAATCCCCATTCTTTTCTACTCGATCTAAAGTACTCCACCAACCCTTGAACTCTAATAACTCAAATGGAAGATGTAATAATATATGATACTTATTGATATAATAGATAAAGTTATAGCCATAATATGTCACTGCATTATATCTAACAAAAGTAATTCACTTTCTGTAAGTTGAGTTTCTCATAATTTTTAGATAGTTCTTTTATTTATTTTTCATTAATACTTGAACTATCTATTAAATCATATATCCTATATAATGTACTGAAAATAAGCTCCCATTTTTGTGGGAGTTTTCAATAAAAACAACATATAATAATTCACGGCATTTTCTCGATTACCTCTCATAGCTTTTTCTATTTCTATAACTATCTTGAATATATATCCATATCATCTTTATTACTATATTCTATTTCTTCTACTCTATCGTCTCCTTATTATTCGCCTTGGATACGTTTTTCCTTTGTCCGCAGAGTTCATTAACCTCGATTGATATAATTTCAAAAGTTCAAAGAACAACTCATTAAAACGTTGGATTTCTAACTGTTCGCTGTTTTGATTAGAAACCTTTTTGTCTCCTCAAAGGTTTTAATAACTAATAAAACACTTAGTAAAGTAAATATTGTACTAATACTCCACCTATAAAATCTCCATACGTCCCTAGTAAGTTGGTGTTCAGAGAACTCACTATCAAATACTTGAATAGTAGTGATTCCACTTAAAAATAACAAGAGACAATTATAAATACGCCTCCGATACTTATGTAGAACCACTTTATTTAGAAGTAATCCGTTAAAAGAAATCCTTGCCATTATCATATTGTCTTATAAGATTAATAGAATTGTAGTAGCCTTCTACTATGGTTCAGCAACCATTTGCATGTCATCTCGTGGATTTCCATACATCTTGTTGATTTTGTTGAATAATTTCTCTTGTTCATTATCCGTCCACTGCTCACATTGTTTGATGACTGTTTCCAATGCATTGGCAGCTTCTTCTGGTGGGTAATGATATTTCTTAGGTAGGTGCTTTATCATTCTGCGCATACCTGCACGAGCAGACTCTTTCTTTTGCCAGTCGATAGTGCGGTTCTTACGCGAGAGTCGGTGAGTTCTTTTAGTCATAGCTACCACCCTTCATTACTATAGAAGTCGTGAACTGCTTGTGGCTTGGTCAAGGCATCATAGAATGACTTTTCTTCGGGAGGAGACCAAGTTCATTAGCTGCTGAATCAGCCGAGGCAATATCTTTTGCCAACTGCAAAAGTTCTTGGATAACTTCTTCATTGGTGAGTAATCCTTTCAAATAGTTGGATAAAGAGCGATTGAGCAGGTCAGAGAATTTCTCTGACTGTACAATATTGGTCTTTTGACAGAGTGCTACTTTCCGCCAATAGCTTTTTAAGCAGTCTCTACAGCTATATTCTCTTTCTTTTTCATCTTAGAAATTTCATCTAAGAAGGCTGTATCAAAGAGGGAAAACTCGGCTTTAACATCAGTAGAAAAGGTTGATTACACCTTCACTTTTTTACACTTTGTTTCAGCACCACTGATACGAGCATTAATTTCTTTTCGAAACTTTTCCTTACCTGTCATTCGGGAGAGCAAAAGTGCGTACAGTCTCAAAGAATGCAGCTAGAGAAGCGTTGCTTTTCATCCAACAGGCTTCGGCAAAGAGTGATGGAATTGTGCAGCAAGGCAGCTCTTTCATAGAGCGGTAACTGTTCTTGTTTGTCGGTTGCCAACATGAAGTTTACACCACATTTGATTAATTTAGCACGGTCAGCATCTGTTCCTGTGTGGAACTTACTCATACTATAACCATGAAATAAGTCTTGGCACACTTCAACTTCTTTGAACTTTGTAAAAGCCATGCCTTTGATGTCTGGGTTTCAAAGTTCTTTCTGTCGCGTCCTGTATAATCACGCATCGCTTCTTTTCAAAGCTTTCTGGCAATACCGATATAGTCAACAACCAATCCACCCACTTTGCCATTGAATACACGGTTCACTCGCGCAATGGCTTCGCATGGTTAGGTCCGTCATTGGTTTGTAAACATACATAGTTGCCAATGAAGCGAACGTCGAACCTGTGAGCCACATGTCGACCACAATAGCAATCTCTCATCGGGTCGTTGTCATCCTTAAATCGTTTGGCAAGTTCTTCTTTATACTGCTTGTTCTCCGATAATGTCGTGCCATTCTTCTGGCCTGGTTGCTTGCCCGTCATGACAACTTTTACTTTATCTGTCCAAGCCATGAAGCTCCAACAGTCGATGATAAATGCTCATGGCTATGGGACGCGAATATGCTACTATCATTGCCTTACCGTCAATTCATATTGACGGTTTTCCTCATAGTGTTTGAGAATGTCTTGGCAAAGAGAATCGATGGTAGCTGCACCGAGTATCTCTTCCAAGTGTGACATCTCTTTTCTTGCTTTTCTCTATCTCGTTCTGTCGTTGCACCTTCTTCAGCCAACAGCCTCGTATTCTGTCATCAAGGCTTGCAGGTTGCATCGTCAAGATTTAGATTGATAACTCTGGATTCATAATATACAGACAAGTCGCACCGTCATTAACCGCCTGCGTCATGTCATAAATATCATCGTATCTGCCAAAACCCCTACGGTATCTCGGTCTTTTGATAGAAATAGGTACCAGTAAAGCCAATATATGAAGCATTGGGTAGTGAATTGTGAATACTCTGCCGTGCCGATAGAGATTTTTACCTGTAGTGGCGTCGACTTTTTCCTCAAACCATATTGTCCTCTATAGCCTCATCAGTCATCACGATAATATTTCTTCGCTCTGACAAAGGTTCGTCAGACTCTCAAACTTTCTTTGCATGGTTGTGAAGATAATGCCATTAGCTTCTCGTCCACTTAATAGCTCTTTTAGATTCTCACGACTATTGGCTTGCACTGGAGTTTGATGCAAGAACTCCTTACATTTAGAAAAATTGGGTCTAGAGTTGATCGTCCAAATCATTGCGGTTTGCAATCACAACTATTGTGGGCTGAGATAACTTTTGTTGAAGCAGTGGGCAGAAAACCATTGACAATGATTTTCCGCTGCCTTGCGTATGCCAGAATACACTCGATTTTACCATTACTACTGTAGCATGTTTGGTACTGTTCGATGGCTTCTTCACTGCAAAATACTGATGATAGCCTGCTAATATCTTTGGCACTCCTTTTTCTTCTTTTGGAAAAACAGATAAAGTTCTTGATTATGTCTAAGAGTCGATCCCTTTGAAATATTCCTTCAAAGAATGTATCATAATCGACAAATTCTGTACTTTCATAATTGCCATCTTTTGTTTTTCCATTCCATGTAGCGATCTTCCTTGCTGGTAATTGTTCCAGCTTTTGGAAAGAGCCATACGCTCATTACACAGAACATATTGAAAGAGAACAACGATGGTATATCCTTCATATAATTGCGGAGTTGAAGATATGCTTCTGAAGCGTCCGTCTCTTCACGGGAAGGTGATTTTAATTCTACAACCACCAATGGTAAACCATTCACAAATACAATGATGTCGGCACGTTTCTCTGCATTTTCAATGAATGTCCATTGATTGATAACTTGAAAAGTGTTTTTGTCCGTATGCTCAAAGTCTATCAAATAAACCATTTCATTGCGCATTTCCTTGCCATTGAAATAAGAAACTTCTATGCCATGCCGCAAATAGTCTGTAAAAGTTTCATTACGCTGCGTCAAACTACCCATATCAATATTGTGTAGTTTGATAATCGCTTCGTGAATGGCTGCATGTGGCTTCTTTGGGTTAACAGTTTGCAGACTTTCTTCTAATTGTGCTTCATAATATGGCACATAGTAATCTCTTTCAATATCTGGACCGTACAAATATTGATAGCCCATTCCCCAAAGAGGGATATCAGTGCTTTTTCGTAATTATCTTCTGTAAAAGACATGTTATTTAATTTATTGGATATCCATTTGTATAATCTATATCATTTAATAAATCACATGCTATATGCATAGCATAAAAAGTATAATCTTCAAAATGAATAGTCAGCATCAAGTACACATTTACTCACCTTTGTGTATATGTGCCTTGCCCATCATTTGCATATAGCATGATTTCTCATAGAGATTTGAAAATGAATTCTTTGATTTTTCTGCGTCATCTACAACTGATATTATGCGTTTTTATCTAAAATATCCACATTATCGACAGTAGCCAAGATCGTCATTCTCATAAAAGACAGGTTCTCTTGAACTAATCCTGAAAAGAGTTTTCGTTTTCAAGTAGCTCTATCGATGATATTTCAAAGATTCTGAATATGTTTTTGATACTGCTTTTTTGCACTTTTGCGTTACTTCAAAACAATAGCTGATTTCCATTATCATTTTTCTCTACAAATCAAGAAAATTTCATCACTGAAAACTTTTGGAATTCATTTTCTTAGTGAGATATCACAGATTCGTTTATCTGCGCTGAACAATAATATTGTATCAAGTTTATTGCCCTTTTATATTCGAGTATCGATTCCCAGAGAATAACATCTTTAAACCTTTATCCGACTTTTTGTCTTTTCCTTCAAACGGAGCTCTGTCTTTCAAGAGAACGTTTAATAATATTTTGTAATGAATTTTTCAGGTGGGTATGGTACGATTTCACATTTTACACTACCAAAAGACAAGGGAAGCAAGAGCATCTTTAAAAATACTTGTAAGAAGTTCCTTATAATTATCGGGAATATTTATAACAGTATTATGTAATTTCTAAGCCCTTTAAAGTTTCCTTGTATTTATCGTGCTCACTAATTTGATGATCAAATAATTCATCTATGACAATCTGTGCCAGAAGAATCTTTGACTTCACCATAGTAACTCGTTTGATTCTATTTCTCGTGTAATATCATCTAACTTAGACATAAAATGTGCTGATGTAAAATCTTACAACCAGAATTCAGAATATTTGTATCAATGAATATACAGATCATCGTATAATACTAATTGATGTTTTTAAATTATCATTTTAGTGCGGCGGTTCAGCCTCGATTTTGGCATCAAGATTATTCAAGAGAGAAGCTATTTCTTCTTGGGTCTCAGGATCTGGTGCCTTAAAAACATAAGTGCCAATTAATTTAGAGAAGTGTGCTCACTGTGCTACCAGAACAGCAATTTACTATATACTTTGATATCTGGAGTGCGCATCACCCAATAAAGAAAAATGCTTACTTATATTTGAAGCTAATAGACTCTACTAAGCCAATGCGTTGATTATGTAGAAATGTTATATCTCTAATTTGTGGTATTATAGCAGAATACCCTCAAAGTATCTCCACTTTACTTTAGATCCGTCATCGTCACAATCAAATCATCCTTATTTAAAAATATAGTCGTTAGGAATCGGGCCATGATAATATTTTGGGTTTAGATAATTTGAATCCGCCTTTATATCAAAGTTGCCAGGAGTTACGCATACATGGTTGCTTTTTCATTTGTGAAATATGCACCTTGAAAGCAAATCCATGTCTTATTTTTACAGACATCACAATTTTATATTCTTTTCCACTCTTCCATAAATGGGAATTTAGTTGTTTATTTTGTTAATTTCACCTCACCAGACATAAGTTTAGGAGTAAGGTATCACGTAATGCTGTTAAATTCGACATTCTGTCTGTAGAAAGCAATTATCTTTTGCAAAGCAAAGGGCTAATTATTTTATCTATCTCTATCAACTTTTTGTTGCTAGAATCATACTTCAGACTTTTCAAGTTCACCCTTTTATATATGTCCCATTGTTACAACTTTATCTGAGCTATATGAATAAACTTTAGATGATGCAATGTCCAAAATAATAAAAGCATTTTGGATATTTTCGGATGTCACCCAAAATAAATGCTGATTTAATCCACATTCACCTCCACACCATATCTTAACCATAAGTGTGCCTGACCATGAAAAAATAACGTCTCCATTATCCACCTTATATTGACTATCAATATTTTCAGAGCATTGGTCAGAATGTTCATCAACTTTTCCTTGACCTAACTCTTTTATTTTCAATACAGGTATTCCAGTATCATTTGCTGTTGGACGATATTTCTGCATAGCTAATCCATTGAGATAAGAGGCTATATCTGTAAGATTGCCCACTGTACAATCTCCTAAAATCTTCAGGAGTATCTACAAAGTAATGGTTGAACAACACTTGTGCTTGCTGCTCTAAATTATCATTTATCCGTTTGTTGAGTTCAATCTTAGAATCGAGAGAAGAAAGGATATTTCCTATCTTCTGCTGTGTTTGCAGAGGAGGGACCAAACACCGTAAATTATCAAAGGTCTCTCTCGTGATAGTATCAACATACACTACCGTGAGCTGTTTTTCAAGTTCATCGACCTTAGTTCGAGTTAGGGTAATATAAGAAGTTCTTATCAACAATATTGTTTCTCTTAAACCAAAAACATGATTGATTGAAACACATAGGGTCTGGAATCATCGCCATAGCTCCAACAGTACCTCTTGCGGAGATAACAATATCGTCTAATAACTTTGTCGAGCTATTTAATAATCCTAATTCTGAAATATGCTTTTTCTGTATCATAAACATATTTGGTAACAGACACAAAAATCTTTTCACCGACAACCAAGGGATTTCTCCACTCCAATATTCAGGAACGGATGTTTTAGGTGTTCCGCCGCCTATAATTGTTGCGAGATTCATATCTATATTCTTTCCATTCTTCCATAATGAGAATCAATCATTTTGTTCATAATAATATGAATAGTCAATGCCCCTTCATAAACATTTCTCTGTCGTCAATTTTTGTAGTGAGAGCTGGCAATACTAAAGATTTGATGCGTGTACTATCAGATACACTTCACGCATTGCAGACAAATACTGTTTTTGTCTATTTGGCTCCAGTCCACACATCGCTTTGAGAGAACGCCTCAGCATGAGATCAAGCCAGATACGAGTGTCGTCCATTGCCTCCATAAATGGATGCGCTACGTTCATTTCGACATACTTGTCCATTATTTCGTCGAAGGTGTTTTCTGGCATTCTTTCAATCGTTTGTAGCGTAGCAGGGAAGTGCATACAGTTAGCAAAGGTAAAGCCACCTTTGGAGATATTCTTCGTGCGATTTGTCCAGCAAAGTCATACAAACCCTCCAAAGAGATAAGCATGAATCTGTTGCAAACATTGTATGCTGCCTGGCTCAAGACTTTTCAGCAAACCACTTTCACATAACTGATATGCTTTCTTTCGACTTTGACCATCCAATGTAGCTATCACTATATGTAAACCAATCAAGGAACTCATTTGCTCGATTGTTAGGATAGTGCTTTGCTAATAAAGTCACTCCTTCACTATCAAGGACATCTGCAATCACGCATCTTGCCATCTGGTGCTTCAAATTTAAAGTTGTGAGTAGTACTCACGGGTTCAATCGCCTTCTTGTTTTAACTTACGTTTTCAACCAACGCCAATAGTTACCAGCTTTGGTGTAGTCGGCTCATCGTTAATGGCACGTACAATGTCTGTTGCAGAAACCACCAACAATTACTTTTCTTCATCCCATACGGCACGTACTTCACGGTCGTTGAAGAAACGAATTGATTTCTTATGTTGTTCTTTTCTTCTCTTCCATAAATGGGAATTTAGTTGTTTATTTTGTTAATTTCACCCACCAGACATAAGTTTAGGGAGAAGGGTATCACGTACTAATTCAAACGTGAAATTTCTTCACTATTCTTCTCTATCTTCGAAAAAGATAGGGCTTTATAATTCTATCAAATCATCAAGTATATCTACAGGTGGCATCATAATTTTTATAGATTTAAAAATCTGTCTTATTAAACTTTCTTTGAGCAGATCCTCCTGTAATACCATCAATAAGATGCTGTCCAATATTCCCTTAAATAACATATACAACAGAACATTGAATACTTATTCTTAGGTCTTAGAAGTATAATGTTATTTCCTAAAGTCATAGGTTTTGCAATTTTGGACAGAGAAAACATCTACCAACATCGCCAACATTCGATATAATTATCACACCCTCAATACAGACTTTGAAAAGAAATTCATAGGAATGTTTATCTACATATATTTTATAAGATTCCTGCTTTTAAATCTGTATTTCAATAAAAAGTGTAATTTGGCTTATCATATAGTCGTACATTCTCCTTTTAATGAAGCGAAACTACCATTGAGCAAATGAGTCTGTATATAAATAGGTAAGATTCGACACATCTCCATCCCACAGGAATGTCCCCAAATAAAGAATCTGATTTACTGAATTCTTTGCTAAGAATGGCTAATCAACAAACCAGGACTGAATAACGCTTGGCCTGTTCTAAATATCATTTATCCGCCTATTTTATGAAATAGCGGTTGATATGAGCGATATGTGTGATATGCTGTTTGCATTTTGATTTAACTGATGAATTGCGGTGAGAGAGTTTGACGTTTGTCTGATTGGACCATGCATAGTGCATGGTTGTATCAATTTTAACATGCCCTGAGGAGTTGTACTTGCTCACGGGCATACCTTTATCTATAGCCATAGTCAGTGTTCGACGAAACTTGTGTGATTGAACACGGATCAACCTTGAAAGCCTCCCGTCTTTCTTAGTTCTTGTTCTCAACTGACATTTAGTAATCGATTGCGTGTGAGCTGAGAGAGACAATACAATGCTTTCGTTTCTGTCTTTTTCGCTCTGCGAGATATTGCGTGCAAATGAATTCCTTTGCACGAGCATTGAAACTACACGACGACGTTCCTTGTCGCCTTTTACCGAAAAACGATACACCTCACGCTCGTTGAAGCTTTATATCCTCACTGATTGAGCTTTACAAGTTCTCTCAACACGCATACCAGTAGTAGCCACAATAGGCTCTACTGTCATTGCGCTCCTGTACCCTGAACAGTTATCGCGCAGTTGCAAATTTCTCGTCAGTAAGGACTTCTTAATCTGTGTTCCTGTCTTAACCTTGTGTATTCTACGTACAGGACTTTAATGACGCAATCTCATCCTCTAACCATGAAAAGAAAGATGAAAAGATACGATGGATATTGTTCTGATGTAACTTACTCGATTTGTGTTCTGTTGAAATGACAGCCAAATGACGAATATCCTCTGTTGTATAGTTCGTAACTTTTTGAGGCATTTTTCTTGAAAAGCTGATTGATGGTCGATTTGCCATAATATTTTATGGTAGGTGTGGTGCAACCTTCAACCTGTTGGCTGACAAGAATATCTCTAACAGACGTTCGTTAGATGCATTGTTCTCCCTGCATCAGCTCGTCGTCTCGCCGTACGAGTAGTTACTAATTACTTGCATAATACTCCATTGAGTTGTGCCATTTGTTCTACACTTAATATACCTGCCATTGCATTGCTAATTTCTAAAATCGATCTTTCATGTTCTTCATATTAATGAATTGATAATATGGAAGAACATGCGGTCATTTACTTGATAATGAACCTATGCTTGCCAACTGTTTCGTCATCTCATCCTCCAAATCATGAGATTGGGCAAAAACAAAATCGGACAATTCAGTTGTGAGTTTGTCCATCTTCTTCTGAAAAAGGAATACCATCGTCTTCCTGTTCTGCAATGCCGACATAACGTCCAGGGTAAGAATATAGTCTTGTTTTGCCACATCGCCATAGGGCTACAACTGCACAGAAGCCTTTTTCATTCTCGATTGTACCATCACTATATTTATCAAAAGCGTCTCGCAATCTTTTTAATATCTGCTTCTTGGAGCTCACGAAGTTTGCGAGTAACCATTGTTCCCATGTTTCTTGCATCTACAAACAGAATTTTTATCTTTCTGTCCTCTCGATTGAGGAACCATAGAGAAACAGGAATACCTGTGTATAAAAACAACCGTGAGGGTAGAGCAACGATACCTTCTATTAAATCGGCCTTGATGATATTCTCACGAATCGTTCCTTCCCCTCCTGTCTGTGAAGATAAAGAACCATTTGCCAATACATACCTATTTTCCTTTGGGAGATAAATGATGAATCATGTAGTTGCAACTATGCAAAGTTGGCATTGCCCAGATGGTGGAATGCCATCAACGCACATCATCTTGGGTAACTTGTCTGCTCCCCCAATCACTGAGATTGAAAGGCGGATTAGCCATGATAAAAATCAGCTTAGTGGGGTGTTGGTCGTCAAAGAATGTATTCGCATTAAACTTTACCCAGATCAGCTCAATGCCTCGAATGGCAAGATTCATCTGAGCCATCTTCCATGTCGTAGGATTGCTGTCTTGACCATAGACAGAAATCATTTTTGATATTGCCTTGATGCTCTTTCTATGAATTTGGCAGATCGTACGAACATTCCACCAGATCCGCAAGCAGGGTCATATACTCGTCCGTGATAAGGTCTTTCAGAACTTCGACAAGTGTTTGAACAATACAAAGCAGGTGTATAAAATTCTCTACACTTCCTTCTGCTTCTGCAAATTCTAGAAAGACAATGATTCGTATGTGCGTCCCAATATATCTTTTGGAATTTCCATGTTCTTTCATTTGAATATTGGTAAATAAATCTACCACATCGCCCAAACGCCTTTTTGTCTAATTCTGGTCGGGCGAAATTTTTGGGCAGAATGCCTTTCAAACGGAGATTCTCCTTTTCAATAAGACGCATGGCATTGTCGATTATCGTACCTATTTCTGGTGTATGTGCTTTTTGCTACCACACTCCACCGTGCTTCTTGTGGAACAAAGAAAATATTATCCGCCATATATTCATCGCGTCTTCCTCGAATCCTTCACCATTATTGACTAATTCTTGATATTTACTCTCAAACTATCGGAGATGTATTTTAGAAAAATCAATCCCAATACTACCGATTTATATTCGGAAGCATCCAGATTGCCACGAAGCAAATCTGCTGCTTTCCATATTTCCTTTTTCAAATCCAATATCAGCTGTATTTTGTTTTTGCCATGATTCTTTTTATTATGTCTGAACTCTATTCTTGATGTAAATCGAAAAACTTTATTACTCATCTGGGGTGTTAATCAACTCTTTGGATTAACCTGCAAAATCTCTGCTATCTGAAACAGCAATTCTAAAGCTTGGCTGTCGACGATTGCAAACGTATGAGTTCACTATAGTGAAACTCTTACCGAGTTTTTCCGCAAGCCATGTTTGCTTAATCCCTTTCTCGATAAGCACCTCTTTGATTCTATTAGTTGGACTTTCCATAAATATTATATGATAGTTTGCAAATATAGTAAATTTTCTTGTATAAAATACTTAATAAGAGGAATTTTCCCTCTTATTAAAGTTTATGTGTTCAACACTATTTGTTTTTCTTATTTTTGCAGGTTATTCTGCATCAAACTATCTGCCTTTTGCTTCAATTCCATGTCGTAATCATCTGCTTTTTCCTTGATTAGTTTAATAATCTTTTTCATTGCGATGAATGTCAAACACTTCGTTAAGCTCATAGGATTTCCTTAGGGCTACAACCTCGCCATACTCTAATGATACGGAAATTTCAAGGCATCATCTTTGTATTGCTGTTTACGTTGCCACAGAAGTAGTTTGCCGACCAAAGAAACAAAACAAAGGACAGATACTGCGACCATATAAGTAAAGACTTTCGAGGACTTGAGGTCAAAACTGTGCCTGTGAATATGTTCCTGCGGTATTGGATGCTCTTTATTCTCCTGCCATTCGTGCAACATGGTCAAGACACTTGCCACCAATTTATCCATGGATTTAGCCTCCTCGTCCTTGATGCGTACTTGTACTCCAATATACTTGTTAATCACTTCTTTAGTTCGCTGTTCATACTGATTGAGCAATTCCTGTTCCTTCTGCTCGTCAGTTTGTGCTGGTGTAGATTGAGCAGGGAGAGAAACAGAACCGTTCTCCTTTTCTTTCAACTCCTTTAGCTCTCTGTAAATTGTCTCCAGTTTGTTTTTGATTTCCTCAAAGAGGACAAATGTATTATTATCAGCCATAGTTATAAATGTATTTTACGTTTTTTCTTTTTCTTCTTTTTATCGAGTGTGTTATAAACCTCCGCAGGGACAGTACCATGAGTTTGAAACAAATCCAATCCTCCTTCTATGAGGTTGTTGGTAATTTCGCTCGTAACACTTGCAACATTGGATATGAGGTTTATCATTCCTTGTGTCTGCTGTTCGTGTTCCATGTTATTCTGTTGCAGGGCAAAGTCTATCTTGGAATAACTGAAACTCCTATCCACTTTTGAACCATTGAAGTGATAACCGTTCTTTTCAAAGATGATACCTTGCACTTCTTGTGAGTTGCCTTTATACTTAAAGCGGACATCAATATCTTGCTTTTTCAAGTGAGCAAGAAGGTCTTTCCAATTCCTGCACTGAGTAATCTCAGCTTTCAATGCCTGATAGATTTCATACTTGGTCTTATCAGGTTCTTTCAAGCGATACTCTTTGACTTTCTCCTTGCCATCGGCAAAGTATAAACCATATTTGGCAGTCAGTTCCTTGCAAATCTTTTCACTTCTGAATCTGTCGTTACGGTCAGAGATAGTCTTGCCATTATTATCTATTCGGTTGAAAGCGATATGAATGTGCGGATGTTCCTTGTCGAAGTGGCGACCGATGATGTACTGCGTATCTTTTTATTTCCCATCTTCTCCATGTATCACAAGCAATCTGCGCCATCCATTCATTACTGAGCTTGGAAGAATCCTGTACAGAGAAACTGAGGGAGATATGTCCCACAACCTTACCCACTCGTGGATTAAGTTCTGTTTGGTCGATGAAACTTTGAACAATATGGTTGATACTGTCTATTCTCACTCCGGAACTGTCTATAAGTTCCGTTCCTTTCTTCGGGTCAAGGATGTAATTGATTACACCCTTGAAGCCCGAACCTTTCATTATCTTTGCAATCATCTTCGTATCAGATTTAGGATTTCATCAATCTTGCTAATGATGATTTTATGGAAAGGAGCAATGGTATGAAACCCTTCCGCATTGGCACGATGTGCCAACTGATTAAGATTATTTGCCATTCCACACAGCTTGCGGATGAAGTCTGCTTGCTCTACGGTCAGTCGTTCAATGACATTTCCTTTATCAAGAATTCTTCTTACAAACTCACTCATGGTTACTCCTGCGCTTTTGGCTTTGCCTTTGAGCGTATAGTAATCCTGCGTATTCAGTTTCACCGTGATACGGTATTTCTTCTTTTCGGCTACGCCCTTGGTTGGACGACCACCTTTTTTATATTCTGTTTTTATCATACTTGTTTCTTTAATTTGATTTGATGGAGACCAGCGGGATAATCCTCTGCAACGACTGTCAGGGAGGTGGAGCAAGTGGTTTTGGTATGCCCAAAACATAAACTTACTCCCTCAGAAAACAGATTATGCAAAACTATTCCTATAATCATAGCTTAATCCCTTTATTTTCTTGATTTTCTGCTTTCTCTGAATGCTTGAAATTCAGCACATAAATACTCATTTAGGTCTTTATAATTTCTGGAAGACGGAAGAGCAGTCTTGGACAGTAAAACCATCTCTTTTTAAGTTGTTCTAAAGTTCGCTTTCCTCCTTCATCATTATCTAAATATGAACAGATGAGTTTGTGCTTTGAAAGGAAAAAAATCTTGACTTTTTGATATTATTAATCGAGTTAAGTATCAGTGCAGCTTTCTTTTCTTCCTCTGGACTCATCGTAAGCAGACTAAGATAATCCATAAAACCTTCAAATAGATTGATTTGTTCTGAAGGATTGGGGAACATACGACACATCGGAAGGAGACAAACACCCTTTGAAGTATGGATTGCGCAACACATACCCATAAGATTATTTGAAAAGCCTATTGCGTAAAAACTTCTTATCACCAATTCTATAATGAATTTCCTTGCAATATTTTTTTCGCAATGTTCAGATTGATTCCTCTATGTGAAATATTCTATGAGATTCGGATGACATAAGTAGGTAGAGCCGATAATCTCTATACGTGATTGGCTTTGGAGAAATTTGTTTTCGCTATTAGCTATGGATAATTTTGGTAGGATATTTTGTTTGCCATTAAACAACTCTATAGCTTGTATTAAACTGAAATTATGTAATTTCATAACTAAATCTATAAGACTCCCACCTTCATCAAGTGCAAAGTCATACCATAGATTTTTGGTTATAATCAACTTTGAAACTTGGAGTATGTTCATTTCGGAATGGACTTTTATACATTCCGTAATAGCCATAATTCTTTTATAGGGTATATAGACATACTACCTAAGTAATCTTTAATAGATATTGCTTTAATTTCATCTATTGTCATACTTGTAACTTTTTAAGTTTAGTACTTACTACAATGTGACATTCTTGTAAGTCATTGACAATGAAAAGAAAAATATGTAGTACTAACTATCTTTGTAGTAATCATTGCACATGTATATGGTAGGTTGGTAGTAATGAGGTAGTAATACCTTATATCATTATTTACTACAGTCTAACCTTTTTTTCTTTCAATGCTTTATATCTCTTTGTAGTAAAGTAGTATTAATAATTAGTATTGTAACTTTGAATAAAGGGATTTGGGAACAATCTTGCGTATATGATAAACATACATTGGATTGCCACCTATCCTTTTTGGATTTCCGTAAGAAACCAGCCTTTTTCAAGGCTTCTCCCATTCTCCTTTCACTTAGGTTAAGCGTTGTATATCCACGCAAATAGTTTAGGATTTCAAAGTGGTCATATAACTTTCTTCGGTTGCTGCTGGCTTTTCCATGCCTTTAAGAAGCATTTCATACTCAACAGTCTGCACTTGAAACCCTTCGCTCTCTTGGTGTAGTTCAGCTATTTCCTCTTCATTGAACCAATAATGATAGTCAACTCTCCACAATTCAACTGCCTCAGAGTACACCTTGTTGATATTAATCCCTTTAGCTGCGTCAATATCAATGTGTTCAACTTCAAAAGGTAGAAAGCGACGACTGCCTGTCGGATCTGTTAGAAAATCATTACCATTAACAGATGCCATAAAGCTTGCTAAGTGAGGATACTCCTCAATGTAAGTGTCGTATGGTCTACGATATTTTACTCTTGGTGTCGTTATCAGATTTTTCAATTCATTTTCATCTCTCTTATTGAGTGCCTTTAGTTGGTCGTCAATATTGATAAAAAGATATTCCGCAATCAGTGTTTGTACATCTTTTCCTTGTGGGTCAATCTTTCCTGTGAAAAGATAACTCTTCAGTTCTTCTGGACAGAGTAAATCAAGGAAAGTTGTTTTGAATTTTCCTTGTTCACCTGTAAGAACTAAACATGTATGATTACGACACTGTAAATCATCCATAGCATTGGCTACGACAGCAACAAGCCATTTTACAAAGTAGTGTTTCCATTTATCAGGATTTCTCACCACAACACAATTTGCCAACCTTATAATTTCAGATTTATCTTCACCTTTAGGCTTTGGAAGATTCAACAAATACTCACGAATTGGGTTAACTTTATTGCAAAAGTCGCTCTCCAATATTGCTCGAATATTATCTGCTGGAGTATATATTCCCAAAGTCCCATCTACCAGCCGACGCATAGAATTAATATCATATTTAGTAAGAGGACGGAATGAAGTATTAGAATCTTGTTCTCGAAACTCTGTTCTACTTTTAACTGTATTAAAACGAAAAGCATAATGCTCTTTCAAGAATTGCTCTATGCGTTCATTCTTAGATTGCTTGGCTCGCCCTTCAGCTCTTTCCTTTTCCATAATACATATATTTATAAAAGGGAAGAATCAGAATGTTTCTCAGAGATAAAAGTTTTTGCCTCCTCGTTGATTTCGGCAACAGTCTTTTTCTTACCTCCTTCAATCCATGCCAATAACTCATCTTCAAAAAAATAGAGATGCTTACCATTCTTATAACAAGGTAGTAAACGTTTTCGTACTAAGGTGTAAACTGTTGGCTTGGCTTTCCCTATTAGTTTACACGCATCATCTATTCCAATAGGAATACGTTTGGGAGGGACAATAGTTTTTTGTCCTTTACATACTAAATTCTTGATTTCAGCAACTTCGCTGACTAAGTGAGCAACTGCCTTTGGCAAGTTCTCAAAAGTGATTTCATTTTGTACCATAATACTTGTTATTGATTTTTACGGTGCAAATGAAAAAAGTGTTTCCTCTGTGTCCTAAGACACTGAAGAAACACTATAAAAACACAATAGGTTTGTGTGTTATTCTGTTATTTGGTGGTCTGAAAGGCTTTGTACAATAGGTATAGTGCCTTTCTTCTCATCATCACGAAGATGGCTTTTTATGCTTCCAACTTCCACATCTTTGAATGTGGTGGCAAAAACCTGCTTAAGGAACTGCGAAATTTCATCTTGTTTGCCAACTCTAAAATGGTTCCATATATTCCAACCAAAATGAAACAGGTCTAAGGCAACTAAACCTTTAATATTAATTGGTTCAACGTGTGATAAGGGAAGCTTAGCGGAGTACAACTCTATATATTCACAAAGCTTGAGCAAATCTTTATCTGAAACATAAGGTGCGAATTGCTGTTGAGTGTATTTAATAGCTATAGCACGTTTATCTTGTACTTTCTGGTCCATTAACTTTTGTTGCTGTTGCCGAATTGAGTCAAAGTTCATTGATTGTTGGTGTTGTTCGGAAGATGGACCGCCAACACCATCTACTACTTGTCCTACCTCAATGTCAGACGCATTATCATTTGTTTTCTCTCCTTGTTTCTTTGGAAAGAAAAACTTGACTAGTGCCGTAAATAGTCCCTCTACCAAAATAGACAATATAGAATAAATGATGATGCCTATGGCAACAACACTCCAAAAGACTATTTGTGCAGTAAATTCATCAACCCCTAAACGTAAGGCAACCACTCTTGAAAACAACGCAATGATGACACAAACAACAAGAACGGACAGATATACTACAATATGTTCAAAATATTTGGTATTCATATTATGTTGCCGAATTAAGTTTTATCATTTTCAATATCTATTTGAATAGCATTGGCTGCTTTATTTTTCTTTTCATCGACAACCTTTGCATATACTTGAGTTGTTTTGACATTTGTATGCCCAAGCATCTTGCTTACAGTATAAATGTCTGTTCCGTTTGCAAGTTGGAGGGTTGCAAATGTGTGCCTAAAGCAATGAAAGCTGAGGTGTTTCTGAATACCAGCTTTTTCAATCCATGCCCTTAATGGACGAGAAATCCAAGAAGGATTTGGTAACCCTTCAAAAACAAGTTGTTCTGGTTGTCTTGGCTCACCGCAAAGCTTAAACGCCTGTTCCGAGATAGGCATATACTCTACCCCTTTTGTCTTTTTCTGAGTAAAGAGAAGTTTGGCTTGGTTTCCTTCTATAGCTATTTCATTCCATTTTAGTTTTTGAATGTCGCAATGTCTTAATCCTGTCAGAGCTGAGAATAGTGCAGCTCGTTTAAGTACATCCCATTCACAAGGAGTATTAGCTAACTTATTAAGTTCATCAAGGGTTAAGTATTCCCTTCGGGATTCTTGTTCCTGTATGCCTTTGATTTTTGCAGATAAATCTATAGTCAAATATCCGTCTATGAATGCTTGTTTGAGTGCAGCCTTAAAAATAGAAAAATATGTGGAAGCTGTGTTTCGTGATATTGTCCCTTTTTTACTTCCACCACAAGGAGCAGATAACAAGAAAAACTTGAAATCTTCTGCCAATCTATTATCTATCTGTGAAAAGAGTAGCGTGTCTCCAGCAAACATTTTCAATAAAGCATGTACTCGCTCCCAGTTTGTTCGAATTGAAAGGGAACTATTACTGTGTCGCTTGTCTGCCACTTTATCAAAGTACTTGATGAAATTTTGTTGTAATCGTTCTTTCTGTTCTGCTTGTGCTGTTTCTGTGTCACTATACAAGCTTGCATTATCATATTCACGCTGCCGTAGTTTTCTAACACTATCTGCATAAATACAGGCCTCTTGGTCTAACTCACTTTTGCACAAGATTATTCCGTTCAAATCTCGTTTAGGTTTGAATGTTTGGGTCGCTTCGGTAGTACGGGCTGTTCTACTTTTATCCCAAATAGGAGTAGTGATTGTTCTGTTTAGATACTCTCGCACTCTCTGTGGAGTATCTTTGCCAGCTACTCTCACAGGATAGCTTTCTATATACAGGTACCATTCTTTCCGATAGGCACTCTTTCGCAATCGTACTGTTGCCTTTGTATTATCAAGTTCCTTTCTCATTGTATGTCGAGGGTTAGTGTTTATACAAATTGTCTATCTCTGATTTTGGCGCATAGACGTAATTACCAATCTGCCTTGTTGGAATAGAATATTTGCGAATATGCAGATATACAGTAGTATCATGGATACCAAACTTCTTAGCTATTTCTCCAATCGTATAACAATCTTCAGGCTCAAGCCGATAAGTCTTTACTTCTGATTGTTTTTCTTTTCTTCTTTCATCGTAAGGACGTAGATCAAAACGTTCTTGTAAATCAGCTTTGCAAATACGTATCATCCTTAGTCCGAGGTTATAATAACGGACTTGTTTATTCCTGATTAAGCGATAAAGGGAATCTCGTCCAATATCAAATAATGCAGTTGCATCAGCTATTGAGAGATAGGGCTGGTTCTTCGGAACTCTCGCAGCCTTTTCTCTTTTCAATGCATCCAATTGTTCTTCCTTTTTTCTTTGTTTGTATGCAGCTTGAGAACAGTTCTTAGAGCAATATCTGGAGGTAGCGTCTTTGCAATAAAGATTTTACCACAAATTTCGCATTTCCGCTCTATTTGAAATTTTTGCACTCGCCATACTATTTGTATCTATTTGATTATCAATCTATCTTTTTAAATTAAGTCGCACATTATCTCCCATTAAGTCGCGACACAAATATGGTACAAATATAAGCACAAAAAAACGATTAAAAACGATAAGATTTAATTATTATTAAGAATAAAAATCCCAGCAACTTATTATGTTACTGGGACTTTACTTATTTTTTATTTAGCGTTTGTTAGCGCTTTTTACTTCACTTCCTCAAAAGTCAGCATCTTGAATAGTCGTCATGCAGAGTTGGCTGTTTGTTGTTGAGCAGCATCTGCGACTAGGGTCTAGCTTGTGACCGCCAGCTACCTGATACATCTGCTGTGCTTGCAGCTTGCATAACGTTATTTGAGGTTGCTGATTGCAGAGTCGATAGCAGCAACGTCGGCAGCTTTCTGTGAGCATCCTTCAGCTGCTGGAGAGCTGCTCGATAGCAGCTTCTGGTCGGCTGGAATCTTTATCACCGTTGTCCTTTCAAAGAAGTTTCTCGGTGGTGAAAATCATAGAGTCAGCTTGGTTCATCTTGTCAACATCGTTCACGTTCTGCCTTGTCAGTCTGCTGCATTTCTGTTCAGCCTCAGCCTTCATACTGTTGATTTCTTCCTCGCTCAAACCACTTGAAGCCTCGATGCGAATGCTCTGTTCTTTACCTGTTGCCTTATCCTTTGCAGACACGTTAAGGATACCGTTAGCGTCGATGTCGAATGTAACCTCAATCTGTGGAACACCACTTCGTGCAGGAGCGATACCTTCAGGTTGAAACTGACCAATGCTCTTGTTTTGTGCAGCCATTGGACGTTCACCCTGCAGATACGTGGATGGTCACTGCAGTCTGGTTGTCTACAGCTGTAGAGAACGTTTCACTCTTCTTGCACAGGGAATGGTAGTAGTTAGCATCAATGAGCTTTAGTCATTACTCCACCCATAGTCTCAATTCCGAGTGTCAGGGTGTAACGTCGAGATAGAACGATGTCGCCCACCACCTCTCTTTATTCAAGGATAGCACCCTGAATAGCAGCACCAAGAGCAACAACCTCATCAGGGTTAACACCCTTTAGATGGCTCCTTTACCGAAGTAGTTCTTTACCAAGTGTCTGCACAGCAGGGATACGGCTAGAACCTCCAACGAGGATAACCTCGTCGATATCTGATGTCTGCATAGCTTAGCATCACGGATAGCATTTCTGGCATGGAACCAAACAAGCTTGGATCAAGTCTGTGCCAACTGCTCAAACTGTGAACGAGTCAAAAGATCTTAACCAAAGTGCTTTAGGGAACACCACCATCAGCTGTGATGTATGGGTAGAGTTAATTTCAGTTGTAGCTAGAGCTTGATAACTCAATCTTAGCCTTTCTCTGCAGCTTCCTTCAAACGCTGCATAGCCATTGGGTCCTTTGTCAGGTCGATACCCTTCTTCAGACTTGAAATTCGTTTAGCCAACCAATCGATGATCACTTGGTCGAAGTCATCACCACCAAGGTGAGTGTCACCGTTTCGTAGAAAGCTACTCGAACACACCGCCACCGAACTCTAGTATAGATATATCAAATGTACCACCACCAAGGTCGAATACTGCGATCTTCATATCCTTTGTTAGACTTATCCACACCATAAGCAAGCGCTGCAGCTGTTGCTCGTTCACAATACGTTGAACATTAAGACCTGCAATCTGTCCTGCCTCCTTTGTTGCCTGACGCTGTGAGTCTGAGAAGTATGCTGGAACTGTGATAACAGCATCTGTCACTTCCTGACCGAGATAGTCCTCTGCGGTCTTCTTTCATCTTTCTGAAGATATCATTGCAGATATTTCTTGTAGAGTATATTTACGGTCGTCAATCTGTACTCTTGGATATCCTCCTTCGTCAATAACATTGTATGGCATGCGTTCAGCCTCTTTACTAGCTTTGTGCATGGGTCTCTCCCATGAAACGCTTTAATACAGTAAACGGTATTCTCTGGTTGTAATAGCCTGACGCTTTTGCAGGGTCTCAACCTTAATTTCGCCATCTTTAGTGAAACCTACGACAGAAGGTGTAGTACGTTTTACCTTCACTGTTAGCGATTACCACTGGTTCGTTACCTTCAAAAACAGCAACACAAAGAGTTAGTTGTTCCTAAAGTCTATTCCAATAATTTTTCCCATATTCTTATTTATTTTATTATTATTCTTAATTTGTTTAATTCACTAATTCTCATTTCTCATTGTCTTCTCGTCGATTGAAAGCGATTCAATAGCCAATAAAGAGCAATTGTAATGAGGTGCATTTCAAATCGATCGAGTGTTAAACTGCATCGTTTTTATCAACGCACACCACACTATTAACAAAGTGCGTGCCAATAATATTTTTATTTCTTGCGATAATTTTGAAAGTGTGACATTCTGTCATTTTTACCCTAAATTTGGTCACTTTTTGTGTCATTTTGGTAGTTTTATGCCATCAAAACACCCCTATAATAATATAAATGAGGGTGAAAACAAAAAGAGCCTCAAATGCCTTTTCTCCTCCGTTATTTCCGACTTTGTTCACCTTTTAAAGTGACATTTCGTTTAAAGGCGATGCAAATAGAAAGCCTTTTTAATATTTTTAAAAATATGTATATTTTGCCTTTTACACCCTCTTTTCGGTAGAAAAAGGTTATGTGCACATTATTTAATTACAAATCGATTATGTTAATTCACAGATATCTCACCTCTTTAGGGTGAATATATAATGCTACGGACGTTCTTTTTCACGTCCTGAGCGCATGAGAATGTTCTTTAAGCGTTATATAAAAGAAAATGTCATCCCTTGGAGTGGATTCTATTGGAATCGTATTACTTATTTCTTTCTTCATCGGAGCCGTTATTTGTATTCAGATGAAGTTGAATATTCAGAGTCCATGGATGCCTCGTTGGGTTTCAGGATACACCACACGAGAGATTCTTTTACTTGAGTTTTCGAGGCAGTATATGTGTTTAATCCTGTCAGGAAAGGTGGGTTTCAACATTGCTTCAGAGCTTGGTACGATGCGAGTAACACAACAAATAGATGCATTAGACATCATGGGAGTCAACTCAGCGTCCTATCTCATCATGCCAAAGATACTGGGCTTGGTCACTATTATGCCATTCTTGGTGATCTTTAGTTCTGTAACTGGTATCTTAGGAGCCTATGCAACCGCTTATATTGGTCACATACTTTCGCCCGAAGACCTAACACTTGGCTTGCAACATGCGTTTAATCCTTGGTTCGTTTGGATGAGTCTTATTAAGAGTTTGTTCTTTGCTTTCATCATCGCCAGCGTGTCTTCTTACTATGGTTACACACGTTCAAGGAGGCTCAGTAGAGGTTGGAAAGTCAAGTACAGATGCCGTTGTAAGTAGCAGTATCTTAATTCTTTTCTCAGACGTGTTCCTCACTCAAATCCTTTCTTAAATATGATTGAAGTTAAACATCTATATAAGTCGTTCGAAGATAAAGAAGTGTTGAAAGACATCAACATTGTTTTCGAAGACGGCAAGACAAATCTTATTATCGGACAGAGTGGTTCTGGTAAAACAGTTCTTATGAAAAACCTTGTAGGATTGTTTGCTCTACATCAGGACAGGTGCTTTACGACGGTAGAGATTTCGTGAAAAATGAGCAAAAGAAAAGGTAGCTATGCGTAGAGAGATGGGAATGATCTTTCAAAATGCAGCGCTTTTCGACTCGCTTTCTGTACTCGAGAACGTGATGTTTCCTTTAGATATGTTCTCAAACATGACCTATCGTGATAGAGTTAAACGTGCTCAAGAGTGCTTAGATCGTGTAAATCTAATCGAAGCACAGCAAAAAGTTCCTGGAGAAATATCGGGAGGTATGCAAAAGCGTGTGGCTATTGCCCGTGCAATTGTGCTCAATCCTAAATATCTTTTCTGCGATGAGCCTAACTCTGGACTTGATCCTCGCACCTCATTGGTGATCGATGAGCTACTATCAAGTATCACAAAAGAGTTCGATATCACCACCATCATCAACACACACGATATGAACTCGGTGATGGGAATTGGCGATAACATTGCCTTTATCTATAAAGGTCATAAAGAATGGCAGGAAATAAAGAAGAAGTGATGCACTCAACCAACGAGCATCTCAACGACCTTGTGTTTGCTTCCGACCTATTTAGAAAGGTAAAAGCAACCGAAGAACAGCAAACCAGCAGTAAATAAATGGTTCGACAAACGAGTAACTATCCCTAAACGATAGCTTTTTAGAGACTCTGAACTATACAATTAAATTGCGAAACGAAAGAATGAAGAAAACTATTATATATCGCATTCATTGCGCTTGCCATTGCTTGTACAAAAGAAATCAATCAAAGGTGAAGTGGCTGCTCGTGTGGCAAAAACACTATTACGACACCCTTTGTTGCAGGACATTACGATGCTTTTTTGAGGGAACATATCAACAAGATAGTATTCCCAAAGCGTTATCGTGACTTGCTACTCGACAATGCAAAGATGTTCATAGCACAGCAACAAACCGAGCATCAAGGCATAAAAAGAAGTGCAGTGATACGCCATCGTGCCGATACATGCAAAGCACACAGCTGATGTTTTCTTGTTACTTACCTGGAGATAGCACAAGTGAGCAAATAGTAGTGCCCATGATTCAGCACAAAAGGCACATAGGCTTATGCGATAAACTCATTCTTTTTTCAACAACAAAACAATAACAATCCATCAACAATCAGCATTTTAAGTTATGAAAGCATATTTAGACCCTACTCCAACACATTATTAATAACGGAGCAACAAAGGGAGATAGAACAGGAACAGGCACCAAAAGCGTGTTCCGGTTATCAAATGCGTTTTCAACTAGAAGATGGATTTCCGTTATTGACAACCAAGAAAACTGCATCTCAAATCGATTATTCACGAGTTGTTGTGGTTCTTAAAAAGGCGACACCAATGTGCGCTATTTGCAAAGAGAATGGTGTGCGTATTTGGAACGAATGGGCAGACGAAAAATGGCGAATTGGGTCCTGTTTATGGTCATCAATGGCGTTCATGGCCTAATTATAAAGGTGGAACCATCGACCAAATAACACAAGTTGTGGATATGATTAAAATAATCCCTGACTCAAGAAGAATGATTGTTACAGCGTGGAACCCAGCAGAAGTAGACGAAATGGCATTGCCACCATGTCACTGTTTGTTCCAGTTTTATGTAGCAAACAATAAACTTTCGTTGCAATTATACCAACGAAGTACCGACACCTTTCTTAGGGTTCCTTCAACATTGCCTCTTATTCGTTGTTATTGATGATGGTTGCTCAGGTAACAGGCTACGAACCAGGAGAGTTTGTTTATACAACTGGCGACACACACCTTTATCTCAACCACCTTGAACAGGCACAATTGTAGTTACAACGCACCCCACGTGCGCTCCCAAGATGCGTATCAATCCCGAAGTGAAAGACATCTTTGGCTTTTAAGTACGAAGATTTCACACTCGAAGACTATAATCCATACGATCATATTAAAGCCCAAGTTTCAGTATAATGAAAGTATATGTCATTGCGGCAGTTGCCCAAAATCGTGCTATAGGCTATCAAAACCAATTGTTATATTGGCTTCCAAACGATTAAAAACTTCAAATCGCTCACCTTGGGCATACCATTATTATGGGAAGAAACACCTTCGAGTCGCTTCCTAAAGGCGCATTGCCCAATAGAAAGAACGTTGTTCTAACAACAGAATATCATCTCGAAGGATGCGAGTATCACTCACTGAAGAGGCTCTTTTCTGCTTGTCAAACACGATGAAAAGGTATTTATTCTGGTGGCGGAAAGGGTGTACGAGCAATGCTTAGATTTTGCCGAAAGAGCTGATACTTACCGGTAAGCAAATGATGATGCCCTGAGCATGCTGATACCTTCTTTCCTGATTATCAAGAGTGGAAAGAAAAGAGCGAGAACATCACGAAAAAGACGAGAAACACGCCTTCGATTTCGACTTTGTGCATTATGTAAAAAGCCCTAAAAAGGCGAGTGCCCCTCCTCACGCAACTCCTTGGCAGATTCTCTTTCTAAAAAGCTACCCTTTTTCTCTATATATAATAGGTGGAAAGTATTTATATAGGTAGAAAATATTTTCCTTCCTTTGGGATGAAAAAGAGAAGAGGTGCGAATAAGAAAGATGCAACTCTTGTTTCGATGTAGTAGAAAAAGAGGTTGAAAACGAGGTTGCAACATAAGTGCTTTCTAAAGCATAGCGGTGGTCAATAAAAAGCAATGCTGTCTCTCACAAACTCAATGCAATTGCAATGTAAATACAATGCTTTTACACTGCAATAGCATTCCTTTTTCACCCACCTCATTCCACTTGTGTTTCAAAGGGAAAGATAGTAGCATAAAAAGTAACAACCTCGTTGAAACCAGATTGTTACTTTATCCATATTCCATTTAAATAGAACGTTGTTATCTCGAAATACCTTCTTTTAAAAGAACTATTATCCTTTTTATTGTATAGAATTCAATCCCTTCAGCTTTAAAAGTACACTTCTCATTGTGAGGATACCTTCTGTTGTTTGGAAGTTTCTTTTTAATCAAAAGAAAATCGCCCTCTTTTATGTGGGAGTTTCTTCTTTAGCTCAAAAAGAAAACCGCCCCCATCATATGAGGTTTCTTCTTTAAACTAAAAAGAAAACCGCCCTCCGTCGTACGGAGTTGAGGAGGTTTTCCAATTCGCTTTTCAGGCAAAAGGCAACCATTTGTTTTGCGTTGTTGCCACTTTGTAGCCGCAGAACCTTGTTCCAGCCACGTCTAATGTCCGCAGTTCGCTCGCACGCAATGCCAAATAGATGCGACGAAGCGTAGCAATACGTTCCAAAGAAGGAGTAGCAGTTTCCGCATCACTCGCATTATACTTCTGTAATCACCTTGTTCACCTCCACTAAAGCGTCACCACTAGCAGGCCACGAACAATCAATTCAGCCTTAATAAAAATGAATGTCAGCAGCGTCAGTACAACAAGTGCGCCCTTTCTTGATAGCGCAGAGGCATAGATGTTGTAGCGATTAGGATTCTTCTGTCCACACTGCGTGCTTCAAGGCGGTGCGTTTTGCTCAGCAGTAGTAGAACGAGCAGCCTCAAGTCAGCAGTTATCCGCACATCACGAGCATTTGGACCGATAGCAGCATACAAAGGATTGTCAGAACCATCGTTATTGTAAATCACCTCCACCTGTTCCGAGTTGTTAATAGCAAGTGTAACCAAAGTAGCCGCATCGCTATAACGTTGCTGGTCATAGCCAAACGCAGCTAGTGTTGATTTGACGACAGCAGCATTGTAGCTCGAAGCCCGAAGCGTCTTTAATAGCCTGCATTTGCACAAATTCCAAAGCCTTGTTAAAATGGTTTTGCGCCATAGTGAATAGCGATTCGTGCGAAACCAAAGCATTATTAAGGCGTATAGAACCCCCTTCAGCAGCAGGAGTAGTAGAGAAACACTCAGCCAAAAGCTGTAAAGCGTATCCCGCATGCTAAGTTACCTATATAGCCACCATAAGCCTTCGACAAGTTAGGTTGCTTTCGTATTGTTGTCAGGAAAGCTCGTTGGCAACATTCAATACCTCGATACTTCTTGCATAATAGTTCTGTAAACGGTTCCAAAGATCGTTTTGAGTGCCCGACGAAGGAGTGATGTTATCGCTCGAAATGTGACGATAAAGCAAAGCATTAGGAATAGTTCCCTCAGTCAGTTCATCAACCGTTGTGCCCAAAGCCAAAAACGATTGTGCAGCAGCTTCGCCCTGCAGCGTTTTAACAAACGCCACCATTGGACCGTCACTGATGTTGTTCGATTGAAGAGTTGCAATCATACTTGGACGCTTTAACTCATCATGAGTAAGCGTGTTGTTTTGGAGTTTCAGCCTTGTCGACCCACGAATCGCAACCAGAAAGTAGGGCAGAGATGGCAAAAGCCATTATAATTAGTTTTCATTGCTGTTTATTGTGTTATAAAGTGAAACTAAGAGTGGCAGTGTAAGTGCGTGGATGAGGCGCATTGGTGATGTCTCTCGACAAACTTCCGATACCTCTTTGCTTGCGATTACCGCCATTTCCTCCACTTGAGGGTCGGCTCCAGAATAGTTAGTGATAACAAATACATTCTGAACAGAGAACGATAGTTTTCATACTCTGTTATCGTGTTGTTAGTGAGCTTGCGTGCTAATGAAGTGAAATCATATCCCACATTGAGGTTAGAAAGGCGCAAGAAGTCAGCCTTCTCGATGTAGTTTGCTCTGAAACGAGCAGTGTATGCCAAGTCGTTAGCAATCTTTTCGTATTCAGGAGTGCCCACAGTTGCATTAGCAAGAGCCGTTAACTGGTCGTTGCGTTTCTTGAGATTGTCGCCCAATCCCGCAGTATTATAAAAGCTTTGGTTGTAAAAACTGAGGCTCCAAGAGCATAGTTCCACTTTGTTCCAAAAGGTGATATTAGAGAACAGTTTCAGTTAACCAAACGAACCATTCACTGCTGGGAAAGGTTTACCTAAGTATTTATAGTCCGAACTCTCCACAGCTCCCATCTTAGCGTTATAGGTTCCGTCGGCATTAAGAGCCGTTTTTTCTACTGTGTGATAGTAGAATGAATAAACAGGGTAGCCCTTTTTAATCACGTTAGATAGTTGGTGATGTCGCTTCCGCCTGTGTCAGTCACCTTATTTGCTTGATAATTCAAGTTAGCATATACGTCTAACGAATGTTTGTTGGCATCTTTCCACACCAAACCATTATATCCGAACTCGATACCATGACCCTTTATGCGACCCCATTGCGTGGAATACTACCAATCCAGCCGTCACTTGACAAAGAGATTTTCGTAGATAATAGCATCAGAAGTGTATTGAGCATAAAGAGTAAAGAGATAGGTTGTGGCGTTTAGCTAAGGTCCAATCCGTACCGAATTCAATTTCTCTCATTCTCTCAGGTCTTATGTTTTGGGTTGCCTTTAAACTGTGGTTTGACAGTGGGTCCGTATGCAGATATGCCGTCCATAACGTAAGATGTGCGTGCATCTGTGGGATAAGGAAGACGTCCACTCTCACCATATGCAAGGCGGAACTTTGATTTTCCAGATTATAAGCAACGCCAAAGAAGGATAATAGATGCTTGCCACGTTGCTACCGATGAGGTTTGAGGCATCTCTTCGTAAGCCCTGCGTTGATAAATAAGTGGTTATCATAGTTCACAAAAGCCTCTCCATAGAGTCCCCAAGTACGTTGTTCAAACGTATTCTCACCACATTGCGCTCCGTTGCCGCTGCAATATTGTCTACATCTCCTTTAAAACGAGAAGCATTAACAGTGTTCACGGTTTCGTATTGACGTGCTATTTGCGATAAAAGTGTCGCTGTTAGGTTCCATTTGTCGGCTAATTTAAACCTACGAAAGCCTTAATGTCCCAATTAAAGCTCGATTGCGTCGGTTACTCACGTTCTTTGCACCCTCATTGTTGTTACCTGAGAGACTAACCATAAGGCAATCGGTAGACACCTTTAGTGTTATTAACATCTACTCCGATAACTGTTTCGAGCTTAACTGCGCCTGAAGCAAATAACCTAAGCGTATATTACCCAAGAAACGGTCGTTGTTATAGGTCCAACTTTGCGCTCTCCAGGTGCTTTTCTTCAACGTAAGGCCAAGGTGTTTGGTTAATCATTAGGTTCCAAATAGCATCGTATCGACCCATAGCAGTTTGTGGAAGACTAATGTTTCCGTGTACATATGAAGCCGTTGCGCTAACACTTAGCGGTCCACTTTTACTGTCGTGGCCAGTTTAGTGGTGTGTCTTTGATCTCTATTTCCAGGTACAATGCCCTCAACATCGTTCATATTATATGAAAAAGAACATGTTTTTGATTGCCTCGGAAGCTTTTTAGATACGGTTCCATAAAGATTCTTTTGCCAACCCGTTTCGAAGAAATTATGAGTGGATCGTTATTTACAAACTGATTGTATTTACGATGCTAACGATGCTGCACCCAATGACATTTTAACCTGAATAGCTGCCTTTGTTGTTTTCCTTTGCATTGAAACTGCCTCGCTTAGTGGTATAACAATAACGTCCATTAGCCGCCTCTGCACCATAAACTCTGCAGCGGCAGAAGGACCCTTAATCACGTCGATTGAGGCGATATCTTCTATCGGAAGGTCGTTTAAAAGCACTTAAAGCGTCTTGCGAACTGTTGATATCTGAAATGTGAGTGGTGTTGTATTTGATTCCATCTACATAAATAATGGGATCTCTGTCCATACTTATTGTGGCTCCACTACGCATATTAAAGCGAATAGGCATGCCCACTTTACCGTTACTTTGGTACATTTGAACGCCACCAACACGCCTATCAAGAATGTCACTCAATGAGTTCGCATGCTCATTAGCCAGTTTAGTTTGCTCACATCAACGTGCTCTACGTTGCTACCAAGAGCCTTTTTGTTTCGTGCACTCGATATACTTGCGGTGACTTTCACCTCTTGTAGATCGATACCTGGTATCAACCCGATAACCATTCCGTTGCGAAATGACTTGCTATTAACGCTTTGGGGGGTAAAACCCAAATAGCTAATGCGAATAGTTTGATTTTCATTTAAGGGTAAAGAAAAGCGACCTTGCGCATCGGTTAGCGCTTTTCGCCATTCGAAGAACTTACAACAGCCCCGATAATGGGCTCTCCTGTCTCTTGATTTACTACACGAGCGGTATATGTTTGTTGTGCATACACGCTCATAGAAAGTACTTAATAATAGTAGAGCAAGACTTCTCTTAAAAATTCAATTGCATGATAATGATAATTTATTTCTATCCTGAAAACACCTCCTCTTTCAGCCCTTGCTGAGGCAAGAAAATAGAGTTGGTATTTAATATGGTGCAAAGATACAACGAGAAAGAGAACGATGCAATACTGAATAATGATTCTGAATACACCAAAGCGATGTATTCGAATCATTTATGAATGTTTTTCTAAACGAAAAACTTTATTCTTGTGATAAAAATGATGCGTTTTATAAAGTGATAACGCTGGGAATAGCTTCGGGAAGATATCCACTTTTTAATCTTCCATTCATTCGAATACAAGTTATTAGCTCTGTTTCCAAGATTGTTTACAGACCTATTGGCTGGTTATTATAGGTTATCAGCACAATACCTTTGGGTGTTTCGAGCGACAGAGTGATGGCTTCTTTTTCGCAAGAAAAGATATTGCTTGTTAGTAAGAAACCTCTTCATTGTAAAACGCTTGTCGATTGATTTGAGTTGAAAAAGGCAAGAGAAGGGTGGGGAATAAGACTCTTTCCTTTTTGCGTTCCCATTGTTATTCCTGCATGAAGAATACGCAATTGGTTGGCAACCTGTTCATAAACAGGGGCTAAGAGCTGTGGAAGAGCCATTATCTTTTCGTTCTTTTCGATGAAAGAATAACTGCTTTGGTTTTGTAAACCAGTTGTCGAACGATTTGTGTTGATGTTGCTTTGCTTGCTTTTTCTTTGTTTTTGTTGGCACGAGCATGGTGCTCACTTGTTTTGCGAAGAGCGCACATAAAGAGTCCTTCTCCTTTGCTAATGCCTGGCAAAAAGCGATATCCTTTCACCTTATTAGATAGTGCAGGGGTGATGTTCCAGCTGCTATCAATCTCTATGTCGATGCATTCTGCTCCCAATTCATCAATAATCCATTCTACATTCTCTTCGTTTTTCGAGAGCGTTAAACGTGCATGTTGAATAGATAAGTATGCCGTCTTCTTTCAGATTATGCCATATATCGCTCACAATCTCACGTTGAAGTTGTTGGCATTTCTCTACATATTGACTGCTCCATTGATTGATTGCGCCCTCGTCTTTGCGAAACATTCCTCGCCAGAACAAGGCACATCGGCAAATAATAAGATCGGAAAAGCAAGACCTGTTTTCTTATAGTCTGCAGCGTAGTTGTTGGTTACAATGACATCGGAATGACCAAATTTCTATATTTTCAACCAAGATATTGGCACGATTGTATATCGCTTCGTTCGCAAAAAGAATGCTTTCGTTGGGTAGAAGGGTGCGCAATAGGGTTGTTTTACCACCAGGAGCGGCACACAAATCGAGTGCCATTAGGGGCTGATGAGGCATCACTTGTTTTAAAACATGATATAAAAACATTGATGAAGCCTCTTGAACATAATAACAACCTGCATGAAACAGCGGATCGAAAGTGAAGTTAGGACGTTCTGAAAGATAATAACCTTCGTAGCACCAAGGCACTTGTTGAGGGGCAAGAGCTGTTGAAACGCTTGCCGAACTCACCTTAAATGGATTGAAACGAATACTGGTTGAAGGTGTCATCTCGAGGCCTTTTTCGAGTAATGCAAACTCGTTCTTCACCTAATAATTCCCTTTGTTTGGGTTATAAAAGTCTTTGGGTAAAATCATCACTTTATGCTTTTTCAATTGCAAAAAGTAGAAAAACACTTTCTTTGCAACTAATCGATATGTCATTGCGTCTAATTAGTAGAACAAAACAAAAGTAATTAGAATATGAAAAGATTAAGTTTAGCTTTAATGTTGCTTTTTTCAACAACATTATGTGTAGTTTCTACTGCTCAAAAACATAGAAACCATTTAGAAAAACTGAACAAACCACCGCTACAACTGTTGCAGATACAGTGGGAAATAGTGTTGATTCGATAGCAAATTCTGTTGATTCGGATTTTGATGACGATGGATTTGATGGCAGATTTGATAATGATGAAGCTCGGCTCAATGACTTAAAGTTTATCGAAAAAGTAGTTAATGTCTTTCAAAACTCATCGTGTTTTGGGGGTATTGTGCTCGCTTTAATGATTATTTGTTCTATTGTTGCAGTGTTGTTGCCTGTTATTTTATTGATAGTATTGTTGCGATATATCATTAAACGACGAGCTACCAAGGCACAATTAGAGCAAATACGTATTAAACAAGCAATGGAACAGCCTGTAAATCGTCAAGAATATTGGGCGCACGAAGATGAAATTGCATGGCGAAAAGGCATTCAGCTGGTTGCACTTGGTGTAGGTTTGGCATGCTTCTTCTGTATTCTTGGAGCAGGACTCTATCTGGAAATAGGTTTACTTATTCTGTGTATGGGACTTGGAAAGTTATATATTGGAAAGCGTACGAAAAGAATCGTGAGGAAAATACAGAAGAATAAGATCCTGTGAAGCCGTTAGACGACATATCATTAGTTACTCAAGTTGCCGTATTTCGCAATAAACGTGCATTTGATAAACTTGTACTAAAAGTATCAAGAGGGCGTTCGTCGGTTCTTTTTGAATCGGACTTTGGGCAATGAACTCTTATCTGATGACCTGGCACAAGAAACCTTTATCAAAGCTTATACGCACATTGCGCATTTTAAAGGCTATCTAACTTCTCTACATGGTTATACAAAAATAGCGTATAATGTGTATTACGATCATGTTAGAAGTCCTAAGAATACAGCGCACTTTTGATGTAACTGAGCTGAAAACACACGCTACAACAGGGCTGATAGCACGCTGAAATTAGACTTATATGAGGCTTTTCAAACCCTGAACGATAAAGAGCGAACGTATAACCTTGCAATTGGTTGAAGGATATGCCATAGATAAAATTGCAACGATTATGGAATTGCCCTCAGGAACAGTGAAATCGCACTCTCAAGGGGTAAAAGAAAAACTCTCAACATATTTAAAGAACAATGGATATGATAAATAAACACGACGAAGAACAAATACTTCAATTTCTTGAAAAGAATAAACAAAACCATCCAAGACGATGGCTTTTTCAGATAGAGTGATGCAGCAACTACCGCCAAATAGTTCTGTTTGGGAAGTTTCTGTGGCAGTGGATTTTGGGAATAGCTTCGGTGAAAGTTGTTCTTTGTGTTGGGAGGAATAACAACGATGAAGCATTTATTTTAACCTTTTTAGGTGACTTTTGGGAGAGATGGCATCGATGAATGTCGCTTCCATCGCCCTTTTAACGCTCGTTGTTGCAATCCAGTAGCGCTACTTTGGGTGGCTGTTTATGAGGTAGAACAAGTACTGAAAAATTAAATAATGAGATGTATAATAGATAGTAATGAATGAAAAAGCGGGGCCGTAGATGGTTCGCTTTTTTTATTGAGAAAGAATCGCTCTTCCGCATTAAAATATTGTTCTTTCAAAAGAAGATGACACCTATTTTATATAGGAGTATTTTTGCTAGCTTTTATAAAAGCAGTGCTTTTTACATCGTAATTACATTGCTTTTTAGGGTGCAACATCAATGCTTTTGCAACGTAATATTAATGCTTTTATCTTGTAATCTCACAAAATATACCTATCTTTGCACCGAAAGATGTTATTTCAAACGACATGGTTAACGAGATGATAGACACCGAAAAACAAGGCGAGTCGTTGGTTTTAAGAACCGAGGGACTTGTTAAACGATATGGAAAAAGAACCGTTGTAAACGATGTTTCGATTAATGTTAAACAAGGAGAGATTGTTGGTTTGCTTGGACCTAATGGTGCAGGAAAGACAACTTCCTTCTATATGACAACGGGTTTGATTGTTCCTAACGAAGGACATATTTATCTAAACGACTAAGACATCACGCAACTTCCTGTGTCGAAGCGTGCCCGTTCGGGTATTGGATACCTTCCACAAGAGGCAAGTGTGTTTAGAAAAATGAGCGTAGAAGATAACATCTGTCGGTATTAGAAATGACAGGTAAACCCAGAAGCTATCAACTTGAAAAGTTAGAGAGCCTCATTGCCGAGTTTAGATTGGGCAAAGTGCGCAAGAATATGGGTGATCAATCTGTCGGGAGGAGAGCGTCGTAGAACCGAAATCGCACGTTGTTTGGCGATAGATCCAAAGTTTATCATGCTCGATGAGCCCTTTTGCTGGAGTAGACCCCATTGTTGTTGAGGACATTCAACACATTGTTTGGCAGTTGAAAAGACAAAAACATTGGTATCTTAATTACCGACCACAATGTGCAAGAAACATTGACTATCACCGATAGAGCCTATCTTCTTTTTGAAGGAAAGATTCTTTTTCAAGGCTCACCTGAAGAACTTGCAGAGAATAAAATCGTAAGAGAAAAAAATATTTAAGTAACTCTTTTGTGCTTCGAAAGAAGGATTTTCAAGAGATCGACGCACAGAAAAAGAGCGTATGGCTCAGCAAGTTTAAAAGCTAAAGCGTGGCGAACAGAGGGCGAATTGCGTGCTTTTGATTGTGACAAAATAGCATATTGCACCTCTTATTACGTTAAACGGCATGCTTTTTGTTAATTAAAAAAACAAGAAAAAGGGTTTTATGTTAGGCAAATTGATCAAATATAACTACCTTTGTTGCTAAAAATTAGAATTAATAAATAATAGAAATAAAGATAATAGATGAAAGTTTCATTTGAAAATCAAGACAAAAGTAAAATGGCTTTAATGACCATTATTGTCGAAGAATCTGACTACAAAAGAAAAAGTAGAAAAGTCGCTAAAAGACTATCGTAAGCAAGCAAATATTCCTGGATTCCGTAAAGGAATGGCACCAATGGGCTTGATTAAAAAGCAATATGGTGAATATTTGAAGTTAGATGCAATCAACAAAAGTGGTTGGAGAAGAACTATACAAAATATATTAAAGACAACAAAATTAATATGTTAGGTGAACTCTTCCATCTGCAAAAACAAGAAGCACAAGACTTGGAAAAAGGAACCTCCTACACATTCTATTTCGATATTGCTGTTGCACCAGAGCTTAAAGTAGAACTTACAAGCAAAGATAAACTTCCTTACTATGATATTAAGGTAGACGATGCTACAGTGAGACAAGCGTGGATATCTTCGCTTCTCGCACAGGACAATACGTAAAAGCTGAAGAATATCAAAAAGAATGATATGCTTAAGGGTGATCTTAGAGAACTTGATGAAAAAGGTAATACTAAAGAAGGCGGTATCACTTTAGAAGCAGCTGTTATGATGCCTGAATTCATTAAGGTTGAAGATCAACGCAAACTATTCGACAACGCTAAGCTAGGTGACGTGATTGTTTTCAATCCTCGCAAGGCTTATCCAGATAATGACTCTGAAATTGCAGCGCTATTAAAGATTAAGCGTGAAGAAGTAGCACAACACGAAGGTGACTTTAGCTACCAAATCACTGAAATTAGTCGTTTCGAAAAGGCTGAAGTGAACCAAGCATTGTTCGACCAAATCTATGGCGAAGGCGAAGTAAAGAGCCTTGAAGAGTTCAGAACTAAGATCGCTGAAGGAATTAAAGAACAAACAGTTACAGACTGTGACTATAAGTTCTTGCTTGATGTTCGCAGCTACTTAGAAGGTAAAAGTGGGTAAATTGACATTCCCAGATGAAATCCTTAAGAGAGTGATGTTGTTGAACAACAAAGAAAGAGGTGAAGAATTCGTAGAAAAGAACTATGAAAGCAAGCATCCAACAACTTACATGGCATCTTATCAAAGAAACAGTTAGTTGAAGCTAACAAGGTGAAGATTGAAGACAAAGACGTAAGAGAAGCAGCTAAAGAAAACAGCACGCATTCAATTCGCTCAATATGGAATGATTCAAGTTCCAGAGGAATATGTCGACAATTATGTAACTGAAATGTTCAAGAAGAAAGAAAATGTTGACGCCTTTGTAGATCGTGCTATCGATTTGAAACTTATCGAAGCATTGAAGAAAGTCGTTACACTCGAAACTAAAAAGTTACACTAGACGAGTTTAATAAAATCGTAGAAGGTAAATAATTCGCTCTTTAACGAAAAACTCTAATAAAAGAGGTTGTCAAGTTTTTTTGTTTAACTTTGTATATAAGCAATGTAAACAAGAGAGTTGACAACCTCTTGCTTTATATATAATAATTAATGTTTTTTAGGATAAAGTGCGTTTTCATCTTAAACGCTTATCCTTTAGGCATATATAAATGATAATATAGGTATGAACAACGATTTTAGAAAGTACGCAACACAGCATTTAGCATGAATGGACTTGTGCTTGATGATGTGATGAAAGCAAAGCACAATATCTTAATCCATATATTTTAGAGGAAAGACAATTGAATGTAACTCAAATGGACGTGTTCTCACGTTTGATGATGGATCGTATTATCTTCTTTAGGAACACCAATTGATGATTATACAGCCAATACATTACAAGCTCAGTTGTTGTATCTTGATTCGGTAGATAGTGGAAAAGACATTTCAATCTATATCAATAGTCCTGGTGGAAGCGTAACTGCTGGATTGGGAATATACGACACTATGCAATTCATTACAAGTGATGTGGCAACCATTTGTACTGGTATGGCAGCGTCAATGGCGGCTGTTTTACTCGTATCTGGTACTGAAGGCAAACGCTCTGCATTACCTCATGGACGTGTAATGATACACCAACCACTTGGAGGAGTGCAAGGACAAGTTTCTGATATCGAGATAGAGGCTCTGAAATCATTAAGATGAAGAAAGAATTGTATACCATCATTTCTGGAACATTCATACACTCCATTCGATAAAGTATGGCAAAGATAGTGATAGAAACTATTGGATGACTGCCGAAGAAGCAAAAGAATATGGTATGATTGATACTGTATTGAAACGCAAGAAATAATAAATTAAATTGAAGAAGGTTCTTTGTTGTAATTCACTTTTATGGCAAAGAATCATTTTAAAAAGAAAGAAATTATAATGGCTAACGATAAATGCTGTATATGTGGACGTAGCGAATACCAAGTAGGAACACTGCTAAAAAGGGTTCTAATGGCGCTATATGTCCAGATTGTACAGTGCAGGCTTTATAAGATAATTCTTAATCAAGCAAAGCACGATGGCACTGAGAATGAACTGAAAAAGAAGTAGGGGACATTCCAGCTAACGACTTTTCGCTTGATTAAACAAGGTTCCTAAACCACAAGAGATAAAAGATTATCTCGATCAATACATCATTGGACAAGACGATGCTAAGCGTTATTTGGCCGTTGCAGTGTACAATCACTATAAAGATTGCACCAATCGGCTGATGATGACGGCGTAGAAATAGAGAAAAGCAATATTATTATGGTAGGAAGTACAGGTACTGGTAAGACACTTCTTGCTCGAACCATTGCTAAACTCTTGAAAGTGCCTTTCACTATCGTTGATGCCACGGTGTTTACGAAGCTGGTTACGTTGGAGAAGATGTGGAAAGCATTCTTAGTAGATTGCTGCAAGTGGCTGATTATGACCTTGAAGCGGCTCAAGAGGAATTGTATTCATTGACGAAATTGATAAAAATTGCTCGTAAAGCCGATAACCCTTCAATCACAAAGAGATGTGAGTGGAGAAGGTGTTCAACAAGGATTATTGAAGCTTTTTAGAAGGAACTATGGTGAATGTTCCACCAAAAGGCGGACGAAAACACCCCGATCAAGATTATATTCACGTTGATACTCGAAACATATTGTTTATTTGTGGAGGTGCATTCGATGGCATAGAGCGTAAGATTGCACAACGACTTAACACTCATGTTGTGGGTTATAACTCAGTACAAAACTTGAGAAATGTCGATAAAGAAGATTTAATGAAATACATTCTTCACAAGATTTGAAATCGTTTGGATTGATTCCTGAAATCATTGGACGTCTTCCTGTATTGACACACCCTAATCCTTTGAACAGAGAAGCATTGCGTAGAATATTGGTTGAGCCTAAAAATTCAATCGTAAAAGCAATACGAAAAAGCTCTTTGCAATGGACGGAATAAAACTCGAATTCGACACTGCTGCCCTCGATTATGTGGTAGATAAAGCTGTAGAATACAAGCTTGGAGCACGTGGATTGCGCTCAATTGTCGAAGCAATGATGATCGATGCCATGTTTGAAGTGCCCTCTTCAAAGAAGAAGAGCTTCAAAGTTACGTTAGATTATGCCAAAAAGCATATCGACAAAGCACACTAGATAACTAAACTTAATAAGAGAATATTTGCTAAAAATAATAACACTCAACTAACTAAACAATAGAATTTAGGGTTTTATTGTTTAGTTAGATTCCTAAAAGACAACTATGACTAAGACACTTAATCTTACAGAAAAACTAAAGCTAATACTTTTGGTTTTGAGCACTTTAAAAAGGTGACCAAGAGGCTATAATTAGAAATCTTCTTGATGGCAATGATTCGTTTGTGTTGATGCCAACAGGTGGTGGTAAGAGTCTTTTGTTACCAACTTCCGTCCCTCATTATGGATGGAGTTGCAGTTGTTATATCGCCCTTAATAGCTCTAATGAAGAACCAAGTAGATGTTATTAACGGCATAAGTGAAGAAAACGGAGTTGCTCATTATATCAACTCGTCGTTAAATAAAGCTGCAATAGCGCAGGTAATGGAAGACATAAGGAGTGGTAAAACAAAGTTATTGTATGTTGCTCCCGAGTCATTAATTAAACCTGATAATGTAGAATTCCTCAAATCGGTTAAGATTTTCCTTTATGCTATAGACGAAGCGCATTGTATTTCGGAGTGGGACACGACTTCCGACCCGAATATCGCAATATTCGACCAATGATAAATTGTATTAGTCAAGCCCCAGTTATTGCCCTTACGGCTACAGCAACAGACAAAGTGCAGAACTGATATCAAGAAAAGCTTAGGGCATATTAGATGCAAAAAGAATCTCAAAGTTCGTTCAATCGTGCCAATCTTTATTACGAAGTGCGTCCTAAAACCAATGATGTTGATAAAGAGCTCATTAAGTTTATAAAGAAGAACGAAGGAAAGAGCGGAATTGTTTATTGTCTTTCACGTAAGAAAGTAGAAGAGCTTTCAGCCATATTGCAAAGCTCAATAACATCAAAGCAGCACCCTATCACGCAGGATTAGACAATATTCCAAGATCTCAAACACAAGACGACTTCCTCATGGAACGTATTGATGTGTGTGGCAACCATTGCCTTTTGGAATGGGAATAGATAAGCCCGACGTGCGTTTTTGTGGTGCATTATGATATTCCAAAGAGTCTTGAAGGATATTATCAAGAGACAGGTCGTGCTGGAAGAGATGGCGGAGAAGGATATTGTTTGGCTTTCTATTCGTATAAAGACATACAGAAACTCGAGAAATTTATGGAGGGAAAGCCAGTTGCCGAGCAAGATATTGGTAGACAACTGCTAAAAAGAAACCGCTGCTTATGCAGAGTCTTCAGTTTGTAGAAGAAAGATGTTATTGCACTATTTTTGGTGAAGAATATCATAAAGAAAAACTGCGGAAACTGCGATAATTGCAATCGTCCTGCAGAGAAAATCGAAGCACAAAAGGCGTTAGAGATAGTCCTTCGCACCATTATTGCATTGAAAGAGAATTTCAGACAAGAGTATGTCATCGATGTAGTCACAGGAAATGCAACTGATGATGTGGTGTCTCACCGACACGATCAATTGGAAGTGTTTGGCGAAGGCGAAGAAGAACGCCCCAAAAATATGGAACCCTGTAATTCGATAGCGTTGATATCAGGCTACATCAAGAAGAACATTGAGAACTATGGTATATTGAAAATCACCGAGAAAGGAAAAGGAATTCATCGAACATCCTCATTCTTTTATGATAGTAGAAGATGCCGATTTCGACAATGTTGACTATGATGGAGCATCAGAAGGCAAAGCTTCTGCCTTAGATGAAGATCTATATCGCATCTCAAAACATTGAGAAGTAAGGTGGCAAAACGCCATAATCTTCCTCCATACGTCATCTTCCAAGATGTGTCTTTAGAGCAAATGGCAACCATGTATCCCTGTTAATTGCCAAGACCTGCTTAACATTCAAGGAGTGGGAGAGGGCAAAAGCAAAACGCTATGGTAAAAGAGTTTTGGGAGTGCATTAGCGAATATTGCAAAGAGAACGATATCATTCGACCCGAAGAAATGCGTGTGAGAACCATCGCAAAGCGCTCGAATGCCAAACTAAAGATCATCAACAGCATCGACAAAGCAAATTCCTTTTAGACGATATTGCCAATGCAATGGGTTTAGACTTTGATGAGTTGCTCACCGAAATAGAACGCATTGTATATAGCGGAACGAAAGTAAATATCGACTATTTCCTCGAAGATGTGATGGATGATGATTGCATAGAGGCGATCTACGACTATTTTAGAGAGAGCCATACCGACTGCATCGAAACTGCATTAGATGAATTTGATGGTAGCTTTGACGAAGATGAATTGCGCTTAGTACGCATCAAATTCTTGTCAGAAATGGCTAATCTAACAACCCTATACGCCACACCTTTATAATATATGTAAGGCGCAGGTGAAATGTAAGAGCAATGCTTTTCAATTGAAAAAGCATTGCTCTTATCGTATAAAAACACTTCTTTTGCAGTGCAATTGCATTGCTTTTATTAGTCCAAAAATGCTCCTTCTTTTACACTTGCTTTTCCTCTTTAAAATAAAGACTTTTTGCCACTGAAAAGCAAGAGCGTGCAAAGGGGAAAAAAGAGCAGAAAACTTGCAATGTATTTTTGTATTTATTTAATGTACTGAATTATTCAAAAACTCGTTGTGATGTGAATTTTTATTATTAAATTTGCACGCAATAAATTCGTAAAAAACACTTATATGTCATCATTTGTTGCAGATAAAATCGTGATGGACGGTCTTACTTATGACGATGTCCTATTAATTCCAGCTTACTCAGAAGTACTTCCTAAGTCTGTTTCTTTGCAAACTCGCTTTTCAAGAAACATAGTTTTGAACGTTCCTTTTGTAACAGCCGCTATGGATACTGTTACAGAATCGGCTATGGCAATAGCTATTGCACGTGAAGGAGGAATAGGAGTTATCCACAAAAACATGAGCATTGAAGAGCAAGCTCGACAAGTTGCTATTGTTAAGAGAGCAGAAAACGGAATGATTTATCACCCTGTAACCATTCAAAGAGGAAGCAAGGTGAAAGATGCTTTGGCAATAATGAGCGAGTATCACATTGGTGGTATTCCCGTAGTGGATGCTCATAACTGCTTAGTTGGAATTGTAACCAATCGTGATTTGCGTTTTGAACGCAATCTAGACAAATTGATTTCGATGTGATGACAAGTGAAAATCTTGTTACTACCCATACACAAACCGACCTTGTTGCGGCTGCTACAAATCCTACAAGAGAACAAAAATTGAAAAACTTCCCGTTGTAGATGCAGAGAATCATCTTGTTGGTTTGATTACATATAAAGACATCACCAAGGCAAAAGATAAGCCTATGGCATGTAAAGACAGCAAAGGTCGCTTGAGAGTCGCTGCTGGTGTGGGTGTAACTCACGATACATTAGAGCGTATGCAAGCCCTTGTTAATGCTGGCGCAGATGCAATTGTTATCGATACTGCACACGGACACTCAAAGGCAGTTATTGAAAAATTGGTAGAAGCAAAACGTTCTTTCCCCGAAATAGATATCGTTGTAGGAAATGTTGCTACTGGTGAAGCTGCTAAAATGCTTGTGAACACGGAGCAGATGCTGTGAAAGTGGGAATTGGTCCTGGTTCTATTTGTACCACACGTGTTGTTGCTGGTGTTGGAGTTCCACAGCTAAGCGCTATCTACGACGTATATGCTGCATTGAAAGATACTGATGTTCCTTTGATTGCCGATGGTGGTTTGCGCTATTCAGGTGATGTTGTTAAGGCACTTGCAGCAGGTGGAAGCTGTGTAATGATTGGTTCAATGGTAGCTGGTACCGAAGAAAGTCCAGGCGAAACAATCATCTTTAACGGCCGTAAGTTTAAGAGTTACCGAGGTATGGGTAGCTTAGAAGCAATGGAACAAAAGAACGGTTCGAAGGATAGATACTTCCAAGGAGATACTCAAGACGTTAAGAAACTCGTTCCAGAAGGTATCGCTGGTCGAGTACCTTATAAGGGAACAGTTCAAGAAGTGATATATCAATTGGTTGGAGGACTACGTTCTGGTATGGGATATTGTGGTGCTGAAACAATCAATACCTTGCACAATGCTAAGTTTACACGTATCACTAACGCTGGAGTTTTTAGAGAGTCACCCACACGATATCTCAATTACAAGTGAGGCTCCAAACTATTCTCGCCCAGAATAAGAATAACTATTGAAGGCATTATACAATGATATAGTGCTCTTCAATATCACAAACTAAAAAGCAATTAAAAACAGCAAGTATAACTCAAAAGAGTATAAGAAGAAAATAGAATATTGAAAAAGAAACAAGTTATTACTAATATCTTTATTGTGTAGTGCCGCTCTAAATGCGCAAGAACACAATGTTGTTATGACGATAGATGGTGAGCCAATTGCTCGTTCTATCTTCATAGATGCCTATAAACAAAAATTATCCAAATGGCGTTTCTAGTAAGAAAGAGCTATATCATTTTGCTGAGCGTTATGCCGAATATTATTTAAAAACATAAGGTGGCAGCGCAACAACAGCAGGGCATTACCATAGATAATAGAAATAAAAGACTATTTCTTCTGGGTCAATAGTAAGAAATAATGTTGCGGTTTCGGCTGATATCGAACAGCAAGCACGTAACATCTACAATAAAATAGCTTCTGGAAGTGAGTCTCAAAAGGCGGACTCGTGAAATTGCAAGATATCCATATTTATCTTAGTCAAAGAGCCAGTAAGGCAGACGAAAAGAATGCAAAAAGACCAAATAGAAACTATATATATAAGGTGAAAGCAGGCGAAGACTTTGGTAAGTTGGCTCAGCTCTACACCCAAAATACCCTATATCGTGCCACAAAAGGCGAATGCCATGGTTGGCTAAAAGGGCAAACTTTAAGCGAATTTGAGAACGTTGCCTTTGTGTTATCACCAGGAGAAGTGAGCAAACCCCTTTATGTCTGTAGACGGATATCATCTTCTCTATCTTCAAAAAGAAAGTAGATTTCTTGCCTTACAACGAAGTAAGAGCCAATATTATCGACTTCATTTTGAAGGATAAGGTGCGTCAGGGTGTCGACATGCAACATGTTTTTGCAAGTGGAGAGGTGGGCAATAACCCTTCTTCAACTGCAATATCTACCACAGATGACGTGCTCAATACATCGTCTGCAAGTAGCAATTATGGTGCGTGGGGGCTTCATCTTCATCAAACGAACAGCTTCTTGCTTACCTCAATAACAATGTTTGAATGGAGCAGAGGCACATTCGGGAGCTTTAGAGCGTTATTTTGAAGCGAATAAAAAGAAATATCGCTTTGATGAACCATGCTTTAAAGGTTATGTGTTGTATGCTAAGAGTGCTGAATTGCTAAAGGAATTAGAGAAAAAGGCAAAGCATGCATCACTTCTTAACTTGAATAAAGCAGCGATAGAGAATGCTGTTAGCGGTTCAAAAGAATCGTTTAAAATAGACGAAGGCACATTCTCTTTAGGCGAAAATACTGTTGTTGATAAACAATTTTACAAACAACATAAACACCAATAGCGGTGCTTCTGAGTTTCCTTTTACTAAGATTGTAGGAAGAAAGTAAAGCAACCCTGACTTGAAAAGCGAAGTGGCTTGGCAGGTTTTGGCAGACTATAAAGAACATTTAGAACAACAATGGCTTCAAAACTAAAGAAAAGCCACCAATAGTAATCAATAAAAAGAATTATCAACCATCAACTAAGCAACAAAAGTCTTGGTTTTACATCGTATAGCACAAATGAATAGAAGACAAAAAATATCTATAGGACTTGCTCTTAATGACTTATGCAGGCATGAGTTTGCAAGCTGGCCGTTTAGGTGCCAACTCTCATAGCAATGATTCGTTGACCAAAGCTACTAAAGCTGTGACAATTAACCCACAAAGTGTAGTAGATGAGGTTATTTGGGTGGTGGGAGACGAACCCATTTTGAAGTCGGATGTGAGGCAATGCGCCTTCAATCTGAATTAGAAGGAGTGAAATGGAATGGCGATCCCGATTGTATCATTCCCGAACAATTGGCTGTTCAAAAGCTATTCTTGCACCAAGCGGCTATCGACTCAATAGATATTAGTGAGTCGGAGATTGCTTCTGAGATTGAACAACAAATCAATTATTGGATTCAACAAATTGGTTCTAAAGAGAAATTAGAAGAATATCGCCGTCAAAGCATCACTAAATACGTCAGCAAATGCATGATGATTTCAAGAATCGACTATTGATTCAAGAAAATGAAAAAGAAGCTGTGAAAGATATTGCGGTAACTCTGGTGACGTTCGTCGTTACTTTGAGTCGCTTCCTGCAGACAGTGTGCCAACAGTTCCTACAACAGTAGAAGTTGAAATCATTACAATGCTACCACGAGTGAGCCAAGAAGAGATTGCAAAAGTGAAGAATGATTTGCGTGATTACACCGACAGAGTAACCAAAGGCGAAACCTCTTTGCTACATTAGCACGTCTTTATTCTGAAGATCCAGGCTCTGCTCGCCAAGGAGGAGAGATGGATTACACCGGAAGAGGTATGTTTGACCCTGCCTTTGCTGCTGTTGCTTTCAACTTAACAGACCCTAAGAAGATTTCAAAGATTGTCAGAAACCGAGTTCGGTTATCACATCATTCAGTTAATAGATAAGCGTGGTGACAAAGTGAAAGTGCGCCACATCTTGCGTAAACCTGTTGTTTCTGCAGAAGTAGTAGAGGCTACAAGAGTAAGATGGACCTCGCTTTTAACCGATATTCAGGATGGAAAATTCACCTTTGAAAGATGCTGCTTTCACGTATCAGACGATAAAGACACACGCAACAACAAAGGTTTGATGGTGAACAATGTAAACAATGAACGCACATCCGTTTCCAAATGCGTGATCTTCCTACAGAAGTGGCTCGCCAAGTAGAAAATTTAAAGCCAGGAGATATCTAATGTGTTTGAAATGGTGAACGATAGAGGTAAGAAAAGTGTGCGCATTGTGAAACTAAAGAACAGGGTTGATGCTCATAAAGCAGTGATAACAGAAGATTATCAGGTGCTAAAAACGTGGTATTAGCCAAAGAACGAGAGAAATTCTTATATAACTGGGTGGTCAATAAAATAAAGAACACCCTATAAGAATGGAGAATCAGTATAAGAATTGTAACTTTGAGTATCAAGGTTGGATTAAATGAGATATATAAAGATAAGGAATTAAAAGTCAATAAGGCATAGAATCAGTACGCTATTGGTTCTATGCTCTTTTGGATTATGTGCTCTTTGCCTATAACACACCGCAAAAAAGAAACGTGTAATACGTGAAGATCAAAAGGTTTATTTTGAGCATGCTGACGAGCTAAAGCGTGATATCTATGGTCCAAATCCCTGATGCTCAGATATTAAAAGGCAACGTTCGTTTGAAGCACAATGGGCAACTCTCACATGTGATAGTGCCTATCTCTATCAAGAGTCGAACTCTGTTAGAGCCTTTGGGCGTGTCCTTTTCCGACAAGGAGACACCCTTTCGCTTAAAGGCGAGCGTGGCTTTTACGATGGAGTGACACAAATTCTTGAAGCAAGAAAGAATGTTGTGTTGAAGCATCGCAATCAAACTCTTTATACAGACAGTTTGAATTACGACCGAATGTATAAGAATGCCTACTTCTTTGACGGTGGAAAACTGGTAGATGGAAAAAGACCAATTGATTGCAGATTAGAGGGCGATACAACACTCAGTCACGCCAAGCTGTGTTCTATTTTGGGGTGAAACTCAATAGTGGAAAGAGCAATATCGAAACGATACCTTATATTATGATGCGCCAAAGTCACAGGCTCACTTCAAAGGCCCAACCACAATTGTAAGTAATGGCGATGTGGTAAAAACCCAAGATGGCTACTTCGATACCAAGAAAGACAAGGTAGAGCTGTTCTCAAGGTCTACCATTACAAGTAAAAAGAGAAGGTCATTACAGGGTGATACTCTATACAGAGATAAGAAGACAGGCATTGGTCAAGGCTATGGAAATGTGGTATATGTAGACAAAAAGAACAAGAATGAATTGCATGCTGACGTGTTTGTTTATAACGAAAAGACAGGTAAAGGCTTTGCAACTAAAAAGGCATTACTAAAAGATTATTCGCAAGGTGACACTTTATTTATGCATGCCGACTCGCTAAAAATAGAGACCATGCACATCAATACCGATTCGGCTTATCGAAAAGTGCACGCCTTTAGACACGTGGTTGCTTATCGAAAAGATGTGCTAGCAATATGATTCGTTGGTTGCAAATGGAAAAAGACTCTTGTTTAACGATGTATTACGATCCCGTTTTTGTGGAGTGATAACCGACAAGTGCTGAGCGAAAAGATCTATGTTTAGCTGAATGATAGCACTATCTCGCATGGCTAAAGTAGAAGGACGAAAAGCGCTTTGTTGAGCAACTTGACGATAAAAAGAACTTTTAATCAGGTGTCTTCTAAACTGATGAATGCCTACTTTGACGAAGGAGCTTTACGTCGCTTGGTGTGCATCGACAATGTAAGAATTATCTTTTTATCCTATCAATGACAAGGGATAGTTCGATGATTGGACTCAACTATATCGGAGACCGATACCATGCGAATGTATATCAATAAGAGAAAAACTGGAGCGAAATTTTGGATGCCAAAGGCACAAGGTACACTCTTCCCAATAAGTCAAATACCTACCGATAAATTACATCTGCCTCTTTTTGCGTGGTTAGATCATCTCACGACCAAAGTCGAAAGAAGACGTATTTCGAAATGGAAAAGGCAAGACCGATAGCGAAAAGCTTAGAGTGATAGGAGCGCCAAAAAGCACCTGCACAAAGATTCAGATCGGAGAATAAACCCAAAGAAACCATCCAACAAAAATACAAATAAAACGGCAAAAGAAAAATACGTCTCAATAAGAATGAATTGGTTTAAACAGGCGAAACCAAGGGCTTTCGAGCATCAAGCTATCTGTATTATAATGAGCGCAAAGAATATATCGATAAGCTCAAAGAAAAATATCATGGGAAAGCTCGATGAATAAAAAGTGAAAACAAAAGAGGCGAGCAAGAGGATTGTAAAACCTATCCTTTTACGCTCTAATTCCAATGCTTTTTACACCCTTAACTCAATCCTTTTACTTTATAATTCAACGCTTTTACTTTTGGCTTTATTAGCTGTTGTTTATTATTAGTTGATTTGAAAAGAAATAGTTGTTAGCAAGATGTAATTCAGTTACTACCAGATACGGTGGCAAATCAAATTGCTGCGGGCGAAGTTATACAACGTCCTGGCAAGCGTTATCAAAGAGTTGGTTGAGAATTCAATCGATGCAGCCGCAACTATTAATGTATTAGTAGTAGATGCTGGTAGAACTTCGATCCGGTGATTGATGATGGTAAGAGAATGAGCGATACAGATGCTCGTCTTTCCTGGAACGTCATGCCACATCTAAGATCCGTTCTGACTGACGATTTATTCAAAATTGCATACCATGGGCTGAGGTGAGGGCGCTTGCGTCGATTGCTGCGGTGGCACAAGTGCAACCAAAGACTCAGTCAAAAGCACGAAGATTTGGGAACAGTGATACATGTTGCTGGCTCGAAATACATCTCACTGCAAGAACCTGTGTACCTGTGAGGGAACCAATTTTCTTATCGAAAATCTGTTTATAACGTTCCTGCACGTCGCAGTTCTTAAAATCAAATACTATAAGAACTGAACAATATCATTACAGCTTTTCAGCGTATTGCTCTTGTTTATCCTCGCTATCACCTTTACTCTACATAGTAATGGTAACGAATCGATTAATCTTCGAGCTGGAACTTTGCGTCAACGCATTGTGGATATCTTTGGAAAAAGAATCAATCAAGATTTGCTTTCTCTTGAAACGGAAACCACATTCTGTAAGATTTACGGCTTTGGGCAAACCAGAGTCAGCAGAAAGAAGAAAAGGAGCACAGCAATATTTCTTTTGTGAATGGCAGATATATGAACATGCTTATTTCCATAGATAGCGGTTGCAAGTGCATCTCGAACGTCTTGTGCCAACGGGTGAGCAAAGTACCTTATTTTATATACTTGATGTTCCAACGGAAGAGATCGATGTGAATATCCACCCAAAAAAAACGGAGATTAAGTTTGAAAATGAGAAAGCTATATGGCAGATCTTACTTGCTGTTGTGGAGAGAGGCTGTGGGCTTATATATGATGTTCCGTCGATAGATTTCTGATAATGAAGGACGTCTCGACATTCTGTTTTCGACCGATGCTTCGACTTCGGCTCAAAAGAGCTGGATTATAAACTCTAATTATAATCCTTTTAAAGAGGTAGAACAGAGTAGTTCTCGTCGTGAAGTTACAAACTGGGAGACGCTTTGAGGAGCTTAGGTAATGAGAAAGATGAGCCTCAAAAGCTTTGTTTACTCCTGATGATCCGATATCAGAAAGTGAGAGTCTTATTGCTGAAAGTCGCTTCTCTCATTATCAATATAAGGGTAAATATATCATGACTTCGGTGAAATCTGGCCTCATGATTATCGAGCCAGCACAGAGCACATCTACGTATATTATATGAGAATTTCATGGATCAGCTGAATCAACGAATCAACTCTTCGCAGAAAGTATTGTTCCCCAGAAATGTGCAAATACCTGCAGCAAGTGTTGAGTTGTTTAACAAAATCATTCCAGAAATAGAAAGGATAGGTTTTGAAATTAGTAATCTTGGCGGAGGAAGTTATGCTCTTCAGTCGGTTCCTGCAGACTTACAAGGCTTTGACATGGTGGCTCTTATTCACGATATGCTTGACAATGCAATGAACAAGGCGTGAACTCGCCTCTTGATGACATTCATCATGTTGGCATTGACTCATGGCTCTGCAGCAGCTTATTCCTCTGGACAAGTATTAAGTAATGTGGAGATGGACGATTTGATAACTAGTTTATTTGCAACAACAAACATTAGTATACTCCAACAGGTAAAAACTATATTAAGTATTTTTAAACCAAAAGACATAAGCAACTATTCAATTAAGTGAATAAAATGCTGTTTCTCTGATTGGATTTTTATCAATTTTCTGATATTTTCGTGTAAAAATAACTAAAAGAGAATATACTCTAAATATTATCATTTCATCTTTGCAACGTGAAACGAAAAAGGATAAATACACAAAAGAAATAATATATAATAATTTGATTGTTTTAATTAATAAGTTTGTGAAAAACTATTTATTATGCTGGTCTGCGCGGTATGTCTTTGAGTTCAATGGCTCAAGACGCTGATCCAGTAAAGAAGCACAGTGCGTGTGCAACTAACTCATTCTGGAGCAATTGGTTTGTTCAAGCGAGGAAAACTGAATGTTTGGTAGTCAAGTCAAGAACATGGTTTGAGTTTGAAGAAAATCCTTTCTCTAAAGATCGTGGTAATTTTTGCAGCTGTAGCTGTAGGTAAGTGGTCGGCACCTGACTTGGTCTTCGTGTAAAGGCTCAGGTATCTGGGGTAAGACCGTTGGAGGTAACTATAGTACCTGGTGACAACTTCCATATGATAAGAATACTTACTTCAACAGATATTGGATCTTGAACGGTCACGCATTGTTCAACGTAAGTAACATGTTGTTCGGTTACAATCCTAACCGTGTTTGGAACGTAATTCCATTCGTAGGTGCTGGTTTCGGTCTGTACAATGACTCACAATCTTTACGCTATGGATCTAAGCGGTGGCTTTGTTAAATGAATTCCGTTTGTCTAAGAGAGTAGCTCTAAATGTTGAAGTTGGATTGAATCGTTTGGAAACAGATATCGACGGAACTTGAGTAAACTAACGGTCACCGTGGTTGGGATTCACGATAACAACTTCTATGGTGAAATCGGTTTTGACATTCAACTTGGGTAAATCAACATGGGAAAGAACTCCAGATGTTGACGCTATCAAAGCGCTTTCTCAATCTCAAATCGATGCTCTTAACGCACAACTTAACGATGTAAACGCTGAAAATGCACGTTTGAAAGACTTGTTAGCTAACCAGCCAGCTGAAAAACACAACAGTTAAAGAGTTCATCACAACTCTATCTCTGTGTTCTTCAAACCTAGACAAGACAAACATTGCATCTCAAAAAGGATCTTGTTAACGTAGCAGCTCTTGTAAGTATGCTAAAGCAAACAACTCAAATATTCTTGTAACAGGTTATGCTGACAGCGCAACAGGTAAAGCTCCTCACAACCAATGGTTGTCTGAGAACGTGCTAAGACAGTTGCTAACGAGCTTGTTAGAACTTGGTATCAACCGTGATAACATCTCAACTGTTGGTAAGTGGTGGTGTGGTGAACTTTCACCAGTTTCATTCAACCGTCGTGCTACTGTTCAAATTACAGAATAATGTTTGATAGCTACTTTTATTATCTCTGAAATTGGGGATAGCTATCTCGTAGAAGCATCCTATGCCCTTTTGTTTACGGAGTTCCACTATGTAATGCTATCCTTATACTTTGGGACTCAAAAAGATAGGAATGAAGCACCTCTTTGATTGTTTTTGGTAAGAAGAAAGCATTGCAATATACCCTTTTCATGCCTGTTCCTTTACGCATAATACCATTGCTTTTATGATGCAAGCAATGCTTTTTATCTCCCAATTGCAATACAATTCTCCACATAATGCCATTGCTTTTATGGGAGGAAAACAAATGCTTTTTATCTTCCAATTGCAATACAACTCCCCGTATAATACCATTGCTTTTATGACGCAAACTCAATACTTTTGTCGCCTAATTGCAATGCTATTGTCCACGGAATGCGATGCTTTTATCATTGCACCTACACAATAATATATTTGTATCTGGGGAATATAGGAAGAAGAGAAGATTGATTTTGCTGAAGAGTAGAATACTTTTCAATATAAAGATAGATAGAAGTAGCTTTAAAGACTCCAAGAAAAACCTTTAAGCGATGAGAATGAGATATAATCAGCAAGGATAAAAGAGAATGAAGGGTTAGAAGATTGTGGAATAAGGTGAAGGAAAAACACCTCGATCAACATCACAAACATGAGTTGAACGAGGTGTCGTTATGCTTTTAAGAGTAGTTGAAAAAACTCTTTATAAAGATCTAAACTCGATGATTTTTCCTAACCTCTTTGAGAGTTGCTGAGCGCTTTCTCCGCAGCATCAGCACCTTGTTTAGCGATTTTATCTAAGAGTTCTTTCATTAGAACTGAATTCAATTATACGCTCTCTGATAGTGCAACCGTTGCACAAATGTCTCTGTGCGATTTGCTTTTTCAATTCTCCGTATCGAATAGTAGCGTTGTTCCATTGCTCATTAAAATAGTCGTAAGTGTCTCGTGTTGAGCAAATTTGCAAGAAAAGTAAATAGATTTTTCAATCACTTGAGGTTTCTCACTGTTTTAATCAGTGGGTCCACTATCAGTCACAGCCTTCATCACTTTCTTAGTGATTGTTTTGTCATCATGTGAAGATAGATACAGTTTCCTTCACTTTTACCCATCTTTCCGCTCCGTTCCAGAAGCTAGAACCTTCACCGCTTTAGCGTTGAAAATAGAAGTTTTGAGGCTCTGGGAAGAAATCAACACCATAGATATTGTTAAAACGTCGATGCATTTTCTCGCCATTTCCATATTTTTGTTCTTGGTCTTTTTCCTACAGGAACCTTTACCGCTCTGTGCTGAAGAATGTCCGCAGCCATAGAGTTGGGTAGGTAAACAAGCCTGCATTCCATGTGTCTGGTTGCTTTCTGCCTTTTCCTTGAATAGCTGTTACACGACCTAACTCGCCAATATAAGTGTTCATATTTAAGTAAAAGATACAACTCAAGTGTTTTCTTTTACATCGCTTTGAACATATATTGGGCCTTGTTAGGGTCGATTCCGCAAGCTAAATATTCTGCAAGAATGACACGTGCACTATTTTGAATGTCCTCGGGTTTTGGGTGAAGTAGTGAGCGAATGCCAATCTGCAATGAAGAACATAGAATCATAATCATTCTGCATTTCAATAAAACTCTTCACGGCTCCGAAAATAGTTTCGAGGTGAAGGAAGCCTCGTTGGGCGTATTCCACTAACTACTTTTTTCCATATTTATTGTCTATTTTAAAATGATAATAGTGCAAAGATACTACTAAAATTTGAATAATTATATAATAATGTGTGGTAAGTTTGCAATGTGAAATGCAACTCTTTTTGCATTAAATAGCATTGCTATTGATGTGTAAAAAGTGATGCTTGCAGGACTTTTAAAAGCAGTGTTATTAGATAGGAGTAGGCGAGGGTTAGAGTAGGAATATTTTGAAAAATAAGAATAAAAAGTAATTGAAAATTTGGAGGATTAAAATAAATGTATTACCTTTCTATGCAATCGCTTTTTAAGAACTAAAAAGACGGGCGTTTAGCTCAGCTAGTTTTAGAGCATCTGCCTTACAAGCAGAGGGTCGGCGGTTCGAATCCGTCAACGCCCACCATTTTCAAAAGACTTTAGTTTCAATCGAAATAGAGTCTTTTTGTTTTATAATAGTTTCTTCTTATCTTTTGAAAAGAGAAATAAAGGATCTTCTTTTCTTCTGATTTTCAGATGGTTAAGTTGTGAAAGTCGGATGTAAAATAGCTTTTGTTTGAAAGATAGAAAGTGACTCTTGATAGAAATAAAAAGTGCAGCTTTAAAATAAAAAGCTACACTATTGAATCGAGTTGTTTCTTCAAATTTTTCAGTTCATCACGCAAATTAATCATCATTTCTAAAAATATCTGCGCTCTTGTCAACATTCTTTCTGTTTTCGTTTAGCATCTTTCTTGCTGCAGCAGCTTTAAATCCTCGAACCTTAACAAGGTTATAAATCACTTTAATTTGTCTCGATATCTTTCTCTGTATACTGTCTCAACGTTCTTGCTGTTTGTTTTGGTTTGAGATGAGGAAAGCTCGCTTTCCCAATAACGAAGAGTGCTTTCGTTAATGTCAAACATCTTTTGCTACTTTCGCCATTAGAGTAGTAAAAGCTTTAGGTTTTTATTCATATTCGAGCCATAATACGATGCTTTTTGTTAAATAAAAACTAATTTATTTGCAAAAATAGGTCAAACTTCGGTATCTTTACCCAAAACTTTTAATAGAAATTTAAAATAATACATATAAATGATGACAGCTAACGAAATACGTGAGTCTTACAAGCAGTTCTTTGCTTCAAAAGGTCACACTGTTGTGCCTTCTGCACCAATGGTGATTAAAGATCGACCCCATTGATGTTTACTAACGCTGGAATGAATCAGTGGAAGACATCATTCTTGGTACAAAGAAAGACCCAGAACCACGTCATGTAGAGCCGATTCTCAAAAAGTGCTTAAGTAAGCAGGGAAAGCATAATGACCTTGAGGAAGTAGGGACACGATACCTACCACCACACTATGTTTGAGATGCTTGGTAACTGGAGTTTTGGCGATTATTTCAAAGAAGAAGCCATTGACTATGCGTGGGAGTATTTAGTTGATGTACTTCATTTAGACCCCAAAGATCTTTACGTTACAGTATTCGAAGGCTCTCAAGAGGATAACATTGCTCGTGATGATGATGCCACTTCATTCTGGAGAAAGCATCTTCCTGAAGACCATATCATCAACGGAAACAAGCATGATAACTTCTGGGAAATGGGCGATACAGGTCCTTGTGGACCCTGTTCAGAGATACATCTCGACTCAAGAACGCCAGAAGAGAAGCTAAAAGTAAAGGGTTCAGAGCTCGTTAACAAAGATAATCCACAAGTAATCGAAATTTGGAACATCGTATTTATGCAGTTTAACCGAAAATCGGACGGTTCATTAGAGCCATTAAGCATGAATGTTATCGATACAGGTATGGGCTTTGAGCGTCTAGTTCAGTGCACTCAGGGTAAGAACAGTAACTATGATACAGACATTTTCCAACCCTATCATAAAAAGAGATTTGCAAGCTTTCTCATAAGAACTACGGCGAAGATAACGCAGTAGATGTGGCTATGCGTGTATTGCAGACCACCTTAGAGCAGTTGCTTTCTATTGCTGACGGCCAATTGCCAAAAGCAATGCAAAGGCAGGATATGTGATTAGACGTATTCTTCGTCGTGCTATTCGCTACGCATACACCTTCTTACACCAAAGAGAAGCATTTATATACCGACTCATTCCTACTCTTATTGCAGAAATGGGACAGGCTTATCCTGAGCTAACTGCACAACGTGAGTTGATTGGAAGAGTGATTAAAGAAGAAGAAGATTCATTCCTTCGCACCCTAGAAAAGGGTATTTCAATGCTTAACGATGCTATCGAAGTGTTGCAAAAAGAAGGCAAGAGCGAGTTAGATGGCGTGCAAGCGTTCCGTCTTTTCGATACTTATGGCTTCCCACTCGACCTAACTGAGTTGATTTGTCGTGAACATCAAATTACAGTTAATGCTGAACAGTTTGATGAAGAGATGCGCAAACAAAAAGAAAGAGCACGCAATGCGGCTGTAGTTGAGAGCACAGACTGGGTTGAACTCGCTGCAGGTGAGCAACAATTCGTGGGATATGACTTCACAGAATATGAGTGTCAAATCCTTCGTTATCGTCAAGTTACACAAAGAAGAATACCTGTTTCGAGCTAGTTCTTAACTATACGCCTTTCTATACGCGAAATGGGTGGACAAGTAGGAGATAAAGGTGTGCTTGTAAATGAGAACGAAACCGTTGAGGTTATCGATACAAAAAGAGAAAACGGACAAAGCATTCACATTGTAAAAGCATTGCCTAAAAGATGTTAAAGCAACCTTTATGGCTTGTGTAGATACCGACAATCGCAATGCAAGTGCAGCTAATCACACTGCTACTCACTTAGTAGATTATGCGTTAAAGCAAGTACTTGCATGATCATGTTGAACAAAAAGGATCTTATGTTTCGGCAGAATCTCTACGCTTCGACTTCTCTCATTTCCAAAAAGTAACAGACGAACAACTTCGTGAAGTGGAACGTCTTGTGAACCAAATGATAAGAGAAGACTATCCAATGGACGAGCATCGTGATACACCTATCGAAGAAGCGAGAGAGATGGGTGCTGTTTCTATCTTCGGAGAGAAATATGGTGACAAGGTAAGAGTTGGTGCGTTTTGGTCCTAGTTGCGAGTTCTGCGGTGGTATTCACGCAACATCTACAGGCCGACTTGGTATGTTTAAGATTGTAACAGAAACAAGTGTGGCAGCTGGTGTACGTCGTATTGAAGCTATTACAGGCGAGAACTGCGAAGAACTTGTCTACTCTTTAGAAGACACTATCAAAGCTGTTAAGGGCCTATTCAATAACACTAAGGACCTAAAGAGTGCCGTTGAGAAGTTTATTGAAAGAGAACGAAGCAATGAAGAAGGAAGTAGAAAAGTTCAAAGCACAAAACGTTGAGCGTCTAAAAAGAATTCTTATTGAAGGTGCTAAGCAACAAAACGGGTGATTACAGTCGTTACAGGTGTGCTGCCAATCTATGCTTCAGACGCTAAAAAGACCTTGTGTTTAAGGTTCGTGAAGCCAATCCTTTCCTCACCTGCTATGTGTTATCGGAACCATAGCAGGAAACAAACCATTGTTGAGCGTTATGTTAAGTGATGACTTGGTGAAAGAGCACAACTTAAATGCTGGTACAATGGTTCGAGAAGCTGCTAAGCTTATAAAAAGGAGGCGGAGGAGGTCAACCTCACTATGCTTCTGCAGGTGGTAAAGACTGAAGGCTTACCGTACTGCAATCGAAAAAGTGATTGAATTGGCACAGTTATAAGTATTTTCTGATACGAAATATATATAATAGACGAGCATTGATGAACAATCGGTGCTCGTCTATTTTTGTTTTTACCCGTTTGGAGATGTCTTACTCGAAGAGGTTGGAAAGCTTTAGCCGTCGAGATGTTATCTCAAAACAAAGAAAAAGACGTGCTATTGCAATGCAAAAAGCAGTGTAATTAAGATGCAGTTACATTGCTTTTAGGTTGTAAAGCATAGCAATTGTTTTCTCCTTTCATTCCCTTTGTTTTTCCTTGCCATGCCTATTGCCTTCCTCTTGCTTTTCGAGATAGAAAAAGATGCTCATTCATTTCATTTTTCTTTATCGACCTCTTTTCTTTCCATTTTCAATAGAGTTAGAAGACTCTTGCTGAGGAAAAAGAGAACTATTTTATTGCTCAGCAGGAACAAAGACGCATCAAAAAGGAAGAGTGTACCCCTTCCTTCCATTTAAATTCATTATATATTGATTTATTTCTCGCTCTAATTTTTTCCACCAGCACCACAGGTTGCAAAGACTTAATCACCTCTTCAAACTTATTTCGGGGAGTTTTTAACTCTCGCAGACTTCTAACTGTTGAGAAATGACTGAACCTTTCGTCGCTACTTTTATACCAACTAAATTTCCAAGTTGTGCGTTGTTCGCTTTAATTCGTTTTGAATTTTAAATGCATAATGAGGGTTCACTACCGATAGAAAGCAGGTTCCATCGCTTGTTCAATAGCTAAAATCAAGCGTTCTTTTATCTTTTTCGCTTTCGCAGAACTTGCCATTTCGTTCGTTTTATAGTCTTTTGTGTTCACTGAAAACAGTTGGTCTCACCCAAATTCTTGGTTAAATTGATTCATCAATCGCTTAAAAACAGGTCCATGAGCCGACTTATCCTTGATGTTTTTAAAGGCAATATAGAAGTGAATCATCTCGTGAAGCAAGATATTTTGTGCTTGTCGCTCGAGTGAATTGATAGTGAGTTGACATACCAATTTTTATAATCATAAGACCGAAACCCTCTGAAGGTGAAACGCTTTTTGTGCACAAACCAACCCAATTTTGTCTTTGTTTTCGACACTAAAAACAACGGAGTGGGTAGCACTTTATCGAAATAAAGCGCATTGAAAAGCTCGAATTGCTGAGCTATCCACTCTGTGTTTACTGTCATTGTCTGCACGTTTGTCTGCTTATCGATTAGAAAGTTCTGCTACAAGGTATTCAGATTGCGTTCCAATTCTAAATTTTTCCGCCCCTAAATACCAATACCACTGGTCACGAAATATTGCGTCTCCCTTTAGTTAAAGGTCCGTATGCCTTTTTCATAAATAAGGTCTTCGATCCACGAAATAGCCAAACTTGTCCATAATGAGTGTGTCCACTTACTGAAAATCGATGCCTTCACGCTCCGATTGTTCAAGATGATAAGGCTGATGATCGAGCACAATGGTGTAAAGACCTTTGTCGATGCCCTTCGTAAGTTCGTGAAGAGTTTTGCGATGTCCATTTGTTCGGTCGTCTCGTCCAATGATATTGATTCCGTTTATTGTCGCAACCGAGTCACGCAAGAGCATAATTCCAGCGTCTTTATAAAACTTTTCGCTGTTTTTGTTCGCTCCAATATATTCGTGATTTCCAAGACATGCATAGATAGGCGCCTTTGAGTATTTTCTAAACTCTTGTGCCATATTCTCTTCCCAAAGTGGAGTAAGTTGCCATCAATAATATCACCACTAATCAGCACAAGGTCTGGCTTTTTCGTTGTTAATCAATTGCACCCAGCGTTTAAACTCCCTCTTTTCTGTTGTGATATCCCCAAGTGAACATCGCTAATCATCACTATCTTTTGCGCCTTAGGAAGCTGCTTTTTGTGGTTAAAGTGATAGGCATTCTCACCTTTTTCTTGTAGTTGATGTTGCCATAAACAAACAATGCAGTGACGAAAATAAAGATACTTGCCGAGCCAATAATGCTCTTCTTCGCAAAAAGGTTTCGGGCAGAATGTGAGCTAATTTGGCTATATCTAATACGCAAAAGATGAGCGCAAGATAGAGAAGAATCATGGCCAAGATGTCTCGAAGCTCGTAAACAAACGACGCAAAGTTAAGCGGTAGTTTGTCGATTAGCCCGAACCATAAATAATAAACGATGCTATTGCCATGAAGGAATAACAAAAAGCAATCCTTTATGGTAGTTGGTAAACAATATCTGCTATATTCTGGAGAGAGTGTAGCCCAATCCTGCGATGAGGACAAAGGCAACATAACGATTAATCCTACTTTCATTTTCTCGATGTTATTTAAATTATCCTGAATGCTTGTTTTGTCTGTTTTCTATTTCTTTGTAAATACAAATTGCAGTCCTTTTTACAAATCAAACAAAAGACTGCCAACATGTATATTAAATGTGATATGTTACGGTTTTTAGAGCGAAAAGAGAACGAAAAAGGCAGTATATATCTTCAAAAAGTTGTCGAAAGATACATACTGCCATTGTATTTTAGCATCAAAAAGCGATGCAAATGATAGTCTGTTGGGTTGCGAAGAGCGAGCGATACTAATGCAGCAATAAGCTCTTCTCTATCACCTTGAGGCATATCGATAACAGGAGATCTCAACCATTGTGTAGCAATATAGTGTTGCAAACGCATTGAAGCACAGAGCCACATTCACAAGAACTTGTGCTGTTGAGGGCAGGGTTGTTAATGCTCATATTGAACTCGAAGTGTTGGTTTTGGGTCTCACCACTCACACCTTTGCAGAACCAAATGCACGCCATGTCCCATGTCTTTTTCACATCATCTACTGATTTAACTGCAATGACATGAGGTTTCATCATGTGCAAAATAAGGATCAGCTTTAATTGCTTTTGTTACCTCTTCAAGAACTTGCATTCTCTTCAAGTTCAACATAAACCATTCTTCTATGAATGCTTTCGCCCAATGGAATGGTCATAGATAGGGCATCTTAACCCCCTTCTTTGCCCTTAGCACATACGCTGTGACCCATCGATCATGCCTGGTCCAAAGTTGGTAGTAGCTTAGTCCTTTTGGGTGCAAGACTTTTGCATAAGGGTGCGCACAATCGAGTCAGATCCTGGGTCCCAGCCTGCAGATATCACGCAAACAGCTTGCTTTTCTTTGCAAAGTGGCATCATCTCGGCACGATATCCCACAATTCCTGTGTGAATATCATAGCTATCTACGGTGTTAATACCTAAGCTAATGATGTCTTTGTATATTCTGGACAGCTGCGAGTAGGCACTGCAAGAATGGCAACATCAACGTCTTTAAGGTCTCTAATGTTCTTAACCACCTCATGTTGAGCCAATTCTTCAGGTTTGTTCTCTGCGCCATTACGACGCACAACGCCTGCAATTTCAAAGTCGTTAGCGGCTCTAATGCCTCTAAAGTGTAACTGACCAATGCCAGTAGCCCACAATTGCAGCTCTAATTTTCTTCATTTCACTCATATCCATTTAGTTTTTATGTTTTGTGAGCACAAAAATTACAAGAAAAAGTATAAAAGTTATGTTTTTGATGAGTTTAATTTTTTATAAAAGAAAAGGCGGTAAAAAGCGTGATGAAAAAGGATTTTCGATTTTTAAAAAGCATGCTTTTTGTGGGCAAATCTTCAAAAAAATAGTATCTTTGCAAGTATGATTGATAGACTTACTGTTGAGGAAAAATAAAAGACGCTGCCAATATAGTTGATGTCGTTTCAGAGTTTGTTTCGCTTCGAAGAAGTGGTGCAAATTATAAAGGTTTGTGTCCTTTTCACAACGAAAGAACACCTCTTTCTTCGTATCTCCATCGAGAGGAATATGCCATTGCTTTTAGTTGTGGACGTGGAGGAACGCCCAGTAACTTTATAATGGAGCACGAACAGATGACCTATGTTGAGGCACTTAGATGGTTGCACGCAAATATAATATCGAAATTAAAGAGCGAGAGCTAACCGATAAGGAGCGACAAGAACAGAGTGAGCGTGACAGTATGTTTATAGTTAATGAGTGGGCGGCAGACTATTTCAAGCAAATCTTACTCGAAAGTGAAGGCGGAAACTCAATAGGTTTGCAGTATTTCCGCTCAAGAGGCTTTAGAGATGATATCATTTCGAAGTTTCATTTTGGGCTATGATGTGCAAAGATCTGACATCAATTAGCACGTGAAGCGCAAAGCCAAAGGCTATCAACTCTGACTTCTTATTAAAAACTGGAATGATGCCATAAAAACGATAGATCGGAATACATTGACAGGTATGCTGGTCGTGTAATATTCCCTTGGTTGAGTGTAAGTGGAAAGATTGTGGGCTTTGAGGTCGCTTATTAGACTCTAGAACCAAAGGGTTGCGCAGAAATACGTGAACTCTCTCCGACTCAGAAATATACCATAAAGATCAGCTTTTATATGGTATTTATCAGGCAAAAGAAGGCTATTTCGAGAGAAGACAGGGTGTATATGGTGGAAGGATACACCGATGTTATATCTATGCATCAAATGGAATAGAGAATGTTGTAGCGAATTCGGGTACTGCTTTGAGCGTACATCAAATTCGTATGCTGCATCGTTTCACCTCAAATATCACCCTTTTATACGACGGAGACGCTGCAGGTATCCAGCAGCACTACGTGGAACGGATATGATTCTTGCCGAAGGAATGAACATTAGGTACTTGTTTTTACCCTGATGGAGACGACCCTGACAGCTTTGCACGTAAGACATCTCGTCGGCTGATTTCAAGCAATATATAGAAGATAATCAAGTGGATTTCATTCAATTTAAAACCAACTTGATGCTCAATGGCGTGACCGACCCAGCTAAAAGGTCTGAAGCTATCAACTCAATAGTACAAAGTATTGCCGTAGTCCTAATCAAATACTTCGTGATACTCTATATTCACGACTGTGCACAACGATTGAATATCTTGCGCATATCGATAAACACGATGAATAAGTTTATTCGTGAGGCGCAAGACCGCATGAATAAAAGACGCCAATGCAGAGACTCATGCAAAGCTAATTCTACAAGTGCTACCACACAGAAGTATATCAATAATCCTTCAATTCCTAAGGTAGAAACCATGTCAATGCAGGTAATTATCCGCCATGGAGACTTTATTATCTATCGAGATATTGAGGATGAAGAGGGGCAATCTCATTAATCTTACGGTGGCAGAGTGGATTAATTACAGTCTATCAGCAGAGCATTTGCGTTTTAGTGTGGAGATTTTATAATCGTGTTTTAGATGAAACTTTGGAGCATTTTGCGAGACAATAACTTCTCTGCAGAGCAGTGATTTTTCATTCATCATAACGATATAGAAATAAGTCAGTTGGCTACTGAATTGATCTCTAGATAAGTATCAATACATTCGTGAACAGAAAGAAAGAAAGCACTGGAAAGCAAAATGTTAGTGATGAAGCTCGAATGGAAAAAGAAACTGAAAAGCTAAGAAATGAGGTGTTACACCCTATTGTTAGACTTCCATTTCTGACCTGCTTGAGCGTCGCTTGCAACAAATAAAAATGGAGATAACACAGCCCAATAACACTCCAGAAAGAATGGCTTCGTTGATGAAAGACTTTTAGAGATACACAGCAAAAGCGCAACGAATTGGCTCAACAACGAGGCAATAACATCATCAGATAAAGGTACTTTTTGCATTGCAAAAGTCACCTTTAGTCTTCTGGTAAATCAGTGTATCTTGTATTTCCAATTCACTAAATATACCTTCTCAGAAGCACTGAGTTAAGGCCGTATCAAAGCCAGTGATAATAGTCTTGATTGAGCATATCTTCGGTTAAAAAGCCTTGATCTATGTACATGAGCCCACTGTCCGCCCTGTGCTTTGTGGGATGTTATGGCATAAGAGTATTTTCACTTGTAAGGCATTGAAATAGGCATCGCTCCTTATTTGCTTCATCTTTTCAGTCTTAACACTAACATCTTGATAGTCTTCTATAAGCCTTTGTAGAGCATTTCGTTTTGTTCTTTACTCAAAGCAGCGGTGTCTGAGAGCAGAGTATCAGAGTATAATGGTAGTATAAAGCTCATAATTATCATAGTCAGGGAACTGCAATAGCACATCAGCAAAGTGCAAACCATATAGCTCTCTCTTGTTTCTTACCCTGCGAACGATGGCTCTATCGCCATTGCAAGAAAGCTAATAGGAGCTTTTAGCCTGCTCAGTCAATAGTAATTGTTCTTTACTACCATGAGAATGTCGCCCGAATTCAGTTCCTCTTCATAGTCGAATACCTTGTTTCTGGTGCCTAAATTGTATATTTTAGCACGAGCATTAGAGCGTGTAATCACCATTGTTTCATCTACACCCACCTGCTTATAGCTGTTATTGAGGCACTCAATGAGTCTCGTCTCCATACACCACTTCGATGTCACTAAATTGCTTTTAGCTTCATAATGAGGCAACTCGCCATGACCAATTCGTCAATCATTGTGCGAATAAGGTTAGCATTCCACAATATACCACTATCCTTATTCTGTCTTAAAACCTCGTTTAATTCACTCTCATACACATCAAACGAGAAACCGTTCAACACCTCTTTGGTTAAGGCAGGGCGATGTTTCTTCACCCTATTGGCGGTAACTGTGCGTTGTCCCCAATAAGCAAAAGGCGACAATTAACGCCGTTATAAACATAAGATAGCAAATCTTCTAACAGGCAACCACTACCGAATGTGGAGGTAAAAGACGAAAGAGGTTAGATATTATCGAAGCTCTCATCGACAATGAAAAAGCGTATCTTTATGAAGGTTATCGTTAAGATTAAAGGTCGTATCTAAGCCTGCAAAGGTCTTTTTGTCGATAGATCTTTGCGGTGAATAGTGAATGCCGTTGCACCACTATTGATAGAGAAAAACCTTTGCAGCTCGACCCGTTGGAGCCAGTAAAACCACCTTTTGTTTTAATGAAGTAAGCGATTTTACGATAGCAGAAGCTAACAGAAGTCTTTCCCGTTCCTGCACTTCCTTTGATAATCATAATGCTGTTTTGCGCTCCTTCTGTTAAGAAATGAGCAAACGAAAGGGCTGCATTATGTTGGTCGTTTGTGGGAGAAAAGCCTATGAAGACCTCGATTTGATATGTTATTTCGTCTACTATCATCGATTATTAAAAAGTATTTTTGTACTTTTGCAGTTGCACCTCTAGAACACAAAAAGAACCAATAGCAATGCTTTTTGTTTTGCTATTGTGCTCAAAAACGATGTTTCTTTGGGTATGTACAAAGATAGAAAAATAGGTAGAACAATGCTTAAAATCAATCTAGAAATTATATCTTAACGCTTTGTGTTCTTGCATTAGTTATATTGCGTTATTTTAAGTATTCGAAATGCAATGGGAGGCTCATCAACAGACAAAGGAGCCACAAAAAGCACAGCAAGAGCAACTGATTGAACCCGCCACTCAGCCCTAATTGAGTAGCCAAAAGACCAATATTCCTATTTGTTTTATCCTGAAATAGAGTAGAAGTACATTTTTTTCTTATTATATAATAAACCGATGCAAGAAACAGAATTCCATTCTTTTGTCAAAAGCAATTACCGCTTGTTTTCCGAATAGGAAAGCAAACACTTTCATTTGCAGTAAAACGACCTTCAGACCGAACATCGTATACTCTTTCGAACCTTATACCGTTCGAAGTGGCATTTCAATAGCAGCCAACTTGCGTGAAGCATTTAGAGAAAACAGTTTATTATTGCGTAAGTTTCAAAAAGGCACAAGTGTTTGTTGACGCTCCAGTTGTGATGGTTCCTGCTGAAGAATTCGTTGAGGAAGAGGCCGAAAAAGATGTGTCAGTATGTTTAACAGACTGCGATAACATCGAAACTCTGCATTATATCATGCCTCAAACCAATGCCGTTGCCTTGTTTGGCATTAGTAAAGACCTTAAAATGGTGCTCACCGACAACATACCCAACGTGCGTTTTCATGCCCATTATGCAGCCTGTTTGGAAATATATGCATAGAAGCTTTCAGGACATCATCAAAAAGCTCTACGCTTAGCTTTCATGATAAGAAGGTAGATGTATTTCTGTTTCAATAAGAATAGATTTAAATTCACCAATAGCTTTTGATGTTTCTCACCCTCACGATGCTGTTTATTACATTATGCATGTATGGAAATTGTTGGGTTTCTTTCGACGCTACAAACGACGAGTCTATTTATTATGGGAAACATTCCAGAATACGAGTGGCATATCGAAAATCTCAATCGATATATCAATAAAGTCTACACCATTAACCCCACAGCAGAGTTCAACAGAGCCCCTGCAACACAAGTAAAAGGAATGCCATTCGATTTAATTTCACTATTCACTAGAGGCTTAATATGAGAGTAATTACAGGTAAATATAAAGGTCGTCACTTTGATATTCCAAGAACATTTAAGGCTCGTCCCACCACAGATTTTTGCCAAAGAGAATATCTTTAACGTACATAAATGGTTATACAGATTTTGAGGATTGCAGAGCATTAGATTTGTTTGCAGGAACAGGAAGCATATCTATCGAGTTGTTATCTCGAGAAGCTCAGTATGTTGTTGGATTGGAATTAGATCGTGATCACTGCACTTTTATTCGTCAATGTATTGATAAATTGGGCGCAGATAATTACTCTTTTGATTCGAGGAGATGTGTTTCGCTATTTTAAAATCGTGCCGAGAAACATTCGATTTGATATTTGCCGACCCTCCTTATGCATTGAAAAATCGAAGAAATACCTCAGATCTGTTTTAGATAAAGACATATTAAGCGAAGATGGTATCTTTCGTTTTAGAACACGGAAAGCATAATCATCTTTTGAGGAACACCTTGTTTTTAGAGCGAAGAGCATACGGAAGCGTTAACTTTTTCGTTGTTTAAAGCAAAGCCAAAAGAATAAAAACAAGATTCTTTTGTTAGAGATGAATAGAAAAGATCATCAAAAGGCTCTTTTAAACAGATAGAGGATAAGGCATAAACGCTTTATCCTTTATTTTTTATGTGTGAATTTATATTGAAAGAGACAATTCTTGCGTAGAAAAATTATAGCAATGGCGATAATAAACGCAAGATAGATTCCCAAGCGCACAGTAAACGAACGCTTTTTATTGGCAATATAGTCTACCACCAAAAATACTATTGTTTTTGCGTCTTCGATAAATACCTCCTTCATTCTCTGTAGCACTTTTCGAATCATAGAAAATGATGTCTCGATTCAAAGTTGTTCCAAAACACAGAAATCGATATTCGTACTACCACAAGTGCATAAGCTATCGTCGGCCACAAGCAATTTAGAATGTTGAACCCTTTTGATATAAGAAGCACTTTTACACCCTCGCTTCGAGTGCTTCGGGATGTAAGAATGAGTGGCTAAAGACGTGATGAGCGCATCAGATTGTGCAGGAATGAGAAATCGAACATCAACTCCTGAGAGCGCAGCGTTCGTTATGCGGCCATAAAAGGTTCAGTAGGAAGGAAGTAAGGCGTTTCAATATAAACGTAATGTTTGGCTTCTAGATGATACAGAATAAAGCCTTGCATGATGTCGGGCCATACACTTACTGGGCTACCTGTGACCACTTGTGCTATACACTCGTTGCTAATGTTGTTTGAAAGCGGTGGATAATAAACCGAAGAGGTGAGAAGTGTTTGCGAAACGAAGTACCAATCGATTAAGAACGCACGCTGAATGCCATAAACAGCACCTCCAACTATTTTCAAAATGAGTGTCTCTCCACTGCATTTTTCGTGCCTTTTAGGTAGCGCAAAGCAATGTTCATACCGCCAATAAAGGCAGTTTTACCATCAACAACACACAGCTTGCGGTGGTTTCGATAGTTCATTTTACTTGTAAAGGCAGGGAAATGCACGGGCATAAAGGCATAAACCTCGACACCCCCATTGCGAATGCGTTGCCAAAACTTGTTTTTCACCTTCCAACAACCCACATCGTCGTATATCAAACGCACCTCAACGCCTTGTTGAGCCTTATCAATTAGGGCGTCGGCAATGAGATATCCCAACGCATCATCTTCAAAATCGTAACTCACAAGATGAATATGATGCTGGGCAGAGCCTATCTCTTTTAATGAAAGACAAAATGAAATCGTGTCCCAAGTGTATATTTCTGCTCGTTATCTTTAAACGAAAACAGCCATATTTTTGGCTTTGAAAAGAATTGTATTAAAAAGCCGAATAGAGCGAGTGGAAGGCGCAGGTTTGTCTGTTCGATATACTGGAACATGGTTTGTTTCTGATAGCTTGTCGAGGCTTCGTTGACTTTATAAATCGCTCTTTCTCTGATGTTCTGTCCGAAGAAAATATATAGCACAAAGCCAACAATGGGTAAGAAAAACAGCACAATCCACGCCATTGTTTTGGTTGGTTGTCTGTTATCCATTATGATTTATTATCATCATTTGCAATGATAATGCTTAGGTCAGAATAATAAAAAGAATGTTTATATAAGTCATCTTTATTTATTTCTGTGTTCGTTCTCAATTTGAGGGCTAATGATAGCACAAATATACATAATTTCCTTGTTGTGCAGATAATACTCGTTCGTAAGACGTGCATGTTGGTCTGCTTGTTAAGGTTTGTTTTACTGATGAATGTTGCTCTTGAATGACAAGAACTGGCGAAATAAAAGATGCTTTTTGTTGATTTCTGCTTGACTCTTGAATTGCTATGAGAGAGAAAGAAAGAGAAAGTGAGGTAAAAGCACTGCTTTTGTAGTAGAATGATGCATTGGGAGATGAAAAAGGAGAGGGATAAACGAACAAAAGTGTAGCACTAAGGGCTGATAGTGTGGTTTTAGATGGCTGATGAGCTGTTCTGTGAAAGAGATGATTGAAAGATGAGTAAAGAGATAGCACTGCAAATAACACTAGCTTTTATGATGTAAACTCAATGATATTGTATTAGAAACTTGCACACTGCAATTATAACTTATTGAGTCTTTGCATGTTGATTTTCTGTTTTCGATCAAAATCAGTGGAGTGAAATAGGAACACAATGAGTTAGCAGGGTAAGAATGTTGCCTTCGTTTTAAAAGTACTCAACTGGTGATTTTGGGGTAGAAAGAAGTGTTAACGTGAGCTATACTGGTTTACTCTTCCTTTTTCTGCTTTCTTTCTTATCGTTTAAAAATCTTAAACATAATGCGAGCAGCGTTGTCATGTGCCACTTCATTACCCAAAAGAGCGTGCAAACTGCTCACAGTTGTTGAGCATTTCCTCACGTTATCGCCTCCATTAAAAGCGATTGCAATTCTTTCTGAATGTCACTCACCACAAATCGAGTCGGCAAAATAGCTCTGAAACAGCTTCTTTGTCGAGAATAAGATTCACCAAAAGAGATATACTTCACTTTGATGATGTGATTGAAAGCAAAAAGGAATGACGGGTGGAATTGGGGTTTTATAGCACGACCGCATGTGACAGTGAAACAAAGGCTAGTTTCGAGTGTTGCTGTTCCACTTGTAACTCAAAAGCAGCGTTGCGCGACTTAAAAAGTGCATAGGGTGCTGTTTTCTATTAGGGTTACATAGCGATAAAAAGGGTAAATAATAGCTTTTATCAATCGAGGTGCACCCGCAAGCACCATTTGATAGTCGCTAAAAGCACTGCAGCTGCCTGTATCATGGCAAATTAGTCTTTAATCTCTTGCTTCTGCTGCCGCAAATGGTCAATAATGGGTTTGTTGTTGCATATGATGGGCAGGTTACAAAGCTATTGAAATCTTTGATAGTTGTTTTTAAACAAACGAACTCGTCTGCGGTGGGGTTTCAACGTAGTGAATGGGAGTAGTTAATGCTCACAGAAAGGGACCTCGAAGGTAAGATAGAAAACAGCTCTGGCAATATCTCGTTTAATGGCTTTATGCCATTCTTTTTCACGCCCACATCTTAGGAGAGATGTAATAGAAGGTAGGGAATATTGGTTTCGCTCTTTAAATACTTTGCGATATTGAGGTTAAAAGCCTGGATAATCTACCAAAATAACGATCATCTAGGTTCCACGAAACAATGTCTTTTTGCATTGTTTTCATATTGTTTAGAATCGTTCTAAGGTTCAATAGCACGGGAACAAAGCCCATATACGCCATGGTTTGATAGTGTTGAAGACATTCTCCGCCTTCTTTTATCATCAAATCTCCACCAATAAAGCGAAAAGAAGCATTGGTATCTACTTTTTTAGGGGCTGCCATTAGGTGAGAGGCGTGTAGGTCTCCCGATGCTTCTCCAACGATAATATAGTATTTCATAAATGCGTATAGGGTGTTGTTGTGGGTGTTATGCGATTAAAAGGTCCACTTCTTGGCCTTTTCTATCATATCATATGCGGTGACATCAATGGTTGTTGGGGTGATTGCCACATAGCCATTGTCGAGTGCCCAGCGGTCTGTATCTTCTGAATTGGGCTCTGAATTGAAGAAATGTCCAGCCAACCAATGGTATTCATGACCAAAAGGATGATTGCGATTCTCTACCTCTTTATCCCAATAACCATGACTCATTCGGCACACTTAACACCTTTGAAGGTAGGAAGGTTGGGGAAATTGACGTTAAGAAGGGTATTTTGAGGTAGCGATTCTTCTAAAACTTGCTTTACAATGGTACGTATATAGGGGCGAAGAGGCTCGAAATCGGCATCTGAACGCTCGTTACATAGCAGAGAAAGCGATAGATGGAATGCCTTTCATACCAGCCTTCTTTTGGCTACTCCAACGGTACCCCGAATAGTGGTTGTTGATGGCTGCTGATTGTCGCCGTGATTGATACCACTGAGGAATCAAAGTGGGCTTTTCGTCTTTAAACCACTGGTCTATTGCTATCTTAATGCAATCTACTGGGGTTCCACTGCACGACCAAACGGGAAGTTTTCGATGCTTTTGCTCTTTTTATGGTGATTGGAAGGGCAGCTGAAAAAGCACAAGATAGCCCGAACGACCTGAGTCTGGAGCGCATACTACAACGTCTGCTAAGTCGGAAATCATGCTTACAAGGGCCTTTATGCCTCGAGCCTGAGTAGCCATCATCGTTGGAAACAAGTATAGTTGGTTTCTTTTATTCATTATTCTGAAAGATTTAGTTTGTCTGCAAAATTACAAAAAGTCTTTTAAAAGCATAGCTTTCACGGTAGAAATTGTGTATCTTTGCATAAGAGAGGCGTCGCCTCAGCAATTTAAAATATCTTTTTATTGCGTTCTGGCTTTGCATCTTCTTTGCATAGAGAGGCATCGTCTTAGCAATTTAAAATATCTTTATTGCGTTCGAGCTTGCACTCTCAATAAAAAGAAAATAGGTATTTCTATTGATTGAAGATGTATTCTTTAGTGACTTTTGAGTCATTGCATAGATAATACGATATGGGTAAAATAACTCGCGCTACAAAATCAAAAAGGTGGCGTTGGAAAAACAACGTCAACAATTAACTTAGCAGCCTCTCTTGCAACATTAGAGGTCTGTTTTAGTGGTCAGATGGTGATCCTCAAGCTAACGCTTCTAGTGGTTTAGGAGTGGATTTGAAGGAGGTTGAATGCTCAATATATGATGTACCGTTAATCGTGCCGATGTGCATGACGCTATTTACACTACTGATATTGAAGGACTTGATATCATTCCAAGTCACATTGATTTAGTGGGTGCTGAAGTACAGATGCTCAATATCGATGAAAGAGAATATGTATTGAAACGCATCTTAGAGCCTATTCGCAATGAATACGATTATATTCTTATTGATTGCAGTCCTTTCTTTAGGCCTTATTACGGTGGAATGCTTTGACCGCTGCAGACTCTGTTATTATTCCTGTTCAATGCGAATACTTTGCATTGGAGGGTATAAGTAAACTGCTAAGTACCATTAAGATTATCAAGAGTAGATTGAATACGAAACTTGAAATTGAAGGTTTCTTGCTCACAATGTATGATAGTCGCTTGCGTCTTGCTAATCAAATATACGATGAAGTGAAACATTTCCAAGAATTGGTATTTAAAACGGTTATACTAAACGTAATGTAAAGCTGAAGCGAAAGCCCAAGTCATGGATTACCAGTGATATTGTATGACACTGATTCTACAGGCGCAAAAGAATCACTTATCATTAGCAAAAAGAAATGATAAATCGTAATAAAGTAGTCTTTAAGGTCAAATGTCAGCAAGTACTTTGAAGTACAAAAGACACGATTGAATAAAATAAACAAAGAACAACGTAAATGGTGACATATAAGAAATACAACTCATCGAACAAAAGGTTTCGCTTTAGGCGAGGTTTAGATGCTTGATATCTACTGATGAGGTGGGAAACACAAGGAAGTTTCTACCATCAACGAGGTGTTATTAAGCGAAATAGAAGCTAATCCAAAACCAACCTCGTCGTGAATTCGATCAAGAAGCATTGACGAGCTTTGCTAACAGCATAAAAAGAAATAGGAATTATTCAGCCTATCACTCTTCATCAAGTGGCTGAAAAATAAATACCAAATCATTGCAGGTGAACGCCGATTGGCGTGCTTCTCAGCTTGCAGATTAACCGCAATCCGAGCTTATATACGCACCATTAAAGATGCAAGTGTAATGGAAATGGCTCTAGTTGAGAACATTCAACGTGAAGATCTCAATGCTATTGAAGTGCATTAGCTTCATGAACAATTGGTAGTACTCAAAAGCGGAATGACTCAAGAAAAGGTTGCTGAAGGTGGGAAAAAGAGCTGTACTGCGTATTTTAAGCAAACTATATGCATTGTTTGCAGTCTTCCTGCTCAGTTCAGAATGGCATTTGCAAAAGAAATCGATCGATACGGACACGCAAGAGCTCTGCTTTCTGATTGATAGTCCATCGCTACAAATCAAACTTTTCAATGAAATTCAAAAAGAGAATGGATACTCTGTTCGCAAGGTAGAAGAGTTGGTTCGATAATACAGCGGTGGAATCTTAGTGTTGAAGCGAAGAAAAACAAAGCAACCACTAGCCTTGCAGGAGTTTAATGTGCTAAAACAACAGCTATCGAAGTTCTTGAACACTAAAAGTTCAAATGAATTACTCGGCAAAAAGGCAAAGAAAAATTAGTATTCCATTTGCTAATGCGGCTGAATTAGAGCATATTATGCAAGTCTTTGATAAGCTAAAGGAATAATAAACGCTTTTGAAAACGGCTATATATATAAATAGGTATAGTGTTAAATGTGTCTTGAAAAAGAATTGTTATTCTTGCTCAATAGACGATACGTGAGTATCAACATTAATAGCGACACATTAAAAAGTAGAGGTAAATAAAAGTCAGGAGTATAAGCAGTGAATATCAATAGAGAATAAAAACTCATTAGCATGTATGTCAGGATTACTTTGTAACCGCAAATAATGCTTGACTCGCAAAACCGATAGTTTACGAATAATGACTGAACAGAACGATGAGTATAACCGCATTGCACTCTTTGCCTGCAGAAAATGCACTTTCAAAAGACGATAGTGTACTATTGCAAGGAATATGCCTTTAAAAAGAAAAGAAAACATGAATTGGGAAAAGCATGGCATCCTGAAGCAAAAAGGGCATTATGGTTGGCACTTGTGATCCCAGGAGCAGTCAAATATACAATAGAAAAATATTGAAATTGCCGCTGAGTGTATGGAGGTTTTCGTTGGATGTCTGGCTTTTGTCGTTGGAACAACCATGTATAAAGGATTATTCGCGAGGCCTCATATCGATATAAATGATAATGACCCACAAAGCAATAGTGTACTGAATCGTTCCTGCATTTGTAGGCACTCTAGTAACTCAGAATGAATCTTTCTCGCTATCAAACAGTATTCAAACAGCGAAAAAGATAAGTGCATCGTAAATGGCGTGATATGAGTATCTCTCTCATTGGTGGCAGTGTATAGCTGATCAGTTATTGATGCGTATGTTGATGCCTCATTGTCAGAGTTTGATATTTCAAAAGATTTGAGTTTTAAAGTTAGTCCAACAGTAATTAATAGCTAAAAATTGATAAAATCCTCTCAGCAAACGCTTTAGGGTTCAATGTAGCTTTACATTTTAAGATAAGATGAATAAATCTAAGATTGTTAGTAATGTCGTTCTTCTAGGAACAGCGTGCGTAATGAGCTGCAGAGCGAAGATAATGACACGAAATAGCCAGTGCTCAAACAGAGAATGGTAAGCAAGAGATAATCGACATCCAGAAGCAATGACTTTGCGAAGTGGATAGCCTTTGCACCTATATCACACACAACGCTATCTCAAACCCTCTGTAGATCGCAACATTTCCAAACGTCAGCATCCATTTTTGATAAAGAGGGTTTATGGCGAGCGTTTGGAAGCGAATGCCAACCGTAATGAGATGTCTTATAACGATGTTAGCGGTAGAAATTCACTGATACGCAGTGAAGCTGCCGCCGTTCGGTCAAGTACTATGTTAGGATCAGCTAACTACATGCCAATCTTCGAAGAAGCGCTCAAAGCTGCAATCTTCCTTAGAGCCAGCACGTCTCCTGTGATCCGGAATCAGGACTTCAATCCTCGGGCAACCTCCATACGTGGGGCAGGCGGTTTGTGGCAGCTATTTATCGGACAGGTAAAAGATGAGCGGGCAGAAATCAACTCATCAGTAGGAAAAGACGTGATCCTATCAAGTCTTCTGCTATGCAGCTGCGAACTATTTAAGCGGACCTTTATCGTATATTTGGTGACTGGCACCTGCCATTGCGGCATAGCAATTGCGGCCCAGATAGATCTATATAAGGCGATACATCGTGCAGGAGGCCAAGGATTATTGCAGATTTCATCCTGTTACCTACAAGAAACACGTGGATATGTGCCCGCTTTCATAGCTGCCAGCTCATATAATGAATCTACTATTGCGACACATTTGTGTCCAATGGTAGTCGGTTACCAGCTAAGACCGATACCGTGATGGTCGACAGGGGATATCTCTCTCCCAAATTGCGTAGTGTTTAGGGACTCGATATCAATCAGTTGAAAGAGCTAAACCCACAATATCGTCAATATTGTTAATGGAAGTAGTAAGCTATCAGCCTTCGTTTGCCCTCAACTGAGGTAATAAGTTTTATAGAATAATCAAGAAGCCATCTCGCTTTCAGCAATGCAGATGAATTATTAAGCAAAAGAGATGAAGTTGAGTAAACGACGTTATGCCATGACCTATGCATGTGCAGCACGAGGCCTGTGAGCAGAACTTACGCACGAAAAATCGTCCGTCATTCTTCCAAACACGACAGAAAGAGAGAATAGCAAAGTAAAAGAAAACCCAAGAGGTATCTATAAAAGAGTGGTGATATATTGTCTAGAGATAGCTGCACGCAATCACTACACAGTAGCAAAAGCTAAAAACTCAACAAAAATTAGCGGTGGTAACATTCTGATACAGGTGTAGTAAGAGTTAGAGTAAAGACCAACTCATCATGAGTAAGCAAAAGAGTAATATTACGTTGGCATTCAATAGAAACTGCTACACTTTATTATATACAGGGTGAGGTGAGCGGCAATAGTCGACTCTTTATACTTGCTAAAGCTCGACACCATTCAGTCTGAGCCAATCAACAACAAATAAACCCTCAAGATAGTCCTCTATCCCTTAGAAAAGAGCGTCTAACAACAAAGCTACATTACATTATAGAGCAGATCTAATAATAAAGATGTGAATATAGAAGAGGCAATGAAAAGCTTTACATAAGATGCCTTTCAGCATTTGATAGACACCTATCTTGCAGTCACGACATCGCAAGAAAGCGTTGAAATCATAAATCAAAGCATTTAATTTCAAAAGCAAGCCCATAGGAGTGACGATTGTCGGGTCGAGCCTTATATCCTTCCATCCCATTGCCGTGCACAGATCTGTTGCAGTGGAAATGGGATTAGGATCTACCAGTATACGTGCAGTTTTTGACGGTATGTTAGAAGATACCGATTGACTACCGTTAGAAGATATCAGCAACATCTTTGGTGAAAGATTGTTCAAAATAGTAGACTGATTTAAACAAAAATATCAGGTGATCATCTGGCTGATAAGGCATCAGCTCGGGCAGAGAGAAACTCTCAAGAGTGCTTTGCTAAACCATGAGCGGCGAAGACATTCAGAGTTATCTTAATAAAGATGATCGCACCGCCTGCACAACATGTCACACTTGATGAGTCAACCCGCCAACACAATACAAAATTGCAGGCGAAACCCTCATGTCTATGCTCCATTAGAAACCACTAGATTGAACAAGATCAAAACCAGATTAGAGAATCTAAAGCCTGGTTCGAGCATAAAGAGAGAGTTCGAGCGCATCTAGTCAAAAAGCTTTCATTCACAAAGAGCAGCGACGAGTTGTTCGAAGCCTTGACACAGCCCATAGAGAAGTTCTTGATAGATGGGATTAACTCATCAGATCAGGGGCAACGGTGAAAAGCTATCATTCTGTGAGGAAGAAGATGAGCATCAGCTACTCTTCAAGAAACATACGATATATTGGCAGTAGAGATCTATCCTCTCCCAAGTCAGGAGAAGAAATCAACGAATGTTTCCAGCATTTACGCTGCACATAGCAAGATCTATAAAGTCGCACCCGACCGCTTACGAGACTGGTTGAACCACCCATAAGGCCAACGGTTATCAAGCTCTTCATGTACATTGATGAGTAAACAAGACTACATGGATCAGATGGCACAGATCTCGCAGTGACCAGAATGGACGAGTTGGCAGAGCAGGCAGCACGCCCATGGAAAGTCAGCGAAAAGGAGGTGAATGATACCGTAGATGAGGAGCGAACTAAAACAACGATGCTACACGCCAAAGTAGAGATTAGACGATCCACAGCCCGATGCCATGGACTCTCTGACGCCATAAGCTCAACCTTTTGCGTCAGAGATCTTGTTTTGGCACCAAAAGGTGAGACAAAGACCATGCTCTGCAGATTGTACAGCACCTCGACTTCGCTTTCCAAATACACACCTTCTTGGGCCTGTCATTGACATCAGTTGCAAAGGTAAATCACTAGCTCTGTGCCATCAGTCACAAAAACTACAAAGCGGCGACTCAAGCAGAGATTCCACCAATGGCACATGCATGTGCAACCTTCTGTGATCACACTGTGTTCTCACAACAGGCAAAAAGCCAAAGATACAAGCAATCCTTAGAAGAAAGAATAGAGAAACTCAAAGAAGGGAGAAGAGTATTACAGAACTGGTTAAAGTGCGCATGATTTGGTGTAACACATCTATTATCGAGAAACTCTGCACCCTGCTCATAAAGATAGAAACGCGAAAGCGTTCTCATTCTCAACGGGAGAGCGAGACCATGCACTCAGGAGATAAAGGACTTAGAAGTGCGTTAAGCAACAAGGGAGGAGTGAGTATCTCAAGCCGCTCTTCGTAAGTTTGTTCCGATTCTATCAGGCGACAAAAGAAGAAAGAAGAGCAAGAAAAGTTTATTGTTGGAAAAAGACTTCAACAAGAAAAATTCAACGTTATCAACGAAGAAAACATCATTACGTTTGTATTCCAACATGTTGCCACCCCATTCAGGTGACGATGCGTTAGGATATATCGACAACAGGACGAATAGAGGTGCATAGCGCTCGTGTTCTGCGGTTGCTCGCCTCTAAATCGAGTCTCTCGGTAATAAACATTAGATGCCAAATGGGACAGGCTGCTATCATTCTTCAACGCAAACCAGTAAAGTTCCGTGGAATAGGACAGGCACGGAACCTTCTTTCAGTATCAGAAGTGATCTCTTCGCAAATGAATATCGACATCCATAAGATCACCCATTTCTACCAAAGATGCATCTTTGAGGGACATAATAGAGATAGGAGTTCGTGCAAAGATGAAAGTGAACAGCTCATTGCCAAAACCAAAAATATAGAGAATGTGAAGAGTCGAAGTTGGTTATCGATCGTCAACTGTCAGCATAAATTAGGAGGATGCCTGGTTGGTATCTCCTTCCTATCTGTGTTATCGAGATTGTACAATAAAAGCATAGCTTTTTGCTCTGCAGTCAATGCTTTTTAGCATGCAATTGCATTACTTTTCACCCTTAACTCCAATGCAATTGCAATTCATCTCCATGTTTGAAATGCATTAGAAAGAAAAGAATTATTTTTCTCATGTTAAACAAACGAAAACTTTTTACATGTACATGTTTACATCCTACCTATTTTTATTATCTCACCGCTTGGTGCCTGTATGGGCGGTTGTTTTAAGGAAAAAATACATATTAATGGGTATTATCAGGGAGCGTCATAAAAACTGTAGTACCTGTCACCATCAAGATATGATTAATAATTAAAGCAAAACAAAAGTACTGATGACAATTAAAAAGCTAACATTGCCTTTCTTGCTTTTTCTTTGTCCATTTCAACATCTATTACTGCGGGAGTGGTGGTAGAATCAGACCTACAAAAATGACATAGGAATAAACGTGCAGGACATGTTATTGATTCAAAAAACTGAGTATGTACTTACGTTTTGTGTATGCAGTAGTAAAGGTACTAACCACTTGCAACAAACTACTAGATGCTAGTGTTTTTATTCGATTAAAAACATTCCCACAAGAAAAAGTAATATTAGAGGTTAAGCACTCTTGGTTATCATGTAATGCGTGCAACTTAAAACAGACAAAGAAGAAAACACTTGAGCGAAAGACTTTTGAGTTGACAGACGATGTACTCATCGTTAGACGAGGTAGTTCTCACCGCAAACCGTCAACAAACATTTCGAAGAGAAGCGCCAGTGCTTGTTAATGTGGTAGACAAAACGACTCTTTAATCTCACCAACTCTGCAACATTATGCAAGGGATTGAACTTTCAAACTAGAGTGTAAGAACAGAGAACAAATCTGCAAACTGCGGTTTTTCGCATAGTGAGAATTAATGGATTAGATGGTCACTGATCTCACAAATTCTAATCGATCTCGTCCCGTTTTCTCTGCATTGAACGGAGTTTTATGGATTTGGAACAAATTCATTCGAGTATGATTGAGCGTATGTTGAAGTGGTGCGTGGAGGAGGCTCTCTTCACATGGAGCATCGATTGCTGGTGGTACAATCAATGTAATCACTAAAGAACCTATCCGTAATTCAGCTGAAGTGGGTCACACCTCTTCTTATGGCAATCATTCTGGCTGGGAAAAACACCACCAATCTCTAATGCTTCTATCAGTTACAGAAGATGCTAAAGGTGGATTGTTTATCTGCGGAAAATCACCATTATCGCCCTGGATACGACCATGATAACGATGGATGCATCTAGAACTTCCTAATCTTGAAAACCAAAACACTTGGCTGTAGTGATTCCTACAAATTCACCCATACTCACGCATGAACACTTCGTTACTACTAGTCTTGCTGAGATCTAGAGAGTGGGAAAATCACATGAAGAGCACCTCCACGAGAGCGATATTACAGAGCAGTTGAGAGCACTGATGTGAACGGAGGTGGCATGGCATACGACTTGTTTTCGGATGGGATACAAAGCGTCACTAAAAGCTTTATTATCTCGTCTCAGAAAACACTGCAAGAAAGAGCTATTATGGTGGAATTGGTGGCGTGAACAGAGGCTGCCGACACCATTAACTCGGCTAAAAGCTTATGGACGTACAAAGAAATCAGCCCACTTGTTGGGTGTACAATATGTGCATTCGTTCGACATTGCTGGTTTATGCCTGCAACATTAACCGCTGGTTTAGGAGTATCAGCAACGATGAGATGAACGACGAATGTACAGCTACGACCATTATTTGAATCAAAAGTAAGTATCAAGTGCTTATTTCCGAAAACATGAATGGAAAGATTCTCACTACTTTCTTGTTAGGTGCGTTCGATAAGCGCAACTAATTAAAAATGCTGTCTTCTCACCTCGTGTAAACTTTTAGATATAACTTCAAAAGAGCTTAGTTTGCGTTTGAGTTATGCCGAAGGATTTAGAGCTCCATGCTTTTTGACGAAAGATTTGCACACTGGTTTGGACCGATGGTTACGTCAAATTATTGTAAGAGACCTAACTGAAGGAAGAAAGTGATCTAGAAGTATCAGCGCATCTGCCGACTTCTATCACACATTTGGTAGTGTTCAAACCACTTTGATTGAGGTTTTCTTTACATCTAACGAATGCTTTCGCAACAAGAACATTGGATAAGGGCGAAACAACTGATCCAAAATTGATGAAAAATAACATTAGAAATATAATGCAGCGTTGTAAACTTAGCCGTCCTATGCTGAAGAAAACGAAATAGCAGAGTGTTTTAATGGTAATAATGCAACTATCTCTGGATTAAATATTGAAGCTAAAGGCAGCATTTTTCTCAATGGTCAAAGTTCAAAAGCTAGGACTAAACATTGCAAAACGCAATATGTATAAAGATTCTAGTTGAATGGTCGAGATGGTATCAGAAAGAACGTCATTTCTTGAAAACTCTAATGCTATATGGCTATTTCACAGTGAACATTCAGCCTCTAAAGAACTTGAGTGTTGCGCTCACTGGTAGCCTTATACTGGTAGCATGTTGTTGGGACATCAAAAGACAGACGACTCACACCTACACAAAATGGCTACATACCATTACTTACCCAGGTTGGGCAGAAGCTGAGGCAGTTAATACTCCTTCGTTCCTTTTCTACGAACCTACAAAGTAGCTTACGACATACAGCTTTCTGACAATATCAAGATGCAAAATCAATCGGTGGCTTTCAAAATATTACCAATGCTTCAACGTGATCTAGAGCGTGGACCACTGAGAGATGCCGACTATGTCTATGGTCCTGGAACCCTCGATGCGCTCTTGGGCGTGAAGTTTCAGCTATTAAGATGAGGAAAGTGTGCAAAATAAAGATAAGCTTACTTGCTAGTAGAAGAAACTCTAAAAAGAAGTCAAATGCACTTCCTTTTTAGGAGTCTATGATGTATGGTTCAATATCTTTACGACGAGCGTTTGGATTGTGTGAGATATAAACTGTCGAGCGGGTATCGTAGCAAACGAACTGTCAGAAACGATCGAGCATACCTCCATGTCCTGGAAGAGATTGTTCCGCTATCTTTTATAGCTAAAGTACGCTTGAGTGAGGCTCTCAATCAAGGTCGCCCCAAGTTCCAAATGACTGTAACAACAAGTCCTAAAACCAAGCCATTGTAGGGTGTTGAGTCCCGATAAATTGCCGTGGTTTGATCGAGCAATGAAACCAAGAAAGCAGCAACTAACACTCAAAAACTCCACCGCTAATGCTTCCTTCCCAGCTCTTTTGCTGGACTGATTCTGGGGAAATACAATTTATGCTTACCAAACAAGCTTCCTACGCAAGAAGCACCTGTATCACTGGTCCATAGAAGATGAATACACTTAAAGGAAGAAGATAATAAAAATGAATATTGCCATCCGGTTGCTGTTCTAAAAGCAAGGACATTGATTATAGATAGGGCAAAGCAACATGCATTTGTCCCTAACATAGTGTAGGATAAGTCGTGAATTGCGTTCTCTATTTCTAGTGTATAGCTCAGCAACAAACAAATAAATGATGGTTAAAGATAAGGGCATAAACACCGCATTGGTTTGTACAAAGCTGCTATTGACAGCCGAGAATGGCAAGGAATAGATACACCTGCCACTGTAGAGATAAACCCTATTGATGGTTACATCTTCGATATTATTCACTAATCCAGAGTATTCTATGGGCTAAGGGCATGTTATAAGTGCAAAAAGAAACACCATAGCGATGGGTTGGAAAGAAGCATGTTACCATGATAGTAACAAAGAGTACGCCTGTAAAAGCACGCACAGTCATGTTTGTTAGTTTATCTGACATATTCGTATTTGTTTGTGTTTAGGATATTTGTTGTATGATTTAAAGAAAGTGCAATGTATGAAACGAACTCAAAACATTGCACTTGTTCTATATTATTCTGCCTCTTGAGACTGTTCGTTCTTCATTCTCTGATGTTCTTCCTCAGCTTTTCTAACCTCTTCAGGCATATTTTCTAATGTCAACTCATTCCTTTCTCGTTTGCTTCGATAATCTCTTGAGTTCTACTACGCCATGGACGCTTTCCAAATATTTCCTCAACGTCTTCTGCAAAAGATAACTTCTTTGGTTATTAAGAGCTCTGCAAGGCGTGCATGTCCTCTTTATGTTCAGTTAATATCTGCTTAGCTCTGTCGTATTGTTCATTTAACATGCGCAAAACTTCTTCGTCAATTAACTTCGCAGTGGTCTCAGAATAAGGACGTTGGAATTGATATTCTTGGTTATTATAGAAGCATACGTTAGGCAATGCGTCGCTCATTCCAGCATAAGCAACCATTCCATAGGCGCTCTTTGTTGCTCTTTCGAGGTCGTTCATCGCTCCCGTTGAGATATGACCAGTGCACAATTCCTCAGCAGCACGGCCTCAAAGAGAGCACACATCTCGTCTAACATCTGCTCTTTGGTTGTAATTTGACGCTCTTCAGGTAGATACCACGCTGCACCAAGAGCCTGTCCACGAGGCACAATGCTCACTTTTACAAGCGGATTAGCATGCTCACAGAACCAAGAAATGGTGGCATGACCAGCTTCGTGCAATGCAATTGTACGCTTTTCGTTTGCTGTCATCACCTTAGTCTTCTTCTCTAAACCACCAATAATACGGTCCACAGCATCTAGAAGTCTTGTTTTCCAACTTGTTTCTTATTGTGTCGCAGCAATATGCGCACTTTCGTTACAGACGATTAGCAATCATCAGCTCCCGAAGCCGGGAGTTTGACGTGCTAAGAGTCGATATCGATGGTATCATCAATCTTAACGTTGCGCAAGTGCACTTGGAATATTTCCTTACGTTCGTGCAAGTCGGGTAGTTCGACGCTGATTTGGCGATCGAAACGACCTGCTCTTAGCAACGCACTGTCGAGCATATCCACTCTATTTGTTGCCGCAAGGATAATCACTCCGCTGTTAGTTCCGAAGCCGTCCATCTCTGTTAGTAAGGCATTCAGCGTGTTTTCACGTTCGTCGTTACCACCTGTTGAAGGGTTTTTACTACGTGCACGTCCCACAGCATCAATCTTATCGATGAAGATGATACTGGAGATTTCTCCTTTGCTTGACGGAATAAGTCTCTAACTCGACTTGCTCCGACACCTACGAACATTTTCAACAAAGTCGGAACCACTCATAGAAAAGATGGAACTCCAGCCTCTCCAGCAACCGCTTTGTAAGAAGTGTCTTACCAGTACCTGGAGGTCCGACTAAAAAGAGCACACTTAGGAATCTTTTCCACGCAATTCAGTATAACGACTTGGGTTCTTTAAAACTCCACAATTTCTTGTATTTCTTGTTTTGCTCCAGCTTGTCCTGCAACGTCTTTAAATGTAACTCCGAGGTCATTTCCTTCTCATACATTTGCGCTTTACTCTTTCCTACATTGAAAACTCCTGCGCCTCCGCCAGCACCTCCGCCTGATTCTGCGCATTAAGAAGTAGCCAATGATGAAGAAAAAGATGAAAGGAGCGAAGTTAACAAAAACATGTTTATAAGATCGTTTTCCTTTCTTTGATTCAGAACGTATAGCTTGGTAATTTTGTGTTGTTCTTGTGCTTGTGACAAGTAGGTATCAATGTTGTCTACCGAACCAATACCTACAGTTACATAAGGATTCTCACCTAAGTTGCTTAGCATCTCGATGGAACACGTCTCTAATGTGCAGGTTTTTACATACATTTTGAGCGTTTTCAACTCAGTATTAACAACTCACTTCGTCTGCCCAACCTTTATTGATATATTGTTTTAAAGTTGGCCATTGAAGTTTCTTTTGATGCAGAACCACTGCCTAGTTTATTACCTGTTCCGGTCAGGAAAAAGATAGTTAGTCCCCACAATGATAAGCCCATAAATCCAATTAAGATTAAACTTTAGCATTTTGGGTTGGTTGTTATCCTGGTTGGGTTGATTATTTTTCTCTATCCATATTTCGACAATTTTGTTTCAGAAAATGCAATCTTCCAAAAATCGTACCCAATTATTCTAAGTCAGGGAATATTTGTCAATTTGGCATCTTGCACAACTCTTCAAGGTTGTAAAAGCTTCTTGTTTCGGGCTGAAAGATATGCACAAGCACATCAGAATAGTCCATAGCAACCCATTCGCTATTGCCTAAACCGATGAGTATTGATAGGCTTTTCGCCTGCTTCGATACGTATTGTTTCTGCAATCGAGCTCGCTAATAGCTTCGATTTGGTTGGGTGATGAACCTTGACAAATAACAAAGTAATTGGCAATACCGTCAATATCTCTTAAATCTACTATTGTTATGTTAGAGCCTTTTTTTCTCTTGTATTCCTTTTTACAATTGTTTCTACTAGTTTGTTAATTTCTTTCATTTATAAAAATACTTGATAATTCTAATTACAAAAGGTACATATAATATATGTAAGAAACTGATTTGTGCTTTATCTTTTTCCATATTTTTACAAAAAAGATGTGTCATAGATGGTGATTTTTCGAAAAATGTGTACCTTTTGCAATAGTTTGTAGAGCGTTGATACGCTGCATTTTATTGGGATATGGTGTAATGGTAACACTACAGATTCTGGTCCTGTCATTCTTGGTTCGAATCCGAGTATCCCAGCATTAACGAAGAGTTAGGTGATGAAAAAGCATTACTGACTCTTTCTTTTTATGCTCTTTTATTCCAACAGAAAGATTTTGTGTTTTCCAATTCTTCTGTATCTTCTCTATATTATGGTTTGAGTTTTATAATAAATTGATAATCAATATAATATGAAACTATTGCTCTTGGCGTGTAAACTCATTGCTTTTGCTGGGCAATTCCATTGCTTTTTCGATGTGAAAAAGCAATGCTATGATGAGAAAATATGATGCTTTTGGGAGAGCTATAAAAATGGGTGAGATTCTTTTTAAAAAGGGATATTGTTTTTAAAAAGAAGGTAGAAGTGGATAGAGAGTAGAGGGACTGATGTTAGAGAGGAGATAAAAAGAAAACAGTTACCTAAAATAGACTTTGCCGTTGCTTTGAACGTGTCTGTTTAGATAACTGTTTTGTTGTATTGAGGTTCAAACTATGCTGAATTATTCGTTGTCGTTTTCTTCTTTTTGTTGACGATCAATCTCTTTAATTTTTCTCTTTTTAAGAGTTGCATTTCCTCCTTAAGTTTCTCGGTCTTTTGTGTAAAGTTGCTGATAAGTGAGTTGCCTTTTGTTTGCTTGCCACTTAAGAAAACCAAGGTTGTTTTCGTATGTTTGCAATTCTTGTTTCATGCGTTCGTAAGCTCTAAACAATTTGTGCGTTCGTTATAAAGAACATTTTCACCGTTGCTTACAACATTCTTAAGGTTGTTTTGAAGTCGTCTAAACGCTTGCGGTTGACCGAAATGTTTAGTTCTTTCTTCAACTGGTCGGTTACTTCCTTGAATTGAGCATACAAACGATCTTTCTCTTTGTATGGAACATGACCCTGTTTGGTTATATTCTTTGATCAATTGATGAATCTTTTCGCCTGCATCTTCTGCCTTTGTTTCTATAAAGCTTTTTCAAATCTTTTAAGATGCTTTCTTTGTGTTCAAGGTTCTTATGCTCTTCAGAATGACTGTCGCCATTAGCTGCTTTGCGTGCATCGAAGAACTTATTGCAATATTGAACGAATTCTTCCCAAAGCTTGTCGCTCACCTTTTGAGGAACAAAACCCACTTTTTCCATTCTTTTTGAAGTGCAATAAAGCTTGTCACTTGTTGATTTCCATTCGGTGCTATCAGCTAAGTTCTTTGCTTTTTCTATCAATGCTTTCTTTCTTTTCGATGTTTTCTCTGAAGCTTGCCTTTTAGCTCTTTAAAGAATGTTGTTTTGCTTTGGAAGAAGGTGTTGCATGCTTCTCTGAAGCGTTCGAATATCTTTACATTCATTTTTGTGGTGTAAAACCAATTGTTTTCCACTCTTTTTGAATGTTAGTAACCTCTTCTGTGGTCTTTTTCCCACTCGTTAATGGTTTGTATTTTTCTTTTGCGTTGATGGCTTCAACTTTCTCGCATAGATTGGTTTTCTTTACGAGATTTTCTTCTTCTTTGCCTCTAAGCTCTTCGAAATGCTGTTGATGACGTTTGTTGATTACTGTTGAAGCGTTTTTGAAACAGAGTCCATATTTGCTCTCTGTTTTTCTGCAACGAGGACCAATTTCACGATATTGTTGATGAAGTTCTTGTAGTTGATGAAATGCACTAACTACATCTTTCTCTTCAGAAAGCTTCTCTGCTGCTTCGCAAAGTTTGGTTTTTAGTTCTAAGTTCTTCTTAAAATCGTATTCTCTTGCTTCGTGATTGAGTTTTAAGAGGTCGTAGAGACTGTTCTGTATAATTGATATGTGCGCCAAAGCTCATTCACCTTGTCAGCTAGCACATTGTTTATTTCTTTCCATTTTGGTCTGCAACTCTTTGAATTGGGCGTATGATTTGTTTGCTTCATCTGGAGAAGTTGCAATGGCTTTTGATGCTTTCTATGATGGCAAGTTTTTGCTTAAGGTTCTCTTGTCTTTCCTTTTCTTGTTCTTGGAGCAGCTTAGCTCTTTTCTCTTTGATTAGCGATAGCTCTGCTTTGAATATCATCTCGTCTTCGCTAGGCGCCACTTTATAGCCGAAGGGTCGCCTCCTGCATCTAAATAAGCTTTTTGTTCAGCTTCTCTTTCTGCAAGATGTATTCTATAGAAAGTGAGACTTTAAGCTTTTCTATCTCTTCTCTTGAAGAACGGTTTCGCTACTTGCTAACGTCTTAATCTTATCGATTATCTCTTGTTTGGTGGTGTATTGCTTTGTTAGATGTATTGCTTTGGTCGTCCAATACATTTTCTTCTGTTTGGATTGTTGCGTCACTGATGTTGCAGAGTTTCATTACCACTGTTAGCATACTTGAAATTACCTGGCTTTCGTTGCTTTTCTGTTGCATCGAAGCCTTGTTCTTGAGAGTTCTTTTGAAGGTCCATTGCTATAGCTGCTTTAAGTTATTGTTTCGGATTTACAATTAATATGATAGGTGCAAACTTACTTAAAAATATTAGAAGTTGCTAATGGAAATGCGTTAAAATGTTGTTCAAAAACGTCTTTTATGTCGGGTTTGACTTTAAATTAGACGTTTTCGCTTTTAACAACCACCATGAAATTGCGGTAATAATGAATGATATGATGAGCGCAAGAGGGAATCCCCAAGGGCTCTGTTCCATTGAATTGAGGAGGTTCATTCTAAGAATGAAGATATAGTGTGGCACCATCATGATAATACTCACTGATGTGAGGGCACTGCATAACAGGCTGTTGCTTGTACTAATAATGCTAGAGTAGGTCTCCATCGTTGATTCTAGAATGTCAGAATATATCGATGTGGTTTCTCTTGCCTGTGTCATCTCAATGTTTACGTCTTCAATTAGGGTCGGCATCTAATTCGGGCTCCACCCTGCAACTTAAACTTCTAATTTAGCTGTAAGTTCTCATTACCTCTAATCGAAGTGGTGAAGAAGGTGAGCGAGATCTTGTAGTCTACTTAATCCTATCAGCTTTCGTTGTTTACCCTCATGGTCGAGATTGTGTTTTTGCTGTTTCAATGAGGGTGTTGATTTGTTTCAAACGCTTTAGGGTACCAAACTGCTGATGAAAGGAATAAACGGAAAATCATATCAACATAGTCTGTGAATCCAACTCCACGCTTTTGTTGATAACTTACAAAATCAATCATCATGTTTGTTTCAAATAACAAACAGTTATCGGTAACGTCTCTTTTATGTATAATACCCTAAAGGAACGGTGGTATAAGGCGTTCTTGAACGTATTTCTTCTACGTGAGGAATACGTAAAATGATGAGCATCCAGCCGTCATCGTATTCGTAACGGGCACGTTCATCGGTGTCACTAATATCGGGAAAAGAAATAATCGGGAATGTTAAAACGTTCTTCTAACTCGCATTGATCCTCATTAGTTGGGCATGTTACTTGTATCCAACAATTGGGTTGCCACTCCAGGTATGACCTAAGTCGGTCGGTTATATTCAGTATGTCCTCATAAGTGCTTATCGTCAAGTATGTAAAAAGTAGAAAGTGAAGATAAGCAACATTGTGCATATATCTTCGCTTGTCTTTTTGTTATTTTCCGAATGATAATCGTCCATAATTAATTAAAAATGATTTGTGTTGCAAAAGTACAGCTTTTTTGTGGGATAAACGAATTTTTGTTGTAAAGAATGTGTTTAACGATTGCAGATGTAGTGTTGTGCTTTTTGTTGGGTTTTAGGGTGAGATTGCTTTTAGAAGTGATGAAAGATGGCTTCTAAAAGCCAATAGAAAAAGCAAAAAGAGAGAAGAAAACCTCGAAGAATTTTAACCTCTATATATTATAAAGTGTAACCTTTAACCTGTTATTGCTTGGGGTTATTTCACTGGAACAGTTTCGAATGTCTTCTAAGCAATTGCCAGAATGGTTCAACTGTTTCGATTAAGCAACGTTCGTTGGTTGTATGTGGAGAACGAATGGTTGGACCTAATGATACAACATCCATGTTGGGATACTTGCCAAGAATGATAGAACACTCCTAAACCAGCGTGGTCTACTTGTTCAACTGCTTCGTGTCCGAATAGTTCAAGATAGTTCTTTTTCGAGCAATTTAAGTATTTCGCTGTCTGTATTTGGATCCCAACCGCCATAGCTTCCGCTGAAAACTGTCTTCATTCCGATAAGGTCGAAGCGGCTCTTTTAGAGTGGTTCGATATATTCTTTCATATCTTCATTAGAGCTTCTTGCAAGGATTTTTGATACTAGCTTTACCGCCTTCGATATCAATACTTGCAAGGTTTTGAAGATGTTTCTACAACAGAAGGAATAGAAGGAATCATTCTCATCACTCCATTATGACAAGCATATATAGCGTTAACTAAGCTATCTTGTATCTCTTCTGGTACTTGTTTAGCAGGAGTTGGTACTTCTTCGGCAAAGAACTCAATATGTTCTTCGATGTGTTTGAATTCATTAATGAAATCATTTTCCCAGTCCTAACTAACGCCTTCACGTCTTCTACGTTCTCTTTAGGCATTGTAATAACCACTTCTGCTTTAGGGTGGAATAGCGTTTCTCATGTTACCTCCGTGCCAAGAAGCAAGGCGAACTTCGCAATCTTCAATAGCTTCACGAAGAAACGCACCATTGGTTTGTTGGCATTAGCACGTCCAGTGTGTATTTCAAGCCCTGAGTACCACCTTTAAGACCTTTCAATGTAACCTTAAGAGCTGCATCTTCGCTATCAGTGTCAACCTCCTGATAATCTAATGTAGATGTAACATCAACACCACCAGCACTACCAATAACGAATTTTCCCCATGTTTCAGAGTCTAAGTTCAAAAGAATATCGCCATTAAGAACGTCTGTAGGTAAGTCGTTAGCACCAAACATACCAGTTTCTTTCTGTCTGCTGTTACCAAGCCTTCGATAGGTCCACTGCTTGACATTCCTTAGCTTCCATAATCATGCAAGATGGCAGCAACACCCATACCGTTGTCGCTTCCTAGGGTTGTATTGCGAGCCTTAACCCATTCTCCATCGATAAGTTTCGACTTGATCTGTGGTGAAGTCGTAGCTGCACTATCTGGTGATTTTTGAGGAACCATGTCCATGTGAGCCTGTAGCACTCACCTTTTCTGTTTTTCCATTCCAGGTGCTGCAGGCTTATGCAGGATAATGTTTCGCTGAATCT